>Ga0206116_1000013_pt1 | contig 556466 bp, 487 predicted proteins | sample 3A1Ametagenome_FD_178000 | JGI IMG/M metagenome (GOLD analysis project Ga0206116, IMG submission 178000) | Enriched microbial communities from leaf-cutter ant dump, University of Wisconsin, Madison, United States - 3A1A | ecosystem: Environmental > Terrestrial > Nest > Insects nest > Nest dump... | reverse complement strand
CAGCGCCTTGGCGAGTCCGACCACCGTGACCAGCGCCACCAGCAGCAGGCCGAAGCTGGCCCAGGCGCGCTTGGCCGTCGGTGGCTCGGCATGCTGGTCTTCGTTCGCGGCATCGACGCGCGGCAGGAAGTAGTCGCGATGGCGCACGGTCTGCACAAAGACGAACACTGCCCACAGCACCAGCGAAGCCACGCCTGCGAAGATGAGTTGCGGACGCGTGTAGGCACCGTTCGGTGCACTTTCGGTAAACGTGGGCAGGATCAGCGACAGCGTCGCCAGCGCGATCAGCGCGCCCAGGCCCGCATTCGCGCCTTCAACGCGGAAGGACTGCTCCTTGTGATGCAGGCCACCCACCAGCAGGCAGATCCCGATGACGCCGGTGACGATGATCATCACGGCGGAATAGACAGTGTCGCGCGCCAGGGCCGCGACGCCCTCCCCGCCGGCAAGCATCATCGAAACGATCAGGGCCACCTCGATCACCGTGATCGCGATCGCCAGCACCAGGGTTCCGAAGGGCTCTCCCACCTTGTGCGCGACGGTCTCCGCGTGATGCACCGCCGCCATCACCGTGGCGATCAGCGCCACACCGCAGAGCAACGCCATCGCAGCGCCGACCGAGGACAGTGCAAAAGCCGCGACCAGGATGAGGAATGAAACCAGGGGTGTGGCGAGGGCCCAGACCGGCATGTGACGTCCTTTTGTAGTGAGGGCTCCGCGCACGATGCGCCGCGCGGGCCAGCCATTTCCGACATCCGGCGGCGCAGGCCGTTCCGGACTTTTCGGTGACGCGACGATCCGCCGCTCCCCGACACTAACCCACGCCAGCCATCAGCGGGCGCAGATGTCGCACGGCTTCATCGACGAAGACGCGCAACTTGGTCGACATCAGCCGCGCATGCGGATAGACGACGTGCACCGGCGAGCCCGGCGGATAGAACGATTGCAGGATCAGCCTGAGCTTGCCTTCGCGCACGAGGGGCTCAGCCGCCCAGTGGACGAACTGGCCGACGCCAATGCCCTCCACACAGGCCTGCAGGGCAACGTCGAAGGCGTTGCTGACAAAGCGCGGCGCGAGCTTGATCTCCACTTCCCGCCCCTGATCGACGAAGCGCATGCGGTCGCTGCGCGCCAGCCCCGAGAAACGGATCGCGCTGTGCTCCGCCAGATCTTCCGGCCGTTTCGGTGTGCCGTGGCGGCGCAGGTAGGCGGGGCTCGCGCAGACGACGCGACGCAAGTCGCCCAGGTGCGCCGCATGCAATGAAGAGTCGCGCAGCGTGCCGACGCGGAAGGCGACGTCGATGCCCTCCTCCACCAGGTCGACCACGCGGTCCAGCAGTACGAGGTCAATGCTCACCTCCGGATGCCGCTTGAGGAAGGCATTCACGAAGGGGCCGACATAGAGTCGTCCGAGCAGGGCCGAAGCCGTCACGACCAGATGTCCGCTCGGCCGGGCGTGGCGTGATGAAAGCAGGCTCTCCGCGTCCTCCAGGTGCGCCAGCGCAGCTCGTGCGCTTCCGAGGTAGTGCCGTCCCTCTTCGGTCAGGCGCACCCGCCGCGTGGTGCGGTTGAAGAGCGTGACGCCGAGGTGGCGCTCCAGTTCGGCGAGGCTGCGGACTACGGTCGGCAAGGAAAGCTCCAGTGCGCCGGCGGCCGCGGTGAGGCTGCCGCGCTCGGCGATCTGGATGAAGGTCTGGATGGCGCGCAACTTGTCCATGAGGTGGATCTTGCCGGGTTTCTTTCATCCGATGCAGCAATCCATTGCAGATGCCGGCATTTATTCATTCTTGCGATTTGGCGAAGATGCGGGCTGCCTTGCCGTCGGCCGTCGTACGCTGTGCGTCCCATCCCCTCCGATTGCTCCAGACCATGACCGACAAGAATCCGATCAAGCTCTACGCCGCACCGCTGTCCGGCCACTCGCACCGCGCGCGCCTGATGCTGTCCTTGCTCGAACTGCCCTTCGAGGAAATCACCATCGACACCAAGGCGCGCGAGCAGAAATCGCCCGGTTTTCTCTCGATGAACGTCTTCGGTCAGATCCCGGTGATCGACGACGAGGGTGTTGTCATCGCCGACTCCAACGCGATCCTCGTCTATCTCGCTACCCGCTACGACGCCTCGCGCAGCTGGCTGCCAACCGACGCGGTCAAGGCCGCCGAGATCCAGCGCTGGCTGAGCGCCGCGGCCGGCCTGCTCGCCTTCGGACCGGCCGCGGCACGCATGAACCGCATCATGGGCGTGCCCTGCACCCGTTCCGAAGTGGAGCAACGGGCGGCCAATCTCTTTGGCGCGATGGACCAGGTGCTGGGCCGGCAGCGCTTCCTTGCCGGCGATGCAGTCACCATCGCCGACATCGCGCTCTACACCTACACCGCGGTCGCGGACGAAGGCGGGCTCTCGCTCGACGCCTATCCCGCAATCCGCCCCTGGCTCACCCGGATCGAAGCGCTGCCCCGCTTCGTCCCGATGCGTCGCACGCCAGCCTGAGCGACCGCAAACACGATGAACACGTCGCTTCCCGGCTGGCCACTCGACAGCTCGCCCTGGCATCCGGGCGAGCAACTGGCGCAAACGCATGCCGGGGTGCGCGAACGCATGGAAGCGGTCGGTCGACGTGCGGTGCGCGGCGAGATGCCGGAGCAGCATCGCGCGTTCTTTCCTCTGCTGCCCCAGCTCTTCGTCGCAACGGTCGATGCCGAAGGCCAGGCCTGGGCATCGGCCCTCTTCGGTCAGCCCGGTTTCGTATTGAGCCCGGATCCCCGCACGCTTGCGATCACGCTGCGCGACATCGGCGACGACCCGGTCGTCCCGCATCTGCAGGCCGGCAGCGAACTGGGCGTGCTCGGCCTGCAACTGGAAACCCGCCGGCGCAACCGCGCCAACGGGCGGCTCATGGAAGCCTCCGGCAGTCGGCTGTTGATGCAGGTGCGCCAATCCTTCGGCAACTGTCCCAAGTACATCCAGACGCGACGACGCCTCCCTTCCGAAGCACGAAGCCACGTTCCCGCGGGTGCGGGCGCTTCGCTCACGGACGCGCTCAAGGCATTCGTCGCCCGGTCGGACACTTTCTTCATCGCCAGCAGCGCCGGCCCCGCTGCCGAACATGAAACCGGCGGCGTCGACATCTCGCATCGCGGCGGCCTGCCCGGCTTCGCGCATTGGGAAGGCGACGCGTTGGTGTGGCCGGAATACCAGGGCAACAACTTCTTCAACACCTTGGGCAACCTGCTCTCCGAGCCGCGTGCAGGGCTCCTGTTCATCGACTGGTGCAGCGGCGACATGCTGCATCTGGCGGGCCGCACGCAGGTCGCCTGGACACCTTCCGCAGCGACCGCGCCGGCCGGGCCCGCGCCCCTGCGCCAAGTGCGCTTCACACCCGAGCGCTGGATCCTGCGTCCCGGCGCGAGCCCCTGGCGCTGGACCTTCGACACTTACGCCCCTGAACTCCAGACCGACCGGACCTCGACCGCATGAACACGTCGACTGCGCTCCCCCGCCCGCCGCTGCCGCCTTTCGACGAAGCCGCTGCTCACCGGAAAGTCCGCCTCGCGGAAGATGCCTGGAACTCGCGCGATCCCGAACGGGTGTCGCTCGCCTACACGGCAGACAGCCAGTGGCGAAACCGCGCGGAGTTCGTCTCGGGCCGCGCCGGAATCGTCGCCTTCCTGCAGCGCAAATGGCAGCGCGAACATGAGTACCGCCTGATCAAGGAGCTGTGGGCGCATGCCGGCCACCGCATCGCAGTACGCTTCGCCTATGAATGGCGCGACGACTCCGGCCAGTGGTACCGCGCCTACGGCAACGAGAACTGGGAATTCGATGCTGATGGTCTGATGCAAAGGCGCATCGCCAGCATCAACGACCTGCGCATCGAAGCCTCGGAACGCAAGTTCCACTGGCCCCAAGGCCGCCGGCCTGACGATCATCCAGGACTCAGCGAACTCGGGCTGTAGACCCGTCTTCGTTCTCCGCGCTGCCACAAAACACAAACGCCCCTCCCCGGAGCGTTTGTGTTTTTCCGGAAGCAGCGACCTGGAGACAAGTCCGTCCTTCCACCGGCATAGAGGAAGGCTCCACGCCCGCCTCAATCGCGGGACGGCCGCCGGGCTGCATGCCGGGAAGCAGCGGCACCTAGGCGTGGATGCGGACCGACCAGACCAGAAACGCGAGCCATATCGGCAACAAGATCAGGCCCTTCGACAACGCCGTCCGTACCGGAGTCGTTCGCGCCACAGCCACGAGGAAAGCGAATGCCGGCAGCAGCACTCCGCTTTCGATGAGCAGGTTGCGCCACAGATAGAAGTTGCGTGGATCGAGACGCCCCGCACTCGGCAGCACGCCGATGGACGACTGGACCTCCGGTAGGGGGAACGGCCAGAAGACCGGCACCGGGTGCACGCCCACCAGCAGGTCGAGCGCAGGATGCGAGCACGCGGCCAGGCAAAGCGCGAATAAGGTACCGATGCCGCCGACATGCCATCGACGCAGCGCCAGCCATGCGAACGTGCTCGCCGTCAGGCAGAACACCAGCGAATGCGTGAAGCGCGGATCCTGCCCGACGCGGAAGAGCCAGAAGGCGAAGTAGTCAAAGTCCGGCAACACCGCGAGCAGTACGCAGACCGGCAACAGCACCCGCTCCTCGCGCTTGCTCCAGCGCGAATAACCCAGATAGACCGCGACACCCGCCGAGAAATGACCGACGAAGGAGGACATGTCGGCCTCGGACTAGCGCTCGCCGCCGGCGGCAGCCCCGGACACGCCACCGGGCGAAGCGCTCGAGCCGCGACGCATCCGCGGGCCAATCCGTCGCGCAAGCCCGACGAGGACAAGGACGCACAGCGCGCTGTTCGCCAGCACCGGCAACCAGCCCACGATCCCGGACAACGGAAACGCGTCCATCATCGGGCGGGCGAACGGAAACCACGTGATGGCGGTGAGCACCCGCGCAAACAGCACCTCCACATGGGAGACGGCATGTCCGTCGAAATGCGAACTCGAGATGACATAGCTCCAGAGAAAGGAGCCCACGCTCAGAAGAAAGTGAAGTCCCGTACCAACCAGGATCCAGAGCCAGGGTCGTTTCATCGGTCGTCCAAACATGTGGGTGCGTGGAAGTCTGGCAACCGGACTCTCACCTTGGCAAGAACACGCGCCCGAGGACTCCGAGCATCAGGACCAGAACGACAAACCCGACAGGCGCGGCAAGGAAGGCCTGGAACAGAGTCGGTCTCTCCCGACACATGTCCAAAGCCGGCGGGTTTGAGCGCGGCCCGGCCCAATCGAAAAAAGCCTCCATTCCCACCCAGAGGAAGAAGTGCAGAAGTACGCCCATGCCCTTGCCCGGTTCGCAGCGTGACTGCCCATGCCAATCTCCGCCGTCCGCACAGACCGGACTCCGGCACATCGGCGCCAGCTTTACCGGGAGAGCATATCGTCATGGCGACATCTTTGCGCCGCGCCACGCCACGCCACGTCGCATCGCTCACGCGGCAACGCCAGTGCCTTCGCGCATGCAATGGGGACGCGCCCAAGGGTCGGCGTCGCACGCGATGCCGGGGAGGCTTGGAACGAAGCCGCGTCCTGCGCGCGGCAGCGATCGCCCGGCAGCAAGCAGACCCGCCTTTATCCAGGCACGTCGTCCAGCTTGCGCCCCTGGCAGCACGCCTGCCCGGGTTCGCCCGCCTCCGAGCGCGACGGGCGAATCGGGCCCGAGGCCGAGCCCGGGGCTGGCCGTGATGTGCTTACCACAGCGTCTCGCGCTCCGGCATAGCCGTGATCTTGCGATCGCGCGGTCGGCGCCGTTTCAGCCGCCCACCCAGCGCTCTTCCGAAGCCTTGAGATGGGAGCGAATAGCCGATTGGGCTGCCAGTGGGTCGCGCGCTTCGAGTGCACGGTAGACGGCTTCGTGCTCTTTCAGCGCCGTGTTCCAAGTCCGCGTGTTCTCGAAACGCGCGCTCAATTGCGTCGAGATTGGACTGTGACGTTCGTCGAACAGCTCTGATACCAGGCGCACCATCACCGAGTTGCCGCTCATCTCGGCAATCCGCACATGGAACTGCCGATCGAACTCGAGCGGCGAGCTGCCGCGAGCGATCTGCGAACGCATGCCTTCTATGCACTCCCGCAAACGCGACAGCGCTTCCGTGGTGACGTGCGCGCAGGCCAGCAGAACCACGTCGCCTTCGAGCGCGGCGCGCGCCTGCATCAACTCGGTAGGGCTCTCACCCATCGCCGCCGTGGCCCTGCCTGTGCGCTCAGGGGGATTGCGCACATAGACGCCGGACCCACCGCGGATTTCGACGCTCGACTCGATGTCGAGCGCGATCAGCGCCTCACGCAAGGAGGGTCGTGAGACGCCCAGCTGCTGCGCGAGATCGCGTTCCGCGGGCAGCTTGGAGCCGGGCTTGAACTCGCCCCTTTGGATCAGATCGCGGATCTGGTCGGCGATCTGTTGATACAGGCGCCGCGTTTCAACCGGTTTGACTTGCGCAGGCAGTGGCAGCGTGGGCGTAGGCATAGGAATCCGCGTTCAAATTGGCCTGACCATGATACCTCAAGCAATTGCGTGGAGGCTTCGCCACTGCCCGTCCTCCACTGTGTCACGTCCCGAAAAGAACGCGGCTTAAAGGCGACAACAGCGGAATTATCCATTTTACGATCGGTCAGGCCGCCTTAGAGTTGTCGGCAAAGTGGCCTGACCATTTATACCTGCGTTGGCCGTGTCGAAACCAAGGAGGCGCCGTTGTCGACCCTAGCTGTCCGCCCTGCACTGGATGCGCCGGCCGAAGTGTTGCTGCAGCTGCAAGGCATCACGAAACGCTTCTTCAATGTGGTCGCCCTCAACGGCGTGTGCCTAGAGTTGCGGCGCGGCGAGGTGCATGCCGTCTGCGGCGAAAACGGCGCCGGCAAGTCGACCTTGATGAAAGTGATCAGCGGCCAGCTCGCACCGGACAGCGGCACGCTGACCTACAAGGACGAAGTGCGCGAGTTCGCCTCCGTGCGCGAGGCGGAGGCGGCGGGCATCGCGATCATCCACCAGGAGCTCAACCTGGTGCCGCACCTGTCGGTTGCGGAGAACATCTTCCTGGCACGCGAGCCGCGCAAGGGCTGGTTTGTCGACCGCACCCGCCTGCACGTCAATGCCTCGCGCTGCCTGAAGCGCCTGGGCGTCGACATCGCGCCGCAGGCCATCGTGCGCACCCTGCCGGTCGCGCAGCGGCAGATGGTGGAGATCGCAAAGGCTCTATCGCTGGATGCCCAACTCCTGATCATGGATGAGCCCACCTCGTCGCTCACCGAGTCGGAGACCCGACAGCTCTTCAAGGTGATCCACGAGCTGCGGCGCAGCGGCGTTGGCGTGCTTTACATATCGCATCGGCTCGACGAGATGGCCGAGATCGTCGATCGCGTGACGGTGCTTCGCGATGGCCACTACATCGGCACGCACAACTTCACTGACACCACGGTCGACGAGATCGTCGAGCGCATGGTCGGTCGCTCGCTGGAAGACAAGTTTCCACCAGCCACGCGCGTGCCGACCACCGAGGTGCTGTTCTCGGCCGAGGGCCTCGCGCGCAAGGGGGCTTTCAGCGACGTCAGTTTCGAGCTGCGGCGCGGCGAGATCCTCGGTTTCGCCGGTCTGATGGGCGCCGGGCGCACCGAGGTGGCGCGCGCCATCTTCGGGGCCGATCCACTGGACACCGGCACAGTGTGCCTGGGCACGCGGGAGCTGCTGGTGCGCTCGCCCATCGACGCGATTCGCGACGGTATCGCCTACCTCTCCGAAGACCGCAAGGCGGACGGACTCGCCATCAACATGACCGTGGCCCAGAACGTCACGTTGGCGCGCATGGCGGCGGTGGCGAGCCCGCTTGGCTTCATCCGCTTTGCCGAAGAAGACGCGGCGGCGCGACGCTATGTCGATGCGCTGTCGATCCGCACGCCGTCGGTGCGCCAGGTGGTGCGCAACCTTTCCGGAGGCAACCAGCAGAAGGTGGTCCTGAGCCGGTGGCTGTTCCGCGAGTCGCGCGTGCTGTTCTTCGACGAACCCACGCGCGGCATCGACGTCGGCGCCAAGTTTGCCATCTACCAGTTGCTGGACCAGCTAGCCGCGCAGGGTATCGGCGTCGTCCTCATCAGCTCCGAACTCCCCGAGATCATGGGCATGACCGACCGCGTGATCGTGTTCCACGAGGGGCGCGTCACCGGCACGGTCAACACCCGCGAAACCACCCAGGAAGCGCTGATGCACTACGCCTCGAACCGTGCATCGAATGGCACCTCGGCTCATGCCCCGAATCTGGCCTCGAATCTGGCCCCGAATCACGCCTCAACTCTCGCCCCGCTCGCCGGCAATTCGCGCAGCGCGGACGAATGACGACGCCATGAACGACCGACAGAGAGACTTCACGGACATGCAGGCGAGCGACACGCCTGTCGCGCATGTTCCACACCACGACGGACTCATGAACGACCGGCACAGGGACCTCGTACAGAAATTCGCCGCGCTGGGCAGTTTGCTGGGCCTGGTGCTGGTGTTCTCCTTCGTGAGCCAGTCGTTCTTCTCGATGGGCAACGCGCTGACGGTCGCGCTGCAGGTGACCTCCATCGCCTACCTCGGCATCGGCGCGACCTGCGTGATCATCACCGGCGGCATCGATCTGTCGGTGGGCTCCATCCTCGCACTCTCGGGCGTGGTCGCGGCGCTCGCGGTCAAGGCCGGCTGGCCGGTACCGGTCGCGATGCTCGCGGGACTGGTGGTGGGCGGCTTGTGCGGTCTCGTCAATGGCCTGTGCGTGACGCGCCTCAAGCTGCCGCCGTTCATCGCGACGCTGGGGATGATGCTGGTGGCGCGCGGCATTGCGCTGCAGATCACGGAAGCGCGCGCCATCGGCGGCCTGGGTGCGAGCTTCGCGGAACTTGGCAACGGCTCGCTGTTGAAAGTCGTCCGCGTGGGCGCCGACGGTTTCCCGGACGTCATCTTTCCGGGCATCCCGTATCCAGTGCTCCTGATGGTAGCGCTGGCTGTTGCGGTGTCCGTCATGCTCAACCGCAGCACGCTGGGACGTCACCTCTACGCCGTGGGCTCCAACAGCGAAGCGTCCCGGCTCTCCGGGGTCGACGTTGGCCGCGTCACCGTATTCGCCTATGTGCTCTCGGGCACCCTGGCCGGCCTCACCGGTTGTGTGCTGATGTCGCGCCTCGTTACGGCACAGCCGAGCGAGGGCCTGATGTACGAACTCGACGCGATTGCCGCCGCGGTGATCGGCGGCACCTCGCTCTCCGGCGGCATCGGGACGATCAGCGGCACGCTCATCGGCGCCTTCGTGATCGGCATCCTCCGCAACGGTTTGAACATGGGCGGCGTGTCCGCCTTTGTGCAGCAAATCATCATCGGTCTGGTCATCCTGCTCACCGTATGGATCGACCAGATGCGCAACCGGCGATGAGCCAGAGCCGGTCTGGATAGTCCGGCGCCACACCACCAGAGACATCTTTCGATGCAAAGGAAATGAAATGAGCAACTTGTTTCAGACCCTGCTGGCTTCCGCACTGGCCGTCTCGCTCGGCCTCGCAGCCAGCACTGCCGCTGCGGCGGACAAAGAGATCGCAGTGATCGTGAAGACCGCGAACTCGGACTTCTGGCAGAACGTGAAGAAGGGCGCCAACGAGGGTGTGGCCAAAACCAAGGGCTACACCGCCACCTTCCAGGGCGCCGCGTCAGACACCGATCTGGCCGGGCAGGTCGCCTTGGTCGAGAACGCGGTCAACCGCAAGGTCGCAGGCATCGTGCTCGCGCCGTCCGACCCCGATGCGCTCGTCCCCGCGATCAAGAAGGCCTGGGAAGCCAAGATCCCGGTGATCCTGATCGACTCGGCCGCCGCAGACTCCGCCAAGGACTACTACCAGTCCTTTCTCGCGACCGACAACAAGAAGGCCGGCGAGCTGTGCGCGCAAGCGCTGATCGCCAAGGTCGGCTCCAACGGCAAGATCGCAATCATGTCCTACACCGCCGGGTCGGGCTCCGAGATCGGTCGCGTGGGCGGCTTCAAGGACTACATCGCCAAACACTCGAAGCTACAGATCGTCGGGCCGTTCTATTCGAACTCGCAGATGGGTACGGCGCTCAACCAGACGACCGACGTGCTGGCTGCCAACGCCGATCTGAAAGGCATCTTCGGCGCCAACGAACCCACCGCGATCGGGATGGGTCGCGCGTTGGTCCAGGCCGGCAAGGCGGGCAAGGTGGTGGCCATAGGCTTCGATGGCAACTCCGACCTGCAGGGCTTCATCAAGGACGGCACGCTGGAAGCCATCGCCGTGCAGAGCGCCTACCAGATGGGCAACCTCGGCGTGAAGACGGCGATCGAGGTCGCCGAAGGCAAGAAGGTTCCCAAGTTCCTCGATACCGGCGTCGTGATGGTCACCAAGACAAACATCGACAAGCCCGAAGCCAAGAACGTCCTGTACTGACCACAGTGCCGTCCCAGAAGAGAGAGCAGGGATGAAGGTCACAGACCGTCGGCGCCTCCCCCGGACTGACTTGTCCTTACCCGTACTCGGCATGGGCGGCGCCCAGCTGGGCGGCCTGTTCCAGGCCAGTACGGGAGAACAGGCCGCCGGGCTCGTCCAGGCCGCGTGGAGCGCCGGCGTGCGTTTCTTCGACACCGCACCTTTCTACGGCTACACCCTCTCGGAGCGGCGGCTCGGTACGGAGCTGGCCGGGCTGCCGCGCGATGCGTTCATCCTCAGCACCAAGGTCGGACGCTTGATGCGGCCCGACACGAGCGTGCGACCCGGTGACGATTGCTTTGCGAACCCGTTGCCGTTCCGGCCGGTGTTCGACTACAGCTACGACGGCGTGATGCGCTCGTTCGAAGACAGCCTGCAGCGCCTCGGGCTGCCGCGCATCGACATGCTGTTCGTCCACGACATCGGCCGCATGACGCACGGCGAGCGTCATGCGCATCACTGGCGGCAGCTCACCCGGGCCGGCGGTTTCCGGGCGCTGGCCGAGCTGCGTAGCGACGGCCGCGTGGGCGCGGTCGGCCTGGGCGTCAACGAGTGGTTGGCGGTCCACGACGCGATGCAGGAGTTCGACCTCGACGTCAGCATGCTCGCGGGCCGCTACACCCTGTTGGAACAGGACAGCCTGTCACCGCTGCTCGATGCCTGTCTGCAGTGTGGCCACGCGATCGTCGTTGCCGCTCCGTTCAATTCGGGCGTGATGGCAGGCACCAACACCTTCAACTACGGCGAGGCGCCGTCGGAGGTGGTACTGCGGGTGCAGTCCCTGCAGGCCGTGTGTCGCGAATTCGACGTAGCGCTGCCGGCGGCCGCCCTGCAGTTTCCCTTGGCCCATCCCGCCGTCGTGTCCTGCGTGGTGGGCGCACACACCCCGACCCAGCTCCAGCAGAACATCGCCTGGCTGCAGATGGATCTGCCCGCGGCGTTCTGGGCGGCGCTACACGAGCGAGGACTCGTCGACGAGCGGGCGCCACTGCCGGACACCCTTGTCGAGGCATCCCCATGCAGCTAATCGACGCCCATCAGCACTTCTGGCTGCTGGCCGACCGCCAGGGGCAATGGCCTCCGCCCGAGCTGACGGCGATCCATCGGGATTTCATGCCGGCGGATCTGACGCCGACGCTGGACCGCTGCCAGGTCGAAGGCACGTTGCTCGTCCAGTCGCAACCCACCGTGGCAGACACGCGATTCTTGCTCGCCTTGGCCGACCAGCACAGCTTCGTGTACGGCGTGGTCGGCTGGGCCGACCTGAAAGCCGCTGACGCGGCGACACAGATCGCCGGGCTCGCGACCCACCCGCGGCTCAAGGGACTGCGGCCGATGCTTCAGGACCTGCCTGATGCCAACTGGATCGCCGACGTCGCACTCGATCCGGCGGTTGCCGCGATGTGCGAACACGGCCTTTGTTTCGACGCCCTGGTGCTGCCGCGGCAACTCGCAGCGCTGACCTGGTTCGCGCGTCGCCATCCTCGCTTGCCGATTGTCATCGACCATGCCGCGAAACCGCCCATCGCCAGCGGTGAGCTCTCGCCCTGGCTGGCCGACATGCAGCTGCTCGCTGAATTGCCCAACGTCCACTGCAAGCTCTCGGGCCTGCTCACCGAGGCGGGGCCCGACCCGCAACCCGTGTGCATGGCCCCGTATCTCGACGCGATCTACACGCTCTTCGGTCCCGAGCGCCTGATGTGGGGCAGCGACTGGCCCGTGCTCAGGCTCGCCGGCAGCTACGAGTCGTGGCTGACGATGGCGATCGATTTCTGCAGGGCGCGAGCCAATGCTGCGCAAGGGACGCTCGACGCCATCTTCAGCGGCAACGCACGCCGCTTCTACCGGCTCGATTGATACGAAGGCGAAACGACCATGCAGAGAATGGGAATGCTCATCGGCATAGCACCGCAGCACATCGCGGAATACAGGCGCCTGCACGCCAACGTCTGGCCAGCGGTACTGGCGCGGATTCAGCGCTCGAACATCCGCAACTACAGCATCTTCCTGCGCGAACCCGAGAACCTGCTCTTCGGCTACTGGGAATACCACGGCGACGACTTCGAAGCCGACGTGGCAGCCATCGCGGCGGACCCCGAGACGCAGCGCTGGTGGGGCGTGTGCGGCCCGTGCCGGGTCCCGCTCGCCTCGCGCCAGCCAGGGGAACACTGGGCCCCCATGTCCAGCGTGTTCCACCTGGATTGACCCCGGAGAAACTCAATGCTCACCGTCGTTTGCGAGACCCCGGGCACCCTGCGTGCCGAAGAGCGCAGCCGCCCCGAGCGCGGCGCCGACGAAGTGCTGGTGCGCGTAAAGCGCGTCGGTGTCTGCGGTACCGACCTGCACATCTTCACCGGCGACCAACCTTTCCTCGCCTATCCCCGCGTCATGGGACACGAGTTCTCAGGCGTGGTGGAAGAGGCGCCTGCAGGAAGTTCCTTGTGCGCCGGCGAAGCGGTCTTCGTCATGCCCTATCTCTCGTGCGGGCGCTGCATCGCCTGCAGCAATGGCAAGGCCAACTGCTGCGTCAACATCGAAGTGCTCGGCGTGCACCGCGACGGCGCCTTCACGGAGTACCTGTGCGTTCCACAGCAGTTTGTGCACAAGGCCGAAGGGGTGTCGCTCGATCAGGCGGCCATGGTCGAGTTCCTGTCTGTCGGCGCCCATGCCGTGCGACGTGGCGACGTCCGCCCCGGCCAACGTGTCCTCGTGACGGGGGCCGGGCCAATCGGCATGGCAACCCTCATCTTCGCGCGCCTGCGCGGGGCCAGGGTCACGGTTCTGGACGCACGTCGCGACCGCCTCGATTTCTGTCTGGAGCATCTCGGTGTGGAATCGGCCGTGCAGATCGGCGCCGATGACGCGGACCGGCTGCATGCGGAGACGGACGGCAACTTCTTCGACGTGGTGTTCGACGCCACGGGCAATCACCAGGCCATGGAACGCGGCTTCGAGTTCGTAGCTCACGGCGGCGCCTACGTGCTGGTCTCCGTCGTACGCGACCGCATCAAGTTCTCCGACCCGGAGTTCCACAAGCGGGAGACCACCCTGCTCGGCAGCCGGAACGCCACGATCGAGGACTTCGAAACCGTGCTGGCGGCAATGCGCGGCGGACAAATTCCCGATGCCGCACTGAACACGCATCGCATGCCGCTCGCCCGCGTTCCCACCGACTTCGCGACGCTGCTAGATCCGGCCAATGGCGTGGTCAAAGCGATTGTCGAATGCTGAGCCGACATCGATGAGCGGTTTATACGACATGACAGCGCAGATCGGGCGGTCCGAATCGGGCGCGCCATCCGCCCTGCGGGAGCCAGGGGTCGACACAAATCCCCCCATCCTCCAGTTCGGCACCAGCCGCTTCCTGCAGGCCCATGTGGATCTGTTCGTGTCGCAGGCGATGGCTGCCGGGCAGGCACTCGGTGGCATTGCGGTAGTGCAGACCACCCACAGTGCGGAGAGCGCCGCCCGGATTGCGGCGCTGGCCGAGGGTTGCGGCTACCCTGTGCGCATTCGCGGCGTGCGGCGCGGCGTATCGGTCGACGATGCCTTGCGCGGGGAAGCCGTGCACGAAGCGCTGCACGCGGACGCGCACTGGCAACGCGTGCGAGAGCTGGCCTGTCAGGCTCAGGTCATCGTCTCCAACACCGGCGACCGCGGCTATCAGCTCGACCCCGGCGACACTGCCGAGCTGATGATCGATAGCGCGCGCGTGCCGCGGAGTTTCCCGGCCAAGCTGCTGGTACTGATGCAGGCACGCTGGCGCCAACGGCCAGAGGCCCCTCTCTCGATTTACCCGTGCGAGCTGGTCTCGCGCAATGGCGACACCCTGCGCGACATCGTTGCGCAACTGGCCCGGGCGTGGGAGCTCCCGCCCGCGTTCCTCGTCTACCTGCAGACCCATTGCGTGTGGGCCAATACGCTGGTGGACCGCATCGTCTCGGAGGCGCTGCACCCTGTAGGCGCCGTGGCCGAGCCCTATGCCCTGTGGGCGATCGAGCATCAGCCCGGCCTGGTGCTGCCGTGCCGGCACGAGGCGATGCTGCTGACCAACGACCTCGCGCGCTACGAGCGACTCAAGCTCCTGCTGTTGAACCTCGGCCATAGCTTCCTGGCGGAGCGCTGGCTGAGCTCCCGCCGCGCACATCGCGAGACGGTGCTGCAGGCCATGAACGACCCGGCCCTGCGCGATGAGCTAGAAGCGCTGTGGGGCGACGAGGTGCTGCCGCTGTTCGACGCGATGGGTCAGGGAGAACAGGCGCGCGACTATCTCGTCGAGGTGCGCGACCGCCTGCTCAACCCGTTTCTGGCGCACCGCCTGGCCGACATCGCGCAAGACCATGTGCAGAAGAAGCTGCGGCGCTTTGTGCCGGCGGTGGCGCTGGCACGCAAGCTAAAGCTGGATCTGGCGCAAAGCCGCCTGCACGCGGCGCTTGAGGGCGGCCCTCTGTCGTGACTCTCCGGATGCTCTTCCGCAGGCAAGCCATATGAACTCCGAACCCGCACCGCTCATCCTGCTCAGTGACACGGACAACGTGGCGGTTGCCCGCCACGAGATTCCGGCAGGCGCGTCGCTGTCGATAGCGGGTCATTCCGTCATCAGCGCGGATACCATCCCCTCGGGCCACAAGATCGCGCTGTACGCTATCCCGCAAGGCGAGGTGGTTCGCAAGTACGGGCAGATGATCGGGCGCGCGATCGGGCCTATCGCGCCGGGCTCCCACGTCCATACCCACAACCTGGGCATGGGTGGCGACAGCCACGCGCACGACACTGATACGCGCTATCGACCTACTCCACGCGCCGAGCTGAACGCGAGTTTCCTGGGCATCGTCCGGCCGGACGGCCGCGTCGGCACGCGCAACTACTTGGGTGTGATCTCCAGCGTCAATTGCTCCGCCACGGTGTGTCGCTACATCGCCGACGCGTTCAAGGACGACGCGCTGCGTGACTACCCCATGGTCGACGGCGTGGTCGCCATCACCCACAACAGCGGCTGTGGCATGAGCGGCAATGGCGAGGGCATCGAACTCTTGCGGCGCACTTTGCGCGGCTATGCGGATCACGCGAACTTTGCCGGCGTGCTGGTCGTTGGTTTGGGCTGCGAGGTGAACCAGATTGCGCCCCTGATCGACAGCCTGCTCGCACGCGACCCGGGACTCTGCGCCACGCTCACGATTCAGGAGGAAGGCGGCACACGCGAGGCCGTCGCGCGGGGCGTCGAATTGCTGCGCGACATGCTGCCGCTCGCCAACGCGGTGTCACGCAGCCCGGTAAGCGCACAACACCTGACAGTCGGCCTGCAATGCGGCGGCTCGGACGGCTACTCGGGAATCAGCGCGAACCCTGCGCTGGGCGCCGCGGTGGACCTGCTGGTGGCGCATGGCGGCACGGCAATCCTGTCCGAAACGCCCGAGATCTATGGCGCCGAGCACTTGCTGACCGCGCGCGCGGCATCGCCCGCGGTGGCCGAGAAACTGATGCAGCGCATCCGTTGGTGGGAGGACTACACACGTCAGCATCATGGGGACATGGACAACAATCCATCGCCGGGCAACAAGGCGGGCGGCATCACCACCATCCTGGAGAAATCGCTGGGCGCCGTGGCCAAGGGAGGGACGACCGGCTTGATGGCGGTGTGCGAATACGCAGAACCGGTTCGCGCACACGGCCTCGTGTTCATGGACACGCCGGGCTACGACCCGGTCTCGGCGACCGGCCAGGTGGCCGGCGGCGCCAACCTCATCTGCTTTACGACCGGCCGCGGCTCCACCTACGGCTGCAAGCCTGTGCCCTCCCTCAAGCTGGCGACCAACAACACTTTGTTCAGACGCATGAGCCTGGACATGGACTTCAACTGCGGCGAGATCGTGGAAGGTCGCCAAAGCGTGGCGGACGCCGGCGCGGCACTGTTTGAACTCATGCTCGCCACAGCCTCGGGCGGTGCAACCTGCAGCGAGCAACACGGCATGGGCGACAACGAGTTTGTGCCCTGGCAACTCGGTGCGGTGATGTGATGCAAGGGCTACATGCAGCTTCCCGGCGTGCGACCGAGCGCCTTGTGCCACAAAGCGGCACTCGCATACTAGGGCGCTTCGCCACCCACTGAGATGGGCGCCCACGAACTCGAACAGGCGCGCTCCTTTCCCGCCGATCGCCCGACGCGGGCGGAGCCGGTGGGAATGAAGCCGTCCGAGGACTGCTTGGACATCGTCTCGCTCGGCGAAGCGATGGTGGAGTTCAACCAGACGAGAGAAGGAGGCGGTCGCGTTTACCTGCAGGGCTTCGGCGGTGACACGTCGAACTTCGCCATTGCTGCAGCGCGCCAGGGCGCACGGGTCGCCTATGTCAGCGCCCTGGGTGATGATTCCCACGCCAACAAGCTGCGCGAGCTGTGGGCTCGCGAAGGGATAGACGACTCCGGCGTAGCCACGCTGCCCGAGGCCTTCACCGGCATCTATTTCGTCACGCACGACGAATCCGGCCACCAGTTCAGTTTCCTGCGCCGCGGATCTGCGGCCAGTCGCCTGACGCCCGGGATGCTTCCGCACGAGCTGATCGCACGCGCACGGCTGCTACACGTCTCGGGCATCTCGCTCGCCATCTCCGCCAGCGCCTGCGACGCCGCACTTGCGGCGATGGAACTGGCGCGCGCTGCAGGCGCACTGCGATCCTTCGACACGAACCTGCGCCTCAAGCTGTGGCGCCTCGACGACGCGCGCAGCGCGATGAACGAAGCGATGCGGCGGTGTGACATCTGCCTGCCCAGCTACGACGACATTACCGCCCTGAGCGGGCTTACTGACCCGCAGGCTATCGTCGATCACTGTCTCGCGCTGGGCGCCCGCATCGTCGCGCTCAAGCTTGGCGCACAAGGCGCCATCGTCGCCGACGCAGCGCAGCGCCATCTGATCCCGCCCTTCCCCTGTCATCCGGTGGACGCTACCGGCGCCGGCGACACCTTCGGCGGCGCTTTCGTGGCGCGCCTCCTCGCGGGCGACGATCTGTCCGCTGCGGGCCGCTACGCCGCCGCGGCAGCAGCCCTTTCAACGCAGGGTTACGGCGCGGTTGAACCGATCCCGCGATCGGCCGAGGTCCTGGCGGCGCTGGACCCGAAGCCATAGGCACGGATTGCCACCGCCGGCCGCAGGTGGCACCGCTCTCGAGCGCGCGCTGCCCCGTCAGCGGCGCTCGATCTCAGCTCACCAGAGCGTCTCGCGCTCGGCCGTCGCCGTGATCTTGTGGATCGTGAGGTCGGCGCCATTGAATTCGTCTTCCGGGTCGAGACGCAGACCGACGAAGAGCTTGAGCAGCCCGTACACGACGCCACCGCCGATCAGGGCGACGGAGATGCCTCCGAGGGTGCCGATCAATTGCGACATGAAGCTCACGCCGCCCAGACCACCCAGCGCATGCTGGCCGAAGATGCCGGCCGCGATGCCGCCCCACGCACCACAGAGGCCGTGCAGCGGCCACACGCCGAGCACGTCGTCGATCTTCCAACGGTTCTGGGTGAGCGTGAACATGACGACGAAAAGGCCGCCGGCGACCAGCCCGACGATCAGCGCGGCGATCGGATGCACGATGTTCGAGCCCGCGCAGATCGCCACGAGGCCGGCGAGCGGACCGTTGTGCACGAAGCCCGGGTCGTTGCGACCGGCGACCAGCGCGGCGAGCGTGCCGCCGACCATGGCCATCAGCGAGTTCACCGCCACCAGGCCGGAGATCTTGTCCAGGCTCTGCGCACTCATCACGTTGAAGCCGAACCAGCCCACGGCCAGGATCCAGGCACCCAGCGCGAGGAACGGAATGCTCGAAGGCGGATGCGCGGCGATGCCGCCCTCCTTGCTGTAGCGACCGCGACGGGCGCCGAGCAGCAGCACCGCCACCAGGCCGATCCATCCGCCCACTGCATGCACCACCACGCTGCCCGCGAAGTCATGGAAAGGCGCGCCAAATGTGCTCGTGAGCCAGTCCTGGATGCCGTAGTTGTTGTTCCAGGCGATGCCTTCGAAGAAGGGATAGACCAGGCCGACGATCGCAAAGGTCGCGGCCAGCTGCGGCGAGAAGCGTGCACGTTCGGCGATGCCACCCGAGACAATCGCCGGGATCGCGGCCGCGAAGGTCAGCAGGAAGAAGAACTTCACCAGGCCGAAACCGCCGTGCGCGGTCAGCTGGTCGGCGCCGACGAAGAAGTGGATGCCGTAGGCGACGCCGTAGCCGATGAAAAAGTAGGCGATGGTGGACACCGCGAAGTCGGTGAGGATCTTGACCAGTGCATTGACCTGGTTCTTCTTGCGCACCGTGCCGAGCTCGAGGAACGCGAAGCCCGCATGCATCGCCAAGACCATCACCGCACCCAGCAGAACGAATAGGACGTCGCTGGGACTGCTGACCTGCTCCATGAATGCCTCCGTAATGTGATCGGCGCACCATGAAGCAACATCCGCACCACGAAAGTGCGGACGATCAAACCCTTGTTTTTCCTACGTTTGACGAAAAATCACGAAAAAAGCACGCCCCATACGAGTGCCAACACGAGGCGCCAGCACGACTACGGTGCAGGTGCGCCAGGAGGCACGGTATCCCGCGGCCAGAGCAACCACATACGGCCGCGCGAACGCATCTTGCCCGCCTGCGCGCCGGCTTCCGGGCCGAAGCCCCAGTAGAAGTCGGCCCGCACCGCGCCACGGATCGCGCCGCCGGTGTCCTGCGCCACCATCAGGCGGGAAAGCGGTTTGTCGGAGGCCGGCCAGGTAGTCGCGACGAAGATCGGCGCACCCAGCGGCACGGAGCGGTTGTCGATCGCGAGCGAACGGCCGGCGGTCAGCGGCACGCCCAGCGCGCCATTCGGGCCTTCGCCGGAAGCCGGCTGTTCCTTGAAGAAGACGAAGCTCGGATTGGCGTTGAGCATTTCGTCCAGGCGCTGCGGATTGGCGCGCGCCCAGGCCTTGATGCCTTCCATCCCGGCGTTTTCCAGCTTCACTTCGCCACTGTCGATCAGCCAGCGGCCGATGGATTTGTAGGGATGTCCGTTCTGGTCCGCGTAGGCAATGCGGATGCGGCTGCCGTCCGCGAGTTGCACCTGGCCGGAGCCCTGCACCTGCAGGAAGAAGAAGTCGATCGGGTCCGAGGCCCAGAGCAGCACCTTGTCGGCCATCTTGTCGGCACGCCCGTCGATCTGCGCGCGCGAGTAGTACGGCACGACCTTGCGGCCATCGAGCCGGCCGCGCAGGCGCATGTTCTTGAGTTCCGGATAGAGCTCAGACAGATCCACCACCAGCATGTCGTCCGGCACCGCGTAGACCGGCGTTGCGTAGGTCTTGGTGCGGGTACGGCTGCCCTTGATCAGGGGTTCGTAGTAGCCGGTGATGAGACCTTCGGTCGTGCCGTCCGGATTGGTGATCCGCCAGGGTCGGGTACGGCTTTCGAAGAAGCCGCGGATGGCGGCGCTGTCGGGCTTCGCACCCAGCGACTTGCTCGCCTCGCAGACCGGACGCCAGTCGGCGTTCTTCATTGCGCGGCAGGAAGACTGGATCGCGCCCCAGGCGGCGGAAAAGTCATCCGCGCTCCAGCCGGCGAGCTCTTGCCATTCCGCGGGCTGTAGCGCCTCGACCTTGGGCTTGGCGGGCTCCTCGCCTGGACAGACCGGGCACTGGCAGGCGGCGCAGGCTTGCGGCGTCGCCACCGACTGGGCGCCCTTGGCAGGCGGCAGGCTTTGCGAGGGTGGCGTGGTGGCGCAGGCGGCCAGCAGCAGGAAGGAAACGAGGGGCAGGGAGGGCGCCAGGCGGCGCAGGCGGGAAATCAGGTCGCGAGACATCGATGGGCTACACTGTTTGACCTAGCGAGGCCGCCGAGTATAGCCGGCGAGGCCGCACGGCCCGCCCCGGACGTCCTCCGGCATCCCCGCTGACGCATTCCCTCTTCACGCGATCAATCATGTGGATCATCTTTCTCGAAGCCGGCGTGGCGCTCCTGCTCCTGGTGACCATCGTCTGGGCGACCTGGCCAAAGAAAGATCCCGCACGCCGCCAAGACGATGAACCCCCAGCAACTTGAATCCCTGGTCAGCCGCGCGGAGTCCGTGCTCGCGCGCCTGGAAGCCTTTCTTCCCCCGCCCCTGCCGGCGACCGACTGGAGCGCCCCGGCCTTCCGCTGGCGTTCTCGCCAGGGCCGCGGTTGGCTGGAGGCCGTGCATCAGCCCCACCGCATCCGCATGTCCGACCTGCAGGACGTGGATTCGCAGAAGGGCCGCATCGATGCCAACACCCGCCAGTTCGTGCACGGAGGCCGCGCCAACAACGTGCTGCTGACCGGCGCACGCGGCACCGGAAAGAGCTCGCTGGTCAAGGCGATGCTGACCGAATACGCGCCGCAAGGCCTGCGGGTGATCGAGGTGGACAAGTCCGACCTGCTGCACCTGCCCGAGATCATCGACCTCGTTCACGGACGCCCGGAACGCTTCGTGATGTTCTGCGACGACCTCTCCTTCGAGGATTCGGAACCCGGCTACAAGGCGCTCAAGAGCGTGCTCGACGGCAGTCTTTCGGCGCCGCCCGACAACGTCCTGATCTACGCCACCAGCAACCGCCGCCACCTGATGCCCGAGTACCACGCGGAGAACCTGCAGGTGTCCAAGGTGGGCGACGAGATCCATCCTGGCGAGGCGATCGAGGAGAAGGTCTCGCTGTCCGAACGCTTCGGGCTGTGGATTTCCTTCTACCCCTTCTCGCAGGACGAGTACCTCGCCGTGGTGCGGCACTGGCTGCGCGAGTTCGGCGTCGCCGATCTCGACAGCGACACCGTGCGCACCGAGGCGCTGCAATGGGCGCTGATGCGCGGTTCGCGCAGCGGCCGCGTGGGCTGGCAGTTCGCGCGCGACTACGCCGGTCGCGCAGAGGCATGATGCCGCTCAGCGCCGAAGAGCTGACCGGCCGCGCGCACAGTCATGTACGCGAGTTCGTCACGCCCGGAGGCAAGCGCTTCTTCGCCCATCCCCAGGCAGGCTCCGCCTTTCTTTCGCTGTGCGAGGAAGCCTCGCGCGCCGGCATCCTGCTCGAACCGGTCGCGGCCTTCCGCGACTTCGCTGCGCAGGCGCGCATCTGGACCGACAAATGGAACGGCCGCCGCCCGCTCTACGACGCGGATGGGGGCGTGCGCGAACATGCCGCGCTGAGCGAGGCTGAACGGGTGGACGCCATCCTCGAATGGTCGGCCCTGCCCGGCGCCAGCCGCCATCACTGGGGCAGCGAGTTCGATGTGATCGACGCCGCCGCACTGCCGGAAAACTATCGCCTGCGCCTGATGCCGGATGAATACACCGCGGGCGGCGTGTTCCAGCATCTGGGCGAGTGGTTGCCGCAACACATCAGCTCGCGCGGCTTCTTCCGCCCTTACGACGAGGAGCGCGGCGGCCTGCATCCGGAGCCCTGGCACCTGTCCTTCGCACCGGTGGCGGTACCGGCGCTCGCGCAGTTGAGCGAGGCCCTGCTTGCCGAAACCCTTGCCGAGTCCGACCTCCCTGGCGCCGCGCTCGCCCAGGCGCGCCTGGCCGACATCTACGAACGCCAGGTCCTGCGCGTCGCCCAGCCGGGCAGCCATTTCGCCTGAACCGGGCGGCCGCATCGCGTTACCCGCAACACGTCATCTCGCTCGTCGCAAGCGGCGACCGAAACCCACGCCTGAATCGATCCCGCGCAGCGGGCCTACGGACACAAGAATGGTCAAACGCGTCGAAGTCGCTGCTGCCGTGATCACCCGCCCGGACGGCAGTTTCCTGCTCGGCCAGCGCGCCCCCGACACCTTCTACGGCGGCTACTGGGAATTCCCCGGCGGCAAGGTGGAAGCCGGCGAAACGCCGCGTGCCGCGCTGATCCGCGAGCTCGAAGAGGAGCTGGGCATCGCCGTGCAGGCGGCCCATCCCTGGTTGATGCGCGAGCATCACTACGAGCATGCGCATGTGCGCCTGCACTTCTTCGAGGTGCCGCAGTGGACCGGCACGCCGGCTGACCATGTGCATAGCGCCCTGGTCTGGCAGCAAGCGGAGGGCGAGGCTGTGTCGCCGATGCTGCCGGCCAACGGGCCGATCATGAAGGCGCTGCGCCTGCCGCGACGCATGGCGATCACGCATGCGGGCGAGATCGGAGAAGTCGCGCAGCTTGCCGCACTCGATCGCGCGCTCGCCAAGGGCCTGTCCTGCGTGCGTGTGCGCGAACCGGGTTTCGACGCGACGCGCCTGCGCGATTTTGCCGGGCAGGTGCTCGCACGCTGCCAGGCCCACGGCGCCCTGTGCGTGCTGCCACTGGCCTTGCAGGACATGGCCGCGGGGCTGGGCCGTGTGGGTGGCACCCACCTCACTGGTGCGGAACTCGCGCAGGCCAGTGCACGACCGGATTGCGAATGGGTGGGTGCGTCCTGCCACAGCCGCGCGGAGCTGGAGCGCGCGGCGGAACTGGGCCTCGACTACGCCTTGCTGGGCAGCGTACTGCCGACGGCCACGCATCCGGGTGGCGCCAGTCTGGGCTGGAGCGCCTTCACGGATCTGGTGCGCGAATTGCCGCTGCCGGTGATCGCGCTGGGCGGCCTGAGCGCAGCAGAACTGGACATCGCGAAGGCCGCGGGCGCCCACGGCGTCGCGGGCATCCGCAGCTTCTGGTCGTAAAGGCTGGAACGCGGGCAGGACCCTCTGGCCGCCGCCCGCGAAGCACGGAACCTAGACGCGGAAGCGTCCTGCCACCGCGTTGAGTTCGCCCGCGAGACCGCGGATCTGCACCCCCACCGCAGAGAGCTGCTCGATCGCGCGCTGGTTGTCGCGCGCGATGTCGGCGAGGCGACCGACCTGAGCCAGGACGCCGCGGCTGCTCGACTGCTGCTCGCCGGCACGCGACTCGATCGCACGCGCATCGTCGAAGGCGCGACGCACCGCGCCGTCCACGCTCGCCAACGCATCCAGCACTACGGTCAGGCGCTCGCGACTCGCGGCCACGGCTTGCGAACCATCAGCCACGTTGCGCTCGGCGGAAGCCGAACGTTCGGCCAGCTCGCGGGTAACGCGCTCGATCTCGCCCGCAGCGCCGGCGGATTTCTCGGCGAGCTTGCGCACCTCGTCGGCCACCACGGCAAAGCCACGACCCTGCTCGCCCGCGCGCGCCGCTTCGATCGCGGCGTTCAACGCCAGCAGGTTCGTCTGGTCGGCGATGGCTTTGACGTTGGCCGTCATCGCATCGATGCTGCGCGCCTGCTCGACGAAATGGCTGATCGAGGACACGACCTGCTCCATCTCGCGGCCGGCGGATTCCACCGCATCGCGCAGCGTGGCGAGTTCGCCGTTCGCGGCGCGTCCATGGCCGAGGCACACCTCGGTGCTTTCACCCACCAGGCGGGCGGACTGGCTGACCGCCGCGCTGGCGGCGTCGATGTCCTCGGTGGCGCCACGCGCGGTTTCCGCCGAAGACGACTGTTCGCTCGCCGCGGCGCGAATACCTTCGGCGCTGCTGGCCATCAGGCTGGAAGCACTGAAGAGCTGCTCCGACGCGTCCTTGACCTCTGACACCGCTTTGCCCAGATCCTGGCGCAGACGCTCCGCGCTGCCAGCGAGCGCGCCGATCTCGTCCGAAGTGGAGGCCACCACCGGGGTGGCAAAGTCCCCTGCGGCAAGTCGGCTCATCGCCTTCTCGATCGCGCGGGTAGGCGCCACGATCTGCCGCTGCACCAGGTAGAGGAAGCTGCCGAAGGCAAGCACGATGGCCCCGCCCATCGATACAAGGCTGATCGTCGCCACGCTCGCCGCGGCCTCGCGGGCATTGCGCCCGGCTTCGCTGGCGACCGAAGCGGCGAGCAGGTCGAGCTGGTGCCAGGTGGCGTAGAGCCCCGTAAGCGCTGCCACGAGCAGCAAGAGCGTGCCGATGGCACAGATGAGCAGGAGCTTGTTGCGGACGCTGCCGAGAATCCAATTGCGCACTGGGTACCTCTTCTTGTCTTTATTACGAGCGATCGAGCCTTATCGGCAACATACGCCTCAGTCTTGAGTCCCTGTGCAGGCTGCTGACTTCCAAGCCCCGCCCGCTCCCGGAGCACGCGATGGCTTATGCTCGCGGCCGGAGGACACATCCGATGGCCGCATTGCCACGCATCACGCTCGTCGCCACCGGCGGCACCATCGCCGGTCTCGCCCCGGCCGGGGCGGACACGTTCGACTACCAGGCAGGCGCACTGAGCGCCGATGCCCTGCTCCAGGCCCTGCCCGAGGCGCGGACGCTGGCAGCGCTTACCACCGAGATGCCCTTCTCGCTGGACAGCAAGGACCTGGCGCCGACGCACTGGCTGGCCTTGATCGTCCGCCTGCGCGCCCTGCTCGCAGCGCCCACGGTGGATGGCATCGTCGTCACGCATGGCACGGACACTCTTGAGGAAACCGCCTGCGCGCTCGACCTGGCCTTGCCGCGCAACAAGCCGGTCATCCTCACCGCCGCGATGCGCCCGGCCAGCGCCCCCGGCGCTGACGGCCCGCTCAACCTGCTGCAGGCGATCCGTGCGGCAGGCACGCCCGAACTCGCACCGTGCGGGCCCCTGGTGGCCGTGAATGACCGGCTCTGGCGCGCCACCGACATCGGCAAGCGCCACACCCATGCCGTGGATGCACTGGGCGCATTTGCCGACGGACCTGTCGGCCTCTTCCGTGGCGATGCCTTGCGGCGGGTCGGGGCGCTGGCGGCCCATCCCGCGCTGCTCGCCGATGCCCTGCCGGCGCGGCTGCCGCGGGTCGACATCCTCACCGGTCATGCGGGGGCAGCGCCCAGCCTCATCGATGCCGCCATCGCCGATGGTGCCGAGGGGCTGGTGCTCGCCCTCGCGGGCCACGGCAGCGTGCCGCAGGCCTGGCTGCCGGCGCTGGCGCGCGCCACGACGCAGATGCCCGTCGTCCGCGCGAGCCGCGTCCCCGCTGGCGGCGTCTGGCCGCAGGCGAACTTCGATGACGCCACCCACGGCACCATCGCGGCCGGCGCGCGCTCCGCCTGGCAGGCGCGCGTCGTGCTCACACTGGGGCTCGGCGCCGGTCTGCGCGGCGAAGCACTCGCCAGGCTCTTCCCGGCCTGAAAGGGCATGCGACACCGGATTTAACCGATCCCACTGGCGCCGCGGCCCGCGCAGGATCAAGCTAGCGCACGGGGAGGCCGTTGACGGGATACATCGTCACGGACCGGAGACGGGGGAAGGCAGGTCGCATGGACGAGGCATGGACGCGCGGACATCACACGCGCCCCTCATTCGACGGTTGTCGCGCCATGGTTGCGGACCAGCATGTATCGGTCCGCAACTGGCTGCGTGAACAGCTCTCCACGCTGGGCATCACCAGCGTGTCGACGGCATCCTCCGGCGTTGACCTCATCCGCCTGCTGCGCAATGCCGCCGTGCCTTTCGACGTGGTGCTCTGCGACCACCACCTGGACCCGAGCCGCGACGGCCTGCAGCTGCTGGAAGAACTACGCTACCAGCGCGCCCTGCCCTTCCGCACGATCTTCATCCTCATCACGGCGGAACGTCAGTACCCGCGCGTGGTGGCCGCGGCCGAGTTCGCGCCGGACGACTACCTGATCAAACCCTTCGCGCCGGTGCTGCTGGAGCAACGCCTGCATGACTCGATGCAGCGCAAGCGGCATCTGCATATCGCGCACGAGTTGCTCGACGCAGGCGAAGTCGACAATGCGCTGGACGCCTGCGACAAGCTATTGGCCGGCAGCTCGCGCCACCGGCTCGACGTGCTGCGCCTGAAGGCGGAACTTCTGGTCTCGCTCGACCGCGTCGAGGAGGCCGCCAAGATCTACGAGGCAGTCGACAGCACCCGCATCGTGCCCTGGGCGCGCATGGGGCTCGCCCTCACGCTCCACATGCAGGGCCGCACCGGCGATGCAGAGGGAATTGCGATGGAGCTCAACGAGGCCCATCCGGAATTCATATCGGTCTACGATTTTCTCGCCAAGGTACGCGAGGAGCGCGGCGATCTCACCGGCGCCGCCGAGAGCCTGGAGCGTGCCGCCACCATCGCCAACAGCGTGGACCGGCTACGCCGCCTCGCCGACCTGGCCGAGGCCCAGGGCGACCACGCGCGTGCGCGCGCGACGCTCGCCAAGGTGCTCGAACGCACCCGCAAGAGCTCGATGCTGCAGGTTTCCGACTACGTAAAGATGGTCCGCTCCACGCTCGCCACGGGTGACGTGCAGGAAGCCAAACGCCTTTCGCGCGACATCCGTACCGAGCTGCGCAACAGCGACAGCGCCGAACACCGCGTGGCCTTCGCGGTGGCCGACGCACTCGCCGCGGAACACGAGGAGCGCACAGACGACGCCCGCGCGCTGGTAGCCCAGGCCCTGGAGGTACGCGCCGGCGCCAGCGACGCAGTGAGCGATGCCACGACACTGGAACTGGCGAACGCCTGCGTGGTGACCGACCAGGCCGAGGCCGCAGCGGCGCTCGCACAGGAAGTCGCAACGCGCCAGGAAAAGACCGGCAGTCGCCTCGCCGCCTCGATCGGTTCGCTCTTCGGCAAGCTGCAGAAACTGCGCAACGCGGAGCCCTCGGCACCGGCGGCCGACCTGGAAGACCCGAGCACCGAACTCGCGCCCGCCACGCTCGCCGCGTTGCAGGCCGAACAGGCGCCGGTCGAGGAAGCCATCGTAGTGGATGCACCTCTCGATGAGCCGCCAATTGCGGTCGCGGTGGTCGCCGTCGCGCCGACCGAGGCCCCCGCCGAGACCGCTGACGTCGCCCAGTTGCTGCTCACCACCGCCACCGCCTTGCAGGCCTTGCAGGACAACTGGTCAAGCGAGGCCGCGCGCGAATGTCGCGTGCTGCTGGTGAGCGTGTTCCAGGCCGCACCGCGCGAGCGCCAGGTGATCGAGGCGCATATCCGCTACAACAAGATCGCAGCGGCCAACGGCGGCGAACGCCACAAGCCGGGCAGCGCCGCCGACTGAATCCGCGGCGGCCCGCGCCCTGCCCTCAGCTGTTCTGCTCGGGCTCCGTCTCGCGCTGCGCGTCGGCGGCGATCTTGCGCTCCAGGCGCTTGGCCGCGTCCCGGTCCTGCTCCAGGATGGACTTGAATTCGGCGCGCGCTTCCTGCGCTGTCTGGATCAGCTTCGACTCGTCGTGATAGACCGCGTGCTGACGCTTGAGCATGTCTTCGTCATGGACGATGAAGTGCTTGATCAACTGCTCCACCTCGCCACCCGGCACACCCATGCCTTCCAGCGCAAAGCGACCGAGCGCGATGCTGGATGCCCAGGTCTCGCGCATCTGGCGTTCGACGCCAAGATCAAGCAGGCGATACGCATGGAAGCGATTGCGCGCGCGGGCGACGATCTGCAGCTTGGGATAGTGCTTGCGCACCATCTCCGCCGTGCGTAGCGAGGCCTCGACGTCGTCGATCGCGAGCACCAGGACGCGCGCGCGCTCCAGGCCTGCCGCCTCCATCAGGTCGTGGCGCGAGGCATCCCCGTAGTAGGCCTTCATACCGAAGCGACGCACCGCGTCCACTTGCTCCGCGTCGATGTCTACCGCGGTGTAGGGCACGCCCTGCGCTGCGAGCAGACGGCCGACGATCTGCCCGACGCGGCCGAAGCCGGCGATCACCACCGGCGCGCCTTCGTCCGGCACGGCGTCGTAGGGGCGCACGGCCGCTTTCGCGGCGGCGCGGCGTGCAAGCCAGTCATTGGCGATGAAGAAGAAGGGGCTTAGTGCCATCGACAGCGCGACGGCGAGCGTGAGCTCATCCACCAGGGTCTGGCGCAGGAGCGTGCTGCTGTCCAGCAGGCGGAAGACCACGAAGGCGAACTCGCCGCCCTGGGCCAGCGCGAAGGCGAGCGGCCGTGCGCTCTCCTTACCCTGCGGCAGGCAGCGACGCAGCACATAGAGCGTGATGGCCTTGATCGCGAGCAGGCCGAAGGCCATGCCGAGCACCTCGAGGGGCGCGACCACGAAGAGGCCCATGTCGACGCTCATCCCTACCGCGATGAAGAAGAGACCGAGCAGCAGGGTTTCGAAGGGGGCGATCGAGGCTTCGAGTTCATGGCGGAACTCGGAGTCCGCGAGCAGCACACCGGCGACGAAGGCACCCAGCGACATCGAGAGCCCCGCGGCGTCCATCAGCAACGCCAGCCCCAGTGCCACCAACAAGGCCGCGGCGGTGAAGACTTCGCGGCTGCCGAAGCGCGCGACATAGTTGAAGAGCCAATGCAGCACCGGCCGCCCAAGGACCACCACCGCAGCCAGCGCCAGGGCGCCCATTCCCGGGCGCAGACCTGCGCGACTGCCGGCGATCCCGAAGAGCGGCAGCACGGCGAGCAGCAGGATCACGGAAAGATCCTGGAACAGCAGGATGGCGAAGGACTCGCGCCCGTAGCGCGAGGTGAGCTCCTTGCGCTCGGCGAGCGTGGGCAACACCAGGGCGGTGGAAGACAGCGCCAGGGTCCAGCCGATCAACACCGCCACCTGCCAGGAAAGGCCGAAGCTGTAGGCCACCAGCCCCAAGGCCGTACCGACGCCGATCACCTGCAGCGAGCCGAGGCCGAAGACTTGCCGACGCAAGGCCCACAGGCGCGAAGGCTGGAGTTCGAGGCCGATGACGAAGAGCAGCAGCACCACGCCGATTTCGGCGGTGTGCAGCAGGCTTTCCGGATCGGCCACGGCGCGTAGGCCATGCGGGCCGATCAGCACGCCGGCTGCGAGGTAACCCAGCACCGAGCCCAGCCCGAGCCGGCGGAAGAGCGGAACGAAAAGAACGGTGGCGGCCAGCAGGACCGCAAGCGTGGTGAAAGAAGCCATGAATCAGAGTCCGGGGTCGGTACCGCCCCCCACCAGGGCCGCGTCCACGACGCGACGTGTCAGGTGGTGGGCCATGAGTTCGATGAAGCCGTAGGCGTAGCCGCGCAGGTAAGCCTTGTGGCGGATGCCAATACGGGTGACGGCCGACTCGAACAGATGCGCGGCATCGATCCTGGCGATCTGGGTATCGACCTTCGGATCGTAGGCGATGGAGGCAACGATGCCGATCCCGAGGTCCATGGCCACGTAGGTCTTGATCACGTCTGCGTCCATCGCCGCCAGCACCACGTTGGGCTTGAGCCCGCGCGCGAGAAAGGCCTTGTTCACCTGGCTGCGGCCGGCGAAGAAGGTGTCGTAGGTGACGATCGGGTACTTCGCGATTTCTTCGAGGGTAAGCGGGCTGGCCTTGAGGATGGGGTGGCGCGGCGTGGCGATGATGCAGCGGTTCCACTGGTAGCACGGCAGAGACACCAAGCCCTCGGTCTCGGCCACGTTCTCGGTGGCAATGGCCAGATCCGCGTCGCCATCCAGCACCCATTGGCAGATCTGCCGCGGACTGCCCTGGTGCAGCGACAAGCGCACCTTGGGATATTTCTGCACGAACTGCTGGATCACCCGCGGGAGCGCGTAGCGCGCCTGGTTGTGCGTACAGGCGATCGCGAGCATGCCTTCGGACTCGTTGCGGAACTCGGCGCCGACCTTCTTGAGGCTGTCGATCTCGCCCTGCATGCGCTCGGCGATCGCGAGGACCTGGCGGCCGGGATCGGTGATGCCGACCAGGCGTTTGCCGTGGCGCACGAATATTTCCACGCCGAGTTCCTCCTCCAGCTGGCGGATCTGCTTGGAGACGCCCGGCTGGGAAGTAAATAGCGCTTCGGCCGCCTCGGAGACGTTCAGGCCGGCCCGGACCACTTCCACCACATAGCGCAGCTGCTGGAGATTCATGGGCGTCGCTCGCTTAATAACGAATCGTTCTTTGAGTCTAACATCGGGCATGCCGCCAGAACTATTGGCCTTGGTAGCATCACGGGTTCATTCCCCAATCGTGCATTCATGGACCTCAAATACTCCATCGCAGGCTTCGCCGTGGGCGCCATCGTCGGCCTGACGGGTGTGGGCGGCGGCTCGCTGATGACGCCGCTGCTGGTCCTGCTCTTCGGCATCCACCCCTCGGTCGCGGTGGGCACCGACCTGCTCTACGCCTCGATCACCAAGGCGGGAGGCACGATCGCGCACAACATCCGCGGCACGGTGGACTGGTCCATCACCGGCAAGCTGGCCGCCGGCAGCCTGCCTGCGGCGGCCCTGACCCTCGTCGTGCTCCACAAGTGGTTTCCCGGCGGGATCGGCGGCGCTGCCAACGTGATCTCGGTGGCACTGGGCATCGCCCTGCTGCTGACCGCCGTGGCGCTCGTCTTCCGCAAGAAGATCCAGTCTTGGTCGCTCTCCCACCACGGTGGCGAGCGCGATCCGCGCCTGACCGCGATCCTCACCGTGATCACCGGCGCCGTGCTCGGCGTGCTGGTCTCGATTTCCTCGGTGGGCGCCGGCGCGCTCGGGGTCACGGCGCTATTCTTCCTGTATCCTCGCCTGCCCGCGGTGCGCATCGTCGGCTCCGATATCGCGCACGCGGTGCCCCTGACCCTGGTGGCCGGCATCGGCCACTGGTTGCTGGGCAGCGTGGACTGGATGCTGCTGGGTAGCCTGCTGATCGGCTCGCTCCCCGGTATCTGGCTCGGAAGCCATGTTTCCGCCAAGGTGCCCGAGCGTTTCCTGCGCCCCGCGCTCGCCTGCATGCTGGTGCTCGTTGGCACCAAGCTGATCGCTCGCTGACCCCGTTCCGCCGAGCGCCAAGAGAGAGATTCAAGATGTATCGCTACGACGCCTACGACCAACGCCTCGTGGATGAGCGGGTCGCGCAATTCCGCGACCAGACCCGGCGCTATCTCGCCGGCCAGCTGTCCGAGGACGAATTCCGCCCGCTGCGCTTGCAGAACGGCCTGTATATCCAGCGCCATGCGCCGATGCTGCGCATCGCCGTGCCCTATGGCCTGCTCTCCAGCCGCCAGCTGCGCAAGCTCGCCGACATCACCCGCCGCTACGACCGCGGCTACGGCCACTTCTCCACCCGCCAGAACCTGCAGCTGAACTGGCCCAAGCTGGAAGACGTGCCCGACATCCTGGCCGAGCTCGCGAGCGTCGAGATGCACGCGATCCAGACCTCGGGCAACTGCATCCGCAACATCACCACCGACCAGTTCGCCGGCGTGACGCCGGACGAAGTGGTGGATCCGCGCCCGATCGCCGAGATCCTGCGCCAGTGGAGCACCTTCCATCCGGAATTCGCTCTGCTGCCGCGCAAGTTCAAGATCGCGGTCAACGGCAACCACGAAGACCGCGCGGTCGTGCGGGTGCACGACATCGGCCTGGAATTCCTGCGCAACGCCGCCGGCGAAGTCGGCGTGAAGGTTTGGGCGGGCGGTGGCCTGGGTCGCACGCCGATCATCGGCGAAGTGGTGAGCGAGTGGATCGACTGGCAACACGTGATCACGTATTGCGAAGCCATCCTGCGCGTCTATAACCGCCATGGTCGTCGCGACAACTCCTTCAAGGCCCGGATCAAGATCCTGGTGAAGGCGCTGGGCATCGAGGAATTCCGCCGCCAGGTGGAAGCCGAGTTCGCGCACACCAAGGGCGGCTCGATGACGCTGACCCAGGCGGAACTCGACCGCGTGGCCGCGCACTTCACGCCGCACCCCTACGCCACGCTGCCCGACACCGACGCGAGCTTCGAGGCCGCGCGTGCCGCGGACCCGGCCTTTGCCGCCTGGACCAAGCGTTGCGTGCATCCGCACCGCGTGCCCGGCTACCGTGCCGTGACGCTCTCGCTCAAGCCCACCGGCATCGCCCCGGGCGACGCCACGGCCGAGCAGATGGAGATTGTCGCCAACCTCGCCGACGCACACAGCTTCGGCGAACTGCGCATCTCGCACGAACAGAACCTGATCCTCGCCGACGTGCCGCTCGCGAAGCTGCATGAGGTCTGGAAGACCGCGCGCGCCGCCGGCATGGCGACGCCGAACATCGGTCTCCTCACCGACATGATCTGCTGCCCGGGGGGCGACTTCTGCTCGCTGGCCAATGCCAAGAGCATTCCGATCGCGCAGTCGATCCAGGAGCGCTTCGACAACCTGGACTACCTCTTCGACCTCGGCGAGATCGAGCTCAACATCTCCGGCTGCATGAACTCCTGCGGCCACCACCACGTCGGCCATATCGGCATCCTGGGCGTGGATAAGGATGGCTCGGAGTGGTACCAGATCTCGCTCGGCGGTTCGCAGGGCAACGACACCCGCCTCGCGCAGGTGATCGGCCGCTCCTTCGCCGCAGGTGACGTGGCGGACGTGATCGAGAAGATCATCGGCGTCTTCGTCGAGCAGCGCGAGGGCGACGAGCGTTTCATCGACGTGGTCCGCCGCATCGGGCTGGATCCGTTCAAGCATCGCGTGTATGGCACGCCGGCCAAGAAGGAGGCTGCCCATGTCTAATTTCGTCAAGGGCACGACCCTCGCCACCAACGAATGGAACCTGCTCCGCTACCCGGTGGTGGCCGAGCCGGAACAGAAGCAGGCGGGCAAGACGGTGATCTTCAAGGTCACCGGCACCGAGGCCGCGACGCCTGAAACCATCGCAGCCTTCGCCCTGCCCGCAGGCAAGATCATCGTCCCGCTCAAGGTCTGGCTCGCTCGTCGCGACGAACTCGCGCCGCGCCTGGCCGCGGGCGAGCTGGGCGTCTGGTTCGAGAGCTTCGAACTGATCGAGGACCTGGTCGAGCGCGTTGAGGACATCAATGTCTTCCCGGTGATCGCCTGGGACTTCGTGCGCTTCGCCGACGGCCGCGGGTTCTCCTCCGCCGCCCTGCTACGCCAGCGCTACGGTTACCGCAACGAACTGCGCGCGATCGGCGACGTGCTGCGCGACCAGCTCTTCTTCATGCGCCGCTGCGGTTTCGATGCCTACGAACTGCGCGCCGACCGTTCGGTGGAAGAGGCGCTGACCGGCTTCAAGGATTTCTCCGAGCCCTACCAGGCATCGGTTCACATCGACCAGCCGGTGTGGCGCCGCCACGCCCGCTGAACGGATTCCCGCCATGAGCCAGAGTAGCGTTTCCTTCCTCAAGCCAAAGGCCAAGAATCCCGCGACCTCGCCGGAGCTCGACGATGTCCTGCGCGCGACCATCGCGGTCAAGCGCGCGCGCACGCTCGAACTGCTGCATGCCGCGGTAGATGAATTCGGCGGCGCCGGCGAAGTCACCTTCGCCAACAGCTTCGGCGCCGAGGACATGGTCCTCACTGACCTCATCCTCAGCGAGAAACTGCCGATCGAGATCTTCTCGCTCGACACCGGCCGCCTGCCCGCAGAGACCTACACCTTGATCGGCGAAGTGGAGCAGCGTTACGACACGCGGCTCAAGATCTACTTCCCCGACGCGGCGAAGGTCGAACAGTACGTGCGCACCGAAGGCATCAACGCCTTCTACAACTCGGTGGAGCTGCGCAAGGCCTGCTGCGGTATCCGCAAGGTCGAGCCGCTGCGCCGTGCGCTGGCCGGCAAGCGCGCCTGGATCACCGGTCTGCGCGCCGAGCAGTCCGCCACGCGTACCGAGCTCGCCGTGCGCGAGTTCGACGAAGGCAACAAGCTGGAGAAGTTCAATCCGCTCGCGGACTGGACCGAGCAGCAGGTGTGGGCCTACATCCGCATCTTCGATGTGCCCTACAACGCACTGCACGACCAGTTCTATCCCAGCATCGGCTGCGCGCCCTGCACGCGTTCCATCGCGATCGGCGAGGATGTCCGTGCCGGCCGCTGGTGGTGGGAAAACCCCGAATCCAAGGAATGCGGCCTGCACGTCAAGCAGTAAGCAGAAGCCCCAAGAAAACGAAGACACGATGAGCACGCTCACTCAACAGACTCTCTCGCACCTCGACTGGCTCGAAGCCGAGGCGATCCACATCCTGCGCGAAGTCGCGGGCCAGACCGAACGTCCGGTGCTGCTGTTCTCCGGCGGCAAGGATTCGATCTGTCTGCTGCGCCTGGCGGAAAAGGCTTTCCGTCCCGGCCGCTTCCCCTTCCCGCTGATGCATATCGACACCGGCCACAACTACAAGGAAGTCACCGACTTCCGCGACAAGCGCGCGGCCGAACTGGGCGAGCGCCTGATCGTGCGCTCGGTGGAAGACTCGATGGCGCGCGGCACCGTCGTCCTCAAGCATCCGCTCGAATCGCGCAACAAGCACCAGTCGGTGACCCTGCTCGAAGCGATCGCAGAGTTCGAGTTCGACTGCTGCATCGGCGGCGCCCGCCGCGACGAAGAGAAGGCGCGCGCCAAGGAACGCGTCATGAGCTTCCGCGACGAGTTCGGCCAGTGGGATCCGAAGAACCAGCGCCCCGAACTGTGGAATCTCTACAACGCCCGTGCGCATCGTGGCGAGAACATCCGCGCCTTCCCGATCAGCAACTGGACCGAGATGGACGTGTGGCAATACATCCAGCGCGAACAGCTGGAACTGCCCTCGATCTACTTCGCCCACACCCGTCCGGTGGTGCGCAAGAACGGCCTGCTGCAGCCGGTGACCGAGCTGACCCCCGCGCGTCCGGGCGACGTGGTGGAAGAAGTCGTGGTGCGCTTCCGCACCGTGGGCGACATCACCTGCACGGCGCCGGTGGAATCCGATGCCGACACGGTGGAGAAGATTGTCGTCGAAACCGCGACCACCACCATCACCGAACGCGGTGCCACGCGCCTGGACGACCAGACCTCCGACGCGTCGATGGAACAGCGCAAAAAAGAAGGCTACTTCTGAAAGAACACGCATAGATCTACTGCGCGGGCCCAATCCGGGGCCTGATGCTCGCTGTACGAGAGTACGGCTGCGCTTCCCGCCCCCGGCCTGAACCCGCTCGTTACGATCTCAGCGCGTCCTTTGTATTTCTACGAAAGAACCTAGAGATGTCCGCCATGGAACACCTCCCGACGCAAGACAACGGCCTGCTGCGCTTCATGACCTGCGGCAGCGTCGACGACGGCAAGAGCACGCTGATCGGCCGCCTGCTGTACGACACCAAGGCGATCCTCGCCGACACGCTGACCGCGATCGAGAAGACCTCGAAGAAGCGCGGCCAGGAAGCGGTGGATCTTTCCCTGCTCACCGACGGCCTGCAGGCCGAGCGCGAGCAGGGCATTACGATCGACGTTGCCTACCGCTACTTCTCCACCGGCACCCGCAAGTACATCATCGCGGACGCGCCCGGCCACGAGCAGTACACCCGCAACATGGTCACCGCGGCCTCCACCGCGAACCTCGCGATCATCCTGATCGACGCGCGTCGCGGCGTGCTGCCGCAGACCCGTCGCCACACCTACCTCGCCCATCTGGTCGGCATTCCGCATGTCGTGGTCGCGGTGAACAAGATGGACCTGGTCGACTACGATCAGGCCACCTTTGACCGCATCTGCGCCGACTACCGTGCCTTCGTCGAGAAGATGGGCCTGGCGCCGGAAGGCGGCGACATCCGCTTCATCCCGATGTCCGCGCTCGTCGGCGACAACATCGTGGATCGCAGCGAGGCGATGAACTGGTACCAAGGCCCGACCCTGCTCGAGATCCTTGAGAGCGCCCCGGCCGCGCACTGCGAACGCCCCGAAGCCTTCCGCTTCCCGGTGCAGTTCGTCTGCCGTCCGCAAGCCTCCGACGATCCGGAGCTGCACGACTACCGTGGCTTCATGGGTCGCGTGGAATCGGGCAGCGTGGTCGCGGGCGATGCGGTCACCGTCCTGCCCTCCGGCATCCAGACCCGCGTCAAGGCGGTGCATCTGGGCGGCGAAGCCGTCGCGAAGGGCCAGACCGAACAGTCCGTCACCCTGCTGCTGGAAGACGAGGTCGACATCTCGCGTGGCGACATGATCGTGAAGACCGCCGAGGCCCCCGAGCCGCGCAAGGAACTCAAGGCCATGCTCTGCTGGCTCTCCGAGACGCCTCTCTCGCCGGCCCGCACCTACCTCATCCGGCACACCACGCGCACGGTCAAGGCCAAGCTCGCAGGCATCGACTTCAAGGTGGATGTGAACTCGCAGGAGCATATCGAGGCCACGCAACTGGCGATGAACGACATCGCCCAGGTGAACTGGAAGCTCGCCCTGCCCGTTTTCGCCGACGCCTACGTCGACAACCGCGCGACCGGCGCCTTCATCGTCATCGATGAAAGCACCAACAACACGGTGGGCGCGGGGATGGTCGTCTGATCCGACGTCCTCACTACACAAACGAAAAGGCCACGCGATGCGTGGCCTTTTTTTTCGGATCGCCGGTCGCCCAAGCGATAGCGTTCAGTCCAGCAAGCGATGGATCTGCGCGTACTGCAACAGCATGATCGTCTTCGCGTCGCGGATCTCGCCGCGTTCGATCATCGCGAGCGCCTCGGCCAGCGGCAGCTCCAGCACCTCGATCTGTTCGCCTTCGTCCGCCACGCCGCCACCCGCGTGCGCACGCGAATCGTGGGCGTACTCGGCGGCGAAGAAATGCAGGATTTCGGTGACCGACCCCGGCGACATGTAGGCATCGAAGAGATGGCGCACTTCGCTTACAGTGAATCCCGTCTCCTCCTCCACCTCGCGCCGGATCGCGACCTCGGGATGATCCTTGTCGAGCAGGCCGGCGCAGATTTCGATCAACATGCCGTCGGTGTTGCCGTTCACGTAGGTGGGCATGCGGAACTGGCGCGTCAGGATCACCGTGCCGAGCGCGCGGTTGTAGAGCAGGATGGCCGCACCGTTGCCGCGGTCGTAGGCCTCGCGGCTCTGGCTTTGCCAGGAGCCGTCGGCCAGTTGAATCTCGAAGCTGATCTTGCGCAGCACGTACCAGTTGTCCGAGAGGACTTCGGTGCGCATGTTGCGGATGGCAGGCGACATGTCGGCTTCCTGTAAAAAGGGAAGCCTCCCATCTTAGGCGCTTCCCTCGCGGCCTGCCGTGGCCTGCGTTGCGAAACGCCGCGCCTAGCGGAAACCCTCCAGCACCAGCTTGCCGACGACGTGCCCGTCCTCCACCAGGGCGTGCGCCTTTCGCAAGGTCGCCGCGTCGATGGGGCCAAGCGTCTGGTTCGCGGTGCTCCGGATCATGCCGGCGTCGACCAGGGCGGCAAGCTTGTCGAGCATCCGCCCCTGCTCGGCCATATCGGGTGTCTGGTACATGGAACGAGTGAACATGAACTCGAAGGCGAGCGCCGCGCTCTTGCTCTTGAGTAGCTCAACCGGCAACGCCGCCTTATGCTCCACGATGGTCAGCACCGTACCCTGCGGCCGGATCAGCTCAGCCATCGCGGGGAAATGGCGATCGGTGTCGTTGAAACAGACGACGTAGTCCATCCATTGATGCCCCAGGGCACGCACGCCGGCCACCAGATCCCGGCCGTGATCAACGATCTCGTCCGCGCCCAGCGCGCGACACCACGCCGCGCTCTCGGGCCGCGAAGCTGTAGCGATCACACGGAGGCCCGCGAGCTTCTTGGCAAGCTGGATGCCGATGGAGCCCACTCCACCGGCGCCACCGATGACGAGCAACACCTTGCCCGCGTCCGCACCGGCAGTGCTGATGCCAAGTCGGTCGAAGAGGGCCTCCCAGGCGGTGATTGCGGTCAGGGGCAGTGCGGCCGCCTGCGCGAAGTCCAGCGACTTGGGCATGTGACCGACAATACGCGCGTCGACGCGCTGGTATTCCGCATTCGTGCCAGGACGGGTAATGTCACCCGCATAGTACACACGATCGCCCGGGGCAAAGCCGCGGACCTCGCTGCCCGCGGCCTCGACAACGCCGGCAGCGTCCCAGCCCAGGATACGCGGCTCGGATTCGAGCTTGTCCTTGGGCGCCCGGACCTTTACGTCGACCGGATTGATCGCGACAGCGCGTACGGCGACCAGCAGATCCTGCGGGCCCGGTTCTGGCTTCTGCAACACCACATCCCGAAGCGACTCGGGATTGCTGATAGGCAAGTAGCGGGTAAGGGCAACGGCTTTCATGGGTGGAGGCTCCAGATGAGGATGCGTAAATGCGACGCGCACATCCTAGTCCTAGCGATTCGTCCCGATAAGAACCCATAATCCGGAAACTTTGTTCTACTCACCGGACAATGCCCAGCCTCGACACCATTGCTCAGTTTGTCCAGGTCATCGACAGCGGCAGCTTCACGCACGCTGCGCGCGTGCTCGCCTTGCCGAAATCGACCCTGAGCCAGCGGATCGCCCAGCTTGAAGAGGAACTTGGCGTGCGCCTCCTCCAGCGCAGCACCCGCCGCCTCAGCCTCACCACGGCGGGCCAGGCCTTCCTCGGCCATGCGCGCGCGATGCACGCATCAGCGCGGGCGGCACAGACTGCCGTTTCGCGCCTGCGCGAAGAGAACGTCGGCCGTCTGCGGGTCACCGCGCCGGAGGCTTCCGGACAGGCGCTCTTCGCGCCGCTGGTAGCGGCGTTCCGGGAGCGCTACCCACGGATCGAACTGGATTTCCTCGTCACGGACGCACATCTGGATCTCGTTGCAGAGGGCGTCGATCTTGCCTTCCGCACCGGCCGGCTGGTGGACTCGACGCTGGTCTCGCGCCGGATCGCGCAGGTGACGCGGCTCCTTGTGGCTTCGCCCGCCTATCTGATGCGCCGAGGAGCTCCCGGCTCCCTGGACGACCTGCAGCAGCATGATTGCCTCGTTCATCACCCGGCGCGTCGCTGGATCTTCTCCGGCGAGACGGGAGACCAGGAGTTCGAAACGCCGCCCCACTCGCTTTCCAGCAATAGCCTCTGCTTTCTGCAGACGCTCGCCGAGCGCGGTGCGGGAATCGCCATGCTGCCCGCCGCGATCTGCGGGAAGGCTTTTGAGGAGGGACGGCTTGTCCGCGTACTGGCGGATCGCCCTTTGATTCCCAACGACTACTACATGCTGTACCCGAGCCGCCTGCGCCCAACGGCCGCGGTGGAGACCTTCATGGCTTTCCTGGAAGAATCCGGCTTCGCGCAGCGCCTCAGCGGCGCCGGGATGGCAGGGCGGGAACCTTTACCCGAGTAATTTTGTCGGCTATTGCATTGAGGACATGCATCTTGGACACGTTCGACGCCACCCCCCTCGTCACCGACACTGATCGCTTTACGGTCCAGCGTATGCTCTGGATGCATCGCTGGGCGCCACGCCTGTTCTCCTTCCGGATCAGTCGGGCCAATGGCTACCGCTTCACGCCGGGGCAGTTTGCGCGGCTCGGTCTCGTGAAGGAGAACGGTGCCACCATCTGGCGCGCCTACTCGATGGTCTCGGCGGTGTGGGACGAATACCTCGAGTTCTACTCCATCCACGTGCCAGACGGCGAGTTCACATCGCGACTCGCCCAGCTCGAAGTCGGCGCCCCAGTACTGATCGAACGCCAGGCGCACGGCTTTTTCACCACAGATCGCTTCGCCGATGGACGCGATCTGTGGATGCTCGGAACCGGCACCGGTCTCGCGCCCTATCTCTCCGTCCTGCACGACCCCCGCACCTGGGAACGCTTCGACCGCCTGGTCTTGGTGCACTGTGTGCGCGAGACGCCCGAACTCGGCTACCGCGAACAGATCGCGGGCCTCGGTAGCCACCCACTCTGGAGCGAACATGGCCATAAGCTGCGCTACGTCCCGGTGATCACGCGCGAAGCGGGACGCGGCGTCCTCCACGACCGGATTCCTGCACTGCTGGCCAACGGCGAACTGGAACGCGCTGCGGATCTCGCGCTTGATCCAGAGCGGTCGCGCCTGATGATCTGCGGCAGTCCCAAGATGGTCGAAGACACTCACCGCCAGCTCATGTCCATGGGCTATCGGCTGTCGCGCATGAAGGCGCCGGGGCAGCTCGCCGTCGAGAACGCCTGGTAAGTTCATCCAGGGCCACCAGGCGGCCGGCGATGACTTGACGGCCATGCGCCACGCAACGCACGACACCGGCTGAGCGGCTCGCGTCCCTCGCCGCGCTACAACGGGGTATCAAGAAAGCAAAAGGCCGGGTCGTGAAACCCGGCCTTTTGCCGATCTACCGAAGAGCATCTCGCGATGCTCCCGGAGGATTCCTTAGGCTGCTTCTTGCGTCGCAGCTGCGCCACCTTCCGCACGATCCACCAACTCGACCAGCGCGAGCGGCGCATTGTCGCCGACGCGGAAGCCGCACTTCAGGATGCGGAGGTAACCGCCGTTGCGGTTCGCGAAACGCGGGCCCAGCTCGTCGAACAGCTTCACCACGATCTCGCGATCACGGAGGCGGTCGAAGGCCAGACGACGGTTCGCGAGGCTCGGCTTCTTGCCCAGCGTGATCATCGGCTCGACAACGCGGCGCAGTTCTTTCGCCTTGGGCAGCGTGGTCTTGATGGTTTCGTAACGCAGCAGGGCGTTCGACAGGTTGCGCAGCAGGGCCTGACGGTGGGCGCTGGTGCGGTTCAGCTTGCGAAGACCGTTACGGTGACGCATGTTCGTATTCCTTTAAAAGACTGGCTCTGTTGCAGCTCAGCCGAGCTTCTCGAGCCCGGCCGGCGGCCAGTTTTCCAGCTTCATGCCAAGGGTCAGGCCGCGAGAGGCCAGCACTTCCTTGATTTCGTTGAGCGACTTACGACCCAGGTTCGGGGTCTTGAGCAACTCGGTTTCGGTGCGCTGGATCAGATCACCGATGTAATAGATGTTCTCGGCCTTCAGGCAGTTCGCAGAGCGGACCGTCAGTTCGAGATCGTCCACCGGACGCAGCAGCAGCGGATCGATGGTCGGAGCACGTTGCTGCTCCACCGGCGCGGGCGTGCCTTCCAGGTCCGCAAACACGGACAGCTGGTCAGCCAGCACACGAGCAGCGAAACGCACGGCTTCTTCCGGCTCCACGGCACCGTTCGTCTCGATGTCCATGACCAAGCGGTCCAGGTCGGTACGCTGCTCGACGCGAGCGGCTTCGACCTGATAGGACACGCGACGCACCGGACCGAACGAAGCATCCAGGACGATACGGCCGATCGACTTGTTCTCGGCATGGCCGGGACGCACATTGCCCGGCACGTAGCCGCGGCCCTGTTCGATCTTGAACTGCATTTCCAGCTTGCCGCCAGGAGCGACGTGGGCGATCACATGGTCGGGGTTGATGATCTCGACGTCATGAGTCGTCTCGATATCGCGCGCCGTCACGACGCCTTCGCCATTCTTCGACAGCTTGAGCAGCGCTTCGCTGCGGTTGTGCAGCTTGAACACCACGCCCTTGAGGTTGAGCAGGATGTCCACGACGTCTTCACGGACGCCGTCCAGCGTCGAGTACTCGTGCAGCACGCCCTCGATCTGGACCTCGGTCGCGGCGTAGCCCGGCAGCGACGAGAGCAAAATGCGACGCAGCGCATTGCCCAGAGTGTGACCGAACCCGCGCTCGAACGGCTCCATCACCACCACGGCGTGCACCGGGGAGACGTTTTGGACGTCGATGATGCGCGGCTTCAGGAGAGTGTTTTGCATGGGCAATCCTTCGGTTGGGGCGCGCGATTACGCGCGCCGGGCATTAACGCGAATACAGTTCGACCACGAGGCTTTCGTTGAGCGTCGCGGGCAGTTCCGAACGCTGCGGGAACGCCTTGAAAACGCCCTTGCCTTCTTTGGCCGTCACTTCGAGCCATTCCGGGAAGCCGCGTTGTTCGGCCGCTTCCAGAGCAGCCTTGACGCGCAGCGTGCCGCGAGTCGTTTCCGACAGGGACACCACGTCGCCCGGACGCAGGGTGTAGGACGGAATGTTCACGCGCTTGCCATTCACCAGCACGCCGTTGTGGCGGACCACTTGGCGCGCTTCGGCACGCGAAGCACCGAAGCCCATGCGATAGGCGACGGCGTCCAGGCGGCCTTCAAGCAGCTGAAGCAGGTTTTCGCCGGTCTGACCCTTCTTGCCTTCGGCGATCGCAAAGGTCTTGCGGAACTGGCGTTCAAGCACACCGTAGATACGGCGGATTTTCTGCTTTTCACGCAGTTGCTGACCGTAGCCAGACAGACGCTGACCAGACTTTTGACCGTGCTGGCCGGGAGCGTACGAGCGACGCTCGATCGCGCACTTGTCGGTGAAACACTTTTCACCCTTCAGGAACAGCTTTTCGCCTTCCCGACGGCACTGACGGCACTTGGCATCAAGATTACGAGCCACGTTTTAACTCCTTAAATACGACGCTTCTTCGGCGGACGGCAGCCGTTGTGCGGAATCGGCGTGATATCGGTGATCGAACTGATCTTGATACCCAGCGCGTTCAGCGCGCGGACCGAAGATTCGCGGCCGGGGCCCGGGCCAGTGATGCGCACTTCCAGATTCTTGATGCCGCATTCCTGCGCCACCTTGCCGGCCGCATCCGCTGCGACCTGGGCCGCGAACGGCGTGCTCTTGCGCGAGCCCTTGAAACCGGCACCACCTGCAGTCGCCCACGACAGGGCATTACCCTGGCGGTCGGTGATGGTGATAATCGTGTTGTTGAAAGAAGCGTGAATGTGGGCGATGCCCTCAGCCACGTTCTTCTTTACCTTCTTGCGAACCTTCGCAGCGGTCTTAGCCATGTCTTACGCCTCTGTTATTTCTTGCCGGCGATCGCCTTGCGCGGGCCCTTGCGGGTACGCGCATTGGTGCGAGTCCGTTGCCCACGCAGGGGCAGGCCGCGACGATGACGCACGCCGCGATAGCAGCCGAGATCCATCAGCCGCTTGATGTTCATGGTCACTTCACGACGCAGATCGCCTTCGACAACGAAGCGACCCACTTCCTCGCGCAGCTTGTCCATGTCCGCCTCAGTCAGGTCTTTGACCTTCGTGGTGCGAGCGATGCCAGCGGCGTCGCAGATGTGCTGTGCGCGGGAGCGACCGATACCGAAGATCGCGGTGAGCGCGATTTCCGTGTGCTTATGGTTGGGAATGTTTACCCCAGCGATACGGGCCATTTGCCTTACCCCAATGACGCTTTAACGTGTTTGACTGTCAGCGGGGGCTTAGCCCTGACGCTGCTTGTGGCGCGGATCTTCACAGATCACGCGGACCACACCCTTGCGACGGATGATCTTGCACTTACGGCAGATCGGCTTGACCGAAGCCTGGACTCTCATGACTTGCTCCTAATTTCCCAGAACTCTTACTTGGCCCGGAAGACGATTCGACCTTTCGAGAGGTCGTAAGGCGTCAACTGAACCGTGACTTTGTCGCCCGGCAGGATGCGGATGTAGTGCATCCGCATCTTTCCGGAGATATGTCCCAGTACGACGTGACCGTTTTCCAGCTTTACCCGGAAAGTTGCATTGGGAAGGTTCTCGAGAACCTCACCCTGCATCTCGATAGCGTCTTCCTTACTCATGCTTACTTTGTCGGCAAGCCCGAGCTCTTGAAGTTCGCCTTCTTCAGAAGGCTTTCGTACTGGTGGCTCATGATGTAAGCCTGGACCTGCGCCATGAAGTCCATCGTCACCACCACGATGATCAACAGTGAGGTGCCACCGAAATAGAAGGGCACATTCCACTTGAGGATCAGGAACTCCGGTAGCAGACACACCAAGGTGATATACACCGCACCGACAAGCGTCAGACGCATCAGAATCTTGTCGATATAGCGCGCCGTCTGCTCACCGGGGCGAATCCCCGGCACAAACGCTCCGCTCTTCTTCAGGTTGTCCGCAGTCTCCTTCGAGTTGAAGACCAGCGCCGTGTAGAAGAAACAGAAGAACACAATTGCCGTCGCATACAGCAGCACGTACACCGGCTGCCCGGGGTGCAGCCCCGCCGCGATGTCCTTCACGAAGTTCGCAATCTTCGAGTCGCCCGAGCTGCCAAACCACTGCGCTGCAGTCGCTGGGAACAGAATGATCGACGACGCAAAGATCGGAGGAATCACTCCGGCCATGTTCAGCTTCAAGGGCAGGTGCGAGCTCTGCCCGCCATACACCTTGTTGCCGACCTGTCGCTTCGCGTAATTCACCAGGATCTTGCGTTGCCCGCGTTCCACGAACACCACGAAGCCCGTCACCACCGCAACCAGAGCGCAGATGAACAGCGCCGCCAGCGCATGCATGGAGCCAGTGCGCACCAGCTCGAACAGACCGCCCATCGAACCGGGCAGACCTGCCGCGATACCCGCGAAGATGATCAGCGAGATCCCGTTGCCCAGACCGCGCTCCGTGATCTGCTCACCCAGCCACATCAGGAACATCGTTCCCGTCACCAGGGTCGTCACCGTCACGAAGCGGAACATCATGCCCGGGTCCATTACGAGACCCGCTTGCGACTCCAGCGCAATCGAGATGCCCGTAGCCTGGAAGAGCGCGAGCCCCACCGTGCCATAGCGCGTGTACTGCGTGATCTTGCGGCGACCGGCCTCGCCCTCTTTCTTCAGCTGCTCCAGCGCAGGCGACGCCACGCTCAGGAGCTGCATGATGATCGAGGCCGAGATGTACGGCATGATCCCCAGCGCAAAAATCGTGAAACGCGAGAGCGCGCCTCCCGAGAACAGGTTCAACACCCCGAGGATGCCACCCTGTTGCGACTGGAACAGCTCCGACAGGCGCACCGGATCGATACCGGGGACGGGAATATGCCCGCCGATCCGATACACAATCAGCGCACCCAGCAGGAACCACAGACGCCGCTTCAGATCACCGAACTTGCCGCTCTTGCCGAGCGTTGCCGAAGGATTGGCCACCGTGAGGCTTCCGATTACTCGGCGATGCTGCCGCCAGCCGCTTCGATCGCTGCACGGGCGCCCTTGGTCACGGCCACGCCACGCAGCACCACCTTGCGCGAGATCTCGCCGGACAGGATCACCTTAGCAGCCAGCGTGTCGGCCGGAACCACGCCCGCGCCCTTGAGCGCCAGCAGGTCCACTTCATCCACGCCCAGGGCCTGGATTTCCGACAGGCGGACTTCCGCCATGCGAGCACGCGTCAGCGAGTTGAAACCACGCTTCGGCAGGCGACGTTGCAGCGGCATTTGACCGCCCTCGAAGCCCACCTTGTGGAAACCACCGGCGCGCGACTTCTGACCCTTGTGACCGCGACCGCAGGTCTTGCCCAGGCCGCTGCCGATACCACGACCGACGCGACGCTTGGCATGCTTGGAGCCGGGGCCCGGCTTCAGCTCATTGAGTTCCATTTAACCCTCGCACTTGACCAGGTAGGCGACCTTGCGGACCATGCCACGCACTGCGGGCGTATCCTCAAGCTCAACCGTATGGTTGATACGACGCAGGCCCAGACCGCGCACGGTAGCGCGATGGTCCTGCTTGGTGCCGATCAGGCTCTTGATCTGCGTGACACGAATCTTCTTGTCAGCCATGGCTTACCCCAGGATCTCGGCGACCGTCTTGCCGCGCTTGGCAGCAATCTCGGCCGGCGTGTTGATCGCGGACAGCCCGTTCAGGGTTGCGCGAACCACGTTGTACGGATTGGTAGAGCCCAGGCACTTGCAGATCACGTCCGTCACGCCCATCACTTCGAACACCGCACGCATTGCGCCACCGGCGATGATGCCGGTACCGTTCGGAGCCGGCTGCATCAGCACCACGGACGCGCCGTGCTTTCCGATGATCTGGTGTTGCAGCGTGCCGTTCTTCAGCGAAACCTTGAACAGCTTACGACGTGCTTCTTCCATGGCCTTCTGAACAGCGACCGGCACTTCGCGGGACTTGCCCTTGCCCATGCCGATGCCGCCGTCGCCATCACCCACCACAGTCAGCGCGGCGAAACCGAGGATACGACCACCCTTCACCACTTTCGTGACGCGGTTGATCGACACCATCTTTTCGCGCAAACCATCGTCGCGCTCTTCGCCTGCCTGCGGCTTCTTCGATTGTTGCTTAGCCATCACAACCCCGCTTAGAACTGGAGGCCGCCTTCGCGGGCGGCATCAGCCAGGGCCTTCACACGGCCGTGGTATTTGAATCCGGCGCGATCAAACGCGACCGACTCGACGCCGGCGGCTTTCGCACGCTCGGCAATCAGCTTGCCCACAGCCGTCGCGGCGGCAACATTGCCGCCGTTCGCCACTTGGCCACGCACGCTTGCTTCAACCGTCGAAGCAGCGGCGAGAACCTTCGAACCACAACCCGAGATGACCTGGGCGTAGATATGGCAGTTGGTGCGGAACACAGCCAGACGCACCGCCTTCTTCTCGGCGATGACTGCCCGCGTCTTGCGGGCACGGCGCAAACGCGCTTCCTTCTTGTTCATGATCTACCGCCCTTACTTCTTCTTGGTTTCCTTGAGGACAACCACTTCGTCGGCGTAACGCACGCCCTTGCCCTTATAGGGTTCGGGTTCGCGGTACGCGCGCACTTCAGCGGCGACCTGCCCCACCAACTGTTTGTCCACGCCCTTGATCAGGATTTCCGTCTGCGTGGGCGTTTCAACCTTCACGCCTGCGGGCATCTGGTGCACCACGGGGTGCGAGAAACCCAGCGTCAGATTGAGCTTGTCGCCTTGGGCCTGCGCGCGGTAACCCACGCCGACCAGCGTCAGCTTGCGTTCGAAACCCTTGGTCACACCGGCGACCATGTTGGCCACCAGAGCGCGCGTCGTACCGGACATCGCCTTGGCGTTCACCGCACCGGCCTTAGCCGAGCATTGCAGCTTGTCGCCGTCACGCTCGATGCTGACCGAAGGATGCAGCGCTTGCTTGAGCGTACCCAGCGGGCCCTTGATCGAGATGTCGCTTGCACCGAGCGTCGCTTCGACGCCCTGGGGCAGCACCACCGGATTCTTGGCTACACGAGACATTCTCAGCTCTCCTTAGGCGACGATGCAGAGCACTTCGCCGCCAACATTGGCTGCGCGCGCCTTACGATCGGTCATGACGCCGCGGGGTGTCGAAACGATCGCAACACCCAGGCCATTCATGATCTTCGGGAGATTGTCGCTGCCGCGATAAATACGCAGGCCGGGACGGCTCACACGCTCGATACGCTCGATAACCGGGCGACCTGCGTAATACTTCAGTGCGAGTTCCAGCTCACGCTTGGCGCCATCGCCACGCAGCACGAACTCATCGATATAGCCTTCGTCCTTCAGGACTTCAGCGATCGCCACCTTCAGCTTGGAGGCCGGCATGGACACCGAAGCCTTTTCCGCCATCTGCGCATTGCGGATGCGGGTCAGCATATCGGCGATCGGATCGGACATACTCATCTTCCGTCTCCTTACCAGCTAGCCTTGGTCATGCCGGGCACTTCACCGCGGAAAGCAATTTCACGCAGCTTGTTACGGCACAGACCGAATTTACGGAACACACCACGCGGACGGCCGGTCAGCTGGCAACGATTGCGCTGACGGGTCGGGTTCGCGTTGCGAGGAAGCGCCTGGAGCTTGGCGCGCGCTTCAGCGCGATCTTCGTCCGACAGCTTCGTGTCATTGATCGTCGCGACGAGGTCGGCACGCTTGGCTGCGAACTTGGCTGCCAGCTTGGCGCGCTTTTCTTCGCGGTTGATCAGAGCGAGTTTCGCCATAACACCCTCAATTCTTGAACGGGAACTTGAAAGCGCCCAGCAGTGCGCGCGCTTCGTCGTCCGTCTTGGCAGTCGTGGTGATGCTGATGTTCATACCACGCAGAGCATCGATCTTGTCGTACTCAATCTCGGGGAAAATGATCTGCTCTTTCACACCGAGGTTGTAGTTACCACGACCATCGAAGCCCTTGGCAGCGATACCGCGGAAGTCACGGATACGCGGCATCGCGATGGTGATCAGACGATCGAGGAACTCGAACATCTGCGGACCGCGCAGCGTAACCATGCAACCGATCGGATAGTCATCACGGATCTTGAAGCCCGCGATCGACTTCTTGGCCTTGGTGGTCACCGGCTTCTGGCCAGCAATCTTCACCATGTCGCCCAGCGCGTTCTCGAGCACCTTCTTGTCACCCACCGCTTCACCGACACCCATGTTCAGGGTGATCTTGGTGATACGGGGCACTTGCATCACCGACTTGTAGCCGAATTGCTTGGTGAGCTCGGCGACCACGGTGTCCTTATAAAACTGTTGCAGACGTGCCATGACCACTCCTTAGCGATCCACCAGCTCGCCGTTGGACTTGAAGAAGCGGACCTTGCGGCCGTCTTCGAGCACACGGAAGCCAACCCGATCACCCTTCTGGGCGGCGGGATTGAACAGCGCGACATTGGAGACGTCGATCGGCATTTCCTTCTCGACGATACCGCCCACCTGGCCACGCACCGGGTTCGGACGGGTATGCTTCTTCACGCGATTGACGCCTTCGACCACGACGTGGCTGTCGTCAATGCGGCGAAGCACGGTTCCGCGCTTGCCTTTGTCCTTGCCAACGAGGACTACAACCTCGTCGCCTTTGCGAATCTTGTCCATGGACGCTCCTTACAGCACTTCCGGCGCGAGCGAGACGATCTTCATGAATCGCTCGGTACGCAGCTCACGCGTCACCGGCCCGAAGATACGGGTACCGATCGGCTCGAGCTTGTTGTTGAGCAGCACGGCGGCGTTACCGTCGAACTTGATCAACGCGCCATCAGAGCGACGAACGCCCTTGGCGGTGCGCACGACGACTGCGCTGTAGACGTCGCCCTTCTTGACACGACCGCGCGGGGCCGCATCCTTGATGCTCACCTTGATGATGTCGCCGATACCGGCATAGCGGCGCTTCGAGCCGCCCAACACCTTGATGCACATCACCGAACGCGCGCCGCTGTTGTCGGCCACGTCCAGAATGGTCTGCATTTGGATCATTGTTTAACTCCAACTTAACCCGTCGCGCGAAACGCGTCGGTCAGTCTTGGAACCCGTCCGGGTAGAAAGCACATAACGCTCGACCGCGAAGACCGCGGCCGGGCGCCATGGGCGAAAGCGCAAAACTATAGCAGAACCCGGGCGGGTTCCGCAAGCATCAAATAACGCGAGCCTTTTCGACCACGCGCGTGACGCGCCAGGCCTTGGTCTTGGAGATCGGACGGCATTCCGCGATCTCGACCAGGTCACCCTCGTTCGCCTCGTTGTTTTCAACGTGCGCGTGATACTTGCGGGACTTGATCATCACCTTGCCGTAGAGCGGGTGCTTGACGCGACGCTCGATCAACACGGTTACGGTCTTGTCCATCTTGTCGCTGACAACGCGACCGGTCAGCGTGCGGGTGTTCGTCGTCTGTTCGGTCACTTGGTCACCGCCTTTTCGTGCAGGACGGTACGCACGCGCGCGATGTCGCGACGCACCTTGCCCAGCTGACTCGTGTTCGAGAGCTGCTGCGTTGCAAGCTGCATGCGCAGGGAAAATTGCGCCTTCAGCAGTTCAAGCAGCTCCTTGTTCAGCTCGGCGGGCTCTTTCGAGCGAAGTTCGCTGGCTTTCATGAGTTATTGCCCCACCATGCGGGTGACGAAGGTCGTCTCGATCGGCAGCTTTGCAGCAGCCAGACGGAAGGCCTCGCGAGCGAGCGCCTCATCCACGCCATCCATTTCATACAGCACTTTGCCCGGCTGGATTTCAGCGACCCAGTACTCGGGATTGCCCTTACCGTTACCCATCCGCACTTCTGCGGGCTTCTGGGAAATCGGCTTGTCCGGGAAGATACGGATCCAGATACGGCCGCCGCGCTTGATGTGACGCGTCATTGCACGACGCGCCGCTTCGATCTGGCGAGCGGTCAGGCGACCACGGCCGACGGCCTTCAGACCGTACTCGCCGAAGCTGACCTTGGCTCCGCGGGTCGCAACGCCGGTGTTGCGGCCCTTTTGTTCCTTACGATACTTCCTTCTCGCCGGCTGCAGCATCATTCGCTCCTGCTTTGCTTACGCGTTTGGCACCGGCCTTATCGGCCGCCCCATCGCCGCTCACACGGCGGGCCGGACGACGAGCGCCCGGCTTGGCATCACCTTCTTTGGCGGGACGACGCGGACGACGTTCTGCCTCGGGTGCCTCAACAGCCGCCGGCTGCTCGCCGCGACCCAGGGTGTCACCCTTGTACACCCAGACCTTGATACCGATGATCCCGTAGGTCGTCTTGGCTTCGGAGAAGCCATAGTCGATATCGGCACGCAGGGTGTGCAGCGGCACACGGCCTTCGCGGTACCACTCGGTACGTGCGATTTCGATGCCGTTCAGACGACCCGAGCTCATGATCTTGATGCCCTGGGCACCCAGACGCATCGCGTTCTGCATCGCGCGCTTCATTGCGCGGCGGAACATGATGCGCTTTTCGAGCTGCTGGGCGATCGAGTCGGCGATCAGCTGGGCATCGGTTTCCGGCTTGCGGATCTCTTCGATCGACACGTGCACCGGCACGTTGAGGATCTTCTGCAGATCGGCCTTCAGAACTTCGATGTCCTCACCCTTCTTGCCGATCACAACGCCCGGACGGGCACTGAACACGGTAATGCGGGCGGTCTTCGCCGGACGCTCGATCAGCACGCGGCCGACCGAGGCGTGAGCCAGCTTCTTCTTCAGGTGCTCGCGCACCTTCAGGTCTTCCAGCAGCATGCCGGCGTAGTTCTGGCTGTTCGCGAACCAGCGCGAGGACCAGTTACGCGAGACCGCGAGGCGGAAGCCAGTCGGATGAATCTTCTGTCCCATATGCGCTCCCTTACTCGCCGACGGTCAGGTAGATGTGGCAGGTCGGCTTCGAGATGCGATTGCCACGACCCTTTGCCCGCGCCGTGAAGCGCTTGAGCGTCGTACCTTGCTCGACGAAGATGCTCTTGACCTTCAGGGTGTCGATGTCGGCACCGTCGTTGTGCTCGGCGTTCGCAATTGCGGACTCCAGCACCTTCTTGATGATCACAGCACCCTTCTTGGGGCTGAACGCCAGGATGCTCAGAGCCTGATCAACACGCTTGCCGCGGATCAGATCGGCCACCAGCCGACCCTTTTGCTCCGACAGACGGACGCCGCGCAGACTTGCTTTGGTTTCCATCATCGCTCCTTACTTCTTGGCCTTCTTGCTGGCAGCGTGACCCTTGAAGGTACGCGTCAGCGCGAATTCGCCGAGCTTGTGGCCGACCATGTTCTCGGTGACATACACCGGAATGTGCTGGCGACCGTTGTGGACCGCGATCGTGAGACCGACGAACTCGGGCAGCACGGTCGAACGGCGCGACCAGGTCTTGATCGGACGCTTGTCGTTGGAACCCCGCGCAGCATCGACCTTCTTGAGAAGGTGCGCATCGATGAACGGGCCTTTCTTAATAGAACGAGCCATTTCTTACCTCTTAGCGCTTATGCCGACGCTGGACGATCATCACGTCCGTGCGCTTGTTGTTGCGCGTACGGTAGCCCTTGGCAGGCGTACCCCACGGGCTCACCGGAACACGACCTTCACCGGTGCGACCTTCACCACCACCGTGCGGGTGATCGATCGGGTTCATCGCCACACCGCGGACGGTCGGGCGAATACCGCGCCAGCGCTGAGCACCGGCCTTACCAATCTTGCGCAGGCTGTTCTCTTCGTTGCCGACTTCGCCAATCGTGGCGCGGCATTCGATGTGAACACGGCGGATTTCACCCGAGCGCAGACGCACTTGAGCGTACGTACCTTCGCGAGCCAACAGCTGGACCGAGGTACCCGCAGCACGCGCCAGCTGGGCACCCTTGCCGGGCAGCAGCTCGATGCAGTGGATCGTCGAACCGACCGGAATGTTGCGGATCGGCAGGGCGTTGCCCGGCTTGATCGGCGCTTCCGACCCCGAGACCACCTGCGCGCCCACTTCCAGGCCACGCGGAGCGATGATGTAGCGACGCTCGCCATCGGCGTAGCACAGCAGGGCGATATGCGCGGTACGGTTCGGGTCGTATTCGATACGCTCCACCTTCGCGACGATGCCGTCCTTGTTGCGCTTGAAGTCGACCACGCGGTAGTGCTGCTTGTGACCGCCGCCTTGATGGCGAACCGTCACGCGGCCATGCGCGTTACGACCGGCGTTCTTCGACTGCTTCTCGACCAGACCTGCAAAGGGCTTGCCCTTGTGCAGGTTGGGATTGACCACCTTGACCAGGCCACGACGGCCGGCGGAGGTCGGCTTAACCTTGACCAACATTACGCGGCCCCTCCTTCAACGAAGTTGATCTCCTGGCCGGGCTTAAGGCAGACGAAGGCCTTTTTCCAACCCTTGCGGCGACCCATGATGCGGCCGGAACGCTTGACCTTGCCCTTCACGTTGGCCACTTGCACGGACTCAACCTGCACCTTGAACAGCAGTTCAACGGCAGCCTTGATCTCCGGCTTCGAGGCGTCCGAGGCGACGCGGAAAATCACTTGCTCGTGCTTGTCCGCAACGTAGGTCGCCTTTTCGGAGATCTGCGGCGCGAGCAACACTTGATAAAGACGCTCTTGAGAGAAGCTCATTGCCACATCTCCTCCATCTTCGCGATCGCAGCCTTGGTGACAACCACCTTGGCGAAGCGAATCAGCGAAACCGGATCAGCCTCGTGCGCTTCAAGCACGAGCACGTCGTGCAGATTGCGCGAGGACAGGAACAGGTTTTCGTCGAGGGAGTCGGTAATGACCAGCACCGAGTCCAGACCCATCCCCTTGAGCTTGCTCACGAGCAGCTTGGTCTTCGGGGCTTCGACGGCAAAACCCTCCACCACGACCAGACGCTCTTCGCGGGCCAGCTGCGAGAGGATCGCGGCCATGCCGGCGCGGAACATCTTGCGGTTGACCTTCTGGCTGAAGTTCTCGTCGGGCTTGTTCGGGAAGATGCGACCACCCCCGCGCCACAGCGGCGAACCCGTGGAACCGGCACGAGCACGGCCCGTACCCTTCTGGCGCCACGGCTTGGTGGTGGTGTGACGCACTTCAGCGCGCGTCTTCTGCGCACGGTCACCCGAACGCGCGTTGGCCTGGAAGGCCACGACGATCTGGTGCACCAGCGCTTCGTTGTATTCGCGACCAAACAGCGCATCGGAAGCCTGCACGGTGGCAGACGCCTGGCCTTGGTCGTTAATCAGCTTGAGTTCCATTTCGCCCCCGCTCAGCTCTTGACCGCCGGACGGACGACCACGTCGCCGCCGTCGTGCCCGGGCACAGCGCCCTTGACGAGCAGCAGGCCACGCTCGGCATCCACGCGAACCACTTCAAGGTTCTGCACCGTTGCCTTGGCGGCACCCAGGTGACCGGTCATGCGCTTACCCGGGAAAACACGACCCGGATCCTGCGCCATACCGATCGAACCCGGCACGTTGTGGCTGCGCGAGTTACCGTGCGTCGCACGATTGGAAGAGAAATTGTGGCGCTTGATGGTGCCGGCATAGCCCTTACCCAGGGACACGCCCGACACATCCACCTTTTGCCCGACCGCAAAGATCTCGACGCTGATGACGTCGCCCGGCTTGTAGCTGACTTGCTCAGCGCCAAGACGGAATTCCTTGAGGACGTGACCGGCTTCGACGCCGGCCTTGGCGAAGTGACCCGCCGACGCTTTGTTCACGCGCACGGCACGACGCTTGCCAAACGTCACCTGAATCGCGGCGTAGCCGTCGACATCAGGCGTCTTGATCTGGGTCACGCGGTTGTTCGACACGTCAAGCACCGTCACCGGGATGGACTGACCATCCTCAGCGAAGACGCGAGTCATGCCGACCTTGCGACCAACAAGGCCTAGACTCATGTTGTTCTCCTGAAACCCGGCTTCGATTGGCCGGGTCGCTATAAACGGAAAATCCGCAGCCGTAGCTGCGGAGCCCGCTATTCTAGACGAAGCTCTGCTTGCAGTGCAAGCGGAGATTACTGAAGCTTGATTTCGACATCCACGCCAGCCGGCAGATCGAGCTTCATCAGCGCGTCGACGGTCTTGTCGGTCGGGTCGATGATGTCCATCAGGCGTTGGTGGGTGCGGATCTCGAACTGGTCACGCGACGTCTTGTTGACGTGCGGCGAGCGCAGCAGGTTGTAGCGTTCGATGCGGGTCGGCAGGGGAACCGGACCACGGACCACGGCGCCGGTGCGCTTGGCGGTGTCGACGATTTCCTGGGCGGATTGATCGATCAGACGGTAGTCGAACGCCTTGAGGCGGATGCGAATCTTCTGGTTTTGCATGATGCTTCCCTAAAGAGCACAAAGAGCGAAAAGCCCCGGCGCCGCGCGGCGCCGAGGGCAAACTTCGGGTATTACGCGATGACCTTGGCGACGACGCCGGCGCCGACGGTACGGCCACCTTCGCGGATCGCGAAGCGCAGACCTTCTTCCATCGCGATCGGGGCGATCAGCTTGACGACCATCTTGATGTTGTCGCCCGGCATCACCATTTCCACGCCTTCGGGCAGCTGGATCGAACCGGTCACGTCCGTCGTGCGGAAGTAGAACTGCGGGCGATAGCCGTTGAAGAACGGGGTGTGACGACCGCCCTCATCCTTGGACAGGATGTAGACCTCGGACTCGAAGTGCGTGTGCGGCGTGATCGAACCGGGCTTGGCCAGCACCTGGCCACGCTCGACGTCTTCACGCTTGGTGCCGCGCAGCAGCACGCCGACGTTGTCGCCTGCCTGACCTTGGTCGAGCAGCTTGCGGAACATTTCGACGCCGGTACAGATGGTCTTGACGGTGTCTTTGATGCCGACGATTTCGATTTCTTCGCCGACCTTGACGATGCCACGCTCGACACGACCGGTCACCACGGTGCCGCGACCCGAGATCGAGAACACGTCTTCGATCGGCATCAGGAACGGCTTGTCGATCGCGCGCTCCGGCGTCGGGATGTAGCTGTCCAGTGCGTCGGCCAGGTTCATGATGGCGCCTTCGCCCAGCTCGCCCTTGTCGCCTTCGAGCGCCTTCAGGGCGGAGCCCTTGACGATGGGGATGTCGTCACCCGGGAAGTCGTACTTGGACAGCAGTTCGCGCACTTCCATCTCGACGAGCTCGAGCAGTTCGGCGTCGTCGACCATGTCGCACTTGTTCAGGAACACGATGATGTACGGCACACCGACCTGACGGGCCAGCAGGATGTGCTCACGCGTCTGCGGCATCGGGCCGTCAGCGGCCGAGCACACCAGGATCGCGCCGTCCATCTGCGCAGCACCGGTAATCATGTTCTTCACGTAGTCGGCGTGACCCGGGCAGTCCACGTGGGCGTAGTGACGGTTCGCGGTTTCGTATTCGACGTGCGCGGTGTTGATCGTGATACCGCGCGCCTTTTCTTCCGGCGCCGCATCGATCTGATCGTATGCCTTCGCCGAACCACCGAACTTCGATGCCAGCACCGTCGTGATCGCCGCCGTCAGCGTCGTCTTGCCGTGGTCAACGTGTCCGATCGTGCCCACGTTCACGTGCGGCTTGGTCCGCTCGAATTTTTCCTTGGCCATTGCTCAGTTCCTCAAAAGATCGAAATTACTTCTTGTTGATGATGGCTTCGGCGACGTTACGCGGCGCCTCAGAGTAGTGCTTGAACTCCATCGAGTACGTTGCGCGGCCCTGGCTCAGGGAACGCAGCGTCGTCGAATAGCCGAACATTTCGGCGAGCGGCACTTCAGCCTTGATCGCCTTCATGCCGGCGACGTCGTCCATGCCCTGCACGATGCCACGACGACCGGACAGGTCGCCCATCACGTTACCCATGAACTCTTCCGGCGTTTCGACTTCGACTGCCATCATGGGTTCGAGCAGAACGGGGTTCGCCTTGCGCATGCCTTCCTTGAACGCCATGGAGGCGGCCATACGGAACGCGTTTTCGTTCGAGTCCACATCGTGGTACGAACCGAAGTGCAGCGTGACCTTGACGTCCACAACCGGGAAGCCAGCCAGAATGCCGTTCGGCAGCGTTTCCTGGAGGCCCTTGTCGACCGCCGGGATGTACTCGCGCGGCACCACGCCACCCTTGATCGCGTCGACGAATTCGTAGCCCTTGCCTGCCTCGTTCGGCTCGACCTTGAGCACAACGTGACCGTACTGACCACGACCGCCCGACTGCTTGACGAACTTGCCTTCGGCATTTTCGACGGTGCTACGGATGGTTTCGCGGTAGGCAACCTGCGGGGCGCCCACGTTCGCTTCCACACCGAATTCGCGCTTCATGCGGTCAACGATGATTTCCAGGTGCAGCTCGCCCATGCCGGAGATGATGGTCTGGCCGGATTCTTCGTCCGTACGCACGCGGAAGGACGGATCTTCCTTGGCCAGGCGGTTCAGGGCGACGCCCATCTTTTCCTGGTCAGCCTTGGTCTTCGGCTCGACAGCCACGTGAATCACGGGCTCCGGGAACTCCATGCGTTCGAGGATCATCGGCGCGTCGATGTCACACAGGGTTTCACCGGTAGTGACTTCCTTCAGGCCGATCGCAGCAGCGATGTCGCCTGCGCGCACTTCTTCGATCTCGATACGTTCGTTCGCGTGCATCTGCACGATACGACCGATACGTTCCTTCTTGCCCTTGACCGAGTTCAGCACGGAGTCGCCCGACTTCACGACGCCAGAGTAGACGCGGAAGAAGGTCAGCTGACCGACGTACGGGTCGTTCATCAGCTTGAACGCGAGCGACGAGAACTTCTCGTCGTCCGAAGCGTGACGTACGGCCGGCTTGCCGTCTTCTTCACCGGTCACCGGCGGAATGTCGACCGGCGAAGGCAGCAGCTCGATCACGGCGTCCAGCATGCGCTGCACACCCTTGTTCTTGAATGCGGAGCCGCACAGCATCGGCTGGATCTCGCCCTTGATCGTGCGATCGCGCAGACCCTTGACGATGTCCTCTTCGGAGAGCGCGCCCTCTTCGAGGTACTTGTTCATCAGCTCTTCGGAGGCCTCGGCAGCAGCCTCGACCATCTTCTCGCGCCATTCTTCGGCAACGGAAACCAGTTCGGCCGGGATATCGCCGTAGTCGAACTTCATGCCTTGAGAGGCTTCATCCCACAGGATGGCCTTCATCTTGACCAGGTCGACCACGCCAGCGAAGGTGTCTTCGGCACCGATCGGCACCACCACGGGCACCGGGTTCGCGCGCAGACGCGACTTCATCTGCTCGACCACGCGGAAGAAGTTGGCACCTTGACGGTCCATCTTGTTCACGAAGGCCAGGCGCGGCACCTTGTACTTGTTGGCCTGACGCCAGACGGTCTCGGACTGCGGCTGCACGCCACCCACCGCGCAATACACCATCACAGCTCCGTCGAGCACGCGCATGGAACGCTCCACCTCAATGGTGAAGTCCACGTGACCCGGGGTGTCGATGATGTTGAAGCGGTGCTCCTCGAACTGCATCCCCATGCCCTTCCAGAAGCACGTGGTTGCCGCGGAGGTGATCGTGATACCACGCTCCTGCTCCTGCTCCATCCAGTCCATGGTGGCAGCGCCATCGTGCACTTCACCGATCTTGTGGTTCACACCGGTGTAGAACAGGATGCGCTCGGTCGTGGTGGTCTTGCCGGCGTCGATGTGAGCCGAGATACCAATATTGCGATAGCGCTCGATCGGGGTTTTGCGTGCCACGGTAGTACCTCTACCTAAACAAATGTCCGCAGGGCACTGCGGACAAGGATTGATTCAGCGTCAGCCTTAAAAACAGTCGAGCCCTTTGCAGGGCCCGACCTGTTCTTCGTGCCTCAAGAATTAGAAGCGGAAGTGCGAGAACGCCTTGTTGGCTTCAGCCATGCGGTGGACTTCTTCACGCTTCTTCATCGCGGCGCCACGGCCTTCGGAGGCCTCGAGCAGCTCACCGGCCAGACGCTGGCCCATGGACTTCTCGGAACGCTTGCGCGCAGCTTCGCGAATCCAGCGCATCGACAGCGCCATGCGACGCGACGGACGCACTTCAACCGGCACCTGGTAGTTCGCACCACCGACGCGACGGCTCTTCACTTCGACCATCGGCTTCACGTTCTGGATGGCAGCGCCGAAGACTTCCAGCGGATCCTTGCCGCTCTTGGCCTTGATGGCGTCCAGGGCAACGTAAATGATGCGCTCGGCGACGGCCTTCTTGCCGCTTTGCATCAGCACGTTGATGAATTTGGAAACGTCCTGCGAACCGAACTTCGGATCGGGCAGAACCTCACGCTTGGGTACTTCACGACGACGGGGCATGACAAGCTCCTACAGATTCGATGACGGTTGGAATCAGGACTTCTTCGGACGCTTCGCGCCGTACTTCGAACGCGACTGCTTCCGGTCCTTGACGCCCTGGAGGTCGAGCGAACCGCGCACGATGTGGTAACGCACACCGGGAAGGTCCTTCACACGACCACCGCGGATCAGCACAACCGAGTGTTCCTGCAGGTTGTGGCCTTCACCGCCGATGTAGGAGATGACTTCGAAGCCGTTGGTCAGGCGAACCTTGGCGACCTTACGGAGCGCGGAGTTCGGCTTCTTCGGCGTCGTGGTGTAAACACGGGTGCACACGCCACGCTTTTGCGGGCAGGCTTCCAGCGCGGGAACCTTGCTCTTGGTTTCCTGCGCCTGACGTCCTTGACGGACGAGCTGGTTGATAGTGGGCATTAGCTTTCCTGGGATCGCACCACCGGCGCGCGTGAGCGTGCTTGGGCCGCAATCAAAAAACGGACCGGCCGAAAGGGCCGGTCCTCTTTACAAAGAGGCGGGATTTTATTAAATCCCGCCCGGGGTCGTCAAGCCGAGGGCTTTTCAGCTGGTCTGCACGTCTTCCGTTGCGGCCTGTTCGGACGGCGTATCAAAGTCCGTAGCCGGCGGCAGATCGAAGGTCGTGCCAGCACCGGCCTTGCGGGCGCGGTGGTAAGCCAGACCCGTACCCGCCGGGATCAGACGACCAACGATCACGTTTTCCTTCAGGCCGCGCAGTTCGTCGCGCTTGCCCATGATCGCCGCTTCGGTCAGCACGCGGGTCGTTTCCTGGAAGGAAGCAGCCGAGATGAAGGAGTCGGTCGACAGCGATGCCTTGGTGATACCGAGCAGCATGTATTCGTACTGCGCCGGCAGCTTGCCTTCGGCAATCATCTTGTCGTTCTCGTCCAGCACGTCGGAGCGTTCGACCTGCTCTTCACGGATGAAGCGCGAATCGCCAGCGTCCGAGATGACCACGCGACGCAGCATCTGGCGAACGATCACCTCGATGTGCTTGTCGTTGATCTTCACGCCCTGCAGACGATAGACGTCCTGCACTTCCTCGATGATGTAGCGAGCAAGCTCTTCCACACCCTTCAGGCGCAGGATGTCGTGCGGATCGGCCGGGCCGTCGACGATCAGCTCGCCGCGCTGGACCACCTGGCCGTCGTGCACCATCACATGCTTGTCCTTCGGGATCAGGAACTCGTGCACCGTGCCGTCCGGCTCGGTGATCACCAGGCGCTGCTTGCCCTTGGTGTCCTTGCCGAAAGACAGCGTGCCGGTGACGTCGGCCAGCATGCCGGCATCCTTGGGCGAACGGGCTTCGAAGAGCTCGGCCACACGCGGCAGACCCCCGGTAATGTCGCGGGTCTTGGCGGTTTCCTGCGGGATCTTCGCGAGCACGTCACCGACGGATACGACCTGACCGTCCTTCACGGTGATCAGCGAGCCGACCTGGAAGGTGATCGTCACGGCGTGGTCGGTGCCCGGGATGCGAACTTCCTGGCCAGCTTCGTCGATCAGCTTCACCTGCGGACGCACGCCCTTGCTTGCGGAGGCGCTGGAGCGACGCTTGGCGTCGATCACGACGAGGGTCGACAGGCCGGTCACTTCGTCGATCTGCTTCGCGACGGTGACGCCTTCTTCGACGTTCTCGAACTTGATGATGCCGGCGTGCTCGGTGATGATCGGACGGGTGTGCGGATCCCAGGTGGCAAGTTGCGCGCCAGCCTTGATCGAACCGCCGTCGTCAACCGACAGGGTCGCGCCGTACGGCACCTTGTGACGCTCGCGCTCGCGACCGGCATCGTCCGTCACCACCAGCTCGGCGGAACGTGCGATGACGACCTTCTCGCCCTTGCCACTGGTCACGAAACGCATGTTGCCGGCGTAACGCAGCACACCGGCCGACTTGGCCTCGACCGAGCTGGCCGCCGCGGCTCGCGATGCAGCACCACCCACGTGGAAGGTACGCATCGTCAGCTGCGTGCCCGGCTCGCCGATGGACTGTGCGGCCACCACACCGATCGCTTCACCGGAAGCAACGGGGGTACCACGGCCCAGATCGCGGCCGTAGCACTTGGCACACATGCCGTAACGGGTGTCGCAGGTGAGCGGGGTGCGCACGCGCACTTCATCCACGCCGATCGAATCGATCAGGTCGCAGAGGTCTTCATCCAGCAGCGTGCCCTTCTCGATCGCGGTTTCCTGCGACTCGGGGTGCACCACGTCTTCGCCCAGCGTGCGGCCGAGGATACGGTCACGCAGCGGTTCCACCACTTCACCACCTTCGATGATGGCGCGCATGGTGAAGCCGTTGGAGGTGCCGCAATCGTCTTCGGTCACCACCAGATCCTGGGTCACGTCGACCAGACGACGGGTCAGGTAACCCGAGTTCGCGGTCTTCAGCGCCGTATCCGCGAGACCCTTACGGGCACCGTGGGTGGAGATGAAGTACTGCAGAACGTTCAGGCCTTCGCGGAAGTTCGTGGTGATCGGCGTCTCGATGATCGAGCCATCCGGCTTGGCCATCAGGCCACGCATACCGGCCAGCTGACGGATCTGGGCCGCGGAGCCCCGCGCACCAGAGTCGGCCATCATGTAGATGGCGTTCATCGACTCCTGGCGCACTTCCTTGCCGCGGTAGTCGATCACCGGCTCGGTACCGAGCTGGTCCATCATCGCCTTGGCGACCTGGTCACCGGCGCGACCCCAGATATCCACGACCTTGTTGTAGCGCTCACCGTCGGTCACCAGACCCGAGGTGTATTGCTGGGCGATTTCCTTGACCTCGTTTTCGGCGGCCGCGATCAGGCTGTGCTTGGTCGAGGGGACCAGCATGTCCTTCACTGCGATCGACATACCGGCGCGGGTCGCGAGGCGGAAGCCGAACTGCATCAGCTTGTCGGCGAAGATCACCGTGTCCTTCAGGCCGCAACGGCGGAAGGCGGTGTTGATCAGCTTGCTGAGTTCCTTCTTCTTCAGGGCCTTGTCGATCGTGCTGAAAGGCAGGCCTGCCGGCAGGATCTCGGACAGCAGCGCGCGACCGATGGTCGTGTGGAAACGCTTGATCGACTCGACCTTGTTGCCGTCGGCGTCCAGCAGCACTTCCTTCAGGCGGATGAAGACCTTGGCGTGCAGCGAGGCCTGACCGGTCTCGTAGGCACGCTTGGCCTCATCAACGTCGACGAAGGCCATGCCTTCACCCGGCACGTTCACCGCTTCGCGGGTCGCGTAGTACAGGCCGAGCACGATGTCCTGCGAGGGGACGATGATCGGCTCGCCGTGGGCGGGCGACAGGATGTTGTTGGAGGACAACATCAGCGTGCGGGCTTCCATCTGCGCTTCGAGCGACAGCGGCACGTGCACGGCCATCTGGTCACCGTCGAAGTCGGCGTTGAAGGCCACGCAGACGAGCGGGTGCAGCTGGATCGCCTTGCCTTCGATCAGCGTCGGCTCGAAAGCCTGGATACCCAGACGGTGCAGCGTCGGCGCACGGTTCAGCATGATCGGGTGTTCGCGGATCACCTCTTCGAGGATGTCCCACACGACCGGCTCCTGCCCCTCGACCATCTTCTTTGCCTGCTTGATCGTGGTGGCATAGCCACGCAGCTCGAGCTTGTTGAAGATGAAGGGCTTGAACAGTTCCAGCGCCATCAGCTTGGGCAGACCGCACTGGTGCAGCTTCAACTGCGGACCCACGGTAATGACCGAGCGGCCCGAGTAGTCGACGCGCTTACCCAGCAGGTTCTGACGGAAACGACCGCCCTTGCCCTTGATCATGTCGGCGAGCGACTTGAGCGGACGCTTGTTGGCGCCGGTCATGGCCTTGCCGCGACGACCGTTGTCGAGCAGCGAGTCCACCGCTTCCTGCAGCATGCGCTTTTCGTTGCGCACGATGATGTCCGGCGCCTTGAGTTCGAGCAGACGCTTCAGACGGTTGTTGCGGTTGATGACACGGCGGTACAGGTCATTCAGGTCGGAGGTCGCGAAGCGGCCGCCGTCCAGCGGCACCAGCGGACGCAGGTCCGGCGGCAGCACCGGCAGCACTTCCATGATCATCCAGTCCGGACGGATGCCGGACTGCGTGAAGGCCTCCAGCACCTTGAGGCGCTTGGCGATCTTCTTGATCTTGGCTTCGGAGCCGGTGGTCTCGAGTTCCGAGCGCAGGCGCTCGATCTCGCGCGGCAGGTCGATAGTGCGCAGCAGTTCACGCACGGCTTCGGCGCCCATCAGCGCAACGAATTCGTCGCCGTACTCTTCGGTCTTGGCGATGAAGTCATCTTCAGTCAGCAGCTGGCCGCGGGTGAGCGGCGTCATGCCCGGATCGACGACAACGAAGCCTTCGAAGTAGAGCACGCGCTCGATGTCGCGCAGCGTCATGTCGAGCACCATGCCCAGACGCGACGGTAGCGACTTCAGGAACCAGATGTGGGCGACCACCGAGGCGAGCTCGATGTGGCCCATGCGCTCGCGGCGCACCTTGGCCAGCGTCACTTCGACGCCGCACTTCTCGCAGATCACCCCGCGGTGCTTCAGGCGCTTGTACTTGCCGCACAGGCACTCGTAGTCCTTCACCGGGCCGAAGATCTTGGCGCAGAACAGGCCATCGCGCTCCGGCTTGAAGGTGCGGTAGTTGATCGTCTCCGGCTTCTTCACCTCACCGTAAGACCAGGAACGGATCTTCTCGGGCGAGGCGAGACCAATCGTGATCGCATCGAACTCTTCCTCATTGGGAAGGTTTTGCTTGAACAGATCAGCGAGCAGGCTTTTCATATGTCTCTCCTAACTTGCGGACTGAGACGCGAGGCGTCTCAGTAACGCTCCAGGTCGATGTCGATCGCGAGGGAACGGATTTCCTTCACCAGCACGTTGAAGGACTCCGGCATGCCGGCGTCGATCTTGTGCTCGCCCTTGACGATGTTTTCGTAGACCTTGGTACGGCCGGTCACGTCGTCGGACTTCACGGTCAGCATTTCCTGCAGCGTGTACGCGGCGCCATAAGCTTCCAGCGCCCACACTTCCATTTCACCGAAGCGCTGGCCACCGAACTGCGCCTTACCGCCCAGCGGCTGCTGGGTCACGAGCGAGTACGGGCCGGTCGAACGCGCGTGCATCTTGTCGTCGACCAAGTGGTGCAGCTTGAGCATGTGCTTGTAGCCGACGGTCACCTTGCGTTCGAACGCGTCGCCGGTGCGGCCGTCATGCAGCGCCACCTGGCCACCGCTGTCCAGACCCGCCAGCTTGAGCATCGACTCGATTTCTTCCTCGGTCGCGCCCGAGAACACCGGGGTCGCGAAAGGCACGCCCTTGGACAGGTTGCCGGCCAGCTCGATCACTTCATCGTCGGCGAGCGAATCGATCTCTTCGGACTTGCCGGTAGAGTTGTAGATCTCGGACAGCAGCTTGCGCACTTCCTTGGTCGCAGCCTGGCGACGCAGCTGCTCCTGGATCTTGTTGCCCAGGCCCTTGGCGGCCCAACCCAGGTGCGTTTCCAGGATCTGGCCGATGTTCATCCGCGAGGGCACGCCCAGCGGGTTCAGAACGATGTCGACCGGCGTGCCGTTGGCCATGTAGGGCATGTCTTCGACCGGAACGATCTTCGACACCACACCCTTGTTACCGTGGCGACCTGCCATCTTGTCGCCAGGCTGCAGGCGACGCTTCACGGCGAGGTAGACCTTGACCATCTTCTGCACGCCCGGGGGCAGTTCGTCGCCCTGGGTGAGCTTCTTCTTCTTCGCTTCGAAGGCAAGATCGAAGTCCTTGCGGGTCTTTTCCAGACCTTCCTTGAGGGACTCGAGCTGCTGGGCGATCGCTTCGTCGGCCATGCGGATGTCGAACCAGCTGTGCGGCTCGACGTCGGCGAGGTACTCGGCCGTGATCTTCGCGCCCTTGGCGAGCTTCTTCGGGCCGCCGTTGGCGACCTGGCCGGTGATCAGGCGCTCGATACGCGAGAAGGTGTCGCGTTCCACGATACGCATCTGGTCGCCCAGATCCAGGCGGAAGCTGCGCAGCATGTCGTCGATGATCGACTGGGCACGCTTGTCGCGCTCGATGCCTTCGCGGGTGAAGACCTGCACGTCGATCACCGTGCCGTTCATGCCCGAGGGCACGCGCAGCGAGGTGTCCTTAACGTCCGAAGCCTTCTCGCCGAAGATCGCGCGCAGCAGCTTTTCTTCCGGCGTCAGCTGGGTTTCGCCCTTGGGCGTGACCTTGCCGACCAGCACGTCGCCAGCGTCGACTTCGGCGCCGATGTAGACGATGCCGGACTCATCCAGGCGACCCAGTTGGGCTTCGCCCAGCGAGGCGATGTCGCGGGTGATTTCTTCGGCACCCAGCTTCGTGTCACGCGCCACGACCGTCAGTTCCTCGATGTGGATCGAGGTGAAGCGGTCGTCGGCCACCACGCGTTCGGAGATCAGGATCGAGTCTTCGAAGTTGTAGCCGTTCCAGGGCATGAACGCGACCAGCATGTTCTGGCCCAGGGCGAGTTCGCCGAGGTCGGTCGATGCGCCGTCGGCGATCACGTCGCCCTTGGCGATGCGGTCGCCGATCTTCACGATCGGACGCTGGTTGATGTTCGTGTTCTGGTTCGAGCGGGTGTACTTGGTGAAGTTGTAGATGTCCACGCCCACTTCGCCGAGCACGGTTTCATCGTCGTTCACACGCACCACGACGCGGTTGGCGTCGACGTAGTCGACCAGGCCGCCGCGCAGCGCTTGCACTGTGGTGCCGGAGTCGACGGCCACAGTGCGCTCGATACCGGTACCGACGAGCGGCTTTTCCGGACGCAGGCAGGGCACAGCCTGGCGCTGCATGTTCGCGCCCATCAACGCACGGTTCGCGTCGTCGTGCTCGAGGAACGGAATCAGCGAAGCGGCGACCGAGACGATCTGCGACGGCGACACGTCCATGTACTGGACCTGGTCGCGCGTGGTCAGGAAGGACTCACCACGGTGACGGCAGGACACGAGGTCCTCGGTCAGGCGGCCTTCCTTGTCCAGTTCCGCGTTCGCCTGGGCGATCACGAAGCCGCCCTCCTCGATCGCCGACAGGAAGTCGATCTGATCGGTCACCTGGCTATCCACCACCTTGCGGTAGGGGGTTTCCAGGAAGCCGTGGCGGTTGGTCGTGGCATACACGGCCAGCGAGTTGATAAGGCCGATGTTCGGACCTTCCGGCGTCTCGATCGGGCACACGCGACCGTAGTGGGTCGGATGCACGTCGCGGACTTCGAAGCCGGCTCGTTCGCGCGTCAAACCGCCCGGGCCCAGTGCGGAGACACGACGCTTGTGCGTGATCTCGGACAGCGGGTTGGTCTGGTCCATGAACTGCGACAGCTGCGAGGAACCGAAGAACTCCTTGATCGCGGCCGAGATCGGCTTGGCGTTGATCAGGTCGTGCGGCATGAGGTTGTCGGATTCGGCCTGGTTCAGGCGTTCTTTCACCGCACGCTCGACACGCACCAGGCCGGCGCGGAACTGGTTTTCAGCCAGCTCGCCGACACAACGCACGCGACGGTTGCCCAAGTGGTCGATGTCGTCGATTTCGCCGCGACCGTTGCGCAGTTCGACCAGCACGCCGACCACGGCGAGGATGTCTTCGTTCGTGAGCGTGCCGAGGCCTTCTTCGCCTTGCGGGCCCACGCGCTCGTGGAAACGACGCTGCCATTCCGGCGCCTTGTCATCCAGGCGATCCGGGTAGGCACGGCGATTGAACTTCATGCGACCGACGGACGACAGGTCGTAGCGTTCCGGCGCGTAGAACAGGCCAGCGAACAGCGACTCGACCGCGTCTTCGGTGGGCGGCTCGCCCGGACGCATCATGCGGTAGATCGCCACACGCGCTTGCCACTGGTCGGCGGTTTCGTCCGAGCGCAGGGTCTGCGAGATGTACGGACCGCGGTCCAGGTCGTTGATGTACAGGGTTTCGAAGCTCTTGACGCCAGCCTTCTGCAGCTTGACCAGCAGCTCTTCGGTGATCTCGTCGTTGGCACGCGCGACCAGTTCGCCGGTCTCGGTGTCGATCACGTTCTTGGCGAGCACGCGGCCGACCAGGAAGTCTTCCGGAACGACGATGCTGGTGATGCCGGCTTCGTTCAGCTCACGGATGTGCTTGGCGGTGATGCGCTTGTCGCGGGCAACGATGGTCTTGCCCTTGCCGTCGGTGATGTCGAAACGGGCGACTTCACCGCGCAAGCGTTCGGCTACCAGACGGAAGCTGATGTCCTTGCCGGCCAGATCGAAGTGATCGAAATCGTGGAAGGCTGCCAGGATGTCCTCGGAGGACATGCCGATCGCCTTGAGGAGAATCGTCACCGGCATCTTGCGGCGGCGGTCGACGCGGAAGAACAGGAAGTCCTTCGGGTCGTACTCGAAGTCCAGCCACGAGCCGCGGTAGGGGATGATGCGCGCCGAGAACAGCAGCTTGCCGGAGCTGTGCGTCTTGCCGCGGTCGTGCTCGAAGAACACGCCAGGCGAACGGTGCAGCTGCGAAACGATGACACGCTCGGTGCCATTGATGACGAAGGAGCCGGTCGTGGTCATGAGCGGAATCTCGCCCATGTAGACCTCTTGCTCCTTCACTTCCTTGACGGTTTCCTTGGCGGCTTCCTTGTCCAGGATCACCAAGCGCACGCGCGCGCGCAGCGGGCTTGCAAAAGTCAAGCCGCGCTGCTGGCATTCCTTCACGTCGAAGGCCGGCTCGCCGAGCATGTAGTGCACGAATTCCAGTCGCGCATATCCCGAGTGCGAAACGATCGGGAAGATCGACTTGAAGGCAGCCTGCAGACCCTGCTCACGACGCTGAGCGGGCGGCAGATCGGCTTGAAGGAACGAGGTATAGGATTCGAGCTGGGTGGCAAGCAGGAAGGGCACGTCCAGCACAGCTGCGCTTTTAGCGAAGCTCTTGCGGATGCGCTTCTTCTCGGTGAACGAATAGGCCATGAGTTCTCCGGTAAGCGAAGGGCACGGGCTCACGGACGCTGCGGTTCCCCCGGAAACCGGAACGTCCGATCAATAGCCTCGACTGGCGGTGCGGACTTGGCGGTTGGCCTCTACCAACCTCTGGCGGACGACGGGAGCAGTGGGCTGGGCGCCCCGGCGGGACTCCCGTCCGACCATGTCCTGTCTTCTGCAGTCGATTCAGAAGACAAAGAAAACACTCGCTCTCGCGAGGGTTTTCTTTGTGCTCTGAAAAAGCACAAAAGGCTGGAAGCGCTTTTTGGCGCTTCCAGCCCAATACGGCAAAGGTCGATTACTTGACTTCGACCTTGGCGCCAGCGTCTTCCAGCTGCTTCTTGAGCGCTTCGGCGTCAGCCTTCGAGATGCCTTCCTTGACGGGCTTCGGGGCGCCGTCGACGAGGTCCTTGGCTTCCTTCAGGCCCAGGCCGGTCACGGCGCGGACAACCTTAATGACTTCCACCTTCTTGTCGCCGGCGGCAGTCAGGACAACGGTGAACTCGGTCTGCTCTTCGGCAGCCGCGGCAGCACCGCCACCAGCGCCCGGGGCGGCCACGGCCAGAGCCGCAGCGGAAACGCCGAACTTCTCTTCGAACGCCTTGACCAGGTCGTTCAGTTCCATGACCGTCATTGCGCCGACGGCTTCCAGGATGTCTTCTTTGCTGATTGCCATGTTAATGGACTCCAAATCGTGATTTCGTCAGAGGCTGACGGCTCAGGCCGCAGCACCCTCTTGTTTCTTGGCGAGTGCAGCCAGCGCGCCGGCGAAGCCGGAAACAGGCGCTTGCATGACACCCAGAAGCTTGGCCAGCAGTTCTTCGCGGCTGGGGATCGAGGCCAGCGCTTGCACGCCACCCTTGTCGAGCACCTTGCCGGCGTACGAACCCGCCTTGAGCTTGAGCTTGTCGTTGGTCTTGGCGAAATCGCTCAGCACCTTCGCAGCAGCAACCGGATCCGCAGACATGCCGTACAGCAGCGGACCGGACATCTGCTCGGCGAGGTCGGCGAACGCGGTGTCAGCCACCGCACGACGCGCCAGGGTGTTCTTCAGCACACGCAGGTAAACGCCAGCATCGCGGGCCTTGGCACGCAGCACGGTGAGGTCGCCGACCTCAATGCCGCTGTACTCAGCCACCACGATAGTCTGGGCGTTAGCAACCTGTGCCGACACCTCAGCAACGACGGCCTTCTTGTCGTCGAGATTCAGACCCATGTGGTCTTTCCTCCTATCTAGTCATCATGCGGCGGACAACTCCGCCGCCCCTAACGGCGACCTCGATCAGGAGACAACCGGCTGACGGATCAACCGGCCAAAAATCCTGTTCTGGATACACCGTCTGCGCTGGCCGCTTGCGCGATTAAGTTCTCGGGCTTGCACCCTCGAACGCCTGCGGTCTTTGACGATTCGGAGCAACGGTCAAACCGCCGCCCCGACCCAAAGTTCTTTTTGCCCGCTTAAGCTGCGGGCGCGCTCACGCTTGCCGCTTCGACGCGCACGCCACCACCCATGGTGCTGGACACGGCGACCTTGCGGATGTACTGGCCCTTGACCGCGGCCGGCTTGGCCTTGACCAGAGCTTCGATCAGCGCGCCGACGTTCTGCTGCAGCGCTTCGACCGAGAAGGACGCGCGACCCACGGTAGCGTGGATGATGCCGGCCTTGTCGGTACGGTACTGAACCTGACCGGCCTTGGCATTCTTCACCGCGGTGGTGACGTCCATGGTCACGGTGCCGACCTTCGGGTTCGGCATCAGGCCACGCGGACCGAGGATCTGGCCCAGCGCGCCGACCACACGCATCGCGTCCGGAGTCGCGATACACAGGTCGAAGTTGATGTTGCCGCCCTTGACCTGTTCGGCCAGGTCGTCGAAACCGACCACGTCGGCACCAGCAGCCTTGGCTTCTTCAGCCTTGGGGCCTTGGGCGAACACGGCCACGCGCACGCTCTTGCCGGTACCGGCGGGCAGCACGACGGAGCCACGAACCAGCTGGTCCGACTTCTTGGCGTCAACACCCAGGTTCACGGCGATGTCGATGGACTCGTCGAACTTGGCGGTGGCGCATTCCTTGACCAGCGTCAGCGCGTCGGTCAGGGCGTAATTCTTGTTGCGATCGATTTTGGCACGCAGGGCCTGGATACGCTTGGATTGCTTAGCCATCTCAGAGGCCCTCCACGGTGATGCCCATGCTGCGAGCAGAGCCCGCGATGGTGCGCGCAGCCGCTTCGAGGTCGGCAGCAGTCAGATCCTTCATCTTGGCCTTGGCGATTTCTTCGCACTGGGCACGGGTGATCTTGCCGACCTTGTCGGTATGCGGCTTGCTCGAACCCTTCTGGATGCCGGCGGCCTTCTTGATCAGGATCGTCGCGGGCGGGGTCTTCATCACGAAGGTGAAGGACTTGTCCGCGAAAGCGGTGATCACGACGGGGATGGGCAGGCCCGGTTCCACGCCTTGAGTCTGCGCGTTGAACGCCTTGCAGAACTCCATGATATTGAGACCGCGCTGGCCGAGGGCCGGACCGATGGGGGGCGACGGGTTCGCCTTGCCGGCCGGCACTTGCAGCTTGATGTAGCCGATGATTTTCTTTGCCATGATGGCTCCTGCTTGGTGAGTGAAAGCGCGCGTTCGGCGAACCTACTTGCGCTCCTCAATTGCGAGGCCTTACGCCACGCACGAAACCCGCACGAGGCGGGTTTCTTAATTCATTGCGCCGAGAATCAGACCTTTTCGACCTGACCGAACTCGAGCTCGACCGGCGTCGCGCGACCAAAGATGGTCACCGATACATGCAGACGGCTCTTCTCGTAGTTCACGCTCTCGACCGAACCATTGAAGTCGGTGAAAGGACCTTCCTTGACGCGGACCAACTCGCCCACCTCGAACAAGACCTTGGGCTTGGGCTTTTCCACGCCTTCCTGCACCTGCTGCAGGATCTTGTCGACTTCCTTCGCGGAAATCGGCGTCGGCTTGTTGGCCGTACCACCGATGAAACCCGTCACCTTCGGCGTGCTCTTCACCAGGTGCCAGGACTCATCGTCCATATCCATCTCGACCAGCACATAGCCCGGGAAGAACTTGCGCTCGGTCGTCACCTTCTGACCGTTGCGCATTTCCATCACTTCCTCGACCGGGACCAGGATCTGGCCGAACTTGTCCTGCATGCCCGCTCGCGTGATCCGCTCGACCAGCGCGCGCTGCACCGACTTTTCAAAGCCGGAATAGGCATGAACCACATACCAACGCTTGGTCATGAACGCTTCCAGCCGAGAATCAGGTCGTAGAGCGCCCACTCGAGCGTCTTGTCGGTCAGCCAGAGGAACACAGCCATCACAGCAACAAAGGCAAACACGATGCCCGTGGTCTGAATGGTTTCCTTCCAGCTCGGCCAGACGACCTTCTTGGTTTCAGTAACTGCTTCGTTGGCGAACACGGCGAAACGCTGGCCGGGTTCGGTGAACCACGCCACAGCGCCACCCGCGATCACACCGGCGAGCACTGCGAGCACGCGCAGCACCATCGCCTGTTCCGCAAGCAGGTAAAAGCCGGCCACGCCAGCAACTACCAGCAGCAGGGCCAGCGCGAACTTGAGTTTATCGACCATGGGTGACGGTTACCCGATAAGCAGTGTGGCAGGGGCAGAGGGTCTCGAACCCCCGACCTTCGGTTTTGGAGACCGACGCTCTGCCAATTGAGCTATGCCCCTGCAGCAGAGACTCGCAAGGCCCCGAAGGGCCTTGCGTCCGACCTTCTTCCCTGAAAGGGAAGCCGATCAGTATACAACGAAATTACGCGATGACCTTGGCGACGACGCCGGCGCCGACGGTACGGCCACCTTCGCGGATCGCGAAGCGCAGACCTTCTTCCATCGCGATCGGGGCGATCAGCTTGACGACCATCTTGATGTTGTCGCCCGGCATCACCATTTCCACGCCTTCGGGCAGCTGGATCGAACCGGTCACGTCCGTCGTGCGGAAGTAGAACTGCGGGCGATAGCCGTTGAAGAACGGGGTGTGACGACCGCCCTCATCCTTGGACAGGATGTAGACCTCGGACTCGAAGTGCGTGTGCGGCGTGATCGAACCGGGCTTGGCCAGCACCTGGCCACGCTCGACGTCTTCACGCTTGGTGCCGCGCAGCAGCACGCCGACGTTGTCGCCTGCCTGACCTTGGTCGAGCAGCTTGCGGAACATTTCGACGCCGGTACAGATGGTCTTGACGGTGTCTTTGATGCCGACGATTTCGATTTCTTCGCCGACCTTGACGATGCCACGCTCGACACGACCGGTCACCACGGTGCCGCGACCCGAGATCGAGAACACGTCTTCGATCGGCATCAGGAACGGCTTGTCGATCGCGCGCTCCGGCGTCGGGATGTAGCTGTCCAGTGCGTCGGCCAGGTTCATGATGGCGCCTTCGCCCAGCTCGCCCTTGTCGCCTTCGAGCGCCTTCAGGGCGGAGCCCTTGACGATGGGGATGTCGTCACCCGGGAAGTCGTACTTGGACAGCAGTTCGCGCACTTCCATCTCGACGAGCTCGAGCAGTTCGGCGTCGTCGACCATGTCGCACTTGTTCAGGAACACGATGATGTACGGCACACCGACCTGACGGGCCAGCAGGATGTGCTCACGCGTCTGCGGCATCGGGCCGTCAGCGGCCGAGCACACCAGGATCGCGCCGTCCATCTGCGCAGCACCGGTAATCATGTTCTTCACGTAGTCGGCGTGACCCGGGCAGTCCACGTGGGCGTAGTGACGGTTCGCGGTTTCGTATTCGACGTGCGCGGTGTTGATCGTGATACCGCGCGCCTTTTCTTCCGGCGCCGCATCGATCTGATCGTATGCCTTCGCCGAACCACCGAACTTCGATGCCAGCACCGTCGTGATCGCCGCCGTCAGCGTCGTCTTGCCGTGGTCAACGTGTCCGATCGTGCCCACGTTCACGTGCGGCTTGGTCCGCTCGAATTTTTCCTTGGCCATGTCGCTACCCCAGATGTCGAACATAAGCCCGGGTTGCAACAAGACTCTTGCCGCAAGACCGGGCGGAACGAAAACGAATGGTGCCCTTGACGTGGATTGAACACGTGGCCTCTCCCTTACCAAGGGAGTGCTCTACCACTGAGCTACAAGGGCACACTGAAACTCTTTTGGAGCGGGTGAAGGGAATCGAACCCTCGTCGTAAGCTTGGAAGGCTTCTGCTCTACCATTGAGCTACACCCGCGGGCCGACGACTTCCGCCGCCAACTTCGCTGATTTTCAGCGAAGCGCACTACAAATTCTAAAGCGTGGTGGAGGGGGAAGGATTCGAACCTTCGAAGGCAGAGCCGTCAGATTTACAGTCTGATCCCTTTGACCGCTCGGGAACCCCTCCCCGGCGCGAAGCCAGAGACTATAGAGAGCGGTTTCGCCTGTGTCAAGACGAAATTGTTCGGGAACGCGCTGCACTGCAGCGTGATCCGCGCTGGCACGTCGCGCAGAATGGACCCGCCCCTCGTGGCGAAGCCCCACAAAGGCTGTTGCCACCATCCTTGGAACACAATTCCATGCGGAAGGAGGTCAGCCATGTCTTCCCGGCCCGAGCCCGTAGCTCATAGTCCATCGCGTCACGCGCTCGACGACAAGTACCTGCAGGAACACGGCCGCGTGTTCATCAATGGGCATCAAGCCTTGGTGCGGCTCCCCATGCTCCAGCGCGAGCGCGATCGCGCCGCAGGCTTGAATACAGCCGGCTTCGTCTCCGGCTATCGCGGCTCTCCGCTCGGCGGCCTCGACATGGCTTTCGTCAAGGCGAAGCCGCATCTCCAGGCGCACGACGTCGTCTTTCAGCCCGGCATCAACGAGGACATGGCCGCCACCGCGGTCTGGGGCACCCAGCAGGTGGGCCTGCATCCCGGGGCGAAGGTAGAAGGCGTTTTCGCGCTTTGGTACGGCAAAGGGCCGGGCGTGGATCGCTGCGGGGACGTGTTCCGACACGGCAACGCTGCGGGCAGTGCCGCTTTCGGAGGCGTGTTAGTGGTCTCGGGCGACGACCATGCTGCCAAGTCCTCCACCCTGCCGCATCAGACCGACCACTTCTTCAAGTCGATGATGATGCCGGTGCTCGCCCCTTCCGGCGTGCAGGAGTATCTGGACCTCGGCATCCACGGCTGGGCCCTGTCGCGCTACTCGGGCTGTTGGGTCGCCTTCAAAGCCGTAAGCGATACGGTGGAGACCACGGCCTCGGTCGAGATCGCGCTCGAGCGCGTGAGCATCGTCCTGCCGGGGGACTTCGCCCTCCCGCCGGACGGTCTCAACATCCGCTGGCCCGATCCGCCGCTGCTGCAAGAGCACCGACTGCTGCACTACAAGCTCTACGCGGCGCTCGCGTATTGCCGCGCCAACCGCCTCAACCACGTGGTGCTGGATTCGCCCCAGCCGCGCCTGGGCATCCTCACCTGCGGCAAGAGCTACCTGGATGTCCGCCAGGCGCTCGACGACCTGGGGATCGACGCCGCTGCGGCGAGTGCGATCGGACTGCGGCTATACAAAGCCGGCATGGTCTGGCCGCTGGAGGCCGAAGGCATCCGCGCCTTTGCCCGAGGTCTGGACGAGATCCTGGTCGTGGAGGAAAAGCGCCAGCTGCTCGAGTATCAGCTCAAGGAAGAGCTCTACAACTGGCGCGAGGATGTACGCCCGCGCGTAGTCGGCAAGTTCGACGAAAAGGGCGAATGGGCGCTGCTCCCCACCCGCGACGGCAAGGTGGATCATGGCGACTGGCTCCTGCCTGCCGCGGGCGAACTCACGCCAGCGATGATCGCGCGCGCAATCGCCGCGCGCATTGCGCGCTTCCACGATTCGGAGCGGGTCCGCGCCCGCCTCGATTTCCTCTCCCGCAAGGAACACGCGCTGGCCGGGAAGACGGTGCACGTCGATCGCCCTCCTGCTTTCTGCGCCGGTTGCCCACACAACACTTCCACGCATGTGCCCGAGGGCTCCCGCGCGGTGGCCGGTATCGGCTGCCACTACATGGCGACCTGGATGCCCGAGCGGCACACCAGCACCTTCACCCAGATGGGCGGCGAAGGTGCCAACTGGGTCGGCCAGGCGCCTTTCACGGAGACGCGCCATCTCTTCGCCAACCTGGGCGACGGCACCTACTTCCATTCCGGCCTGCTCGCCATCCGCCAGGCGGTCGCGGCGTTCAACGGCCCGCACAACCTGCAGGGTTCGGGCATCACCTACAAGATCCTCTACAACGACGCGGTGGCCATGACCGGCGGCCAGGCGGTCGACGGGCCACTCAACGTGCCTCGCATCGTGGCGCAGCTGAAGGCGGAGGGCGTGCATAACATCGTAGTCGTCACTGACGGCACGGCGCGCGACTACGGTCCGGCCGATCTCGATCACGTCCCTATCCGGATGCGCGAAGAACTCGACGCCGTGCAACGCGAGCTACGCGAGCTGCCCGGCGTGTCCGCCCTGATCTACGACCAGACCTGCGCTGCGGAGAAGCGTCGTCGGCGCAAGCGCGGCCGCTATCCGGACCCAGCGCGGCGCGTGTTCATCAACGCTGCGGTGTGCGAAGGCTGTGGCGATTGCGGTGAGCAGTCCAGCTGCATGGCGGTGCTTCCACTGGAGACCGAATTCGGGCGCAAGCGGACCATCGATCAGTCCGCCTGCAACAAGGACTACAGCTGCCTGGAAGGCTTTTGTCCCAGCTTCGTCACGATAGAGGGCGGTCGCCTGCGCAAAGGGCGCGGCGCTATCCAGTCGCCCCCCTGGCCGACGCCGCCTGCACCCAAGTTGCCAGCGCTCGATGCCCCCTACGGCGTCCTCATCAGCGGCGTCGGCGGCACCGGCATCGTGACCCTGGGCGCACTGATCGGCATGGCGGCGCATATCGACGGACGCGGCGTGACGGTGCTGGACATGACCGGCCTCGCGCAGAAAGGCGGCGCGGTGTTCTCGCATGTACGGATCGCGCGCGATCCCGAAGCGCTGCACGCCGTGCGCATCGCCACCGGCGAGGCCGATGCCCTCATCGGCGGCGACCTGATCGTGAGCACCGGCGACGAGTCGCTCTCGCGCCTGGCAGCGGGCCGGTCGCGTGTGGTGGTGAACAGTGCGGAGACGCCGACCCTGGCCTTCACCCGCGACCCGGACTGGCAGTTCCCGCTCGAAGGCATGCAGGCGACGCTGCGCGAAGCCGTGGGCAGCGAGGCCACGGAATTCCTTGATGCCACCCGGCTCGCGACCCGACTGCTCGGCGACGCGATCGCGACCAATCTCTTCCTGCTCGGCTTCGCCTGGCAACGTGGTCTCGTGCCGGTCTCGGAAGCGGCCCTGCAGGAGGCCATCGAACTCAACGGCGTTGCGCTGGAGCTCAATCGTGCGGCCTTCCTCTGGGGCCGCCATGCAGCCTGTCGCCGCACGGAGGTGGAGCAGCTCGTCGCCGAACCCAGCGTGCTGCCGCTCAATCCCGCGCGCTCGCTCGACGAGCTGATCCGGCGGCGCGCGGCCTTCCTCGCCGACTACCAGGACGCCGCCTGGGCGCAGCGCTACGAGGCCGCCGTGGCGCGGATCCGCAGCGCAGGGTCCCGTCTCGACGCGCAAGCATTGAACGAAGCGGTGGCGCGCGGGCTCTTCAAGTTCATGTCCTACAAGGACGAGTACGAGGTCGCCCGCCTCTACTCGCGGCCGGAATTCCTCGCGGAGGTCGCGGCGCAGTTCGAGGGCGACTACAGTCTGCGCGTCCATCTCGCGCCGCCGCTCTGGGCGCGGCCGGACCCGACGACGGGGCGCATCCGCAAGAGGGCCTATCGACCGTGGGTCCTGCGTGCCTTCCGCTGGCTCGCACATGGCAAACGCCTGCGCGGCACGGCGCTCGATCCTTTCGGTTGGCTGCCCGACCGCCGGCTCGAACGCGCGATGCTTGCCGACTACGAGGCGGACCTCGAACGCCTGGCGCGCGAAGTCGATGCCGCCCGCCTGCCACTCGCAGTGCAGATCGCCGCGCTGCCAGAGCGAGTGCGCGGCTTCGGCCATATCAAGCGACGCAACTACGAGGCGATGCTGCGCGAACGGCGTGCGCTGTGGCTACGCTGGGAGTCCGCGCGCGACGGGCGACCGCCCTTGAGCGTAGTCAGCGCGGCCTGAAGCGGCCGCGCCGGCTTGCCAGCCGCGCCGCAATCGGAAACGATGCGGCCATGTCCACAGCCTGCTTCCGCCGCCCATGCATGCGGTAAGAGCCCTCGCGATCCAGCTGGTCGCGGCCGTGATCACCGTGCTGATCCTCAATGCCGGCGTCCTGCAGGGGCTTTCGCTCTTCGCGCTGGCCAGCGTCCAGGGCATTCTCGCCGCGGCGCTCGCGGGCCTGATGCGCAGCGAACGCTGGTGGCTCCCAATCCATCTCGCCTTCCTGCCGGCGCTGGTCCTCGCGCGCAGCCTGCAACTCCCGGGCTGGCTGTGGGCGGTCGGCTTCGCCCTACTGGTGCTGATCTACTGGAGCACCTTCCGCACCCGGGTGCCGCTCTTCCTCTCCAATCGCAAGACCGTCGCCGTCCTGGCGCAAGCCCTGCCCGCAGGCCCTTTGCGGGTGCTGGACATCGGCAGCGGCACCGGCAGCTTCGCCCGCCCCTTCGCCCGGCTGCGCCCGGATTCGCAGGTCTTCGGCGTCGAAGCCGCGCCAGGTCCGGCCTGGCTGGCCGGCCTGCTCGCGCGGGGCCGGACCAACCTGCAACTCGCCCGTGGCGACTTTTTCGAGATCGACTGGTCGGAGTTCGATGTGGTCTACGCCTTCCTCTCCCCGGTGCCGATGGGCGAGGTCTGGGAGAAGGCCGAACGCGAGCTGCGCCCGGGCGCCGTGTTGGTTTCGAACAGCTTCCCGGTGCCCGACGTGGCGCCCGAAGGCGTGCTGACCGTAGACGATCTACGCAAGACAAGGCTTTACTGCTACACGATTCGTGCCGATAGAGCAGCGGACACCCAAAAACAGCATCGCGTCTGGCCCTGGCGGCGCAAGCGCGGATCGCCCGATCCCGCCTTGCGCGCCTGAGCAGGTCGGCGCGACAACAAATCGGAGACACCCCGGAATGGCCGACATCATCAGCGTCATCGGCAGCAAGGGCGGCACGGGCAAGACCACGCTCTCGCACATGCTCTGCCACGGCCTCACGCTCATCGGGCGACGCGCCGTGTGCGTGACCACCGACGAGGATCGCGAGCCGCTCTCCACCAAGAACCGCCACTACGTATTGGCGGATGCCCGCTCGCCGGTCGCGCGCGAAAAGGTGGTCGCCAAGCTGCGCGAACTCAAGGGCTGGACCGGCGTGCTCGACGGCGGCGCCAACCGCACCGAGATCGACATCTCGCTCTACCAGCTCTCCGACGTGGTGCTGCTGCCCTTCCGCGATTCGCCGGAAGATTTCCGCGCGGTGATCCGCGACCTTGATCTCTTCCCCCGCGCCTTCGCCCTACCCTCGCAGTGGCCGAAGAACCGCTTCCAGCAGGAGGCCGCGCGCCGCCACATGGAAACCTGGCCGGAAGAATTCCGCGACCGCCTGCTGCCACCCGTGTTCTCGCTCTCCGCCTCCAAGCAGCTGCTGCAGCATGAGGTGCCGGAAGACATCGCCTCGACCCTCAACAACGCCTGCCGCACCCTGGCCAAGCAGGTGCTGAACCTCTTCGAGGACGACGAGGAAGATGTCGCCGACCAGTTGGCCCAGGCGCGCGACGCTGCCGAAGAGGGCGACGACACCTGAGGCATTCAGCGACATCGGGGGCACATCGGTCTCGGCTATGATCGAAGCGATCGCCATTGACCGGAGACGCAGATGAGCAGCGACAACGCGCCCAAGGATCCGCTGGAATTCATGAAGAACCTGTGGGGTCAGATGGGCTTCGCGCTCCCTGGCATGGTGGCCCCGACGCTGGACCTCAACGACCTCGAGAAGCGCATCGCCGATCTCAAGGCCGTCGAGGGCTGGCTGCGCATGAATCTCAACATGCTGCAGCTCACCATCCAGGGCCTGGAGATGCATCGCGCCACCGTCGCCGCCATGCACGCGATGCGCGAGAGCGCCCACGCGGCCGCGACCCAGGCCAGCAGTGCGCGCTCAGAACCAGACGACAAGACGGAAGCGGATTCCGAAGCTGCCGGCGACACGCCCGCCTTCAATCCGGCCGCGCTCTGGCCCTGGAACCTGATGCAAAAGAGCACGCCGGCACCCGAGCCGGAAGCGCCGGCCGCGGCCGAACCGCCTCCGGAGAAGCCCACGCGTTCCCGCCGCGGCAAGAGCGGCGGCTGAGCATGGCGACTGGCGAAACGGCACGGCCCTTCCGGATACTGGGCATCCAGCAGATCGCGATCGGCGCTGCCGACAAGGCGCGGCTCGCGCACCTCTGGGGAGACTTGCTGGGTGCGACGCGCGTCGGCCAGTTCCGCAGCGAGAGCGAGAACGTTGACGAGGACATCTACCTCCTCGGCGCGGGCGCGCAGGCCTGCGAAGTCGACCTGATGCAGCCGCTGGACCCCGAGCGCAAGCCGCGGGTGGACCAGCCGGCGCTCAATCACATCGGGCTGTGGGTGGACGACCTGCCGCAGGCCGTCGAATGGCTGTCCGCAGAAGGGCTGCGCTTCGCGCCGGGCGGCATCCGTCGCGGCGCCGCTGGCCACGACATCTGCTTCATCCATCCGCGCGGCAACGAGGACTTCCCGTTCGGCGGCGAAGGCGTGCTGATCGAGCTGGTGCAGGCGCCGCCGGAGGTCATCGCGGCCGCGCGCCCGGCCTATTGAAACTCAGCACCCAGGGCAAGGGCGCCGGCCGGGAGGCCCGCGGCGGAGACAATCCTGAGGCAAGCCGGCGCGCGTAGTCGCGGAACATTCCGGTGCGTATGGACGTGAGAAAGCGCGCCCCGGGAAGTCGGCGCGCAAAGCCCAAAAAGAGGAGTCGACCAAGGTCGACTCCTTAAAAGAGGGGGCCCTGAGTCAGGCCCCCCTCCCCCTTGATCGTCAAGGCGGGACCTGCGCGAAGCGCAGGATGGGCTGGTCCACGGCGAGGCTCTCGCCGGGCCGTGCAAGGATTTCCGCGACGACGGTGTCGCGTTCGGCGCGCAGGATGTTCTCCATCTTCATCGCCTCGATCGTGGCCAGGCGCTCGCCGGCCTTGATCTCTTGCCCGACCGTCACGGCGAGTTCGCTCAACAGTCCCGGCATTGGAGACAGAAGATACTGGGAGAGATCGGGGACCGCCTTGCGCGGCATCAAGGAAAAGAGGGTGGCCGCACGCGGCGTCAAGACTTTCAGGTCCACCCGCAGCCCGGCCCGCATCAGGCGCCAGTCCAGGCCACGCCGTTCGATCTGGACGACGAAGGGCGCGCCATCCAGCCAGCCTTCGAAGCGCGGCGCGCCGATCGGCCAGTCGCCGACCACCGTGTGGCGCACGCCGTCGATCAGGATCTTTTCGCCACCTTCCATCTCGCCCACTTCGCAACCGAGACGACCGTCCTCCCAGAGGATTTCGTAGCGGCCGTCGATCACCCGGGGGTGGCCGGGCAACTGCCCCGAGATGCGGATCTCGCGACGATCGCAGCGGTGATGCAAGGCGGCGGCGATCGCCGCCAGTGCAACGCGCTCGTCCTTGTCCGGCTGCAGCCCATGAAAGCCTTGCGGGAACACCCGGGCGAGGAAACCGGTATCGAAGTCGCCGGAGAGGAAATCCGGATGGCGCAGGATGCTCGCCTGCAGCGGCGTGCTGCTCGCCACGCCGCGGATCACGAAGGCATCCATCGCCGCCTGCATGCGCCGCGCGGCCTCGTCGCGGTCGGCGCCGTAGGTGATGAGCTTGGCGATCATCGAGTCGTAGTGAATCGGGATCTCGCCGCCTTCATAGACTCCGGTATCCACGCGCACCGCGCCACGCACTTCCTGCGGCGGCCGATAGCTCGTGAGCCGGCCGGTGGACGGCAGGTAGCCGCGATACGGGTCCTCGGCGTTGATCCGGCACTCCATCGCCCAACCCTCGCGCTTGACCTCCGCCTGGGTGAACGTCAGCGGCTCACCCGCGGCGACGCGGATCATCTGCTCGACGAGGTCCAGGCCGGTGATGAGTTCGGTCACCGGGTGCTCGACCTGCAGGCGCGTGTTCATCTCCAGGAAATAGAAGCTGCGATCCTTGCCGACCACGAATTCCACCGTGCCGGCCGAGCGATAACCGACCGCGCGCGCCAAGGCCACGGCCTGCGCGCCCATCGCCTCGCGCACCTCCTGCGTGAGGAAGGGTGAAGGCGCCTCCTCGATCAGCTTCTGGTGGCGACGCTGGATCGAGCATTCGCGCTCCCACAGGTGCACCACATTGCCGTGCGCATCGCCCAGCACCTGGATCTCGATATGCCGCGGCTGCTCGACGAATTTCTCGATGAACACCCGGTCATCGCCGAAGGCGTTCTTCGCCTCCTTGCGGCAGGAGTTGAAGCCCTCGTGCGCCTGCGCGTCGTCGAAGGCCACGCGCAGGCCTTTGCCGCCGCCACCCGCGGAGGCCTTGATCATCACCGGGTAGCCGATGCGCTGCGCAATTGCGACCGCTTCATCCACGGATTCGATCGGCTCGTTGTGACCCAGAATCGTCGACACGCCCGCCGCATTGGCCAGGCGCTTGGAGGCAATCTTGTCGCCCATCGCCGCGATCGCCTCGGGCGTCGGTCCGATGAACACCAGGCCCGCGGCCGCCACGGCCGCTGCGAAATCCTCGTTCTCGGAGAGGAAGCCATAGCCCGGATGGATCGCTTGCGCGCCGGTCTCCTGGCAGGCCGCGATGATCTTGGCAGCGTCGAGGTAGGACTCGCGCGCCGGCGCGCCACCGATGCATACCGCCTCGTCGGCCATCTCCACATGCAGCGCGTCGCGGTCGGCCTCGGAGTACACCGCCACGGTGGCGATGCCCATGCGGCGGGCGGTCTTGATGACGCGGCAGGCGATCTCGCCGCGGTTGGCGATCAGGATCTTCTTGAACATGGTCTCTCCTGCCTCAGAGCGGAATGTTGCCGTGCTTGCGCCAGGGGTTTTCCAGCTTCTTGTCGCGCAGCATCGCGAGCGAGCGGCAGATCCGTTTGCGCGTCTCGTGCGGCATGATCACGTCGTCGATGTAGCCACGATGGCCGGCGATGAAGGGGTTGGCAAACTTGGTGCGGTATTCCTGTTCGCGCGCGGCCAGTCGTTCGGGGTCGCCCTTCTCGTCGCGGAAGATGATCTCCACCGCGCCCTTGGGGCCCATCACCGCGATCTCCGCGCTCGGCCAGGCGAAGTTCACGTCGCCGCGCAGATGCTTGGAACTCATCACGTCGTACGCACCGCCATAGGCCTTGCGAGTGATCACCGTCACCTTGGGCACGGTGCATTCGGCGTAGGCGTAGAGCAGCTTGGCGCCGTGCTTGATGATGCCGCCGTACTCCTGCGCCGTGCCGGGCATGAAGCCGGGCACGTCGACGAAGGTCAGTACCGGGATGCTGAAGGCGTCGCAGAAGCGTACGAAGCGCGCAGCCTTGATCGAACTCTTGATGTCGAGGCAACCCGCCAGCACCATCGGCTGGTTCGCCACCACACCCACCGTGCGCCCCTCCATGCGCGCGAAGCCGACGATGATGTTCTTGGCGAAGTCCGGCTGGATCTCGAAGAAGTCGCCCTCGTCCGCCACCTTCACGATCAACTCGTGCATGTCGTAGGGCTTGTTCGGGTTGTCCGGGATCAGCGAGTCGAGCGAATCGTCCATCCGGTCCGAGCTGTCCTGCGTCGGACGCACCGGCACACCGGCGCGGTTGTTCGCCGGCAGGAAGTCGATCAGGCGCCGTGTGGCGAGCAAGGCCTCGATGTCGTTCTCATACGAGATGTCCGCCACGCCGGAGCGCGTGGTGTGCGAGAGCGCGCCGCCGAGATCCTCCGCGCTCACCTCCTCATGCGTCACCGTCTTCACCACTTCAGGCCCGGTCACGAACATGTACGAGGTATCGCGGACCATGAAGATGAAGTCCGTCATCGCCGGCGAGTACACCGCGCCGCCCGCACAGGGCCCCATGATCAGCGAGAGCTGCGGCACGACGCCCGAGGCCAGCACATTGCGCTGGAAGACCTCGGCATAGCCGCCGAGCGAGGCCACGCCTTCCTGGATGCGGGCGCCGCCGGAATCGTTGAGCCCGATCACCGGCGCGCCGACCTTCGTGGCCTGGTCGAGGATCTTGCAGATCTTCTCCGCATGCGCCTCGGAGAGCGAGCCACCGAAGACGGTGAAGTCCTGCGAATAGACGAAGACCAGGCGCCCGTTGACCGTGCCGTAGCCGGTCACCACGCCATCGCCCGGCACCGTCTGCTCGGCCATGCCGAAATCCACACAGCGGTGCTCCTTGAACATGTCCCATTCCTCGAAGCTGCCTTCGTCGAGCAAGAGGCCGATGCGCTCGCGCGCGGTCAGCTTGCCCTTGGCGTGCTGCGCGGCGATGCGCTTCTCGCCGCCGCCCTGGCGCGCCGCCTCACGCTTGGCTTCGAGTTGGCGAATGATGTCGTGCATGGTCTCTCCCGGATCCGCGCGCGGATCGGTTCAGGTTTCGAATCGGCGCAGCAAGTCGGCTGCGGCCTGTGTCGGGGTCAGTTCGCCCTGCGCCACCGCAGCGCGATAGGGCTGCAGCACTTCGCGCACCGCGGGGTGGGACTCGAAGCGCCCGCGCAGCGCGCGCTGCACCTCGTCTTCCAGCCAGGCGAGCGCCTGGCGGCTGCGACGCAGCTCGAAGCGTCCCGCGTCCTTCTCGTCGGCGACGAATGCCTGCACGGCATCCCAGAGCTCGGCGATGCCCTGCTGCTTCAGCGCCGAGACCTCCAGTACCGGCACCTCGGCCGAAGCGGCCAGGAGATGCGTCGCGGCACGCAGGGCCTGGGCGGCCCGCGCGCTGGCGGCGGGATCGATGTCCCGCTTGTTGATCGCGATGATGTCGGCGAGCTCCATCACGCCCTTCTTCATCGCCTGCAGTTCGTCGCCCGCATTGGGCAACTGCAACAGGACGAAGGCATCACAGAGGTCGGCCACTGCAGTCTCGCTCTGGCCGACGCCCACGGTCTCCACGATCACCACGTCGTAGCCGGCGGCTTCGGCGACGAGCATCACCTCGCGTGTGCGCGCCGCGACACCGCCCAGGGTGCCCGCTGCCGGCGAGGGACGGATGAAGGCGGCGCGCTCGCGCGCGAGGCGTTCCATGCGCGTCTTGTCGCCGAGAATCGAACCGCCCGATACGCGTGAGCTCGGATCCACCGCGAGCACGGCAACACGGTGGCCCGCAGCGATCAGATGCAGGCCGAAGGTCTCGATGAAGGTGGACTTGCCCACGCCGGGCACGCCGGAAAGCCCGATGCGCAGCGCCTGTCCGGTGTAGGGCAGGAGCTGTGCGAGCACTGCCTGCGCACGTGTCTGATGCTCCGGCAGGGTGGACTCCACCAGCGTGATCGCCCGCGCGAGTGCACGCCGGTCGCCGCCGCGCACCGCCTGTGCGAGCGCCGCGTCCGGCGCATCTGCGGGCTTGCGCGTCATCGGGTCCGATGCAGGCTTGCGCGGATCGCGCTCAAGGTGTCGCGGGCGGCAGCCTCGACCGGCGTGCCGGGTCCGAAGACGCAGGCCACGCCGGCCGCGTGCAGCTCCGCGTAGTCCTGCTGCGGCACCACGCCGCCGACGACGACCACGATGTCGGTGGCGTCCAGCGCATGCAGCGCGGCAACGAGTTGTGGCACCAGCGTCTTGTGCCCTGCCGCCAAGGTTGAAATACCCACGGCATGCACGTCGTTCTCGATCGCCTGCCGCGCGACCTCTTCCGGCGTGGCGAAGAGCGGGCCGATGTCCACATCGAAACCGAGATCGGCAAAAGCGCTGGCGATCACCTTGGCGCCGCGGTCGTGGCCATCCTGGCCCAGCTTCGCGACCAGCAGCCGCGGACGCCGGCCCTCGGCGGCCGCGAATCCGGCGACTTCCTGCTTCATGGCGGACCAGCTCTCGTCTTCGCTCACGACGGCTCCATAGATTCCCGAGACGGTGTGCGTGCTGGCGACATGCCGCCCCCAGACGGCGGCCAGGGCTTCGGACACTTCGCCCACGGTGGCGCGGGCACGCATCGCGTCGATCGACAGCGCAAGCAGGTTGCCGGATCCGGTCTCGGCGGCATCGCGCAATGCGGCGATCGCACCGGAAACCGCCGCGGCATCGCGCGTAGCACGCAGCCTCTCCAGTCGCGCGATCTGCTGCGCACGCACGGCGCTATTGTCGATCTCGCGCACCGGCAGCGGGTCGGCCTCCTCCGGAGGATACTTGTTCACCCCGACGATCACGTCGCGGCCGGAATCGATGCGCGCCTGCTTCTCGGCTGCGCTGCGCTCGATCTGCAGCTTGGCCCAGCCGGACTCGACAGCGCGCGTCATGCCGCCCAGCGCCTCGACCTCTTCGATCAACGACCAGGCCTTGTCGGCCATCTGTTGGGTCAGCGTCTCCATCATGTAGGAGCCGGCCCAGGGGTCCACCACCTTGCAGATCTGGCTCTCCTCCTGGATCACCAGCTGGGTATTGCGCGCGATGCGTGCGGAGAACTCGGTGGGCAGCGCGATCGCTTCATCGAGCGCGTTGGTGTGCAGCGACTGCGTGCCGCCGAAGACCGCAGCCATCGCTTCGATCGTGGTGCGCACCACGTTGTTGTAGGGATCCTGCTCGGTGAGCGACCAGCCCGAGGTCTGGCAATGCGTGCGCAGCATCAGCGACTTCGGATCCTTGGCGCCGAAGTCGCTCATGATCCGGTGCCAGAGAAGACGCGCGGCGCGCAGCTTCGCGATCTCGAGATAGAAGTTCATCCCGATCGCGAAGAAGAAGGACAAACGGCCGGCGAAGGCATCCACGTCCAGCCCGCGCGCCATCGCGGCGCGCACGTACTCCATGCCATCGGCGAGCGTGAAAGCCAGCTCCAGCGCCTGGTTCGCGCCGGCCTCCTGCATGTGATAACCGGAGATGCTGATCGAGTTGAAGCGCGGCATGTGCTGCGCCGTGTGCGCGATGATGTCCGCGACGATCCGCATCGAGGGCCCGGGCGGATAGATGTAGGTGTTGCGGACCATGAACTCCTTGAGGATGTCGTTCTGGATCGTCCCCGAGAGTTTGTCGGCCGCCACGCCCTGTTCTTCCGCTGCGACCACATAAGCAGCGAGCACCGGCAGCACCGCGCCGTTCATGGTCATCGACACCGAGACGTCGCCGAGCGGGATGCCGTCGAAGAGGATCTTCATGTCCTCGACCGAATCCACCGCGACGCCGGCCTTGCCCACGTCACCCTCGACCCGCGGATGGTCGGAGTCGTAGCCGCGATGCGTGGCGAGATCGAAAGCCACCGAGACGCCCTGTCCGCCGGCCGCGAGTGCGCGGCGATAAAAGGCGTTGGAAGCTTCGGCCGTGGAGAAGCCCGCGTACTGGCGGATGGTCCAGGGTCGGCCGGCGTACATGGTCGCCTGCGGTCCACGCACATAGGGTGCGAAGCCGGGCAGCGTGTCGGTGTGCGGCAAGCCCGCGACATCGGCCGCGGTGTAGAGCGGCTTGACCCTCAGGCCTTCGCTGGTGAGCCAGTCGAGCGAGCCCAGCTCGCCGCGTGGTGCGGAACGCCGCGCGGCGGCTTCCCATTCCGCGAGATCGGCCGACGTCTTGTAGTGCTGCGTGCCGTCGTCCCGCCCCATTTGGTCCTGCGCCATGTCGTCCCTCGTCGCGAGGCCGCTGTGCAGCCGAAGCGGTGCCTCGTGCGGCGCCGCGGGAGTCCGAGTGTGCGACAACGGAGAGGCGCCTTACAAGCGGCGCCCCTGCCGGTCAGCCGTAGAGGCTCCAGAGCATCTTGGCCGCCAGCAGCACCAGCACCAACGAGAAGAGTCGCTTGAGCAGCTTCACCGGCAGGCGATGCGCGAGCCGCGCACCGAAGGGCGCAGTGAGCATGGAGCCGACAATCAGCAAGGCAAACGCGGGCAGATAGATGTAGCCCAGGCTGTGGGCGGGCAGCCCAGCCACATGCCAGCCGTTCCAGAGGTAGCCGATCGTGCCGCTGATCGCGATCGGCAGGCCGACCGCGGCGGAGGTCGCGATCGCTCGACGCACCTCGACATTGCACCAGGTCAGGTAGGGCACAGTCATCGAACCGCCGCCGATCGCGGCGAGCGCGGAGACGAAACCGATCAGTCCGCCAACGCCCATCAACCCGCCCTTGCGCGGCAGCTCGCGGCGCGCCGCCGGCTTGAAGTCCAGCGCCATCTGAAGCGCAACCAGCGAAATGAAGACCGAGAAGAAGAGCGCGAGCCCGCGCGTCGGCGCCCATGCCACCACCAGGGTTCCGACGATGGTGCCCACGATGATGCCGGGCGAAAAGGCGCGGACCACATCCCACATGACAGCGCCATGCGCGTGATGCGCACGCATGCTCGACCAGGCGGTGAAGATGATGCAGGCCATGGAGGTGCCGAGCGCAAGGTGCAGCAAATGCTCATGCGCGATGCCTGCTGCCTGGAAGATCACGACGAGGATGGGCACCATCATCGCGCCGCCGCCGACGCCGAGTAGCCCGGCGAGAAATCCTGCGAAAAGGCCCAGGACGAGGTAGGCCAGCCAACCGATCTGGAAGAAGGTCAAGCGTGTTTTCCTTGCGGGTGAAGGCTCAGTCGGAGCCGATGAGCGTACGGGTGATGAAGTCCCACTCGGCAGGATCCACCGGCGTGATCGAGAGGCGGTTGCCCTTCTGCAGCACGCGCATCTGTTCGAGCTCCGGATGCGCGCGCAACTCGGTGAGCGACACCAGCGGCGTCTTGCGCGCCAGCTTCACCTCGACGTTGAGCCAGCGCGGATCCTCCGCTTTGGACTTCGGGTCGTAATAGGGACTCTTGGGATCGAACTGCGTGGCGTCCGGGTAGGCCGCCTTGCTGATACGCACGATGCCGGCGATACCCGGTTCGGCGCAGGAGGAGTGATAGAAGAAGGCCTGGTCGCCCACTTCCATCTGGTCACGCATGAAGTTGCGCGCCTGGTAATTGCGCACGCCGTACCATGCGACGGTCTGCTTGGGCATGGCCGCGAGATCGTCGATGGAAACGTCGTCGGGTTCGGACTTCATCAGCCAGTAGCGCATCGGTCTCTCCTGCGCGCCGCGACCCGGCGCGAACGACAAACAAAAACGCGGCCGATCGGGCCGCGTTTCTGCTGAGGGGATCCCCCGCCTGTGCCGTAGTCGCCGGCATCCTGAACCGGAGTTCAGGTGGTCGCAGACCGGTCCGCATCAGGAGCACTCGACATAAGGAGCGCTCACAACAGCAGCCCGTGTGGTCCGCAACCCTGTCGCGTAGACATTGGTTCAAGGAGTTTATGGCTCCCACGAACACCGCAGGGGAAAACCGTTTTGGCGGGCTCTTCACCCACCGCCGCCACGCACGGTGTGCGGGACGGACCAAACCGCTACAACAACACTGCTACTGCATCGACGACTTGATGCTACGCCAGAGGAAGAAGCTTGTCTTGATGTCTGGCAAATCTGCTTTGCCGGCAGGAACCTGAACGAATCAGAACAACTTTTCCTGCGGTGCAAGCGCGCCGTCAATGCGTTCTTGCATGGCGTGAATTCTACGCTTGTACGCGGGCAGATCCAAACCGCTGCCGCGCTGTTGCAACACCATCTCGTGCGCGATGTTCAGCGCCGTCATGACGGCCAGCGTTTCGGAGCCCGCATTGGTACGGGTCGCGAGTTCGCGCAGACGTTCGTCCACCATCGCAACCGCGGCAAGCAGGCTTTCGCGTTCGGCCGGTTTGACCGACACGCTGTACTCGCGACCGAGGATGGAAAAATCCAGGTTGTCCATTACAGCTCCACGCCTTCGGGGATCATGGCCAGGGCCGATTCGATGCGCGCGGTGGCGGCGTCGATCTTGCTCGACAGCTTGCGATTGTCCACCTCCAGCACGTTCACGCGTTCGCGTAGCCGGTGGTTCTCGGCACGCAGGGTTTCGAGCTGCGCAACGAGCGCCTCGACCTTGTTTTCGAGAGCGGAGAGTTCCTGGTCCATTCGGGCGATGTTAGGTGGGGGGTTGGCGAGGGTCAAGCAAGCGGATCACGCTTGCAAGCGATTGGTTCCCCAATACGAACAGGACACTAGAATTTGCACTTTTCCCGCACTGCTTCCGCCCCTTGATGCCTGCCCGTTCTCGCGCCCTCGTGCCCCGCGTTTCTGCGCGGCGACAGCTTGCTCTTATCGCCCTCGCCGGCCTTCTCGCCAATGCCTCGCAGGCGGCACCCATCGTGGTTCGCGACGCGCAGGACCGGGCCCTGCAACTCAACGCACCTGCGCAGCGGATCGTGAGTCTCTCGCCCCACGCGACCGAGTTGCTCTTTGCTGCAGGCGCGGGGTCGAAAGTCGTCGGCGTGAGCCAGTACAGCGACTGGCCGCCGGAAGCGAAGACGCGCACGCTTGTGGGCGGTTACGAGGCGCTCGACCTGGAGCGGATACTCGCGCTGAAACCTGACCTCGTGGTCGGCTGGGCCAGCGGCAATAACGCGGCACAGATCGAGCAGCTCAGGCGCATGAAGCTGCCGGTATACCTGTCTGAACCCCAACAGTTCGCCGACATCGCCGCCGACATCCGCAAGCTCGGGCAACTAGCGGGAACCGCTGACCAGGCGAAGGCCCGCGCGGCGTCCTTCGCCGGCCGTCTCGACGCACTGCGTAGCCGTTACGCGCAACGCAGGCCGGTACGGGTTTTCTACCAGATCTGGTCCGATCCCCTGATGACGCTCAACGGCGAACATCTGGTGAGCAAGGTGCTGGCGCTGTGTGGTGGCGAGAACGTCTTCGGCGCGCTCGGCAGTCTTGCGCCGACCGTGACGGAGGAAGCCGTGCTCAAGGCCGCGCCGGAGGCCATCCTCTCGCCCTCGGAGCCGGGCGTCGCGGCGGGCGCGCTGGATCGCTGGAAGAAATGGTCGGCGCTGCCCGCGGTCGCCGCGCGCAATCTGATTCCTGTCGATGGCAACCTGCTCAACCGCTCGGGCCCGCGCATCGTCGACGGCGCTGAGCAGGTGTGCGTCGCCCTCGACGCGGCCCGCAAACGACTCATCAAACCCTGAGGACTCAAACTCCAAGGCCTCGGCCCCTGAGCCTCAGGCCCTGAGGGTCAAACAGGCGCCTCAGGCGCTGGGCCGCAGTTCCGAAGTGCGCCGCTTGCGTGAATAGAACTTGGCGCCGCGGACGCGCTGCATAGCGCGCTCCTCTTCACCGTTCTCGGCGACGATCATCACGCGCCAGAGGCCGCAAAGGCTGATCGAGGTCTCGACCTGCTGCGCAAGCAGTTCGGCGTGGGGCAGGAAAGCCGGCGGCACGCACAGGACCATCAGGTAGGCGCGCCAGCGCGGGGCCAGTTCGCAGCGCCGACGCGCGACGTACGCGGCACTGACTTCGTCGTGCTGGCGCAACTCGCGCACCAGGGCACGCAGCTCGAACATCTCCAGGCCTGGCGGCAGGTTGCGCAACGCAGTGAGCGGCAGGTCCAGCGCGTCCTGAACCAGGGCCGCCTGCCGCAGGATGCGGGCGAGCCGCTTGCGATAGCGCCGCGCACCGCGTTCGTTGCCGACGCGCTCGCAATGCTCCACCAGCAGCGCCGCGGCCTGCAGGCCCACGGCATCGTCTTCGTCCAGCGCCTGGCGCAGATAGGCCACACCCGCCGGGTCACCGCGCGACACCAGCAGACGCCCCATTGCGAGCAAGGCATCGGGCCGGGCCTGCGCATGTGGCAGCACGCCGGCGTACACCGATACGGCATCGCGCTCGCCGCCATAGCGCTCGACCAGCATTGCCAGTTCAAGCCGCTCGGAAACGTCGAGATCCTCTTCCGTTTCAAGGCGCGCGATGCGCTCCATCGCGCGACTCACTTCCCAATGGCGGCGGCGCCAGCTGCGACGCTCGGCATCCCACCACTGGCGGTCCAGCGCCGCAGTCAGTCGTGGCAGTGCGCAAGCGAAGAAACGCCGCGCTGCGTTGTCGCTGCCTTGCCCCGCTTCGGCGGCCTGCAGGCCCAAGGCGCGGATGCGCGCCTGCAGGCTGGGATGCGTGGAGAGTGCCTCGTCGTCATCCTCGTCGCCGACGTCTTCGAGTTCGTCGACCAGGGCGGCGCGATCGAAGCCGACGCGGAAGGCCGCGGCCATGTTGCGATAGGGCAGGATGCTCGGGCGCTTGGCGCGATCGGCCTGTGCATAGACCTTGCGCCAGTAGTCGTCGGCGAGAAAGCGTTGCTTCATCGCGACTTCGGCCAGCGCCTCGCCCAGGCGGCGCGAACCCACGACCTCCGCTGCAGCCGCATCGGCCTCCAGTTCGTCCAGATGCGAGAGCACCAGGGATTCGGCGCAATACACCGGCGATTCATGCGACGAAACCCAGGAGAGCATCGGCCGCAGACGCGAGGGCACGGTCTCCATGTTTTCCAGCACCTGGTGCCAGAAGGCGCGCAGATGGCAGCCCCAGCCGCCCAGGGCCATGCGCTGGCGACGCAGGTGGCCGAACTCGTGGGCGATCACGGCGGTGAACTGCCGCGGCGAGAGCGCGAAGGCAAGCGGCAGCCCCAGCACCAGCGTGTTGCGAAGGCGGAAGAAGTAGCCCAGCGTCGGCCGCTGGGTGATCGCGGCGTTCAGTTCGCCGGTCACCCGCACCTCATGGATAGGGGGCGTGCCAAAACGACGCGCCATGCGGTCGAGCAGGGCGAAAAGGCGTGGCGCCTCGGCGCGATCCAGTCGCATGCCTTCCGGTGCGGGGAAATGGCCCTTGAGCACCCGCAGCAGGGAGACGAAGCACCAGAGCGCGGGCAGCACCCAGAGCATGCGCAGGAGCGAAGGCACAGGATCGGCGATCAGGTCGCCGTCGAAGGCCGGGGCGAGCGACCAGCCGACCATCATCACGGCGGCGACGGTGAAGATGCACACCGCCATGACGCCGTTGAAAGCGCGCCAGGTGACACGGATCCGGAACCAGCGCGGATGTTTCAAGGCGCGTTGCCGCGCAATCTCGAAACGGGTCTCGAAGTCGGATCTCAACATCCCTGAAGTCTCCCTTGCGCTAGACGTTCATACAAGGCACAACCCGACAGTTCCCGACGATTGGTTTTGTTTGCCTCCCGGACGATCTAAGCGGCCGGGCTGGCATGCATCGGCACGAAGATCGCGTCCTCGCCGTCTGCCACCGCACGCAAAGGAAAACCGAGCGCCCGGCCGAGCGTTTCAGGCCGCGCCAGGGCTTCGCGCGACCCGCATTCCCATTGCCCGTCTCCATGCAGGAGCAGCAGGCGATTCGCCCAGGAAAGCGCGAGATTCAGGTCATGGATCACCATGACCACCCCAGCGCCGGCCTCCGCCAGACCGCGGAAATGCGCGAGTACGCGCACCTGGCTGGCCAGATCCAGGTGCGTGAGCGGTTCGTCCAGAAGGTAGGCGCGCGGCGTCTGTGCAAGCACGGCCGCCAGTGCGACCCGCTGGCGCTCCCCACCGGACAGGGTCTGCACGTTGCGCGTCTCGAAACCGGCGAGCGCCATGGCCGCCAGGGCATCGCGCGCCAGTTGCTGCTCCGCAAGGCCTTCCCAGTCGAAGCGGCCAAGCCAGGGATGGCGGCCGGTCAGCACTGCGTCGAGCGCGCTGCCGGCGAAGGGGTCGTCGGGATGTTGCGAGAGCCAGGCGCGCGTACGCGCCAGTTCACGTGCCGGCCACGACGCCAGCGGCCGTCCAAGGACGCGCAGCGCGCCGGCGGCAAGGGGATGCAGCCCGGCCAACGCGGCCAGCAAGGTGCTCTTGCCAACCCCGTTGCGGCCGAGCACCGCGACGCGATCGCCCGGATGCAGCGCAAAGTCCAGCGCCTCTGCGGCCCGCACCGGGCCAACCCGCACGCAGACTGCCTGTGCCTCCAGCAAGGGGCCGCTCATCGTGCCTGCCGTCCCAGCAACCACAGGAAAAGCGGCACGCCGATCAAGGCGGTGAGCACGCCGACCGGCAATTGCAGCGGACTCGCCACCGTGCGCGCCAGCGTGTCAGCCGCCAGAAGCAGCACCCCGCCCGCAAGTGCAGCGGCAGGCAGGAGCAGGCGCTGGTCGTTGCCGATCGCCAGGCGCAGCAGATGCGGCACGACCAGGCCGACGAAGCCGACGCTCCCGACCGCGCTCACCGAGACTGCCGTGAGCAGGGACGCGAGGAGGAAGATGAAGCGACGCAGGCGCGCCGTGTTCACGCCGAGCGCCTGTGCCGGCCGTTCTCCCCGCGCAAAGAGATTGAGTTCGCGGGCGAAGGGCAGGCAGACAAGCAGACCCAGCGTCAGCACGCCAAGCGCGAGATAGGGGCGTGGCGCCCCGCTCGCATCGCCCATCAGCCAGAAGAGCATGCCGCGCAGGGCACGATCCGGCGCTAGCGCGAGCATGAGGGAAACGCCCGCACTGCAGCCGGCGGCCACGACCACGCCGGTCAGCAGCAGCCGGGTCGGCGTCCAGGAACCGGCGCCGCGCGCCAGGCCGAAGACCAGGCACATCGCCGCGAAGGCGCCGCCGAAGGCCGCGAGGTCCGGCCAAGGCGCGCTCAGCCCGAGCAGCAGGCAGGCCAGGGCCGCCAGCGCCGCACCGCCGGAGACGCCCAGTACATAGGGGTCAGCCAACGGATTGCGCAGCAGCACCTGCATCAACGCACCGGCGAGCGCCAGCAGGCCCCCGCAGGAGAACGCGGTGAGGGCGCGCGGCCAGCGCAGTTCGCGCACCACTGCCGCTCCCATCGCATCGCCACCGGCGAGTGCTTGCCACATCGACGTCGCGTCTGCCTGCACTTCCCCCGCCGCCAAAGCCCAGGCGAAGACCAGCAGCGCCAGTGCGGCAAGTGTGCAGAGCAGGACAAGGGCGCGGGTGCGCGGCATCAGCGGCAGAGCGAAAACTGTCGAAGCCATGATTCTCACCCAGCCGCCGCCAACGAGGCTTGCGGGAAGCCAGCAGCGGGCTTCCCGCGTTGCCTCAGGCTGGGCGCGGAGCCGCGCAGACGCCTCATTGCCGTCTTAGCGAGTACTGACCCGCAGGCCGGCGAATACGCTCACGCCGGGCACACCGTAGCCGCCGACCTTCTCGTACTGCTTGTCGAAAAGGTTGTCGACGCGGGCTTCGAGCTGCACATGCGGGGCGAACTGCCACTGCGCGAAGAGGTTCACTAGACCGTAGCCGCCCATCGGGGAGAGGTTGGCCGGATCGTCGTAGCGCTTGCCCACGGCCTGCAGTTCGGCGCCCGCGCGCCAGGCGTCGACGCCGTAGCTGCCGGTCAGCATGCTTTGCCATTTGGCGCGATGCGGCAGCTGCTTGTTGGTGTCGCCGTCACGCGCGTTGAGCCAATCGAGACTGCCGTTGAGCTGCCAGCCGGACCATTCGCCTCGCGCGGTCAGGGTCACGCCGTCCATCTTCGCCTGCGCGATGTTCTGCGGGAGGAAGTTCTGGTCGAGCGCGATCATGTCCTTGATGCGGCTGCGGTAGTAGGTGAGTGAGGCCCCCATCGACTCGCCGTCCCAGTTCAACGCCGCGTCGGCGCTGCGGCCACGCTCGGGCTGCAGGCCCGGGGTGCTGAAGAAGGGGTAGTAGAGATCGTTGAAGGTCGGCGCGCGGAAGCTGTTGCCGGCCGACAGGCGCGCTCGCCATTGCGGCAGGAGGTGCCAGGCCCAGGCGGCCGTGCCGCTGGTATGGCCGCCGTAGTCCTCGCTGTCGTCGTAGCGCAGGTTCAGCTGCAGATCGTGGTTGCCGAAGCGCTCACCCCAGCCGCCGAACGCCGTGCGCGTGATCCGCTGCGGCTCGCCATAGCCATCGATCTCGACCTCTGCGCTCTGGCGCAGCCATTCCGCGCCCACCATGAACTTGCCGGCGAAACCGGAAACGATGTCGTTCTGCCACGCGACCTGGTCCTGCGTGGTCTTGAAGGTCTGACCGGTCGGCGCCCAGGGCGCGTGGTCGCGGTAGTCGTCGATGGAGCGGCCAGTGCGCAGGGTGCTGGTCCAGGCGTTGGTGAAACGGTCGCGCAGGGTCAGGCCGTAGTTCTCGGCGGTGGAGTCGGAGTAGGCGTCGTAGGGCGCACCGGGCCCGAAGGTGATGGGGTCGGTGTCGCGCGCGTCGTAGTGCGAGCGCACGGAGTTGCTCAGGGCGTTGAACTCGATCTCGTGACCGGCGAGGAAGGTCCAGGCCAGGCTGCCGTTGAAGGCGGTGTTGCGGTAGGGGTCGCGATCCGGATCGTAGTTGTAGGGCTGCTTCGCTTCGCTGTTGGTCGCCGAGAAGCTGTTGCTGCTGTTGTAGGCAGCCTGCAGGTTGTAGCGCACCGCGCCTTCCGAACCGCTCGCTCCGACACTGTAGTTCTGGGTGCCATAGGTGCCGAAGCCCATGAAGCCGTCGGCCACGAAGGGGCCTTCGCCACGGCGGGTGAAGATCTGCACCACGCCGCCCACGGCATCCGAGCCGTAGAGCGCCGAGGCCGGCCCACGCAGGATCTCGATATGGTCGATCTGGTCGAGGCTGAGGTTCTGCAGCGATGCACCGCCAGCCGTGGCGGAGCCGAAGCGCTGGCCGTCGATCAGCACCAGCGATTGCGCGTTCGAGGCGCCGCGGATGTAGAGCGCGCTGTTGGTGCCGGGGCCGCCGTTGGTGGTGGTCTGCACCCCGGGCTGGCGCGCGAGGAGTTGCAGCACGTTGGCGGCGCCGGCGCGGGCGATTTCCTCGCGACTGATGACGGTCACGTCGGCCAGCGTGTCGGAGATGCGCTCGCTCTGGCGGGTGGCGGTGACGATCACCGGATCGAGTTCGGTTTCGGGGATGGTGGCTGCGAACGCGCCCGCGGGCACGGCGGAAAACGCCGCCAGGACGGCAGCGGCAATCGGTTTCATGTGAAGCGGCTCCAATGAGCCCGGTCTGCGACCCCGCCGACCGGACATTGCAATCGGACCGACCGTGGCGTGCAGGGGAAGCGCGGACCACCGGGGTGGCGATCCGATGCGCCGACCGTCACCCCGCGGTCCGTCCATCCAGCGGACGCGCGCCCGTCTTTGGCGGGCGGCACGTCACGAAGCCGAGTGGCCGGTATCCGGGCTTGCGAGCGGGCATGGAGCATGCCGCCGCCTGTCGCCTTCCCGGGGGAAATCCTCACCCAGTGGCCTGTGACAGACGGCTCTCGCCTACCGTTGCGGGGGCAGCACAGGCTTGGTCCGCGACGTTGATCTGTGGCGCGGACGCACCTGTTTCCCGTTTAACCCTGGGCAAGGAACCGCAGGGCACCTCTCTGGCATAGTTCGGTTCCACACGCTGCGGAACCGGGGGCGGAGTCTAGCATTGCCGCCCGCCTCCCGGACCGGCGCGCCTGCCAGACCGCAGCGTGGATTGACCGACAACAAGAGCGGGGTCCCACGCCATGATCGAACTCGCATGATCGAACTCGTATTGGGAGGTGCGCGCTCGGGCAAGAGCCGTCACGCCAGCGAACGCGCCGCTGCCAGCGGCCTGCCGGTGATCTACGTCGCCACGGCCCAGGGGCTCGATGCCGAGATGAGTGCGCGCATCGCGCAGCACAAGCAGGAACGCCCCGCAGGCTGGAAGACGGTGGAAGCGCCGCTGGACCTGCCGCGCGCCCTGATCGCCCTGGTCCGCCCCGGCCGTTGCGTGCTGGTGGACTGCCTCACGCTCTGGCTCACCAATGTGATGCTGGCCGCGGGCCAGGACGCGGCGCGGCTGCAGGCCGAGATCGACGCCCTGCTGGGCGCGCTCGGCCGCGTGCAGGGCCGCGTGATCCTGGTCTCCAACGAGGTCGGCATGGGCCTGGTGCCCGATACGCCGCTTGGCCGGGCCTTCCGCGACGAGCAGGGGCGCCTGAACCAGAAGGTAGCGGCCCTCTCGCGCCGGGTGGTCTTCATCGCGGCCGGGCTGCCCTTGCTGCTGAAGGAATAAGGGACGGCACCCGAAAATCCGCGTGCTAGCATCGCCGCCCTTTCGGCGCCACGAACTCCAAGTCCTGGTGCTCATTGCCACAAGGGCTGGAGCCCTGGAGCCTGGCACCACGGCGCCCCGGCGCTCACATCTGGATCCGCTTCCTCACTATGCGTCTCGACATCCCCGCCCTCGCCCATGACAAGGCCGCTGCACTGCAGGCGCGCATCGACGGCAAGACCAAGCCGCTCGGCGCGCTCGGTCGCATCGAAGCGCTCGCGCTGCAGCTGGGGTTGATCCAGGACTGCCTCGCGCCCGAACTCAGGAACCCGCAGCTGATCGTCTTCGCCGGCGATCATGGCGCCGCACGAGCCGGCGTGTCGGCCTATCCGCAGGAGGTCACCGCGCAGATGGTGGCCAACATGCGGGCGGGCGGCGCGGCGATCAACGTGTTCGCGCGCCAGGCCGGCCTGGGACTGACGGTGGTCGACGCCGGCGTGGCGCACGAGATTCCCGAGCCGCCCGCCGCGGACGCAGCCGTGCGTTTTGTCTCCGCACCGATCGCCCGCGGTTCGGCCAACTATCTGGAAGGCCCGGCCTTGCAGGCAGCGCAGGTGGCCGACGCGATGGCGCTCGGCGCAGCCCAGGTCGCGGCCTTGGCCGAGCAGGGCTGCAACGCGCTCGGCCTCGGCGAGATGGGCATCGGCAACACCGCCGCGGCTTCGCTGATCACCGCTGCGCTGACCGGTGCGGACCTCGATGCGGTGATCGGCCGCGGCACCGGGCTGGACGACGCTGGCCTTGCACGCAAGCGCGCCCTCCTGGCGCAGGCCTGGCAGCGTGCCGATGCGCCACGCGAACCGCTAAGCGCCTTGGCCGAATTCGGCGGCCTGGAGATCGCCGCGATGACCGGCGCCTTCCTCGAAGCCGCGCGCCGGCGCATGGCGGTGGTGGTCGATGGCTTCATCGTCACGAGCGCCCTGCTCGTCGCCCAAGGGCTCGCGCCGACCGTGCGCGACTACTGCTTCTTCGCCCATCGCTCGGCCGAGGCCGGCCATGCCGCACAGCTCGCGCATCTGCAGGCCGCGCCCTTGCTCGATCTCGATCTGCGCCTGGGCGAAGGCTCCGGCGCGGCGCTCGCTTTCCCCTTGCTGCGCAGCGCCTGCGCGATGCTGGCCGAGATGGCGAGCTTCGAGTCGGCCGGCGTGAGCGGCCGTAGCTGAGCATCGCCGTGCTCCGGCGCCAGCTCGAACTCTTCTTCACCGCGCTGGGTTTCTTCACCCGCCTGCCGGTGCCGGCCTGGGTGCCGTACTCGGCCGACCGGCTCAACCATGCGGCCCGCTGGTTCCCGCTGGTGGGCTGGATCGTCGGCGCCTGCGGTGCATCCGTCACCTGGATTGCCGGCCTCGTCCTGCCCTGGTCGCTGGCCGTTCTGCTCGGCATGCTCGCGACCGTGCTGCTTACCGGCGCCTTCCATGAGGACGGCCTCGCCGACAGCGCGGACGGCCTCGGCGGCGGCTGGGAGAAAGCCCAGGTGCTGACGATCATGAAGGACTCGCGCATCGGTAACTACGGCGCGCTCGCCCTCCTCTTCGCCTTCGCCCTCAAGTTCTCGGCGCTGCAGGCGATGCAGCCGCGCGCCGCCGTCGCAGCCCTGCTGGTACTGCATCCGCTCTCGCGTTTCGCGGCGGTCTCGCTGATCCGCTGGATGCGCTATGTGCGCGAGGACGAGAGCGCCCGCGCCAAGCCGCTCGCCCAGCAGATGAGCAATCCGGAATGGCTGGTCGCGGCCGTCTGCGGCCTCGTGCCGCTGGTGGTTCTGCGCCCGCTGAGCGCGCTGGCCGTGGTGCTGGGCGTCGCGCTCGTCACGCTCTGGTGGGCCCGCCTGCTGGCCCGCCGCCTCGGCGGCTACACCGGCGACTGTCTCGGCGCGGCCCAGCAGCTCACCGAGGTCGGCGGCTACCTCGCGCTGTTGCTGGCATGGAACTTCATCTGATTCGCCATCCACCGGCCGCGGTCGATCCGCAGGTCTGCTACGGCCGCAGTGACCTGCCCCTGGCCGGTCCGCTCGCGCCCGCGCTGCGCCATCTGCGCGCGCTGCTGCCCGAGGACTTCGCGCTCTACACCAGCCCGCTGCAACGCTGCCGCCTGCTCGCCGAGAAGCTCGGCCAGCCGCAGCTCGATCCGCGTCTGCAGGAGATCGACTTCGGCGACTGGGAGATGCGCCGCTTCGAGGACATCGGTGTCGAAGCCCTCGACCGCTGGGCCGCCGATCCGCTCGGCCATCGACCGCCGGGCGGCGAATCGGCACTGGACATGGCGGCCCGGGTCCTGTCCTGCCTCGCCGACATCCGTGCGGTCGTGCAGAAGCCAGTGGTCGTGGTCGCCCACGGCGGGCCGCTGCGCGCGCTCGCCGGTCATCTGCTCGGCCTGCCGCCAGAACGCTGGATGGCGCTGGACTTTGCCCACGCGAAACTCACCAGCCTGCGGCTCGAAGACTTCGGCCCGCGCCTCCTGGGCTTCAACCGCTAAGCGCCATGCGCCCCACGCGCCCGGTCAGCGATGCCGACGCGCGGCCTGGATGCCAGGGCGGCGCTGCGCAGCTTGACCGCACGCCCTCTGGCTGCACGATCCGGGCGCGCTTCGCGCACCGCCCGGACCTCGGCGCCACGCGCGTCGCGTGCTATCGTCGCGCCCCATGCTGCTGACCGATCCCGTCCCCTTGGACCAGGTGCGACGCGCGCTGGTCATCAAGCTTCGCCATCACGGCGACGTGCTGCTGTCCGCACCGGTCCTGCATGCCTTGAAGGCACGCGCCCCCCACTGCGAGATCGACGTGCTGGTTTACGCGGAAACCGCGCCGATGCTGGCCGGCCATCCAGCCTTGAGCCAGCTCCACACGATCGACCGCAACTGGAAGAAGCGCGGCGCCCTGGGCCAGGCCCGTGCCGAATGGGCACTGATGCGTGCCTTGCGCGCACGGCAATACGACCTGGTGCTGCACCTCACCGACCATCCGCGTGGCGCCTGGATCGCGCGCCTCACCGGCGCCCGCTGGTCGGTGGCGCCGTCGCGGCCGCAGCGCGGCCGCATGTGGCGCAAAGCCTTCAGCCATCTGCAGGGGGAACCGCTCAATGCGCGCCGCCACACGGTGGAACGCAATCTCGACGCGTTGCGCCGCATCGGCCTCTACCCCGCCGCGGACGAACGCGTGCTGAGCATGCATCCGGCCCCCGAAGACGAAGCGCGCGCCAGCGCCCTGCTGGCCGCGGGCGGCATCGAGGATGGCCGCTTCATCGCGATCCATCCGGTCTCGCGCTGGATGTTCAAGAGCTGGCCCGTCGAGCGTGTCACTGAACTTGCCACGCGGCTGCAAGAGGCGGGCTGGAAGCTCGTCTTCACCGCCGGACCGGACGCGGACGAGCGCGCCTTCGTCGCACGCATCCTCTCCGGACTGCCGCAGCCCGCGCTCGATCTTTCCGGCCAGATGAGCCTGCGCGAACTCGCCGCGGTGATCGGCCGTGCGCGGCTCTTCTTCGGCGTGGATTCCGCGCCCATGCATATCGCCGCCGCCCGCAACATTCCGGTGGTGGTGCTCTTCGGACCTTCGGGTGAACTCGAATGGGGCCCCTGGGGCGTGCCGCATCGCGTGGTCGCGAGCGACCGCCACAGTTGCCGCCCCTGCGGCATCGACGGTTGCGGCGGCGGCAAGATCAGCGACTGCCTGGTGCAATTGCCGACCGAGCCCGCCTGGATTGCGATCCAGGAAGTGCTGGCGGAAACCGACGGACGCATCCGGCTGCACGAGGTCCGCGCGTGAAGCTCGCGCTGGTCCGCCAGCGCTACACGGCTTTCGGCGGCGCGGAGCGCTTCGTCGAACGCGCGATCGCCGCGCTCGCCCGCGAGGACCTGCAACTCACCTTGCTGACGCGCAAATGGTCCGGCAGCGCGGAGGCGGGCGGCCCGAAGCCCGCGCTGCGCATCCTCGATCCCTTCTACCTCGGTCGCACCTGGCGCGACCTCAGCTTCGCGCGGGCCGTGCAGCAGGAGATCGCCCGCGGCGACTACGACCTGGTGCAGTCGCACGAGCGGGTGCCCGGCTGTGACCTCTATCGCGCGGGCGACGGCACGCATCTGGGTTGGCTGCAGCATCGGGCACGGGCGCGCGGGCAGCGCTTCCGCACGCCTTTCGCGCCCTACCACCGCTATGTGCTCGCTGCGGAGCGGGCGATGTTCAGCCATCCGCGCCTGCGCGCGGTGATCTGCAACTCACGCTTCATCCAGCAGGAAATCGCCACGCAGTTCGGGCTGCCGCTGGAGCGCCTGCCGCTCATCACCAATGGCGTGGATCTCGAACGCTTCCAGCCGGCAAACGAGGATGAAAAGCGCGCGGCCCGACAGACGCTGGGCCTGCCTGCGGAGGCGCGGATCTTCGGTTTCGTCGGCTCGGGTTTCGAGCGCAAGGGGCTCGATGCCTGTGTGCGCCATCTGCCGCCCGGCGTGCATCTCGTGGTCGCCGGCAAGGACCGCGAGGAGCCACGCTACCGGCGCTTGGCGGAGGAGGTCGGCGCAGGCGGACGCGTGCACTTCCTCGGTCCGCAACGCGATGTCGCGCCGATCTATCGCGCCTCCGACGCCTTCGTCTTCCCAGCCGTCTACGAGCCCTTCGGCAACGTGGTGCTGGAAGCCATGGCCTGTGGCCTGCCCGCCATCACCTCGACAAGCTGCGGGGCCGAATCCCTGATCCGCGACGACGAGAACGGCTGGCTGGTGGACGCTTTCTCCGGCGAGCAGATCCGGACGCGCTTCCAGGCCTTGGCAGAACTGCTGGATGACACGCCGCGGCGCACCACCATCGCCGAAGCCGCACGCGCCGAAGCCGAGCGTCACACCCAGGCCGCGATGAGCGCCGCACTGGTCGCCCTCTACCGCCAGTTGCTCGGCTGAAGCGTCGCCGTCGCCGCAACAAGGCCTGCGGCGGGCCCCCTGCTCCTGCTATCTTCGCGTGTTCCCCACGAATTTTGCAGGACGGCCAGCTCATACGGCTTCGCATTCAAAACGAGAACGAGGCGGGAGCCGCCGACAGTGCTCTGGCACGTCGAGGCGGCCGACGAAGTTATCGCTTTGAATGCGACGTCGTGTCAGACGTCTTCCGTCCATGCCGCACTGGAGGCGCATCCCATGGTCATCACCCTGTCCGAAGCCGACTGGTCCGGCCAGATCCCCGGGCTCGACGCCGCAGCCCGCACGCGCGCCCTCGAAGAAGGCGCGGTGCTGAACTTCAGCCGGCTCGCCTTCCCGCTCAGCGACACCGAACGCGGCCTGCTGCGCACGGACGTCGCGGCGCCGGGCCACAAGAACATCAGCTTCGATGCCGCACGCGGGCGGCTCGCCGGCGTACAGGGCGACGCGGCGCAACAGGCGGCCGTGCGCGGCCTCCTCGCCCGTTACCACGAGGCTGCCACCGGCTTCGTGCTCGGCCTCTTCCCGCACTACCGCGATGCGCTGGAACACGCGCCGACCAGCCTGCGCCTGTTCCGCACCGAGACGCGCGAGACCTCCTGGCGCAAGGACGACAGCCGCCTGCATGTGGACGCTTTCCCCTCGCGGCCGAACTACGGCCGCCGCATCCTGCGCGTCTTTACGAACATCTCTCCGGTGGGCGAGGACCGCGTCTGGCGTGTCGGCGACAACTTCGAAGCCGTGGCACGCCAGATGCTGCCGCGCATCCGCCGCATGTGGCCGGGCGAGGCCGCAGTACTGCGCGCGCTGCGCGTCACCAAGCAGCGGCGTAGCGCCTACGACCACCTGATGCTGGGCCTGCATGACGCGATGAAGCACGATCTGGCCTACCAGCGCGAATGCCGCCAGGAGACGGTGCGCTTCGCCGCCGGCAGCGTCTGGGTCTGCTTCTCCGACCAGGTCTCGCATGCCGCCATGTCGGGCCAGTTCATGATGGAACAGACCTACTTCCTCGACCCGGAGAAGATGGCCCATCCGGAACTCTCCCCGCTGGCGGTGCTGGAGCGCCTGAGCGGCCAGCCGCTGGTCGCCCACTGAAGCGGGCGCCGGACCGGCCGCCAGGCGCCCGACGGGCAGGGCGGCCAAGGCAGGGTCCGATATAATCCGCGCCGTCTTCCGCCACACCGGGCGCCCCCGAATGTCCCAATCCTCGCAGCTGTACCGCCGCCTGCTCGGCTATGTGCGCCCGTATTCCAAGGCCTTCGTCGCGGCCCTGATCTGCATGGTCATCTCCGGCGTGCTCGAGCCCGCGATGGCCAAGCTGCTGCAGCTGATGGTGGACGAGGGCTTCGGTCCCAAGGCCACGCGCCAGGTCTTCTGGTATCCGGTGGCGATCGTCGGCATCTACTTCGTGCGCGGCATCCTGAGCTTCCTGTCCGACTACGCCATGGCCTGGGTCGCGAACAAGGTGGTGCTGGACCTGCGCAACGAGATGTTCGGCAAGCTGATCCGCCAGCCCACCCGCTTCTTCGATGACCGCCCCGCCGGCGCCCTGATGTCCAAGGTTGCCTACGACGTGCAGGGCGTGATGGATGCTTCGTCCAACGCGGTGAATACGCTGATCGGTGACTCGATCAAGTTCGTCGCGCTCTTCGGCTTCCTGCTCTACCTGAACTGGCAGCTCACGGTGATCGCCTTTGCGCTGGTGCCGCCGGTCGGCCTCGCGGTGCGCGCCTTCTCCGGCCGCCTGCGCGCGATGACCCGCGGCACACAGCAGTCGATGGGTCTGATCAACCATGTGCTGGAGGAAGCCATCGGCGCGCACAAGCTGGTCAAGGTCTTCGGCGGCCAGCAGTACGAAGCCAAGCGCTTTGACGACGCCACGCAACGCCTGCGCGGCTTCAACATGCGCGGCACGGTGGCGGCCGCGGCGCAGGGTCCGATCGTGCAGTCGCTGGCCGCGGTGGCCATCGGCAGCATCATCGCCGCCGCGCTGTGGCAGGGTCAGCGCAACGTGCTGACGGTGGGCGAATTCCTCGCCTTCGTCACCGCCATCGCCCAGCTCGTCCCTTCGCTCAAGCGGCTCACCGACGTGAATGCACCGCTGCAGCGCGGCCTCGCCGCGGCGGAGAGCGTCTTCGAGCTGATCGACGCCGAACCCGAAGAGGACAAAGGCACCCGCGAACTCGGCCGCTCGCGCGGCGAGGTGCGCTTCGACGCCGTGGGCTTCCGCTACCCCGGCGCCTCGCGCGACGCGCTCGAACGCATCGACCTGGATATCAAGCCGGGCGAGATGGTGGCCCTGGTCGGCCAGAGCGGTAGCGGCAAGACGACCATCGCCAACCTCTTGCCGCGCTTCTACCGCACCACCGAAGGCCGCATCCTGATCGACGGCGTCCCGATCGACGAGCTCAGGCTCGAAAGCCTGCGTTCCAACATCGCGCTGGTGAGCCAGGAAGTGGTGCTCTTCAATGATTCGGTCGCCAACAACATCGCCTACGGCGCGATGAACGGCGCCAGCCGTACCGAGGTCGAGGCCGCCGCGCGCGCCGCCAACGCCTACGACTTCGTGATGCAGATGCCCGAGGGCTTCGATACCGAGATCGGCGAGCGCGGCACCAAGCTTTCCGGCGGCCAGCGCCAGCGCCTGGCGATTGCGCGCGCACTGCTCAAGAACGCGCCGATCCTGATCCTGGACGAAGCCACCTCCGCCCTCGACACCGAGAGCGAACGCGCGGTGCAGGCTGCGCTGGACACGCTGATGGAAGGCCGCACGACCCTGGTGATCGCGCACCGCCTTTCCACCATCGAACGCGCCGACCGCATCGTGGTGATGGACCGCGGTCGCGTCGCCGAGGTCGGCACACACACCGAACTGCTGGCCCACGACCGCATCTACGCCAACCTCTGGAAGATGCAGTTCGGCCAGGACAGCGTTGACGCCTCCCAGGTCCAGCAGGCCTGAGCCATGTGCGGCATCGCCGGTTTCTTCGGGACGCAGCCGGTCGCGCCCGCCACCATCGCGGGCATGTTCGGCGCCATCGCGCGTCGCGGCCCCGATGCACAGCATGCGGTGACCTGGCGCTCCGGCGAGCGCTGCGAAGTCGACGCCGGTCCGCACGCGGGTCTCCTGCATGCGCGGCTTTCGATCCGCGACCCGCGCCCAGAGGCCGACCAGCCGATGGGCAATGCCGATGGCAGCCTCTGGCTCTGCTACAACGGCGAGGTCTACGGCTGGGAAGCCGAGCGCGGTCTGCTTGAGGCCGAGAGCGGTCCCTTCCGTACCCGCTCGGACACCGAATTCATCCTGCGCGGCTACGAAGCCTGGGGCATCGAAGGCCTGTTGCCGCGGCTGCGCGGCATGTTCGCCTTCGCGCTGCTCGATCGCCGCACCCAGACCCTGCATGTGGTGCGCGACCGCATGGGCTTGAAACCCATGGTCTTCCACCATGACGCTGCCGCCAAGCGTTTCGCCTTCGGCTCCCTGGTGCGCGCGGTACTGCCCTTCGTGCCGCAGGACCGGCGCGATTTCGATCCCGCAGGCATCGACGCCTACCTCGCGCATCGCACGATTCCCGCGCCGCGCACCGTCTTCCGCCATATCTGCCGACTGGAGAACGCGCATCGACTGGAGTTCGATGTGGCGAGCGGCGCGCTGCGCAAGTTCCGCTACTGGCTGCCCGAGCCCAACGGCCGCGATCCGGAAGAGGTGCTGACCGAAGCGGTGCGCCTGCGCACCGTGGCCGACCGCCCGGTGGGCATCTTCCTTTCCGGTGGCATCGATTCCTCGGTGGTGGCGAGCAGCCTCGCCGCGCAGGGCTACGACAACATCGCCAGCTTCACCGCCGGCTTCGACGATCCGGCGATGGACGAAAGCGCGCTCGCTGCACGCATCGCCGGAGAGCTTGGCCTGCCCAATCTTCGCGTCGCCATGCAGAGTGACGTCGCCGGCGACTTCGTACAGGTGGTGGCCGACCTGGACGAGCCTTTCGCCGACCCATCGGCCTTCCCGACCTGGGCCCTGGCCCGCGAGGTGACCAGGCATGTGAAGGTCGTGCTCTGCGGCGATGGAGGCGACGAGATGTTCGCCGGCTACAAGCGCTATGCGAAGCATCTGCGCCTGTCCTGGCGACGCGCCTTGCCCGGCCTCGCACCGCTGCGTCCGCGCGCCAACATCCTGCCCGGCCGCGGCGAGCGGCTGCGCCTGGAGACCTCGATGCCCTGGCGCGATGCCTGGTCGCTGCGTTTTTCTGGATTCTCGGCGAGCGAGCGCGAAGCGTTGCAACCCGGGCTCGGACACCTGCCGGCACATCGCTGGCGCCAGATGGAAATGCGGCCCGCAAACGCACTCGGCGAGTTGCTGGAGATCGACCGGCTCAACTACCTGCCCGAGTACATCCTGCGCAAGGCCGACCTGACCACCATGGCCCACGGCCTCGAAGGCCGTGCGCCCCTGATCGACCATGTCTTCGTCGAGTCGCTCGCAGGCCTTTCCGCAGCAGAACGCTTCACCCGACCGGCCAAGGAATGGCTGGTGCGCCAGTGCCCGCCCTGCCAACAGCTCGGCTTGCTCACTGCAAAGAAACGCGGCTTCAACCCGCCGATCCGCGCCCTGGTGCGCGACGGACTCGGCGCGAGGATTCCCGGCCTCGGTCAACGCCTCGCAGTCACCACCGGCGGGCAGCTCGACGCCGCAGCGATCGACACGCTCGCCGCCGCCTGGCAGCAGGACGGCTCCCTTTCCGAGAATCTGCTCCAGCTCCTGATGCTGGACGAATCCCTGCAACAGCTGGACGGACTGCGGACCACCGCACATGGCTAGCCGCAACGCGCTGCGAACGCGGCTCGTGCTGGCGGCGCTGCCCACGCTAGTGCGCAACCGGCTCCGGCGACAGGCGTCCAATGCAGCTGCGCCACGCACGATCCTCGTCGCGCAGCTACTGTTGCTCGGCGACACGGTCATGCTCGCGCCGCTGCTGGCCAAGCTGCGCGAGCGCTATCCCGACGCCCGCATCGTGCTCACCTGTCCGCCCGGTTTGCTGCGGCTGTTCGAGGGCCGTCCCTGGGGCGTGGAGGCCATCGCCTGGGATGTGCGAGACACGACCAGCCTCGCGCGACTGCGCGCCGCGGGCCCGTTCGACCTCGCCCTGGTGCCGGCCGACAACCGCTTCAGCTGGATTGCCGCCGCCGTGGGCGCGCCGCGCATCGTCGGCTTCGCAGGCGACAGCCGTTGGCAGAAGAACCTGCCGATCACCGAGTTCCGTCCGCTGCCCGCGGCGCCACGCGCGTTCGGAGACTTCGCCGCCGACCTGGTCGACGGCCCCGATCCCGCGCCCTACCAACCGGGCGACTGGCCGATGCCTGAGGCCGCGCCCTTCGCGCAGCCCGCCGCACCTTATACCCTCATCCACCTCGGCGCGAGCAGCCCGCACAAGCTCTGGCCGCCGGAACGCTGGACCGCGATCGCGGACTGGTTTTCCGCCCGCGGACTGACCGTGGTACTGGCCTGCGGCCGCGGCGAGGATGCGCTGCTGCACCAGGTCGATCCCGAGCAACGGCACACACGCTTTCCCGGCACCCTGGATCTGGCGCAGTACTGGCAGTTGATCGCCGGCGCGCGCATCCTGCTCTGCCCGGACACCGGCATCGCCCATATCGCGCGCCTCGCCGGCACACCGACCGTCACGCTCTTCGGCCCCGGCTCGCCGGTGCTGTTCGGTGCCGGCACCTTCTGGCGCGAGGTGCCCTACACCGCGCTCTGGGAGCCGGACATCGCCTGCCGCGACCAAAACGCCGTGTTCGAAAAGCCGATCAGCTGGGCACGCCAGTGCTGGCGCACGCCGGCGGAGTGCGGCAATCCGCGTTGCATCCGGGCGGTCGAACAGGATGCGGCGATCCAGGCGCTCGACGCTTTTCTCGCCCGGGGAGCAGCGACATGATGCTTCGCGCTCCGGCCAACGGCATCGGTCGCGCATGCGACGGCCACCCGCAGTACAAAGCCCTCCTTCACACCTGACTCCAACGTTTGCTCCATAGAGATGACGCTCGCCCCATCCCGCCCTTCAAGAGGGCAACGCATCCTGGAACTTGCGGGGCTCGCGACCTTCGGCGCGCTGCTCTTCCTGTGGTCTGTGCCGAACGTGATCGCCGCCCGCAACGGCCTGCTGGGCCTGCTCCTGCTGTTGGCCATCGCCATGCGACCCTCGCCGCGCGAGGTGGTCGCGAGCCTTCAGCAAGGCGGGGCTGCAGCATGGCTGCTGGTCCTCACGCTCTGGATCGCCATGCATTGCGCCATGCTTGCCTGGGAGCCGCAGCGCGCCTGGCATGAGGCGGCACAGTGGTTCAAGGTGCTGCCCATCATCACCCTGGGCGGCATGCTTGGTTATGCGCCACGCTGGCGCCCGCCCTCCGAGCGCGTGCAAGCCTGGTGCAGCGTGCTGGTGCTCGCCTATTTGCTGTATCTGGTCTTCCAGCTGATCTACAAGCCATGGGGACAGCATCTCCCGGTGGCGATCCTGCTACAGGAGTCCACTCCCATAGGTTCGCGCGACTTGGCCAGTTACCTCGGTACGGCTCTGGTCGCCGTCTTTCTCGGTGATCTGCTCGGCCAAGCCGCGGGTCGAAACTGTCTTCTGGGAGGCCCTCTGTGGGTGAAAATTTCGATGATCGCATTGAGCATTCTGCTCACTGTTGCAACAGTCACCCGCAACGCACTGCCAGTGCTCCTGCTGTTGGGCGCTGTTGCGGCCGCCTGCTTCGTCACTGCACGCAGAATGAGCGCGCGTCATCTTGCAGCGATGGGCGCCCTGCTCATAGTCGCAACAGCGATTGCGGCAACGGCTTTCAGCTTGCGCAACGATCCCCGCAATGGAGGCCTCGCCGAGTCAATTGTTGCGGGGCTGGACACCGAGCACCAGAAGGCCTGGTTAACTCCTGGCGGCCGCCGATTGCCGAAAGATTCGCACGGCAAAGAAGTGGAGGGCTCCACCTATTTGCGCACCGCCTGGATGAAAGGCCTGCTCACCGAGATCAGCCGCCATCCCTTGGGCGTCGGCTACGACCGCAACGCCTTCGGCATGGCCTTGCGCAAGGACTACGGCGACTGGGTCACCGCTGGCCACGGCCACGCGGGCATGCTGGACTTCACGCTCGGCGTCGGCGTCCCGGGTGGCCTGATGCTGCTCGCTTTCATGGTCAGTCTGGTGGTGGCCGGCGCCCGTGCATGGCACACGCGACGTGATGCGGCAGGACTCGCGCTCGTGCTTTTCGTGCTCGCCTACGGCAGCCGCGCCTTCATCGACGGCATCGTGCGCGACCACATGCTGGAGCAGTTCATGTTCTGCGCTGGCCTGCTGCTTGCGCTGACTCACTCCCAATCGACGGACACCCGTGCATGAAGAGCATCCTCGTCATCCGCCGCGATGCGATCGGCGACCTGGTCTGCACCACCCCGCTGATCGCGGCCCTGCGACAGAAGTATCCGCAGGCGCGGATCGATGCTCTGGTGACCAGTTACAACCTGCCGGTGCTCGCCGGCAATCCGCACCTGGACAATGTGTTCGCCTACACCAAGACCCATCACCGCGATCGGGAGCGGGAGACGCCGCTGGGCGTGCTGTGGCGGCGAGCCAAGCTGATGTTCCAGTTGCGGCGCCAGCGCTACGACCTGGTGGTGCTCGCCAACTGTGGCTGCATGCCGCGGCCGGTCCGCCTGGCGCGCCAGATCCGCCCGCGTCATGTGCTCGGTTTCACCGAGGCCGGCAAGCCGCACGCCCGCTACATCGACATGGGCGTACCGATCGAAAAGCATCCGGAGCATGAGGTCGAAGAACTCTTCCGACTGCTGCGGCCTCTGGGCATAGACGGCGCGCCGGGGCCCCTCGTGGTGTCCGCGCCGCCCGCGAGCTACGCCAAGGCCCGCGCGGAATTGGCTGCGCAGCCCTGGTCCGGCAAGCGACCAACGCTGGCGGTACACATCAGCGCGCGGCTGCCGAGCCAGCGCTGGCTCGCCGAACGCTTCGAAGGCGCGGTGAAGGCGCTGCGTGCCGTGGCGGCCGCCGACGACGTTCAGTTCATGCTCTTCTGGTCGCCCGGCGACGAGAAGAACCCCATGCATCCGGGCGACGACGCCAAGGCGCAGGCCATCATCGGCGCCCTGGGTCCGGACTTCCCGCTGCTGCCCTGGCCCAGCTCGACACTGGACCATCTCATGGGCGGACTCGCCGCCTGCGACGGCATGCTCTGCAGCGACGGTGGCGCGATGCACCTGGGCGCCTCGCTCGGCCTGCCGGTCGTGGCGCTCTTCGGCAAATCGGACGCCACCCGCTGGCATCCCTGGGGCGTGCCGCACGAGATCTTGCAACCCGAAAGTCGCGAGGTCGTCGACGTAAGCGTCGACCAGGTCGTCGCGGCGGTGGACCGCCTGTATCCCGCGATCGAAGCACGCTTCGAGATGCATCGGGCGCAAGCATGAATCCGCAACGCATCCTCGTGATCCGCCGCGACAACATCGGCGACCTAGTCTGCACCACCCCCGCGATCGCCGCCTTGCGGGCGCGCTTTCCGAACGCTCATATCGCCGCGCTGGTGAACTCCTACAACGCCGAGGTACTGGCCGGAAACCCGCATCTGGACGCAGTGCACAGCTATACCAAACTCAAGCATCGGGATCCCGGCCAGAGCGCGCTCGGCGCAGTCTGGGCCCGCGCCAGACTGCTGCTCGCAATTCGTCGCCAGCGTTTCGATGTCGCGGTCCTCGGCAAGTCTTCCTGGGATCGGCACGGCCTGCGACTCGCCCGCCAGTGTGGCGTGGCGCGCACTATCGGCTACGCCAGCCCGGAGGCCGACAAGGCCCAGCCCGATATCGCCCTGCCTGCGCCCGGGCTGACCCATGAAGTACTGGCCGTTGCAGGCCTGCTCGCGCCGCTAGGCATCTCGGGCGAACCGGGCCCCCTTCAGGTCTTTCCCGATGCCGCCCTGGCCGCGACGATCGAAGGCCGCTTCGCCGCGCTCGGCGTGCGGCCACGCCTGGCCCTGCACCTGTCCGCCCGCGAGGCCAGCCGCCGCTGGCCGGCGGAAAAGTGGATCGCGCTTGCGCGCGATGCGGCCGCGCAGGGCTGGGGCATCGCCCTCTTCTGGTCGCCCGGTCCGGCCGACGATCCGCGACATCCGGGCGACGACGCGTTCGCCCAGACCGTCGCCAAAGCGCTGGATGGACTGCCGCTGGTGGCCTGCCCTACCCACGGTCTGAGTGAGCTGGTCGCTGCGTTCTCGCGCTGCCATGCCTTCGTCGGCGCAGACGGCGGCGCGATGCACCTGGCAGCCGCGGCCGGCTTGCCCATGGCCGCACTGTTCGAGAACACGCCAGGGAAAACGCAGCATTGGTACCCCTGGCAGGTGCCACACCGCGTCCTATGCGGGCTAGGCTTCGAGGTGGGCAGCATCCCGGTCGAGGCCGTGACGCAGGCGCTGACGGTGCTCCCGCGACGCCAACCGCTCGCGCATGGCTGAGTCCTTCGACGTCGCCATCATCGGCGCCGGCGCCGCGGGCATGATGTGCGCCGCGGTGGCCGGCCAGCGCGGCCGTAGCGTGGTGCTGATCGATCACGCGACCAAGCTCGGCGAGAAGATCCGCATCTCGGGTGGCGGTCGCTGCAACTTCACCAACCTGCAGGCGGGGCCGGCCAACTACCTTTCGGCCAATCCGCATTTCTGCCGTTCGGCGCTCTCGCGCTACGCGCCGCGCGACTTCCTCGACTTGGTCGAACGCTACGGCATCGCCTGGCACGAGAAGCACAAGGGCCAGCTCTTCTGCGATGAGAGCGCCCAGCAGATCATCGACATGCTGCGGGCCGAATGCGATGCGGGCGGCGTCACCTGGCGGCAACCCTGCAAGGTTGCCGCGGTCCGTCGCGAGACCGAGGAATTCCTGCTCGGCACCGACGCGGGCGAGATCCACGCCAAGGCGCTGGTCATCGCCACCGGCGGCTTGCCCGTGCCCAAGATTGGCGCGACCGACTTCGGCCTGCGCATCGCGCGCCAGTTCGGCATCCCGGTGGTCGAGGCGCGCCCGGCCCTGGTGCCGCTGACCTTCGATCCGCACGCTTGGGCACCCTTTGCGGAACTGGCCGGCATGTCGCTTGAAGTCGCCCTGCAATGCAAGGACGGCCGCTTCCTGGAAGACCTGCTCTTCACTCATCGCGGACTCTCCGGGCCGGCGATCCTGCAGATTTCCTCCTTCTGGCGCGAAGGCGACAGCCTTACCCTGAATCTTGCGCCCGGCCAGGATCTGGTCGCAGCCTTGCTGACCGCCAAGTCCGCCAGCAAGGCCCAGGTGCAAACCGTGCTGTCGCAGTGGCTGCCGCGACGGCTGGCGGAGCACGCGGCCGGCGCCTCCGGACTGGCGGGCCGGCCGCTCGCCGAATGCAGCGACAAAGCCCTGCGCGCGCTCGCCGCCAGCCTGCAGGACTGGCAGCTCAAACCGGCCGGTTCGGAGGGCTACCGCAAGGCCGAAGTGATGCTCGGCGGCGTCGATACCCGCCACCTGGACCAGAAGTCGATGATGGCCAAGGCCGTGCCCGGCCTGCACTTCATCGGCGAGACGGTGGACGTCACCGGCTGGCTGGGCGGCTACAACTTCCAGTGGGCCTGGGCCAGCGCCTACGCCGCGGGAATGGCACTGTAGGCGTCGGTGTAGGACAAGACCTCGTCCGACGGCCCAGCCCTATAGTTGACCGGCAAGCTGCCGATAGAACGCAAGTTGCAAACTCGAATCTAGGACGTCATGGCGACCCGCAGGCGGGGGCGCCGTTTGTGCATTGTCTTGCACAGGAGCCCGGATGCAGCAGCCCTTGCCAACTTGCCTTTGCGCCACTGCCGGCCCGCGCCGGCTGCTGGCGTTCGCCCTGCCTGTACTCGGCGGGGCCTCACCCGCACTCGGCGCGACGAACGAGGTCGCGGCGGGCGCGAAGACCGGCATCCCGGTCCTGCCGCTCGCACTTGTCCTGCTCGCCCTCCTGCTGCTCGCCAGCCTGGGCGCCCTCCTCCATCTCTGGCGCAGCAACCGCCGCCTGCAGACTGCGCAGTCCGCCGTGCCTCGACTGCACCGCGAACTGCAGGCGCGCGAGGAGCGTTTCCGCCAGTTGATCGAAGGCGCACCGATCGCGATGCTCATGGTCGATCAGGGCGGCAAGATCGAGCTGGTCAATGCCCAGTCCGAGAGCCTCTTCGGCTATCCGCGGGAGGAGCTGATCGGCCGCTCGGTGGACATGCTGCTGCCACAGCAGCTCCAGGCCAGCCACAAAGGCTTGCGCGAGCATTACCACCATGAACCCGATGCCCGTCGCATGGGCAGCGGCCGCGAGCTCTACGCCCGCCGCAAGGATGGCTCCGAAGTACCGGTGGAGGTCGGCCTCTCTCCCATCCGCACCGAGGACGGCCTGCGCATCGTCAGCTCGCTGATCGACCTGACCGAGCGTCGCCATGCCGAGGCGCGTTTCCGTCTTGCGGTGGATGCCTCGCCCAACGCGATCGTGATCGTCGACACCGAGGGCAAGATCGAACTGGTCAATTCCCAGGCGGAGGCCCTGTTCGGCTACGCCCGCAGCGAACTCATCGGCCAGCGCGTCGAGATCCTGCTGCCGGAGGCCAGCGCCGAGCACCATCGCAGCCTGCGCGAAACCTATGTGCATGAGCCGAGCGCCCGACGCATGGGCGGCAATCGCGAACTCTTCGGCCGCCACAAGAGCGGCCGCGAGATCCCGGTCGAAGTCGGCCTCGCCCCATTGCACACGGGCCGCGACCTGCTGATCCAGGCGGCGATCATCGACATCAGCGCGCGCAAGCTCGCCGAACAGAAGCTCAAGAACCAGGCGCTACAGCTGGAAACCGCCAATCGTTACAAGTCGGAGTTCCTCGCCAACATGTCGCATGAGCTGCGTACGCCGCTCAACAGCATCCTGATCCTCTCGGAACAGCTCAAGGCCAACAGCCAGGGCAACCTCACCGCGCGCCAGGCCATGCACGCGGACATCATCCATCGCAGCGGTGCAGACCTGCTGCGACTGATCAACGACATCCTCGATCTCTCGAAGATCGAGGCCGGCCACATGACGGTGCATATCGAGGAATTCGCCGTCGCAGACCTCATCTCCGAGCTGGATTCGCTCTTCCGCACCCAGGCTGAAGCCAAGGGTCTGCTCTTCGACGTCAGCCTGAGCCCCAGCATGCCGCGCCTGCTGCGCTCCGATCGCCAACGCCTGCAGCAGATCCTCAAGAACCTGGTCTCCAATGCGATCAAGTTCACCGATGCCGGCGCGGTCTCGGTGCTGGCGAACAACGATATGAGCGACGCACCGGCGCCGCTAGCGGGCGGTAGCGGCATCCACTTCGCGGTGCGGGACAGCGGCATCGGGATTCCGACTGACAAGATCGAGCAGGTCTTTGAAGCCTTCCAGCAGTTGGACGGTTCCACCAGCCGGCGCTTCGGCGGCACGGGCCTGGGCCTCACGATCTCGCGCCAACTCGCCGGCCTGCTGGGCGGCGCCATCACGGCGAAGAGCGAGTCGGGAACCGGCAGCCTGTTCAATGTCTACTTGCCTGTGGCCGCACAGGCGGCACCGCCGCCAGCCCCTCTTCCGCCCATGACAACAAGTGCTGCAGCGCCCTCACCGACGCTCACCGGCCAGGACCTCACCGGTCATCGCGTGCTGCTCGTCGACGACGACGTGCGCAACATCTATGCGATGAGCGCCATGCTCGAAGGCTTCGGCCTCGAAGTCGCGTCGGCCCGGCATGGCGCGGAAGCCCTCTCGCGCGTCGAGGAGGGCGATATCGACATCGTCCTCATGGACATGGCGATGCCGGTCATGGACGGCTACACCGCGACCCGCATCCTCAAGCAGGAGCGCAACTCCCCGATCCCGCTCATCGCCGTCACCGCACATGCGATGAAGGGCGACCGGGAGAAGTGCCTCGCTGCGGGCGCTGACGACTACCTCGCGAAACCCATCTCGGCCACGGCGCTGCATGAAATGCTGCAGCACTGGATGCCGCGCAGAGAATCCATCCAATGAGCCCTGCAGCCCCCGCACCCATCCCGGCGGACAGACGGCAGACCCTGCTGCTGGTCGACGATACGCCGCAGAACCTGATCGCTCTCGAAGCCCTCCTGCACCAGCCGGATCGCGAACTGCTGATGGCGTCTTCCGGTGAAGAAGCGCTGAACCTGCTGCTCGAACACGACGTCGCGATCGCGCTGGTGGATGTGCAGATGCCCGGCATGGACGGCTTCGAACTCGCGCAATTGATGCGCGGCAGTTCGCGCACCCGCCACATCCCCATCCTCTTCATCACCGCCTTCATGCGCGACGAGAAGTCGATGCTGCGCGGCTACGACGCCGGCGCGATCGATTTCCTCTCCAAACCGGTGGACAGCCACATCCTGAAGAGCAAGGTCGCGCTCTTCCTCGAACTGGACCTCGCGCGCCGGCAGCTGAACCAGACCAACAACCAGCTCGACGAGGCCTTGGCCTACAACGAAGCGATCCTCGCCGCGGCCGCCGAAGGCATCATCGTCACCGACCCGGACGGCCGGCTCACCTACGCCAACCAGGCCGCCTGCCGCATGCTCAAGGGCAGCAATGACCGCCTGCAGGGGCGGCCGCTCAACGAACTGATCCTGCCCCCGGACTCCAACATCATTCCCTGGGAGGCCAGCGCCTTCCACGACACCCTGCGGCGCGGCAGCGTGTATCGCAATCACGAGTCGCAGCTCTACGCGCTGGATGGCACCACATTGCCCGCAGCGGTCTCCTGCGCGCCGCTGCCTGCGCCGCGCGCCGGCCTGGTGGTGATCTTCCAGGACATGAGCGTGCCGCAGCGGCTGCAAGCCGAACTCGAACGCCAACTGGTCACCGACCTGCTCACCGGCCTCTACAACCGCGACGGCTTCATGCAGACGCTGGAAAGCGTGCTCGCCCGCGCCGCGCGGGAGCACCGGCGCTTCGCGGTGCTCTATCTCGATCTGGACGGTTTCAAGCGGATCAACGACACCCTCGGCCATGCGGCCGGCGATGAGCTGCTGCGTTCGGTGGCCCTGCGCCTGCGCGCCTGCGTGCGGCCCTACGACGCGATCTCGCGCCTGGGCGGCGACGAGTTCTGCCTGATCCTCGACGGCATCGACGACGAGCAGGATGTCGCGCGCGTAGCCGAGAAGATCCTCGACCTGATGGGCGCCCCCCACCACATCGGCGGCCGCCAGGTGAATGTCGGTGGCAGCGTGGGGATCGCTACCTATCCCGAGTGCGCCCACGAGACCGGCAAGCTGGTGCAGGCGGCCGACATGGCCATGTACCAGGCCAAGAGCGAGGGCCGCAACAAGTACCGTTTCTTCACCGATGAGATGAACTTCCGCGCCCAGGCCCGGATGATGCTCGAAGAGAGTCTTCGCACGGCGGTGAACGAGAGCGAATTCATCCTCCACTACCAGCCACAGATCCGCCTTGCCGACGGCAGCCTGCGCGGCTTCGAAGCGCTCATCCGCTGGGACCACAGCAGTGCGGGCCTGGTGCAGCCCGGCATCTTCATCCCGCTGCTCGAAGGCGCGGGTCTCATCCACCAGATCGGGGAATGGGTACTGGCCGAAGCCTGCGCCCAGACCCTGCGCTGGATCGAACGCCTGCCCCAAGGCGCGACGGTGGCGGTCAACCTGTCGCCGCGCCAGTTCACCAACCGCCATCTGCTCGACGGCATCCGCAAACTGATCGAGGCCAACGGGGTGGACCCCGCGCGCATCGAACTGGAGGTGACCGAGGGTTCGCTGATCCAGGACATGGACTACACCTGCCAAGTGCTGCGCGAGCTGCGTGCGATTGGCATCAAGATCGCGGTGGATGATTTCGGCACCGGCTACTCCTCGCTCGCCTACCTGCGCAAGTTCGAACTCGATGCGCTCAAGATCGACCGCGAGTTCATCAGCAGCCTGCTCAATTCCGACAAGGATGCGGCGATCACCCACTCGATCATCCAGCTCGGCCACAACCTCGGCCTGGAGATCATCGCCGAGGGCGTGGAAACCGAGGCCCAGGCCCAGTACCTGCGCCAGCTCAAGTGCGACACGGTGCAGGGCTTCCTCTACGGCCGCCCCCTGCCCGCCACGCAAATTCACGAGATCTTCCGCTGACGTCGCGCGGAACCGTCGGCTATCATCGCTGGCCCCTCCCGTCGGGAGCGGGCCGTGAGCGGCATCGCGCTGCGCCGCCTTGCCCACGTCATAGCCGCGCAGCCAGCCGCAGAGCAACATGGGTCGCAAGTCCTGCTACGACATCCTGGGCGTTCCTGCCGACGCGTCGCCCGAGACCATCCAGGCCGTCTATCGCGAACGCCGCGCGCATCTCGAGAACACCCACACCGACGCCTCCGCCCTGCAACTGCTGCAGATGGCCTATGAGACGCTCTCCAGCCCCACCAGCCGCGCCCGCCATGACGCTTCGCTGCGCAGCGCCACCGAGCGCGTGCCGGAGCCCGAGCTTGAACTAGGCCAGAGCAGTGGCGGTGTCGCCGCCCTGCGCACCGTGCCGCCGAAACTCTGGGCCTGGACCATCGCCCTGTTGCTGGCGCTGGCCTTCGTCTGGCTCGGCATTCCCAGGAAGTTGCCCGCGCCGGTCGCCAAACCCGCGCCTGCGCCCGCTGCCAGCGCTGCGGCGCCCGCCCGGACAGAACCGCGCGTGCTCACCGCGGCCGAAGTCTTCGCCCGCAACCGCGACTCGGTGGTCGTGATTGCCGGCAACCTGCCCGACGGCGGCCGCATCCAGGGCAGCGGCGTCACCATCGGCCCGGAATCGGTCGTGACCAACTGCCATGTGGCGAACGCGGCCGATTCGCTGGTGGTGATGTTCAAGAGCAAGGAGTACGGCGCCTCGCTGCGCTACCGCGATGCCGGTCGCGATCTGTGCCAGTTGCAGGTCAGCGGCCTGCCTACGGAGTCCGCCGAGATCGCGCCGCTGGATAGCGTGGCAGTCGGTGCGCGCGTCTATGCGCTGGGCGCGCCGCAGGGCCTCGATACCACCTTGTCCGAAGGCCTGGTCTCGGGCATGCGGCCCTACTTTGATTCGAGCCTGATCCAGACCTCGGCGGCAATCTCGCCGGGCTCTTCGGGCGGTGGCCTCTACGACCAGCAGGGCCGGCTGATCGGCATCACGACCTTCCAGTCGGTGGTCGGCCAGAACCTGAATTTCGCCGTGCCGGCGGAGTGGATCGCGGCCCTGCCCGACCGCAACGGCAACAGCGACCGCTTCCCCGATCCCGCGGGCTTCCACTGACGCGTCGCCGCGCGTCACGGAAGGCCCAACCGCGGTGAGCCTGCACGCCCACCGCGAATCCGGCGGCGCAAAGACGCTTGCCGTCGAGTTCGGTTTCGACGCGCTTGACCGTCTCTCCTTGGGCTTCGACCGTCTCGCCCGGTCACGGGCGGACGTCTGTGCGAGTACGACGACGCAAAGCTGGCCCCTGATCATGCGCGGCTGCTTGCAAGACGCTGCGATCTGGAACCGGGTACGCGAGCGGTTCCCGATCGGGTGGGCGTGTTCCGTGCGGTCTGCAGGAAGCCGCGCAACACTCCGCCCACTTGAATCTGGTCGGCGAGTAGTTCCCTTGCCCGGGAGGCTTGGGCCTCTCGTTTCGAACGAGGCTGTGCATGCCCTCGGAAAGCCCCGTGGGCCCTCCGCGGGCCGAGCAGGGAGCGCTCAGTACGCCCTCATTGCGCTCTCAGTGTGCTTCTTCCCAGTTCATGCCCACGCCCACCTCGGCGAGCAGCGGCACCTTGAGTTCGGCCACGCCGGCCATCAGGCGCGGCAGATTTTCCTGAACCGTGGCGAGTTCGTCCTCCGGCACTTCCAGCACCAGTTCGTCATGTACCTGGAGCAGCAGGCGGGTCGAGAGCTTCTCCGCATGCAGCCAGTCGCGCACCGCGCGCATCGCGAGTTTCACGATGTCGGCGGCCGTACCCTGCATCGGCGCATTGATCGCCGCGCGCTCCGCGGCCTGGCGGCGGCCGACCTGGCTCGCGCGGATTTCCGGCAGCCAGAGGCGGCGGCCAAAGACGGTTTCGACATAGCCCTTCTCGCGCGCCAGCATGCGGGTGTCGTCCATGTAGCGATGAACGCCCGGATAGCGCGCGAAATAGCGGTCGATATACGCCTGCGCCGCGCCGCGTTCGAGATCGAGTGCGCGCGCGAGACCGTGGGCACTCATGCCGTAGATGAGACCGAAGTTGATGGTCTTGGCGTAGCGGCGCTGCTCGCTGGTCACTTCCAGCGGATGCACCGAGAACACCTCGGCCGCGGTCGCGCGGTGCACATCCTCGCCCTGCGCGAAGGCGTCGAGCAGGCGTTCGTCACCGGACAGGTGCGCCATGATCCGCAGCTCGATCTGCGAATAATCGGCGGAGACGATCTTGCTGCCGGGCGGCGCGATGAAGGCGGTGCGGATGCGCCGGCCTTCTTCCGTGCGCACCGGGATGTTCTGCAGGTTGGGCTCCGAACTCGACAGGCGGCCCGTCACGGCGCCAATCTGCGAGAAGCTGGTGTGCACCCGGCCAGTCTGCGGATTGATCGCCTTGGGCAGCTTGTCGGTGTAGGTGCTCTTGAGCTTGGCGAACTGGCGGTATTCGAGCAGGAGCTTGGGCAGCGGATAGTCGAGCGCCAGTTGCTGCAGCACTTCTTCATCCGTCGAGGGCGTGCCGCTGGGCGTCTTCTTGAGCACCGGCAGCTTCTCGCGTTCGAAGAGGATTTCCTGGATCTGCTTGGGGCTGTTCAGGTTGAAGGGCTGCTTGGCGAGCACATGCGCCTCGGCTTCGATCTCCAGCATGCGACGCCCCAACATGTCGGACTGCGCGATCAGGCGGTCGCGATCCACCAGGATGCCGTTGCGCTCCATCTCGAACAGCACCTGCACCACCGGCATCTCGATCTCGGCGTAGAGCTTCGCCAGTTGCGGCTCACGCGCCAGGCGCGGAAGCAGGACCTCGTGCACCCGCAGGGTGACGTCCGCATCTTCGGCGGAATAGTCGGTCGCACGCTGCACCTCGACTTCGTCGAAGCAGATCTGCCCGGCGCCCTTGCCGCAGACGTCGGTGTACGACAGCGTGCCGGTGAGGCCGGTGTGGCGCTTGGCGAGCTGGTCGAGATCCTGGCCCTTGTCGCTTTCCAGCACGAAGGACTGCAGCATGGTGTCATGCGCGGCGCCGCCCATGCGGATGCCGTGATTGGCCAGCACATGCATGTCGTACTTGAGGTTCTGGCCGACCTTCAGATGCTCGTCGGACTCCAGCCACGGACGCAGGCGCGCGAGCGTGGCATCGAGCGGCAACTGGTCCGGCACGTCCGGGTAGCGATGCGCGAGCGGCAGGTAGGCCGCGCGGCCATCCGCAACGCAGAAGCTCAGGCCGACGACACGCGCGCGCATCGGATCGAGGCTGTCGGTCTCGGTATCGAAGGCGGTGATCTCCGCCTCGTCGATCAACGCCAGCCACTCTTCGAGCGAGGTCTCGCTGAGAATGGTTTCGTAGCCTTCGCGGTGCACGCCCGGCGCAGTGGCGACGACTTCGGCCTCCGCAACGGGCGCATCCTCTTCAACGGCAGGCGCGGCGCCGCCGTTCTCCAGCGCCGCGCGCTGCTCGCGCAGCCAGGTCTTGAATTCGAGCCGCTCGTACAGGCCGACGAGCGCATTGCGATCCAGCTCGCGCGGCGCGAGTTCGTCGAACTTCATCGGCAACTCGCAGGCCGTTTCGATGGTCACGAGCTGGCGGCCGAGCGAAAGGAAATCGAGATGACGACGCAGGTTGTCGCCGACCACGCCCTTGATCGCCTGCGCGTTCGCGACCACGCCGTCGAGCGAGCCGTACTGGCTCAGCCACTTCACCGCGGTCTTGGGCCCGCACTTCTCCACGCCGGGCACGTTGTCCACCGCGTCGCCGACCAGAGCGAGGTAGTCGATGATCCGCTCGGGCGGCACGCCGAACTTATTGAGCACGCCGGCCTCGTCGAGCACTTCGTTGCTCATGGTGTTCACCAGGCGCACGCGCGGCGTCACCAGTTGCGCCATGTCCTTGTCGCCGGTAGAAATGACGACGTCGTAACCCGCCGCCGCCGCCTGGTGCGCGAGCGTGCCGATCACGTCATCGGCCTCCACGCCTTCCACGCAGAGCAGCGGCCAGCCGAGCGCACGCACGCAGGCGTGGATCGGATCGATCTGCTGGCGCAGGTCGTCGGGCATCGGCGGACGGTTGGACTTGTATTCGGGATACAAGTCGTCGCGGAAGGTCTTGCCCTTGGCATCGAAGACACAGGCCAGGCGGTCTGCCTTGTAGTCACCCAGCAGCCGGCGTAGCATGTTGATCACGCCGTAAGCCGCGCCAGTCGGTTCTCCGCGGGCATTGCGCAAGTCCGGGAGAGCATGGAAAGCGCGGTACAGATAGGACGACCCATCGACCAGCAGTAGCGTCGGCATCGAATTCAACCCGGAGAGCCTCGCAGCGGATCGGCACCCTTCCGGCACCTGCTCCGCCTCTTGCGAGCGAAAGACAATCAATGAGCGCGAAAGACAAACTCCCGCCCGTATCCACGGTCACGCCCGGCATGAATAGCCTGATGGCCCGAGAGGCCTGGCGCATCTTTGGGATTATGTCAGAGTTCGTCGAGGCGACTGAGCGGCTGGCCCCGATCCGCCCGGCCGTGAGCATCTTCGGCAGCGCCCGCACGAAACCCGACCATCCGTACTACGCGCTGACCGAAGACATCGCCCGTCGCCTCTCGGACGCCGGCTTCACCGTCATCTCCGGCGGCGGCCCCGGCATCATGGAAGCGGCGAACAAGGGCGCCTTCAACGGCAAGTCGCCTTCGGTGGGCCTGAACATCCAGCTGCCCTTCGAACAGCACGGCAACCCGTACCAGGACATCTCCCAGACCTTCAAGCACTTCTTCGCGCGCAAGTACATGTTCGTGAAGTGCGCGGACGCCTATGTGGTGATGCCCGGCGGCTTCGGCACCCTGGACGAGCTGTCCGAGGCACTGACCCTGATCCAGACCGGCAAGAGCCGCAAGATCCCCGTCATCCTGGTGCACAGCCCGTTCTGGGCGGGCCTGATCGACTGGTTCAAGGATCGGCTGGTCACCGAGAAGCTGATCAATCCGGAAGACCTGGACCTGATCCAGGTCATCGACGAACCGGAGAAGATCGTCGAGGCCATCTTCCGCCACTACGAACATCGCAGCTTCGAACCTCTGCCCGAGGAACACGAGCTGCTTCTGAACCTCTAAGCACGCATGCACACCTTCCGCCCCCGTCACCTCCTGCTGGCCCTGCTGCTCGCGAGTGCGCCCGTCTTCGCCCAGAACGAGCCACCCAAGCTCGAGCCGCTGCCCGAACCGCCGCCACCGCCCGAAGGCGTGGACGCGGACTCGGTGGAACCGCAGGTGACCATCACCAAGCGCGGCGACGACACCATGGAGGAGTACCGCATCGGCGGCCAGCTCTACATGATTAAGGTGACGCCCAAGCTGGGTAAGCCCTACTACCTGATCGACCGCAAGGGCACCGGCGTGTTCGCGCGCTACGACCCTTCGGACCGCGGCGTTTCCGTGCCGCAGTGGGTCATCAAGCAATGGTGAGGATTGCGGCGACCGGCCTTCGCTGAACGCCACGCCCGCAAGCATCCATGTCCGTCTTCACACCGGTTTCCGAAGCCGCGATGTCCGAATGGCTCGCGGGCTTCGCCGTGGGCCGCCTCGTGAGCCTGAAAGGGATCGAGGCCGGCGTCCAGAACAGTAACTTCTTCGTTACCACCAGCCTCGGCCGCTACGTGCTCACGCTCTTCGAGAACGTGCCGCGCGCAGACCTCCCCTTCTACCTCAACCTGATGGCGCACCTGGCCCGCCACGGCCTGCCGGTTCCGGCCCCGATCGCCGACCAGGGCAACGAATACCTGGGCACGCTTTCCGGCAAGCCGGCGGCCCTGGTGAGCCGTCTCGCCGGCAGTTCGGTCGCGCAGCCTGATGTCGCCCAATGCAGCAAGGTTGGTTCGATGCTCGCCGGCCTGCATCTGGCCGGCCAGTCCTACGGGCGCCGGCTGGAAAATCCGCGCGGCGCCGCATGGCGCGACAGCGCCTCTGCCGCGGTGATGCCGCACCTGTCCGCTCCCGACGCCGGACTGCTGCAGGAAGAACTGGCGGCGCAGGCAAGCCTTGACGAACTGCCGCTGCCGACCGGCGTGATCCACGCCGACCTCTTCCGCGACAACGTGCTGTGGGACGGCGAGCACATCGGCGGCGTGCTGGACTTCTACTTCGCCTGCCACGACGCCCTGCTCTTCGATCTGGCTGTCACGGTGAATGACTGGTGCGCCGGCCCCGACGGCAGCCTGGATCCTGCCCGCTGTGCGGCGCTGGTCTCGGCCTACCGGCTCGACCGCCCGCTGACAGAAGCCGAAACCACGGCCTGGCCGCTGATGTTGCGGCGGGCGGCCCTGCGTTTCTGGCTCTCGCGCCTGGAGGACTTCCATCTACCGCGCGTCGGGGAACTGGTCACCGTCAAGGATCCGGCCGAATTCCGTGCGATCCTGCTATCCCGCCGTACCGGCGTGGTCTCTTTGCCGCCGGTTTGAAGCGGCTTTCGCCATTCGCTAGCATCCCGCCTTTGCTTTCACGGGCCCCCGGGCCCGGCCCCCATGACTCTGCGCATTCCGCCCGTCCCCCGCCGCGTTCCCGCCGCCCAGGCCCTGCACTGGCTCGCCGAAGGTTGGCGGCTCTTCGCCGCCCGCCCGCTGATCTGGCTGGTCATCGCGCTCGTGGGCTTTTCGGCCCTGGCGCTCCTGAGCCTGGTGCCCTTCGTCGGTCGCGTTCTCGCCATGGTGGTGCTGCAGGTACTGGCCGGCGGCATGGTGGCCGCGGCCGATCATCTCCATGAACGCAAGGAGCTCCATGTCGCCGAACTCTTCGAAGGTTTCCGGCTGCATGCGGGCAATCTCGCGATCGTCGGCCTGCTCTTCGGCCTCGCGCTGACCATGGCCGGCATCCTCACGATGATCGTGACGCTGATCGCATCGGCCATCGCCCGGATCTTTTCCCACCTGCCTTTCGGCGTGGACATGCTGGTGCAGGCGCTCTTCGCCGACTGGCTGATCACCGCCGCGGTTACGCTCGTGGTGATGCTCGCGCTGTGGTTCGCCCCGGCGCTGGTGATGCTGGACCGACGCTCACCCTTCGAGGCGATGCGTGCTTCCTTCGCCGCCTGCATCGCCAACCCCGGCGCGACCGCGATCCTCGCCGTACTGATCGCCTTCGGCATCCCCACCATCGTCACCCTGAGCCTGGGCTTCGGCGTGCTGCTGGTGATCCCGCTGGTCGCGACCACGGTCTATGCGTCGTATCGCGATGTTTTCGGCGTGGAGCCCGCCCCCGCCGCAGGCGTGACGCCCACGCCAGAAGAGCCGGTGATCTGATGCAGGTGCAACGCTTCGGTTTCGCGCGCGGTCCGCAATGGCTCGTGGAGGGCTTTCGCCTCTATCGCCTCAACCCCTTCTCGCTGGCCGCGAACCTGATGCTGATGTGGCTGGCGCTGATGTTCTCCGGCCTGTTGCTGATGCCCTTCGCCTCGCTGATCCTGCCCGCCGCGGTGGCGCCCTGGATCGGCCAGTTGCCGCTCGCCCTGCTGCTGCCGGCGCTGTCGGTCGGGATGCTCAATGCCTGCGAAGACCTGCGCCAAGGCCGGCCGCTCTCACCGGTGCGCGTGTTCTCGGGCCTGCAGCGAAATGCGCCGCGTCTTTTCGTGCTGGGCGCGATCTACTACGTCGGCACCCTGGTCGCCCTCGCCATCACCAGCGCGATGGACGACGGCATGCTGCTCGAAACCATGCGCGACAGCAGCAAGCTCGCCGCCGAGGACATCGACTCCGCAGGCCTGCTCCGCTCCATGCTGACCCTGGTCGTGCTCAGCCTGCCTGCGATGGCCGCCAACTGGTTCGCCCCCGCACTCACGGGCTGGCGCGGCATCCCGCCGGTCAAGGCCGCCTTCTTCAGCCTGGTGGCCTGCTGGCGCAACCTCTTCGCCTTCATCGGTTACGCCCTCACGGTGCTCGCCCTGTTCTGGCTCCTGCCCAGCCTCTTCGGCGGCATCATCGCGCGTGGCTCGCCGCAGTTGGGCGCCAGCGTGATCCTGTTACTGCCGATGCTCATGCTGCCGGCGCTCTACGCCAGCTTCTACGCCACCACGCGCGACGTGCTGCCCGAGCTCTTCGATGGCGAAAAAACCGCCTGAGCAAGGGCCGCTGGGCATCCTCGGCGGCACCTTCGATCCGATCCATCTCGCGCACCTGAGGTTGGCCGAAGAGGCCCTGGACCAACTCGACCTGGCCCGAGTGCGCCTGATCCCGGCCGGCCATCCGCCGCACCGGCAGACGCCGCACAGTACCTCCGCGCATCGTCTGCGCATGGTCGAGCTGGCCGCGGCCGACAATCCCAGGCTGGAAGTCGATCCGGCCGAAGTCTTGGCGCCCGTGGCGAGCTACACCGTTCCGACGCTGGAACGCTTGCGCGCCGAACTCGGCCCGGAACGCCCGTTGGTGCTGCTGATGGGCACGGATGCCTTTCTCGGCCTACCGAGCTGGCACCGCTGGGAAGCACTGTTTGAACTGGCCCACGTGGCCGTGGCCTCGCGGCCCGGACACGCCTTCGAGCCCGCCAGTTGGCCGGCCGATCTGGCCGGACAATGGAAGCAGCGGCTTGGCAGCAAGGAGGACCTTGCGTCCGCGCCTTCCGGCCGCATCGTAAGTTTCGCGATCACGCCGATGGACATTTCGGCGACCGCCATCCGGGCGTCGCTCGCCCGCCATGAAAGTCCCCGCTACCTGTTGCCAGAGGCTGTAGTGGGCTATATTGCCCTGCACCATCTCTATTCCGACGCTGCGCCATCCGGGCGCGGCTGAACACGGAGGACCGCAAGCCCGCATGGATATCCGCAAACTGCAGAAAATCGTCATCGATGCCCTGGAAGACATCAAGGCCAAGGACATCGAAGTCATCAACACCACCAAGCTCACAGCCCTTTTCGACCGCATCGTGATTGCCAGTGCGGATTCGACCCGGCAGACCAAGGCGCTTGCACGCAACGTGCAGGACAAGGTCCGCGAAGCCGGCGGGGATGTCGTCAGCGTGGAAGGCGAACAGACCGGCGAATGGGTGCTGGTCGACTTGGGCGACATCGTGGTTCACCTGATGCAACCCGCCGTTCGCAGCTACTACAACCTGGAAGAAATCTGGTCCACGACCCCGGCGCGCCGTGGGCGCCTGCTCGCCGAAGCGCATGGCGAGTAAGTCCGCGCGCGGTGGCGTGCGATGAAGCTCTACATCCTGGCCGTGGGTACGCGCATGCCCGGCTGGGTGGACGAAGCCTTCCAGGATTTCGCCAAGCGCATGCCGCGCGAATGCGCGATCGAGCTGGTCGAACTCAAGGCCGAGCCGCGTACCAGCGGCAAGACGCCCGAACAGATGATGGCGGCGGAAGCCGAGCGCATCCGCGCCGCACTCCCGACGCGGCATCGCCTGGTGATCCTCGACGAGCGCGGCGCCGACCTCAGCACCAAGCAACTCGCCCAGCGTTTCACCGCCTGGCAGGACGCCGGTGAAGACGTGGCGCTGGTCATCGGCGGCCCGGACGGTCTCGCGCCCTCGCTCAAGGACGCCGCGGTGGAGAAACTGCGCCTCTCCAGCCTCACCCTGCCCCATGCGATGGTGCGGGTGTTGCTGGCCGAAGCGCTCTACCGCGCCTGGAGCGTGACCCGCAATCACCCCTATCATCGCGAATAAGGGCCAACGCGCGCCCCAAACTTCGTCCACCAGCAACCATCATGCTTCCGCGCCGCATCTACCTCGCTTCCCGCAGCCCCCGTCGCCGCGAACTCCTGACGCAGATCGGCGTCGCCTTCGACACCCTGCTCTTCCGCGTGCCGCCGCGCGAGGACGAGGATGTATCGGAAGCTGCGCTCGTGGGCGAAGGCGTGGAGGACTACGTGGTGCGCGTGGCCCGCGCCAAGGCCAAGGGCGGGCTGGAGCGGGTGGGCTGGCGGCGCATGATGCCGCGCCCGGTGCTGTCCGCCGACACGACGCTGGACCTGGACGGAGCGATCGTCGGCAAGCCGACGGACGCCGAGGATGCAATCCGCATTCTCGAAAGCCTGTCCGGTCGCAGCCATCGCGTGCTTACCTGCATCGCGGTCGCCGACGACCAACGCCTGGAGCATCGCCTCTCCGTCAGCACGGTGCGCTTCGGCCCGCTCGGCCGCGAAGACATCCGGCGTTACGTGGCCACCGGCGAGCCGCTGGACAAGGCCGGTGCATACGGCATTCAGGGCCGTGCCGGACTCTTCGTCGCGGAAATCCAGGGCTCCTACACCGGCATCATGGGCCTGCCGCTCTTCGAAACCGCCGGCCTGTTGCGCAGCTTCGGCATCGAAGCCTGAGACAGGCAGCGCCTCGCCAAGGCGCCTGCCATTGGGGCAGTCCGATCCTAATTGCCGGCTCCCGACACCCCACTGCTTCAGCCGGATTAACAATCGCATCCGGCCTCGGGCTGGCCCCGAATCCGCAGCCGAATCCGCTGCCGAGTCCAACTCGCGATCTGGCTCCGAATGCGATCGCCGATCTGGCATTCACCCGGCCTGCGTTCAGGCCGGATGCCTCGCCGCCTTGCCGCGCCGAGGTCCGGCGGCACATGGCCCAATCCGCCCCCACTGTCTGCAAGCGGCGTCACGCGCCCGGCTCGGGCGCTGAGGCTAGAATGCGCCGTTGGCTCGCGTGATTCGCGATGCCCAAGCGCCTCCGGACGGGGACGTTTGCGCATCACATATCGCAGCGGTGCCTAAATGAGCGAAGCCTTCCTCATCAACTTCACCCCCCAGGAAACGCGGGTTGCACTGATCCAGAACGGAGCCGTCCAGGAACTGCATATCGAGCGCGAACACTCGCGCGGATTCGTCGGCAACGTCTACCTCGGCAAGGTCGTGCGCGTCCTGCCCGGGATGCAGTCGGCCTTCATCGACATCGGCCTGGAACGCACCGCCTTCCTGCATGTGGCGGACATCTGGCTAGACCGCGCGGCGGGCGAACAGACCCGCCCGATCGAGAAGATCCTGCACGAAGGCCAGAGCCTGGTCGTACAGGTGCTGAAGGACCCCATCGGCACCAAGGGCGCGCGCCTCTCGACCCAGATCAGCATCGCCGGTCGCATGCTGGTCTATCTGCCGCAGGAAAAGCACATCGGCATCTCGCAGCGGATCGAAAGCGAGGAAGGGCGTACCGCCTTGCGCGAGCGCCTGCACCGCCTGATTCCCGACGAGGAAGCCGGCGGCTACATCGTGCGCACGATCGCCGCGAGCGCCAGCGACGAAGAGCTGGGTGCGGACATCGCCTACCTGCGCAAGCTCTGGACCGAGATCAAGAGCCGCAGCGTGGGTGCCTTCCCGCCGCTCGCGCTGTATCACGACCTCACGCTCGCCCAGCGCGTGCTGCGCGACCTGGTGACTCCGGAAACCGAGCGCATCGTCATCGACTCGCGCGAGAACTTCCAGAAGCTCAATGCCTTCGCCACCGAGTACATGACCCAGGTCACGGCGCTGCTCGAGCACTACAGCGGCGAACGCACGCTCTTCGACCTGCACGGCGTGGAAGACGAGATCCAGAAGGCACTCTCGCGACGGGTGGATCTCAAGAGCGGCGGCTACCTGATCGTCGACCAGACCGAGGCGCTCACCACCATCGATGTGAACACCGGTGGCTTCGTCGGCGCCCGCACCTTCGACGACACCGTCTTCAAGACCAACCTCGAAGCCGCGCAGGCGATCGCCCGCCAACTGCGCCTGCGCAACCTCGGCGGCATCATCCTGATCGACTTCATCGACATGGAGAGCGAGGAGCATCGCAGCGTGGTGCTCACCGAGCTCAACAAGGCGCTCTCGCGCGACCACACCAAGGTTTCCGTCGGCGGCTTCACCGGCCTCGGCCTGGTGGAGATGACTCGCAAGCGCACGCGCGAATCGCTCGCCCACATCCTGTGCGAATCCTGCCCGACCTGCGGTGGCCGCGGCGAGATCAAGACCGCGCGCACAGTGGCCTATGAAGTGCTGCGCGAACTCGTGCGCGAGGCGCGCCAGTTCAACGCCCGCGAATTCCGCATCCTGGCCGCGCCCAACGTCATCGACCTCTTCCTCGACGAGGAAGCGCAGGCACTGGCGATGCTGTCGGACTTCGTCGGCAAGCCGATCTCGCTGCATGCGGAATCGAGCTACAACCCGGAACAGTTCGACATCGTCCTGTTGTGAAGATCGCCGCCTGCATCTTCGACATGGATGGCCTGCTGCTCGACAGCGAACGGGTCGCCTTCGCCTGCGGCCGCCAGGCCTGCGAAAACCTGGGCATGCCCTGGCGTGCCGAAGTGGCGCTGGCGATGATCGGTCGCAACGCGCGCGACAACGCCGCGCTCATGCTTTCGGAATATGGCGAGAGCTTCCCGATCGCGCAGCACCAGACGGAGTTCGCTCGTCTCTACGCTGCGGCGATCGAGGCCGGCGAGATTCCGCTCAAACCCGGCGTGGCCACCCTGCTGGACCGGCTCGATGTGCTCGGACTGCCGCGCGCCGTAGCAACTTCTACCGCACGGGAGCGCGCCGAGCACAAGCTAGCGCGCGTCGGAATCCTGGACCGCTTCGATCTGATCGTGGGTGGTGACGAAGTGGCGCATGGCAAGCCAGCGCCCGACATCTTCCTCGCGGCAGCCGCCCGCCTGGATGTCGCGCCCGCGCGCTGTCTTGCGCTGGAAGATTCCAATGCCGGCATCCGGGCCGCACTCGCTGCGGGCATGCAGGCGCGGATGATCCCCGACCTGCTGCAGCCCGAAGCCGATGTGATTGCCGCAGGTGTGCCGGTGCTCGCTTCGCTGGCGGATGTGCTGGAGATACTCGAATGAAGCAACTGATCTGCGCGGCCATGCTGAGTGCCGCCTTGCCTGCCTTCGCGCAGGGCCAGAACCCGAGCGACACGCCGATCGGCTCGCAGGCCTTCTGCCTGTTCCAGCTGCCGGGCGATGCCACGGCGCAGCGCTGGCTCAACCTGGGCATCGTGCAGTACGTCGAAGTGCGTGCCGACATGGTGGTGATCACCTACGGCGGCGGCAACTTCGGCAGCGGTTACGAGGCCAAGATCCCGATCAAGACATCGGACGACGCGACCGCGATCCTCACCCGCCTGCGCCAGACCGCGGAGTCCTGCAAGCGCATGCCCAAGAGTACGCCATGAAACTGATCGGCATGCTCGATTCGCCCTATGTACGCCGTGTGGCCGTGTCCGCGCGCCTCATGGGGATCGCGCTGGAGCATGAGTCCATCTCCGTGTTCCGCCAGGCCGAGCATTTCCGCAGCATCAATCCGCTGGTGAAAGCGCCGACCCTGGTTTGCGACGACGGCGGCGTGCTGGTGGACAGCAACCTGATCCTGGATTTCCTCGAGACGCAGGTCGCGCCTGCTCGGCGCCTGATGCCCACCGATGCGGCCGTCCGCCTGCTGGCCCTGCGCCGCACCGGCGTTGCGCTGATCGCGATGGAGAAGACGGTCCAGTACTACTACGAAGGCGACCTGCGCCCGGCCGAGAAACGCTGGGAGGACTGGCGCACGCGGGTGCAGACGCAGCTGGGCGAAGCCTTCCGTCTGTTGGAGGCAGCCTTGCTGCCGCAGGCGGGGGCCTGGTTCGGCGGCGTTCGGCCGGACGCCTCGGACGTTGCCACCGCGGTGGCCTGGCACTTCTGCCAGTTCATCCACCCGGGTCTGATCGCACCGGAAACCTTCCCCGCGCTGGCCGCGCACAGTGCGCGCGCGGAAACGCTGCCGCAGTTCGTCGCCTTCCCGCTGGACTGAGAACGGAGCCGGCGCCCCCGGCCCCGTCCTGGTCCTCCGCACGCCTCAGGCCGTCGTGATCTGGCGGGAGCTCGACCCCGATCCGTCTTCCGGACGCCCGATTCCGTAAGCCTGCGCCAGTTGCATCAGACGATGCATAAGGGCGGCATTGGAATCCGTGCCCGACGCGCTCGCGGTCGACGAGCCATCCGTGCTGGTGCCCGACTTCGCCGCCTGGGCGTCCTTGTACGCCATCGCTTCCTTGAAGCTGACCTTGCCGTCCTGGTCGGTATCGGCAGCGTCGAAGTTCTGCACGAGCGAGTTGAGGTCGCTGGCCTGGGAGCTGCTCTGGTCCTTGATGCTGCTGGCCATGCTGCTGAGCTGGTCCTTGGTCATGCCCTCGTCCTCACCGCCGCCGCCGGGCGGCGGAGGCGGCGGACGGTTGCCACCGGCCTCGCCAATCGCCTGGCTCATGCGCGATTGCTGGAACTGGGCATCCATCTGGTCGGCGAGCTTCGTCAGGCTGTCCGACATCTCCTGCTTCGTGAGCTTGCCGTCGCCATCGCTGTCCAGCGCGGAGAAGAGTTCGCTGGCGTCGTCGCTGGCGCCAGTGCCGCTGCCGCTCTGCAGCCCGCTCAAGGCGTTCTGCAGGTCAGCCGCCTCGATATAGCCCTTGCCATCGCTGTCCAGCTTGTCGAACAGATCGCTCGCCATCTGCGAGGGATCCGGCCGCCGCCGGGTGCTGCTGCTTTCGACTTGATAGGCGTAGGCGCTCGATCCGCTCACGCTACTGATCGTGCTCATATGTGTCGTCCTTTCCGTCCGCACGTCGCGCGGACCTGCCGTTTTCCGTTTACGAAGGCCTCTTCTGCCATCGACGCTGCGGCAATTGCTCTGCCGGCGCCCGGGTCCTTGAGCAAGTTGTCGGCCGCCGTGGGGCTCTGGTAGAGGCCTTCGCGCGCAAAGTCCCGTGATGTCACGTCAAGAAATGCGTAAGGAATCGACACAGACAATGCTATTGGCATTTTCAGGGCACTGCACCGTCCGCCTGCGGCACTTTCTGCCGCGACGGCAAGTCAGCTGCGATGCGGGTTTTCGTTTCCGACCGGCAAAACCTCCTCCGCCTCCGGACACCGACGCCGGAGGGGCCGGGTAGGACTTGCCGCTCCGATCGGCAAACCGGGGCGGACCTTGCCGGCGGATGGCGCGCCGGAACCGCACCGCATTGCAGCACCCGGAATGCGGTGCTACAGTGCGGCCCCTTCGGGCGCGCAGGGCGCCCCTCTCGTGAAAGCGCAAGCACCTGCCGGCACCGACACTGCTGTTCCTGTTGTTCCTTATTCATGCCGTCTGCGAGAACCGGCGCCCTTGAATTAAGGAACCCGCATGTCGCATTCCGCCTTCTTGCGCCGCCTCGCGCAGCGCCAGCTCAAAGCCCTGAAATCCGGATCGCCCGCGCAAGCCTTGCCTGTGCTGCGCCGCCTGCAGCAAGCCGGCCTTTTCGCGCAGACGCCGCTTTCCCGGCTGTACCACGAACGTAACGAAGTCCAGCTTAAGCACCTGCTCCGCATGCTCGCGCTGGAGCTCGGCTATCCGGACTGGGAAACACTCGCGCCCGTGGTCGAGAGCCTGCCGGCCGAACACTTCGGCGGCCCGCTCTACCGCGAGGGCGGCCTGCCCTACCCCAGCCCCTGGTTCCGCAACGAGGCCGAAGCGCTGGCCTGGCAGGCCGAGCACGGCGGCACCCTGCATCGCTACGGCGACACGGTGATGGTGATCGCCGAGGACGCCCAGCCTGCGCGGGACAGCGCGGACGACTGAATCCGCCCGATTCAAGACTTCGCCAAGTCCGGCATTCGCCGGGCCAGGAGCCCGTCTCCCTTCGCGGATTCGGCCCGCATGCTTTGTCCGAGGCTCGTATCGCGAGCCTCGGCAGACCCAGACTCATCCGTCGCGCCCGCTGCGCGGCCACAAGGTATCCAGACATGACTCAAGCCCGTCTTGCTTCACCCCGCGGCGTCAGCATGAACTTCGTGCTGCTCACCGTTTTCCTCGACATGCTCGGCGTGGGCCTCATCGTGCCCGTGCTGCCGCGCCTGATCGCGCAGTTCGTACCCGATCCCTCCCAGCTCTCGCACTGGTACGGGATCATGATCGCCACCTACAGCATCGCGCAGTTCTTCGCCGCGCCGGTGCTCGGCGCCCTCTCCGACCGCTTTGGCCGGCGGCCGGTGCTGCTGCTCTGTGTATTCGGGCTGGGTGTCGACTTCCTGCTCGTCTCGCTCGCACCGGATCTCTGGTGGATGCTCGCTACGCGCGTGCTGGGCGGCCTGACCGGCGGCAATCTCTCGGTCGCCAACGCCTATGTGGCGGACGTCTCGGCGCCGGAGGACCGCAGCCGTGCGATGGGCATGGTCGGCGCCATGTTCGGCCTGGGCTTCATCTGCGGCCCGGTGATCGGCGGGCTGCTCGGCAGCCACAATCCGCACTGGCCGTTCTGGCTCGCGGCGGGCGTGTCCTTCGTGAACGTGGCCTATGGCTGGTTCATGCTGCCCGAGTCCTTGCCGGTCGAGCGCCGCAACAGCTTCAGCCTGCGCAAGGCCAATCCCTTCAGCGGCCTGATCGGGCTCGCACGCCTCAAGAGCGTGGGTGACCTGCTGGGCGTGATCGCCCTGTCGCTGCTGGCGCAGTTCGTGATGCACACGACCTGGGTCATCTCGATGGAAGTGCGTTTCGGCTGGTCGCCGCTGCAGAACGGCCTCTCGCTCTTCCTCGGCGGGGTCTCCGCGGCGCTGGTGCAGGGTGTGCTGATGAAGCCGCTGCTCGCGCGCCTGGGCGAGCGCCGTCTCGCGCTCGCCGGCCTCGCGTCGTCAGTCGTGGCCTGCCTGCTTTACGGCGTGGTGCAACATAGCTGGATGATCTACATGCTGATCCTCTGCAACATGCTCGGCTTCGCGATCGCGCCCGCCCTGCAGGGCACGCTCTCGCGCGAGGTTGCGCCGAACCAGCAGGGCTTCGCGATGGGCTCACTTGCCTCGCTGGGCAGCGTCGCGAGCATTCTTGCGCCGCTGCTCGGTACTTCGCTGCTGGGCAGGGTCAGCCATCTCCCGGCCGGAAGCCTGATGCTGGGAGCGCCGTTCTTCCTCGCCTCCAGCTTGCAGGCCTGCGCGCTGCTGCTCGCCTGGCGCCACTTCAGGCGCCATCGCGAGAACTGAACGCGGAAAGGCGAAAGCAAAAGGCCCGTCCACCAGGACGGGCCTTTTCATTTGGGCCGGGTGGGAGGCCACCGGGTCGGCACTCCCTCCGGCGGATTTGCGGCAGGTTATCAGCGGTCCATGTGGCCGCTGCGCTCCGGCTGGTAGCTCACCGCAAGCAGGCGGATGCGTTCGGCGCGACCGCCCGGTAGCGGCCAGTCGATCTCGTCGCCGACGCGCAGGCCCAGCAGCGCCATGCCGACCGGCGCGAGGATGGACACCTTGCCCGGACTGCCGTCCACATCGCGCGGGAAGCACAGGGTGAGTTCCAGCTCGCGCCCGGCCCCGAGCAGGGCGAAGCGCGCGACCGAGTTCATCGTCACCACATCGGGCGGAATCTCCTGCGGCGCCACCACGCGCGCCCGCAGCAGCTCGCCCGCGAGGAGCTCGCCTTGTGTCGAGCCCTCCTCGTCCAGTCGTTCGAGCAGCGCCTCCAGACGCTGCTGGTCGAAGTTCGAAACGACGATGGATGGCAGGGCGTGCACAGCGGAATCGGGCACGGCAGGCTGCATGGCTGGTCCTCCTGAATGAGATGCAGACGGTGAAGTACCCGCCAAAGGCAAAGACCCGACGGCGCTCGCGCGCAGCCGGGTCCGGGCAGGTGAATCGGGTACACTCGCAGGCTATCCACAAACGCCGGTCTCATCAACCGACCCGCCATGATCGGACGCCTGCGCGGCACCCTCGTAGAAAAGAATCCGCCCCAGATCACGCTCGACGTAGGCGGCGTCGGCTACGAGCTCGAGGTGCCGATGAGCACCTTCTACAACCTCCCCGCCAACGGCCAGACGGTCCAGCTCCACACGCATCTCGCGGTGCGCGAGGACGGACATTTCCTCTACGGCTTCGGGAGCGAGGACGAGCGCGTCGCCTTCCGCCAGCTGCTCAAGATCTCCGGCATCGGCGCCCGTACGGCACTCGCGGTGCTCTCGGGCCTTTCGGTCACCGAACTCGCGCAGGTCGTCGCCAGCCAGGAACCGGGTCGCCTGACCAAGGTGCCCGGCATCGGCAAGAAGACGGCCGAACGCCTCTTGCTCGAACTGCGCGACAAGCTGCCCAAGGCGCTGCCGGCGGCGCATGCGACCACGCTTGCCGCGCCTCCTGGCGCCCAGAGCGACATCGCCAACGCCTTGCTCGCGCTGGGCTACAACGAGAAGGAAGCGCAGGCCGCAATGAAGACGCTGCCTGCGGACATCGGCGTCTCCGAGGGCATCCGCGCGGCGCTCAAACTGCTCTCGAAGGTATGAGCACGCTGGGATGAAGCCCTCGCCCAAGCTCACGCAGGGCTTGCTGGCCGGCAAGCGCATGTCGCCGCGCACGATGCGGCGCATACTCAACTTCTGGCCGCCCTTCTTCTTCGCCAGCATCCATTGCGAGGAAATCGCCGAAGATTGGTGTAGCGCAAGCGTGCGCATGAAGATGGCTTGGTATAACCGCAATGCGGTCGGTACGCATTTCGGCGGCTCCATGTTCGCGATGACCGACCCCTTCTTCATGCTGATGCTCATGCAGATCATGGGGCCGGACTATGTGGTGTGGGACCGCCATGCCAGCATCGACTTCAGGCTGCCCGGACGCGGCACCCTGCGCGCCCGCTTCGTCATCGACGAAGCGACGGTCGCGACCATCCGCGCCGCCACGGCAGATGGCAGCAAGTACGAACCGGTTCTCCACGCCGACGTCGTCAACGAAGCCGGCGAGGTTGTCCTCTCGGTGACCAAGAAGCTCTATATCCGGCGCAAGCCGCAGAAAACAGGATCGGCAACATGAGTCTGGAAGCGCCTCTCACCGCGCAGAACCATCAACCGCTCAGCGACGAGGAATTCGAAGAGCTGGCGGGCTTGCTCGCCGAGTTCGAGAACGCGGCCGCGCCGGAAGAACTCGACGGTCTCTTCTGCGCGCTGGTGATCGGGCCGATCACCGTGCTGCCCAGCGAATGGCTGCCCGTCGTGCTGGGCGAGGACGACCCTGCCTGGGAGACGGAAGAAGCGGCTTCCCGTACGCTCGAACTGCTGACCCGTCACTGGCATACCGTGGTTCTCTCCTTCCGCGAAGACTGGTCCGGCGTGTCCGCCGAAGAAGGCGCGGAAGCGATGTACTTCCCGCTGCTGGATGATCCGGACGAGAGCGGCCATCCGCTCGCCGAAGGCTGGGCCCGCGGCTTCCGCGACGGCCTGCAATGGCTGGACGACGAACACTGGGACGCGCTCGAACAGGACGAGGAATGCGTGGCCCTGCTCAACCTGATCGCGGCGCTCGATACCGGCGAGAAATCGCCCGGCAATCCGCTGACGGAAGATGAGCGCGACGAGATCCTGTCGCCGCTCGCCGCCGGTCTTCAGTACCTCTATGCCTTCTGGCGCCGCTGGAAGCATGTGATGGACGCACCGCGCATTCCGGTCCGTGCGGACGCCCTGCCCGGCCGCAACGATCCCTGCCCCTGCGGTAGCGGCAAGAAATTCAAGAAGTGCTGCGGCGCGCCGGAAAAGCTGCACTGAAACGGCTCCCCGAGGCAGCGCCGCTTCGCGTCTCGCCGATGCCGGGAGCGCCCATCCCATACGCATGAAATCGCCCGGAACGCCAAACGGCGTGCAGGGCGATTTGTCATACGCCTGCAACCCCAGTCCGACAAGGTTTCCGCGCAGACCGCTGATATGCCGTCTGCGTGAGAAATCCCACAGATCGCGCGGGCCGATCGGCGCCAATCTGCACGCCCCTCCTGCGCCCGGAGTTGCCTGCCATGACACCGAGCCTGACCAGCTTTCTGCTGTCCGCCCTGCTTCTCGGGCTTGCTTTCGTCGTCCTGCTCCAGCTCTACACCCTGCGCAAACTGCGCCGCGTTGACCGGCACGTCTGGAACCTCTGCAACGAGCTGCCGGAAACACGCGCCAACGAGTTCCGCCAGATCGAGGCGCTACTCGCGCTCTACGCGGACATCAAACCCGAACTCGGCCTGCCCGCAACACGCGGCTGGGCGGGCTCGCCTGACTTCCTGAATGCGCTGGCGGCACATGTGATCGCCGAGTCGCCGGAGATCATCGTGGAGTGCAGTTCGGGCAGCTCGACTTTGATCCTCGCGCATCTGTTGCGACGCCAGGGCTTCGGCCATGTGCATAGCCTGGAGCACGAGCCCGAATACGCCGGCAAGACACGGGCGCTGCTCGCGGCGCATGGACTCTCGGACTGGGCCACGGTGATCGACGCGCCGCTGCAACCGCGCCCCGGCGCCTCCGGCAACCAGCCCTGGTACGTGCTGGACGGGCTGCCGGTTTCCTCGATCGACCTGTTGGTGATCGACGGGCCGCCGACGCATGTAGCACCGCTGGCGCGCTACCCGGCGGGACCGAACCTGTTCCCACGGCTGAGCGCACGCGGCCATGTCTTCCTCGACGATGCAGGGCGCCCGGAGGAGCGTGAAACGATCCGCCGCTGGCTGGCCGAAATGCCGCAGTTCGAACATCTCGCCCTGCAGGCCGAGAAAGGGCTGGCGATGTTGCGGCCCCGCGTGGCCGCAACACACGCGTGAGATAGTTGCCCGCGCCCGGCTGCCGAAAAGCGCACACTCCGGCCCGCACGCGGCCGCCCGCAAGGTCTCGCGTCGCAGCTTCCCGATCCCGACGTGCGGGCCCTGGTCCGCACGCAGCAGTTCATCCTCATGGCATCCATCCGCTACGCGCTTTCCTACACGCTGCTGTCTTCCAATGCCGGCGTGGTGCTGCAGTTCATTGGCTCGCTTTTCCTGGCGCGCCTGCTCACCCCGGCGCAGTTCGGCTCCTATTCGGTGGCCGCCGTCGTCGTCGCGCTGGCGCAGTTGCTGCGCGACTTCGGCGCCAGCGCCTATGTCGTACAGGCGAACACGCTCACGCGCGAGACCCTGCGTGCGGCCTTCGGCCTGATGTTGCTCACCGCCTGGACCGCCGCGATCGCCCTCTTCGCACTCTCGCAGCCGATTGCCGATTTCTATCGCGACGGCTCGATCGCCCAAGTGATGCGGGTGCTGTCGCTGAGTTTCCTCTTTGTGCCCTTCGGTGCGGTGTCCATGGCCTGCGCCCGGCGCGAACTGCGTTTCGGCGCGATCGCGCTAATCGAGAGCGCCGCAGGCATCGTGCAACTGGCGGTGTCGGTGCTGCTCGCCTTCCTCGGCTGGGGTGCGCTGAGTCTCGCCTGGGCCGCGGTGGCCGGCGCGCTCGCAACCGTGATCGGCACCTGCGCGATCCGCCAGCCCGATGCGCCCTGGCTGCCAAGCCTGCGCGGCATCCGTTCGGTCGCGCGCTTCGGCGCCTCGATCGCGAGCGCGAGTACCCTGGGCCATCTTGCCAACAACGCGCCGGACCTCGTGATCGGCCGCATGCTGGACGTGCATGCGGTCGGCGTGTTCAACCGCGCCGCCTCGCTCAACCGCATGTTCGGCAACATGCTGCAAAAGACACTCGGCCCGGTGCTGCTCCCGGCGCTGGCACAGCTCAAGCGCGACGGCGCCGACCTGCGCGAGACCTTTCTGCGCGGCACGGTGCGCATCACCGGCCTGACCTGGCCCGTCTATCTCACGATCGGCGTCATGGGCGATTCGCTGGTCCGTACGCTCTTCGGTCCGCAATGGCCGGAGGCGGTACCGCTGGTGCCTTTCATCTGCGCCACTGCGGCCTATTCCTCTACCTTCACCCTGTGTGGCGCGCTCTATGTCGCACGCGGACAACCGCAGCTCAACGTACGTCTGGAGGCCTGGGGCCTGGCCGTCAAGGTGGGCGCGATCATCGCCGCCGCGCCTTACGGGCTTTTCGCAGTTGCGCTGGCGTGGCCGCTGATCACCCTGGCCTCCTCGCTCTATCACCTGCGCCTCCTGCGCCGGCAGCTCGATGTGCCCGCGCGCCTGCTCGCGCGCCAGCTGCGTCGCAATCTCGGTATCGCGCTGCTGACCGCCGGCGTGGCCCTGGCGGTCGATCGTCTGATCCGCGGCCAGTTCGGCGACCCAGCGGCGCCCATCGCCTGCATCGCGGGAGGGCTGAGCGCCGCCCTGGTCTGGATGTCCTGCGTCCTGCGCGGCAGGCACCCCCTCGCCGACGAACTCCAGCGTGCCCAAAGGGCCGCGCAGGCGCGTTGGGCCAGTTTCCGCGCTCGCTGACCACACCTGTCAACTGCTGCGAAACGCCTATCAGTTCCATGACAGTGCGGCGGCCTGGCGCTAACATCCGGCCAATTCCAGCCGCATGGCCTCACCAGGGCGGACGACAAGGCCAGAAGGCCCCAGGAGGAGACATATGGATCTAGATGCCGTCAAAGGAACGGCACGCGGTTACGCATGGATGGCACGTACCGCCCTGCGTGGTTTCGGACTCCATTCCGGCACCCCGCGCCGGCACCTGCTGCTGCTCGCCTGGCTGTTCCCGCCACGCATCTCCGGTGGCGTGTACCGCCCGGCGGCGCTTGCCCGCTATGCGCGCGAACGCGGCTGGGACGTCACCGTCATCGCCGGTCCGGCGCCCGCCGATCCGGATGCAGCCGGCCGCTACATGCTCGACTACGTGGGTCGGGATGTGCGTGTACTCGAGGTCCCGGACGGGGAGTTCAAGACCTCCTACCGTGCCTTCCCGCGTGTCGATGGCGGCTTCCAGAACGCGCTCAAGACCTTCGACCTGGCGATGGAGAACCTGGCTGAGGATCCGCCCGGTGTCGTGCTCGCTTCCGGCCCGCCCTTCCACAATTTCATCGCGGCACGATACTTGGGACGCGCCTTCGGCGTGCCCTACGTGCTCGACTACCGGGATGAGTGGACCGAATGCCCCTTCGACTTCGTGCAGAAGGGCAACATGGATCGCCGCTATGAACGCGCCTGCCTGCGTCGCGCGGAACATGTGATCTTCACCACCGAATCCCTGCTTGACCACCAGGCTGCTGTGTTCCCCGAGCTCGACCGCGCCCGCTGCAGCGTCATCCCGAACGGCTGGGAGCCATCGGACCTGGACGCGGAAGCCGTCGCGCCGCCGCTGGCGCCGGCGAGCCTGCGTATCGCCTTCGTCGGCCTGCTGGGCGATCACAGCCTGCCGGCGATATTCCTGTCCACGCTCGCACGCGTGCTGGAAGACAATCCGGCGCTGAAAGCAGGCCTTCGCATCACCTTCGTCGGCCAGAAAAGCCCCGGCGCCCGCGAGCAACTCGCCGCTTTCCCCTACCAGGAAAACGTGGAGCTGCTGGACCACGTGTCCAAGCCTGCCGCGCTTGCAGTCATGCGCAGCGTGGACGGCCTGCTCCTACTCAACGACGTGGGGATGCACCGTTACCGGCCGGGCAAGCTCTACGACTACCTGGCTATGGGTACGCCGCTGCTGGTCCACGGCGACGGCGGCGAGATCGCCGCGCTCGTGCGCCGCTTCGACGCGGGCCGGATCATCCACAACGGCGACCCGGCCGCGATGGCCGAAGCGCTCACCGCGCTCTCTGGCCTGCGCGGGCGGTCGGTCAAGCTGGGCGTACGCGACTGGCTGGCCCTGCACACCCGCAGCGCACTGGCCGAACAAACGGTCGACCTGCTCGACGAATTGGTCGGAAGCCAGGAAGCGGTCTACGCCTGAGACGGCCACCCAGATCGACAGAACATCGTCGATCTGGGGAAAGCGTCAAAACTCCGCACTGCGCAATCAATGTTTGCAGTTCGGGCGTCGCAAGAACCGTGATTCGAGCAATCGTTCACCGCTGCGACGTCCGAATCGCGCTCAACTGCCATCAGGCCTGCAGCACTCCGGCCGGCAAGGATCTCGCCAGAGGCCGCCACCGGAAGACAGGCATAGCGATGTGCAACAAGCGCCTTGCCGGCAGCACGGCCGTCGCGGCCCACGAACCCTAGAGAACCCGCGACTCCGCATGTCCGTCCGCCGCTCCCTGGTCCTTTCCTTCGCGCAACGCTACACCGGGCTGATCCTCCAGTTTGGCGCGACGCTGATCCTCTCGCGCCTCCTGACGCCGCATGAGATCGGCGTCTTTTCGGTGTGCGCGGCAATGGTCGCGATCGCCCACACCCTGCGCGACTTCGGCGTCAGCGACTACTTGATCCAGGAACAGGAGCTCACCCATGATCGGGTACGGGCCGCCTTCACCCTGACGCTCGGAATCGCCTGGAGCCTGGCGCTCCTGCTCTGGCTGCTCTCCGGCGTCCTGGCCGATTTCTACAAGGAGCCGGCGCTGTCGCAGGTGCTGCCGATACTGGCGGCGAACTTCGTGCTGCTGCCGATCGGCTCGCCGGCCTTCGCCCTGCTCTCGCGCGAGATGGCCTTTGGCCGCATCTACATCATCCAGACCGCAGCGGGCCTGGTGCAGTCCACGACCGCGGTTAGCCTTGCCTACGCCAAGTTCGGCTCGCTGAGCCTGGCGCTCGGCTCGCTCGCGGGCACCGTGGTCACCGTGGTGCTGGCGGCCTGGTTCCGTCCGCGCGACACCCTGTTATGGCCGGGCCTGCGGGAATGGCGCCATGTCACCCGCTTCACCGTCTTCGCGAGCGGCTCCAGCCTGATTAACGAGATCACCCGCAACGCGCATGAGTTCGTGCTCGGGCGCGTGCTCGGCTTCGCCTCCGTAGGTCTCTACAGCCGCGCCTCGGGCCTGATCGAGACCTTCCACAGCAGCATCACCGCCGCGATCATCCGCGTGATGCTGCCGGCCTATGCGCAGGCCAAGCGTGGCGGCGGTGCCGATGTACGCGCGCGCTTCACGCTCAGCGGCACGCTTTTCGCAGCCATCGCCTGTCCCTTCTTCGCTGTGGTCTTCGTGCTCGCCGATCCGCTGATCCGCGTACTCTTCGGCGACCAGTGGCTGGCCGCGATCCCGGTCATGCAGGTGCTGGCGGTGAACGCGATCCTCTACACCTTCTGGGCTTTCGCCCCGCAGGCGCTGACCGTCTCCGGCGCGATCCGCAGCCGTTTCCACATCCAGTTGCTGATGTCGCCGGTGCAGATCGGCCTTGTCGTGGTCGCGGCGCACTACGGTCTGATCTGGGTCGCGATCGCCAGCTCGGCGTCGAACCTGATCATGCTGACGCTCTACACGCGCGCGCTCTACGACGCGATCGGCTACACCTGGGGCGACCTGGGTCGGACGATGCGCAGCACCTTCCCCATCGTGTTCGGCAGCGCGCTGATTCCCGCCCTGCTCGCCATGGTCTGGTCCGGGCTCGGACTGGGCGGCTTGCTGGAGCTGGTGCTTGGCGGACTGGGCGCGACAGTCGGCTGGCTGGGTTCGATCCTGCTGCTCAACCATCCCCTGCGGCCGGAACTGCTACGCGCCTGGGAGGGGATGCGGCGACGCCTGGCCACCTACCGAGGCGGCTGAGAGACGCCACGGCTTCAGTGGCTGCTGCCCAGCAGATGGGCGAGCCCACCTAGCGCACGACGATTCCAGTCGCGCGCAAACGCCAAGCCGCGCCGCCCGTACTCGTGGCGCAGGCCCGCGTCGCCGAGCAGCTCCACGACGGCGTCCTGCATGGCGACGGGCGTCCCGCAAGTCCGCAATCCGAAACCTTCGGCCGCTTCCAAGCCCCGCGCGCCCGAGGGCGTGGTCGCCAGCGGCAGGCCGAAACCAAGCGCCTCGATCGACTTGATGTTCAATCCCGTCCCCTGACGTACCGGATTGATCGCCAGATCGGCGCCGCGGTATACGTCTGTCATGTCGGGCACCACGCCCAGCTTCTCGACCCCAGGGGCATCGGGCAAAGCGTCCGACAGCCCCCCTGCGATCGACAGTCGCGCCTCCGGCATGCGCTGTCGCACAGCCGGCCAGACCTCGTCGAGGAAAGCGCGAGCGCCATCGACATTGATCGGATTGGCTGAGCCCGCGATCAGCGCGCAGGGCGCTACGTCGGATTCGCGCAGGCAATCCTCCAGGCGCAAGAGGTGGCCCAGAGTCAGCACGTCGGCCCGCGTCACCTGGGCGAAGTACTCCCGCTCGGAATCCTGGATCGCGAGCACCACGTCCGCACGATCCAGGCCCCGCCCCTCGCGACGCGGCGTCGTGGAGTAAAACTGGGGCGGAAGCCCGCGTTCCAGATAGATGCGATGCCGATTGGCGAAGCGGTCGTGCGTGTCGATGATCTTGAGCACGTCGGACGGAAAGGCTTCCAGCAGCCGCGAGAGGAAGACGTACTCGACCATCACCGCGGTGAACCCACGCTCGCGGTGCCAATCCAGGGCGGCCTGGGTCACGGCCGGGTCGTACCAGTCGTCCAGGCCCCACACGTGGCGGGCATCGCGATCGACCAACTGCCGCAAATGACGCAGGCAACGCTCCGCGCTGCCCTCCTCCCGATGCGCGCCGCGGAAGGGCACGCTGCGGAAGTTCGCCTCGCCGAGCCAGGCCTGCATCGCCGCCCGATCCCCCCGCTCGCGCTCCATGTGCAGCATGCAGACCTCGTGACCGAGATCACGCAGGCTGCAGACGAGGTTGAAAATGCGCACGCGATTGCCCGCGTCACAAGGATGCGTAGGCGTCGGCGTGAGAAGCAGGATACGGTGGGGCACTTTTTGTGCGGTGCGATCGTTTAGCCTCTCAGCTTAAGAAATCGTTAAGTCATGCACCAAGATTCAGCATGGCGGCATGCGAGCTTTTTCACGCTTGCCCATGTATGAAGCATGGATGCTGCGAAAGCAGCAAATCACACTGAGGCCAGCCGGCTAAACTGCCGCCCCGATGAAAAAGATCCTGCTCGTCACCGACAACCGCTACTGGCGCGAGGCGATCGGCTCGCAAAAACGCATCGCCGCCCTGTGCCGACACCTCGAAGAGACGCACGACCTCCACGTGCTTTTCCTTGGTCGCCCCAACGCCGACGACGCCGCGAAACTGGCCGAGCGCCAGCCAGCCCATGAGCTCGACACCGAGCCGGGCCGGGAGGTGCCTTCCGCGGTGCAGACGAAGGCCGCTTCCCCTAGCCTGGGCGCGAGCCTGCGGGCTGTCGCGAAGCAGCTCGCCTGCAACCTGCGACGCGGTTTTCAGAAGACCACCGTCGGCAGGACGGAGCGCCGACGCTTCTCACTCCAGATACGGGAACCGAAGCTCGCCGACTTCGAGCGGCCGCAATGGGCCGCCCGTTTCCGGGCCGCCTGCGAACGTATCCAGCCCGATGTGGTGTTGGTCGAATACGTGCGGCTCGCCTGGCTGCTCCCGATCTACAAGCGCCAGCAACCCCAGGGGCTGGGCCTGATCGACACCCATGACGTGCAGTACCTGCGCCAAGCGCTGTTTCATCGAGAGGGGCGGATACACGATCTCGACATCACCGCCGCCGAGGAAGCTGCTGCACTGTCGCAGGCCGACGCGGTGATCGCCATCCAGTCCGATGACGCCCGGGCGCTCGAACAACTGGTGCCAGACCTGCCGGTGCTGCAGGTACCGCACCCTCAGGCGATCACTCCGCTTGCGCTGCCGGGCGCGACGGGCGGACTACACTTGGGCTTCTTCGGCTCCTCGATGGCGCCGAATGTCGATGCCGCGCGCCATCTGCTCAAGGTGCTCTGGCCACAGATCCGCGCCATCCATCCCGACGCAAACCTGCATCTGTTCGGGAGTGTGTGCGAAGCGCTGGCGGACGTGCGGAACGAGAACGGCATCGAGGTTCGCGGCTTCGTGGCGGAGCTTGCGGGCGCCTACGCCGGGCTGCACGTCGTGCTGAACCCGGTGAGCTACGGCGGCGGACTCAAGATCAAGAGCGTCGAGGCCTTGTGCTTCGGGCGCCCGCTGGTCACCACGCCGGTGGGCGCGCAAGGCATGGACGATGGCGCGGGCACCGCCTTTGCGATGGCCACCGACGATGCAGGTTTCATTGCGCAGACGCTGGACCTGCTCAGCGCGACACAGGCACGCGAGACGATGGCAGCCGCCGCGATTGCCTTCGCGCGCACGCGCTTCTCGCCGGAGCACGCCTTCGATCCACTCGACGACTTCCTCCGGCGCTCATAGACGCCGTCCGTGGCTGCGGATCATGGCCTGCAGCGAGACGAACCAGACCAGCCATCCGAGGTAGGGCAGCATCTGGACGGCAAGCGGTTTGCTCGCCGCAGCGGCAGCGAGCCGCGGCAGCAGCCAGGCCCAGTCCGGGATGGATTCCGCCTGCCACAGGGCCGGCGTCCGCAGCAGGCTTCGCGCCATCGCTCGCGCGTGAGCGCCGGGGTCACGGGGCGGCTGGTGCCCCGCGAAGGGCAGGTCCGCCATGTGCGGGTAGGCGCGATGCAGGGCGAGATCGTGGAGCGAACCCTGGGCGCTGCGCAGGATATGGCTGGGCAGGGACCACAGGAACTCGAACAGTCCAGGCGCAAGGTAGGGCGTGATCGTCCGCGCGGGGGCGCTGTAGCGCGGCACGAAAGGCGCGATCTCCCGCCGGGTCCGGTTCCAGAACATGAAACGCTCGATACCGCGCGGGTCATCGCGATACGGGACGAGTGCCGCGTTCAGACGCGCTACTGCGCGATCCCGCGACCAGCGCGCCAGAGCCTGGCGGCCGAGCAGCCGCTCCAATGCCCACTCCCGCGCGCCGTAGTGGTCTTCGTTGATCGCCTGCAGCAGTTGGCGCGGATCGCCCTTGCGCCACAGCGCCTGCCAGTGCGGCCGCAGAAAGGTACCCGTCGCCAGTGCGCCGCCGGCCAGACCGTCGAAGATCCAGCGCGGCCTGTGCTGGGCGATGAAGCGCGAACAGGGCGCGAACCAGGCGTGCTCGTCGGAAAGGCAGTCGAAACGTCGGTTCTTGTCGAATTCGTCGGCGCAGGGCTGGGCGCTTGCAGGCACCTCCTGCACGGTCCAGCCGAGACGTCGGCCCAGCGCACGGGCGACGGGCGCGTCGCCATCCGGAGAAGACGGGCCGAAGCGCTGGGTGAATATCAGGCCGGGTCTGAAGCCCTGGTGGTGGAGTTCCAGCGCGATGTTGCGGGAGTCGCGTCCGCCTGAAAGCGGCAGGGCGGTCTCGGAGGGCTCGATCGTCTCGACGGCGGTTCGTATGGCTTCGCGGAAATAGGTGATGAAGCCGTCGATCGCGGCATCCAGCGAAATCCGCTCGTCGATGCCGGGGAGCGGCGTGGGGGTGGCCGGCTGCCAGGCTGCCGTCGCCGACCACCTCGCCCCCTCCCCCGGCGGGAAGGCCCGGATATGCAGGAAGGGCGTGTCCTGCTCGACGAAGAAGCCCAGCCGCAGGAACAGCGCGATCGCGTCATCGTCGGTCGTCGGGTCCGCTCCCCGCGCCAGCAGCTCCGATATCCGCTCGGCCACGGCCGGGCCCGTATTCAGGGTGGTGTGGAAGACCGGGTGCATGCCCAGTCGGTCGGTCTCCACGAGCAGGCCTTCCGGCCCCTCGCTGCAGTGCAGCCATGGGCCGAGCGCGGCGTCCTCGGCGCGACGCGGACGCGCCGGAGGCACGCAGGCGTGGCTGCTTGCCGGAGACGTTGCGCCTCCAGTGCCAGCCATGTAGTACATGACCGCCTCCTTGATGTGTCTGGCCGCATGCGTGAGTTAGCCCACGCGGGGCTATCGGCTTATCTGCCTACAATTGCGCGGTCCTGCTTCAGCCTAGATGAGCGCCTGCCTGCCGCCATGACGTCTTCCCACCTTTTGCATCAGCTCGTGACCTGCTCCGCGGAGCGCGACGGACAGGCCATCGCGCTGGTCAGTGGCGAGCAGCGGATCGACTACGCCAGCCTCCAGGCTTCGCTGGAGTCCTTCGCCCACGGCCTGATGCACCTGGGCATCGCCCGCGGCGAACGCGTGGCAATCTGGCTGGACAAGCGCGAGGAAAACGTCGTCGCCTCCTTCGGCGCCGGGCTTGCGGGTACGGTCTTCGTGCCGGTGAATCCGCTGCTCAAGCCCGAGCAGGTCGGCTACATCCTGCGCGACTGCAATGTGCGGGTGCTGGTCACCTCGCCTGAGCGTCTGGCCTTGCTGGAGGCCACACTCGCCGATTGCCACGACCTGCGCCATGTGGTGCTCACCGGCAATGCACCCGCCACGCAGGGCGCACTCCCGGTGCACAGCTGGTCCTCGCTCTGTGACGCCTCGCCGCGCGCCGGGCATCGCATCATCGACACCGACGTCGCCGCAATCCTCTACACCTCCGGTTCCACCGGCCGCCCCAAAGGCGTCGTTCTCTCGCACCGGAACATGGTGGCTGGCGCCAAGAGCGTCGCGAGCTACCTGGAGAACCGCGCCGACGATGTCCTGCTGGCTGCCCTGCCGCTGTCTTTCGATGCCGGTTTCTCGCAGCTGACCACCGCCTTCCACGCCGGCGCGCGCGTCGTGCTGCTCAACTACCTGATGCCGCGCGACGTGCTCAAGGCGATGGCGCGCGAGAAGGTGACCGGCCTCACCGCGGTCCCACCCCTGTGGATCCAGCTCACCCAGGGTGAATGGCCCGAAGGTGCGGCCGAACACCTGCGCTACTTCGCCAACACCGGTGGCCGCATGCCGCTGGAAACGCTCAAGGCCATCCGCGCGCGTACGCCCAGGAGCAAGCCCTACCTCATGTACGGGCTGACCGAAGCCTTCCGCGCCACCTACTTGCCGCCTGAAGAGGCCGATCGCCGGCCCGACTCCATCGGCAAGGCGATCCCGAATTCCGAGGTGATGGTGCTGCGCGAGGACGGTACGCCCTGCGCCCCCAACGAACCCGGCGAACTCGTCCAGCGCGGCGCGCTCGTGGCGCTGGGCTACTGGAACGATCCGGAGAAGACCGCCGAACGCTTCAAGCCCCTGCCCATCGGCGCAGGCGGCCGCGAGGCCGGGCTGGTGCTGCCGGAACTCGCCGTCTTCTCGGGCGACACCGTACGCATGGACGAGGAAGGCTTCCTCTACTTCATCGGTCGTCGCGACGAGATGATCAAGACCTCGGGCTATCGGGTGAGTCCGACCGAGGTCGAGGAAGCCGCCTATGCGACCGGCATGATCGGCGAGTGCGCCGCGTTCGGCGTCGACGATGCCGCACTCGGCCAGGCGATCGTGTTGATCGCCAAACCCGTGGGCGAGGGCGAACTCGATGTCGCGGGACTGCTCGCCGCACTCAAGCGCGCCTGCCCGCCCTTCCAGGTGCCGTCCCGCATCATCGCCAGCACGGCTTCGTTGCCGCGCAATCCCAACGGCAAGATCGACCGCAAACTGCTCGCCAGCCAACTCGACGCCTGAAACCTGGCTCGGGCAAGCTACTTGCCGCAGCCTCACTCGCGCACTCCAACGCATCCACCCATGAAGAGCCATTCCTTTGCCCTGCCTTTCGCCAGCCGCGACGGCGAACTGATCGTCGGCGGCCTGCCGCTCTCGCGGCTCGCCGCTCAGGTCGGCCAGACGCCCTTCTACGCCTACGACCGCAGCCTGCTCGCGGCCCGCGTGCAGGCCCTGCGCAGTGCGCTGCCGCACAGCGTCAAGCTGCACTACGCGATGAAGGCGAACCCGATGCCGGCGCTGGTCAGCTTCATGGCAGGTCGGGTGGACGGCCTGGACGTGGCCTCCGGTCGTGAATTGCGGGTTGCGCTCGACGCGGGCATGGACCCGGCCGAAATCAGCTTCGCCGGCCCGGGCAAGAGCGAGATCGAGCTGGAGCAGGCGGTGGCCGCCGGCGTGCTGCTCAATGTGGAGTCGACGCGCGAAGTGCGGCTGTTGGCGGATATCTCGCAGCGCACCGGCTGGCCCGCACGCGTCGCGGTACGCATCAACCCGGACTTCGATCTGAAGAGCTCGGGCATGAAAATGGGCGGCGGCCCCAAGCAATTCGGCGTCGATGCGGAGAACGTGCCCGAGCTTCTGACAGAGATCGGCCGCCTCGGCCTCGCCTTCGAAGGCTTCCATCTCTACGCCGGCTCGCAGAACCTGCGTGCGGAAGCCATCGTCGAGGCACAGCAGAAGAGCTACGCGCTCTGCCTGCGGCTGGCCGAACATGCGCCGCAGCCGGTGCGCACGCTCAACCTCGGCGGTGGCTTCGGCATTCCGTATTTCCCCGGCGATACGCCGCTGGAACTCGCGCCCATCGGTGCAAACCTCGCAGCGCTCGCCGAACAGGCTTCGCGGGATCTTCCGCTGGCGTCGATCACCATCGAGCTGGGTCGCTATCTCGTCGGCGAGGCGGGTGTTTATGTCTGCCGGGTGCTCGACCGCAAGATCTCCCGCGGCCATGTGTTCCTCGTCACCGACGGCGGCCTTCACCACCACCTTGCCGCCTCGGGTAACTTCGGCCAGGTGATCCGCAAGAACTACCCGGTACTGATCGGCAACCGCATGGATAACACGCAGACCGAAAGCGCGTCGGTGGTCGGACCACTGTGCACCCCGCTCGACCTGCTCGGCGACAAAATGGAGCTGCCCGCTGCCGAACCGGGCGATCTGGTCGTGATCCTGCAATCCGGCGCCTATGGCTACACCGCCAGCCCGCGCGACTTCCTCTCACATCCGGCGCCGGTGGAGGTGCTGGTATGAGCGCGCGCGAGAATCTTCTCGTCGGTCGCTTCGATGCCCTGCACCTGGACGCCTCGCAGGACTTCGCGCGCCAGTTGGGCGAACCGGCGATCCGCGTCGAACGCCCCGGTCTCCTGCTCGATGCCGCGGGCCCTGACCTGCGGGTGATCGGCGATGCGCGCCTGCTCGCACTGGTGATCGGTCGTCCGCACAAAGCGCCGACGCCGGAATCCGATGCCACGCTACTCAACGGCCTGCGTCGCGATGCGAACGCCTGCCTGAACCAGCTCGGCGGCCGCGTTGCAGTCGTGTGGCTCGACCTCGACCGCCGCGAACTCGCGGTCGCGAGCGACCGCTTCAACACGCGCGGTCTGTGCTGGGCGCGCGAAGGCGACAGCCTCGCCTTCGCGATCGGTGCGGACCATGTGCCGCTGCAGTCGCCGCAGATCGACGTGCAGGCGCTGTTCGACTATCTCTACTTCCATGTGATCCCGGCGCCGCGGACCGTGTTCTCCGGCGTCTCGCGCCTGGAGCCCGGTTACCTGCTGCGTAGCGATGCGGTGGGCTCACGCGCCGAGGCCTGGTGGCAACCCCGCTTCGAAGCCATCGCGGGTCGGTCACTGGAAACGCTCAAGCGCGAATTCCGCGACACCGTGCAGGGCGCGGTAGCGCGCGAGGCGGCCGACGGCGAGGTCGCGGCCTTCCTCTCGGGCGGCACCGACAGCTCGACCGTCGTAGGCATGCTGCGCCAGGTGAATGGTGGAGCGCCACGCGGTTACTCGATCGGCTTCGAGGCCGAGGGCTACGACGAGATCGAGTACGCCCGTATCGCCGCAAAGACCTTCGGCGCTGACCACAAGGAGTACTACATCCGGCCGGCGGATCTGGTCGCCAACATCCCGCTCGTCGCGGGTTTCTACGACCAGCCTTTCGGCAACTCCTCGGCCCTGCCCGCCTTCTGCCTCGCGCAGATGGCGCGCGCCGACGGCTATACCAAGCTGCTCGCCGGTGACGGCGGCGACGAGCTCTATGGCGGCAATACGCGCTATGCCAAGCAGCGCGTCTTTGGCTGGTACGAGGACATCCCCTCCTGGTTGCGTCGGGGCCTGATCGAACCGGTGACCGGCACGGCAATCGCCGGACGCCTGCCGCTGGTGAAGAAAGCGAAAAGCTACGTCGAGCAGGCGCGTCTGCCGCTGCCCGAACGTACCGAGCCCTACAACCTGCTGCTGCGCCTGGGCATGGACGAAGTACTGGGCCCGCGCTTCCTGGCCGCGAGTGACGTCCGCGCGCCGATGCGCCTGCAGCGCAGCGTGTGGGAGCGCGTGGCCGCGCATAACGATCTGGATCGCCAGCTCGGCTTCGACTGGCGCTTCACGCTCGCCGACAACGATCTGCCCAAGGTCGTCGGCACCACCTCGCTCGCGGGCATGGACGTGGGCTTCCCGCTCCTGGACGACGCGGTGGTCGATTTCTCGCTCGCGCTGGACCCCGAACTCAAGCTGCGCGGGCTCAAGCTGCGCTGGTTCTTCAAGGAGGCGCTGCGCGGCTTCCTGCCGGACGAGATCATCACCAAGAAGAAGCACGGCTTCGGCCTGCCCTTCGGCCACTGGGCCCTGAAGGATCCAGCCCTGCGCGAGCTCTCCGAGACCTCCGTGCGCGGCCTCGTCGACCGCGGCGTGCTCAACCCCGCCTTCGTCGACCGCCTGTTCCGCGAACACCTGCCCGCTTACCCCGGCTACTACGGGGAGATGGTGTGGATCTCGATGATGCTAGAACAGTGGCTGCGCGCCCGCGCGCCTGCTTGGCGCCTGTGACCCTGGCGCCGGGAACCCTTGCGTCTATGACACTGACGCCTGGGATCCTCGCGTCCGTGACCGCAGAACTGTCCGTCTCGCACGGCACCGCGCGATGTGCGGCGCCGGTGCGAGCTTGATCGTCTAGGCCAGCGCCTGGCTGGCCGGCTGCATCAGATTGCGCGCCATGCGCACACCGAACTGGCGGCGCGCGAAATCCCAGGGCGTGAAGCGCCGCAACTGGAACACGTCGTCCCCCTGGCGTGACGCACCCCATGCGGTCGAGACCGCAGCATCGAAACCGAGCTGGCGCACGATGCGCACATGCTCGCCCACGTAGTCGCGCCCCGGCTTGCCGTTCGGATAGGCGAAGAGCCGCACCGGCGCCTGGATCAAGGACTCCAGCGTCGCGCGACTGCGCGCGATCTCCTCGCGCGCTTCGTCCTCCGGAATCCGCGCAAGGATGGGGTGATGGATCGTATGCGCGCCGATCTCGAAACCGAGCTGGTGCATCCGCGTCACTTGGTCGGAACGCATCATCAGGTCGTCGGGCAGCACGCTGTCGGCCGCGCGCGCGACGCTCTCCACGGCGGCCAGGCGTGCAGCCGGCTCCAGGTACTTGATGCGGCCGATCAGGCCTTCCGCGGCCGCGGTCCGGTCGTGCCAGTTGCCCAGGGTGTAACGGCCGAACTCGCCCGCATCCAGGACGTCCCTGCGCGTGCGCCGCACCGCTTCGATCAGCCCGTCGTTCCACATCCGCCCGCCGTCGAGGAAGCCGGTGCTGATGAAGAAGCTCGCATGCATGCGGTGGCGGTTGAGGATGGGTGCGGCCACATCCAGGTTGTCCGCGTAGCCATCGTCGAAGGTGATCGCTGCGGCGCGCGAAGGCAGCCGCCCTTCCTGCATCAGCTTCACCGCCAGCGACAGGGGCATCACATTGAACCAGCGCCCCAGCCATCCCAGCATTTCGTCGAAACGCTGCGCATGCATCTCGCCCGGGAACATCGGGTCGGGCGCGGGCAGCACGCGGTGGAAGATCAGGATGGAAAGCCGGGCGCGCGGCCCGGCCGGGGAGAGCAGACTGAAGAGCGGCTTGAGCATCGTGTCGGTCAGGCGGCCGGCTGGGATGAGGTCGGCGTAGTCGTGCCGATGGAGGACGTGCCGCCGATCTGCTGCGCGAAGGGCTCGCGCGCGAGCGCGGCCTGCCGCTCCATGATGTGGCGACGCATCGCCACGACCACTACCACCTCGTAGTACGGCATGTCCCAGTACGACATGCTGAGGAAGGCGCCGCCGGCAAGGTAGGCGATCAGGCTCACCTGGATCATGCTGGCGAGGTTCGCCATCCAGGCCAGCTCCGGCATGGATGACGCGTTGCGGGCGACCCACTTCGCCTGTCGCCAAGTCACGAACCAGAGCGAAAGGAACAGGAAGAGCCCGATGAAGCCATGTTCGCCCAGCACCTGGAAGTAAATGCTGTGCGCCGCCAGCGGGATGGTCGGGTCCGGCGCATACATCTCGAAGACCGCGCGATTGGCCAGTGCGAAACCGCCGCCCGTGATCCGGTCCTTGGCGAGGTTGAAGGCCATGTGCCAGGAATTGAGACGGCCCTGCGCGGAAGCATCCTGCTGGTAAGTCTCGATCGTTTCCATCCGCGCGAACCACTCCTGCGGCAGGAAGGCGATCACGGCCGGCGCGGCGGCGATCACCAGGACGATCAGCATGAATTTCTTGCGGCTCTTGGCGATCAGGAAGGCCAGCATCGCCAGCATCGCCAGCAGCGCCCCGCGGGAGTGGCTGCCGAGCGCAGAGAGGATGGAGAGCGGCACGCAGCCGATCAGCACCCGGCTCCACCATTTGTGACGCTCGCGGATCTCGCCAGCGAGAAAGATCGTCAGCGGCACCACCATCAGCGCGGCCAGTGCGAAGGAGTTGTTGTCCTCGATGAAGGACTCCGGCGGCCCCCACACGCGATAGGCGCCCGCGGACAGCAACGTGAAGAGGCCGCCCTTGGCCGACAGCACCAGGATCGACAGCGTCATCACCCAGACCATGCTGCGAATCTGCTTGGGCGTAACGATCACGCACATCGCGACGACCGTCAGCAGGTAGATCTTCAACACCCGCGAGAGCATCGGGATCGAAGGCTCGGGGAAGATCGCGAAGGCCTGCGTGACGCAGATCCAGAGCGACAGCAGGATCAGGATGATCGCCGGTGCGCTGGTCGGCGCGCGGCGTTCGTCGCGGGTGAAGACGATGCCGGCGAAGATCGCCGCTGCCGCCGCGGCCGCCAGCGGCATGCCGTTGGCGAAACCCCAGGTGTAGCGGTGCGGGTTCAAGAGACTGACGAAGACCCACACCATCATCCCGACCCACGGATGCGCGAGTGCGTAAGGCAAGGGCCCCAGGGTCATCAGGCAAACCAGGATGTCACGCACGGGCACGCTCCGGAGTCAAAACAATGCGCTCGAACAGGGCGCGCTGCGCCCGCGAGGTCTCTTCCCAGCTGAAGCCTTCGGCATAGCGCCGCACGGCTTCGCGCGGCGGACGCCGTTCCAGCAGGGTATGCAGGGCCGCGAGCAAGGCCGGCGCCTCGCGCGGGGAAAACAGTTCGCCCGCCACCGGCTCGCGCACCACTTCCGGCGTACCCCAGATGTTGGAGGCGACCACCGGCGTGCCGCAGGCCATGCTCTCCAGCAGCACATTGGCCCAGCCCTCGCGCGAAGACGCGAGGATGGACACGTCGGCGGCGCTGTACCAGAGCGCGAGTTCGGTGTTCGGACGCGAGCCGGCAAAGCGCACCCGCTCGGCCATGCCGAGGCGCTGCGCCAGGGCCTCCAGGCGTGCGCGCTCCGGCCCTTCTCCGACGATCGCTAGTTGCGTGCCGGGCAGTCCCGCCACGGCTTCGATTGCGAGATGGTGGCCCTTGCGTTCGATCAGGTGCCCGACCGAGACCAGCAGGGTTCCCGTTTCCGGCAGTCCGAGCCGCGCGCGGCTCTCTTCGCGCGGCAGGGGCGTAAAGCGCTGCAGGTCCACCCCGTTGCGCATGACATGCAGGCGTTCCGGCGCAACGCCAAGTTCACGCAGGCTGTCGACCAACGCGGCGCAGACGCCGATCGAGGCCTGCGCCTGGTCGGCGGCCCATCGGATCAGGCGACGCGGCAACGCGTACTGCGGGATCAGGTTGAGGTCCGTGCCGCGGGCCGTCACCACGAAGGGTCGCTTGAACCAGCGCGACAGCAGGGCCGCGGCCACCCCATCGGGGTAGTAATAGTGCGCGTCGATCAGGTCGAAATCGAAGCCTTCGCGACGCAGGCGCGCAATCGTTGCGCGCGCGCCCAGCGCCAGGGTCAGCGGCGCTACGCGCATGCCGATCTTCGGCGGCAGGAAGTAGCGTGGATGCCAGACCTTGAGCCCTTCGCGCTCCTCACGCTCCGGTGTCGCGGCCATCTGCGCCCATTCGCCGAAGCGCGGATTGCGTGAGGGGAACCAGGGCACCGGCGCCACCACCTGGACTTCGATATCGCCCAGCTTGCGCAGCTCGCGCAAACGCGTCTCGACGAAGACGCCATGCGTCGGGCGCGTGGCGCTCGGAAACAGGGTGGAGAACAGCAGGACGCGCAGCGGACGCTTCATCGCGGGATCGTGATCAGCGCGCGCTGGACGGCAGCGGCTCGGCCGCTGTGCCGGACTGCAGGCAGGCCAGCGCCAGCGCTTCTACCCGCGCGGCATTGCCATCCCAGGTCAGGCCCAGACGCTCGATGGTCTCTTCCGCGCCGCGTCCCAGGCGTTCGCGCAGGGCGGGATCGGCGCAGAGTCGCGACAAGGCCTGCGCCAGGCCTCCCGGATCGCGGCCGTCGAAGAGCAGCGCGTTGCGATCGTCGTCCAGCACCTCGAGCAGGTTCGGCTCGCGCGGTGCGACGATCGCCTTGGCCAGCACCAGGTACTCCATCAGCTTCAGCGGCGAGGCATAGGGAACAACCGCCGGTTGCAGGGCGATGTCGAAGGCCGCCACATGGTCCGGCACCACGGCGCGATCCACCACGCCGGTGAACCGCAGGCGGTCCTTGAGTCCCAGCTCGACCGCGAGCGCCTCCAGGTCGGCGCGCGCCGGACCGTCGCCGACGACCAGCAGGAAGGTGTTGGTCGGCGCGCTCGGCCCCGCCATCCAGCGCAGCACGCGATCGACCCCGTGCCAGTCGCGCACGAAGCCGGTGAAACCCAGGACGAGCTTGTCGTCGAGGCCCAGGGAGCGTTTTGCATCCGCCATGCATTTCGCATGACGGAAGTGTTGGCGGTTGATGCCGTTGGGAATGACGTGGACCTTGGCGGGCGCGGCGCCGGCCGCCTCGACATGGGTAGCGAGCACACGCGTCACCGGCAGCACAGCGTCCGCCGAGCGCCAGGTCTTGCCTTCGGCCCAGCGGGCCAGCCGCTTGAGCGAGAGGCCGCCGTACTGGTCGCGCTCGTGCGCCAGCGGCGCATTCACTTCGAGCAGCAGCGGCAAGCCGAGGCGTTTGCGCAAGGCGACGCCGGCGAGCAGGAAAAGATTGTAACGCTCGTACAGCACGTCGGGCTGGAAGCGCTTGGCCTCCTGCATCAGGCGGCGGTAGGCGACGAAGGAATAGGCGAGCTCCATCAGCTCGTAGATCGCCTTGGGTGCGTGACGCTTGAGCCGGTGCACCCAACTGACCTTGCCGCCCATGCTGCCGGGGTCTGCGGCGGCCGGTGCAACGATGCGGACTTCATGTCCGCGCGCACGCAGCGAGGCGATCAGTTCATCGATGTGCACCGCCTGGCCGTCACGGGAGGCGGTGCGATGGTGATACAGGATTTTCATGGGGTGGGTTTCGCGCGAGGCCAGGTCAGCTTGCGGCGCGGATCGGCTCGGGCATCGAGGTCGCGCCGGTCTCGTCGACAACCTTGCGCAGGAAGGCTTCGAACATCAGCAGCGACCACAAGGGCGCGCTGTGATCCTTGATGCCGGACTGGTGCTGGTCGACCATGCGACGCAGCTCGCCCGGGTTGAAGAATCCGCTGTCGGCCAGGCGTTCCCCCAGCACCGCATCGCGCACGCGCTGCTTGAGCGGGCCGCGGAACCAGCGGCTCAAAGGCACCGCGAAGCCCATCTTCGGCCGGTACAGCACTTCATGCGGCAGGTAGGGCTCGAGCGCGCGCTTGAAGAGGTACTTGCCCTCCGCGCCCCGCAGCTTCACCGAGGACGGCAGGCTCGCGACCCACTCCACCAGCTCGTGGTCCATCAGGGGCTCACGCACTTCCAGGGAATGCGCCATCGAGGCGCGATCAACCTTGGTGTTGATGTCGCCGACCAGGTAGGTCTTCATGTCCAGATACTGGATCATGCTCAGGGCGTCGTCGGTCTGCGCGCGTTGGGCATGCGCACGGAAGATCTCCTGCGCGCTGTAGCCGGACAGCTGGGCGCGGAAGCCACCGCTGTAGAGGGCATGGCGCTCGCGGTCGCGCAGGACCGAGATCGTGTGGAAGTAGGCCTCGACCGAAGTCCGCGCCAGGGCCTCGAAGGTCGTCTTCGCGCGGAAGGCGCGCGGCGCCCAATCGGCCTTTGGATACATGCGACCGAGCGCACCGAAGACCGGCTTGCGCACGCCCAGCGGCAGCGCCGCTCGCATGCGCTCTTCCATCATGTGCAGACGATAGCGGCGATAGCCACCGAAGCTCTCGTCGCCGCCATCGCCTGAAAGCGCAACGGTCACCCGCTTGCGGGCGAGCTGGCAGACACGATACGTAGGGATGGCGGAGCTGTCGGCGTAGGGCTCGTCGTAGAGCGTCGCCAGCGTGTCGATCAGGTCGAAGTCGTCGCTCGCCACGGTCTCGACGTGATGGCGCGTGCGATAGCGCTGGGCCACCAGGGCTGCGAATTCCGATTCGTTGTACTGCGGATCGTCAAAGGCAATCGAGCAGGTCGTCACCGGGTCGGGCGAGAGATGCGCCATCGCGGCGACCACCGCGCTGGAGTCGACGCCGCCGGAAAGGAACGCACCGAGCGGCACCTCGGAGATCATGCGCAGACGTACTGACTCATGCAGGCGTTCGATGAGTTCGGCGCAGGCGGCCTCCTCGCTCTGTACCGCCTCTTCCGCAAAGCGCACGTCCCAGTATTCGCGCGTCTCGCCGACGCGCTCACCGCGCCGGACGCAGAGCATGTGGCCGGGCGGCAGCTTCTTCGCGCCACTGAAGATAGTGCGCGGCTCGGGCACGTAGCCAAGCGCGAAGTAGTCTTCGACGCACTGCGGGTCGACGCTGCGGTCCAGGCCCGGATGCTGCAGCAAGGCCTTCAGCTCGGAGCCGAAGAGCAGCATGCCGTCATCGAGCACCGCGTAGTACAGGGGTTTCACGCCCAGGCGGTCGCGCGCGATGAAGAAGGTGTCGCGATTGCGGTCCCACAGCGCGAAGGCGAACATGCCGCGGAAGCGGCGCACGCAGTCTTCACCCCAGGCCTCCCAGGCGTGGACGATGACTTCGGTGTCGCTGTGGGTGTGGAAGACGTGGCCCAGAGCCTGCAGCTCGGGCACCAGGCTCTGGAAGTTGTAGATCTCGCCGTTGAAGACCACTGCAACGCTTTGGTCTTCGTTCCACAGCGGCTGCTGGCCGGTGGAGACGTCGATGATCGAGAGCCGCCGGTGGGCGAGGCCCACGCCGGGTTCGAAATGGAAACCTGCTTCGTCGGGCCCGCGGTGCGTCTGCACCGTGGCCATGCGTTCAACGATGTCGCGTGCGACATCCCGCTTCGCGCGGGTGTCGAAAATGCCGGCGATGCCGCACATGCCCTGTCCCTTTTGTTGCTGACTTTCGGTCGCCCGGCAGTCCTGCCCTGTTCGTTACTGCTTCTGCCGTGCCGCCCGCTCCAGCATTTTGCGGTACAGCGCGTCGTAGCGCCCCACCATGCCGTCCAGGCTGAAACTCGCCTCGATCCGCCCGCGTGCTGCCTCGCCATGCGCACGCGTGCGTCCTGTATCTGTCACATATGCCTGCAGCGCATGGGCCAGAGCCTTGCGGTCTCCCGTCGGCACCAGCGCGCCCGTCGCGCCATCCAGCACCAGTTCGGGATTACCGCCTACCGCCGTCGCCACCACAGGCAGTCCGCAGGCCATCGCCTCCAGGACCGTGTTCGAAATACCCTCGGCCAGAGAGGGCAGCGCGAACACATCGAAACCGCGCATCAGCTCGGCTACATCGCCGCGCTCGCCCGCCAGCCAGATCTTGTCTGCAACACCGCTGGCCGCCACCGCAGCCTCGACCTGGGCCCGCTGTGGGCCTTCGCCGACGATCACCAGCCGTACATGTCCGCAATCGGGACGCGCGGCGAGTTGCCCGAAGGCTTCGACAAGCCCCACCTGATCCTTGACCGCCTGCAGGCGGCCCACCGTGCCGATCACACAAAGATCCGGGGCATCGAAGGGAAAACCATCGACGGTTTGTCGCGCGCCTTCGCGCGGTCTGAAACGTCGCGCATCGACGCCGTTGCAGATCAGGTCCCGACGCGCCGCGGCGACGCCGACACCTTGGGCCAGATAGTTCTCCAGCTCACGGGAGAGCGCAATGTAATGCGTCACGAAGGGTCGGTAGCCCTTGCGGATCCAGCGTGGAAGCGGCTTGCGGCCGCCCGGGTCGTTCTCGTCCCAGCCGTGTTCGCCATGGATCCGGACGGGCACGCCGGCGCTCCAGGCCGGTGCGCTCATCTCCAGCGCAGCGAGGTTGCGGGTATGGACGATCGCCGGCCGCAGTTCGCGCAGGAGACGGTGCATGCGCGGAAACAGCTTGGCGCCCTGCCCCGGCGGCTTGTGCAGGGACAGATACTGCACGTCGTCGCGCTGGATGCGCGCCGCGAACTTCGGATCCACCGCGGTCAACGCGATCACCGCGTGACGGTAGTGTGAATCCGGGAGGCGGTTGATCAGGTTAACCATCCCGTTTTCCAGCCCGCCCACCCGGAAGCTGTAGACGATGTGCGCGATGAGCGGACGCGGGTCGACTGCTGACACGAAGCGCTCCTTACTGACGCGGCGCCGCGGCCAGGCTGGCTTCGATCGCAGCGCGATGGTCGCGCACGAAATCGCTTACGACGGCGTGCGCCTCGCGCAAGGTGTCGCCGGTTTCGGACCAGACGACGATCGCGGCCGAATCGTCCGGGCGACGCATCAGCCGGTCGGCCGCCAGCGAGAGCTTCGCAGTGCGGGCATCCGCTGCATGCTCGCCACCGAGCCAGTACCACGACCAGGCGCCGAGGCGACCGCCCCTGCCGAAGATGAGCCCACCACGAACCGGGATGCCGGCAAGGGTGTCGGACTCTTCATCGAGCTGGGACCACTGCTTGTCTTCCGGGAAGAGCAAACGATTGGCCCACTGGACCAGTTCCGCGCCATCGTGCTGGCGCGCGTAGAAAGCGATCAAGAGCGTGACACGCTGGTCGCCGCGGACATAGGTACGCATCAGCCGCGCGCGCTCACCGACGTAGCTCGGAGTCCAGCCCGCGACGGGCGTCTCGCCTTCCAGCTGCCAGCCGGCGGCCGGCGCGGGCACATCCAGTGCATAGCTCGGTGCGCCGGGCACGTCTTCGATCCAGCGCTCGAGCGGGCGCCACAGTCCTGCCAGGACGACAACCACCAGCAGGGCAGGCAGCACCCGACCGGCGAGTGCCCGCGGGTTGCTTGCAGTCATCAGGATCGGCGTCTCGCTCTTCTCGTCGGTGTCTTCGCGCCACCAGCTGCCGACCCAGAACAACGCCATGATCACGATGCCGAAGAAGACCCAACCGTAGATGATGTGATCCACGCCGGTCGCCAGCCGGTTACCGGACAAGTGGCCCAGCATGACGATGATGTAGGCACGCAGCCAGTTGGCCACCAGCGGTGTGGCGATGGATGCCAGCACGAAGGCGAGGCGGCGCCATGCGCTGCGATAGTTCAGGTAGGCGAAGAGCGCGCCGACCATGACCGAGGCGATCAGGTAACGCATGCCAGAACAGGCCTCGACCACCGACCAGTGTCCGCTCGGAATCACGAACTGCAGGCCTTCGCGGAACACCGGCACACCAGTCGCACGCAGGGCGCTCACGGTGAAATCCGCGGTGTGCTGCATCAGCACCGGCACCAGGAATTCCCCGAAGGGCGCGCCGAAGAAGAGGAAGCACAGCGGAAAGAAACAGAGGCGGAAGGCCGCATGGCCCCACACCGCCCATACCCCGCTCACGACCATCGCCACCAGCGCGAGATGCGAGAGCGCGGCGACGCTCGCCATCTCGCCCACCGCCCAGGCCGCGCCGCCCAGTGCGAGCGGCACCAGCGGCAGCAGTGCCGGGCGCAGCGGTAGCAGTCCGAGCTGCGCGCGCAGGCGCCAGACCATCCAGAAACTGATCGGTAGCACGACAAGGCCATGCGCGAAGGTCTGCGAGCGCCACCAGATGCCGGCGATCTCGCTCGCCGTCGGCAGGAACACCAGGACCAGCGCCAGCACAACGGCCAGCCCTGACACGGCGAAGGCCATGAAACCGGCCGGCTCGGTGCGTAGGGAGAGCGCGTCGGCGGGAATGTCGGCAGGCGGGGCGGCGGTCATTGCGTGACGCTTTCGAGCAAGGGGTCGAGTCGGGACAGGTGAGCGTCCCAGCTGTACTGGTTGAGGATGCGCTGACGTGCCGCGGCGCCGATGCGCGCGGCAGTGGCCGGGTCCGCCAGCAGGGCATCGATCGCGCGCACGAAGGCGTCGGCCGAGCCAGCGACGATCATCTCGGCTTCCGAATCGGCCTCGATGCCGGTCGCCGCGTCCGGCGAAGCCACCACCGGGCGCGCCATTGCCATGGCCTCGAGCACCTTGTTCTGCACACCGCGCCCGATCTTGAGTGGCGCTACCGCCAAGGCGGCATGTGCGAGATAGGGACGCACGTCGGGCACAGTCCCGGTGACGTGGATCGCGGGGTCGTTGCCCAGCGCCTGCACCTCGGGTGCCGGATTCATGCCCACCACGTAGAAGCGCAGATCCGGATGCCGCGTGGCAAGCTGCGGCCAGACTTCGCGCGCAAACCAGAGCACCGCGTCGATGTTGGGCCAGTAGTCCATCGCACCGGTAAAGACGATTGCCTGGCCGACCTCGGCATAGGGACTTTCGGGCGCCTGCTCGGGCGCGAAGAAGCTCGCATCCACGCCGTTGCACACGGTCGCAACCTTGTCGGCAACTTCCGGTGCCAGCTCACGGAACAGCTCGGACTCTGCCTGAGAGACGAAAGTCACAGCGGCAGTCCGGGCGGCCGTCGTGCGCTCGAAGTCCAGGAGCCGTTTGCCTTCGCGGCGATAGATCCAGGCCATCGGCCCTTTGCGCTGCTGCGCATAAGCCGCCCACTTCGCCGAGTCGACGTCGCAGTAGTCGACCACGGTGTGCAGGCCAGGGTGCGCGAGCGCGTACTGCGCCATCGACGAGGAGAAGACCAGCGCATGGGTGATGCCTTGGCTCTTCACGCGCTCGTCGATCCAGCGGGCGAGCTTGCGGCTGCGGTAGTAAGGCAGGCTCAGCGCCTCGCCGGTTGCCAATCCGCGCAGGCTGCCGAGCTTGGCGCGCGACGGCGAAAGCGGCTCGCAGCACACCGATTCGCACCATTCCGAAAGACGCGGGATGTGGACCGCGTCGGCGGGATCGTCGATGAAGGTCGCGAGATGGATGCGATAGCGCCGCGACAGGTAGCGCAGCAGATTGAAGGACCGCAGCTTGTCGCCCTTGTTGGGCGGGAAGGGAATGCGATGCGCCAGGAACAGCAGCGGAGGCAGCATGCAGCGGATCAGCCGAGATTGCGGACGATCATCGGCCCGAGCCGGTTCGCGAGCGCGAGCGGCATCCGCTGCCACAAGGAGATGAAAAGCTTGAACTTGGGATTGTTCGGATTGTTCTGCGGCACGCCGTCGCGGCCGAAGAGCCGGTACTCGTAGGCGAGCGGTGTCGGCTCGAAGCCCCAGTTCTTCTTGAAGGAGTAAGGGCCGGTGCCCAGCTTGCTGCGTCCGTAGTCAAAGACGGCACACTTGCGCTCCACCGCGCGCTGCATCAGCGACCAGTACTTGAAGTCGTTGGCCGCAAGATCGCGGGCTGCGGGCAGGTCGCCCGCGTAGTAGGGCAGGATTTCGTCGCGGAAATAGAAGCTCAGGACGCTGGAGACCGGATTGCCCGCGGGATCGCAGACAGTCATGACCTCGCAGTCGTCGCCAAAGGTTTCCTGCAACGCGGCGAACCAGCGACGCCCCAGGGCCGGCGTGCCGTGACGATGCACGTTGTCCGCGTAGACCGAGAAGAAGCGAGAGACATCGGCGTCACGCCGCGCGCTCAGGCCGTTCTTGATGCCCTTGCGCACCATCGCGCGCTGCTTGCGCGGAATCGCGGCCATGTTGGCCTCGTCGTCCGCCTCGAGACGTTTGCGGAAGGTGACGTACAGGTCCTGCTTAGGCCAATCGGCGTGCCGAGCCTCAAGGTTGCGGTATTCGAGATGCGAGACACCGCGATCGACCGCGATCCGGTCAGCCGCCACTTCCAACGCAGCCACCGCTTCGGCGTCCTCGGAGGCAATGCCGCCGTATACGCAGAACGGCAGGCTCGCGAGCGAGTGTCCGAACAGCCGGCTCTTCACTTCCGCGAGAGGCAATACGCCCACGATGTCGCCACCGCGCTCCGCGAAGAGGAAGTGGGTGCGATGGCGCTGCTCGCGCTCCATCAGGCCCTGCCAGGCGGAGAGGTGGAAGAAGGTGGCCTGCGGGCAGGTCTTGACGAAGGCATCCCAACGCCCGCGTTCGGCCTCACCCAGGCTGCGTACCGTGACCGGCGCCAGATCGCGCTGCATATGCGGCCTCAGTCTTGATGCGGCAGGAAGATCTCGTCCATGCGGCCCCAGCGGAAATCGCCAAGCAGGCGACGCAGGCGGGCTTCCATGGTGTCGAGATTGACGTAGTGACGGAACTTGGTGCGCGCGTTGGCGGCATCCACGCGCGGCTGGGTCGGATCGATTTCCCAGGGGTGGAAGTAGAAGACCGCCGGGCGGCGGTCGTCGCGATTGACCCGCTTGATCGACCAACGCGACACCGGATAAGGCAGCAGGCGGAAGTAGCCGCCGCCGGCCGCCGGCCAGTTGCGCCCCATGCAGCGCACGGTCGTCACCGGGATTTCGAGCAGCCCGTTGTTGAGCACCCAGGGGAAGCGTGAGGCTTCCGGCATGCCGTAGTGGTCGTGCGCGATCGGGTAGATCGAGGAGCTGTACTGGTAGCCCGCCTCACGCAGGACATCGTGAGCCCACAGGTTCTGGGCGCCGATCGAGAAACTGGGTGCGCGATAGCCGCGCACTTCCACGCCGGCGATGTCCTCCAGCACAACCTTGGCCAGCGAGACGTCTGCGCGGAAGGCCTGCGGCGTCTGGGCGCTGGCGCGTTCGTGACCATAACCGTGGCTTGCGAGCTCGTGGCCTTCCATCACGATCAGGCGCACGAGCTTGGGATGGCGTTCGGCGATCCAGCCCAGGGTGAAGAAGGTCGCGCGCACGCCGTACTCGTGCAGCATCGCGAGGATGCGGTCGACGTTGGCCTCGATCCGGCACGGCACCTTGTCCCAATCGTTGCGGGGAAAGTGCGAAGCGAGCGCGGAGACCTGGAAGTAGTCTTCCACGTCGATGGAGAGGCCGTTCACGACGGCGTCGTTACGGCGGCGTTCGACGATACGGTTCATGAGTGAGTCAGATTCGGCCGCGGGCTGAGAGCCAACCCGCCAGATGGTGCGCGATACGTGTTGCAGCTTCACCGTCCCACAGCTCGGGAACGCGCCCGGCCTTACCACCACTGGCGATCACGGCATCGAGCGCGGCGAGGATCGCACGCGCCTCGGTTCCGACCAAGGTATTCGTGCCTTGCTCGACGGTGATCGGTCGTTCGGTGTTGTCACGAATCGTCAAACAGGGAACGCCGAGCGCAGTCGTCTCTTCCTGCACACCGCCAGAGTCGGTCATCACGACACGCGCTCCGGCCATGAGGCCGAGCATTTCCAGGTAGCCCACCGGCGGCAGCAGATGGATGCGACCGGTGAGCAGGCGCGGCATCAACCCGAAACGGTCGAGGTTGCCGCGCGTACGCGGATGGATCGCGAAGACAAGCGGCAGCCGGGCGCTGGCCTCGATCAGGGCATTGACCAAGCCGGCGAGCGTGTCAGGATCGTCGACGTTCGACGGACGATGCAGGGTCACCAGACCGAAGCCCGCGCCATCGTCCAGCGACGGAATGCCCGCGGCGGCCAAGGTCTCGCGCGCTGGCGCCGCGCGTTCGCGGTGCGCCAGCAGGGAATCGATCATCACGTTGCCGGCGAAGACGATGCGCTCCTGCGCCACGCCCTCGCGCATCAGGTTCTCTTCCGCGCTGCGTTCGGTCGTGTAGAGCAGGTCCGCGATCTGGTCGGTCAGCACGCGGTTGATCTCTTCGGGCATCGCGCGATCGAAGCTGCGCAGGCCGGCCTCGACGTGGATCACCGGGATGTTCTTCTTGGTCGCCACCAGGGCGCAGGCGATGGTGGAATTCACATCACCGACCACTAGGACCGCCGCGACCGGTTGCGCGTCCAGTACGGTCTCGAAGCGCTTCATGATCTCGGCCGTCTGCACCGCATGCGAGGCGGAACCGACTTCGAGATTGATGTCCGCGGCGGGCAGGCCGAGGTCGCTAAAGAGCTTTGCATTCATCGCGTGGTCGTAGTGCTGGCCGGTGTGCACCAGCAGCGTTTCGAGCACGGGATCCCGGGCCGCGCAAGCACGCAGGATAGGCCCCATCTTCATGTAGTTGGGGCGGGCTCCGACGACGCAGACGAGTTTCGCCTTACTTGCCATCCTTGGCCTCGCGGATGTCTCCCAGCCCTTCCCGCTCGCGCCCGCCACCAGCGGCCAGGCCGAGCAGCGCACCCAGCATCTGCTCCAGGCGTTCGATGCGTGCCTCCAGGCGACTAACCTGGAACCCTGCGCCCAGTTCCGCCAGACGCTTCGCCGCCGCGGGGTCGGCGAGCAGTGGCGCCAAGGCGCCGAGGTTCGGCAGGGCGTCCGGCGCTGCGAAGGGCATGCCCCCCGCGACCGCACGCGGGCCCTGCTCCTCGTGCATCTCGCGTACGACCTCTTCGACATCGCCGCCGCTCAGGGCGTGCTTGTCCGACAGGAAGCCGGCCAACAAAAGGCGATCGCACAAGGTGTTGATCCGCCGCGGTACGCCGCCGGATTCGACGTGAATCTGCTCGAAAGCCAGGTCCTCGATGCGAGGATCACCCCGCCAGCCGGCGCAGGCAAGACGGTGCTCCACATAGGCGCGCGTCTCGGCCGAATCCATCGGACCCAAGTGGTAAGAGGCGATCACGCGCTGACGCAGCTGCTGCATGTGCTCGCTCTGCATCGTGTGGCGGAACTCGGGCTGGCCGACCAGGAAGCTCTGCAGCAGCGCGTGGTCTTCGAGCTGGAAGTTCGAGAGCATGCGCAGCTCTTCAACCGCGCGCGGCGTCAGGTTCTGCGCTTCGTCGACAATCAGCAGCGCGCGCTTGCCGGCCGCGGTGAGCTTGACCAGGAAGGCTTCGAGCTGCAGCAGCAGGTCGGCCTTCTCGACATTCTTTGCCGGCATGCCAAAAGCGGCGGCAACGAGACGGAGGATGTCGTCTGCATCGATCTGGGTGCTCACCAGGTGTGCGGCCACGACCTTGGAAGAATCAAGGCGCTGCAGCAGGCTTCGCACCAGCGTGGTCTTGCCGGCCCCGACCTCGCCGGTGATGACGATGAACCCTTCGCTCTGGTGCAGACCGTATTCGAGATACGCCATTGCACGACGGTGCCCGCGGCTGCCGTAGAAGAAGGTTGGATCGGGATTCAGCTGGAAGGGCTTCGCATGAAACCCGTAGTAGGACTCGTACATGCCAGAGGACCTAGAAGCGCATGCCCAGGGTGGCGGCGACCGAGTTTTCTTCGTAGTCGGTGGTGCCACTGCTGGACGAATAGGAGTAGGTGAGGCTACCGGTAGTGTGCATGCCGAGGCGCGTAGTCGCCGTCACGGCGCCCGTCCTGCGGCGCGAGGTTTCCTCGACCGCCCCCTCCCCGACGGATCGGGTGAAGGAGGCCGCCAGGGAAAGCTGCGAGATCGGCGTCAGCGAGTGCGTCAGATACATGCCCGCAGTGGTCTCGCGGGTGCGGTCGAAGGCGTTCAGATCGTTGGGGGAGAGCAGCGCATCGTCGATGATCTGGCGCCGGTCGTTGTAACCGAGAGAGATGCCGAGCGTGTCGCGCGTGCCGTTGAGGGTGGCCGCGATCTGCGCGCGATTTTCCAGATAGTAGTTCTGGCTCACGTAGGACGTGCCCTGGCCGATGGTCGTCGGCAATCCGCGTGCTGCCCACAACTCCGCCACCCGACGGGCGCGCTCGACCGGGTCGGGAATCTGGTTCTGCAGCGCGAGCAGATAGGACAAGTACAGGTTGAGCAGATCCGAGTTCGAGAGCGTATTTGAAGTCGAGCTGACGTCGCGCGTGAATTTCGCCGAAATGCCGCTGCGTGGTCCGCGCCAGCTGAATTCCACGTCGTAGCCAGTACCGAAGAAGCGCTTCTCGACCTGACCGAAAAACCGGGTACGCGGCGAAGGCGTCCACTCCAGGCCGCCGCCGTAGATGACTTGTTCGTTCTCGAACGCTGTCACCAGGTTGTTGCGCTCATAGCCGGTGACACCGCGCAGATGTACGAGCGGGCTCAGCGCATACACGCCGGTGAGGCGAACCGAAGTGAAAGTGGTGTCCTGCGCCGTCTCATACTGGGTAAGGCTGTGGGTGGCGAGGAGGTTCCATCCGAAAGGGCGCGGCGTCGTCGCATTCCCCAGCGAGAAGGTGATGTCCTGGCGCAGCTGGTTATCCAGCGTGTCCTCATTGGAGGAGTTGGTGTAGGTCGCGGTGTAGCGCATCTCGCCGACCGCATCGTTCTTCGTGTTCCAGCGCGCGTACGGACTTATCGAATACACGCCGATGTTGGTCTGTCCCTCTGAGCTGTACTGGCCCTGCGAAGGATCGGGCGCAAAGAGCGACAGGCGCTCGCGGCTCAGGTTCACATAACCATCGACCATGACCTTACGGTTGTACAGGTCATAGGTGCCTTGCCCGCCACCGTAGATGTCGGTGTGGTTGCGGGACGAGTCATCCAGGTAAGTCTCGTTGCGCAGATTGAAGCGAAAGGCCCCGGCAGCAGCCGCACTGCGGCCGCTGAAGGAGATCGACGGCACCAGAGATACGATGGTGTCGCTCTGGCGCGAACCGTCGGGCCCCTGACCAACGTTGTCGGAGAAACGGACCGAACCGGTTACATCTGGCGTAAACGTCCAAGCCGCAGCCTTGCCCTGAAGCATGTTGTCCCGTGCTCCCACCAGTTCGTAGGAACCTCCCACAGAAGTGGGCGTCTGCTGAGCCCCCACCGAAGGGGCGACCAGACTGGCGGCGGACAACAGCATGGGCGCGAAGCCCCGGGGTGCGAGCTGTCGGCGAACCCGCTCAGGCATGCGACGCTTCCCGCGTCTGCCCGTAACCGTAGCCATAGCCGTAGCCGTACACGCCGTAGTGGCCGGCACTCGAAGCCATGTCGGTCTTGTTCAGCAGCATCAGCTTGACCGGACAGGTTTCGATCGTGGCCAGCGCCTGCCTGACCATGGACTGCGTCGTGCGCTCGGACTCGACCACCATCACGACCTGACCCATATGGGTCGCCAGCGCGCGCGCCTCGGTTGTGACCAGCAGCGGGGGCGAATCGAAAATGATGATCCGGTCCGAATACCGGGTTGCCATCTCGTCGAGCAGGCGATTCATCGAATCGCTGGCCAGCAGTTCGGTTGCGCGACGGTGCGGCATGCCAGCGGGTAGGACCGAGAGTTTCTCGATGTTCGTCCGCAGCATGACGTCGCCCACGGACTGAACCTGACCGAGCAACACGTCCATCAGGCCTTGCGAGGGAGGAAGGCCCAGCGTATTGAGCACCGAGGGCTTGGAGACGTCGGCGTCGACCAGGAGCACCGTGTGGTCCAGCTCCATCGCGATCGACAACGCGAGATTGATGGCCGAGAAGCTCTTGCCCTCGCCTGGCAGGGACGAGGTGATCATCACCAGATTGGCGTTCTCCAGCGGCGCCGCGCCGCGCCCCTGGACGTTGCGCAGCAAGGGCCGCTTGATGATCCGGTATTGCTCGGCGATCGGGCTGTTAGGCTGCTCGGGACTGACCAGGCCCAACGCGGCTAGACGCGCCAGATCGATTTCCGTGGCAGGGCGCTGCGGAATCGCGGGGGCTTCGGCGACCGGTGCCTGGGGCGACGCCGGTGCGGCGACGGCCTGCGCCGGCGGCGTCGCGATCGGTACGGCCTGACGCTCCTGCGCCACGGGTGTCGCTGCCGCGACGGGCTCGTCGGGCAGGGTCACCCCCGCCTGCTTGAGTTGATCGAGCCGCTCTACGGCCTTTTCGATGAGACTCACGACGACTCCTTATCCTGCAAACGTCCGCAGCATGACCGCGAGGGTCATGAGCGCGAACATGCCGACCAGCCCACTGACGGCACCGGCGAAAAACACTTTGCCCATTCGCTTGCGGCGCAGCAGCGCCGTATTGACCGTGCGCGACACCACACCAAGCACCGGGAGGCCAGTGGCCTCGCGCAGGGATTTGGCTTCGAAGAACACGGGGCGGATCTGCCAGGCCACGAAGGAAGCGAGCGCACCGATCATCAGCGCGACCAAGCCTGCGAGCGGCATCAACAGCGCACGGTTCGGCGCGGCCGGTTTGCTCGGCACGGCCGGCGGATCGATCAGGCGGAATTCCGCAACCCCGGTGGACGATTCCATCTCGACCGACATGTTCGCAGCCTCACGACGGGAGACCAGGCTCTCGTAGTTGCGCTTGTTCACGTCGTAGTCGCGATTGAGCTGCGCGTATTCAGCTTCCATCTCCGGCATCATCCGGGAGGAGGCCTTGAGGGTGTTGAGACGCGACTCGTACTCCGCCACCCGAGTGCGCAGCGAAGCGAGGTTGGCCTCCGACTCGGAGAGCGCCAGCTTCATCTGTTGGTAGACCGGGTTGCCGTTGACGGAACCCGCCGCAACGCCGCCGCTCTTCTTGCGCGCTTCGATTTCCTGCTTCTTCTGCGCCTCTAGCTGTTCGATCACGCGACGCGTGCCGACAACGTCCGGGTGTTCTTCGGTGAAGCGCTGGAGCAGCGAATCGAGCTGCTTTTTCATCGCATCGATACGGCCATCCAGGTCGGGGATCGAAACGCCAGACGCATCGTTGCCGTTTTCGGGCAAGAAGACGGGATCTTCGCCAGCGAGCTGGCGACGCAGGGCGTCGCGCGAGTTCTCGACCTCGCGCAGCTCCAGTCGCGCCTGATTGAGCTTGGAATTCAGCTCGGTCATCTGGCCAATGGAGTCCTTGCCCGAGTCACCGAAGAGCGCGATGTTCTTGAGCTTGAATTCCTTCAGCCGGTTTTCGGCTTCCGACAGCTTGCGTTCGTAGGTGCGGATCTGGTCTTCGATGAAGCGACGGGCGTCGTCGGAATCCTTGCGCTTGTCGCCCAGGCCGGACTCCACGAAGATCGACACCAGCGCCTGCACGACGCGCTTGGCGCGATCGGGATTCGTGTCCTTGTACGAGAGCACAAACAGATCGTCGCGGCCGCCGCTGCCGATCTGGACGCGCTTCATCACGTCCTCGATCAGGCGCTCGCGCTCTTCACGTGACTTGACCGCAAGATCCAGGTCCGCCATGCGGATCAGCTTCTCGATGTTCGGTCGGCTGATCAGCGTGCGGCTGAGGATGGTGACCTGCTGTTCGACATTGGTCGGAACCGCAAGCCCCTGCATCAGCGGCTTGAGCACGGACTGGGTATCCACGAACACCCGTGCGCTCGCCTGGAACTGGTCGGGAAGAAGAAATATCGCGACCGCCAGCACAATGCCAGCAAGCCAACCCACGGCGACACCCAGCCAACGGTAGCGCCACATGCCGCGCAGATGCGCGAGCAGATCGGAAAGAAGCTGTTCCATCTCAGATCCTGCTGCCCTTCATTTCAACGACGGAGAAAGGCTCAGAACCAGCCCTGGGGGATGATGAGCACATCGCCCGGCTTCATCTCGATGTTGGCCGAGACGTCACCCTTGCGCAGCAGATCCTTGAGTCGGACGCTGTATTGCTTGCCGCCTTCGCTCGTGCGCAGGATGCTGGCCGCGTTGCCGTCTGCGAAGTCGGTGATCCCGCCGACGGCGATCATCACGTCAAGCAGGGTCATGCGCTGCTTGTAGGAGAGGATCTGGGGTTTGGCGGCTTCGCCCACGACGCGGATCTGCTCGCCGTAGGGGCCGACGAAGCCGGTCACGACCACGGTGACGATCGGGTCGCGGATGTACTTGCTGAGGGCTTTCTCGATGTCACGCGCCAGCGTGGAGGCATCCTTGCCGATGGCGGGCAGATCCTCGACCAGCGGTGTGGTGATCTTCCCATCCGGACGCACCGGCACGCTCATGGAGAGCTCGGGATTGCGCCACACGACGATATTCACCGAATCGCCAGGGCCGATCAGGTAATTGTAGTCCGCGGCGTTCGCCGTGGCCGGCGCAGCCGGGTATTGCGTGGCGCAGCCGCCAAGCATCGCCGCGAACACCAGCACGGCTACGACAAACAGGCGACCGAACAGTCGATCGGCTCCAGACATGATGATCTCCCACAGTTCTTACGAGCGCTGGGGAGGGATCCTAGCGTCAGCGTGTTACCCGCACTCGCGAAGAATCCGGGGCCACCGGAGCTTTTTCACGCCCCGGCCGAATCGGGTTTGGCGGCCGTGTCATTTTTCTCAGATCGACTGTAGCGCCCCGGCGACATGAGTCCCGTGGGGTCCAGGGCGCCCTTCAGACGTCCGATGAAATCCCAGTAGACAGGTGCCTGCTTCATCAGCCAGGGCATGCTGCGCGCGCCGACCCGGTAAGGCAGGTAGCCCATGCTCTGCCCACGTTCGAGCAACTCGTCGTAGCAGGCATGTGCAGCATTCCGCTGGGCGCCGTTGTCGAGATCGAAGACCAGCGGCACGGTGCTATCGAAGACACGATCGGACAGGCTGGTGAGCGTGATCAGCGGCTCCATGCCGTGCCTGCTGGTCACTTCACGCACCATTGCCACGTAGCGCGTCGCATCCTCCGGAGTCATCGGCACCAGCGGTGCATACCAGAGGAGGCCGCAGCCGTCGCGCGCCGGATCGGCCGGCCGGCCGGCCGGTATCGACTTGCCGGAGCGCCAGTAGGCCAGCGGCATGGCCGTCTCGTTCGGCGCGCCATTCACGAGCTCAAGCGACTTCTCCAGCATGGTCACTTTGCTGACGAGACCGGAGGGCAGAACGGACGAAAATCGCCTCGCGAAAGCCGCCAGGCGAGACGCCCCTTCGGCGGAGAAGAAGAGGACGCGCCCCGCCACCGGCCGAATCGCACGGCTGATGTTCCTGCGCGCCGCGGCGACGACGCCCTTGGTGCCGTAGAGCGTAATGAAACCAGTCCAGGCGGGCGCCTGGTATTGACGCCCCATCTCGGCGATGCGCTCAGCGGAAATCAGTCCGTCCGGGCCAATCGCTTCGCGCGGATATGGCGCGGCCATGGACAGTACGCGGTGCTGGTTCATGAGATTGATGCCGCCCACGACCCCGGGGTGACTGGCGATTATCGCCCTTACCCTTCCCACGAGCTCGCCAAAACGCGCCGCATCCTTGAGGGAGACAAAACCCGCGCAGACCGTTTGCGGCTGCCGCGCAAGCGCGATGCTCATCGCCGTAACGACGCCGAAGCCGGATTGGGTAAACAGCCCGTCCACGTAAGCGCCGATGCCCCATTTGAAAAGCCGGTCGATGCGCTGACCGCCCATTTGGGTAAGCGCGGGCCGGTAGATGCTCCCGTCCGGCAGCACGACCTCGATCGAGGTCACTGCAGAGAAATGGTCGGCCCACGGCGTGACACCGTAGCCCCGCTCCAGCGCGTTACCCAGGAGGCTGCAGGTCGGCCCCGCGCCGGTTACCGGCACGAGGAAGTCATGACCACCTGCGCGCAGAAAATCACGCAGCATGCCTTGAGTGACGCCAGGCTCCACCGTCACCACCCCCAGCTCGGCATCGAATTCCAGTATCCGGCTCATCTCGGACAGATCGAGAATGAGGCAGCCCGACGCGGCTGGGTTGGCGGATCCGTAGCCCCAATTCCTGCCTGTGCTAATTGGGTAGACCGGCACGCCCTCCGCGCTCGACATTCGTACGACGTCGGCGACCTCCTCGCCAGTACGAAGGCGAATCGCACCGGCGATCTCTACCGCATAGCCCGTGGTGCAAGGACCGTACCGGTGCCGGGCGGCCTCGCCCAGAACAAGTCGATCCGCTCCGAAGCGCGCCGTCAGTTCGTCGATCAGCTGCTGCACCGACATCGCCAGCCTCCCAAGAAAATCGTCAGAGGGCCGCCCCACAAAGTGGCGTACCTGCGTAAAAGTGCCGCGCCGCCATTCGGTTCGGCGCAGATCATCGGCCCCGCCACTGGGCGGCACGAGCCATCTATCCAGCAAGCATAGCCGGGCGGGAGTTCGGCGACGCAACATCGCTGCACTGCTGAACAAGCCGACCGCTGCCGCCTCTAACACACCAATAACAGAGGGGGCGTCCATGTCAATTCTCGACCGATTCAATCTTGGCGAAGGTTTCAAGCGCTATTTCGCGGTTCGCCCGGCGCTCTCGGAGGTCGATCGACACAAGGTCTACCGGATCCGCCATCAGGTGTACTGCGAGGAGCTGCGCTGGGAAGCCCCCAGACCCAGCGGCGAGGAGTGCGACGCCTACGATCAGCACTCGCTGCACTGTCTCATGACACGCTCCGACGACCAGAACAACCTCGTCGGTTGCACTCGCCTCGTGCTGCCGCCGCTCGATGACATGAACCGACCCCTGCCCTTCGAGAGATCCTGCGCGGACTCCATCGACCGCAGCATCGTGGATCCGTCGAAACTGCCGCGCGACAGTATCGCGGAGATCTCTCGCCTGGCCGTCCGGGCACAGTACCGACGCCGCAAGGGTGAAGATCGGCAGGAGCTTCCCCTGTCCGAGAGCGAGGAGCGGGACGGCGACCAGCAGCCGCGCTTTCCCTACATCCCGCTAGGGCTCTACATGGCCTCCGTGGCACTCGCCCACCGCAAAGGCATTGAGACGCTGTTCGTGCTGACTGAGCCGCGACTGTCGAGTCACTTCGCCAAGCTAGGCGTAGAGATCATCCAGATCGGAACGCCGATCGAGCATCGCGGCATGCGCATCCCCTCGATGATGCGGACGAGCAAGATCATCAAGGGACTGCGCTTCTTCATGCGCCCGATGTACCGGGCGATCAGCGAGGAAGTCGACCGGGCGATCGATGCATCTGCCGTAGCAGGCAGCAGCCTGCCACGCTAGCCCAGCGCTGTCGGCGGACTTTACGCGGGCTCAAAAATTGCCGCGCGCAACCGCGAAATTTCATTACACATCAATGCACTACAGACTCTGGCACCACCCATGCTTATGAGACCGCGAGCCAGATATCGAATGGTTCCTTAGCAAAGGAGAATCCGAATGAGCATCAAGAAGGCACTGATGGCGCTGTCGGTCGCTGCAGCGTGCGCAGTTCCCGGCATGGCCAGCGCCAGCCCGATCACCGTCGGCGGCGTGACTTGGGATCCCGATTCGATCGTGGATTTCTCGTCTTTCTCTCTTGGCATCCGCCAAGTCATTAACAGCACGACCGGCGCAGTCAGCGGCTATGGTGTGATCTCCACCATGAACCTGACGCCCGCCTCGTCCTTCGTTCCGGGCGGCGAACTGACGTTCCAGTTCGGTGGCTTCACCCCCGTAACCTTCGGCGCGCTGCCGAACGTGCCCGGCCAGATCATCGGCTACACCGGCGGCTGGGTTAAGGTCTACGTCGGCAACTCGATTCAAGTGAATCAGGCCGACTTCACCACGCTGAACGCCGCCAACACCGGCGACGGCGTGCTGTGGCTTGAACTGGCTGGTCACGCCCTCGGCGCCAACAACATCACCTTCACGGGTACGGTTGCTGGCATGGGCAGCGACGTGTCCCAACTGACCGGTATCGGCCTGCTGGACGTGGTCGGCGGCGCCGCTGCAGCCAACTTCGACACCAACACCCGCCAAGACGGCGCAGACTTCACCTTCTCGAACAGCTTCACCACCTTCCTGGCTGGCCTGCTCGACGCTGGTGGTACCGGCAACTTCAAGTCGGACAGCATCCCGGAACCGGCTTCGCTGGGTCTCGTGGGTCTGGCGATGCTTGGTCTCGGCGCTATTCGCCGCAAGAAACAAGCCTAAAGAGTCGCTCCAGAGAAAAAGGGCCGCCCTTTGGGCGGCCCTTTTTCATGGCTATGCGTCGCGATTCGCGGCGGCATGAAGCAAATTCGTTGAATTGTTTGCAGCCCTTAGTGGCGGAAAATTGGCCGTGACTGCGAGTGATCTTTCTTTGGCAACCGCGCCTCCAGTGAGGCTCGCATTCGCTGCGATGTAGCTCCGGAAATCGCGGCTTCTTGAATGTCTACGACTCAGATGGAGTCGGATCTGGCCAAGGAAGCGATCTATACGATCGATGAGGACACCGCAGCCCTGCGCCGAGAAGCAGCCGCATTCACTCGGCTATGCAGCCCCGCGGCAAGTAGTTTTCCTCGACGTCGCTGTGACAGGTCCATGTGCCTTCGGCGCTTCGCTCCCAGCGGAGCTTCTTTCCGAGCACTTGGGCAGACGCCTTGTTCCCGAATGTGCTTTCGATTTTGCCCGAACCGGAATGATCGGCATCGAATGACACAAACGGCGCTCCGGTTCCAGGAGGCACTGTGCCTACGTTCGGCGCTCCGTCCAGGATGGATGAACCAGTAGCCAGGGGATTGCACTGGCCGTCGGCCGTACCGAAGACGAATTTCCCATTCAGCACGCAGTCCTCAAATGCGGACTTGAGCGATCCTGTTTCCCCCATGGCTCGCGCGGCCTGACTACGCGCAATGTAGGAGCGGTATTGCGAGCTGGCGAGCGCCGCTAAGATGCCGATAATGGCAACCACGATCATCAGCTCGATCAAGGTGAAGCCGCGTTGGCTGCGTCTCACGACAATCTCCCTAGCCGTCGATAGGACTGGAAACACTTAGAAAAAAGGGGTGCTCGACGAGCACCCCTCTCCACCCTACGGCCGAACTCCGCAATTACGGAGCCGGGCAGCCCGCGGTGTTGTACTTAGCGTCAGCCGTGCTTGCGCACGTCCAGCTGCCGGCCGCATCGCGAGACCAAGTAATCGTCTTGGCGCCACCGGAAGTCAGTGCTGCAGAAGCCTTGTTGCCGAAAGTGGCGACAATAGTGGCGATACCGGTATTGGCAAGCGTAACCTGCGGAACGCCCGTACCGGCGGCGACTGCCGGCAGACCACCTTGCGCGGCGCCGTTCAGAATGCTCGACCCAGTGTATTGCGGATCACAATGGGTGGCGTCCGTAGGACCCACGTCAAATTTACCGTTGTTCAGACAGTCTTCGATCGCGGTCTTGATCGCGCCCGACTCACCCACCGCACGCGAAACTTGCGACTTGGCGACGTAGGTCTGGTACTGCGGAATGGCGATGGCGGCCAGGATGCCGATGATCGCGACCACGATCATCAGTTCGATCAGGGTGAAGCCTTGTTGCATCTTCTTCATGGGGTTCTCCTAGCAAAGAGTCTCGGCGGGGCTACCGCTCGGGTCTCTTTATGCAGATGGTGTGCCAGCGACGCCGGGGCGGACAAAACCCTTAAAAATCAAAGCACCAACGAATCTAGCCAGGCAGCGGCAGGCGCAAACTGCCGTTTTTCGTCACTTATTTATGACGAATGCGGTCCACCTACGTCAGCGGATGCAGACCTTGCGGACCTGTTTGATGTCAGTGAGCCCCTGCAGAACCTTGCCGATCCCGTCTTGGCGCAAGGTCCGCATGCCGTCGTCCAGAGCGGTACTCAGCAGTTCGGAGACGCGGGCGCGACTCTGGATCAGGCCTTTGATGCTGTCCGAACCGATCATGAGTTCGTGCAGGCCGACGCGGCCGCGATAGCCTTCGGTGCACTCCTGGCAGCCGACCGCCTTATATAGCGTGAGCTTGCCGTCCGGGCCGCTGTGCTCGCGGTGCCAGTCCGCGAGGATCGCGGCTTCGGCCGCGATCGGGTCGGTGGCGAAGGCGCGGGTGGCGCGCATGTCTTCGCAGTACTCGGAGAGCAGCCCTCGGATCTCGTGCTCGTCCGGGTAGTAAGACTGCTTGCAGTGCTTGCACAGCCGTTTCGCGAGGCGCTGAGCCAGGACCCCGAGCAGCGCATCGGCGAAATTGAAGGGGTCCATGCCCATGTCGAGCAGGCGGACCACGGACTCGGGCGCGCTGTTGGTGTGGAGAGTCGAGAGCACGAGATGGCCGGTCAGCGAGGCTTCCACGCCGATGGTCACGGTTTCGCGGTCGCGCATTTCGCCGACCATGATCACGTCCGGGTCGGCGCGCAGGAAGGCGCGCATGACGGTCGGGAAGTCCAGCCCGGCCTTCCGGTTGACCTGCACTTGCCGCAGACCGCGCTGCGTGATTTCGACGGGATCCTCCGCGGTCCAGATCTTGGTCTCGCCGGTGTTGAGCGCCTTGAGGATTGAGTGCAGCGTCGTCGTCTTGCCTGAGCCGGTCGGGCCGCAGCAGAAAAAGATGCCGTAGGGCTTGCCGATCGCGCCTTCGAGCAGCGCGAGGTTGTGCGGCGACATGCCGAGGTCCTTCAGCGGCAGTGGCTCGCCGTTGGCGAGCAGACGCATCACGACGTCTTCCATGCCGCCTGCGGTGGGAATGGTCGCCACGCGCAGTTCGATGTCCAGCGGGCCGTACTTCCGGAAGCGGATCTTGCCGTCTTGCGGTTTGCGACGCTCAGAGATGTCGAGGTCGCACATGATCTTGATCCGGGTGATCAAGGGGCTGCGGTAACTGGCGGGAACCTCGATGTAGGGCACGAGCGTGCCGTCCTTGCGGAAGCGGACCAGCGTCTTCTCTTTTCCCGGGCGCGGTTCGATATGGACGTCCGAGGCGCCTTGTCGGTGCGCATCCACGATGATCCGGTTCACGAGCTTCACCAGCTCGTTATCCGCCGCTGCGGAGAGCTCATCCGCGCTCGGCGATTCGCGTTCGTCGTCGCCCATGCCGGAGAGCAGGTCCGATACCGAGGAATCATCGAAACCGGCACCGAAGAGCTGATCGACCGTCTGCTCGAACTCCTGTTGCGTGGTCACGCGGAAGACGAGCTTGGCATCCGGGAACACGTTCTCCGCGACTCGCGCGCCGCGCGTGCCCTCCGGATCGGTCGTGAGCAGCACGATGCCTTCCTGGTTTTCCTCCAGCGGCACCCAGCGACTCTGCAGCACGTAGTCCTTCTTGATATTGCGCAGCAGGTCCATCGGCTTGATGCGATCGGAACGGAAGGGCTCGTAGGCCACGCCGTAGAAGCGCGACATCGCGTCCCCGATCTGTGCGAGCGCCACTCGGTGCTCGTTCACCAGGATGTCTTCCGGGTTTGTAAGCTGCTCGCGCGCCTTGGCATTGGCGGCTTCGAGCTGGTCGGCGCTGACCAGACCGGCGCGCACCAGGTATTCGTGCTTGTTGCGCAGCGGTTTCTCGGCCTGGAGGCGTTGGGCGAAGGCGACGCCCAGCGTCTGCGCCAGCCCGAGCAGACCCTCCTCGTCCATGCTCGTGAACGCCGAACCGTCACGCGCATTGATCAGTTGCACCACGCCCAGCAGCGCGTTTTCCGGCCCGCCCAGGATTGGCGCCACCAGCATCTGCTTGCTGTGAAAGCCGCTCTTCTCGTCCACCTCGCGGCGGAACTCCAGGTTCGGCGAAATCCGCTTCAGCTCCTCGACGTCGTAGACGTCGCGGACATTGAGCACCGACTTGTGAAAGGCCACGTAGCCCGCGACGCTGCGGTCGGAGATCGGCAGCCGGATCGCCTTGATCGACTGCAGGCCCGTCTTCACGCGCGACACGATCGCCGCGCCGGATTCATCCACCGTATAGAGCGTGATCCGCTCGGCGCCGAACAGGCTGCAGATGTCCGACGAGAGCTCGAAGACGATCTCGTCGATGTTATTGGTGGCGTGGACCTTCTGCGTGAGGGTCTTGAGCCCCTTGAAGAAGGCCAGCTGGCGGTTCAGGTCTCCGCCGCGGGCGACAGGTGTGTTCATGGCGAATCTCCGCGCCCGCGCCCGCAGCGCGCGCGCCAGTCAAAGCTCGAAACGATGGTCGTTCTCGAGGATGCGCAGTTCCAGAGGCCCCGGATAGGCAGCGAGTTCCCCGCGGATCTCTTCCGCCTGGGCGGGCTTGAGATGGGTGATGTAGACCTTCGGCTGAACCGTAAGCCGATCCAGTACGGAGAACAGCATGCGCGGGCACAGGTGGCGCGCCGCCAGCGCGAGGTCGTGCAGGGAATTCGGGAAGGCTGTCTCGATGATCAGGGTCTGGAGGTCCGTCATCCCGTTGAGCGCGGCAATCAACGGATCGCAGATCGTGGTGTCACCGGTGAAGACGAGGCTGCCCAAGCCATTCTGGATGCGGTAACCAACGGCCGGCACCGCGTGCAGCGCGGGCAGCGCCGTGATGCGCCGTTCGCCCAGCCGTACGCTCTCGCCAACGCGCATCTCGTTGAACCGCATCATCGGATGCATGCGGTCGGGAATGGCGGAGAAGTCTGGCCAGACCAGCCAGTTGAAGACATGCGAACGGATGATGCGCAACGTCTCCGGTGTCGCATGCACCGTGATCGGGTCGCTGCGCAGTTCGCCCACCGTATCGACCAGGAAGGGCAGGAAGGCGATGTGGTCCAGATGCGCATGGGTGATGAAGACGTGGTCGATGCGCAGGAGCTGATCGACCTCCAGCACCGCGACACCGGTGCCGCAGTCGATCAGGATGTCGTCGTCAACGGCAAGCGCTGTCGTCCGCGTTTGCAGACCACCGATGCCGCCGCTGCATCCGAGCACCCTTACTTCCACGCTGCGCCCCATCCTCGAGTGTCCGCGCCAGCGTGTTCGCTATCGCAGGTAGAACTCCATTTTTACCCCGGCCAGCTCAATCACGTCGTGATCCTGTAGGGGGTGCGCCTGCGCATCAATCTGACGACCATTGACCACGGGGAAGCTGGTGCCCTCGACATGGGTGATGAAGTAGCCGTGCGAACGGCGGGTGATCACCGCGACCTGCACGCCGGGCTTGCCCAGGGTGGTGAGGGATTTGGTGAGTTCTAACTCGCGGCCAGCGTTGCGGCCGGAGAGGATCTGCACTACACCTGCGTGGCCCGCGCCCGCAGGCGGCGGTGCGTCCCAGTTGGTGCCGCTCATGCCGCCGGAACTGGTAATGCCGCCGGTGGAGGTCACGCCCTGGGTCGCGGTCTGCGCTTCGGCAAAACCGGTGACCATGGTCTCGGCGGCAGCGCGCATGGTCGCGCCCTGTGTCTTGGTGAAATCGGGCGAAGGCTCGAAGGCCTTGGCGAAGGTATTTGAGGTATCCGTCGCCGGCGCGTCCTTGAGGAACTTGAGCCGGTACTTGCCCAGTTCGACGATGTCGCCGTCCTTGAGCGCGTGCTTCTTGACCGGCTGCCCGTTCACATAGGTGCCGTTGGTGCTGTTCAGGTCCTCAAGGAACGCATCCTGCAGGATCGTGGTGATCTGCGCGTGCTCGCCGCTGATCGCCAGGTTGTCGATCTGGATGTCGTTGTGCGGCTTGCGGCCGACCGTAATGCGCTGCTTGTCCAGCGCGATTTCCTTCAGGACGAGGCCGTCCATGCTCAGGACGATTTTCGGCATGCGGTCTTTCCTCGATGCGCGGTGGCAGGCAGCGCCACCGCATGAATTCCGAAATCATGCCGCGCCAGAGCGCCGCGGGCAACCGCTCAGTAGGGCAAAGCGGTTCCCAGACCCGCCTTGCGCGCCCGCTCCAGCACCTCCATGCCAAGTGCGAGGTCCTGGATCGCCATGCCTTGGGACTCGAAAAGGGTGATCTCGTCGGGCGACTCACGCCCCGGACGGGCTCCGACCAGAACCTCGCCGAGCTCTGCCAGGGCGGATTCGCGCAGCCGCCCCTTCTCCAGCGAGGGCAGCAGATCGCCGGCCTCGCGCAATGCGGTGGCACGGCTGTCGACCACGACGCGCGCGCAACGCTGCACCGCGGTCTCGTCCAGTTCGCGGCGGATCAGGGAATTGGAGCCGGCGGCATTGATATGCGTACCGGGCGCTAGCCAGGCGCCTTCGAACAGCGGCTTGGGCGAGGTCGTCACGGTCACGACGATGTCGGCACGCGCCAAGCTGGTCTGAGCGTTCTCGCCCGGCACCACCTGCGTACCGCTGAGCTGGGCCATCTCGTCGCAGAAGCGCTGCAGCCGCTCACGGTCCCGCGCAAAGACAGTGAACCGCTCGACCGCGCGAACCTCGGCGAGCGCCAGCAATTGACCGCGCGCCTGCCAGCCCGCGCCGAACATCACGACCTCGCGCGCGTCTTCACGCGCCAGCCGTGATGCGGCCACGCCCCCTGCGGCGCCGGTGCGATGCATGCCGAGCGCATCGGCCTCGATCACGGCCAGCGGCTGCCCCCCGACGGCGTCGAAGAGATGCAGCCAGAAGCGCGCGCCTTCGCGGTTCGAGGTATAGGTCTTGAAGCCGACCACGCCGCGGTCGAACAGGCCGCCCTGCAGCAGATGCTGGACCACGGCCCCGCCGCGCACCCGCTGTCGCGGGAAGTCGGCCGCCTCGCCGCGCGCCAGGGCCTTGTGCGCAGAGGCGACCGCAGCCAGGGCAGTCGGCATGTCGAGAACCTGGCTGACCTCGGCTTCGCTGAGGAAGAGCGCGCTCATGCAGGACCTCCATCGGAGCGGGGCGTCGCACGGCCGCGCGTCAGCAACCGGCCGATCACGACGACTGCCAGCGCGCCACCCGCAGCCGCCGCGTAATGCAGCCACTCAGGCGCGAGCGGCAGGTACTCCCGCAGGCCTGGGTCACCCACGATCATGCCGCCCGCCACCCAGCCAAGCAGTGCGGCGCCACAGATCACGATGGCCGGGATGCGCTCCATGGCCACCATGATGAGCTGGCTGGACCACATGATCAGGGGGATGCTCACCAGCAGCCCGAACACGAGCAGTACCACGCTGCCGTGGGAAGCGCCGGCCACGGCCACCACGTTGTCCAGGCTCATCACGAAATCCGCGACGATGATGGTGCGCACCGCGGCGCCCAGGCGCGTGGCGCCGGGGATGTCCTGGTCGTCCTCCTCGGGCAGCAGCAGCTTCACGCCGATCCAGAGCAACAGGAGGCCGCCCACCAGTTTCAGCCAGGGCTGGTCCAGCACATAGGCCGCAAAGAGAGTGAGCGTCACGCGCAACACTACCGCGCCCAGCACGCCCCAGAAGATGCCGCGGCGACGCAGCTCCGGCGGCAGGTTGCGGCAGGCGAGCGCGATCACGACCGCGTTGTCGCCCGAAAGCACGAGGTCGATGAGGATGATCTGGCCCACCGCGATCCAGAAGGCGGTGGAAGTGAAGTCCTGGATCAGGGAAAGCTCGGTCACGATCTGGCCTTGATGAAACGTGGATTGATTCTAGCGTCGCGGAGCCCGAAGACCGGTCGGCCGTACGGGCGATACGCTGTCGGACGGCGCGCCATCGACGCGGCGTGCCAATCGTCCGCACTGGCGGTGGGGCGATGTCCGGAGGCGAGCCGCTTCGCGCGCGTCATTGCGCCAACGAATGCGGCTGACGAAGCGCGCAAATGAAAACGCCCGGCATGGCCGGGCGTTCGCGATACGCGGATCGCGTCTGATCAGAGCAGGCTCTTGAGCAGCTTGCCCATCTCCGACGGGTTGCGCGTCACGGTGAAGCCGCACTCCTCCATGATGGCGAGCTTGGCGTCGGCGGTGTCCGCGCCGCCGGAGATCAGCGCGCCAGCGTGGCCCATACGCTTGCCGGCTGGGGCGGTGACGCCCGCGATGAAGCCGACCACCGGCTTCTTCATGTTGGCCTTGCACCACTGTGCAGCTTCGGCTTCGTCCGGACCGCCGATCTCGCCGATCATGATCACGGCGTCCGTATCCGGATCGTCGTTGAACATCTGCATGACGTCGATGTGCTTCAGACCATTGATCGGGTCGCCGCCGATACCGACTGCGGAAGACTGGCCCAGGCCGATCTCGGTCAGCTGTGCCACGGCTTCATAGGTCAGCGTGCCGGAGCGCGAGACCACGCCGATGCGGCCCTTGCGGTGGATATGACCGGGCATGATGCCGATCTTGATTTCGTCCGGCGTGATGAGGCCCGGGCAGTTCGGGCCGAGCAGCAGCGTCTTCTTGCCGCCGGCGGCTTCCTTGGCCTTCATCTTGTTGCGCACTTCCAGCATGTCGCGGACCGGAATGCCTTCGGTGATGCAGATGGCCAGATCCAGGTCGGCTTCCACCGCTTCCCAGATCGCCGCGGCGGCGCCCGCCGGCGGCACGTAGATGACGGAGACGGTCGCGCCGGTCTGGCCAGCAGCTTCCTTCACCGTGCCGAAGATGGGGATGTTGAAGATCGACTCGCCCGCCTTCTTCGGGTTCACACCCGCGACGAAGCAGTTCTTGCCGTTGGCGTATTCCTGGCACTTTTCGGTGTGGAACTGGCCGGTCTTGCCCGTGATGCCCTGGGTGATGACCTTGGTGTCTTTGTTGATCAGAATCGACATGTCAGTTTCCTCTGGGCCTTACTTGACGGCGGCCACGATCTTTTCGGCCGCTTCGGCCATGGTGTCGGCGGCAATGATCGGCAGGCCGGAGTCGGCCAGGATCTTCTTGCCCAGTTCTTCGTTCGTGCCCTTCATGCGCACGACCAGAGGCACCTTCAGATGCACTTCGCGCGCGGCCGTGACCACGCCGGTGGCGATGGTGTCGCAGCGCATGATGCCGCCGAAGATGTTGACCAGGATGCCCTCGACCTTGGGGTTCTTGAGCATGATCTTGAAGGCTTCGGTGACCTTCTCGGTGGTGGCACCGCCGCCCACGTCGAGGAAGTTCGCCGGCTCGGCGCCGTAGAGCTTGATCGTGTCCATGGTCGCCATCGCGAGGCCGGCGCCGTTGACCAGGCAGCCGATGTTGCCGTCGAGCGAGATGTAGGCGAGGTCGAACTTGGAGGCCTCGATCTCGGCAGCGTCTTCTTCATCCAGGTCGCGGTAGGCGACGATGTCCGGATGACGGAAGAGCGCGTTGGAGTCGAAGTTGAACTTGGCGTCCAGGGCCTTGATGTTGCCGTTGCCTTCGAGGATCAGCGGATTGATTTCCGCCAGCGAGGCATCGGTGTCCATGTAGCAGGTGTAGAGCTTCTTGAAGGTATCGATCGCTTGGGGAATCGAAGCATCGGGAACGCCGATGCCCTTCGCGAGTTCGGTGGCTTGCGCGTCGGTGAGGCCGGCGAGCGGATCCACGAAGACCTTGATGATCTTCTCGGGCGTGTTGTGCGCGACCTCCTCGATGTCCATACCGCCTTCGGAGGAGGCCATGATCGCGACCTTCTGCGTGGCGCGGTCGGTCAGCGCAGCGACGTAGTATTCCTTCTTGATGTCGGCGCCTTCCTCGATCAGCAGGCGACGGACCTTCTGGCCTTCCGGGCTGGTCTGGTGCGTAATCAGCTGCATGCCGAGGATTTCGTTGGCCAGGGTGCGGACTTCGTCCAGCGAGCGGGCGAGCTTGACGCCGCCGCCCTTGCCGCGGCCACCCGCGTGAATCTGCGCCTTCACCACCCAGATCTTGCCGCCCAGCGACTCGGCCGCCTTCACCGCCTCATCGACGGAAAAACAGGGAATACCGCGCGGCGTAACCACACCGTATTTGCGCAGGACTTCTTTCGCCTGGTACTCGTGGATTTTCATGATTGCCCTTCGGTTCGGCCTGCCGCGCGAATCGGCAACAGGCGCCAGTCTTTGTTTGGATCCGATCCGCGGCTGAACGGTGAATCCAGCGGGATCAATTCAGGAAGTCGGAAGCGCCTCGTCCGCATCGACGCGCGCCATCGGCCGCACTTCCTTCTCGGCCAATGCCGGACCGGGCGCCCAGACAGCGCCGTTGCCGCAGTGCAACACCCGGAGCCGCGGATTGTAACGGAAACCGGCTTGCCATGGCCTTACGCGGCACGCGTTCAAGCCTCTTTCGGCTTGTGCCAACGGGGGTAATAGCGACGCACCACAGCACCGTCCAGCGCGAGGGCGTGACAACGGTCGAGCTGGTAGGGCTGGGCCTCACCTTCGTCCTCGCGCACGAGGGTGGCAAGGGTCTGCAAGGCGACCGTGGGCAAGGCGAAGAGCAGTTCGGTGAGATGCGCGCAGCCCTGAATACCACCGAAACGCTCAGTGACCGCGCGGCGGAAGCCATCGAAGAGATTGCAGCCCGCCAGCGCTGAGTAGTCCGGTGCGATCTGCTCGCAGGCGCCGGGATAGGGCGAAGCCTCGGTCAGGGCCTGCAGGCCGTGCACCTGGAAACGCCGGTCGAATACCAGACGGATCCGCATGCGGTGCACCGGCTCGCCAGCACGGCGCAGGCCCGACAGGATGGCGTAGTCGACCGCCTTGGTGTCGAGCAGCGCGGCCTCGATCTCGAACAGCCCGTCCTCCCGGACGAAGCCCTGCAGGTCGATGCGGCGCTGATGCAATGGCCGCCGCGGCACGGCGGCGTCGCCTTCCGCGAGCGCGGAGGCTGCCTGGTTTGATGCGGACATTCCGAGCTTCCCTACTGATGCGGAGCCGCTCCGGCTCCAATACGCATCCGTATGGTAGCAAGTCAGCCCGCCCTGCGGCAGGCCGGTCTCAAAGATGCAGGTCCAGCCAGTCGCGGACCTCGGCGATGCGGTTGCGATCGCCGTCGAAGAGCGCGGGAATGCCGTGTGCGCCGCCTTCGACCAGGCGCAGGGCGAAATCGCCTTGCGCCGAACCCGCCATCGCGCGCACGGCGCGGGCGCTGTTGCCGTCGTTGGCCGCCGCGAAGACCATCAGCCCCCGACCGGCGAAATCCAGCATCGGCTCGCTGAAGGTGCCGCTGGGAGACAACGCCACGGCCGCTCCGCACTGAGCGTCGGCAGCGCAGACCTGGATGCCCACATTGCCACCGAGGCTGGCGCCCAGCACGCCCACGCGATCCGCCGCCACACCGGTCTGCTGACGCACCCAGGCCAGCCAGGACTTCGCATCGGCCATCTCGGCCTGGAATTCCAGCATGCCGCCGGTTTCCCCATAGCCGCGCAGGTCCACCGCCAACACCCGGAAACCAGCATCGAGCAGCGCCGGCAGGAGCGGCGACCAGGATGTGCGATTGCTGAACATCGCGTGCATCAGCAACACAGCTCGGTCGCCGGGTTTGTCGGATTCATGCCAGGTGCCCTTGAGCACCAATCCGTCGGCGGCCTTGATCGCCACCTCGCGCGAGCCGGCCGATACCGGCGTACTGACAAGGAGGGCGAGCAGGCAAAGCAGGCGCAAGAACGGACGACACATCATGGATCTCCGGGGAAACGCGCCGCAGTCCGGCGCACCCGGGCGAGACTATTCCGCACCTGGCTGCTTCATCTGACTCAACTTGTCCCGGCATCCGAGGCGTCGGGCACGAAGACGAAGCCCTGCGGACAGCTTGCGTTGCGCGCACCCGGGTGGCGCCCAGTCACGGCCCCGGCCAGAGCGAGCGATGAGAACGCCCCACCTCCGCGCTCAGCGCAAGCGAACCGGCACGCAGAGCTCGCCCTGCAGGCGACCGTCGCCCCCATGCAGGCCGCTGCGGCGCAGGCGTTCGTAGCCTGGCGCATAGCCATGCGCCAGTCCGTTGCGCGGCATCCACACCGCGAGCAGCCAGCGCCACACATGGTCGACACGGCCGACGATGTCGTCGATCGGATAGATCAGATAGTCGTGCGCGGCCACCTCGCGTACCGGCACCTCACGCGGTGCGACCTCGCCTGCTCGCAGCACGATGCCCACGTCGTGGCGGCAGTCCTGCACCGGCACCATCGACGGGTCATCCAGCCACACGCCGACGAATTCGCGGCCTTCGCTTTCAAGGCCGAGCGCCTCGCAACGCCGCAGGCACCAGGCCCAGAAGGGACCGACGTGATCGCCATACGCCCCGCGCACGCGAAAGTAGGCGATCCGCAGCGCGGGGCGATGCTCCACCCGCACCGGGCTGGTATCGGCGGATTGCAAAGCCAGATGCTCGGGGAAGCCGAGCTCGGGCGAGAACACCCGTAGCTTGTCCGGGTCGGGGTCCGGCAGGAGCGGGCCCATGCCGCCCACGGGGACAAGCGGACGGCGGGTGCGCTGATGCTCCACCAGGAGCGCACGCCGATAGGCCACGTGACCGCCAGCGCGCCAGTCGCTGGGCGACATGCCGTAGGCACGCCGGAAGGCGCGTGCGAAAGCCTCACCAGAGCCGAAGCCGCACTGGAAAGCGACATCGAGCACCGAGCTGCGCGGTGCGGCCAGGAAGATGCTTGCCGCCTGGCGCAGGCGCTGCACACGCACGTAGTCGGCGAAGGCATGGCCGGTGACTGCGCGGAAGACCTTGTGGAAGTGCGTGGGTGCGAAATGGGCGCGCTGCGCGGCCGCTTCCAGCGACACGCCGAGGCTCTGCCCCCAGAGCAGGGATTCCACATGATCGATGACGCGATTGACGCGTCCGGAGTAGCCGGCAAGATCGAGCGCGACGGGCATGGCCTACCTCGGACGGACGGGAATGCAGAGCTCGCCGCGCACACGGGGATCGCGCGCATCGAGGAAACAGGGGTTGTCGGCGACGCGCACCTGTTCATAGGGCCGTGCGGTAGCGGACGCGAGGCCGTTGGCGGGCAACCATTCGGCGAGCAGCCAGCGCCAGCTCAGCGAGGCTTCCGCCACCGTGCCGTCCAGCGTGCAGACCACATGCAGCCCGCCCTGCACCGTGCGTTCGACAAGGCCCACTGGCGCGGCTTCGCCTTCGTGCAGCACGAGACCGATCTCATGGCGGCAGCGCGCTGCGGGCGTGAGCGAAGGGTTGTCCAGCCAGGTCGCGATGCAGGCGCGCTCGCGCATGTCGATGCCCTGCCCCTCGCACCAGGCGTGGAGACGCTGCCACAGCACACGCACGTGCAAACCGTAGGGCCCGGTGAGCCGACAGTAGGCGATGCGTTGCGCCGGCCGCCGTTCCAGCTGGATGCGTTCGCCCGCGATCGCGAACTGCGCGAGCCCCAAGGGCATGCCGATCCCGGTCGCAAAGGTGCGCTCGCGGGTCTCGTCGGCCATCCAGGGCGCGGTGGCCCAGAGCGGACGCACCTCGGTGCGGACTTCCAGATGCTGGCGCAGTACGCCGCGGCGGTAGGCCACATGGCCGCCGCGGCGCCAGGCCGAAGGCGGACATCCGAAATGCAGGCGGAATGCGCGGGTCAGCGCCTCGCCCGACCCGAACCCGCAGGCCACCGCCACGTCCAGCACGGAGAGATCGAGGTCGCTGAGCAGGAGCGCGGCCGCTCGTTCGAGGCGGCGCCAGCGCAGGTAGTCGCCGAAGCGCGCACCCGCGACGACGCCGAAGACCTTGTGGAAATGCGTGGGCGCGAAACACGCGACCTGTGCCGCGGAGGCGAGGCTCAGCCTGTCTTCGAGATGCGCCTCGACATGGTCGATCGCGCGATTGACGCGGGCGTAGTAGCTGACCAGTTCGTGGGCGACGGGCATGCGCGGCGGCGGGCAGGAAAATGCGGATCGGGTGGTGGCGAACGCGGTGGCAAACGCGATGTGCGAACGCCACCGATTCTAGGACCCGCCCTGCCCTGCATCACGCCGCGCCGCCGCAATTGCGGCGCTCTATTCAGCTTCGCAATACCCGCTTCACATGGCGGACGATCATCAGCTCTTCGTTGGTCGGGATCACCCAGGCGGCAAGCTTGCTGCCATCGAAGGAGATCTGCGGTCCGCGGGCATTGTTGGCCGCGGCGTCGAACTGCAGGCCGAGCCAGTGTGCGCCTTCGCAGATGCGCGCGCGGATGAGCGCCGCGTTCTCGCCTATTCCGCCGGTGAATACCAGGGCATCGAGGCCGCCGAGCACGGCCGCCATGGCACCGATCTCGCGGGTGATCCGATACACGTAGTAATCCACCGCCAGGCGGGCGCGCAACGAATCGCTGGCGAGCAGCGCGCGCATGTCGGAGGACACACCGGAAAGCCCGAGCAGGCCGGACTCGCGATAGAGCAGCTTCTCGATCGCACGGGCATCCATGCCCTTCTCGTCCATCAGGTAGAGCAGGATGCCGGGGTCGATCGCGCCGCAACGCGTGCCCATGGGCAGGCCGTCGAGCGCCGTGAAGCCCATGGTCGTCGCCACGCCCATGCCACCATGCAGGGCCGCCATGCTGGCGCCGTTGCCCAGGTGCAGGACGATGGTGCGGCCGGTGGCGGCGCGCTTGTCGTAGTCACCCAGGACGCTGGCGATGTACTCGTAGGAGAGGCCGTGGAAGCCGTAGCGCCGGATACCGGCTTCGGCGTATTCCATCGGCAGCGCGAAGAGTTCCGCCACCTGCGGCTGGGTGCGGTGGAAGGCGGTGTCGAAGCAGGCCACCTGCGGCAGGTCCGGGAATTCCGCGGTCAGCAGGCGGATCGGCGTGAGGTTGTGCGGCTGGTGCAGCGGGCCGAACGGGATGTACTTCTCGAGCCGCGTCATGACATCCGCGTTGAGCAGGGTCGGCGCGGAGAACTCCAGGCCGCCGTGCAGCACGCGGTGGCCGATGGCGGCCGGACGCTGGATGCCTTGCGAGCGCAGGAAGCTGGTGACGCGTTTCATCGCGCCCTCATGGCCGAGCTGCGTGCCAACGGCCCAGTCTTCCTTGTCCAGCACGGTGTCTGCCGCGTCCTTCGCGACGAACTTCGGCTCGGTGAAAAGACCTTCGACCTGGCCGCGCAAGCGCAGCGCGAAATCGCCACCCTCGGGCTGGAAGACGGAGAACTTCAGGCTCGAGGAGCCCGCATTGATGACAAGGATGGAATCGTTCATGAGAGATGGGCCAGGGGAATTTCGCCGCTACGGCGATAGTGGGCGACAAGGGCCATGACGGCCGTGGAGGCCATGCGCGCGGCGACCGGGTCGGCGCGGCTGGTGAGTACGATGGGGACACGGGCGCCGAGTACGATGCCGGCTGAATCGGCCCCCGCGAGGTATTGCAGCTGCTTGGCAACCATGTTGCCGGCTTCGAGGTCGGGCACGAGCAGGATGTCCGCCTTGCCGGCGACCGGCGAGACGATCTTCTTGGTCTTGGCGGCCGCTTCGCTCACCGCGTTGTCGAAAGCGAGCGGGCCGTCGATGACGCAGCCGGTGATCTGCTTGCGGTCGGCCATCTTGCAGAGCATCGCGGCGTCGATAGTGGACTGGATCTTGGGCGTCACCGTCTCCACCGCGGAGAGCACCGCGACACGCGGCTCGGCGATGCCCAGCACATGCGCGAGATCGACGGCGTTCTGGACGATATCCACCTTGGCCTCGATCTCCGGAAAGATGTTGATCGCCGCGTCGGTGACCAGGAGCATCCGCGGATAGGCCGGCACGTCGAGCACGAAGACGTGGCTCACGCGACGCGCGGTACGCAGGCCGGTGGCGGACTTCACCACCGCGCCCATCAATTCGTCGGTGTGCAGGCTGCCCTTCATCAGGGCCTCGACCTTGCCTTCGCGTGCCAGCGCGACGGCGCGCTCGGCGGCCTCATGGCTGTGCGCGACCGGTTCGATCCGGTAGGGCGAGAGATCGATGCCTTCGGCTTCGGCCACCGCACGGATCCTGGCTTCCGGGCCGACCAGCACCGGGTCGATCAGGCCCTTGCGGGCGGCTTCGATCGGACCGAGGAGCGCGTCGCGATCGCAGGGATGCACGACTGCGGTGGTGACTGGCGGAATGCCCTCGCAGGCGTCGTACAAGCGCTGGAACACGTTCTTGCGCGGCACGTAGAAAGCCGCGCGCGCCGGGTCATCGAAGCGACGGCGCGAGCCGGGCGGCGCCACCCGGAGGGAACCGACCAGCACCTGGGCGCCGTGCTGGTTGAGCACATGGGCTTCGATCAGGACAGTGTGGTCGGCCTCGTCCTTGTCGGCGACGCGCAGGCGGGCGGTCAGCACATCGTCCTGCGCGATGAAGCCGGCGGCCTTGAGGCGTTGATCCACGATCACTGAGCCCGGCCCGGGGAGGCGACGGGTGATGATGTTGGAGAGCATGGCCACCGCGCAGACCGCCTGCACGGCATGTGCGCCGGGCGGCACTTCGCTGCGTTCCGCATGGAAGCTCGCCACATCGCCCGAAAGAGCTGAGAGCATGTCGATATCCGTGGCGGTGACCGCGTGATTCAGTTCGATCGCCGCGCCGATGTTCAGGTCATCGAAGGTGTAGTTCTTCAGTTCTTCCATGGCCCCTCTGCCTGCGGCGGAATGCGACGCCCCCGGAGACCGGGGCGTCGCGCGATCAGTACACCGTGAGACCTCGCGACCGGAATTGCTCGCGCACACGTTCGGCCAGCGCCTCGTCCGGCGGCTCGGTGTCGACGAGCGGGTAGCTCAATCCGAGCGAGTCCCATTTGGGCTTGCCCATCTGGTGGAAGCGCAGCACCTCGACCCGTTCGATGCTGCGGATGCCGGCGGCGATGTCTGCCACGCGCTCCACGTTGTCGTAGGCGTCGGTCAGTCCCGGCACCAGGACGAAACGGACCCAGGTCGGGCGCCCGAGCTCCGACAGGCGATGCGCGTAGTCGAGCGTCGGCTGCAGGGGCTGGCGTGTCACACGGTAATAGGTTTCCTCATCGCCGGACTTGATATCCAGCAGATTGAGGTCGACATCCATCAGTTCCTCGTCGGACAGGCGCTCGCCCAGCCGGCCGCAGGTGTCGAGCGCGGTGTGCAGATCGAGCTCTTTGCAACGGCGCAGGATGCGCTTGGCGAAGCGGTGCTGCACCAGCGGCTCGCCACCGGAAAGGGTGACGCCGCCCTTGGACAGCTTGAGCGGACGCACGTACTTGCGCAGCTCGTCCATCAGGTCGGCCGCGGAGGTCGGATGGCCCTGCGTCTTGTGCCAGGTGTCAGGGTTGTGACAGTACTGGCACCGCAACAGGCAGCCGGAAAGGAAAACGACGGCGCGGATACCCGGACCGTCGACGGCACTGCCCATTTCGTAGGAGTGGACGTAGCCGGTGAGGCTATCGTCGCCCGACTCATCGATGTCATCGAGGTCGGACTGGTGGATGGCGAAGTGATCCGCGCCGTGCGGCGCGGATCCTTCGAGCGACAGTGCGTAGCGACTGCCCATCAATTTGGACATGGTGCACCTCGCTTCGGTGGTGGCACTCGTCAGTGCGAGTGGAAGGTACGGTTGATCACGTCGAGCTGCTGCTCGCGGGAGAGCTTGACGAAGTTCACCGCGTAGCCGGAGACGCGGATCGTGAGCTGCGGATACTTCTCGGGGTGGTCCATCGCGTCGATCAGCATGTCGCGATTGAGCACGTTCACGTTCACATGGAAGCCTTCGCTGCCGAAGTAGGCATCGAGAAAGCCCACGAGCTTGTCGGTTTGTTCCTGGGTGGCCATGTTGGTCTCCTTGGTAAGTGAGGTTTGCGTGATGCGGCGGCCCGGGTAGGGCCGCCGCCCGGCCTGTCAGTGCCCCAGTGCCGTGGGCGAGAACGAAAGGGTGAGCGAGATGCCGTCGGCCGCGTCTTCGTACGGAATCTTGGCCACCGACATCATCGCAGCCAGCGCGCCATGCGTGTCACGGTGGTTGGAGGGGTTGGCGCCCGGCGCGAAGGGCTCGCCCTTCTTGCGGCCGTCCGGCGTCGAGCCGGTCTTCTTGCCGTAGACCACGTTCGAGGTGATCGTCAGCACCGACTGCGTATGCATGGCGTTGCGGTAGGTCGGGTACTGGCGGATCTTTTCCATCATGGTCGAGACCAGGTTGGTGGCGATCTCGTCGACGCGGTCGTCGTTGTTGCCGTAGCACGGGAAGTCGCCTTCGGTGACGTAGTCGGTCACCAGGCCGTTCTCGTTGCGCACCACTTTCACCTTGGCGTACTTGATCGCCGAGAGGCTGTCCGCGGCGTGCGACAGGCCGGCGATACCGCAGGCCATCGTGCGCAGGATGTCGCGGTCGTGCAGCGCCATCTCGATCGCTTCGTAGCAGTACTTGTCGTGCATGTAGTGAATGATGTTCAGTGCATTCACATAGGTGCGTGCCAGCCAGTCCATCATCACATCAAGACGTTCGCTGACCACGTCGTAGTCGAGCACGTCGCCTTCGATCGGGGGCAGAACGGGGCCGATCTGCTCGCCAGACACTTCGTCACGGCCGCCGTTGATGGCGTAGAGCATGGTCTTGGCGAGGTTCACCCGGGCGCCGAAGAACTGCATCTGCTTGCCGACGCGCATCGCGGACACGCAGCAGGCGATCGCGCAGTCGTCGCCCCAGCGCGGGCGCATAAGCTCGTCGCTCTCGTACTGGATCGAGGAGGTATCGATCGACACCTTGGCACAGAACTGCTTGAAGCCCAGGGGCAGCGCAGGCGTCCAGAACACGGTGAGGTTCGGCTCAGGCGCCGGGCCCAGGTCGTACAGCGTGTTGAGCATGCGGAAGCTGGTCTTGGTGACCAGGGTGCGGCCGTCCTGGCCCATGCCGCCGATCGATTCGGTCGCCCACACCGGGTCGCCCGAGAAGAGTTCGTTGTATTCCGGGGTGCGCAGGAAGCGCACGATGCGCAGCTTCATCACGAAGTCGTCGATCAGCTCCTGGGCAAACTGCTCGCTGATCTTGCCTTCGCGCAGGTCGCGCTCGAAGTACACATCAAGGAAGGTGGAGACACGGCCCACCGACATCGCGGCACCGTTCTGCTGCTTGATCGCGGCGAGGTAGGCGAAGTAGGTCCACTGCACGGCTTCATGTGCGGAGCTGGCCGGCTTGGAGATGTCCCGACCGTAGTTGGCGGCCATTTCCTTGAGTTCGGCGAGCGAACGCATCTGCTCGGAGAGCTCTTCGCGGGTGCGGATCACGTCTTCGGTGGAGTGCGCTTCGTCGAGCTCGGCCTTCTCGCGCTTCTTGGCAGCGATCAGGAAGTCCACCCCGTAGAGCGCGACGCGGCGGTAGTCGCCGATGATCCGGCCGCGACCGTATGCATCCGGCAGGCCGGTCACGACGCCGGACTTGCGGCACTTGAGGATGCTCGAGGTGTAGGCGTCGAACACGCCGTCATTGTGGGTCTTGCGGTACTTGGTGAAGATCTCGCGAACCTTCGGGTCCATCTCGTAGCCATAGGCCTTGAGGGAGGCTTCAACCATGCGCCAGCCACCGAAGGGCATGATCGCGCGCTTGAGCGGCGCATCGGTCTGCAGGCCGACAATCAGCTCCTGGTCCTTGTCGATGTAGCCGGGCTCGTGCGCGGTAATCGAAGAAGGCACCTGCGAAACGTCCAGCACGCCCTTTTCGCGCTCTTGTTCGAGCAGGGGCTGGAGTTTTTCCCACAGGCCGGAGATGCGGAGGCTGGCGCCGGCGAGGAAACTGGCGTCGCCCTGGTAGGGCGTGTAGTTGCGCTGGATGAAGTCACGCACGTCGACCTGCCCCTGCCACGGGCCTGCGACGAAATCGCGCCAGGCTTCGTTGTCGGGTGTCGCCGGATCCGCCGTTTTCGCCTTGACCGCTGTGTCCATGATTGCCTCCTGGATGATTTCGCTGGTGCCGATGCACCGAGGGGAGCCCAGAACGCTACTACGATGGGCTCCAAGCACGGTGCCAATTTAGGCCTCGATCACGACCGCTACAAGACAGTCAAATCAAGGAATCTTCGCCCATCCTTTGCTACAATGCGAAAAGCCATTTCATGATGCAAAACAACAAGTTTTTGTTATCGCAGCATGAGTTTTGGTCACAGGGCATATTTCACGGAAGCCTTGTCTGGCGCCGCTTTTCACAAGGTTTGTCTTCGCAAGGCGCGTCGCCACTCGCATCGGACGCAGATTCCCCTTACAGTTCATGGGAATCCGGCAAGGAGTTCATCCCTCTAATGAAGTTACAGACTTCATGCCAAAGGGTTACCCCCCGTCTCCGATGACTGCCCACACCCTTCGACTGACACGCGCGTGCCTCGGCGCGGCCCTCTTTGGCCTGTCTGCCGCGGCGTCCTGCGCCGGTCTGGGCGACGCGCGCCTGCAGAGCAACCTGGGCCAGCCCCTGCGACTCGAAGTTACTTTGCTGGGCGAAGATGCCGGCAAGCTGGGGGACGAGTGCTTCCGCCTGGTGGTCCCCAACAGCAGCAACAGCGGCGACGAGCTGCCGATGATCCGCGACGCCCAGCTGCGCGTTGCCAGCAACGCCGGCAACCCGGTGCTGCGTATCAGCACCCGCTACGCGATCCAGCATCCTGCCTTTACTGTAGGCGTGGAAATCGTATGTGACGCCCAGATGCGGCGCGTCTACACCCTCCTCTCCGCCCCGGACGTCGGCGCGCCGGCAGAACCCATGACCGGCGCGCGCGAAACCCCGCGTGAAGTCCCCCCGGCCCGCCCGGCCGAACGTCGTCCGCCGGCCCGCACCGCACACCCGCAAACCGAAACCGCGCCCGGAGTGGATCGTCCGGTCGCCAACAACGCCGATAGCGCTGCAACGCCCGCCGCCGGCAAGCCCCGTCCTGCGCGCGAGGCGCATACCGCCGGCCGCAAGGCCACCGCTGCGATCGAAGCGCGCGCGCCGGCAACGAGCGATCGACTCGTCATCGGCAGTGGCGGCACCGGCGAACCCGAGCTGCGCAGCTCGGTGGAACTGGGCAATGCCGACACGAACAGTGTGACGCCGACGCAGCGCGACCAGTTGCGCCGCGAACAGGAGCTGGTCCTCGCCATCGACGACCGGATCGCCAGCCAGATCGAACTGCAGGACCGGATCCAGAAACTGGAAGCCGCCCAGGCCCGCCTGCAGGATGAGAACCGCCGTCTGCAAACGATGCTGCAGGCGCAGGCCAATGCGGCGCCGCCAGCCACGTCGCTATCCCTCCCCAAGCTTCCGGACTGGCGCCTGTTGCTGGGCGGCTTGCTCGTCCTGCTCCTGCTGCTCTTCCTCCTGCGTCGTTGGCGCCAGGGACGCCAGGTCGAGGAGGTGGCCGACGAGGCGCCCGCGGCTGAAGCGCTGCCCGCAGGCGTGGACTTCGAAGTCGAACCGCTCACCCCGGCGGACATCTGGCCCGAAGAAGAACAAGGCCCCCCATCGGTGCGTCTGCCGCAACGCCACAGCACGGCCCAGCCCGGCGCCGACTGGGCGCCGCCGACGCTGGCACCGTCCAGCCTGGGTCCGAGCAGCCTGATCAACATCGACGACGCGGTCGAGGAACACGATTCGGCAGTCGAGCTGGCCGAGATCATGATGTCCTTCGGCCGCGTACAAGGTGCGGCCGAAACCCTGGCCGAGTTCATCCGCGCCAATCCCAAGGGCGCGGTGAAGCCCTGGGTCAAGCTATTGGAGGTCTATCGCGCGGCCAACATGCGCACCGAGTTCGATGCGCTCGCGCACCAGCTCAACAAGACTTTCAACGTGAAGGCGGTGCAGTGGATCGACTTCGACGAGGTCAAGCACGCCAGCGAGTCCGTCGAACAGCTGGGCCACATCGTCAATCGGCTGCTCGCCCTGTGGGGCACGCGTGCCTGCCAGGCCTATCTGCATCACCTGCTGCGGGATAACCGCAAGGGCACCCGCCAGGGCTTCCCGCTGGGCATCGTGGATGATCTGCTGATGCTCTCAGGCGTGCTCGAAATCCAGCTCGGGCATTACAAACCCACGCCGGAAGAGATGGCCGCGCTGGAAGCCGAACGTCCGGCACCGCCGCCCGAACGCGAGCCAATGGCCGATCTCGCGCCGGAGATCCCGGACCTGCCGACCAGCCCGGAACCGCCCGCGCCGACACGCAGCGCAATCGACTTCGAGCTCGCGCCGCCGGAACTGCCGCCCAGCCCGACGCCCAGCCCTTTCGAGCATTCGGCCATCGAGTTCAACCTCGACGATGACCTCTCCCTGCCCGAGTCGCGCAGCAAGCACGACTGAGCGCGCTAGACCGGGTTTTCGAGATCGAGGAATTCGCAACGCAGGCCAAACGTCTCGGCAAGATGGCGGCCGAGCGCGTGCACACCGTAGCGCTCGGTCGCATGGTGTCCTGCAGCGATATAGGGCACACCGCTCTCACGCGCGAGATGCACGGTCGGCTCCGAAATCTCGCCCGACACGAAGAGATCCGCGCCCGCATCGATCGCCGCCTGCAGCATCGACTGCGCAGCGCCGGTGCACCAGGCCACGCGGCGCACCGGCTTGTTCGCGTCGCCCACCAACTGCGGTTCCCGTCCCAGGCGCGCCGCCACCGAGCGCGCCATGTGCGCCGCGGTACTCGGCTCGCAGCGGCCGATGAAACCGATGTCCTGCTCACCGAAGCGGCCATCGGCCTCCCAGCCCATCACGCGCGCAAGCTGGGCGTTGTTGCCGAGCTCCGGATGCAGGTCGAGCGGCAGGTGGTAGGCGTACAGGTTGACGTCGTGCGCGAGCAGCTTCGCCAGCCGCTGTTTGCGCATACCGATGACGCGCGCGTCCTCGCCGCGCCAGAAGTAACCGTGGTGCACCAACAGCGCATCGGCCCCTCGCTCGATCGCCGCCTCAACGAGTGCGAGGCTGGCTGTCACACCACAGAGCACGTAGCCCACCTCGGCGCGACCTTCCACCTGCAAACCGTTTGGGCAATAATCCTTCACCCGCGCGGCATTCAATAATTCATCCAGAGTCCGCTGCAGCTCGCTGCGATGCATCGCGTCCCACCTCCCTCCGCGCCAATGTCTTCCTGGCGCGCCTCTTCGTTCGGAAGCTAGCGATTATGCGCCGCTTGTGGCTGATCTTCTGCCAGGCCGTCACCGTCTCGCTGGCCGTGCTCTTCGTGGTGAGCACGCTCAAGCCCGACTGGTTCGGATCGCGCTCCAGCCCGCTCGCCACCCTGGTCCCGATCCTCGAGGCTCCCTCGCCGCTCGCGCTCCCCGGCACTGATCGCGCCAACGCGACAGGTTCCTATGCGAGCGCTGCGCAGAAAGCATTGCCGGCGGTGGTGCACGTCTACACGAGCAAGGAAGTGCGGCAACGCAGCCCGTTCGCCGACGATCCGGTGTTCCGCCACTTCTTCGGCGACCGGCCGGACAACGGCGCGCAGCGTAGGACTTCGGGCCTGGGCTCCGGCGTGATCGTGAGCGCCAATGGCTTCATCCTGACCAACAACCATGTGGTCGAGCAGGCCGACGACATCGAAGTGCTGCTGCATGACAATCGCAAGCTGCCCGCCCGCGTAGTCGGCCGCGACCCGGAGTCCGATCTCGCCGTGCTGCGCATCGAGGCGGACGGCCTGCCGGCGATCACCTTCGGCAAACCGGAAACCCTGCAGGTGGGCGATGTGGTGCTGGCGATCGGCAACCCCTTCGGCGTCGGCCAGACCGTCACCATGGGAATCGTGAGCGCCCTGGGCCGCTCACATCTGGGCATCAACACCTTCGAGAACTTCATCCAGACCGATGCGGCAATCAACCCGGGCAACTCCGGCGGCGCGCTGGTGGATACGCAGGGCAATCTCGTCGGCGTGAACTCGGCCATCTACTCGCGCACCGGCGGTTCGCAGGGTATCGGCTTCGCGATCCCGGTCTCGATCGCCCGCAGCGTGATGGAACAGATCATCCAGACCGGCACCGTCACGCGCGGCTGGATCGGGGTCGAAGTGCGCGAGGTGACTGCCGAGCAGGCCGGCTCGCTCGGCCTGCCGCCTATGGACGGCACGCTCATTACCGGCGTGGTGAACGGTGGCCCTGCCGACAAGGCCGGCGTACAGCCGGGTGACCTGCTGACCGCGATCGACGGGAAGCCCGTGCGTGATGCACAGGCGATGCTGGAAGCGATCGCCGCGCATCAGCCCGGACAACAGACCGAGCTCTCGCTCCAGCGAGGCAAGCAGCCGCTCAGCAAAAAGGTGATGGTAGGTCGCCGTCCGCCACCGGAGCAGGCGCTACAGCAGCAGCCCTAGGCGGCCGGTGCCTGATCGCCCGCTTGGCCTCAGTTCGAGGCCTGGTGTGTGACGTTCTCGCGCGGAGCCATGAAGCGCGCGACGATTATGCCGATCTCGTAAAGGATGCACATCGGCAGAGCTAGCATGACCTGCGAAGTCACGTCCGGCGGCGTTACCACCGCGGCGACGATGAAGGCACCGACGATCACGTAGCCGCGCACGTCCTTGAGCTTGTCGATCGAGACCAGGCCCGTCTTGACCAGCAGGATCACCACGATCGGTACTTCGAAGGTGATGCCGAAGGCGAGGAACATGGTCATCACGAAGGACAGGTACTGCTCGATATCCGGCGCCGGCGTGATGCTCTTGGGCGCGAAAGCCGCGATGAACTTGAAGACCGTGCCGAAGACGAAGAAGTAGCAGAAGGCCATGCCGAGCAAGAAAAGGATCGTGCTCGCAATCACCAGCGGCAGGGCCAGACGCTTCTCGTGCGCATAGAGCCCTGGCGCGACGAAGGCCCAGGCCTGCCACAGGATCGCCGGCAGCGCGACCACGAAGGCCGCCATCAGGGTGACCTTGATTGGCACGAAGAAGGGCGCGACCACCCCAGTGGCGATCATCTTTGTGCCCTGCGGCAGCGCATGCATCATCGGCGCAGCCAGCAGGTCGTAGATCGTTGATGCGAACGGCATCAGGCACAGGAACACTACCAGCAAGGCCAGCACCGCGCGGATCAGCCGGTTGCGCAGCTCGATCAGGTGCGAGACGAAACTCTCTTCGGGCAGGTCGGACATGACGAGGCTCGGTGCTTGGCCAGCGTTTGGCTCAGTGTTTGGGAGCGGCGGCCGGAGCCGGCGCAAAGAGGTCGAGCTGGGAGTCGTCGACTTCCGCTGCTGCGGGCTCCTGCTGTGCCTCCACAGGCGCGGCGTGCTCATGCCGGGCCGTCGCAGGCGCGGCGGAGAGCGACTCTGCCGTCGTTGCGGCCGCGACCGTCGCCGCGGCGAGCGATGCGGTGACGACCGGCGCGGGCTCCAGCGAGACATAGGAACTCGGCGCGACCGGTTGCGGTTCATGCGTGGCGATCACCGGGGCTGGCTCATGCGGCTCAGCCGTATTCGCGATGCTCTGGTGCAGCTCCTCGGCCGTGTTGCGCACACTGGATTCGATCTCGCGCGCCTGGGCCTGCAGGTCGTCGGAAAACTCGCGCGCCGACTGTTCGACCTGCGTCTGCAGGCGACGCATTTCGTCGAGCTGGATCTCGCGGCTGATGTCGGCCTTCACTTCTGCCACATGACGCTGCATGCGTCCGAGCAGATGGCCGATGGTCCGCGCGACGCGGGGGAGTTTTTCGGGGCCGATGACGACGAGCGCCACGACACCGATCACCATGAGTTCGGAAAACCCGATGTCGAACATGGAATGAGGAGTCCAGAAACGCAAAGGGCGCCGCCAGCGGCGCCCTGACTTCAGGCTAGGTTAGGAAAACGGACATCCGCGGACCATCCGCGAAACACGCATCCGCTCAGGCCTTGTCCTTTTCGCGCACTTCGGCGTCGATGGTCTTCTTGGAGAGCTGGGCGCGATCCGCATCCGCGCTATCGCTACCGTCCTTCATGCCCTGCTTGAAGCCCTTGACCGCACCACCCAGGTCTTCACCGATATTGCGGAGCTTCTTGGTGCCAAACACCAGGAGCACGATCACCAGCACGATCAGCCAGTGCCAGATACTGAATGAACCCATCGAAACGACTCCTCAATACTTGATCATGGCCGGCAGCGTAGCGCCGCCGATGATATGCACGTGCAGATGATACACCTCCTGCCCGCCCATCCTGCCGGTGTTCACTATGGTGCGAAAACCCTCGTCAGCCCCCTGCTCGGCCGCAATCTGCGGGACTTTGCGCATGATCTTGCCAAGCATCGGCGCGTCGTTGTCGGATACGTCAAATAACGTAGCAATATGGCGCTTCGGGATGACGAGGACGTGAACCGGCGCCAGCGGACGAATGTCCTTGAAGGCGAGGATGTCGTCGTCTTCGAAGACCTTCTGCGCAGGGATTTCGCCCGCCACGATGCGGCAGAAGATGCAGTCGCTCATTGCGCGCTCCGGGAGTTCTTTTCGTCGATGCCGGAAATGCCCTCGCGGCGGCGAAATTCAGCAAGCACGTCGTCCACCGAAAGGCCGAAATGGGCCAGCAGGACCATGGAGTGAAACCAGAGGTCGGTCACTTCGTAGACGAGATGGCGATGCTCGCCATCCTTGGCGGCCATGATGGTTTCAGCGGCCTCTTCGGCCACCTTCTTGCAGATCGCGTCGGTGCCCTTGGCGTAGAGCTTGGCCACGTAAGAGCTGTCGGGCGAGGCGCCCTTGCGTGCGGCGAGTGTCTCGCCCAAGCGCTGCAGCACTTCCGGGTCGATCATTTGTAGATCTCCGACGGATCCTTGAGCACGGGTTCGACGGCATCCCAGCGGGCACCGTCGAGCAGCTTGTTGAAGAAGCAGGAGCGGCGTCCGGTGTGGCAGGCGATGCCGCCTTCCTGCTCGACCTTGATGAGCACCACGTCGTTGTCGCAGTCGAGACGGATCTCAGCCACTTTCTGCACATGACCGGACTCTTCGCCCTTGTGCCAGAGCTTGCGGCGCGAACGGCTCCAGTACACCGCCTCGCCGGTCTCCACGGTGCGGGCCAGCGCGTCGCGGTTCATCCAGGCAAACATCAGGACCTCGCCGCTCGCGGCGTCCTGCGCGATCACCGGCACGAGGCCCTGGTCGTCCCAGTGCACTTCATTGAGCCAGCGGGTATCGGTCTGGGTCTTCGCGTTCACAGTCGCACCTCGATGCCGCGTCCTTGCATGAATTCCTTGGCTTCGCGCACGGTGTGCTGACCGAAGTGGAAGATGCTGGCCGCGAGCACCGCATCGGCGCCGCCCTGCGACACACCATCGGCCAGATGCTGGAGATTGCCGACACCACCCGAGGCGATCACCGGGATGCTCACGGCGTCCGACACCGCACGGGTGAGGCCGAGATCGAAACCGTTCTTGGTGCCGTCCCGGTCCATGCTGGTCAGCAGGATTTCGCCCGCCCCCAGGGACTGGACCTTGCACGCCCACTCGATCGCATCAAGGCCGGTGTTCTTGCGGCCGCCGTGGGTGAAGACTTCCCACTTGCCGGGTGAGGTTTGCTTCGCGTCGATCGCCACGACGATGCACTGGGAGCCCACCTTGCCGGAAGCGTCCGCCACCAGCTGCGGGTTGTTCACCGCGGCGGTGTTCATCGAGACCTTGTCCGCGCCGGCATTGAGCAGGCGACGCACGTCGGCCACCTCGCGCACGCCACCGCCGACGGTCAGTGGGATGAACACCTGCTCGGCCACCTGCTGCACCACGTTCAGGATGATGTCGCGCTCGTCGGAGCTGGCCGTGATGTCGAGAAAGGTGATCTCGTCCGCGCCTTGCTCGTCGTAGCGACGCGCGATCTCGACCGGGTCGCCGGCATCACGCAGTTCGACGAAATTCACGCCCTTGACCACGCGGCCGGCGTTCACGTCCAGGCACGGGATGATGCGCTTGGCCAGCATCGCGCTTCCTCAGTCTTCCGATTCGACGAATTCGCCCGAGAGCTCGTCCGCGCGCGCTTGCGCCTGTTTGAAATCCAGCTTGCCTTCGTAGATGGCGCGACCGGTGATCGCACCGGAAATGCCTTCGTCCTCGACGGCGCAGAGTGCGTCGATGTCGGCCATGCTGCCGATGCCGCCGCTGGCGATCACCGGAATGCGCAGGGCCTGGGCGAGCTTGACGGTGGCCTCGACGTTCACGCCTTGCAGCATGCCGTCACGGCCGATGTCGGTGTAGATCACGCCTTCGACGCCGTAGTCCTCGAACTTCTTGCCCAGGTCGATCACATCGTGACCGGTCAGCTTGGACCAGCCATCCACCGCGACCTTGCCGTCCTTGGCGTCGAGCCCGACCAGGATGTGGCCGGGGAAGGCGCTGCAGGCGTCGTGCAGGAAGCCAGGGTTCTTCACCGCGGCGGTGCCGATGATCACGTAGGAAATGCCGTCGTCGAGATAGCGCTCGATGGTGTCGAGATCGCGGATCCCGCCGCCCAGCTGGACCGGAATCTTGTCGCCGAGCGCAGCCACGATCTGCTTGATCGCGGATTCGTTCTTCGGCTTGCCGGCCACCGCGCCGTTCAGGTCCACCAGGTGCAGGCGTCGCGCGCCTTGCTCCAGCCAGTGGCGGGCCATGGCGCCGGGGTCTTCGGAAAACACGGTGACGTCTTCCATGTCGCCTTGCTTGAGGCGCACGCAGTGACCGTCTTTCAGGTCGATCGCGGGAATGAGCAGCATAGTGGTCGTAAGCGCAGCAGGTTTTGGGGTAGAGGGTGGTGCGCGGAATGGGTTCAGACAGGGACGGACTTACCAGTACGGCGGGCACGGGCCCGCGCAGGGAAAGTCACGACATTCAGGCTCGGATCTCGAAGACCTCGACAGGAAAACTCAGGGCTTCCAGCGCAAGAAATTTGCCAGCAGACGCAGGCCTGCCTCGGCACTCTTCTCGGGGTGGAACTGGGTGGCAAAAATGTTATCCCGCGCTACAGCACTGGTAAAGGCGATGCCGTAGTCCGTAGTCGCCGCCGTTGCAGCCGCGTCACTGGGTGCGCAGTAATAGCTGTGCACGAAGTAAAAGCGCGACCTGTCGGCGATGCCCTCGAACAGTGCATGAGGCCGCGACTGCACGACTTCGTTCCAACCCATGTGCGGAACCTTCAGGCGCGCGCCGTCCGGACCAACAAGACCGTCCGCGAAGCGCGGCACCTGGCCGGCCACGAGGCCCAGGGCCGGCGTGTCACCTTCTTCGCCATGGTCGAAGAGCATCTGCATGCCGACGCAGATGCCAAGAAAGGGCTTGCTCTGGGAGGCGCGATCCACTGCCTCGCGCAGGTTGCGGGCGAGGAATTCGCGCATGCAGTCGTGCAGCGCGCCCTGTCCGGGCACTACCACGCGGTCGGCGGCGTCGAGCACCGCCGGATCGCTGGTCACCAGGACTTGCGTACCGGCGTCACCCACGTGTTCGATCGCCTTGGCGACCGAACGCAGGTTGCCCATGCCGTAGTCAACGATTGCTACCTTCATGAGGGTTCTCGCAGCGAGCTTAGAGGGCGCCCTTGGTGGAGGGAATCGTGCCAGCCGCGCGCGGGTCGGCCGTGGTGGCCATGCGCAGCGCGCGAGCGAAGGCCTTGAAGATGGTCTCGCTCTGGTGGTGCGCGTTGCGCCCACGCAGGTTGTCGATATGCAGCGTCACACCGGCGTGATTGGTGAAGCCCTGGAAGAACTCATAGATGAGCTGCGTATCCAGGCCGCCGATGGCGCCCGCGGTGAAATCGCAATGCAGTTCCAGGCCCGGACGGCCGGAAAGATCCACCACCACGCGCGACAGGGCTTCGTCCAGCGGCACGTAGGCGTGGCCGTAGCGGGTCAGGCCCTTCTTGTCGCCGACGGCCTTGGCGAAAGCCTGGCCCAGCGTGATGCCGACATCTTCCACCGTGTGGTGGCCGTCGATGTGGAGGTCGCCCTTGGCGTGGATGTCGAGGTCGAACAGCCCGTGGCGGGCGATCTGCTCGAGCATGTGATCGAAGAATCCGATACCGGTCGACAGTTTCGACTGGCCGGTACCATCGAGGTCGAGGCGCACGGTGATCTGCGTCTCGAGAGTATTGCGGGTGACTTCGACTTGCCGCATGGCGGTCCGGACGGGCGGCACACGGGCCGCAGATTCTGGGGATGGGCGGCCATGATAGCATTCGGTTCGCCTGCGTGCCGCCTAGCTATTGCGCCGCACCAACGCGCTCCCAGGCCCCGGGGGCGCCACCTCCGACCCGCCGAAATCCCATGAGCCGATACTGGAGCGCCGTCGTACACGGCCTGACCCCCTATGTGCCGGGCGAGCAGCCCAAGCTGCCCAACCTGGTCAAGCTGAACACCAACGAGAACCCCTACGGCCCGAGCCCCAAGGCCCTGGCCGCGATCGAGACCGAGCGCAGCGATGCGCTGCGTCTCTACCCGGACCCGAACAGTGACCGCCTGAAGGCCGCCATCGCCGACTACCACGGCCTGGCGACCAACCAGGTCTTCGTCGGCAACGGCTCGGACGAAGTGCTGGCGCATGTCTTCCTCGCGCTCCTGCGCCATGAAGCGCCGCTGCTCTTCCCCGACATCACCTACAGCTTCTACCCAGTGTATTGCGGGCTCTACGACATCGAGCCGGGCATCGTGCCGCTGACCGAGAGCTTCGAGATCCGCGTCGAGGATTACTTCCGCCCCAACGGCGGCATCATTTTCGCCAACCCGAACGCACCAACTGGCCGTCCGCTGGCGCTGTCCGAGATCGAACGCCTGCTCCAGCGCAACACCGAGACCGTGGTCGTGGTGGACGAGGCCTATATCGACTTCGGCGGCGAAAGCGCGATCGGGCTGATCGCGAAGTACCCGAACCTGGTGGTGGTGCAGACGCTCTCCAAGTCGCGCTCGCTCGCCGGCCTGCGCGTCGGTTTCGCGGTCGGACATCCGGACCTGATCGATGGCCTGGAACGGGTCAAGAACAGCTTCAACTCGTATCCACTGGACCGCATGGCGATCGCTGGCGCAGTGGCCGCATACGAAGACCGCACCTACTTCGACGCGACTTGCGCCAAGGTCATCGCCAGCCGCGAGCGCCTGAACGCGCGACTGGTTGAACTCGGTTTCGATGTGCTGCCCTCGGCCGCGAACTTCGTCTTCGCGCGCCATCCGCAGCGGGACGGCGGCGAGCTCGCCCGAGCGCTGCGCGAACGCAGCATCATCGTGCGTCACTTCAAGGCGCCGCGCATCGACCAGTTCCTGCGGATCACGATCGGCACCGACGCAGAGTGCGATGCGCTCGTTTCAGCGCTGAGCGCGATTCTTGGTTAAGTCAGTCTTGAGCCTCACTGCCTGAACCTCGCCCGAGCCCTATTGCCCGAACACCCGGCGGCGCCTGAGATGCGCCGCCACCTAGCCCGAGAACATCCATGAGCAGTTCGCCGCACGGCCCCGAAATCAAGCGCCGCCGCACCTTCGCGATCATTTCCCACCCTGACGCGGGCAAGACCACGCTGACCGAGAAGCTGCTGCTCTTCGCCGGCGCGATCCAGATCGCGGGTTCGGTGAAGGCACGCAAGGCGAGCCGCCACGCGACCTCTGACTGGATGGAAATCGAAAAGCAGCGCGGCATCTCGGTCGCCAGCTCGGTGATGCAGATGGAATACCGCGACTGCGTCATCAACCTGCTCGACACCCCGGGCCACCAGGATTTCTCGGAAGACACCTTCCGCGTGCTCACCGCGGTGGACGCCGCGCTGATGGTGATCGACGCCGCCAACGGCGTGGAATCCCAGACCCTGCGCCTGCTGGAAGTCTGCCGCGCACGCAACACACCGATCCTCACCTTCGTGAACAAGATGGACCGCGAAGTGCGCGAGCCGCTGGACCTGATGGACGAGATCGAGCGCGTGCTCGGCATGTCCGCCGTGCCCTTCACCTGGCCGGTCGGCATGGGCAAGCGCTTCCACGGTGTGTACGACCTGCGCCGCGAACGCATGCGCGTGTTCCGCGCCGGTGCCGAGCACCTGAGCGAAGTGGAAGACGAAGTCATCGAAGGCCTGGACAACCCGACCTCGACCGAACGCTTCGGCGCCGAGTACGAAACCGCGCAGGGCGAAATCGGGCTGCTGCGCGATGCCTCGCCCACCTTCGACCGGGACGCCTTCCTCGACGGCCAGCAATCGCCGCTCTTCTTCGGCTCCGCGGTGAACAACTTCGGCGTGCGCGAGGTACTCGACGCGCTAGTGGACCTCGCCCCCACGCCGGGCCCGCGGGTCGCGATCCAGCGGACGGTGGAGCCGGCGGAAGAGAAGTTCTCCGGCGTCGTGTTCAAGATCCAGGCCAACATGGATCCGGCCCACCGCGATCGCATTGCCTTCGTGCGCGTGTGCTCCGGCCGCTTTGACCGCGGCATGCGGCTCAAGGTCTGCCGCAACGGCAAGGAGCTGCGGCCCAACACCGTCGTGTCCTTCCTCTCGCAACGGCGCGAAATCCTCGACACCGCCTTCGCCGGCGACATCATCGGCATTCCCAACCACGGCACCTTGCAGCTCGGCGACACCCTGACCGAGGGCGAGGAACTGCAATTCACCGGCCTGCCCTACTTCGCCCCCGAGTCCTTCCAGGCCGTCGAAGTAGCGGACCCGCTGCGGACCAAACAACTGCGCACCGGCCTCCAGCAACTCGGCGAAGAAGGCGCGATCCAGGTCTTCCGCCCCGCCGACGGCAGCGCGCTGCTGCTGGGCGCGGTCGGCACCCTGCAGTTCGAAGTGGTGCTGCACCGGCTCAAGAGCGAATACGGCGTCGCCGCACGCCTGATGCCCAGCCGCTACCGCCTCGCACGCTGGATCACCTGCGACGATGCCAACGAGCTGCGCCGTTTCATGGACGCCAACTCCCACCGCATCGCCTACGACGTGGTGGAAGCACCGGCCTTCATGGCGGCCTACGAATCGGAGCTGCGCGTGGCGGCCGAGCTCGCGCCCAAGATCCAGTTCCACGCCCTGCGCGAACACGCGGGCCGCGTGTTTCAGAGCGGGTTGTCGGGCTGAACACGCCACTCGCGTTGCATCGGTGAGCAAGGACTGGCTCACCGGGTGATCCTGGATCACCCTAGAGTCCGCAAGGCGCCAGCAAGAGACTGGCGCCTTTTTCTTTCCCGCGCCAGGTGGATGCGCGCACTTCGATCCAACGCCCCATGCAACTCACTCACACCCTCGCCATCGGCGACAGCGAAGTCCACTACACCGTCCTTGGCGAGGGTCCGCCCATCCTGATGCTGCATGGCTGGGGCGTGGATCACCGGCTGATGTCCGGGCCGCTCGAAGCGCTGTTCGCGGATGACTCGCTGCGCTTTAGGCGCATCTACCCGGACCTGCCCGGCATGGGCGCATCGCGCGCCGGCGCCAGCGTACGCAATTCCGACCAGATGCTGGAGATCCTGCTGCGTTTCGTCGAGGCGGTGATTCCTGGCGAGGACTTCCTGCTCGCGGGTGAATCCTATGGCGGGCACCTGGCGCGTGGCCTCCTGCGCGAGGTGCCAGCGCGGGTGCGCGGCCTGATGCTGCTGTGTCCGCTGATCGTACCCGGCTATCGCCAGGGAACAGTGCCGCCAGCGCGAGTGCTGGAGCGCGACGAAGCCTTGCTCTCCCGGCTGAGCACCGCGGAGCGCGAAGCCTTCACCTACATCACCGTCCGCCAGACCGAGGCAGTGTGGCGGGACTTCGCGCGCGACATCTATCCGGCATTGGCGGCTGGTGATCGTGCCTTCCTCGACACGCGACTCGACGGCGCCTTCTCGCGGCCGATCCACGAGACGCCGCTGGCTTTCGACAAGCCTGCACTGGTCCTGCTCGGACGGCAGGATGCCGAGGTGGGCTATGTCGACCAGACCCGGCTCTGCCTCGACCTGCCGCGCGCGAGCGTGGTGATCCTCGACGCCGCGGGCCACAACCTGCAGATCGAGCAGAAGCCTCTCTTCCTCGCACTGGTTCGCGACTGGCTGGAGCGCGTCGAAGGCACGTGAGGCCGGCGGGATCGGCTGCCGCCCGGGGCGCCTTTCTGCCGATGCCGGCCAGCTCGCCGATCGAGGCCGCGACAGCGGCTGCCCACGCCGTCCGGAAGCCTTGTCGCCGCACGGCAACGGCTAAAAGGAAGGCCTATGCACAGCGACTATAACGAGTGGGCGTGTCGTGTCCGGCGCTGTCGCGCCACGCTCTCTTGCGCTGTCGGCGCGAGCCCCCCTTCACAGCACCTGGCGTACGGAGCTCATGACCATGACTCAGAAGTTCGCAAGCCTCGCGGCAGCGCTTGTCTGTGCCGCGCTGTCCTCCCCCGTTTTCGCGACAACCTCCGCGTCCGCTTCGCTGGACACGTTCTCTTTCACGCTGGTCGATCTGCAGTTCGACTTCAATTCCCCCAGCTTCGGATGGATCGCGGACGACAGCCAGCCCCAGTTCGTCATCACCCGCGCCGAGAACGGCAATTTCGCGGACGGCGAATACACGGTCGGCCGGTCGGGATTGTTCAGCCCGGTCAGCACGTCGGCCACGCTCTCAAACGGCCTCGCGCATGCCAACGCCGTGGTCGGTGGCGACGGCAATTTCGAGAACTACAGCCTCAACGTCAGCGGCGACGTCACAGGGGCTGCCGACGTCACGAACGAGTTCGGTACTGCGGCGTACATGGACTATGGCCTGCATTACGCGCTCGGCAATTTCGTACTGGGGCCGCAGACCCAGGTCACGTTCAACGCCTTGTCGTCCGTTTCCCTGAACGCAGATTTCGCGGCGGGCGGTTATGCGGACGCGGGGACTTCCTTGTATGTCACTTACGGCGATCAGAGTTTCTCTGACGGGGTCAGTGCCTGCAGCGAGCCTGCGAACCCGGAAACCAACCCCGCAGGCTGCGACCTCGTCGGACACGAGCTGTCCTCATCACGACTCCTGACAGTCAGCCTCAGCAATCCGACGAACGCACCGATCATTGGCCGCTTCTACGCTGGCGCGAGCGCTCACGGGGTCGCCATGGCGTCGGCCGTCCCCGAACCTGCCAGCTACGGTCTGTTCGTATCCGGCCTGACAGTCCTCGGCCTGGCGCTGCGTCGTCGTCGCGGCACGGAAAACTCAGCGCGCCAGATCTAGAGCGGCCCTTCCACCAGGGACGAGGCGCTTGTGCGTCGACGGCCAGGGAGAGTCCAGCCTCCCGAGCCGTCGCGCGGACCGACGCTCCTGGATGCTGCGTCCGCACGCGGCTGATCGCGCCCGCACCCCATCGCCCCCCGAAGCCGCGAACTCGCGACCCCGTTCCGCCGCACCCATAGTTTTTGACCATCAACAATCCCGATCACAATCAATTGGACGCATAGAAACCCCCTCTCCATACTCGGCTCCAACACAGAAGCAGTCCCACTGAACCGACGTAAGGAGTTCCCGATGCTGCAAGCCCGCGAAGGTCAACGCGTTCCCGACGTGACGTTCCGCGTCCGCGAGAACAACGACTGGAAATCGATCACCAGCGACCAGCTCTTCGCTGGCAAGACGGTCGTCCTCTTCTCGCTCCCGGGCGCGTTCACGCCGACCTGCTCCTCGACCCATCTGCCGCGCTACAACGAGCTGGCGCCTGTGTTCGCCAAGCAGGGTGTCGACAGCATCCTGTGCGTGTCGGTGAACGACACCTTCGTGATGAACGAATGGGCGAAGGACCAGGAGTCGGCGAACATCACGATGATCCCCGACGGCAACGGCGAGTTCACCGAAGGCATGGGCATGCTGGTCGACAAGGCCGACCTGGGCTTCGGCAAGCGCAGCTGGCGCTATTCGATGCTGGTGAAGGACGGCGTGGTCGAGAAGATGTTCATCGAACCGGAAGAGCCGGGCGATCCGTTCAAGGTGTCCGACGCGGACACGATGCTCAACCACATCGCGCCGCAGGCCAAGACGCCGGACCAGGTCGTGGTCTTCTCCAAGGTCGGCTGTCCGTTCTGCGCCAAGGCCAAGCAGCTTTTGAGCGACAAGGGTTACGAGTACATCGACCTGCCGCTGGACAACAAGGTGCGCGGCAAGGTGCTGGGCGCGGTATCCGGCGTGATGACCGCGCCGCAGGTGTTCATCAACGGCAAGCTGATCGGTGGCGCCGAGCAGCTCGAAACTTACCTCGCAGCCTGAACCCGGACCGGGCGCAGCCCGGTCTACTGACGCAGGAGGGCGCGGCGGTTTGCCTCAGAGCCCACCTCGTCCGAAGTCTCCAACAAGGAAAACCGAGCATGAAGATCGTCAGTACCGACGTGGCCGTGATCGGCGGCGGAACGGCCGGTCTCGCGGCCTACCGCAACGCCAAGGCGGCGGGCGCACGCGCCGTGATCATCGAGGACAACACCTGGGGCACCACCTGCGCCCGGGTGGGCTGCATGCCGTCCAAGCTGCTGATCGCCGCGGCGGAAGCGGCCTACGAGGCCGGACACACCGCGCCCTTCGGCGTGCACATCGACGGCACTGTCCGCATCGAAGGCCGCGAGGTCATGGATCGGGTCAGGCGCGAACGGGACCGCTTCGTCGGTTTCGTGCTGCGCGGGGTCGACAACATCCCGGCCGAAGACAAGATCGAAGGCCGCGCGCGCTTCATCGACAAGACCACGCTGGCTGTCGACAAGCACACTCAGGTGCAGGCCACCCGCGTCGTGATCGCGACAGGCTCCAGCCCCAATGTGCCCGAAGACTTCAAGCGGCTCGGCGACCGTCTCGTCGTCAATGACGACGTGTTCTCCTGGGACGACCTGCCCGAGAGCGTGGCAGTCTTCGGGCCCGGCGTGATCGGCCTCGAACTCGCGCAGGCCCTGCACCGCCTCGGCGTGCGGGCACGGGTCTTCGGCCATAGTGTGCACGTCGGGCCCTTGTCCGATCCGGCGATCCGCGAATATGCGACGGCCGCCTTCGCGGCGGAGTTCCCGCTGCACACCGAAGCGCAGATCCGCGGCATGGAGCGGGTGGGCGACCGCGTCGCCCTTACCTGGCTGGACGCCACGGGAACGGAAGCGACCGAGCATTTCGAATATGTGCTGGCAGCCACGGGCCGACGCGCCAACGTGAGCGGACTCGGGCTCGAACACACCGGCCTCGAGCTCGACGCACGCGGCGTGCCGGTCTTCGACTGCCGCACCCTGCAATGCGGAGACAGCCCGATCTTCATCGCCGGAGACGCGAACAACATCCTGCCGCTCCTGCATGAGGCGGCGGACGAGGGCAAGACCGCAGGCGAGAACGCCGCGCGCTGGCCGACGGTGAAGCCGGGGCTGCGTCGTGCGCCGATCTCGGTGGTGTTCTCCGACCCGCAGATCGCGATGGTGGGCGAGCGTTTTGCCGACCTCGAGCCCGAGACCTTCGTGACCGGCGAGGTGAGCTTCGAGGACCAGGGCCGCAGCCGGGTGATGCTCAAGAATCGCGGTTTGATGCACGTGTATGCGGACCGTGCCGGCGGCCGCTTCCTCGGCGCCGAATGGATAGGCCCGCGCGCGGAGAACATCGCGCACCTGCTCGCCTGGGCCTGCCAGCAGGACCTCACGATCGCGCAGATGCTGGACATGCCCTTCTACCACCCGGTGATCGAGGAGGGCCTGCGCACCGCCCTGCGCGATGCGGCGGCGAAGCTCGCGGCTTGAGGTGCCTGCCTCGATGCCGCGCGGGCGGTGATCGAGGCAGCGACTTCTGATGGTTTGCCAGCGCCTCCCCGGCGTCGGCTTGGCCTGATCAGCCCGCGGAGAGCGCGTTCGCCGGCTGGATCGCGAGCCGCGCATACAGCGCGGCCAGCAAGTCCGACTGCGTGAGCATGCCCACCAGCCGGCGCTCCTCGTCCAGCACCGGCACATGGTGCTTGCCCGCGGTGGCGAGCACCGCCAGGGCATCCGACAAGGGCGCACTGGCCATCACGCTGCGCACCGGCTGGCTCATGATCTGGCCGACCACCTCGGCCTTGTCCGAATTGGGGCCCGGTGTGCGTCGGAGCAGCCGCTTCAACCGTTCCAGCGCGCCTTCGCCCGCGACGCCTTCCGCATGGCGGATGAAATCCGCCTGGGTGACGATGCCGATCACGCGGCGGGCGCGATCGATGACCGGCAGCGCCTTGAAGTGGTGGTCGCGCAGGCTATGCCAGGCTTCTTCCAGGTCGGTGGCGAATTCCACGCTGATCACATCGCGCGACATCAGGTCGCCGCAAGTCAGCTGCGTGGTGCGCTGGAAAGCGTGCTGCGTCGCCAGCGCGTAAACGGAAACCAGGTCGGCCTCGGCGATGTCGAGGAAGGTGTCCATCTTCGTCATCGCGTGGCGCAGGTCCTCATGGCGGATACCCAGGCGCGCCAGCGGTTCCGGATCGCGTGTCGCGTGGGCGGTCGCCTTCTCCGCACGGAAGGGGTAGCGCCGCCCCTTGAGCAGGTTATTGGCCGCGAAGGCGGCGATCAGCATCCCGCAGATATTCAGCGCAAGGGGCCACAGCGCATGCCGCCAGCCCAGCGCCAGGAGCGCACGACCGCTCAATGCGAAGGCCAGTGCCTGGGCGCCGGCAGGCGGATGCAGGCAAGCCGTACGGGCCATCAGCCAGATCGCGAGCGGCACGGCGCAGAGCCCGGCCCAGAGCGGATCGGGAATCAGGGCGGCGCAAACCAGTCCGACCAGCGCAGCCAGTGTGCTGCCACCGGCAAAGGACCAGGGCTGCGCCAGCGGGCTGTGCGGAATCGCGAACAGGATGACCGTGGATGCGGCGATCGGCGTCAGCAACAGCGGCGAAGCCGGATCCAGGCGCAGCAACCAGGCGAACACGGCCGTGAAACCAAGGCCACAGAGCGCCGCCACGGCCGAGCGATTCGCCTCGCCCCAGGACAGGGGCACGGCATCGCCGACCAGCACACGTAACAGACGGGACATCTCGAAAGAGCGGTGTGACAACGGGCTCGCATGATGCCCCAAAAAACCGGGCCGTTTATCGCAGGGCGATACTTTTGAGCATGGTCCGCGTCCGGTCCTGATGCGCTCGCCGGGCCGCGATCGACGTCAGCATTCCCGCGGGACTGCAAACAATCGTTTCGTCCATAGCTCGCCGCGCAGGCTGAGGATGGCAGCGGACGCCGCCGGACGGGGTCGGAGGCGGAACCTCTTGCTGCACAGCGCCAGGGACCTCATGGGTGTGAAAGCTCATCCAGACGGGTGATTCGCCATTGGGCGTCGGCTTCGTCGCATGGAACTTCGTGCCGCGGCAAGCGCCACGAGGCGCATCGAAACGCGACGGCCATGTAGATCGATTACCTCCCGCAGGCACGCCACTCCCCCACCGAAACGGTCCATATCGAGGTGCTCCCGTCAGATGGAAAAGGACGGCGATTTAGTAAATCGTTTACTTGTCCTACAAAGTTTGACGGTCGATCCAAATGACGTTCAAACGCGGTTTTTTTGCTGCAAGTGCACACCGACCGCCACGCCCATCTGGCGTCGTCAAGTAAGGGTTTTCCCGAACCAAAATGGGTTTGTCGCAAGTTGTGTCGCAGCATCGAAAGTTCTTGCAAGCGCTTTCAGCCAAGCCTCTAATCGACTCAGCAAACGCGAGGTTTGCACACAAAAACGGAGACAAAAGATGCTACGCAACGTCAGAGCCGACGCGCCTTCGCCGCGTCTCATCGCGGCCGTTACTGCCGCCCTTTTGGCCAGCGCACCCGCCTTCGCTGCGCCCGTCTCGGGCAAGCACACGGATGCCCAGGGCCGCATGCAATTGATCGTCGGCCAGACCACGGATGGCATCTACGATTACACGGTTAACAGCAACCTGAACACGCCTTGGGGCGTGACCATGTACGCCCCGCCCTCGCTCGTTTCCGGCGGCTTCACCACGGCCAGCGGCAGCCTTTCTGTGAATGCCGACTGGTACAAGTACGGTTACGGCCCGCAGGACCTTTCGTTCATCAAGAACACGTCCAAGCTCGCAGGCGCGGCGATCGCCGTGGGCTACTGGATCGGCGGCGACTACGACTACGACATCGCCAACGGCACCAATGTGTCGGGCGAAAACGCCGGCAACATCCTGTGGGAAAACACCAAGCGCATGATCACCGACCTGAAGAACACCGGTCGCCCGATCCTGCTGCGCGTGGGTTATGAAGCGGAAGCACCGTGGAACGGCCACTGGCCGGCGAACTACAAGACGGTGTGGTCCAAGATCAAGGCCGAGATCAACGCCCAGGGCGCAACCAACATCGCGACCGTGTGGCAGCTCGCCGCGTACTGTCCCGCTACCGACTTCTGGGGCGCCGGCATCACCCCGCGCACCCTTGTGGCCTCGCAGCCAATCGCAGCCACGGGCGCCAACAGCAACGGCGTCGTGAACGTGTCCGAGACCAATCCGGGCCCGGCGTATGACCAGTGGTATCCGGGTGCGGACGCCGACTGGACCGGCATCTCGGTCTTCGATCCGGAAGACTGTGCCAACGGCTACGGCGCCATCCAGTCCGTGGTCAATTACCTCAAGACCAAGGGCAAGCCGATCCTGGTGTCGGAGTCCGCGGCACGCGGCTACGACTACAACCCGTCGACCGGCCTGTACTCGTACAACCAGCAAGGCAAGGTCAGCCGTCCGAACCTCTCGCCCACCACCGTGTGGAACGAGTGGTACGCGCCCTTCTTCCAGTTCGTGCGCGCCAACAGCGACTGGATCCGCGCAGTCGCCTACATCAGCGACGACTGGCAGAAATACAGCCACTGGCAGTGCACGGTCGACGCCAACGGCAACAAGATCAGCGGCTGCGCCGAAGCCAACTGGGGCAACACCCGCGTGGATGTGAACGCCACCATCAAGGCCAACTGGCTCGCCCAGCTCTCCTCCGATGGCAAGTACATCACCACCACCGCCCAGCCGGCCGACACCACCGCACCCTCGGTGCCGGCCAGCCTGGCCATCGCGAGCAAGACCTCCAGCAGCATCACCCTGAGCTGGACCGCCTCCACCGACAACGTGGGCGTGGATCACTACGAGATCTTCAACAGCGCCGGCACCCAGCTGGGCACCAGCACCACCACCGGCTACACCGCTGGCAGCCTTGTGGCCAACACCTCGTACAGCTTCCAGGTGCGTGCGTGCGACGCGGCCGGCAACTGCTCCGCCAAGACGGCCGTCGTCACCGGCACGACCAACGCGGCAACGGGCGACACGTCCGCCCCGACGGTGCCGGGCAGCCTGGCCGTGACGGGCACCACCTCCAGCAGCATCTCGCTGGGCTGGACCGTCTCGACCGACAACGTGGCCGTGACCCGCTACGAGATCTTCAACAGCGCCGGTACGCAACTGGGTACCAGCACCACCAACAGCTACACGGCGGGCAGCCTCACGGCCAGTACGACCTATAGCTTCCAGGTGCGAGCCTGTGACGCAGCCAACAACTGCTCGGCCAAGACCGCGGTGGTCAGCGGCACGACCCAGGCAGGCGGCGGCAGCGGCACCAATGTGCCGGGCGTGGTCACCACCACCTCCTTCACCGGCAGCCAGAACTTCACGGTTAATGTGGCAACGGCGGGTAACTACTACTTCGTCATCAGCTACAGCTCCACCGCGAACTCCAAGCTGATCACCACGACCTTCAATGGCAGCAACACTAACGCCGCGGTCAACAGTGGCACCGGTTCGGTCCAGACGACTGACTTCAACAGCGTCGCGACCGGCTCCAAGACCCTGACGGTCAACGCCGAATCCGGCGTGACGGTCACCAAGGTCGAAGCCTTCAAGCGCTAACCAGAAGAACGGGCGGGCACGCGTCGCGTGTCCGCCCCGTCGTTTTTCCCCAGACCGCACAAGCCCAGGTCGGTCACCTCCCTGCCTCCTAGACAGCGCAGCCCGCGGCGACCGCACGTGTCATATGCATCGCAAGGAATCGTCATGCCCGTAATGAAGAAGCTGCTTCTCGGCGCCGGCCTCGTGCTGGCAGCCGCCTCTGCCTCCCTGCCCGCGTCCGCGGCGAGCTTCGCGCCCGCCACCGGCAAGCTGTTCCTGATCGGCCAGTCCAACAAGGCCGCCTGGGACAACTGGACCACCATCGGCTCCGAACCCAACGGCGGCTCGGTGTACTACGAAGTGAAATCGCAGGCCTTCAACAAAGGCCTGGGCAATGCGCCGATCCATCAGCAGTACGCTGACTTCATCTCCGGCAAGACCGGCAAGTTCATCCAGATCGGCGTGAGCTGGAAGGACAATCCCCCGGGCTGGGACGGCAACGACGCGACGCACGCCGCAGCCTCTCAGGCCGCCACCGCCGCGCTGGCCAACGGCACCTACCTCTCGAACTTCGACAACCTGATCAACTACATCAACGCCCACGGCGGCACCAAGTTCCTGATCCGGGTCGACTACGAAGTTTCCAGTGCCTTCCACTGCACGGACTCGTCCTGCTCCTCGTACAAGAACGCCTTCAACAAGATCGCCACCTACATGCGTGGCAAGAACACCGCCAGCAACATCGCCTTCGTGTACCACCCGGTGCGCGGCGAGTTCGAGGCGCTCTACCCCGGTGACGCCAACGTGGACTGGATCGGTCTGTCGACCTTCAACCACGAGCTGTGCATGCCGATCTACAACCAGACCCAGTACCTCTATAACGGTACGCCGGGCGTGGGCTACGACACCGCCACGAACCAGTGCAAGGGCTACATCCTGGTCAAGGACGCGAACGGCAACGCCAACGCCCAGCCCTACAGCTTCAACTACGACTTCAATGTCCTGTCGATGGTCAAGTTCGCCAAGGATCACGGCAAGCCGATGATCTACTCGGAGTCCTCTCCGATGAACTTCCAGGCCGGCCAGAACAGCGATGGCACCGACTCGGACGCGCTCGCCGCGACCTGGGCCAACCGCTACTTCGCCCTGATGAACTACAACGGTCCGCTGCCCAACCAGGTCGGCAACTATGACCTGTCGGGCGTGATCAAGGCCGTGGTCTACATGAACCTGGACCTGCGCTACGGCTGGGACGGCTACTACGGCCAGACCGGCTTCGCCTTCCCCTTCGACGACATGTGGTTCAACAACGTCGAGCTGACCCGCTACACGAGCTACAAGACTGCATTCTGTAACGGCCTGTCGGCGCAAGGCTTCCTCGCCACCTGTGGCGGCGGCAGCGGCGGCGGTTCCGACACCCAGGCGCCGACGGTTCCGGGCAGCCTGGCCGTGACGGGTACCACCTCCAGCAGCATCTCGCTGGGCTGGACCGTCTCGACCGACAACGTGGCCGTGACCCGCTACGAGATCTTCAACAGCGCCGGTACGCAACTGGGCACCAGCACCACCAACAGCTACACGGCGGGCAGCCTCGCGGCCAGCACGACCTACAGCTTCCAGGTGCGTGCCTGTGACGCAGCCAACAACTGCTCGGCCAAGACTTCCGTGGTCAGCGGCACGACGCAAGCCGGCACGGGCGGCGGCAGCACCAACCTGCCGGGCGTCGTTACCACCACCTCCTTCACCGGCAGCAAGAGCTTCACGGTGAATGCGAGTGCAGCGGGCACGTACTACTTCGTCATCACCTACAGCTCGACCGCCAGCTCCAAGCTGATCACCACCACCTTCAACGGCAGCAACACCAACGCCGCGGTGAACTCCGGCACCGGCTCGGTCCAGACCACCGATTTCGCCAGCGTTGCTGCCGGCAGCAAGACCCTGACCATCAATGCCGAATCCGGCGTGACGGTCACCAAGGTCGAAGCCTTCAAGCGCTGAGATCTACCGAAGACGCCTGACGGCGCGCGTAAAGAAACCAAGCGCCCGACACGAAGGCGCGGGCGGACAGCGGTCCGCTCTCTCTCACGGCCTCCCTCGCGGAGGCCGTTTTCTTTTGTGGCGGGGCGACCGCCGCGCAACCTGTCGTGCTCTGTTCCGGCGGAGTTCTCGGTCCCCAACCCCAGGATGAAGGCGCTGTCAGACAGCCTCATGACGCGCACAAGCCGCTAACAGCCCTGCACGCCGTGATTTTTGTCACGCCAACTCGCGTGGTGCTATGCAGACGCAGCATCGCGCAGAAGCGGCCACGGCGTTGATGGACGGCGTGCTCTCCTACGTCTGGCGCGGATTTGGCTGCTGTGCCGCAGCACACGCAAGCCTTGCAAGCGCTTTCATTCGTGCATTTAATTAATTCCACTGGCTCGTCAGAAGCCAAGTTCCACACCAAGGAGATAAGACATGAACCGCATCACCCGCTCGCGCGGCCGGGGCCTGGCCCTGTCTGCGCTCCTGGCGGCCGGAACCATCGCAGGCGCAGCCCACGCTGCTCCGGTTTCGGGCAAGCACACGGACTCGCAAGGCCGCATGCAATTGATCATCGGCCAGACCACCGACGGCATCTACGACTACACGGTCAACAGCAACCTGCCCACGCCCTGGGGCGTGACGATGTATGCGCCGCCCTCGCTGGCTTCGGCCGGCTTCACGACGGCCAACGGCACGCTGTCGACCAACGCGGACTGGTACAAGTACGGCTACGGCCCGCAGGACCTCTCCTTCATCAAGAACACGTCCAAGCTCGCGGGCGCGGCGATCGCGGTCGGTTACTGGATCGGTGCCGACTACGACTACGACATCGCCAACGGCACCAACGCCTCGGGCGAAAACGCCGGCAACATCCTGTGGGAAAACACCCGCCGCATGATCACCGACCTGAAGAACACCGGTCGTCCGATCCTGCTGCGCATCGGCTACGAAGCCGAAGCCCCCTGGAATGGCCATTGGCCGGCGAACTACAAGACGGTGTGGTCCAAGATCAAGGCCGAGATCAACGCCCAGGGTGCGAACAACATCGCCACCGTGTGGCAGCTGGCCGCCTACTGCCCGGACACCGACTTCTGGGGCGCCGGCATCACGCCGCGCACCCTGGTCGCCTCACGTCCGCTCGCGGCCACGGGTGCCAACAGCAACGGCGTGCAGAACGTGCCCGAATCGAACCCCGGCTCGGTCTATGACCAGTGGTACCCGGGCAATGACGCCGACTGGACCGGCATCTCGATCTTCGATCCGGAAGACTGTGCCAACGGCTACGGCGCACTGCAGTCGGTGGTGAATTACCTCAAGACCAAGGGCAAGCCGATCCTGGTGGCCGAATCCGCCGCGCGGGGTTACGACTACGATCCCTCGAGCGGCCTCTATATCTACAACCAGCAGGGCAAGCCCAAGCGCGGCAACCTCTCGCCCACCACGGTGTGGAACGAGTGGTACGCCCCGTACTTCCAGTTCCTGCGCGCCAATAGCGACTGGATCCGCGCGGTCGCCTACATCAGCGACGACTGGCAGAAGTACAGCCACTGGCAATGCACGGTCGACACCAACGGCAACAAGATCAGCGGCTGTGCCGAAGCCAACTGGGGTAATACCCGCGTGGATGTGAACGCCACTATCAAGACCAACTGGCTCGCCCAGCTGACTTCCGATGGCAAGTTCATCACCACGAGCGGCACCGGTGGCGGAGGCACCACGCCGACCGGCGCGACGCTGCCCTCGGGCAACTACCAGCTGCTCAACAAGAACAGCAACAAGTGCGTCGATGTCTCCGGCGGCAACACCGCGAACAACGCCAACATCGTGCAGTGGGATTGCATCGCCGGTGCGCAGAACCAGCAGTGGCAGTTCGTCGCCACCGACAGCGGCTTCTACCGCCTGACCGCACGCCACTCGGGCAAGGTCATCGACATCGCCGGCGGCAACACTGCCAACGGCGCCAAGGCGATCCAGTGGGAATACCTCGGTGGTGCCAACCAGCAGTGGAAGCCCTTCGATGTGGGCGGCGGCTACTACAAGTTCATCTCGCGCTCTTCCGGCCGTGCGCTGGAGCTGCCCGGCTGCAACACCGCCAACGGTACCCAGCTGCAGCAGTGGGATGACCTGAACAACGCCTGCCAGGCTTTCCGCATCGCGCAGGTCACCGACACCGGTGGCGGCACGGGCGGCAGCGTGAATCTGCCCGGCACCGTGACCAGCACTTCCTTCACCGGCAGCAAGAGCTTCACCGTGAATGTGACTGCGGCGGGTAACTACTACTTCCGCATCAACTACAGCGCCACGGCCAGCTCCAAGCTGATCACCACGACGTTCAACGGCACCTCCAGCAATGCCGCGGTCAACAGCGGCACGGGCACCGTGCAGAGCACCGACTTCAGCTCGGTCGCGGCCGGCTCCAAGACCCTGACGATCAACGCCGAATCCGGTGTCACCGTCACCAGCGTCGAAGCGCTCAAGCGCTGAGACGACTCGACGGGCAGATCGAAAGCTCTGCCCGTTTTCGTTTCACATGACTTCGCCTTCAAAGCGATGACTTCGTTGGTCGCCTCGCCATGCTACGGCACTGTCTGCGGCGCCCGCTTCGTTCTCACTTTGGACGCAAGGCCGTACCAGGCAAGGCGGGGGCGCACCTGACCGGGCTGCGCTTCCGCCACGCCGCAAAGCCTGTTGTTTCTCTTTTGCATCTCCCTCATTCCAACGCTGCGGCGCGGCCGGATGGCGCGCGTCTGCACAGGAGATTCTGCATGTCTGCTTTGAAGCATTTCCTGGTCGGCATGAGCCTCGCGCTCTCCGCCGCCACTGCCATGACGCCGGCCTCTGCGGCCAGCTTCGCGCCGACCAACGGCAAGCTCTTCCTGATCGGCCAGTCCAACAAGGCGGCCTGGGACAACTGGGTCACCATCGGCGGCGAACCAGCGGGCGGTTCGATCTACTACGAAGTGAAGTCCGCGGCCTTCAACAAGGGCCTCAACAACGCGCCCATCCACCAGCAGTACGCCGACTTCATCTCCGGCAAGTCGGGCAAGTTCATCCAGGTCGGCGTGAGCTGGAAGGACAATCCCCCGGGCTGGAACGGCGACGACGCGGTGAAGGTGCAGGCCTCGCAGGCCGCCACCGCCGCGCTGGCCAATGGCACCTACCTGTCGAACTTCGACAACCTGATCAACTACATCAACGCCCATGGCGGCACCAAATTCCTGCTGCGCCTGGACTACGAGGTGTCGAGCGCCTTCCACTGCACGGACGCGTCCTGCTCCTCCTACAAGAACGCCTTCAACCGCATCGCCACCTACATCCGCGGCAAGAACACTGCAGCCAACGTGGCCTTCGTGTATCACCCGGTGCGCGGCGAGTTCGAGAAGCTCTATCCGGGTGACGCCAACGTGGACTGGATCGGTCTGTCGACCTTCAACCACGAGCTGTGCATGCCGATCTACAACCAGACCCAGTACCTGTACAACGGTACGCCGGGCGTGGGTTTCGACACCGCGGCCAACAAGTGCAAGGGCTACATCCTGGTGCGCGATGCCAATGGCAACAACAACGCGCAGCCCTACAACTTCGACTACGACTTCAACGTGCTGGCGATGGTCAAGTTCGCCAAGGATCACGGCAAGCCGATGATCTACTCGGAGTCCTCTCCGATGAACTTCCAGGCCGGCCAGAACAGCGACGGCACCGACTCGGACGCGCTCGCCGCGACCTGGGCCAGCCGCTACTTCGCGCTGATGAACTACAACGGCCCGCTGCCCAACCAGGTCGGCAACTATGACCTGTCGGGCGTGATCAAGGCCGTGGTCTACATGAACCTGGACCTGCGCTACGGCTGGGACGGCTACTACGGCCAGTCGAGCTTTGCCTTCCCCTTCGACGACATGTGGTTCAACAACGTCGAGGTCTCGCGTTACAACGCCTACAAGACGGCCTTCTGCAATGGCCTGTCCTCCAACGGTTTCCTGACCACCTGCGGTAGTGGCGGCGGCGGTGGTGGCGGCAGTACCGGCGCGACGCTGCCCTCGGGCAACTACCAGCTGCTCAACAAGAACAGCAACAAGTGCGTCGATGTCTCCGGCGGCAACACCGCGAACAACGCCAACATCGTGCAGTGGGATTGCATCGCCGGTGCGCAGAACCAGCAGTGGCAGTTCGTCGCCACCGACAGCGGCTTCTACCGCCTGACTGCACGCCACTCGGGCAAGGTCATCGACATCGCCGGCGGCTCCACCGCCAACGGCGCCAAGGCGATCCAGTGGGAATACCTGGGTGGCACCAACCAGCAGTGGAAGCCCTTCGACGTCGGTGGCGGCTACTACAAGTTCATCTCGCGCTCTTCCGGCCGTGCGCTGGAGCTGCCCGGCTGCAACACCGCCAACGGCACCCAGCTGCAGCAGTGGGATGACCTGAACAACGCCTGCCAGGCCTTCCGCATCGCGCAGGTCACCGATACCGGTGGTGGTGGTGGCGGCGGTGGAACCTCCACCAATGTGCCGGGCACCGTGACCAGCACGTCCTTCACCGGCAGCAAGAGCTTCACCGTGAACGTGACTGCCGCGGGCACCTATTACTTCCGCATCAACTACAGCGCCACGGCCAACTCCAAGCTGATCACCACCAGCTTCAACGGCGCCAACAGCAATGCCGCGGTCAACAGCGGCACGGGCACCGTGCAGAGCACCGACTTCAGCTCGGTCGCTGCCGGCTCCAAGACCCTGACAATCAACGCCGAATCCGGAGTCACCGTCACCAGCGTCGAAGCGCTCAAGCGCTAAGGCGCCATCTGCGCATCTGGTGAAGACGCGCCGCAGGGCAGTCACGGCCGGTTCCACCTGGAACCGGCCGTTTTCTTTACGCTCGCCCGCACACCGGCTTTACCCGGCCGGAGCACGGATGGCCGCAGCGACAGGCGTAAGATCACGCCTCAGTCCGTTTGCATTCCGGAGTTCCGTGCATGGCTTCCACGGCCGCCAAACCCGCCTCGTCCGTCCTCAATCCCGCCGGCCCCCTGCATCTGCAGGACATCATCGCCGCGCTGGTCATGGACGGCCTGCTCGATCTGGAAGAGGCGAAGAAACTGCGCAACACGCTGCGCAGCGCCAAGTCGGCCGACCTGCATCCCCTGGTGGCGATTGCCAGCGCGCGCATCCCCGATCGCCGTAATCCCGAACGTCCGCTCGCGATCGAGACGCTGACCCAATGGCTGGCCGGCAAGCTCAACCTGCCGTACCTCAAGATCGATCCGATGAAGATCAACGTCGCGTCGGTCACCGAGGTGGTGAGCCTCGCCTACGCGCAACGCCACCGCATCCTGCCGATCTCGGCGGACGCCAACGAGGTTGTGATCGCCTGCGCGGAACCGCACGACAAACGCTGGATCGACGACCTCTCGGGCATGTTGCGCCGGCAGGTGCGCATGGCCTTCGCCAACCCGCTGGACATCAATCGCTACCGGATCGAGCTCTACCAGGTGCAGCGCTCGGTGCTGCAGGCGCGCAAGAACGACCGCGACGACGCGCAGAACCTGCTCAACCTCGAACAGCTCGTCGAGCTGGGCAAGAGCGGCGAACTCAATGCCGACAACCAGCATGTGGTGCATATCGTCGACTGGCTGCTGCAGTACGCCTTCGAGCAGCGCGCTTCCGACATCCACCTGGAACCGCGACGCGACCTGGGGCGCATGCGCTTTCGCATCGACGGCGTGATGCACCAGGTCTTCGAACTGCCCGCCTCGGTGCTCGCTGCCGTCACCGCGCGGATCAAGATCCTCGGCCGCATGGACGTGGCCGAGAAGCGCCGCCCGCAGGACGGCCGGATCAAGACCCGGCTCGCCAGCGGACGCGAACTTGAGCTGCGCCTCTCCACCATGCCCACCGCCTTCGGCGAGAAGATCGTGATGCGGATCTTCGATCCGGACATCGTGGTGAAAGCTTTCGCGCAACTGGGCTTCAACGCGGAAGAAGAAGCCATCTGGCGGCGGATGGTCGAGCGGCCTAACGGCATCGTGCTGGTCACCGGCCCCACCGGCTCGGGCAAGACCACCACGCTCTACTCCACGCTCAAGCATCTCGCGCGACCGGAGCTCAATGTCTGCACGGTCGAAGACCCGATCGAAATGGTCGCGCCCGAATTCAACCAGATGCAGGTGAACGCCGCCATCGACCTGACCTTCGCCGCCGGGGTGCGAACCCTTCTGCGGCAGGACCCGGACATCATCATGGTGGGCGAGGTGCGCGACCTCGAAACCGCGCAGATGGCCATCCAGGCCTCGCTCACCGGCCACCTGCTGCTCTCCACCCTGCACACCAACGACGCCCCCAGCGCGGTCACCCGCCTGCTCGATCTCGGCGTGCCGCACTACCTGGTGCAATCGACGCTCACCGGAGTGGTCGCACAGCGCCTGCTGCGCACGCTCTGCCCGCACTGCAAGGAGCCGGGCACGCTGGACCTCGACGCCTGGCGCGTGCTGGTCCACGGCTGGGACGTGCCCACACCGGACAAGATCATGGCTCCGGTCGGTTGCCTCGAATGCCGCAACACCGGCTTCCTCGGCCGCACCGGTATCTACGAGATGATGCGCATCACCCCGAAACTGCGCGCCTTGATGAGCGAACAGTTCGACCTCGAAGCCTTCGGCCACGCCGCGCTGCAGGAAGGCATGCGCCCCCTGCGCCTCTCCGCCGCACTGCAGGTCGCGCGCGGCGTCACCACGGTGACCGAGGCGCTGTCGGTACTGCCGAACGACGAGGCGTAGAGCAACAAAGCACGGCGGGAGCCAATTGCCCGCGCAGAGACACTTCAGGCCGTTCGCGCCGCGCCGCTGCGCGCGGTCAGACGCAACCACAAATCGCGCATCTGCCGACTAAGTGGGACATGCGCGGCGCTGGTCACGCACAGCTCACACGCCGACAACGCCTGGAGCGCAAGCTCGCCACGCTCCATGCCGAAGTGTTGGTCGCCCTCCTGGATCTCGAAGGCGGTCTGCACGAGCGACTCGCCCATCCATTGCGCCGGCCCTGCCAGGCGGACGCGCCCGCGCAGCACGCTGACCGAATCGCCGCGCTTCAGGCGCACATCCAGCGACTCGTCCTGCTGCAAGCTCAGGACCCGGCTCGTCACCCTGCTTGATCTCGTCTTTCCCATGTCAGTGCTCCTGCAATCGAGGTGCTCAGTCTGGGTTTCCGGGCGATCGCAAAACAGGCACACGCGTGCGGACAAGGGACCGGAACAGAAGCTCGCGCCGAGGGTCTGTTCCGGTACACACTGCCGGAATCTGTATCTGTTGCGCGCCATCCGTGGCGCGCGATCATCGCCGCATGCACACCACCAGCCTCTACCGCCAGCTTGCCGATCATTACCTGCACGCGATCCGCAACGGCGCGCTGGCACCGGGCGAGCGCATGCCCTCGGTGCGGGCCTTGATGCGCACACACGAGGTCAGCCTGTCGACCGCCTTGCAGTTGTGCCGCCACCTGGAGGCGGAGGGCTGGCTGGAGGCGCGGCCCCGCTCAGGCTATTTCGTACGGCGGCCGCGGCGCAACGCGCTGCAACCCACGCGCGATCCGGCCGCAGGCGTGGGGGACGCCAGCGACTATCTCGGCATCCATCCGCATGTCTCCGCGATCCTCGCCCGCGGGCAGCAGGCCAAGGTGCGTCTCAACCTCGCCTCGGCCATCTGCGCGCCCGAGCTCTACCCGACGGAGGCGCTGAACAAGGCTGCGCACAAGGCCCTGCGCGACGCGCCGGACCTGCTCGCCCATCCGCCGCGGCACGACGGAGACCCCGGTCTGCGCAAGCAGGTCGCGCGACTCGCCCTGGCCCAGGGCATCCGCTGCGACGCGGACGAAGTGATCGTCACCAGCGGCTGTACCGAGGGCCTTAACCTAGCCCTGCGCGCCGTCACGCAAACCGGCGACACGGTCGCAGTGGAGTCGCCCACCTATTTCGGCCTGCTCCAGGTCCTGGAGAGCCTGGGCCTGCGCGCACTCGAGATCCCTACGCATCCGGTCACCGGCATCTCGCTCGACGCCATGGAGTTCGCGCTCGACAGTCGCCCCGAGATCCGCGCTCTGGTGGTCATGCCCAATCTGCAGAACCCGCTGGGCAGCGTCATGCCCGACGCGCACAAACAGCGCTTGGTCGCCTTGTGCGAAGCACGCGGCATTGCCCTGATCGAGGACGACACCTACTCCCCGCTCACCGCACGCGAAGGCGCCCTCACCGCCGCCAAGACCTGGGACACGAGCGGCAACGTCATCCACTGCAACTCCTTCAACAAGGCGCTCGGTCCCGGCCTGCGTCTGGGGTGGATGCTCGCCGGCCGCTGGCATGCGCGGGCGCAGATGCTCAAGAACTCGCAGACGCGCCTCGCCGAGGAATGGTCGCAGCGCACCGTGGCGGGCTTCCTCGCCAGCAGCAACTACGAGCGCTTCCTGCGCAAGCTGCGCACGCAACTCGCGCAGCAGCGCGCGCATACCTCGGAGGCGATTGCCGAGCACTTTCCCGCGGGTACGCGACTTTCTGTGCCTGAAGGCGGCCTCACGCTCTGGGTGGAGCTGCCACACGAGTACCGCAGCGAGGCGCTCTTCGATGCGGCACTTGCAGAAGGCATCCGGATTGCGCCGGGCGCGATCTTCTCGAATACGCGGCGCTTTGATCATTACGTGCGGATCAATTGCGGGTTGCCCTTCACGCAGGAGGTGGAAGGGGCAATCAGGAGGTTGGGGGAACTGCTGGGGAAGCAGGTCGCGTAAGGACCTTCTCTGCTGTCAGCCCGCGTGGCGGGCGCCGTGGACTGGCTTCTCGACCGTGCGTTGGCCGGGTCCCGCCCCGGCGGGCGGGTTACTTTCCTTGTGCGGCCAAGGAAAGTAACCAAAGGAAGGCCGCCCCGCTGTGTCGCCGCGCTGCGCGCGGTCCCCTGCGCTACTCGGTCTGCCAGGATGGCTGCGCAACTCGCCCTTTTGGCGCTACGCGCCAACGGAGCTCGGACAGTGCTCGCCAGCGCGCTCCGCGCGCAACCTGGCAGCCCTGCGTTGCTCGGCGACACAGAGGGGAATGACCAGCGTCTCCTCTCGACTGTTGAGAACAGCGAGGCTTTCCGTCCAGTCAGCGCGAGCGTGCTCAGTTCGCGAGTTGGCGTCCGCCACGGTACGCCACCATGACCTCGCGCCCAGCCGGAACTTCGTCCTCCCGGCCATAAGCGGCTCCGCGTAGACGCCCTTGACTCACCCTCCCCTCTGACCGCGCCGAGCAGCACAGGAAGCCAGAGGAACCGGGCGAAGCCCGGCGCGAGCACTGTTCGAGCTCCGTTCGTTCGCGGATCTTTGCGAACGAAAAGGGCGAGTTGCGCAGCGCTCTGGCTTCCGAGCAGCGCAGGGCACCACGCGCAGCGTGGCGCGGTCAGCGGGGTCGCCTTTCTTTGGTTACTCTTCTTTGGCGAGACAAAGAAAGTAACCCGCCCGCCGGGGCGGGACCCGGCCAACCCACAGTCAAATATCAACCCACCGACGCAGCAGAACACGGTAACCCGCCAGCCGGGGAGGACTCCGGCCAACCCACGTTCGCAACTGCAAGCAGCCTGCTCCTACGCCAGAACGAGCCTGCAAAAAAACGAACGGCCTCGAAGCTCCCGCTCCGAGGCCGTCACAAAGGCCGTTGCGAACAGCAGCCAAACAGCTACTTCGCCTCCACCCTCATCTCCGCCGACCGTGCATGTGCCTGCAGCCCCTCGCCATGCGCAAGGATGGACGCCACCTTGCCCAGGCGTTGCGCGCCGGCCTTGCTCATGCGGATGAGCGAGGTGCGCTTCTGGAAGTCGTAGACGCCCAGCGGCGAGGAGAAGCGTGCGCTGCGCGAGGTGGGCAGCACGTGGTTGGGGCCGGCGCAGTAGTCGCCCAGCGCTTCCACCGACCAGTGGCCGGCGAAGATGGCGCCGGCGTGGCGGATCTTGGCGATCAGCGGGTCCGGCGCTTCGACGGCAAGCTCCAGGTGTTCCGGGGCGATGTGGTTGGCGATCTCGCAGGCCTCGTCCAGATCGCGCACGCGGATCAGTGCGCCGCGGTTCTTGAGTGAGGTGGCGATGGTCGCGGCGCGAGGCATCGTGGGCGTGAGGCGTGCGATCGCCTCTTCCACGCGGGCGAGGAAATCGGCGTCGGGCGAGAGCAGGATGGACTGCGCGAGTTCGTCGTGCTCGGCCTGGGCGAAGAGGTCCATCGCGGTCCAGTCCGGATCGCCGCTGCCGTCGGAGATCACCAGCACTTCGGAGGGGCCAGCCACCATGTCGATGCCGACGATGCCGAAGACGCGGCGCTTGGCGGCGGCGACATAGGCGTTGCCCGGACCGGTGATCTTGTCGACCTGCGGAATGGTCTTGGTACCGAAGGCGAGCGCGGCCACGGCCTGCGCACCGCCGATGGTGAAGACGCGGTCCACGCCGCCGACCGCGGCAGCGGCCAGCACCAGCGGGTTGCGCTCGCCGCGCGGTGTCGGCGTGACCATGATCAGCTCGCGCACGCCGGCGACCTTGGCGGGAATGGCGTTCATCAGCACCGAGCTGGGATAGCTCGCCTTGCCGCCGGGCACATAGAGCCCCGCGCGATCCAGCGGCGTGACCTTCTGGCCGAGACGCGTACCGTCGGCCTCCTGGAACTCCCAGTCTTCGGCACGCTGGCGCTCGTGGTAGGCGCGCACGCGTGCGGCCGCTTCCTCCAACGCCTGGCGTTGATCGGCCGGCAGGCTGTCCAGGGCGGCCTGGAGTTCGGACTTGGGCAGTTCGAGTTCGGCCATGCTCTTGGCATCGAGCGCGTCGAAACGCTTGGTGTAGGCGAGCACCGCGGCGTCGCCTTCGAGACGCACGGCGGTGAGGATCTCGCTGACCGCGCGCTCGATGCTGTCGTCCTGCGCGGCTTCGAAGGCGAGCAGCTGGTCCAGGCGGGCGCGGAAGTCCGCGTCGCGGCTGTCGAGTCTGTGGATCAGGCTCATGGCTTCACCGCTCCGGCAAAGGCTTCGATGACGGGCTGCAGGAGGGCGTGCTTCATCTTGAGCGCGGCCTGGTTGACGATCAGGCGCGAGCTGATGTCGCAGATCTCTTCGACCTCGACCAGGTTGTTCGCACGCAGCGTGCCGCCGGAGCTCACCAGGTCGACGATCGCATCGGCGAGGCCCACGAGCGGTGCGAGCTCCATCGAGCCGTAGAGCTTGATGAGGTCCACATGCATGCCCTTGCCGGCGAAGTGCTCGCGCGCGATGTCGATGTACTTGGTGGCGACGCGGATGCGCGCGCCGCGCCGCACGGCGGAGGCGTAGTCGAAACCCTGGCGCGTGGCGACGCACATGCGGCAACGCGCGATGTTCAGGTCCAGCGGCTGGTAGAGATCCGCACCGCCGTGCTCGATCAGCACGTCCTTGCCGGCGATGCCAAGATCGGCCGCGCCGTATTGCACGTAGGTCGGCGTGTCGGAGGCGCGCACCACCAGCAGGCGCACGTCGGCGCGGTTGGTGTCGATGATCAGCTTGCGCGACTTGTCCGGATCGTCGGTCGGCGTGATGCCGGCCGCGGCGAGCAGTGGCAGCGTTTCCTCGAAGATGCGGCCCTTGGAGAGGGCGAGCGTGATGCCGTCGAAGCCCGCCATCAGCGCACCCGCTGGATCTGCGCGCCGAGCGCGGAGAGCTTGGCTTCGAGGTACTCGTAGCCGCGGTCGAGGTGGTAGATGCGGTCGATCAGCGTGTCGCCTTCGGCCACGAGGCCGGCGATCACCAGGCTCGCGGACGCACGCAGGTCGGTCGCCATCACCGAGGCGCCTTGCAGTTTGTCGCGCCCCGTCACCACCGCCGTATTGCCGTCGATGCGGATGTCGGCACCAAGGCGCTGCAACTCGACCGCGTGCATGAAGCGGTTCTCGAAGATCGTTTCGCGGATCACGCCGGTGCCGTTGGCCACGGCGTTGATCGCCATGAACTGCGCCTGCATGTCGGTCGGGAAGGCGGGGTACGGCGCGGTGCGGATGCTCACCGCGTTGAGCCGTTGCGGCGCCTTGATGTGGATCGCCTCGCGCTCGATGCAGATCTCGCAGCCGGCATCCATCAGCTTGTCGACCACCGCGTCGAGGTAGGCGGAAGAAGTCTTCGTGAGGCGCACGTCGCCACCAGTGACGGCCGCGGCGCACAGGTAGGTGCCGGTCTCGATGCGGTCCGGCATCACGCGATGGGTCGCGCCGTGCAGGCGTTCGACACCGCGCACACGGATGATGTCGGTGCCCGCGCCGGAGATCTGCGCGCCCATTGCGATCAGGCAGTTGGCCAGATCCACCACCTCGGGTTCGCGTGCGGCGTTCTCGATGATGGTTTCACCATCGGCCAGACAGGCGGCCATCAGCAGGTTCTCGGTGCCGGTGACCGTGACCATGTCGGTGACGATGCGGGCGCCTTTGAGACGCTTGGCCGAAGCCAGCATGTAGCCGTGCTCGACGCGCACTTCCGCGCCCATGGCCTGCAGGCCCTTGATGTGCTGGTCGACCGGGCGCGCGCCGATACCGCAGCCGCCGGGCAGGCTGACCTTGGCCTCGCCCAGGCGCGCGGTCAGCGGACCGAGCACCAGCACGGAGGCGCGCATGGTCTTCACCAGCTCATAGGAGGCGGTGGGGTCGGTGATCGTGCTGGCGTCCAGATGGACCGTATCGCCTTCGTGACGCGTCTTGACACCCATGGTGCCGAGCAGCTGCAGCAGCGTGCGCACGTCGTTGAGGTTGGGCACGTTGGTGATGGTGACCGGTTCACTGGTCAGCAGCGCGGCGCAGAGGATGGGCAAGGCGGCGTTCTTGGCGCCCGAAATCGCGATCTCGCCTTCGAGGCGGCGGCCGCCGGTAATCAACAGCTTGTCCATGGCTCTTTAACTCTGTGCTTTCAGGAAGTCAGCCCACTGTGCGGGCGTGTAGGTGTTCAGTTGCAGGGCGTGGATTTCATTGCCCATAAGGCTGCCCAGGGTGGCGTACACCGCCTGGTGCTGGCGCACGCGTAGCTTGCCTTCGAAGCTGGCGCTCACGACGATGCCGGAGAAGTGCACGCCGTCGTCGCCGATGATCTCGACGTGCTCGCAGGGCATGCCCTGCTCGATGAGTTGCTTGATGTCTTCAGCGCGAAACATAGGGGTCCGATCAGCCGCGCAGCTTGTAGCCCGTGGCCAGCATGCGCAGGGTCACGGCCGCGAGCGCGGCGAGAAATACCGTTACCACGGCGAGGCTGGTCCAGGGCGAAATGTCCGAGGCGCCAAAGAAGCCGTAGCGGAAACCGTCGATCATGTAGAAAAACGGGTTGAAATGCGACACCCCCTGCCAGAAAGCCGGTAGGGAATGGATGGAGTAGAAGACGCCCGCCAGCATGGTGAGCGGCATGATCAGGAAGTTCTGGAAGGCGGCGAGCTGGTCGAACTTCTCTGCCCAGATGCCCGCCAGCACGCCCATGCTGCCCAGGATCGCCCCGCCCATCAAGGTGAAGACCAGCGCCCACAGGGGCTGCGTCACCGGCACCGCGACGAAGATCAACGATACCGCCCACACTCCCATGCCGACCATGACGCCTCGCAGGATCGAGGCGATCACGTAGGCGGCGTAGAACTCGCGGTAGGAGATCGGCGGCAGCAGCACGAAGACGATGTTTCCGGTGATCTTGCTCTGGATCAGCGAGGAGCTGCTGTTCGCGAAGGCGTTCTGCAGCACCGACATCATCACCAGGCCCGGCACCAGGAAGGCCGTGTACTGGACCGAGCCCTGCACCGTGACATGGCGATCCAGCACATGGCCGAAGATCATCAGGTAGAGCACGGCAGAGAGCACCGGCGCGGCCACGGTCTGGAAGGCCACCTTCCAGAAGCGCAGCAGCTCCTTGTAGAGCAGCGTGCGAAAACCGCTGCCCACGGCGGCGGGCGGCGGCAGCGAAAGTGTATCGATCGGCTTGGCCGGCGCTTTCATGCGGCTCTCCGCATCACGTCGACGAAGACCTTCTCGAGGTCGGGCTGGCCCACTTCGAACTCGCGCACCGGCACACCCTGCGAACGCAGCAGCGCGAGGCGGTCGATGAGTTCGTCGTAGGAATCGGAGGACCAGCACAGCCAGGCGCCGTCGCGCTCGGGCGTCGGCAAGCCGGGAGGCAGCTCGCCTTCGATGCGCACCTTGAGGGTGTGGCCGTCCACCGCGCGCAGCAGGTTGGCCGTCTCGTCGAGCGCGACGATCCGGCCGGCCTTGAGCATGGCGATCCGCTTGCAGAGGGTCTGTGCTTCTTCCAGGTAGTGGGTGGTCAGCACGATAGTGTGGCCGGCCTCGTTGAGGCGGCGCACGAAGCTCCACAGGCCCTGGCGCAGCTCCACGTCCACGCCCGCGGTGGGTTCGTCGAGCACGATTACCGGCGGCCGGTGCACCAGCGCCTGCGCCACCAGCACCCGGCGCTTCATGCCGCCGGAGAGCTGGCGCATGTTGGCGTTGGCCTTGCTCGTGAGGTCCAGGCTCGCGAGCAGTTCGTCGATCCAGTCGTCGTTCTTGCGCAGGCCGAAGTAGCCGGACTGGATGCGCAGCACCTCGCGCACGTTGAAGAAGGGGTCGAAGACGATTTCTTGCGGCACCACGCCGAGCATGCGGCGCGCGTTGCGATAGTCGCCCACCACGTCGTGGCCCATGATCCGGATCTCACCTTGGGTGAGTCGCGTCAGGCCCGCGAGCGCGGAGATCAGGGTGGTCTTGCCGGCGCCATTGGGGCCAAGCAGCGCGAAGAACTCACCCTGCTTCACGGACAGGTCCACGCCGCCCAAGGCACGCAGGGCGCCGTACTCCTTGACGGCGCCGCGGACTTCGATGGCGGCGCTCACGCCGTGTCCCCGCTCGTCTGCGCCTCGGTCAGGGGCAGCACATCGCCCAGGTCATAGAGGGAAGCCAGCGAACGCAGCTGCGTCGGAACATTGACCAGCGCGAGCTCGTGACCTGCCGCGCGGGCGGCGCGCAGCCAGGCCAGCACAACCGCGAGCGCAGCCGAATCGACGCTCGCCACGCCGCCCATGTCGATGACCCGGGCGCTGCAATCGCCACGCCCACAAAGGCCACGACCGGCCTCTAGGAGGCCGGCCGCGGTTTCCATCGTGATCGAGCCCTCTACCAGGAGGCGCCCGTCGGACTCACGAATCATGCTTATTTCGCGCTCCCGCTGCTGTTCTGGCTGTTCTTGGTCTTGAGTGAGGCGATCAGGCCGTCGATACCGCTGGCCTTGATCTCCTGCCCGAAGCTGTCGCGGTAGCTGGTGATCAGGCTGACACCTGCGACCGCCACATCGTAGACCTTCCACTCGCCGTTCTTCAGATACACGCTGTAGTCCACCGAATCGGGCTGGGCGCCGGCCTTGCGGACTTCGGTGCGGACCACCACATCGGTGTCGCCGTCCTTCATCTTGAGCGGCTTGAAGCTGATCTGGTAGTCCTTGAAGCGGTTCAGCGCGTTGGCGTAGCTACGCACCAGCAGGGTACGAAACTCGGTGGTAAGCGCCGTCTTCTGCTCGGCCGAGGCATTGCGCCATTCGCGGCCCACCGCCAGAGACGTCATGCGGCCGAAGTCGAAATGCGGCAGCACCTTCTCGTCGATCAGGGCAAGGGACTTCTGCTGGTCGCCCGCCTGGATCGCCTTGTCGGACTTGATGATCGCCAGCACCTCGTCGCCAACGCCCTTGATCATTTCGTCCGGCGCCGCCGCGGCCATGGCGGAGGACGCCGCCATCGCGAAGCAGGCTACCGTGGCGGCACGCATCAGGAACGATCGCATCATTGTTTCTCTCCTTGGTCGCTGCCGGCACCGGGCTCGGCATCCTCGTCGTCGAATTTCTCGCGCGGCGGCTGGCCGTCATAGATCAGGCTGACCCTGCGCTGCAGGTAGAAGTTGCGCACGAAACCGTACTTGTCCAGGGCGGCTTCGCCCAGCGCATCGTCGGCGCCCAGCAAGGCGGCTCGCTTGTTGAGCACGTCCACGCCGGTGATGATGTTGCGCGTCGGCACATCGTCGATCACCAGATGCCGGCCGCCGCTGTAGTAATCAACCGGCAGCGCGGCGGTATCGCGCAGCGTGCTGGGTCCCAGCAGCGGCAGCACCAGGTAGGGGCCGGGGCCCATGCCCCAGCGGCCCAGGGTCTGCCCGAAATCCTCGTTGTGCTTTTCCAATCCCATCTCGGACGCCACGTCGATCGCGCCGCCGATACCCAGGGTGGTGTTCACCAGGATGCGGCCCACATCGCTCGCCGCGTCACTCACCTTGCCTTGCAGCAGGTTGTTGAACGCGTTGGGCAGATCCTTGAAGTTGTCGATGAAATTCGAGAAGGCCACCCGTGCAGGCAGCGGCACCACCGCCACGTAGCCCTGCGCCGCTGGCTTGAGGGCGTACTTGTCGACGCCGTCGTTGAAACTGAAGATCGCCCGGTTCACCGGTTCGATCGGGTCCGGATCTGCCTTGGCGGCGAGGCTCAGGGTCGCGCCCGCCACCAGGACCAGCAGCCGCAGGATTCCCTGCGCGCTCGATGCGCGTTTCACTTGTCGCTCCCCGACTCCGCCGCCTTGTCGAACATGAAGCGGCTGATCAGTTTTTCCAGGACCACGGCCGACTGCGTCTTGGCAATGGTGTCGCCGTTGTTCAGATTGGCTTCGTCGCCGCCAGGTTCCAGGCCCACGTACTGCTCACCGAGCAGGCCGGAGGTGTTGATCGTGGCGAAGGTGTCCTTGGGGAAGCGGTAGCGGCCGTCAAGCTGCATCGTCACTTCGGCCTGATAGTGCTCGGCGTCGTAGTGGATCTTCGCGATGCGGCCCACCAGCACGCCCGAAGCCTTCACGGGCGCGCGCTGCTTGAGGCCGCCGATATTGTCGAAGCGTGCGGTGATCAGATAGGGGTTGCGGATCGTGTCGCGACCAAGATTACCCACCTTGAGCGCGAGGAACAGCAGCGCGCCGATCCCGATCACCACGAAGATCCCCACGGCGAGATCGATCTTGGAACGATTCATTCTTAACCTCGGAACATGAACGACGTCAGCACGAAGTCCAGCGCCACGATCATCAGGGCCGAACCGACTACCGTCCGAGTAATCGCGCGCGACACGCCTTCGGCGGTCGGCACGCAGTCATAACCTTCGAACACCGCGATCAACGAGACGGCAAAGCCGAACACCACGCTCTTGATCACGCCATTCACGACGTCATGCCGGACGTCGACGTTCGATTGCATCTGGGCCCAGAACGAACCGCTATCGACGCCGATCAGCACCACACCGACCAGCCAGCCCCCCAGGATGCCCATGGCGGAGAACAGTGCCGCCAGCAGCGGCATCGAGATCACGCCACCCCAGAAGCGCGGCGCCACCACGCGGGCGATCGGATTGACCGCCATCATGTCCATCGCCTTGAGCTGCTCGGTGGTCTTCATCAGGCCAATTTCGGCCGTCACCGCCGTGCCTGCGCGGCTCGCGAAGAGCAGACCCGCCACCACCGGGCCAAGTTCGCGCACCAGGGACAGTGCCACCACCACGCCCATCGCTTCGCTCGAGCCGAAGCGCTGCAGGGTCTCATAGCCCTGCAGGCCCAGCACCATGCCGACGAAGAGACCCGAGACCATGATGATCAGCAGCGAGAGTACGCCGCTCATGTAGATCTCGCGCATCGTCAGTGCATGAAAGCGTCGCAGGCTCTGGCCCGAATGCCCCAGCAGCACGAAGAAGAAGCGCGCGGCAAAACCCAGGCGCCAGACGGTGCGCACCACCCAGTTGCCCAGGCGGCTCACGGGATTGTTGTGAAGCGTCATCGCTTCGCTCCGGTCAGCGCCGCGCGGTAGTCCGGCGCCGGATAGTGGAAGCGCACGGGGCCATCCATCTCGGAATGAACGAACTGATGCACATAAGGATCATCGGAGGCGCGAATCTCGTCCGGTGTGCCCTCGGCCACCACGCGCCCCTCGCCGATGAAGTACACGTAATCCACGATCTCCAGCGACTCGACCACATCGTGCGTCACCAGGATCGAACTCGCACCCAGAGCATCGTTCAGCCGGCGGATCAACTGCCCGATCACGCCCAGTGAAATGGGGTCGAGTCCCGCAAAGGGCTCGTCGTACATCATCAACATCGGATCCAGCGCCGTCGCTCGTGCCAGCGCCACTCGACGCGCCATCCCGCCGGACAGCTCGGCCGGGCGCAAGCGCGCGGCGCCACGCAAACCGACCGCGTGCAGCTTCATCAGCACCAGATCGCGGATCAGCTCTTCGGATAGCTCGGTGTGTTCGCGCAGCGGAAAGGCCACGTTGTCGAACACCGACAGGTCGGTGAACAGCGCGCCGAACTGGAACAGCATGCCCATGCGCCGACGCAGCGAATACAGCGCCTCGCGCTTGAGCTGAGGAATCGGATGCCCGTCCACCACCACGCTGCCGGACTTCGGCCGGATCTGGCCGCCAATCAGCGAAAGCAGGGTGGTCTTGCCCGAGCCGCTGCCACCCATGATCGCCACCACCTTGCCGCGCGGCACGATGAGCGTGACGTCGCTCAGCACGCGACGCGTGCCATAGGCATAGGAAACGTTACGGAGCTCGACCAGGTTGTCGGTCACGGTGGGGAAAGCCGGGGGAGGAAGGACTGGATTCTACCAGAGGGCGTCGGACCGCCCTGTCCGCCATGCGGCGCCGCACCAACTGTTACGCAGTAGAAACAATCCGGAAAAAGCGTGCAGCGCGTGACTGCCAGGTACGCATCCGTCCCGGCACGTTTCGCCGCACCCCCGGACAGTCTGACTGGACCCCCGCCCCCCGTTTGGCGCTCCCATCCCAGGTCTTGCATCGGCGAACTCTGATCGCTCGCGCCCCGAAATGTGGATGGATCAGGCCCTCGCGATCACGGATATGCCAAATAGTTCCCGCAGACAGATCGCCCGTCGAAGGGGAGGCATGAAATCGGACACGCCGTCGTGAACGCACGACAAATATGCTGATGGCAACAACAAAACAGAAACAAAAGACGTTGTCATGCGCCACACCACCCTCGCTTCATGTGCCATCGGGCTGCTTTGCGCGGCCTGCGCCCAGAATCCGATAAGCCCCGCGCCAAGCGGGCACATCACCGCGGAAGCGGCAAATCCGCCGCCGAAGCCGATTCCCGCGCCGGTCCGTCAGACCTTTGATCTGCCGCCGCCGCAACCAACCCGGCACGAGCCCAAGCTCTCGGTCGTCGCGAACAATCTTCCAGCCGGGCAGGTGCTGTTCAACCTGGCGCGCGACGCGAAGCTGAACGTCGACGTGCATCCAGGCATCAGCGGCAACGTCACGCTCAATGCGCTGAACCAGACGCTGCCGCAATTGCTCGAACGCATCGCGCGGCAGGTCGACATGCGCTGGGAAATGCTGGACGAGACCCTGGTGGTGATGCCCGACTCGCCCTTCCTGCGTCACTACCAGGTCGACTATGTGAATCTGGCGCGGGACACGAGCGGCAATGTGGCGATCACCACCGAGGTCGCGGCGACGGGTGGCGTCGGCGCGGATGGCAAGACACCGATCAACACCGGCGCAGCCTCCAACAGCTCCAGCACCCGCATCGAGAATCTGTCCCGCAACCGCTTCTGGGACACGCTGATCCAGAATCTCAAGGATCTGCTGCGGGAGACCGACCGCCTGGTCCCGGTCGCCGACCCGACGGCCGCCGCGGGGAAGCCGGAGAGCTCGCGCAACGCCGAACCGCGCGTCACCTATCGCGAGGCCGCAGCGGTGATCGCCAATCCCGAGACAGGCGTGATCTCGGTGCGCGCGAGCGCCCGCCAACACGAGCGGGTGCGCGAATTCATCGATCGCGTGACCGGCAGCGCCCAACGCCAGGTCCTGATCGAAGCGACGATCGCGGAGGTCCAGCTCTCGGAGAACTATCAACAGGGCATCGACTGGACCAAGCTCAACCTCTCGGGCAGCGGCTTCAAGCTCGTCCAGAACGCGGCCGGAGCGCTGGCGGCGCCAGACTCTCATCTGTTCGAACTGAGTTATGCCTCGAAGGGCGGCAGCTTCTCCGGCGCGGTCCGGCTGCTCGACAGCTTCGGCACGGCGAAGGTGCTCTCCAGCCCCAAGGTCTCGGTCCTCAACAACCAGACCGCCGTCCTGAAGGTGGTGGACAACGAGGTGTATTTCGTCTCGAAGGTCGAGAACACGACCAACGAGAACTTCGACAAGACCGTCTTCTCGACCGAAGTACATTCAGTGCCAATCGGCCTGGTGCTCAGCGTCACGCCGCAAGTCGGCGAACGCGACACGGTAGTGCTCAACATCCGCCCGACACTCTCGCGGATCGTGGGGCAGGTGGCCGATCCGAACCCGGAGCTGAAGAAGAATGGCATCGTCAGCCAGATCCCTATCGTTCGCTCACGCGAGATCGATTCGATGATTCGCGTCGAAGACGGCAACGTCGCGATCATGGGCGGCCTGATGGAGGACGCGCTCGATCTCAACAAGGACACGGTGCCTGTCGCCGCCGGCATGCCCTTCCTGGGAGGGCTGTTCCAGAACCGCAACGACAATCGGCGCAAGAGCGAGTTGGTGATTCTGCTGCGCCCGACGATCATCCGGCGCGCCAGCCTCGCAGGCGACTATTCGGCCCAGCGCGAGCGGCTCCCGAGCGCGGACTTCTTCAAGGGAGAAGCGGGGCCCACGCTCTTCAATCTCGACGCACTTCCCGGCCCCTCAAGCCCCGCAGGGCAGGTGGCGCAATGAGCAGCCCGGCGCTCAGGCTGTTCGACGAGGCAGGCGCGCTGACCGATACCGCGCCGGACCGCGGCGACGTCGCGTCCCCGACCCTCAGCGCCCCCTCGCGCCAGCACGTACTTCCGCCCGGATTCAAGCCGGGTCGCTTCGGCGTGTTCGGCTTGCCGGCCGCCACCCTCCTCTCGCTTGCACTCAGCGTCGCCGTGCTCCTTCGGAACGAACCCGCGCCGCCGTCCGCGCCCGTCGCCTTGCCGCAAGAACCGTCGCAGCCGTCCAGTGCGACACCGGCGGAAATTGCTATCGATGGCGCCAGGGACGCTGCGCCCGTTTCAGCCGAAGTGACGACGCAAGAGGAGGCGAGAGACTTCGCGCCCACGCCCCTGCAGGCCGCACCGCGCCGTCAAAGGACATCCTCTCGCACATCAAAGGCCGAGCGCGAGTCGGCCCCGGCCATCCAGGAAACGGTGCCGTCAGCGTCTGCGGTCCCCGCCCCACTGCCTGTCGAGGCACCACCCGATCCACTCGTCCAGCAGGCTTACCGGGCCTTGCTGGCCGGCCAGGCGAACAGCGCGATTGACGCCTACCGCTCAGCGCTGGCGCGCGACGCGCGAAACTGCGATGCCCTCAACGGCCTCGGTTTGATCGCGGCGCACAGCGGTGACTCGCGCGAGGCCGCTCGCTGGTTCGAGCGCTGCATTGCGGCGGATCCGCGCAACGCCTACGCGCGCATTGCACTGACGCGACTCGCAGCGGTTTCGGCGCCGGCGTCCGCCGAACTCGGCTTGCGCGAGACGCTGCGCCGGACGCCGACGGATCCGAGCGCCCATTTCGCCCTTGGCAACCAGTTCGCGCAAACCGGGCGCTGGGCCGAGGCGCAGGCGGCCTACTTCCAGGCCAGCACGCTCGACCAAGGCAATCCCGACTATCTGTTCAACCTCGCGGTCGCGCTCGACCAACTCGGTCACGCAAGCCTCGCGCGCGAGCAGTACGGACTTGCGCTGGAAGCGGCCCGCCTGCGTCCAGCGAACTTCGATCGCGCGGCGGCGGCTGCACGCAGAGACATCCTGGTGGCGACACAACCATGAAACCCGATCGCCAACCGCTCGGCCAGCAGCTGCTCACTCAGGGTCTGATCAGCGAAGACCAGCTACGCATCGCCCTGATGGAGCAAGAACGCGGCAAGCAGACACTCGGCGCCCTGCTCGTCCAACTTGGCTTTCTCACGGAAGCCACCTTGCGCGACGCGCTCTCGCACACACTGGGCACGCAGAGCGTCGATCTCGCGCATGTCCTCGTTGACCCAGCGGTGCTGAAGACGATTGCGGAGCCGCTGGCGCGCCGGCATCGCCTGATGCCGCTTTCCTTCGACGAGGCCCGTCGCACCCTGGTCGTCGCCATGGCCGACTCGGGCGATATCGTCGCGCTCGACAAGCTGCGCAGCAGTCTGTCAGCCGACATCCTGATAGAGCCCGTCCTCGCCGGCGAATCCGAGATCGTCCGGGCCATCGACCAGCACTACGGCCATGTACTTTCGATCGACGGCATCCTTACCGAGATCGAGACCGGCGTCAGCGGCGGGGCATCGAGCGGCGAGGGTCAGGGACAACCCGTCGTACGCCTGATCGACGCGCTGCTGGTCGACGCGGTCAAGCGCGGCGCTTCCGATATCCACTTCGAACCGGAGGCAGCCTTCCTGCGCGTGCGCTACCGCCTCGACGGGATGCTCAGGCAGATCCGCGCGCTGCATCGCTCGCACTGGCCCGCGATGTCGGTACGCCTGAAGGTGATGGCCAAGCTCAACATCGCCGAGAACCGCGCGCCGCAGGACGGCCGGATCTCCCTGCATGTGTCGGGCCGCGAGATCGACTTCCGCATGGCCACCCAGCCGACGATCCATGGAGAGAACGTCGTGCTGCGCGTTCTCGACCGCCAACGCGGCATCGTCCCGCTCGACGGGCTCGGCCTATCGCAGGACCAGCTTCACGGACTCACGCGGCTCATCGCCCGGCCGGAAGGACTGTTGCTCGTTACAGGACCGACGGGCAGCGGCAAGACCACGACGCTGTACTCGATCCTCGGGCATCTCAGCCACGAGGGCATCAACGTGATGACGCTGGAAGATCCGGTCGAATACCCGATGCCTCTGCTGCGCCAGACTTCGGTCTCGGAGGCGGTCAAGCTCGATTTCGCGAACGGCGTGCGGGCAATGATGCGGCAGGATCCGGACGTGATCCTCGTCGGCGAGATCCGCGATGCGGACACCGCCAGCATGGCCTTTCGCGCCGCGATGACCGGGCACCAGGTCTTCTCGACATTGCATACCCGCTCCGCGCTCGGCATCGTGCCGCGCCTGCGCGATCTGGGCGTCCTGCCCGACATCATGGCCGGCAACATCATGGGTGCGATCGGCCAACGCCTGGTGCGTCGACTCTGCACGCAGTGCCGGATGCCGCGTGCAGCCACGGAAACGGAATCGCGACTCACCGGCTGCGACACTGCCTTCGACTCGCCGGGCTGCGCCCATTGCGAATTCCGCGGCTACCGCGGACGCAGCGCGATCCTGGAACTGCTGCGCTTCGACGCCGATCTGGACGAACTCGTCGCGCGTGGCGCCACCGCCCGCGAACTGGAAGAAGCTGCGCGCAGCAAGGGATTTGTCTCGCTCGCCGAGGACGGGCTTCGCCGCGTTGCGGACGGCACCACCAGCCTCGCGGAGCTCGCTCGGGTCGTGGACCTGAGCGACAGGATGTTCTGAGCATGCAGGCCTACTCCTATCGCGCGCTCGATCCCAATGGTCGGGTTGTCCAGGGCCGGATGCTGGCCGGTACGCTCGCGGAACTCGAGCAAAACCTGCAACGCAAAGGCTTCGTATTCATCAACGGCGAAGTCTCCCGCGAGCGTGTCTGGACGCGGGTGCCGCGTCGCGAGCTGATGCACTTCTGCTTTCACCTTGAACAGCTCCTGCGCGCGGGCGTGCCGATCCTTGAGGCACTGCAAGACCTGCACGAAGCATCGGCCCATCCCGCCTTCCGCGCGGCGACCGCGGAGGTGCTTGAACGCATCCACGGCGGCGCGCCTTTCTCCGAAGCCCTCGCGAGCCATCCGGAGATTTTCGACCGGATGTTCTGCGCGCTCATCCACGCCGGCGAGACGACCGGGCGCCTTCCTGAAGTGCTGGCGCAGATCCACGAGGCTCGCAAGCGCGAGGACGAATTGGCCGCCTACACCCGGCGTCTGGCGATCTACCCCGCCGTGGTGCTGATGGTGGTGTGCGCAGCGCTGGTCGTTTCCCTGACCTGCGTGGTGCCCGAGCTCGCCAAGCTGTTCGCGACGACCGGACAGACACTGCCCGCCTCGACACGCCTGCTGATCGCCTTGTCGGAACTGGTCACGCACCACTACCCATGGCTCGTAGGCGGCTTGGTCGTCCTCGCGGGCACCTGTGCTGCGGCCCTGCGCTACAGCTTCGCAGCACGCCTGGCGCTCGATCGCTTCAAGCTGCGCGCGGCGGTCATCGGTCCGGTCTATCGCAGGATAGTCCTCGCCCGCTTCGCTGCACTGTTTGCGATGAGCTACACCTCCGGCATCACGATCCTCGAAGGCCTGCGCATCGCTCAGGAGGCGGTCGGCAATCGCGCCGTACGGCTCGCCCTCAAGCATGTCGAGGCCCGCGTCACCGAAGGGCAGCAGCTCACGCAGGCCTTCGCCAGCGCGGAGCTCTTTCCCTCGCTCGTGCTCCGCATGCTGCGGGTGGGCGAGGTTACCGGCGCGCTGGACAGCGCACTCTCAAACGTCAGCTACTTCTACGAACGCGATGTGCGCGAGTCGATCCTGCGACTGCAGGCGATGATCGAGCCGCTGCTCACGGTTCTGTTGGGTGGGCTGCTGATGTGGGTGATGCTGTCCGTGCTGGGTCCGATCTACGACATCATCACGCGGATGGCGCCATGAGCACGGCGATCCTGTATCTGGACGCGGCCGGACTTACGGTCTGGTACTCACGCGGAAAGCAGCTTGCCGAGGGCCCGCGCTTCGAGACCTCGCCCGCCGGCCTTGCCGACTTTGCCCGCTGGACCGAGCTCGCCACAGGTTTCGCGCTGCGCATGCTCGTGGACACGAGCGACGAGAGCTTCGATATCGAGCCCATGCCACGCCTTTCCGTGAAAGACCGACGAGCCTTCGTCGCACGCAGGCTCACGCAGCTCAGCCAGCGCTCTTCTTTCTCGGCAAGCCTCGGCCTCAGGACATCGGCAAACGAAGAGGGCGGACCGCGCATGCTCTTTCTCGCGCTCTCGCGTCCCCAAGCGATCGAGCCCTGGCTTGCCTGTTTGCGCGCGACAGGCGTCCGACTCCGGGACGTCGTCACGCCACCGCTGCTGGCGTCGGACCTGCTGCCCCCTGCCCTGCGCAACCTGCCGCAGATACTGCTCTGCATGGACTCCCCGGCCGGCCTGCGCCAGACGCTGCTCCGGCACGGCTCGCCCGTCTTCTCCCGCCTGATACCCGTGCGGCCGGACGTCGCGTGGCAGGACCGTGCAGCCGAAGAAATCCGACGCTCGCGCCAGTATTTTCTTGGTCAACGCCTGGTTGGCCGGGAGGATGTGTTGGCCGTCGCCCTCTGTTGCACGCGTGACGATTTCGAGCGCGTCGGCACCGAGCTGAACAGTGAGCCGCTGGACCTGCGCTGGATCAACGCAGAAGCCCCGGAGGGAGACGGCCTCGTACGCCTGGTCCGCGCCGCGACTCGCGCGAGACCGCCCGTGCAGTTTGCACCTGCAGCGGATCGAAAGGCCTTTCTACACCATCGACTCCGCTGGAGTACGGCGTTCGGCGCCGGCCTGCTCGCGGCAGCGATGCTGGCGTCGGCGGGCCGGGTGGTGCTTGCACGCGAGGATCAAGTCGCCCGGACGCAGGCGCTCCTGCAAGCCAACACCACGCAGGCCCAAACGCTCGCGCAGTTGCGCGCCCGCCTGCCTGAGTTGCCCGGGCCTGTGGCCGAAGTCGAAACCGCGCTGGAGCGCGTCGACGCGCTGCGCGCACAGGCGCCATTGCCCTTGCGAGCGCTACGCGACGCCGGGAGCGTCCTGGCCGAGCACCCGGAACTCAGCCTGAACCAGCTCGAATGGACGCTGGCCGGACTCACTCAATCCGGCGATTCGCAGGCAGTGCCGCCCACGCCGTCCGTGCATCTGATGCTCAAGGGTCAGGGACCCGCGGATTTCGAGCGCATCGCGCGCCTGCCGGAGGCGCTGCGCCTTCGCGGCGCGACGAAGCCCACCCTGCACAGAGTGAGTACGGGAGCCGACGGCCAGATCGGCTTCATCCTCGAGGCCGATTTCCCGGAGGCACGCCCGTGACGCGTCCCGACAAAAGCCTCCTCGTCCACCTGCTCTGCTGCACGGTGCTGTTGGGCGCATCTGGCTTCGCACTGAGCACGGCCATGACGCGCGCGGCGGTAGCCGACGCCGCCTACGAAGCTGCGCGCAGCGAAGGCGACCGCGTCAATGCCGCGCTCGGACAGCTTCGCATGGAGGCGCCCCGGATCCAGCAAGCGGCCGCCAGACTGCGCGAGGCGTTTCTCCGCGCGCCCGCAGGCGACGAGGACGTCTGGGCGCAGACAATCGCCTCGCACGCCACCCGGCACCGCGCCCAGGATTTCGAACTTGCCTTCCTGCCGGCAAGGGCCGAGGCGTCGGCCGGCAAGGCATTTCTGGAGCGCCTAGTCTCGCTGCAAGCCCGCTTCCCGCACGAGGGGCACTTCGTCGAGATGCTGCAGGAGCTCGCTCAATCGCCTGGAAGACTGGCTGTTGCACGCCACTGCGCGCTAGACCGCGACGCCGCGAGCGGCCTCCAGGTCCGTTGCGAACTGGATTGGCTCACACGCGATACCAGCACATGGAGCGCGCGGCCATGAGAGTCCTCTCCCTCTCGGCGACGCTCCTCGTCGTAGCCACACTCTCGAGTGCACACACATGTATGGCGGCAGGCTCCGAAGCGGGTGCCAGGCTCGGACGCCTGTTCACCTCGGAGTCGGAGCGTCGTGCGCTGGATCGCCCCCCGCCCCCGCCTAGACCCGCGAAAGTGCAGCCGCGCATGATCGAGATCCGGCTCGATGGCATCGTGCGGCGCGAGGACGGCCGCCACACCATCTGGCTCAACGGCGAGGCACGCCGCGACGTACCGGATCTGGACCGTCATTCGGCCGACAGGATCAAGGTGCGCACGGCTTCCGGTACGGTCCAGGAAGTCCTCGTCGGGAACAGCTTCGTCGACGAAGCCCGCGCATGGGGATTCGAGTGAGAATCCGCGCCCGCGGCTTCGCGCTGCCGCTTTTGCTGCTCATGTTGTTCGCGCTCTCCTCGGTCTTTGCGCTGTACGCAATGCGCGTGGTGGCGAACATGGAAGTCCGCGCACGCGGCCAGACCGAGCGTGCATTGCGCCAGGCGCGCGACGCCTTGCTCGCCTACGCCGCACGCGAGGACAACGTGCCCGGCACCTTGCTCTGCCCGGACTACGATGGCGACGGCAGCGCCGACTACACCCTGCCCGGGTCCCCCTGCACCCATGCGGTGATTGGTCGCTTCCCCTGGCGTACGGTGGGCATCGAGGCACCGCGCGATGGCGGCGGCGCCTGCCTCTGGTATGTGTTGTCACCGGCGACGGAAAACCGGACCCAGACGGAATCCCGCAGCGTTCCGATCAACCCGGCGTATCCCGGCGAGCTGCGGCTGCGTGATCGCGCCGGCGGCCCGGAAACACTGGTCGCGGCCCTCCTGTTCGCGCCGGGGCGTCCGATCGGCGGCCAGCAGCGCAGCGGCGACTGCAGTGGTGGAAGCGCGGCGGACTTCCTGGAGCTCGGCAACCGCACCGGTACGCCCTACATGGATGGCACGGCGGACGTCGCGTTCAACGACAGCGTGCTCGCCATTACTGGGCCCCAGCTCGCCCGTGCGGCCGCGCCTCATGTGCTGCTCGCGCTGGCGGGCGCAGGCTCTGCGACGGAGGACACGGGCCTGCGCGGCATCCTGGCAGCCGGCCAGACGGCGCCCTCCCTGCTCGATGCGACACGCACCGGACGTCTGCATCTGGACTTCCTGACGGCCGACACCTACCTGCATTTCGCGCCTCAGCGAGCCCCCGTCGCGGACTCCGGCTGCGCCCGCTACACCAACGGCAAATACCCGATCGAATGGCTCTGCTACAACCATTGGCTCGACTTCATCGAATATGTGCCGCGTTCGGCAACCCGGGCGGAACTGCGCCTGTCGGGCTGGCAGGTCACCGTCACGCCGGGTCTGCGACCGCGCCTCTCGCGCGTACGGTCATGAGGACCCGACAACTCGGCTTCACCCTCGTCGAGCTCGCGATCGCACTGGTCATCGTGTCGGTGCTCGCGGGCGGGATGCTGCTCACCTTGCGGGCGCAGTACGCGCAGAAGCAACTGGATGAAACACGGACGGCACTCGATGAAGCGCGTGAGGCGTTGATCGCCTACGCGTCCGCAACGGGTCATCTACCGTGCCCGTCGCTGGACGGAACTCCTGGCAGCGGCCAGGAACAGCGCGATGCCAGTGGCGCATGCGCACGCACCCGCGGCCTCCTGCCCTGGGAAACCCTGGGGCTGCGCGCCGTAGACGGCTGGAATCAACGGCTCGCGTACCAGCTCAGCCCGGCCTTCTCTCGCGACGGCATCGATATGGAAGCCAGCGAAGGGAACATCCTGATTCGCGGTGCGGGTGGCACATCCCTGGCCGCGGACAATGCCGTGGCGGCCGCCGTATGGTCTCTTGGCAACAACGGCGCCTTCGCCACGCAGCCTTCCGGCGCCCGCAACCCCGGCCCCGGAGGCGGCGCCGATGAGCAAGCGAACGATCCCGGCACCGCCGGCCTGCGGCTGATCTCCCGCGACAGCTCCGATTCCGCGAACGCAGGCGGCGCCTTCGATGACCACGTCATCTGGATCTCGCGCTTCGTACTGTTCGGAAGGATGATGACGGCCGGCAGACTGCCCTAGCAGCATTCAAACGCTTGACCGTTTTCGCTGCAGAGCGACAAACTTCCACGCTGTGACTTTTTCCACGCAAAACCTCTTCCAGCGTTTGCGGTCCGCCGGCATAGAACCGGACGACTGCCCGGAGCTACGCCTGCAGAAGGCCTTGCTGGTGATGGCCTCCGGCCTGGTCAGCGTGGCCGCGATCGGCTGGTTGCTGATCTACTGGGCGCTCGGTCCCAAGCTCTCGACGACCCTGCCCGTGTTACTCCAGGCCCTGGTCGCGCTGAACCTGGTCATCTACGCGCTGACACACAATTTTTCCTTCTTCCGTGCCAGCCAGCTCGCTCTGTTCCTCTTCTTCCCGTTCATCGCGCAATGGGCTCTGGGGAACTTCGTCACTGCGTCCGGGGTGATCCTGTGGGGCCTGCTGGCCCCGATCGGCGCGCTGCTATGTGCAGGCCCCCGGGAGTCCGTGCCCTGGTTCGTGGCCTACCTTGTGCTGACGCTGGTCACAGGCCTCTTCGACTTCATGCTGGTGGGCACACCGACCGCGCAGGAAAGCGATATCCCGCTACGGATCTCGATGGCCTTCTTCGCGTTGAACTTCGCCACGCTGTCTGCCGTGGTGTGGTTCCTGATGCGCTTTGCGATCCTGGATCGCCAGCAGGCCGAACAGGCGCTGCATGAGGCCCACAAGCGCCTGCGCGAGGAGCAGGACCGCTCGGACCGCCTGCTCCTGAACATCCTTCCGCAGCCTATCGCCCGTCGTCTCAAGGACGCCGAACCGACGATCGCGGATGGCTTCCCGGAAGTGACGGTGATGTTCGCGGACATTGTGAACTTCACCCAACTGGCTGCGGACATGACCCCGCAGCAGGTCTTCGGAATGCTGAACCGGATCTTTTCCCATTTCGACATGCTCGCGGAGCGACATGGCCTGGAGAAGATCAAGACCATCGGTGACTCGTACATGGTTGCCGGCGGCCTCACGCCCGGGCAGTCCGACTCCTGCGCAGCGGTCGCACAGCTGGCGCTGGACATGCGCGACTGGCTGTGCGGCGAAGGGGCACGCGGCCCCAATCCGATCCGCGTGCGGATCGGCATCGGCACGGGCCCTGTGGTTGCAGGCGTCGTGGGCAAGAAGAAGTTCATCTACGACCTGTGGGGCGACACGGTGAACATCGCCAGCCGGATCACGAGCGAGGGCGCGCCGAGCTCCATCCAGTGCGACGCGCTCACCCATGCACGGTTGGCAGCCCGCTTCGCTTTTGATCCGCCCCATGTCGTCCCCCTGAAGGGTAAGGGCACCGTCGTTGTCTATCGCCTGACCGGCCAGGGCACGGCGGATAGCACACCCGACACGCCGCCGCGCCTGCGCGCAGCGAGCTGATTCCGGCCGCCTCAGGGCGGCCGCTCCCGGGCTCCCCCCACCGCCACCGTCCGGGCTTGCGGATTCCTCCACACATGACCTCACCGGCTCCTCCTGCCGTGGAGGATGTCTCGCGGCTGCGCGCGCATATGCCGCCATCATCGACGGCGGCAGTTGGATCTCGCGTCGGCAATTTGGACACCCGTCCTCCGGCGTCAGAAATGGATCCAGCGCCCATGCGGCATAGGCCCCGTGGCGCGCAAATTGCTGCCAGATCAGAAAACGGGAGGAACCCTAAAAAATGAAAAAGCAGAGCGGCTTCACCCTGGTGGAAATCGCGATCGTCCTGGTCATCATCGGCCTGCTTCTTGGCGGCGTGCTCAAGGGTCAGGAGCTGATAGAGAGCGCCAAGGTGAAGAACATCGCGCAGGATTTCCGCGCGGTCTCTACCGCGGTACTGACCTACCAGGATCGCTTCCGCGCGCTGCCGGGCGACGACCGCGGAGCGGCCGCGCGCTGGAGCGGTTCGTGCAGCGTGACCGGCAATAGCAACGGCCTGATCGATGGCGCCAACTGGAACGGCGCCAGCGGCACCGAACCGGCTTGCGCCTGGGAACACCTGCGACGAGCCAACCTGTTGACCGGAGATGCGCAGGCACAAGGCGGTCCGACCCACGCGGATGGCGGGCACTTCGGCGTCGTCAGTGCTCCGTCGCTCGCCGCAGTAACGAACGTGCCCGGCACCCTGATCATCTGCGCGGAGAACATCCGCGGCCGCCACGTGGTGCAACTGGACACCATCCTCGACGATGGCGATCCTGCGACAGGCGCCGTGCGCGCAGTTGCAGCCAGTTCGACGCCGGCGGCCGCACAGAGCGCCGCGCTCAACGAGAGCGGCAGCTACAACGTGTGCATGGGCGTGTAGGCCAGCGGCTCAACGACCCTGGAGCAGTTTGCCTTCGGCGCCCGTCAGGGCCGAAGGCACGCCCTGAAGCACCACCACGTCGCCGTCCTGGAAACGCAGATCGTGCTCGGGGTTGAGCAGGCGCACGCCGCGCCGGCGCACCGCGTTGATCCGGACGCCCATGGCGTCCAGGCCCAGTTCGTCGATTGACCGGCCGATCCCCGCGGCACCCGCCTGCAGCGCGATAGAGCGCAGACGCTCGAGCTGGTGATCGGGACTGTCCGCGGCATCGGAAAGGCCGTGGAAATAACCCCGCATCAGCGCATAGCGCTGGCTGCGGATGTCTCGCACCCGGCGCAGCACCCGCGAGAGCGGCACGCCGACGAGCGCCATGGTGTGTGACGCCAGCATGATGCTGGTCTCGAAGATATCGGTGACAACCTCGGCTGCGCCTTCGCCGGAAAGGCGTTCAAGCTGGCCCTCCTCGTTGGCGCGCACGATCACGGGCAGCTCCGGGCGCAGGCTGCGTACCGTGTCGAGCACCCGGCAGGCCGAGGGCACGTCGGAATAGGAGACCACCAGCGCCGTTGCCCGCATCACCCCGGCCGCGACCAGGGTTTCGCGCCGGGCTGCGTCGCCGTACACCACGGTGTCACCTGCTGCGGCCGCCTCGCGCACGCGGTCCGGATCCAGGTCGAGCGCCACGTAGGACACGCCTTCCTGCTCGACGAAGCGGGCCACCAGCTGGCCGGTGCGGCCATAACCGCAGATCAGCACATGGCGCTCCGTGGCCAGGCTCTGTGCCGCCACGCGGGTCAGCTCCATCGAGCGCAGCAACCACTCGGAGCCGACGAAGCGCAACACGATCTTGTCGCTCCACTGCACCAGCATCGGCGCCAGCAGCATCGAAAGGATGAGCGCCGCGACCAGCGTCTGGATCATCGCCGGGCTGCCGAGCTTGCGATTGGCCATTTCCGCGAGCAGCACGAAACCGAATTCACCTCCCGCGCAAAGCCACAAACCTGCGCGCACCGCGTTACCCGGCGTAGCCTTGAAGAGCCGGGCCGCAACGAATACCACGACGAATTTGCCGACGAGGATTGCGAGCAGCAGGGCAGCGACGGCAAGCGCGTGATCGGCGATCGCACGGGCATCCAGGAACATCCCGACCGTCACCAGGAAGAGGCCGAGCAGCACATCGCGGAAGGGCTTGATGTCTTCTTCCACGCGATAGCGGAATTCGGTCTCGGAGATCAGCATGCCGGCGACGAAGGCGCCCAGCGCCATCGACAGGCCGAAGAGATCGGTCAGCCAGGCCAGCGCCAGCGTCACCAGCAACACGTTGAGCATGAAGAGCTGCGAGGAGCGACGACGCGCCACCAGCACGAACCAACGACCGAGCAGCCGCTGGCCGAAGTAGAGCACCACGGCCAGCAGCACGGTCGCCTTCAGGGCCGCGAGCAGAAGCAGGCCTAGTTGCTTGTCAGCGCTCTGCGACAGCGCCGGGATCAGCACCAGCAGCGGCACCACCGCCAGATCCTGGAACAGCAGCACGCCCATGACCATGCGGCCGTGCGCCGACTCCAGCTCCATGCGGTCGATCAGCAGCTTTGACAGCAGCGCGGTCGAGGTCATCGCGATCACGCCACCCATGACCAGCGCCGGGCCTGGCGCCGCGCCGAAGAGTATGCCGACCAGCATCGCGATCACGATGGTCATCACCACCTGCGCCGCCCCCAGCCCAAACACCAGGCGCTTCATGCTGAAAAGGTGGGGCAGGGAGAATTCGAGCCCGATGGTGAACATCAGGAAGACCACGCCGAACTCGGCGAGGTGGCGGGCCGCCTCCTGGTCGGGAATCAGGTTCAGGGCCGCCGGCCCGAGCAGCGCGCCCACCGCCAGGAAGGCCAGTTCCGCCGGCAGGCGCAGACGGCCGAAGGCCATCACCGCGAGAACCGCGACCGCCAGCAGGAGGAGGATGAAATCGAGGGTGTGGCCCATCTTCGGCGGCGCGCTCGGCCACAGGGGCTCGGGACGTGTTGTTATACTCGCGGATCAGTCTACCCCAGCCCCCGCCATGCACGAAACCAAGCCCCATGCCGCTTTGCGGGTCGATGACGACGCCGTGCTCGCGCTCGGGCGGCAGGTGCTGGAAACCGAGGCGCAGGCAGTTGCCGCGCTCGGCTCGCGGCTGGCCCAACCCTTTGTCCGGGCCGTGCGCATGATCCTGCAGGCCCCCGGTCGGGTGGTAGTCACCGGCGTCGGCAAGTCCGGCCACATCGCGCGCAAGATCGCCGCGACCCTGGCCTCGACCGGCACGCCGGCCTACTTCGTCCATTCGGCCGAGGCGGCCCATGGCGACTTGGGCATGATCTCAGAGGGCGACGTAGTGATCGCGCTCTCGAACTCCGGCAGCACGAACGAAATCCTTACCATCGCGCCCTCGATCAAGCGCCATGGCGTCTGCCTGATCGCAATGACCGGCCGCCCCGACTCGCCGCTGGCCCTGCTGGCCGACGTGCACCTGGATGCCGGCGTAGCCAAAGAAGCCTGTCCGCTTAACCTGGCACCTACCGCGAGCACCACGGCGGCCCTGGCGCTGGGCGACGCATTGGCGGTGGCCTTGCTCGACGCGCGCGGCTTCGGCCCCGACGACTTCGCCCGCTCGCATCCGGGCGGCGCACTCGGCCGACGCCTGCTCACCCGCGTCTCGGACGTAATGCGGACCGGCTCGCGCATCCCCAAGGTGCCCGAGTCCGCCAGCTTCAACGAAGCGCTGATGGAGATCACGCGCGGCGGCATGGGCATGACCGCGGTCATGGACAGCCACGGCCACGCCATCGGGATCTTCACCGACGGCGACCTGCGCCGGCTGCTCGCGAGCGAAGTGGACCTGCGCGGCCTCGCGATCGCCCAGGTCATGAAACGTGGCCCGCGCGCCATAGGGCCGGACGCCTTGGCCGCCGAAGCCGCGCACCACATGGAAGAACACCACATCAACCAGATTCTGGTGGTCGACGCGACAGGGGCGCTGGTCGGCGCCCTCAACACGCACGACCTCATGGACGCAAAGGTCATCTGATGAATCGCGCCCGCAACCGCGCCGCCCAACTCAAGCTCATGGCCTTCGACGTGGATGGCGTACTCACCGACGGCACCATCTGGTACTCGGCCGAAGGCGAAGTCTTCAAAGGCTTCTCCACCCTGGACGGCCACGGCCTCAAGATGCTGCGCGACGGCGGCGTCGAACTCGCGATCATCACCGGCCGCCGCTCCAAGGCGCTGGAGAAGCGCTGCGAGAATTTGGGCATCACGCGACTCCACCAGGGCGTGGAAGACAAGCGCGCCGTGCTCGAAGCACTGCTCGCCGAACTCGGTCTGGAAGCGGCGCAGGCCGGCTACATGGGCGACGACGTGGTCGACCTCCCGATCCTGACTGCCTGCGGCTTCGCCGCCACCACGGCCGACGGCCATGCGCTGGTGCGCGAACGGGTCGACTATGTCTCCCAGCGTGCGGGTGGCCGCGGCGCGGCGCGCGAGGTCTGTGACTTCATCCTCGACGCGCAGGGCAAGCTCGCCGAACAGCTCGCCCGTTACCTCGGCGACACCGCGTGAAGCGCAACTACAACATCTTCCCGATCGTGCTCGCCGGCGTGCTGGCGGGCACCTCGTTCTGGCTGGATCATTTCATCCGCGGCCAGGGCGCGCGCCCGGACGGCGCACGTCGCCACGATCCGGACATGATTGCCGAAGGCACGGTCCAGGAGCGCTTCGACGCCACCGGCCGACGCCAGTACGTGCTCAAGGCGAAGCGCTTCGAGCATTTCCCCGACGACGACAGCACGCTGGTCGACAGCCCCGATCTGGCGCACTTCGGACGACGCGACCCGCTCTACCTGGTCGCGCAGAAAAGCAACGTGCTCCAGGGCGGCAAGGAAGTGCGACTGATCGGCGATGTGCGCGGTCGACGTGATGCCAGCGCGGAAACCCAGGCCGCCAGCTTCCGAACCGAGGAGCTCACGGTCCTGCCCGACGAGGAACGTGCCTACACCGACCTGCCGATACACATGACCCGCGGCAACTCGGTGATGGACGGCGTCGGCATGGAACTCGACCAGGTGGAAGGCACGGCGGTGATCCAGCAAGTGCGCGCCACGCTGCAACCCAAGGACAAACAGGCACGCAAGCCATGAAGCCACTCTCCCGCATCGCTACCGCCCTCCTCCTCTCGCTCGGTTTCTGCGGCGCCGCCCACGCCGAGCGCGCGGACCGCGACAAGCCCGCCAACATCGAGGCAGACCGCGTGACGGTGGACGACAAGAACAAGGTCCAGATCTTCGAAGGCCGGGTGAAGCTCACCCAGGGCACCCTGGTCATCCGCTCCAACAAGGTCGTGGTGACCCAGGACAGCGAAGGCTTCCAGAAGGGTGTCGCTACCGGTGGCGATGGCGGTCTCGCGCGCTTTCGCCAGAAGCGCGAGGGGCGCGACGAGTACATCGAAGGCGAGGCCGAGCGTATCGAATACGAAGCGCGCTCCGATGTTGCCCAGCTGTTCAACCGCGCCAAGGTCATCAACGGCAAGGACGAAGTCACCGGCGAGTACATCAACTACGACGGCTACAACGAGACCTATCTCGTCACCAACGGCCCCAACGCCACGGTGCTCCAGGAAGGCGGGTCGCGGGTGAAGGTCACGATCCAGCCCAAGAAGAAGTAAGCGCGCGGCGCCGCACCATACGCGGCACGCCAGCGGCCGGCCTGACGCCAGAATTGGCTGCGCGGCCGCAACAAATCTCCTTGTCGCACAGAGGCTTTCCAGACAAGTCCTGCGAGGCTGCGGCGAAATTTGCGCAACGCAACATTTCTCTTGACAGGGGCGAATTTGCCTCTAAAATCGGAATTGTTGCAGCGCAATATAGCTAGCCCATCAACCCGAGTCATCGCCATGCAAGGAGACTCATGATGTTTGCCACACCCGAACAATTCGTCGCCGCCAACAAGGCCAACGTCGAAGCCGCTCTGTCGGTTGCCAACACCGCCTTCGCCAGCGCCGAGCGCCTGATCAACCTGAACCTGTCCACCGCGCGTGCCTTCCTCGAAGACTCCGTCGCGAACACCAAGGCGCTGCTGGGCGCCAAGGACGTCCAGGAACTCCTGACCCTCCAGACCAGCCTGGCGCAGCCCGCCCTGGAAAAGGCAGTTGCCTACACCCGCAGCGTCTACGAGATCAGCACCCAGGCCCAGGAAGAGATCACCAAGCTGGTCGAAGGCCAGGTTGCCGAAGCCAGCAAGAGCGTTTCGACTGCCCTGGACAAGGCTGCCAAGTCGGCCCCCGCCGGTTCCGACGTCGCCGTCGCCGCGGTGAAGTCGGCCATCGCCGCCGCCAACTCGGCCTACGACAGCATGACCAAGGCTGCCAAGCAGGTTGCCGAGATCGCCGAAGCCAATGTGGCTGCCGCGACCAACGCCACCGTCAAGGCCGTCAGCACCGCAACCCCCAAGAGCAAGAAGGCCGCCTGAGGCAGCCTCTTGATGCAAGGGAGGGGCCGCGCGAGGCGGGCCCTCCAATCCCCTCTCGACCCTTGAGACTCTGGCGCGATGACCAGGGGTCGCTTCAAAAGCCGCGGCAACCCGCGGCTTTTTTCTTTGGTGGCATCGGTCCTTGCGGACTCGTCAGCCGCGGATCTCTTCCACAGTGAAGCCGAGCGCTGCGACACCTTCGCGCAGGGCTGTCATCGCTACATCCACGGAAGCCCTGGGCCCTTTCGCCCCCAGCTCGATCTGCCGCCGCCCACCGGGCACCAAGGTACTGGGCAGACTGAAGATGACCACGCCGAATTCGTCCTGCAGCGCATGCATGAGGGGCGTGAGCTGGCTTTCCTGCGCATCGAAGACCCACACGGACGCCTCTGCATGGTCGTCCGCGTGATGCAGATGCGCGAGCTCCGTATCCAGCGCCCACTCCATCATTGGCCAGGCCATCACCGGGAAACCGGGCAGGAAGTAGGCTTGCCCGGCAGTGGCTTGCCCGATCGAGCCTTGCCCCGCGGCGGCCTGTCCGACAGCGAAACCGGGAATCCTGTTGTAGGGATTCGGCACGATGCGCGCGTCCGCAGGCAGGCGGCCCATTTCCAGGCGTCCGGGTGTGGTCTCGGCGCCGAAGCGAGCGCGGATCTCCGCCTCGGCCTCCGGATGCAGCGCCAGCTCCACGCCGCGCGCGGCCGCCACCGCCTGGCGGGTGTGGTCATCCGGTGTCGCACCGATGCCGCCGAAGGAGAAGAACACATCGCCCGTCGCGAAACACTCGCGCAGCGTTTGAATCAGCATGGGTTGATCGTCGCCACAGAGACGCGCCCAGGAGAGTCGCATCCCGCGTGCGCCGAGCAGTTCGATCGACTTCGCGAGATGTTTGTCCTCGCGCCTGCCAGAGAGGATTTCGTCACCGATGATGAGGATGCCGATGGCCATGCGCTCGCGCCTCCGAAAGGATCGACAGGCATCATAATCGATGCCCTCCCTGCGCTCCGGCGACAGGGTTCGCCGTCTTCACAACGCGACATCCATGTCCGGTTTCCCCGCCCTCCACGACGCCACCCTGCATGAGCGTGGCCTCACAGGCAGCAGCCTGATCGACGCTGCCGGCCGCATCTGCTTGCCCTACGACGTGGTGCGCGAACCCGAGCTGCCGCGCGGCCTGCGTCCACTCGCTGAAATCCGTACGACGCTGTGCGCCCGCGAGCATGCGTTCAGGCTTCCCGATGGAGACGGGCCGGTGCATCTGCTCAATGGCATGGGCGTGGCGCTAGGTGACGCGATCGTGGGGCTGTCGGTGCTCGCCGCCCTGCAGGCGCAGGCGCCGCGACGACCCGTCGTGCTGCATCCGGCGCGACATGCCCCGGCGAGCGTTCAGCAGCTCCTCGGGCTGGCTGCAGCGTGCGAAGTCCAGCCGCTGCCCTTGCTAGCCTCGGACATCCCCGACGACGCCGCGCTGATCGACCTCGGTGACTTCGCGTATTGGCCGCACTTTGGTCACCTCGCGATGCATGACTTCTTCGCCAGCGCGCTCGGGGTGGACGACCTCCAGGAAGCGACGCGCCGCAATGCGTGGCTTTCCAGTCTGGAGCTGCCGCCCCTGCCCGCGGAGTGGCGACAGAAACCCTTCGTGCTGTTCGCGCCGCTCTCGAGTTCGCCGCTACGCACGCTGTCGCCCGGACTGCAGTTCGCACTCGTCGAGTTGGCATCGACGCACTACGGACTGCCTGTCCTGGGCTTCACCGAGATAGCGCATCCGGGCTACCACTGCGTGGCGGAGCACTCGCGCGACACGTCGCAGTTCCTGTCCTGGATTCGCGCAGCACGCGTGCTGGTCTCCACCGACTCCGCTGCAGTGCATGCGGCCGCGGGTTTCAGCGTACCGACCCTGGCAGGCTTCACCTGCATCGCGCCAGCACTGCGCGTCGCGGGCTATCCGCGGTGCACCGCCCTGGATCTGCGTCGGCCCGAACTCGACGGCCTGCATTTCAGCGAGGAGCCTGCGCTCGTCTCGTTGGCCGAGGACGCCTGGGGGCAGACGATCGCCGCAGGCCTGCCCTGGCCTGCGATACCCGACCGAGACGACTGACTACAGCCCGAGCTCCTGCCAGAGCGCATCGACCCGCGCCTTCGTGGCGGCGTCCATCTCGATCACGCGGCCCCATTCGCGCTGCGTCTCGCCCGGCCACTTGTTGGTCGCATCGATACCCATCTTGCTGCCCAAGCCCGCGACTGGCGAAGCGAAGTCGAGGTAGTCGATCGGCGTGTGATCCACCAGCGTGGTGTCGCGCGTGGCATCGACCCGGGTGGTCAGCGCCCAAATCACCTCCTGCCAGGAGCGGATGTCCACGTCCTCATCCACCACGATGATGAACTTGGTGTACATGAACTGGCGCAGGAAGCTCCAGATGCCGAACATCACCCGCTTGGCGTGGCCGGGATAGGCCTTCTTCATGCTCACCACCGCCATGCGGTAGGAGCAGCCCTCGGGCGGCAGGTAGAAGTCGGTGATCTCGGGGAATTGCTTCTGCAGCAGCGGCACGAAGACTTCGTTGAGCGCGAGGCCGAGCATCGCGGGCTCGTCGGGCGGCTTGCCGGTGTAGGTGCTGTGGTAAATCGGATCGCGGCGCTGGGTGATGCGCTCGATGGTGAAGACCGGGAAGTCGGCGACCTCGTTGTAGTAGCCGGTGTGGTCGCCGTAGGGGCCTTCGGGCGCCGTTTCGCCGGGATGGATCACGCCTTCGAGCACGATCTCCGCGCTCGCGGGGACTTCGAGGTCCGAGCCCAGGCATTTGACGAGCTCCGTCTTGGCGCCGCGCAGCAGGCCTGCGAACTGGTATTCGGAGAGCGAGTCCGGCACCGGCGTCACCGCGCCGAGAATCGTGGCCGGATCACAGCCCAGCACCACGGCCACCTGAAAAGGCTCGCCCGGATGCGCGGCCTGGTGCTCGCGGAAATCCAGCGCGCCGCCGCGATGCGCGAGCCAGCGCATGATCACCTTGTTCGGCCCCAGCACCTGCTGGCGATAGATGCCGAGGTTCTGGCGCGTCTTGTGTGGCCCACGGGTGACGACCAGCCCCCAGGTGATCAGCGGCGCGGCGTCACCCGGCCAGCAGAACTGGATCGGCAGGCGCGAAAGATCCACGTCGGCGCCTTCGATCACGACTTCCTGGCAGGGGCCGGAGCTCACCCGCTTGGGCGACATGTTCATCACCTGCTTCAGAACCGGCAGCTTGTCCCAGGCGTCCTTCAGGCCCTTGGGCGGCTCGGGCTCCTTGAGGAAGGCGAGCAGCTTGCCGACCTCGCGCAGGGTCTCTTTCCAGTCGCCCTCCTCGCCCATGCCGTAGGCCACGCGCTGCGGCGTGCCGAAGAGGTTGGCGAGCACCGGCACATCGTGGGCGCGTCCGCGCGTATGCGGCCTCTCGAACAGCAGCGCGGGACCGCCGGCGCGCAGCACGCGGTCGGCGATCTCGGTCATTTCCAGATGAGTGTCGACCGGCGTGGCGATGCGCTTGAGTTCGCCGCGCGCCTCCAGGCCCGCCATGAAGTCGCGCAGATCCTTGTAGCGCATCGTCGCCCTCTCGTTCGATCAGTGTGCGAACGTGCCGGGACGCAGCCAGCAGTCGATCGCCAGGCCCAGGAAGATCGCGCCTCCCAGCCAGTTGTTGTGGAGGAAAGCCTTGAAGCACTTCGGCCGGTCGCGTTCGTGGATCAGGGCGTAGTGATAGACGGCAATCGCGGCCGCGACGACCAGCCCCGCGTAGTAGGCGGCACCGCGTCCGAACATGTGTCCCACCCAGGCGAGCAGGACCAGGGTCATCGCATAGCAGAACATGATGGCCGCGACATCGAAACGGCCGAAGGTGATGGCCGAGGTGCGGATGCCGATCTTGAGGTCGTCGGGACGATCGACCATCGCGTATTCGGTGTCGTAGGCGACCGACCAGAACACGTTGGCGAGCAGCATCAGCCAGGCGATGCCCGGCACCTCGCCCCATAGCGCGGCGAAGGCCATCGGGATGCCGAAGCCGAAAGCCACACCCAGGTAGGCCTGCGGGATCGCGAAGAAGCGCTTGGTGAAGGGATAGCTCGCAGCGACGAAGAGCGCCGGCACCGACCAGGCCCACACCACCGGTTGCAGCGGCAGGATCAGCAGGAAGGCGAGCAAGGCGAGGCCCGCGGCCAGCAACAGCGCTTCGCGTGTTCCCACGGCACCGGTCACCAGCGGGCGCTGCCGCGTGCGCTCGACATGACCATCGAAATCGCGATCGGCGTAGTCGTTGATGACGCAGCCGGCCGAACGCATGAGCACCGTGCCGACCACGAAGATCGCCAGCACATGCAGCGGCGGCACGCCGCCGCTAGCCAGCCACAGCGCCCACAGCGTGGGCCAGAGCAGCAACAGGATGCCGATCGGCTTGTTCACGCGCATCAGGCGGCCGTAGGCGCCGAGTTTTGCACGCAGGCTCATGGCTTGATCGAAGAAACCAGGTCGCTCGCCCTCATGGCGGCCGGCGTGTCGAGCGCCCGCGGCAGCGGCGCGTCCGGCAGGTCAAGGATCGGCGACAGGAAGAGTTCGGTCACCAGCAAGGGTGAGCTACCGCGGCGGAACACCGAGCGGCGCGCCCAGAGGCTTGTCGCGCCCTCGTGGGTAGCCCGCCGAGCATTGACGTAGCGCGCGTCGCGACGATCCAGGCGCGCATAGTGAAGCTGGCCACGGCGCACCCGCGGGTCGGCGAAGATCACCGCCGCCAGGGGGCGCGTGCCGAGGCCGGCAACAAGATGCCAGGCGCCCCGCACGTGACGCGGCGCCACCACAGAATGGGCAAAGATCACCGGCACGCCGTCGGCCACCAGCAGTACCTCGCGCACCAGGGCCGACTCGTGCGGCCGCAAGCCGAGCAGGCGTTGCTCGTCGCGCATGGGGCGGGCGAGGTGCTGGCGCAGCACCCGCACTTCGAAACGCTGGCAACGGGCACGGATACGCGCGGTCAAGGAACCGCGGTCGGTGAGCCAGCGGCGCAGGCGGGCGGGCTCGGCCTGTTCGGTGCAGGCGGCTCGCGCGAGCCAGGACTCTGCGGACGGGCGATAAAGATTGCGTAGGCTCATGGGCAGCCGCCGATGATACCGGAAGCCCGCAGCGCGCCCGACCGGCGGGCCGGGGCGCCGATGGCCCCCGTGCTAGACTCGCGGCCCGAATTGGAGGCCTTCATGGATCTGATCGCCCACGTATCGCAGCAGTTCGAAGAGAGCGCACAGACCAAGCTCCAGACCATCGAACTGCTCGCCCCGCCGATCGCCCTCGCTGTTGAAACGATGACCCATGCCCTGCTGGGCAACGGGAAGATCCTCGCCTGTGGCAACGGCGGCGCCGGCGCACAGGCGCAACATTTCGCCGCGCAACTGGTTGGCCGTTTCGAGCGCGAACGCCCCGAGCTCGCTGCCCTCGCCCTGTCCTCGGACCTCTCGGCCTTTACGGCGGTGGCGCGCGACTATGGCTTCGACGAGATTTTCGCCAAGCAGGTGCGCGCGCTCGGCCAGCCGGGCGACGTCCTGCTCGTCATCTCCAGCACCGGCGACTCGCCCAACACCCTGGCGGCCATCGAGGCGGCCCACCAGCGCGACATGCGGGTGGTGGCCCTGACCGGTCGCGATGGCGGCATCACGGGGAACCTGTTGCGTGAGCAGGATATCCATCTCTGCGTGCCGCACGAACGCACCGCGCGCATCCAGGAAGTCCACATGCTCATCACCCACTGCCTGTGCGACGGCATCGACTGTCTCCTTCTCGGAACCGATCTATGACCCACATGAAGTCTCTTCTCGCTGCGCTGCTCCTCAGCCTTGCCCTGCCCGCCTGCGTGCCGGTGATCGCCACCGGCGTGGGTGTCGGCGTGGCCGCCACGGTGGACCGCCGCTCCTATGGCACCCAAGTCGAGGACTCGTCGATCGAGACGCGCCTCTCCGGCCGCATCTCGGACGCTATCGGCCCCGCCGCCAAGATCGGCGTCACCAGCTATAACCGCATCGTGCTGCTCAGCGGCCAGGTGCCGACCGAGGCCGACAAAGCCCGTGCAGCCTCGCTGGTCACCCTGCCGCAGCACGATATCCGCGGCGTCTTCAACGAGCTGGAAGTGAAGCCTCGCGCCTCCTTCAGCACGCAGTCGCAGGACACGTACGTGACCAGCAAGGTCAAGGCGCGGTTGCTCGACATCCAGGGTGGCATCGGCGCCCGCACCAAGGTCGTGACCGAGACAGGCACCGTCTTCCTGCTGGGCATAGTGACCCAGGAGGAAGCCGACCAGGTCTCCAACGTGACCGCCACCACCACGGGCGTCAGCCGCGTCGTCCGACTCTTCGAGATCGTGAGCGCCGACACCGCAAGGCAGCTGGACAACGCCGCGCCGCCTGCTGCGGCAGCCTCCGCCGCCAAGTAAGCCCGGCAGCGCGACCCGACCCAAGGCCTTCATCCGAAGGCCTTTTTTCCGTCCGTCGCCGGATAGAGGGTGGACTTGCTACGAGTGGTTCTCAGGCATAAAATGCGAACCATTCTCAGTTCTTGTCGCATCAACGGCCCGAGCAGCTTTTCTGCTTGTGTCGTCTCTCTGCCGCAACTAGCCTATGTACGTCTGTGTCTGCAACGCTGTAACCGAACGCCAGATCGAGCAAGCTGCCCGCCAGGGCGCTCGTCGCCTGCGTGACCTGCGTGAACAGCTGGGTGTGACGTCCGACTGCAAGAGCTGCGCGGGATGCGCACTGCAATGCCTTCGCGACTGCCACGCCCGAGAAGCCGACACCCCCGAGGCTACCCGGAGAGCATCCAATGAAAGGCGACAAACACGTCATCAAGCTGCTGAATCGGCAGCTCACGCATGAACTGACCGCAATCAACCAGTACTTCCTGCACGCCAGGATCTACAAGAACTGGGGCCTGGCCAAGCTTGGCGGCCATGAGTACGCGGAATCCATCGAAGAGATGAAGCATGCCGACAAGCTGATCGAGCGCGTGCTCTTCCTCGAAGGCCTGCCCAATCTCCAAAACCTCAACAAGCTCCTGATCGGCGAGAACGTCGTCGAGTGCCTGGAAGGCGACCTCAAGCTCGAGACCGGCGCGCGGGTCGACCTGGTCGAAGCGATTGCCTACTGCGAATCGGTCAAGGACTACATCTCGCGTGAAGTGCTGACCGAGATCCTCGACGACACCGAGGAGCACGTTGATTACCTGGAAACCCAGCTCGGCCTGGTCGAACAGGTCGGCCTGCAGAACTACCTGCAGTCGCAGATGAAACCTGCGGAATAGCCCCGCAGCGTGCGAGAAAAAGCGGCCCTCGGGCGGCTTTTTCTTTGGCCTGGATCGGGTGCCGCGCTATTCCGCCTCGACAAGCCCGTCGAAACAGGCCGCAGGGTCCAGCGCCCGTTCATTGTCGGACCAGTTGCGCAGGCCCAGGATGCGCTCACCCAGTTCGCTCAGCTCCGCGCGTCCATAGCGGGTCTGTTCCCAGTTGCGCGGGTCGCCCGGGAAGGCAAAGCCGCGGGTAGGCTCGCGCCGGTACCAGCTGCGGATGCGCCCGTCGCGCAGGGCGAGGTTGCGCTCATCTGCCGGCGTGAAGGAGATGTACTGCGCCAGCCGCACCTTGTCCTGCGAGGTGTTGGGACGGATGCCGTGGGCCAGCAGGCTGTTGAAGATCAGCAGGTCGCCCGTCTTCATCGGGATGAAGGTCAGCGGATACTCCATGGTTTCCATGTCCGGCCGCCAGGGATTGCGATCCGCCGGCGCGCGCTTGCGCCATTCGGCAAAGTTCTTGAAGAGCTCGGGGATGCACTGGAAGCCGCCGGTCTCCTCGCTCGTGTCGGAGAGCGCGAGTACGCCCTGCACATTGATCGGCAGCGGATCCAGCGTGGTGTCGGCATCCCAGTGGATGAAACCGCCGAAGGCGCGACCGCCGCGGTTGGGCGTGTTGAGGTTGGCGCGGTCCAGCGTGACCCATAGCGCCTCGTCGTCCCAGATGTCGACGAAGGCGTCGTAGATCCGCTGCGTCTGGCGGTTCGCCCACAGGCGCGGATGCTGGTAGGTCTCCACCATGCCAGTGTTGTTGAGTTCCTTCATCTCGTGGTCACGCGCCTGCGGCCGGCTCCAGCTCGCGGGATCCTGCGCGTCCATCTCCTGGAATTCCCACAGGTAGTCGACGGTGGCTTTCACGGCTTCCGGCGCCACCGCGCTCTTCACGATCACGTAGCCGTAGGTCTGCCAGTGCGCGAATTCGGCTTCAGACAGTACCCGCAGCGGGCGCGTCTTCCTCAGATCGCGCAGCTGGGTGCGGTCCACATAAGCCACGGACGGATTGCCGGGCCGCCTGTCTCCGTAGCGGTAACGGTCGTTCATGTTCGCTCTCTCTTTCTCGGCTTGCCGCCGTTTCGGGGTGAGCGGATTCTTCGCCTGCGGCACGGGCGGGATTGCGTCTGGCCTGACCGGGATTGATACTGGAATGACCAGTCCCGGTTGAGCCACGTCAGCATGCGTCCACAGTTCGAACATGTCCGCACCCCGCAGGAAGCCTCCTGGGCCCTGCTCTGGCGCGAGTTGCCGGCCATCCCCTTCGAATGGCACTACCACCCGGAATTCGAGCTGACGCTCACGCTCAATGGCCGTGGTCAGCGCTTCGTCGGCGACGATGTGGCGGATTTCGACGACGGCGACCTGGTGCTGGTGGGGCCACGCCTGCCCCACACCTGGTTCGCGCGCGATCGGCTCGACGCCGACAAGCCGATGCTGGCGATCGTCGTCTGGTTCTCGCAGGACTGGGTGGAGCGGCTCGCGAACGATTTCGCCGAACTCGGCGGCGTCGCGCGACTGATGCGGCGCGCCGGACGCGGCCTGGTCTTCTCGGAGGACTGCGCCCGCTATGTGCGCAGCCACGCCACCCTGTTGCGAGACCTGGCGCCGGCTCAGCGCCTGCCGCGGGTACTCGACATGCTGGTGGCCCTGAGCACCGACGCCGATGTGCGACCGCTCGCTTCCGCCCACTTCGGCGCGGGTCCCGCCCCCGACGCCCACAACGAGCGGCTTGCCAGGGTGCTCGACAGCCTGCACGGCAGTTTTGCCCAGCCGGTGGACATCGCCCTGCTGGCGCAGCGCGCGGCGCTATCGGTCGGCGCCTTCCACCGCTTCTTCCGTCGCCACCTGCAGATGACGGTGACCGAATACGTGGCCCAGTTACGGGTCGGCCGTGCCTCGCAGCAGTTGATCGACACCGACAAGCCGATCGGGGTGATCGCCGCGGAAGTCGGCTACGCCAACCTCGCCCACTTCAACCGCCAGTTCCGGGCGATCCGCAAGGCCACGCCGCGGGCCTTCCGCGCGGACCGGCGAGGCTGATGCGGCGGCTACTCAGTTGATCGGTCCGGTATGCCCCAGGGCGCGGTCGAGCTTGTCGTCGATCTCGCCCAGATGGGCGTAGAGGCCGTTGAAGCGGTTGCCCTCTTCGCTGTCCAGGGACCGGCCCAGCGCTTCGATGCGTTCGCCCAGCGCCGCGGTCTCGCCGCGCACCACGGCTTCCAGGCTGGCGATGCGCGAAGCTTCGGCCTGGTCGGCGATCTGCCGCTGTGCGCGCAGCTCCTTGTCCATGCGCCGCATCTCGACCAGGAGGCGCGTCTTCAGCGAGATCGCATAGACGGCGAAGATCACCACCGCGACGATCAGGCAGACCAGGAGGACAAGCCCGAGTGGAAGCTCGGTGTTGAGGAGGAAAAGCGACACCGGCACCGGCGTCACGATCGCGGTCCAGTTGGCGAGCACGAAGGCGCCGAACAGCACGGCGAGCAGTACCAGCACGATCAGGGTCACACCCATGCGTCTCTCCAGGCAGAAGGCCGTTGCGGCCTTTCCTGGGACTGCGGGAGACGGGGGAAATTCCGTCAGGTGCGCGCAGCGCGTTTCGCGCCGCGCGCCCGACAGCGGGCAGAGGCCCCGGCGTTCAGGCGGCTTCCAGCTTGGCCATCGCCAGCATCAGCCACTTCATGCCGGAGGGGCCGAAGTTGATCTGCACGCGGGCATCCGCGCCGCTGCCTTCGGCCGCGACGATCACGCCCTGGCCGAACTTCGCATGGGCCACGAGCTGGCCGACGCGAAAACCACCGAGGTCGCGCGACACCGAAGCCACCGAGCGCGGCGCCGGCGTGCTGGCGGGACGCGGATCGTAGTAGCGCGCAGGCGCCGACTGCACCCGCGGCGTCAGCCACTTGATCAGCGGCGCGGGAATCTCCTCGATGAAGCGGGACTTCATCGAGTAGCGCGTCTGGCCGTGCAGCATGCGGCTTTGCGCCAGCGAGAGATAGAGCCGCTTGCGGGCGCGGGTCACCGCCACGTACATCAGGCGGCGCTCTTCTTCGAGGCCGTCCGGCTCGTTGATGCTGTTCTCGTGCGGACACAGACCCTCTTCCAGGCCGGAGAGGAAGACCACGTCGAACTCCAGGCCCTTGGCGGCGTGCACCGTCATGAGCTGCACGGCATCCTGGCCGGCATCGGCCTGGTGATCGCCCGCCTCCAGCGAGGCGTGGGCGAGGAAGCCCGCGAGCGTGGGATCTTCGGCCTCGCTGATGAAGTTCGCGCCCGCGCTCACCAGTTCGGCGAGGTTGGCGAGGCGGTCTTCGCCTTCACGCTCGGTTTCGTAGTGTCCACGCAGGCCGGAGCGCTCCAGCACATGGTCGATGATCTCGGGCAGCGGCAGCTTCTCGGTCTCGCTGCGCAGGTCTTCGACCAGACGCACGAACACGGCGAGCGACTGGCCGGCGCGGCCGGACAGATGCGGCACGCCGGCGTAGAGGCTAGTGTTGTAGGCGCGCGCGGAATCGGCCAGTGATTCCAGGGAACGAGCGCCGATGCCCCGCGTCGGGAAGTTCACCACCCGCATGAAGGCGGTGTCGTCGTCCGGGTTGGCAATGAGTCGCAGGTAGGCGAGCGCATGCTTGATTTCCTGGCGCTCGAAGAAGCGCAGGCCGCCATACACGCGGTAGGGAATGCCGGTGGAAAAGAGTTGGTGTTCCAGCACCCGTGACTGCGCGTTGCTGCGGTAGAGCAGTGCGATGTCCGAGCGCGTCTCGCCGTCGCGCACCAGGGACTGGATCTCCTCCACGATCCAGCGCGCCTCGTCCGCATCGGACGGCGCCTCGTAGAGGCGGACCGGTTCGCCCGCGCCGGCCTCGGTCCACAGGTTCTTGCCCAGGCGCTTGCTGTTGTTCGCGATGATCGCGTTGGCCGCGTCGAGGATGTTGCCGTGCGAGCGGTAGTTCTGCTCCAGGCGGATCACGTTGGCGACGCGGAACTCGCGTTCGAAGTCGCGCATATTGCCGACCTCGGCGCCACGGAAGGCGTAGATCGACTGGTCGTCGTCACCCACCGCGAAGACCGCCGCCGGCTCGGCCGTGCCGTGACCGGCGAGCAGCTTGAGCCACAGGTATTGCAGCTTGTTCGTATCCTGGAACTCGTCGACCAGGATGTGGCGGAAGCGCGACTGGTAATGCAGGCGCAGCGGTTCGTTGCGCGAGAGCAGCTCATAGGCGCGCAGCAGCAGCTCGGCGAAGTCGACCACGCCCTCGCGCTGGCACTGCAGTTCGTACTCCTGGTAGAGCGCGGCGCGCTTCTTGGTCCATTCGTCCCAGGCCTCGACGTCCTGCGGTCGCTGGCCGGCTTCCTTGTTGCCGTTGATGAAGTGCTGCAGATCGCGCGGCGGGTACTTCTCGTCGTCGACATTGGCGGCTTTCATCATCCGCTTGATCGCGGCGAGCTGGTCCGCCGAGTCCAGGATCTGGAAGCTCTGCGGCAGCGCCGCCTCGCGGTAGTGCGCACGCAGGAAGCGGTTGCAGAGACCGTGGAAGGTGCCGATCCACATGCCGCGCGGATTGATCGGCAGCATCGCGGAGAGCCGCGTCATCATTTCCTTGGCGGCCTTGTTGGTGAAGGTCACAGCCAGCAGGCTGTGCGGGCTCGCCTGCCCGCTGGAGATCAGCCAGGCGATGCGCGTGGTGAGCACCCGCGTCTTGCCCGAACCGGCGCCGGCAAGGATCAGCGCGGCCTGCGGCGGCAGGGTGACGGCGGCGAGTTGTTCGGGATTGAGATTGTCGAGCAGGGACATGGCGGCGCAGGCTGGCGGGCGAAACCCGCAAGGGAAGACGGCAAGCCGCAATTGTACCGGGGCCGCCCCGCGCTCACGGCCCGACGATCGCCGGTCCGCAACATGGCGGGGCGGCCACCCTCCCGCGGCCTCTGCGCGGCGGCTTGCCGGCCGATGCGCCCGCCGGCGGGCGGCCCGCCTTAGCGGCGCAGGAAGCGCCGGGCGAATTCGTCTGCCGGGATCGGCGGGCTGATCAGGAAGCCCTGGAAGTACTCGCAGGCGCGTTCCTGCAGGAAGGCGAGCTGCGCTTCGGTCTCCACGCCCTCGGCCAGCACGCTCAGCTTGAGGTTGCGCGCCATCGCGATGATGGTGCTGGCGAGCTGGCAGCTACGCGCATCGTCCGGAATGCTATGGATGAAACTGCGGTCGATCTTGAGCTTGTCCACCGGCAGCCGGGTCAGGTAGGAAAGGCTGGAGTAGCCCGTGCCGAAGTCGTCGATCGAAAGGCGCACGCCGCGCCGACGCAGCCCGGCGAGGATGGGTTCGACCACCTCGGTGCGCTCCATCAGGCCGGATTCGGTGATCTCCAGCTCCAGGCGCTCGGGCGCGAAGCCGGTCTCCTCCAGCACACGCGCCACCCGCTCTTCCAGCCCACCACGGTGGATTTCCTGCACGGAAATGTTCACCGCCAGCGTCTGCAGCGACAGGCCTTGTGCGATCCATTCCTGCGCCTGGCTGGTCGCGCGGCGCATCACCCACTCGCCCACGGTCACGATGAGGCCGGTCTCTTCCACCAGCGGGATGAAGACCGCCGGGCTGACCGGGTCGGAGCCCGGCGGAATCCAGCGCAGCAGGGCTTCGGCGCCAATCACCGAGCGATCATCCGCGCGCAGCAGAGGTTGGTACCAGACCGCGAATTCCTCATGTTCCAGGGCATGGCGGATGCGCGTTTCCATCATCAGGCGCGCGTTGGCGGCCGAGGTCAGGGCCTCGGTGTAGAAGCGGTAGGCGTTGCGGCCGGCCCGCTTGGCCAAGTGCATGGCGGCATCCGCGTCGCGGATCAGCTCGGCCGCGTCGTGGCCATCGTCCGGCAGCATGCTGATGCCGATGCTCGCGCTCATGAAGACTTCGTTGCCGTCCGGCAGCAGGATCGGCTGCTCCATGCCGGCGAGCAGGCTCTCCGCCACGCGCGCGGCCTCCTGCGGGTTGTCGACATGCTCGACGATCACCAGGAACTCGTCGCCGCCCAGGCGCCCCAGCGTGTCCTTGGGATGCAGGATGTGGCGCAGGCGGTTGGCGGTGAGCCGCAGCACCGCGTCGCCAGCCGCGTGGCCCAGTCCTTCGTTTACCGTCTTGAAGCGGTCCAGGTCGATCAGCAACACGCCGATGCGCTCCTGGTGCCGCTCCGCGCTCGCGATCGCTTCCTGCAGCAGGGAGGACAGCATCTTGCGGTTGGGCAGCTCGGTCAGCGGGTCGTAGTTGGCGAGGCGTTCCAGCCGCGCCTCGGTCTGCTTGAGACGCGAGATGTCGGAGAACACCGCCATGTAGTGACTGATGCCGCCATGGCCGTCATTGACTGCGGTGATCGAGGTCCATTGCGGATACAGCTCGCCGCCGCGCCGCCGGTTCCACAGCTCGCCCTGCCAGATCTGGCGCTGCGCCAGCTCGGCCCAGAGGCTCGTGTAGAACTCCGGCTTGTGCAGGCCGGAACGCAGGATGCGCGGCGTCTGGCCGAGCGCCTCAGCCTCAGTGAAGCCGGTGATGCCGGTGAAGGCGCGATTGACCCAGACGATGTGGCCTTCGCGGTCGGTCATCATCACGCCGTCGCGCGTGCCTTCCAGCGCGGCGCCAAGCAGGCGGGTACGCTCCTCGACCGCGCGGGTCTGGGTGATGTCCAGCCAGGTGCCCACGACCTCGTTCTCGCCCTGCGCATTGCGCGCGCAACGCAGCTCGTCGCGGATCCAGCGCTCGCTGCCGTCCGGCATGCTCATGCGATAGACCGATACCGCCTGGTCTTCGAACAGCACCCGCGCACGCTCTTCGCGCACACGCTCCATGTCTTCCGGATGCACCCGTCCCAGCCAGGCGCCCTCCCGCTGCAGCACTGCAGCCGGCTGGCCAAGCACGCGCTCGACGTTGCTGCTGATCCAGCGCATCTGCGTGACGCCGTCGGTGGGCACGGCCGAGTAGATGACGGCCGGGCTGCCCGCGATCATGCGTTCGACCTGGCGGCTCGCCTCGATCAGGCGCGCGTCGCGCCAGGCCGCGTGCAGCACCGCCGGCAGCTCGCCCAGGTAGTCACTGTGCTTGGTGATGTAGTCCGCGACACCCAGGCGCAGCGCTTGCGCCGCGACCTCGGCATCGCCCTGTCCGGTGACGATGACGATCGGATGCTGCAGATGCAGCTCGTCGCGCAACTGCTTCACCAGCTCAAGTGCGTTGACGCCCGGCAGCTGGTAGTCCAGCAGGATCAGGTCGCACTCGTCCGACGGATTGGCGGAGCGGTTGAAGCGGGCGATCAGGTCCTCACCGCGCGGCAGCACCTCGATCCGGATGCTCGGCGCATTCTCGGCCATGAAGCGCTGCGTCAGGCCCGCGTCGAAGGTGCTGGGTTCGACATAGAGCACGCGCAGGAGGCGCCCGTGCGTGCTGTCCTCCTCGCGGAAGCGCGCGAGCGCCTCGTCCAGCGTGACGGGCAGGCGCTTCAGGTAGTCGCCGTGCTTGACCAGGAAGTCATCGGCCCCGGCCCTGACCGCCGCGACGGCGGCCTCGTGGTCGCCGCTGCCGGTGAGCATGACGAAGGCCGCATCGTAGGCCTGCGTGCGCAGGCCGGCCAGGAACTCGAGCCCCGATCCATCGGGAAGCGATAGATCGCTCAGGACCAGATCGAAATGCGGCGCCTCGACCAGCAATGCGCGCGCGGCGGCAATCGTGCGGGCAACCGTGAGCTGCCAATGCGAACCCGCCAGCGCTCGCATGGCCAGGTCTGCGTCGATGCGGTTGTCCTCGAGATACAGGAGTCTCATGGGCCGGCTGCGTCCAGACACGAATTCAGGCTAACGGCATGAATCGGACCTGCTTGAGCGTCCCGCCTTGCGCTATTTCACGCTCGCTCCCATTGCTGCGTTATAGCCCACCGCAGGGTGCGTTCCGCGACGGCTCGCGCGAGGTCAAGTGTGAATATTCACGCCCGCATTCACGCTACGCGGCAGGCCGGAACACGCCCTAGATCGCCCGATTGAGCTTGCACCAGTAATGTTCGATATGCGCGGCCACATCCACGAAAGCCTCGGCCTGCACGGGTTTCACGACGAAGGAATTTGCGCCGGCGCGATAGGCCTCGTCCGCATCGGACTCCTGCGAAGACGAGGTCAGGACCACCACCGGAATCGGCCTTCCCGCCGGGTGTGCGCGATAGGCCTTCAACACTTCGATGCCGTTGACCCGCGGTAGGTTCAGATCAAGTAGCACGACCAGCGGACGCGGCTCGCCGGCCTCCCAGCGCGCGAGCCAGGCGAGCGCGGCCTCGCCGTCGCGCGCGAGGTACACCGGATTGGTGCCCAGGCGCGGCCGCAGCGCCCGCATGGTGAGGTCGGCATCGAGCGGGTTGTCCTCCACCACCAGGACGGGGCGGCCGATCAGCTGGGTTTCCAAAGCGGTATCTCCAGATAGAAGCTGGCACCGGCGCCCGGCGCGCTCTCGGCCCACACGCGGCCGCCCATGCGTTCCATGGCCTTGCGCACGAGCGCGAGGCCGACCCCGGTGCCTTCGTATTCCTCGGCGAGATGCAGGCGCTGGAAGATTTCGAAGATGCGCTCGTGATAGCGCATATCGAAACCAATCCCGTTATCGCGCACCATCACCCGCAGCATGGTGCCCACGATCTCGCCGCGTATCTGCACGCGCGGCGGCTGCGACTGGGTCGAGAACTTGATCGCGTTGCCGATGAGGTTGCGCAGCGCCTGCGCGAGCCCGTCCAGGTCGGCGCAGACCGACACCGGCGGCACGTCGACCTCCAGCTGCGTGCCGCTGCGCTCGATCGCTTCCTTCTGCTCGGCCAGGCTCATCGCAAGCAGCGGCGAAAACTCCACCGGCCGCGGCTCCATGCTCCGTCGCTCCATGCGGGAATAGGCGAGCAGATCTTCGATCAGGGCATTCATCTGCTGCGCACCACGGCGGATGTTCTGGACGAAGGCCTTGGCCTCCTCGCTCAGTTGCTCGCCGTGGTCGCTCTGCAGCAGCGCGCTGTAGCCGTCGATCCCGCGTAGCGGCGCCTTGAGGTCGTGCGACACCGAATAGGCGAAGGTCTCGAGTTCGCGATTGGCTGCCGCGAGCTGGCCGGTGCGCTCACTGACCCGCTGTTCCAGTTCCTCGTTGAGCGTGCGCAGCGCCTGCTCGGCTTCCACCCGTTCGGTCAGGTCGATAAGCGAACCGACCGAGCCCTTGCCACGGGTGCGCGGCACCGAGAGCCCGAGCATCCAGCGCCACTGGCCGTCGCGGCGGCGCACGCGATATTCGGCCTGGAAAGCCTTGCCGTGCGGCACGGTCTTCGAATACAGATCGGTGACGTAGGGCTGGTCGTCCGGATGGATGACCACGCCCCAGCCACGCCCCAGCGCGTCCTGCGCCGGCTGCCCGGTCAGCTCCGACCAGCGCGGGTTCACATAGGTGCACTGGCCCGCCTCATCGGCGAGACCCACGACGAAGGGCAGGCTGTCGGCCATGTCGCGGAACAGCGCTTCGCTCTCGGCCAGCTGATGCGCCTGCATCCGGCGTTCGGCGAAGAGCCGCCGCAGGGCTTCGCCCAGCTCGGACACCTCATCGCGACGACGGCCATCGGACGCAGGGAAGTCCTCGATCTCGCCGCGGCGGATCTGGTGCGCGCCTTCGGCCAGTTGCCGGATCGGCGCTGCGATCCGGCCAGCGAGCAGCCAGGACAGGAGCGCGAACGCCGCCGCACCGATGAGCCCGATGCCCAGCACCTGGTTGCGCCGTTCCCGTACCGGCGCGAAGGCCCGCTGCACATCCTGGCGCAACACCACCCGCCACCCCAGGCCCGGCTTGCCGTCCGGCAGGCGGCTCTCGGCCGCCGCGCTGAGGTATTCGTGTCCGTCCGGCCAGACGCTGCGCAGATAGCGGTCTGCACTGTTGAGGACGGGCGCCGGCACCGAGGTTTCCTCGCTCCTGGCCGAATGCAGGACCTTGCCGCTGCCGTCGACGAAGAGCAGTTCGATGCCTAGCGAGCGCATCCGCTCCGAATGCATGCGCTCGTGGAGCTGCGCCAGCCAGCGCGAGTAGAGGTGTGCCCCGACGACGCCGATCAGGCTGCCGTCCGCCGCGGTCTGCGGGATCGCGATATCGACGAAGCGCAGGGGCTCGACCTCGCCCACGGAGAGGTATTTGGCCAGCAGCTTGGCCTCATGCAGCTCGCCCAGGAAGGGCTGTCGCCGCCCGCCTTCGAACCAGGGGCGCGCCGACACGTCGACGCCTTCGAGCAAGCCGCCGGTGGCAATGCGGACCTTGCCCGCGCCGTCGGTGACGCCGAGCCAGGCATAGGCAGGGAAACTCGATTGCATGCGCTCCAGCACGCCACGCCCGATCTCGGGCGCGAATTCCGCGCCGCGCAGGGTGGGCAGGAAGGCGAGCATACGGATGTCGTCGACCCGCTCCTGCAACTGCTCGCCCATGTTGCGCGCCGTGGTGCGGGTGGACTGGGCGAGGCTGGTGCCGATGACGGCTTCGGCCTCGCGCTCGCCCACCAGGGTGATGGCCAGCGCGAGCAGGCCCGCGAAGATCAGCCCGCTGCCGCCGAAGACCAGGGCGAAGCGCGCCTGGAGACGCCGTCGGGGATCGAAACCTGAGGTGATGCCGGCTGCCATCTGCGGAAACCTCCTTAGATGTGGCACTACGACATGCGTGCTTCCCTGCCCTGCTGCGACGTTCCTGCTGCGACACTTCTGCTGCTACGCCAGGCCTGCGCCGACCCGGACCCCGTCAGGACCGAATCGCGGTCCTGATTCAAACCTTGCCCGGATTCAATCCATCCAGCCAGCCCGGCGCCTGTTTCGATCGCCGAAGCGCCGGGCGGTTCTCGACCCCCGGCGCCGCGCGCTCAGTCCAGCGCCAGCGCAGCCACCGAGGCGCCGAGCCAACTCGCCAGCACCTGCACGATCAGCGCGTGGTCCTCGCGCTGCGGCAGGCCCGACACGGTGATCGCGCCGATGCAGCCTACCGGCTCCACCCACAGCGGGAAACTGCCACCGTGCGTGGCGTAGTCGCGCGGGTCCAGGCCCAGCTTCTGTTCCAGCGAGCTTCCGTCGCGGCGGTGCGAAAGCCCCACGCCGTAGGAACTGCGATGCAGGAGCTCGACCACGTTGCGCTTGCGGCGCGCCCAGTCGGCGTTGGCGGGCGTGGTGCCCGGCATCGCATGGAAGAAGAGCAGCTCGCCAGCGACCCGGATCTCGATGGTCACGGCGGCCTTGCGTGCCTCGGCAGCGGCGCGCAGGCGGCCACCCAGCTCCCAGGCGGTACCCGCATCGAAGCGGGAGAAGCGCAGTACGCGCTCCTGTTCGGCGATACGGGCGAGATCGCGCTCGAGATCCATGCTTACTCCCTGATTGAAACGGCGGCGTGGAGACGGGCGCTTTCGCTGCCTGCCTCGACCAGTCGCATGACCCGGATCGCCTCGATCGCGGGGACGGGGTTGGGCGCGCCTGCCAAGATGGCATCGCGCACCGCGGCGTAGTACGCCGGGTAATCGCCTTGCGGGCAGTTGCGCAGCGAGGGCACCAGGCGTTCACCGTCCTGCAGGGTGAGGCGGATCGGCTCCGGGTCCACGCCCCAGCCGGGTCCGCCAGCGGCCAGTCCCGCCTTGAGCGCGTCCTCCTGCGCATCGAGGCCGGACTTGAGCAAGCTGCCGGCCGTGCCATGGATCGCGAAGCGCGGCCCGAGCGCCGCCACCAGCGCGCTGCCATGCAGGATGACGCGGCATTCGCCGTAATGGAGCACGGCATGAAACCAGTCGTCGGTGAGCGCGCCCTCGCGCTGGCGGGCGAGGTCCAGCGAAATCCGCTCAGGCTCGCCGAACAGTTGCAAGGCCTGGTCCAGCAGGTGCGGACCGAGGTCGTACCAGAGGCCGCTACCCGGACCTTCGGCCTCGCGCCAGCGGGCGCGCACCTGAGGACGGTAACGGTCGAAATGCGACTCGAAATGGGTGATCCGGCCGAGCAGGCCTTCCTTGAAGATCTCGCGCAGCGCCAGGAAGTCGGCATCCCAGCGGCGATTGTGGAAGACCGAGAGCAGACGGCCCTGCTCCCGCGCCAGGGCGTCCAGCGTCTGGGCCTCCGCCACCGTCAGGGTGAAGGGTTTGTCGACCACCACGTGCTTGCCCGCCAGCAGCGCCGCGCGGGCAAGCGGGAAGTGGGTGTCGTTGGGAGTTGGGACGACCACGAGGTCGATGTCCGGATCGGCGAACACCGCTTCCGGAGTGGGCAGGGCGCGCACCGCGGGGCGCTCGGCGGCGAGCTTGTCGGGATCGCGGGTGCTGATGGCATCCAGCGACAGGCCTGCGGTGCATTCGACCAGCGGCGCATGGAAGGTGCGCGTGGCGTAGCCGTTGCCCAGGATCGCGACACGGAGGGTTTGGCTCATGGGGGCTCCTGATTGCGACAGGCAGCGAGTGTAAGCCGCCCGAGGCGCATGCGTCGCCGGACAGGCATCACGGCGTCGCACCTGCTCCGGGCCGGGCCGCGATCGGAATTCCGTGCGGCTTGGCGCGGACGGTACAATGCGTCCTTTCGTCCACCACTTTCGCCCCGCCGGCGCATCGCGCGCCGGACGCCCGCCCATGCAGGAAAAATACCAACCCACCGCCATCGAGGCCGCCGCCCAGGAACACTGGGAGACCGCCCAGTCCTTCAAGGCCGTCGAGGACGCCGCGCGTCCCAAGTACTACTGCCTGTCGATGTTCCCCTACCCCTCGGGCAAGCTGCACATGGGGCATGTGCGCAACTACACGATCGGCGACGTGCTCTCGCGCTCGTACCGCATGCGCGGCTACAACGTGCTGCAGCCCATGGGCTGGGACGCCTTCGGCCTGCCGGCCGAGAACGCGGCGATCAAGAACAAGGTGCCGCCGGCCAAGTGGACCTACGACAACATCGCGACCATGAAGGGCCAGTTGAAGGCCCTGGGTTTCGCGATCGACTGGAGCCGCGAGCTCGCCACCTGCCAGCCCGACTACTACCGCTGGAACCAGTGGCTCTTCCTGCGCATGCTCGAAAAGGGCATCGCCTACAAGAAGACCCAGGTGGTGAACTGGGACCCGGTGGACCAGACCGTGCTCGCCAACGAACAGGTGATTGACGGCCGCGGCTGGCGTACCGGCGCGCTGGTGGAAAAGCGCGAGATCCCCGGCTACTACCTCGCGATCACGCAGTACGCGGAAGAGCTGCTCAAGGACCTCGACACGCTGGACGGCTGGCCCGAGCGCGTGCGCCTGATGCAGGCGAACTGGATCGGCAAGAGCAGCGGCGTGCGCTTCGCCTTCACGCATGACATCGCGGGCGAGAACGGCACGCTGATCGACGACGGCAAGCTGTGGGTCTTCACCACGCGCGCCGACACCATCATGGGCGTGACCTTCTGCGCCGTGGCCGCCGAGCATCCGCTCGCCACGCTGGCCGCGCAGGGCAAGCCCGAACTCGCCGCCTTCATCGAGCGCTGCAAGCAGGGCTCGGTCATGGAAGCCGACATGGCGACCATGGAGAAGGAAGGCATGGCCACCGGCCTCTTCGTCACCCATCCGCTCACCGGCGAGAAGGTCGAAGTCTGGGTCGGCAACTACGTGCTGATGAGCTACGGCGACGGCGCGGTGATGGGCGTGCCCGCCCATGACGAGCGCGACTTCGCCTTTGCGAAGAAGTACGGCATCGCGATTAAGCAAGTCATCCAGGTTCCGGGCCAGGAATTCTCCACGGAAGCGTGGCAGGAGTGGTACGGCGACAAGCAACACGGCGTATGCATCGCCAGCGGCGTGCTCGACGGACTCGACTACGGCGACGCGGTGGCCAGGGTCGCCGAACTCGTGGCCGCCAAGGGCCTGGGCGAGACCAAGGTGCAATGGCGCCTGCGCGACTGGGGCATCTCGCGCCAGCGCTACTGGGGCTGCCCGATCCCGATCATCCATTGCGAGGACTGCGGCTCGGTGCCGGTGCCTGATGCGCAACTGCCGGTGGTGCTGCCGGAAGACTGCGTGCCGGACGGCTCCGGCAACCCGCTGGCCAAGCGCGAGGACTTCCTCCTCTGCGACTGTCCGCAATGCGGCAAGCCGGCGCGCCGCGAGACCGACACCATGGACACCTTCGTGGATTCGTCCTGGTACTACGCCCGCTACGCCAGCCGCGACAACCACGACGCGATGGTCGACGCGCGCGCCGACTACTGGATGCCGGCCGACCAGTACATCGGCGGCATCGAGCACGCGATCCTGCACCTGCTCTACTCGCGCTTCTGGAGCAAGGTCATGGGCGACATGGGGCTGGTGAAGTACCGCGAGCCCTTCCGCCACCTGCTCACCCAAGGCATGGTGCTCAACCACGCCTACTCCCACAAGCCCGAAGGCGGCGGCAAGAACTACTACTGGGAGAGCGAGGTCGAGGTGATCCATGGCCCGCAGGGCCAGATCACCGGCGCGAAGCTCAAGAGCGACGGCACGCCGCTCGAGTTCGAGCTCACCACCATGTCGAAGTCCAAGAACAACGGCGTGGACCCGCAGGGCCTGATCGAAAGCTACGGCGCCGACACCGCGCGCTTCTTCATGATGTTCGCCGCGCCGCCCGAGCAGACGCTGGAGTGGAGCGACAGCGGCGTGGAAGGCTCGTACCGCTTCCTGAAGCGCGTGTGGTCCTTCGGCCATGCCTACGCCGAGACCATCCGCCCGCAGCTCGGCGCGCGCAGCCTTGCCAGCGCCAAGCTGCCGGGCGAACTCGCCAGCGTGCGGCGCGAGATCCACCTGCTGCTGAAGCAGGCCAACTACGACCTCACCAAGCAGCAGTTCAACACCGTGGCCTCGGCCACGATGAAGATGCTCAACGCGATCGAGAAGGCGCCGCGCGAAGGCGCGCTCGCGGCCGAAGTGCTGGAGGAATGCTTCGGCATCCTGCTGCGCGTGCTCTCGCCGATCACCCCGCACATCAGCCACCACCTCTGGCGCGAACTGGGCTACGGCGACGACATCCTCGCCGCCGCCTGGCCGGAGCCGCTGGAAGCCGCGCTGGTGCAGGACGAGATCGAGCTGGTGCTGCAGATCGCCGGCAAGACCCGTGGCAGCGTGAAGGTGCCGGCCGCCGCCGACAAGGCAGCGATCGAAGCTGCTGCGCTCGCCTCCGAGGCCGCCCAGAAGTTCATGGAAGGCAAGCCTGCCAAGAAGGTGGTCGTGGTCCCGGGCCGCCTGGTCAACATCGTCGTCTGAGAGACGCCATGCCCCTGCTGAACCGGCTTTCGCGCTTCGTCCTGGTCTGCGCGCTGCTCGCGGCAACCGCTGCCTGCGGTTTCCACCTGCGCGGCGCGCAGTCCCTGCCCTTCGACAGCATCTACCTCGGTCTGGGCCGCTACGACGAGATGGGCGCCGACCTGCGCCGGCAGATCGCGGCGAACGGCGACACGAAGATCGTGGACGACGTGAAGCAGGCGCAGGTGCAGATGCAGGTGGTGGCGAACACCAAGGAAAAGATCATCCTCTCGCTCAACACCGACGGTAAGGTGCGCGAGTACCAGCTGCGCCAGCGCTTCGTCTTCAAGGTGGTCGATGCGAAGGGCCGCGAGGTGATCCCGGCCAACGAGATCAACGTGCGCCGCGACATGACCTTCGACGACGCCCAGGTGCTCGCCAAGCAGCAGGAAGAAGTGCTGCTCTACCGCGACATGCAGAACGACGTGGTGCAGCAGCTGCTGCGCCGCCTCGCCTCCGCGCACTGGCCGCTGCCCGAAGAGCCCGCGCCGGCGCAATCCGCCGCCAAGGGCTGAGCCCAGGCACGATGCGCCCCGAGCAGCTTACGCAGGCGCTCACCCGCGGCCTCGCACCGCTCTACGTGGTGCATGGCGACGAGCCGCTGCTGGTGCTCGAAGCCTCGGACGCGATCCGCGCTGCGGCGCGCGCGCAAGGCATCGACGAGCGCGAGGTGCTGGTCGTCACCCAGGGTTTCAAGTGGAACACCCTGGAGATGGCCGCGGGCAATCTCTCCCTTTTCGGCGATCGCAAGCTCATCGACCTGCGCATACCCACCGGCAAGCCGGGCCGCGACGGCGGCGATGCGCTGCAACGCTACGCCAAGAACATCGACCCGCAAGGCGTGGTGACGCTGGTCACCCTGCCCCAGCTCGACTGGGCCGCCCGCAAGGCCGCCTGGTACGTAGCGCTCTGCGAGGCCGGCGAGGAAGTCGAATGCAATGCGCCGGCCCTGGCGCAACTGCCCGAATGGCTGGGCCAGCGTCTCGCCCGCCAGCAGCAACGCGCACCGCGCGAAGCGCTGGAGTTCATCGCCCAGCACGTGGAAGGCAATCTGCTGGCGGCGCACCAGGAAATGCAGAAGCTCGCCTTGCTCTTCGAACCGGGCGAGCTGACCCTGGAGCAGGTGCAGGACGCGGTGCTCAACGTCGCCCGCTACGACACCGAGAAGCTGCGCGGCGCCCTGCTCGAAGGCGACCCTGCACGCCTCACCCGGCTCATCGAAGGCCTGCAGGGCGAAGGCGCGGCCCCGCCGCTGGTGCTGTGGGCGATGGCCTCCGAGATCCGCACCCTGGCGCTGGTGCGCGCCGGCGTGGACGAAGGCCAGCCGGTGGCTGCGCTGATGAAGCGCGAGCGCGTCTTCGACCGCGAGCGCCAGTCCCTGCTCCAGCGCGCGGTCCAGCGCGTCAGCAGTGCGCAAATGCGCGCGGCGCTGATGCATGCCGCCAAGCTGGACCGGATGGTCAAGGGCCTCGCCCACGGCGACCTCTGGGACGAATTCCTGCAACTTGCGCTGCGGCTTGCAGCACGGCCACGACGCGCCACTCGGTGACATACTCGCGCGGCCCCTGCCACCGCTGCACGCCGCCATGCCGACCGACGCCCCCGCACTCCCCGAAGGCCCGCTGATCCCGGCGGAAGAAGTGCCCTTCCTGCAAAGCGGTCTGGGCATGGGCGCGAGCTCCTGCGACGCCGCGCTGCGCCCTTCCACCGGCCGCGTGCTGGCCTGCCGCATTTCCGCCGACCGCCGCGGTTTCACCGCGATCCTCTGCGCCTCGCGCTGTCCCGAACTGCTGCGCGACATCCGCGCCGGCGGCAAGGTGGCAGTGATCGCCTGCCAGGTGGGCATCAACCGCAGCCTGCAGCTCAAGGGCTTCGATGCCAAGGTCGGCGCGATCGAGCCGCAGGACCTGGGCCTGCTCGCCGCGCAGACCAGCGCCTTCGCCGCGGACGTGGTGCATTACGACGCGCTGCCCGAGGACATGATCCGCGCCTACATCCATTTCGAGGTGCATGACCTCGTCGCGGTGAGCTTCACCCCGGCCGCCGTGTTCATCCAGACGCCCGGCCCGGCCGCCGGCGCACTGATCTCCTGAGGCGCAGGCCATGAGCGCGATCACCCTCGAAAGCCTGCGCCCCTGCCTGGAAGGCATCATCCCGGCCCAGCTCGCCACCGTGTCACCGGACGGCATCCCGAACACCACCTACGTCTCGCAGGTGGATTACGTGGACACGCGGCATGTCGCCGTCTCCTTCCAGTTCTTCAACAAGACCCGCGAGAACATCCTCGCGCATCCGCATGCCGAGGTGGTGGTCATCCATCCGGTCACCGCGGCGAGCTACCGGATGCGGCTGCGCTACCTGCGCACCGAGACGGCGGGCAAGGTCTTTGAGCGGATGAAGGCGCGCCTCGCCGGCATCGCCTCGCACACCGGCATGGCGGGCATCTTCGTGCTCAAGGGTGCGGACATCTACGAGGTCGAGGGCATCGAGCGCATCCCCGGCAAGGAGCTGCCGGACGCCCCGGCCGCGCGCTCGCTGGCACCCGCCCTGCGTGCAGCGACCGAACGGATCGCCGCCGCGCAGGATCTCGACTCGCTTTTCGAAGCCACGCTGTCGGCGCTGCGCGAGGAGTTCGACATCGCCCACGCCATGGTGCTGATGTGGGACGCCGCGGCGCGCAAGCTCTTCACGGTCGCGAGCCACGGCTACCCGGTCTCGGGCGTGGGCTCGGAGATCTGCCTGGGCGAAGGCGTGATCGGCGTGGCCGCGGAACACCTGACACCGATCCGCATTCCGCACTTCACCACCGAGTTCGGCTACGGCCGTGCGATCCGCGAGGAGGCGCTGCAGTCGGCACTGCAGGCCCAGGTGCAGCAGCAGATCCCGTTCCCGGGGCTGGACAAGCCGCAATGCCAGCTCGCCGCGCCGATCACCGCGCGCGGCCGGCTGCTCGGCGTGCTCTATGTGGAAAGCCCGATCGACAGCCGCTTCAACTACGACCATGAAGACATCCTGGTCGCGCTGGCCCTGCAGCTCGGGCTCTCGATGATCCTGGTGGAGGCCGGCGGCGAGCCGGAGGCGCCGGTGGTGCCGGTGCGCGAGACCGCGCCCGCGGGCGAACCGATCACGGTGCGCCACTACCAGGCCGACGACAGCATCTTCGTCGGCGAGGACTACCTGATCAAAGGCGTAGCCGGCGCGATCCTGTGGCGCCTGCTGCGGGTCAACCAGCGCGCCGGCCGCAGCGATTTCTCCAATCGCGAGCTGCGCCTGGACAGCAGCCTGCGATTGCCCGACATCGACGACAACCTGGAGGCGCGCCTCATCCTCCTGCGTCGTCGACTCGAAGAGCGCTGCGACTGGCTCGCCCTGGAGAAGACCGGCCGCGGCCGCTTCTCGATGCGGCTGGGACGGCCGGTGCGCCTGGTCGAGGTGGGCGGCAGCGAGGACACCGACCGCCCCGGCTGATCAGGCCGGCTCGAACACGGCCTGCCCGCGCGGATGCGCATGCGGCGGGCACAGCGCCAACACGGCGTCGACCACGGCCTGCGCCTGCGGCAGGAAGGCTTGCTCCAGCGCGTAGCTCGCCGGCACCGGCACATCGGGCGGCGTGATCCGGCGCACCGGCGCCTTGAGTGCGGCATGCGCCTGCTCGGACACCAGGGCGGCGATCTCCGCGCCGACACCGCAGAAGCGCGCACCTTCGTGCACCACGATCAGGCGCCCTGTCTTCTTCACCGAACGCAGGATCGCGGCCTCGTCCAGCGGCTTGATCGTGCGCAGGTCCAGCACCTCGGCTTCCACCCCCTGCGCGGCAAGCTGCTCGGCCGCCGCGAGGCAGGTGTGCACCGCCTTGGAATACGAGACCAGGGTCACGTCGCAACCGGCGCGGCGCAGCGCGGCCTTGCCCAGCGGCACCAGGGCCTCCTCGCCTTCCGGCACTTCGCCGGGGTTGAAGTTGAGCGTCATGTCGGTGAAGAAGAGCACCGGATTCTCGTCGCGGATGGCGGCCTTGAGCAGGCCCTTGGCGTCCGCGGCGTTCGAGGGCATCACCACCTTGAGGCCCGGGCTGTGCGCGAACCAGGCTTCGAGGTTGTGCGCGTGTTGTGCGCCCACACCCCAGCCGGCGCCCGTCTGCGCCATCACCACCATCGGGAAGGAGAACTGTCCGCCCGAGATGTAGCGCAGCTTGCCGGCGCTATTGACGATGGCGTCCATCGCCAGCGAGAGGAAAGGCACGAAGAGCATGTCGATGACCGGGCGCAGGCCGGTCGCCGCCGCGCCGGCCGCGGTGCCGGCGATGATCGCCTCGGAGAGCGGCGTGTTGCGCACCCGCTCCGCGCCGAAGCGCTCGACGAGATCGCGGCGCTTGGTTGCCGTGCCTTCGCCGAAAGTCAGCACGCGCGAATCGCGCGCCATCTCCTCGGCCAGGGCCTGGCCGATCGCGTGTTCAAGAGTGATCTGTTCCATGGTCGCGTCCTTTCAGGCGAGCACATCGGCCGCGACCGAGGCGGCTTCGGGATAGGGAGATTCGACGGCGAAGCGGCGCGCCGCTTCCAGGGTTTCGGCCACGCGGGCCTCGATGGCTTCCAGGCCGGCCTCGTCGAGCAGGCTCATGGCCAGCACCTGTTCGCGCAGGCGCAGTATCGGATCGCGGGTATGCCAGCCGGCGAGTTCCTGCGCATCCACATAGGCCTGATCGTCGAGCGAGTAGTGGCCGGCGAGGCGGTAGGTACAGGCTTCCAGCAGGAAGGGGCGGCCGGTCTCGCGGATGTAGGCGAGTGCGTCGCGGGTTGCGTCGCGCACCGCGAACACATCGTTGCCATCCACCGTGCGGCTTTCGATGTGGTAACCCGCGGCCCATTCGCTCACATGCTCGTTGCGCATCGCCTCGCGGCGGGCGACGAAGGCCTGCCACTGGTTGTTCTCGCACACGTAGAGCACCGGCAGCTCCCAGGCGGAGGCGAGGTTCAGGGACTCATGGAACACGCCCTCGCAGGCGGCGCCGTCGCCGAAGAAGCAGGCCACCACGCCCGGCTCGCGCAGCATCTTCTTGGAGAGCGCCACGCCGGTCGCCAGCGACAGCTCGCCGCCGACGATGGTGGAAGTCAGCAGCACGCCCAGCTCCTTGGCCGAGATATGCAGCGAGCCGCTGCGGCCGCCGCAGTAGCCGTCCCGCTTGCCCATCACCTCTGCCAACACCCGCCCCGGTTCGGCGCCGCGCGCCAGAAGGTGCGCCGCGCTGCGGTGGTTGGTGAGGATGCGGTCATTGTCCAGCAGGGCGCTGATCACGCCCACCGCGGCCGCTTCCTGCCCCAGGGCGGAACAGGTCATCGGAAAATTGCCGCCCTTGCCCAGGGCCACGATCAGCTGTTCGTAACCACGAATCAGCAGCATGCGTTCGAGCATGCGGACGGCGTCCCCGTCCCGAATATCAGCCAACACGTTCTCTCTCCATTTCGATATCGCTGCGCGCCCGGAGGACGGCAGGCCGGTCAGCACCGGCACGGGAACGGAGAGTAGGGAGGGCCCGCCGGGCGGGTTCCTATGAACTTGCTACGCGATTCCTAAGATTTGGCTAAGGGTTGGCGGAGCGTGACGCAGTGCATGCCAGCACCTGCGCCTGCGTCGGCCAGGCGGGTGAATACGCCTGCCCGCCTTGCAGGTCTGATCGCCGGGCGTATCGCCCGGCCCCGTAGGAATTTCCTGCCCGAGCGCCCCTCCAGATCCCTCGACAGGAAGCACTTCACGCATGGCATCCGCGCGCGGAGGCGGAGCCTTGCTTGTCATACAAGCGCGCAGCTACCCTGCCGGGCGATCTCAATTCGCAAACGGGGAGAAGAAAAAGATGAGCATGAATTGCTTCTTCAAGGCGTTCAGCCTTGAAGCCTGCAACGCGATGCTGAAGGACCACGCTTTGATCGAGCAGTGGGTCTGGAACGACGACAAGTCGCTGTTCTCGACGGACGTCGGCACCGCTTGGGACGTACTCGGCCGCATCCTCTCGGACACAGGCTTCAGCTACGACCACCGGGTGGAGAAGGTTCTCAGCAACGGCTGCCATTTCATCTCACCGCGGATGGCCATCGAGCACCACCGGCAGCTCCGGGGCTGGTCTTCCGAGAAAGTCCGCGCCGCCCTCGGCGCGCTGGACCCCGATGAAGACCTCTATCACCAGCACATCTTCACCGACGACGAAGACAGCGAGAACGAGCTGGTCTCCTACTTCGGCCAGCTCAGCGCCTTCTACTCGGAAGCCGCCAACCGCAAGCTGGGCGTCGTCTGCTACTTCGCCTGACCATCAAAACTCCTGGGTTGCCCGTTTCCCCGAGCGGACCAACCCGCCGCCCGGAGCGCGACATGGTTTGAACTTGTGTCTCATCAGTGATGCACCCGTAAGCAATCGGCTACGCTCGACTTCGCGCGGGCCGGAGCAACAAGAAGCCGCACCGCTCGGCAAATACACAAGAACGAAAACCGCGGCCCCCGCCGTGGATAGGGAGAGAACACTTTGAAAAACATCGTCCTCATGCTGGCGGTCGTCATTGCGCTCGGCTTCGCCTGGCAGCACCGGCCCAGGGAGAACACCGCGCCCGTCGCCGTCTCCAACCCCGTCTATGCGGAAACGCGGATGACCGTGGATGCCTCGGGCACCCTGATCGAAGGCGTGATGCTCGGCGAGACCATGGACGACGCGGACTGCCAGAAACAGCTCAAGATCATCGAGTCCGAGATGAACGAGATGGGCTCGCGCGTCTGCCCCACCTGCAAGATCCAGACATCCGTCTGCAAGTCCGAGCTGCTGCCGCGCTACGCCAAGCTCTTCGACAACGAGCCCACCCACCTCACCTACCTGAGCCTCGCCAAGGGCTCGCCGGACGAACGCGAATACCGCCTGATCTACTGGGGCCTGACGGTGCAGCAGAGCGAGCAGCTCTGCAAGATCGTGCCGGGCATGCAGAAGCGCCGCGTCGGCGCGGTGAAGTGCGTGCACGCCTCGTCGGTCTGACCGCCCGATCCGCGGCGGCCCGTCGAATCGCCGAGGCGTCATGACAAGCAATCCCTACGCACCACCGCTTGTTGCAGTGGAGGATGTTGAAACCTCCGCTGCGACAACGCTGCCGCCCTTCTTCGCCGTCGCGCCCTGGAAGCTGGCGCTCATGTCCCTGTGCACCGCGGGTCTCTACGAGGTGTTCTGGTTCTACAAGCATTGGCGGCGAATCAAGCAGCGGGAGAAGGCCCGGCTCATGCCGGCTCCTCGGGCGATCTTCTCGGTGCTCTTTTGCTATGCCTGTTTCAAGCGCATCGCAAAGTACGAAACGGCGGGCCAGCCCTATGCGCCGCTCAAGGCTGGCGCGCTAGCCACTGGCTGGATTCTCTGCACGCTGCTCAGCAAGCTTCCCTCACCTTTTCTCTTTGTTTCCCTGATCGCGTTCGTGTTCCTCATGCCGGTGCAAGCACACGCGAACCGGATCAACGCCCTCGAGGCTCCGGGGCATGATCGCAACGACCGCCTGACGCTCTGGAACTGGCTCCTTATCCTGCCGTGCTCGGCGCTCCTGCTGCTCATCGTGGCAGCCCTGATCATCGCCGGATGAGGCGATCCAGGCGCCCGCAGTTCGCTCTCAGTTCCCGCCGATCGCCCAACTGATGTTCGTGAGAAACAGCAGGTCGTTCTGCTTCCGCACGCCGGGGGGCGGGTTGCTCTGGTAGCGGTCCGACAGGGTGAGCTGCAGGCTGATCCGCTTGGTGATCGCGGTGGCGAGCGTGGAGTCGAAGACCAGGCGATATTCGCCCGTCTCCTGCAGGTTCGGGTAGACCGCGAAGCGCTGCTTGAAGGTGGTGGTCGGCGAGATCTGCAGGCCCGATTCTTCGGCCAGCAGCAATTCGATCGTGTCGCGGGTTTCCGGCTCGAACTGCTCGCGGTTGTACGAAAGACCGGCCGAGACGTCGAAGAACTCGTTGCCGCGGCGCCAGGCGTGCCAGCCCGCACCGCCAGCCAGCACGCTGCGCAGCTCCAGCTTCTGGAGCTCGTCATGCTCGAGGTCCAGGGAGCCGAAGCCGAAGACCTTGGGATTGAGGTCGAAGTCGTACTTCGCGCCGCCACGCACGAGGTTCGCGGTCTCGTGGGACTCGTTCGTGTCGTTGTTGCGCTGGGTGGTGTAGAGGCCAGTGCCGACCAGGTGCAGCTTGTCCCAGTCGGTCTTGCGGGTGAAGTCGGCGCCGACGTTGATGCTGGTCGAGCGCGTGTTGCCCGTCGCGATGCTCAGGCCGCCGTTGAGCGTGCCGCGCCAGCGCCCGTCGGGTATCGGCAGCGTGTCGGCCGCGGCGTAGCTGGCCCCGAGCAGGCACAGCGCTGCCATGCAGGGTTTGAGCGCCTTCGTTGCGGACGGCAGGGAGAGGCAGCGGGACGGGTCTTTCTTGTGGGTGCAGGTCGATTGCTTCATGCAGGAGGATTCCATTGATACAGCCAGGTCTCCGACAGCGCGCGGCTGCCGATCTTCAAGAAGAGACGCAGGTCCACCGGTTCCGTTCCCTGCACGTCCTTGATGTCGAACTGCGCACGATACCCGCCCACCGAGGCAAGCGGCCGCGCCGAGACGATCTCGGTCTTGCCGCGTGAGACCTGGATCGCGGCCTCCACCTTGGCGTCGGCGGCGAGCATGGACAGATCGCCCCCGGCGAAGTCCACGGTGAAGCGCCAGGAGGGATACGGCCGCGGCTTGCCGACGATGCCGCCGATGCCGGTGCGGGTGGCGACCACGCGCGCGAGGTCCGGGCCTTGCGGCAGATCGGAACCCCAGTACATGCGGTAGCCGTAGAGCAGCTCCTGCCCGGCCTGCGGCGGTTCGGCCGGGTTCCAGAAGGCGACGATGTTGTCGAAGGTCTCGTCCGGCGTGGAAAGCTCGACGAGCTGCACCGAGCCCTTGCCCCAGCCGTGCTTCGGTTCGATCCACACGCTGGGGCGGCGATCGTAGAAGGCGCCGTCGTCCTGGTAGTGGTCGAAGTTGATATCGCGCTGGAAGAGTCCGAAGCCGCGCGGATTCTCATCCTGGTAGGCATTGAAGCGACGCGTCACCGGATTGGTCAGCGGGCGCCAGATCCATTCGCCCGCGCCGGTGTGGACGGTGAGGCCGTCCGAATCGTGGATCTCGGGCCGCCAGTCGTTGGAGACGCGCCGGTCGTTCTCGCCGAACTGGAACATGCTGGTGAGCGGCGCAATGCCCAGTCGCTCGATCGTCTTGCGCGGATACAGCGCGGCGTCCACATCCATGCGGAAGATCTTCCCCGGCGCGAGCGCGAAGCGGTATGCGCCGGTGATGCTGGCCGAATCGAGCAACGCGTACACCTCGCTCACCGGCGCCTTGAGCGCAGGCCGCACCAGCCAGAACTTGGCAAAGCGCGGGAATTCTTCGGCCCGGTCCATGCCGCAATCGATCGCCAGGCCGCGCGCCGAAATGCCGTACTGCATGCTGCCGCCGACGGCGCGGAAATAGCTCGCGCCGAGGAAGGCGACCACGTCGCGCGTCCAGTCGCCTTCGTAGTTGAGGCGGAAACCCGCGAAGCCCAGGTCGGCCGGCAGCGTCTTGCTCACCACGCCGCTCTTGCCGTACTCGAACATCGCCGGGTCATAGGCGATTTCCTGCGCCTGTCCGTCCACCACCTCGTAGATGTGCACCGGCGTCTTGAAGAAGAGGCCGAGGTGGAAGAACTTGGCGCGGAAGTAGCTATCCGGCGCGTCCCAAAGCGCATGGGCATCGCGGTAGCGGATCGCCTGGTACTGGTCCCAGTCCAGGGTTTCCAGGCCCTGCGGAAGTTTCTCGCTCGGTACGTCGAAGGGCTTGGCGGCCAGCGTACGGGCCTGGCCCTTGAGCCAGGCGTAGTCGAATGCTTCGGTCTTGCCGATGCGCTTGATGCGTTCGGCGGCTGCCGCCCAGGGGGTGGCGGCAAGCATGGCCACGGCTGAACAGGCCTTGATCCAGTCGCGTCGATTCATGGAGTCCTCTTCGTGTTGTCGTGAATTCCTCAGGCGAACACGCGTCCGCCGGTGAGCGGCGCGCTGCGGCGTGGGTGGGCGGCGCCCGCTCCGATCAGGGCTTCGTGGACGCGGGCGAGACCATCCGGATCGTCGATCAGCCGCATCGCCTCGTCGCGCGAGAGCGCACGCGCGCCCTCGTCCAGCAGCTTCTTCACCAGGCCTTCGCGGTAGGCCTGGGCGCGCTCGCTCTGCGGGCGCTGCGGGAAGGCGGCGCGCAGGAGTGCATTCACCGCCGGATCGCAGAGCGCATCGACGAAGTCGGGCTCCTCGCGTGAGGCCTTGAGATTCGCCTGCAGCTCGCGCAGCTCGCGCGGCGGCGAGTCCTCCTCGGGAATCAGGAAGAGCCGCTTCGCCAGTGCCTTGCGGCCTGCCGTCACCCGGCTCGAGAACACGGAGACCGGGATCGAGAGCATCAGTGCGCCGGCCACCGGCAACAGCCAGCCGATGAAGCCGGGATTCACCCAATACACCGCGGCGGCCCAGCCCAGGCCGATGAGGCTGTGCCAGCCGTGGCGGCGGATCGCCTCGCTCCAGGGCGTCTGGCTGTCGTCCCGCGGCGGCGACTTCCACACCACCTTGTGCCCGATCAGCGAGGCCGAGACGAACTGGCTGTGGAAGAGCATGCGCACCGGCGCGAGCAGCATGGAGAAGAGCATCTCGCCGAGCAGGCTCGCCATCAGGCGCAGGCTGCCGCCGAAGCGGCGCACGCCGTGCAGGGCCACGTAGAGCGCGCCGAGGATCTTGGGCAGGAAGAGGAAAACCGCGGTGAGCAGGAAGAGACCTATCGCCCGCTTCGGATGCCATTCCGGCCACACCGGGAAGAGCTGGAAGGGTTCGCTGAAGTAGTCCGGCTCGACCAGGCTGTGCTGGAAGAGCTGCGCCGTTGCGAGCAGCAGGAAGGCGAACCAGAGCAGCGCCGACACATAGGCCGCGGCCCCGGTGACGAAGACCGCGCGATGCGCCGGATGCAGGCCGCGGGCGAAGAGGAAGCGGAAGTTCATCAGGTTTCCGTGACACCAGCGGCGGTCTCGCTTGAGCTCGTCGATCAGGTTGGGCGGCATCTCTTCGTAGCTGCCATCGAGGTCGTAGGCGATCCACACTGCCCAGCCCGCGCGACGCATCAGCGCGGCCTCGACGAAGTCGTGCGAGAGGATCTCGCCCGAGAGCGCGCCCGTGCCAGGCAGGCGCTCCAGCGCGCAGTACTGCATGAAGGGCGCGACGCGGATGATCGCGTTATGACCCCAGTAGTGCGCCTCGCCCAGTTGCCAGAAATGCAGGCCGGCGGTGAACACCGGCCCGTACACCCGGCCGGCGAACTGCTGGATGCGGGCGTAGAGCGTCTCCCGCCCCGCGGCCCGCGGCGGCGTCTGGATGATGCCGCTGCCCGGGTTCGCCTCCATCAACTGGACCAGGCGCTTGAGGCAGTCGCCGCTCATCACGCTGTCGGCGTCGAGCACCACCATGTAGCGGTAGTCCGCCCCCCAGCGGCGGCAGAAGTCGGCCACGTTGCCGCTCTTGCGTTTGATCCGGTGGCGGCGCCAGCGATAGAAGACGCGGCTGAAGGCATTCGCGTCGCGACACAGCGAGGCCCAGGCATCGAGCTCGGCCACGCGGGTGTCCGGGTCGTTGCTGTCGGAGAGCACGAAGAAGTCGAAGTTGGCGAGCGCGTCGGTGCGGGCGACCGAGTCGTAGGTCGCACGCAGGCCGGCGAACACGCGGGTCACGTCTTCGTTGCAGATCGGCATGATCACCGCGCAGCGCGCAGCGGGCGCGAGCGGCGTCTCCAGCGGCACGCGAGCGGTGATCGCATGGCGATCGTGGCCCGACACCAACAGTCCGAAACCGGACAGCGCGGTCCAGAAACCCACTGCGACCCAGGCGCAGAGGATCGCGAAGAACGCGAGGATCGCGATCTCCAGCGGCTGCGTGCCCTGGTAGGGAAGGATGTGCGCCATGTAGTCGGTGCAGAAGGCCGTCTGCAAGGTCACCAGCAGGCCCAGCGCGCAACGCCGCAGCACGGCGGAACGCAGCCAGTGACGCCGGCGTCGCGCGGGAATCCAGCCGGCATCCGGCTCGGCAGGCGCCATCGGGCGGCGCGCCAGCGGTGGAGCGAGTCGTTCGCCCGCGCCACGCCCATCCGCCGAGAGGTCGATGCCGTCCAGTCCGTATTCGTTGCGCAGCGGCGTCACGCCAGCGTCTGCCGCGAACACTTCGTCGCGCGGCATGCTGCCGTAGCCCGACGAAGCCTCCGGGGCACCCGACTCCGGCGGACGCAGCGCGGCAGACGGAATCGCCGGATCGAGGCTCAGGCCGGCGGGAGGATGTAGTTCCATGACTCGGATACCACCTGGTTGGCGCTGCGCAGAACGGCGCGCAACTCGACCGGTTTCTTGTCGTCCTTGCGACGCAGCCGCAGCGAAACGCGCCAGCCTTCGATGGACGGCAGGGGCTCGATCCGTCGCTCGATGATCTCGCCGTTCGCATCGCTGCTCACGTCCACCTCGGGCAGCGCCCCGTCCGGCTGGAAGGACGAGGGCGGCTTGAAGTCCACTGCAAGCGCGATGCCTCCGTCATTTTTCGTGCGCGTCGTGCCGACGCCCTGCACCGTGCGTGCCACCCACCAGAGCGGCGGCTGGGTCTCGCGGTCCTTCTGCCAGGAAAGCCGGTAGCTGAAATCGAAGGGACTGCCCGGCTCGGGCGGCTTCGCCGGCACCCAGTAGGCAACGATGTTGTCGTTGGTCTCGTCGGGTTCGGGGATCTGCACCAGCTCGACCCTTCCCTTGCCCCAGCGGGTGCGCGGCTCGATCCAGGCACTGGGGCGCAGCTCGTAGTGCGCGGTGGCATCGTCGTAGTCGCGGAAGCCGCGGCTGCGTTGCATCAGGCCGAAGCCGCTCGGGCTCTCGGTGACGAAAGAGGTAACGAGGAGCTTCTTGGGATTGTCGAGCGGTCGCCACAACCACTCCCCATTCGCGGTGCGTACCGAAAGGCCTTCCGAGTCGTGCACGGCGCGCCGATAGTCGTTGGCCACCGGCGAGGGTCCCTGGCCGAAGAAGTACATGCTGGTGAGCGGCGCAATCGCGAACTTCAACACCGGTGCACGCAGGTACACCCGGGCGCTCACGTCCATCTCGGTGGAAACGCCCGGCCGCACGATGAAACGATAGGCCCCGGTCGCGCGCGGCGAATCCATCAGGGCGTAGATGGTCAGTTCCTTCGCGCCGGGCGCCGGGCGCTGCAACCAGAAATCGGTGAAGCGCGGAAACTCCTCGCCCACCGATTCCGCCGTGTCGATCGCCAGCCCGCGTGCCGAGAGCCCGTACCACTGCCCCTTGCCCACGGCACGGAAGTAGCTCGCGCCGTGGAAGACCAGGAATTCGTCTTCACGGTCCTTGCGGTTGAGCGTGGTGTGAACGCGGAAGCCGGAGTAGCCCAAGCCCTTCAACTGCTCCGCATCCACCGCGCGGTCGCCGAAGTCGAACTGCTCCGGCGAATACACGAAGGGACGCGCTTTGTGATTGACGATCTCGTGGATACGCACGGGCAGGTCGTAGTGGCGACCCATGTGGAAGAAGGACAGCTCGAAAGGCTGGCGCGTCTCGTTCCAGGCGCGCTTCTCGGGCCGGTACGCGAGGCGCGCGTACTGCTCGGCGTCGATATCACGCAACTGGGGCGGCACCTGGCTCTCGGGTTTCTTGTAGGCGGATTGCGATAGTTCGCGCGCGCGCTTGGCGACGGTTTCGAAATCGAAGTTCTGCGCGAACGTGCGCCCGTTTGCGCCGAGCAGCAGCAGGACAGCTGCGAGCAGGCCCAGCACGCGCGCAGCGGGCATCGCGGGGATGGCGATCATCGGTCGGTGTTTTCCCTGGCCGGTGGGCCAGCCCCGCAAGGCCAACCCGGTCTGATGTCAAAACTCGCGCGCGATACGACGCGAGTGGCTCCGTCAGGTGGAGGCCGGCGGTCGGTGCAGGGTTCCGCTGCAGTGCACTAATGCGATGCCCGCTTACACGCGAGTCAGAACTCTCCGACGTCGGCCTGGGGCGACGAGCCCGCACCATCGCGGGGCCCACGCGACACGCGAGCGCCTTGCATGCGGCAATCTCACGGCACAGCGGATGGCGACAGTGAAGCGCGCGCGACGCGGCCGCGGTGTCGCTTCTGGTGACGATAGCCCGCTGGGCGGACGCGGATTCGTTGTCGCCCGCGGCGGACACGGGCAATGGAAGGCGCTGCAGTGCACCGCCCCCCGATGGTCCTGCCTCACTCGCAATGCCGCGGAGCCCTTCAGCGCCGAGAATGACATTGGCGTTCTGCGCAAGGAATCTGGCTTCGGCCTCGGCTTCGGCCTCGGCTTCGGCCTCGGCTTCGGCTTCGGCTTCGGGGCGCGGTCCATGCCTCGCGCCGTAGCGCTGGCCTAGCGGGAAGGACGCCCGGCGCCCCGGCCCACCAGGCCGGCCAGGACTGCGGCCCATGCGAAGGGGCGCGGATCGGCCAGCATGCTCACGGCGCGCGTGTAGTCGAGGATCAGGCCGGGCGTCCACGCCATGGTGGTGGCACGCCGGCGCAGGTGGACCGCGACCCAGAACTCCGGCGTCAGCAGCAGCCGGAACAAGGGCCACCAGCCGTCGAGACGGGCCCACACGCGTGTGGCGGCGCCCTCCAGCGCGGCATCGAGGGCGCGCGCCACGGCGCTGGAGCAGTTCCGCTTGGTCAGGTTGTAGATCGTGTCTCGCTGATACTCGTGCCAGAAGCGCCTCAGGCGTCGCGCGTCGTAGTTGCGAATGCGCACCTGGACCGTCGACGGACACCAGGCCGCGGCCTCCGTCGGGTAGTCCGGCAGAAAACGTCCGGGCACATCGTTCTCCCGCGTGGCGCGCAGCAAGCGCGTGAAGTCTTCGGGCGAATAGTCGATCTCGGCCGCTGGATAGAGGCTGATGTACACGCCGTCCGGTGATTCCAGCGCGGCGTGTCCGGTGGAAATGACGCCGTCACGGTCCACCGCCGCGATATAGCGATCGATGATCAGTTGGCGCTGGGGTTCCGACTTCGCGCTACCTGTCGGGGTCCAGACGTGCACGGTCAATGCTGCTTCGTCCGCGGCGGGCGGGCCGCTCCAGGTCTTCAAGCCTTGTCGGCCGGGTCCGCCTGTCGCGGGCTTCGGGTCATCCGCCAGCGCGGGATCGCCGGCCAGTCGTCGCACCCGCGACGCCAGCAGCACGAGGTTCCAGCCGCCGAAGATCAATCCCAGCCCCACGCAGTAGGGCACGGTGCCGACATAGTGCGTCGGGTAGGGCTGGATGAAGAAGATGGCCAGCGCGATCTCGAGCAAGCCACCGGCCATCGCGAGACGCCAGCCCCGAAAGCGCACGACATGCGCCGAGGCCGTCTGCAGAAGTCCATCCGCCAGGAACAAGGCCCCGAAGATCAGGGACAGCACCATGTTGCCGTGATGATGTCCGGCCAGGATGAGCACTGCGGCCACGCTGACCGCGATGCCCTTGACGTAGCGCAGCGTGCGCTGCCCGCTAATGCCGGCGGAGGCGACGGCGAGCGTGGCTGCGCCCTCCAGGAGCAGCAGCCAGGCGAAGGGCTCGATCGGGAAATCGAGCTTGCCGTCGAGCGCATCAGCGAACAGCATCGCGCCCCCAACGGTGCTGGCCGCGCCAACCCAGGCCAGAGACCGCCATCGTGTGCGCAGGTACTCCACGCCCAGGAGCTGCATCAACAGACGAACCATCGGAAGCTCCAGCACATATGTGGGAGTCGGCCAAGGCCGGCGTCTCGGCGGACCGGGCGACGCTGGCGGCCGGGTTTCCGTGACTTTACCTGCCGGCTCGAACTTCTTTACACAGTTCTCCTTGCGGATCGTTATCTCTAGATATATCTTGCGATATATATCGTAAGACATACAGGAGTTTCACCATGCGTCACTTCTTCGGCGGTTTCCGCCATGCCCATCATGACTTTCACCACATGCTGCATGCCCACTCCCGCCGCGGCTATGGACACCACGGCGGCCGCCACGGCATGCCCGGCGAGCCCGGCATGGAAGGTTTCGGACTCGCTCGCAAGCTGCGCTCGGCCGACCTGCAACTGGTGATCCTCGCCCTCCTGGGCGAACAACCGCGCCACGGCTACGAGCTGATCAAGGCGATCGACGAGCGTTCGCGCGGCTACTACGTGCCCAGCCCCGGGATGATCTACCCCGCCTTGAGTTACCTGGAAGAAGTCAGCCATGCGCGGGTCGATCTCGACGGCACCAAGAAGCGCTACAGCCTCACGCCCGAGGGCGAGACCTTCCTCGCCGAGAACCGCAGCGCCGCGGATGCGCTGATCACGCAACTGGCCCAGATGGGCGAGCGCATGGAGCGCGCACGCCAAGCCTGGTCGGGCGAGGCATCGGAGGACGACGAGAGCGGCGAGACCGGCTTTTTCGGCCGCCTCAGAGGCCGTCGTCACCTTGCTGGCGAACTGCACGAGGCTTTCCACGCACTCAAGCATGCGGTGCGCGCGAGCCTGATCGCGGGTCCGGAAGAACAGCGCCGCATCGCCGGGATCCTCAAGCGGGCCGCCGAGGAAATCGCCCGGCGTGACGACAAGGACGCACGATGAGCCATGGCGTCCGCCAGAAAAACGACGCCCCGCAGGGCGCGGCGAAAGCTGCGCCCGTCTCCTTCGCCGCCCTGCGCATCCCGGGCTATCGCGCGCACTTTGCGACCTACATCCTCGCGATGATGGGCGACAACATCGAGCACGTGATCAGCTACTGGATGGCCTACCAGAAGTTCCATTCCGCGGCGCTCGGCGGCTTTGCCGTGCTTTCGCACTGGCTGCCCTTCCTGCTCTTCGCCGTGCCCGCCGGCGCGCTGGCGGACCGCTTCGATCCCCGCCGCCTGATCCAGTGCGGCATGGCGCTCTTCATCCTCGCGTCCCTGGGCTGGGCCTGGTTCTTCATCACCGACACCCTGCAACTCTGGCAGGCGATGACGCTGCTGGTGATCCACGGCTGCGCGGGTGTGCTCTGGCAGACGTCCAGCCAATTGCTGGTGCATGAGATCGTGCCGCCGCAGGTGCTCACCAGCGCCGTGCGTCTCAATGCCACCGCGCGCACATTGGGCGTGCTGGTCGGCCCCGCGGTGGGCGGCGCGATCATGCTGACCCTGGGTCCGCGCTACGGCCTCATCCTCAACGCCTGCTTCTACCTGCCGCTGGTGATCTGGCTCTGGAAGGCGCCCTACGGCCCGCGCTTCCGCAAGGACGGGCATGTCGCGCCCCGTGCGGTACGCGGCTTGCGCGACATCGTGCAGACCGCGCGCGACATCGCCGATCAGCCGCTATTGCTCTCCATGATCCTGCTCGCCGGTGCGGCGTCCTTCTTCATCGGCAACAGCTACCAGGCGCAGATGCCCAACTTCGCGCAGGACCTCGGTCATGGCGACCCCGGCGTTTCCTACAGCATGCTCCTGGGCGCAGATGCGGCAGGCGCGCTGACCGCCGGCTTCCTGCTCGAACGCTGGGGCCTGCTCAAGCCCGATCCGCGCACCGCGGTGCTGCTCGCCATGGGCTGGTGCACCGCGCTGGGCTGCTTCGCGGTTTCGCATGCCTATGTGCTGTCGCTGGTCCTGCTCTTCACCGCGGGACTCTTCGAGCTCTCCTTCAGCAGCATGACGCAGGCGCTGGTCCAGTTGAACGCACCGGCGAGCATCCGCGGACGCGTGATCGGACTCTTCAACATGTCCTCGATGGGCATGCGCGCCTTCAGCGGGATCACGGTGGGCCTGCTCGGCACCATCGCCGGGGTGCATTGGTCGCTCGCCGTCTCGGCGGTCGCGATGCTCCTGGTCCTGTCCCTGCTCCGCCGCCGCGTCGCAACGGCCCGGTTGAGCTAGCGCGCGAAGGCCCGAGGGGCGGCAATCGGCAAACGCCCGGGCTGATGTCCTTCGGCCCGGGCGTTCTCAACTTGCATCCAGCAGTCCGCCCAGCCAGTGGCACTCAGTCCGAAGCGTCCCCGCCCCGGTTGTGCAGGACTGCGTTGCGCCGCGCGTAGAGGAAATAGATCGCCAGCCCCAGCGCCAGCCAGATCAGGAAGGCGGTCCAGGTCAGTGCCTGGAGATGCGCCATCAGGAACAGGCAGGCGCCGGCCGAGAGCAGCGGCAGCACCGGCACGCCGGGGCAGCGGAAGGCACGCGGCAGGTCGGGGCGCGTGCGTCTCAGCACCAGCACGGCGATGGAGACCAGCGCGAAGGCCGCGAGCGTGCCGATGTTGATCAGCTCCGCCAGCACGTTCAGCGGCACCAGGCCCGCGATGACGATGAAGATGACGCCCACGGTCCAGGTCGCCACGTAAGGCGTGGAGCGCTTGGGATGCACGGCGGAGAGCTTCTGCGGCAGCAAGCCGTCACGCGACATGGCGAAGACGATGCGGGTCTGGCCATAGGTCATCACGAGGATCACGGTGGTGATGCCGAGGATGGCGCCGAGGTCGACGAATCCGGCCACCCAGTTCTGCCCTGCGATCTGCAGCGCCAGCGACACCGGATGATCCACGCCCGCGAACTGCGCATAGGGCACGATGCCGGTCATGATGGCTGCGACGACCACATAGAGCACCGTACAGATCGCCAGCGAACCGATGATGCCGACCGGCAGGTCGCGACGCGGATTGCGCACTTCCTCCGCGGCCGAGGTGACCGCGTCGAAACCGATGAAGGCGTAGAACACCAGTGCCGCAGCGTTGAAGACGCCGGTCGCGCCGAAGGGTGCGAAGGGGTGCCAGTTGACCGGCTTCACATGCCAGACGCCGACGGCGATGAAGAGCAGCACCACCGCGATCTTGATGAACACCATCACGTTGTTGATGCGTGCCGACTCGCGCACGCCGAAAGAAACCAGCCAGGTGATGAGCAGCAGGATCAGCATCGCCGGGAGATTCACCACGGTGTGGACGCCTGGCACGGAGCCCGGTGCGGCGGTGAGCGCGGCGGGCAGGGTCACGCCGAATCCCGAAAGCAGGGACTGGAAATAGGCCGACCATCCGACCGACACGGCCGACATGGCCAGCCCATACTCGAGCATCAGATCCCAGCCGATCATCCAGGCGACGATCTCGCCGAGCGTCGCATAGCTGTAGGTGTAGATGGAGCCCGACACCGGAATGGTGGACGCGAATTCCGCGTAGCACAGCGCGGCCAGCCCGCAGGCGATGCCCGCGATGACGAAGGACAGCGTCAGCGCCGGTCCGGCGGTCAGCGCGCCCGTGCCGGTGAGCACGAAGATGCCGGTCCCGATGATGGCGCCGATGCCCATCAGCACCAGGTCCACCGGACCCAGCACCTTTCTGAGGCCATCGTCGTTCGCCACGGCCAGCATGGCGTCGATGTTCTTGGTGCGGAAAAGGCTCATCGATGAACTCCCCCTATGGCCGCTGCATGGGCGGCGCTGCTTTGTTTGAGTAGCGCCGGAGTCTAGTGACCGCAATCTCGCGCCCGGTCGAGCAAGATCAAACCTGTTTCACCCTGTCCGGGCGCATTCAGCCTGCTTTGACCCTTTCTGACAATTGAAGCCGGATACCGGGATTCGGCAAGTAGGCAGGGTTCGAGGGCTCGGACGCTCCCGCCGACGCGAGCACGCCTTGCCACCGCAGCCCAGGCCCCCGGCTTCCGGTTCCGCGGTTCCTGGGCCCGAGTGCTCAGCCTTTGGCGCTCAGTTGCACCGGCACCGTCTCGATCAGGGTACGGGCGAGGATCATCGGCTGGGTGGTGCTGCGGTACTTGAGGAAATGCGGCGAGACCAGATGCAGCTGGTAGGCCTCCTCGCTCGCATAGATCTCGAAGAAACGCAGCAGGTTCGGCCGCAGCTTGTCGGCCACCGCATGGATCGCCAGCACCCCGGGTTCGAGGCGTACGGCGTCGTCCATCTCCTCTTTCACCGCGGCGAGGAAGGCATTCAGCTGCGCCGGATCGATCTCCAGCTCGGCAATCCGCACATGCGTGTCGGCCGGGTACAGGACCTGCGATTTCATTGAGTGCGCTCCTTTCTGCTCCTGGGTTTCGTCGGCCAGCTCGCGCCATGGAGAGCTTGACCTATTAGGACGATCGCCCTAATACTCCGCTCCGCCACTAGGACGGTCGTCCCACTTACATCGATTCGGACGGAAACCCGAAGCATGGACACACGCGAGCGGATCGTCGAGACGGCGGATCAGCTGTTCTACCAGCAGGGCTTCGAGCACACCTCGTTCGCGCACATCGCGGAAGCCGTCGGCATCTCGCGGGGCAATTTCTACCACCACTTCAAGACCAAGGACGAGATCCTGGATGCGGTGATCGCCACGCGCCAGGCGCGGACGCGCGACATGCTCAGCGCCTGGACGGCGCAGGGCAATTCGCCGCAGGCGCGCATCCGCTGCTTCATCCAGATCCTGGTCCACAACCTCGCCGACATCCGACTCTACGGCTGCCCCGTCGGCAGCCTGACGACCGAACTCGCCAAGCTGGGCCATGGGTCGCGCGACGAGGCCAACGCGCTCTTCACGCTCTTCCGCGAATGGTTGCGCGAACAATTCCGCGAGATGGGCTGCGGCAAAGCCTCGGACGCCTTGGCCATGCATCTGCTCGGCCGCAGCCAGGGCGTCGCCACCTTGGCAGCGGCTTTCCAGGACGACGCCTTCGTCCGCAGCGAGGTGCGGCAGATGCAGGCCTGGCTGGACACCGTCGCCCCCGACACTGCGGACGCGCCACGCCCGCGCCGGAAGCGCTGAAGCCCTCGCCCGCCCTCACTCACGCACGCTCATCCGGAGGCGCCCATGTTCGTCGTACTGCTGAGATTCGGACCGCACAAGGATCTCGCCGCGCAGCACATGCCCGCACACAAGGCCTGGCTGCACCAAGGTTTCGACGAGGGCGTCTTCCTCTTGGCCGGCAGCCTTCCTGCGGGCGGCGGTGGCGCGATCCTCGCCGCGCACTCCACGGCAGAGGCGCTCCAGGCACGCATCGCACAGGATCCATTCGTCGCAGCCGGCGTCGTCACGCCCGAGACCATCGCCATCACGCCGGGCCGCACCGACCCGCGGCTCGCCTTCCTCGCGGAGGCGGCGGCGGCATGAGCGGTGCAACGCTCCCCGGCCCGGACGGCCACGAACGCTGCCGCTGGTGCGCCGCGGCCCCCGAGTTCCTCGACTACCACGATCTCGAATGGGGCCAGCCCGTCGCCGACGATCGCCGGCTCTTCGAGAAGCTCTGCCTGGAAGGCTTCCAGTCAGGCCTGAGCTGGCGGACCATCCTGGCCAAGCGCGAGAACTTCCGCGCCGCTTTCCACGACTTCGACTTCGCCCGCATCGCCCGCTACACCGACAAGGACGTCGCGCGCCTGCTCGCCGACGCTGGCATCGTGCGCCACCGCGGCAAGATCGAGGCTGTCATCAACAACGCGGCGCGTGCGCTCGAAATGGTGGAGCGCGAAGGCTCCATCGCCGCCTTCGTCTGGCGCTACGAGCCCGCTCCGGAGAGCGCGTCGCTGGCGCAAACGCAATCGACCTCAGCCGCCTCCATCGCACTCTCCAAGGAACTCAAGAAGCGCGGCTGGAAGTTCGTCGGCCCGACCACCGTCTATGCCTTCATGCAGGCGATGGGACTGATCAACGACCATGCAGACGGCTGCGTGACGCGCACCCAGGTCCAAGCAGCGCGCGCCGGCTTCATGCGTCCACGCCAGGCGGTAGCCTAGGCCTCCAGCTCCAACCAACTCCCCGGCTGCGCGCGCGAAACGCAGGGCAGGAAGAGCTTGCCGGCGGCACGCTCAGCCTCGCTGAGATAGTCGTCGCGGTGTAGCGGCGCCCCGCTCGCCACACCACAGAGGCAGGCGCCGCAGACGCCCTGCTCGCAGGAGCTGGGCAGATCCACGCCGGCCGCGCGCGCGGCGGAGAGCACGCTCTCACCGGGCGCGACCTCGCATTCGATGCCGCTGCGCAGGAAACGGACGCGAAAGCGATCCTCGGCGACGGCGCTGCCAGATGCCGGCGCTGGCGTCGGCATCGCTCCGCTTCCAAAGCGCTCGCTGCGCAGGGCCTCGGCCGGCCAGCCGCAGGCGCTTGCCATCGAAGCGACGCAATCCATCAATGGCGCGGGTCCGCAGCAGTACGCGATGGCGCCCGCACGGCGATCCACCAGCAGTCCCGCGACCAGGTCGCGCGTCTGCGCGCTATCGCAACCGAAGTAACTGTGCACCGACGCGCCCGGTATCCGGGACAGCGTCTCGATGAACGCCGCATGCGAGCCGCTGCGGGCGCAGTAGTGCAACTCGTGCGAGGCACCGCTGGCCGCGAGCTGGCGCAGCATCGCGAGCAGCGGGGTGATGCCGATGCCGCCGGCGATCAGCACATGGTGGCCGGCGGCGGGATCGAGCGCGAAGAGATTGCGCGGTACGCCGATGCGCAGGCGATCACCAGGCGCGAGGCCGTGCATGTAGGCGGAACCGCCACGGGAGTTCTCCTCGCGCTTGACCGCGATCTGGTAGGTGGCGCTGCCGGGTTCACCGCACAGCGAGTAGGCGCGGCTGCCGCCGGGCACCTGCACCTGGACATGCGCGCCCGGCGTCCAGTCAGGCAGCGCGCCGTCGAGGGCGGCGAGTTCGAAACTGCGCACGCCTTCGGCCTCGATGCGCACGCCGCGGACCCAGACATCCAGCCATGCGTCCGTAGTGACCCGCTGCGGATCCAGCAGGCTGGAAGCAAGCGGTGCGTTCATGCGGCCAGCTCCTTGAGCGCCTGCACCGCCTTACGCGCTTCATGCGCGAGCGCGGCCATGTCGAGGCCCGGGATGCGACCTTCCTCCACCACCGGGCGGCCGCCAACCAGCAAGGCACGCAGATGCGCCTGTCCGCCCGCGGCCACCGGCGCGATCCCGACGTCATGGAGTCCGAAGTAGCGCGGGTCCTGGTCGAGCCGGTAGATCGCGATGTCGGCGGCGCGGCCTTCGGCGAGCGTGCCCACACCATCCAGGCCCAGCACCGCGGCGCCACCGGCCGTGCCCCAGCGCACCACGTCCTCGACGCTGGCCGCCTCGGCACCCGCCTCACCCGCGCCGCCACGGAAACGCGGCTGCGCGGCCTCGCCGCCCTTGGCCCGCTGCAAGAGCCAGGCGGCATGCGTCTCGGACACCATGTCGGCCGCCTCGTTGGAGGCGGCGCCGTCCACGCCGATGGAGATCGGCACGCCCGCGGCTTCCAGCGCACGGATCGGCGCGATGCCGCTGCCCAGGCGCCCATTGCTCTGGGGGCAGTGAGCGATGCCGGTGCGCGTGGCGCCGAGCAGCGCAATCTCGTCCGGGTCCAGCTTCACCAGATGCGCGAACCAGACATCCGGTCCGATCCAGTCCACGGATTCGCAGTAGCGCACCGGGCTCGCCTGGCCCATCGCATGCGCGCTTTCCTGGTAGCCGACGGTCTCCGATAGATGCGAATGCAGGCGCAGGCCGAGCCGCCGTGCGGTGGCGGCGCATTCGCGCAGCTCCTCGGCCGACATCGAGTAGAGCGGCGTGGTCGGCGCCATGACCACGCGCCGCCAGGCGTCGGGCGCGGAGTCGTGGTAGCGCGCGGCCAGGCGCTCCATGTCGGCGAGGTAGGCGTCGAGCTTTTCCGGGCGCAGTGCTTGCGGCAGCTCCGCTTCCAACTGGCGCGTCTTGGTGGCGCCACCGCGACAGAGCACGAAGCGCAGGCCCAGGGCCTCGGCCTCCTCGAAGAGGATGGCCGAGCTGTCGAAGGGCATGCCCGGGTAGTAGAGGTAATTGTGATCGGCCACGGTGCCGCAGCCGGAGAGCGCGAGTTCCACCAGGCCGATGCGCGCGGCAAGGCGGAAGCGTGCCTCGTCGAAGCCGGCGCGGAAGCGGTACGGCGTGGCGGCGAGCCAGGGCGTGAGCGTCGCGTTGATGCCCAGGGGATCGCCCTTGAGCAAGGCCTGGAAGAGGTGGTGATGGGTATTCACCCAGGCCGGGTAGACAACGCAGTCTGTCGCGTCGATCTGCGCTTCGCCGGGCTCGGGCGCGAGGCGCCCGATCGCCGTGATGCGGCCCCCGCGCACGCGCAGATCCGGCCCTTTGTGGCGGGCAGCGGCGCCACGCGCGCCGGTGAGGATGGCCGCGGCATTGCGGATGAGAAAGTCAGTCATGGTTGTATCCGTGTCGTGGCTCAGGCCATCTCGCTCTCGTGCCAATGGCCGAGCGAGCGGCGCGACAGCCAGGCCATGCAGACGAAGAGCAGGATGCCGGTGAGCGAGATCAGCACCAGTGCGGCAAAGAGGCGCGGGATGTTGAGCTGGAAGCCCGCCTGCAGGATTTCGTACGCAAGCCCCGCGCCGGTGCCGCCGGTGCCGGCGACGAATTCCGCCACCACCGCGCCGATCAGCGCGAGGCCGCTGGAGATGCGCAGGCCGCCGAAGAAGTAAGGCAGCGCGCTGGGGATGCGCAGGCGCACCAGGGTCTGCCAGCGCGTGGCGCCGTTGAGCCGGAAGAGATTGAGCAGACCCGGGTTGACGCTGCGCAGGCCGAGCACCGTGTTGGAAATGATCGGGAACAGCGCCACCAGCGTCGCGCAGATCACCAGGGCCACCGTCGGGTTCTTGCACCAGATGATGATCAGCGGCGCGATCGCCACCACCGGCGTGACCTGCAAGAGGATCGCGTAGGGGAAGAGGCTGGCCTCGATCACCTTGCTCTGCACGAAGAGGAAGGCCGCGAGCACGCCCACCACCACGGCCGTCGCAAACGCGAGGAAGGTGATCCTGAGCGTCACGCCCAATGCATGCAGCAGGCTCGGGCCGTCGGTCCACAAGGTGGCGAGGATGTCGCTCGGCTTGGGCACCAGGAAGACGGGGATCTTCCACGCGACGCACAGCGCCTGCCAGGCGACGAGGAAGAAGATGCCGCACACCAGGGGCGCTATGAGCTTCATGGCGGCCGGGCGCTGGAGCAGCGGCAGGGGACGATTCGGAGTCGGTTTCATGGTCGTGTTGCCTCAGAAATGCGCGCCTTCGCCTTCGCCGCCGCTGGCGGCGTGAAGGCGCAGCGAGAGATCGCGGCAGTAGTCGGAAAAGGCGTTGGAGACGCGGAAGGACTCGCCGCGGTCCGGCTCGGGAATCGCCATGTCGCAGACCAGGCGGCCCGGGCGCGCGGCCATCATCACCACGCGGCTGGAGAGGAAGACCGCCTCGTAGATCGAATGGGTGACGAAGACCACCGTCAGCGCGCCGCGCGGCCCTCCCTGCGCCCACAGCGCCCGCAGGTCGGCGTCCAGCTTGTGGCGGGTGAATTCGTCGAGTGCGCCGAAGGGCTCGTCCATCAGCAGCACGTCGGGCTCGGTGGCGAGCGCACGGGCGATCGAGACGCGCATCTGCATGCCGCCCGAGAGCTCACGCGGATAGGACTTCGCGAAGCGCGCGAGGCCAACCTGCTCCAGTGCCCGGGCGACGCGTTGCTGCGCCTCGGCGCGTGACACATGCGCGAGGTCCAGCGGCAGTCGCACATTGGTCTCGATGTCGGCCCAGGGCATCAGCGTGGCTTCCTGGAAGACCATCGCGGTGCGCAGGCCGGACTTGGCGGGCGCGTCCGCACCCTGCCAGCGCAGATGGCCGTGCGAGGGCGATTCGAGCCCGGCGAACATCTTGAGCAGCGTGCTCTTGCCGCAGCCAGAAGGCCCGAGCAGGGACACGAAGTCGCCCTTCTGGATGCGCAGGCTCAGCTCGTCCAGCGCATGCGTGCCGTTGTCGTAGGTCTTCTCCACCTTGTTGGCGAAGAGCACGGTGTCGGCGTCCGGCACCAGGCCGCCCGACACGGGCGTGCCGGATTCCACCGGCGAAGGATCCGCTTCGGGCGGACGGGTTTTCATCAACATGATCGGTGACTCCTCGGGCATGGCATCACGCGGCCTTGCCCAGATCCATGGATTCGGTGAGTTTCTGGCGGATGTAGGCACCCGCTTCCACCGGCGCGTAGCGCGGCGGTTCGCTCGCGCTCTGGCAGCTCGGCAGGCAGCTCACCAGGGTCTTCTCGTGCGGGCCGGTGAAAGCCACCAGCGAGAGCCGGCGGGTGGAACCGGTGAGCGCGCGCGGCGGGTTGATCACCCGGTGCAGGGTTGAGCGCCAGCGTCCGTTGGTCCAGCGCGACATCAGGTCGCCCACGTTGATCACGAAGCTCCCGGGGTGCGGCGGTACGTCATGCCAGTGACCCTGCGCATCGCAGATCTGCAGGCCGCCGGGCGCCTCGTCCTGGCGCAGGATCGTGAGGCCGCCGTAGTCGTGGTGCGCGCCGTAGCGTAGCTGGCCCTCGGCCGGGGGCTGCGGCTGGTCGGGATAGCTGACGAAGCGCAGGGTCAGCGAAGGCTCGGCATAGCTTTCCGCGAGCCAGTCCTCCGGCAGGTCCAGCGCGAGCGCGGACATGCGCATCAGGGTCTGGCACAGGCCGTACATCGCGTCGAAGTAGGCCTGCACGGTCGGCGCCAGCGCGGCCGGCTCGGCGGGCCACAGGTTGGGCTTGCCCAGGCCTTGGCGCTCGCGTTGCAGCGAGGCGAAGACCAGGGCCTCGCACAGGTCGGGCGGTGTCTCGCCGGAGAGCGTGGCGGCCACACTCTCGATGCCCAGCGGCAGATAGCCGCGGCCCTTGGCGGTCTCCGGCGGCGTGTAGCCGAGCTTCTCGGCGAAGGGCCGGGCGAAGAAGGCGCCGGCCTGCGCATACATGCCGCGCACGAGCTTGTCGGCGACGCCGTGATTGACGATGGTGGCGAAACCGACTTCCTCGAAGGCCCGTCCGAAGGCGCGCGCGGTGTCCTGCCGCGTCTGCGGTGAACCCTCGACGGAGGCGGCGAGATCGATGACGGGAACGCTGAGCGCGGCCATCTCAACCGCCCTTCGCGCCGAGGAAGTCCAGCGTGTAGGCGGACTTCCAGTCGAGGCTGCGCGGATAGACGCCGGCGGCGGACATGGTTTCGAAGAAGTCCTTCCAGCGGGCTTCCGACATTGCGCCCAAGCCGAGCTTCGTCGCGTCGCCGCTGGCCACCAGGCCGAGCTCGCGCATCTGCTTCATCTTGAAGTGGTAGAGCGCTTCCTCATGCTGCGGATTGGCGGCCAGCGTGGCCTTCATCGCCGGGCTGTAGTCGCCCTGCATGCATTGCTCCCAGCCCTGGCGGCTGGCGGTGACGAAGGCCTGCACGGCAGCCTTGCGCTTCTCCAGCACCGGCGCCATGCCGAACACCGTGGTGGCGTAGTTCTGGTAGCCGTAGTCGGCGAGCAGGATGGAGACGGGCGGCTTGGGCAGTGCCTTGCCCAGGAGCAGCGCGTCCTCCGTGACGTAGCCCTGCTGCACCGCCTTCGCGTCCACGAGGAAAGGCGCGGCCGAGTAGGTGTAGGGGCGCAGCTGGCTATCCGAGAAGCCGTGCTTCTGCTTGAGGAACTGCCAGAACTCCGACTGCGAGAACTTGGCCACCATGATCGGCCGGCCCTTGAGGTCGGCCAGCGTCTTCACGCCCTGGTCGGCGTGCGCCACCAGGGTCTGCGGATCCTTCTGCAGGAAGGCGGCGATGGTCTTGCCGGGGATGCCGCGGCTGACCATGTTGAGCGTGGTGAAACTCGAACCCATGCCCAGGTCCAGGTCGCCCGAGGCGACGAGCAGCGGGATGTTGCGGTCGGGCCCGCCGGGCACCAGCTCCACGTCGAGGCCGGCCTTGTCGTAGAGCCCCAGGGACTTGGCCTGGTAGAAGCCGCACATCTCGGCCTGCGGCAGCCAGTTCAGCCCGAAGCGGATCTTCTCCGCCGCCTGCGCTGCCACCGCACCGCCGAAAAGCGCCGCCGAGACCACGCCCATCGCGAATGCCTTGATTGCCCTGCCCTGAATGCCTTGCATGCCCAGACTCCGTTCCGTGATCGATGGCGACTCCGCGTCGCGCCCGCGACGCCATGCAGATGACATCTCAGCTGCCACGATGCACCTCCTCTTCGCCGTGGGCCTGCAACAGCTCGAGCAGTTGCTTGCGGATGACCAGGCCCGGCTTGTCGGAGGGCATGTGGAACTCGACCCGGCGACGCGTATCGACACAGGCGTCGGGATCGGTGGCTTCGAGGATCTCGCGGTCCTCGGCGGTGATCGCGGCATCCCAGTCGATCAGTGCCTGGGTGGAGCACTGCTCCTCGCTGTCGTTCCGGTACAGCCACTGCACGAGGATCATGCGCTCGTCGTCGATGGGGGTCGCGCAGTTGTAGATGATGTGGTCTATGCCGCTGGCCGGATAACTGCAGCCGAAGCGGCGGCAGAACGGCAGGTAGTAGCGGTTGACCAGATGCCGGTGGGTGATGGGTTCCGTGGTGCCGGTGATCGCATGCGAGGCCTCCGGATTGCGGATCGGCACATGGGTCTCGGCCTCGAATCCATAGTCGGTATCACGGAACTCGTAAGGCGCCGGCTGCGGCTGGTCGAGGATGCCGAAGTTGGCCTTGTGCACGAAGGAGAAGTGCGAGTTGTCGAAGCTGTTCTCCATCATGCGCAGGGGGCTGGTCTTCCACTCCTCGTAGAACTGGAAGATGCGCCGGTAGCCCGGCTTGCCGTCCTCTGGGAAGTCCGGGATGTCGCGCAGAGGATCGTCGAGCGCGACCCACACGTAGCCGTACTTCTCCTGGCAGTGGAAGGCCTGCACCCGCGCGCCGGCCGGGATCGCCATGCCCGGTGCCTGCGGGATCTTCACGCAGGTGCCGCTGCAGTCGTACTGCCAGCCGTGATAGCCGCAAACGATGTTGTCGCCTTCCACGAAGCCCTTGGAGAGCTGCGCGGTGCGATGGCAGCAGCGGTCGCGTGCCGCCGCGGGCGCGCCGTCGGAGCGCTTCCACAGCACCAGCTTTTCGCCCAGCAAGGTGAAGGGCTTGGGACCGTCGTCCAGCGCGCTCAATGGCATCAGCGCGTACCAGAAGCGGCGTAGGACGGGTTGTTTCGTGACCAGCATGTCGTCTCTCCTTCTCTCGCGATGCGCGTGTTGTCGTGTTCGCATCGCCTGCGGCCGGCGCGCCGTGATCGGTCGCCTTCGCCGCGTGTTCGTGTCGGGGTCCTGCTTCGTGTCTGCTTCGTGTCTGCTTCGTATTCGGCGCTCAAGCCAGAGGCGGCGCCTGTGCGGATGCGGCGGCGTGAATGCCGCGATGGATCTCGCGCTCGCCATGCGCTTCGATCAGCGCCTTGAGACGGCGGCGCATGATCAGGCCCGGCTGGTCGGCGGCCATGTTCTGCTCGGCCCGCCGGGTGAGGTCGACCGGCGCATCGGCATCCACCGTCTCGAGGATTTCGCGGTCCTCCTCGATCACCCGCAGGTCCCAGGCGTTGATCTCCGCCGCGGGGCAATCGGCTTCGCTGTCGTTGCGGTAGAGCCACTGCAGGATGCGGATGTGCTCGTCGTCGATCGGCGTGGCGCAGGTGAAGATCACGTGCTGCAGGCCGTTGGGATAGACGAGCCCGAGGCGCCGGTTGAAAGGCAGATGCCACTGGTTGCGGAAGTGGCGCTGCGTGGTCGGCTCGCGCGTGCCGGTGATGCGGTGCGAAGCCGGCGGGTTGTTGATCGTGAGTCGCGTCTCGGCCTCGAAGCCGTAGTCGGTCTCGCGGATCTCGAAGAACTCGGGCTTCGGCTGTTCGGCCTGGCCGAAGGTGCCGCGATGCACGAAGGCGAAGTGCGCGGCGTCGAAGCTGTTCTCCATCAGCCGCAGCGCGCCGGTTTTCCATGCGAGGTCGAACTGGTGCACGCGGCGGAAGGCGGCGTCGGCATCCTCGGGAATCTCGAAGACCGGTTGCAGCGGATCGTCGAGTGCGACCCACACGTAGCCGTACTTCTCCTGGCAATGGAAGGCCTGCACCCGCGCGCCGGCCGGGATCGCCATGCCCGGCGCTTGCGGGATCTTCACGCAGGCACCGCTGCAGTCGTATTGCCAGCCGTGGTAACCGCAAACGATGTTGTCGCCTTCCACGAAGCCCTTGGAGAGCTGCGCGGTGCGGTGGCAGCAGCGGTCGCGCACCGCGGCGGGCGTGCCGTCGGAGCGCTTCCACAGCACCAGCTTTTCGCCCAGCAAGGTGAAGGGCTTGGGGCCGCTGTCCAGCGCGCTCAAAGGCATCAGCGCGTACCAGAAGCGGCGAAGTACTGCTTGTCGGCTCACCAGCATCGCGGTGTCCTTTCATCCTGCGTGCAGACCTCCTCGGTCCGCTGCGGCCGGCGCGCCGGATCGGTCGCCTTCGCCGCGGGTCCCGCTGCGTGCGGGGTCACTGCCACCACTACATCGCGGTGCGACTGCGTTCGTACATGAGCTCGAAGTGACGGCCCGCGCTGCGCGGCTCGGGCGGCGGACCGCGGTCCAGGAAGGCCGGCAGGCACTCGATTCGCGTGTGATAGTCGAGGTCCTGAAAGAAGGGCACCGAGTAGCGGTGCCGCCCGGGCGAACGGTTGAGTACGCGGTGGGCGTTGGAGTGGTAAGCCCCGTTGGTCCACACCGGCATCATGTCGCCGAGGTTCACCACGAAGGCGCCGGGCATGGGCGGCGCGTACAACCACTCGCCGCCCGCAGCCTGCACCTCCAGCCCGCCGGTCTCGTCCTGCAGCAGGACGGTGAAGGAGCCCCAGTCGGTGTGCGCGCCGCAACCGAGCTGGTTGTCCTGCGCGCGTGCAGGCTGCGGCGGGTAGTGCAGCAGGCGCAGCGTCGCCATCGGCGTCGCCAGCACCGGCGCGAAGTGATCCTCGGGCAGGCCCGCGGCCCGCGCGAAGACCGCCATCAAGCTCTCCGACACACGCGAGACCGCATCGAAATACGCCTCGCACACCGTGCGGAAACCCGGCAGTTGCGCTTCTTCCGGCCACTGGTTGCGGCCGTAGTTGGGCAGGCCGGCGCGCACGTAGGCGTGGTCCTCCGGCAGTTCGGCGCCGAGCAGCAGCGACTCCTTGAGGTCGGGTGGCGAATCGACGTCGAGGGTCTGCGCGGCGATCGGCTCGTAGCCGTGGCGCGCGGCGTTCACCGCGAGCGCCTGCTTGTCGGCTTCGGGCTGCGCGAAGAAACGCTCGGCCTCGGCCAAGACTGCCTGGCGCAAGGTCTCGGGCACGCCATGCCCGACGAGATAGAAGAAGCCGATCTCGCGACAGATGCGGTCGAGCGCACGCGCCACGCCGGCCTTGTCGCTACCGTCCAGCCAGGGGCCGATATCCAGCACTGGCGCGAGCGCCCGGCGCGGAGCAAGGTACTGAACCATGGTGTCTCTCCGGCTCGGAGAGCCGCGCGCGGCGGCCCTCCGCGGCGATCAGGGCATGATCTTGAGGTTCTTCACGAACTGCGTCGTGTAGGCCTTTTTCCAGTCGACCTCGGGCTTGAGCAGGCCGGCGGACACCATGAACTTGTAGGTCTGCTCCCAGCGCGCGTCGGTCATGACGCCTGCGCCCAGCGTGGCCGCGTCACCACCGTCGAAGACCTTGAGCGTCTTCATCTGCTGGATGCCGAAGGCGATGAGTTCGTCATCCATCTTCGGGTTGTCCTTCTTGATCAGCGCATTGGCGGGTGCCGGATCGGCGAGATAACTCTTCCAGCCCTCGATCGAGGCGCGCACAAAACGCGCGACGAGATCGGGCTTCTCCGCCACCAGGTTCTGGGTCGTGACGATGGTGGTGCCGTAGGGCGGATAGCCGTCGTCCGCGAAGAGGAAGAAGTTCGTCTTGACCTTGTTCTTCATCGCCTGGAAAGGCTCGGACGAGGGGTAGGCCTGCTGGGCCACGCTGTCGTCGGTGAAGAAGGGCTGCAGGTTGAAGGTGTAGGGCCGGATCTGGTCGTTGGTGTAGCCGTACTTGGCCTTGAGCCAGGGCAGCCAGGTGGTGTGCGCGGTGCTGCCGGCGAGGATGGTCTTGCCCTTGAGACCGGCGAGACTCTTCACATCCTCGTGGGTCATCATCCCCTGCAGGTCTTTCTGGAAGGAGGTCGCCACCGTCACCACCGGCAGGCCCTTCTCGATGGAGTTCAGGACCTGCAGGTCATAGCCCATGATGAAGTCGGCCTGGCCTGCGGTGAGCAGTTGCATGCCGTTGACCTGCGGCCCGCCCATCTTGACCGTGACGTCCAGCCCGTATTTCTTGTAGATGCCCTTGGCCACCGCCTGGTAGAAGCCGCCATGTTCGGCCTGCGCATACCAGGAGGTGAGGAAGGTGACCTTGTCCTCGGCGTGCACCGCGGTGGCGATGAAGGCGCTGCCCACGGCAGCGGCGCAGAGGCTGGCGCAGCGCAGGCCGCGCGCGAATGCCCGGGTAATCGAAGTGCTCATTGTTATCTCTCCGTCGGAAGGAACGATGCCGCAGCGAATGCGCCCGGCATGTGCGACGGAGGGACCGCCAGGAATGTGGCGGAGACGGTCACCCTCGTTGCGAGCATGCAGTTCGCAAGCGCCGGACGGCGCGCGACGGTGGACGCGAGCCCACCCTCACCGAGCAATGACCCACAGACCCCGGGACATCATGGCCCCGCGTTGATCTGTTGACAGCTTCTACTCTGCGATCGACTTAGCAACGCGCGTGCCACGCTCGGCATGTCGCGGCGCGACGTCGCGTTCGCGATGACCTGGACGGAACAGGCCACGCCACGCCCGGCGGTCTCGCACCCGCACGGTGCAGGCTCGAAGGATGCGGGCACCAAGTTGTCACGAAACGGTACAGCCCGCCGCACAAAGGAAAACGGCGCCCGCAGGCGCCGTTTTCGCAGTCGAACCTTGAGGACTTATTCGAGGCCCTGGCTGGACAGGTATTCGTCGTAGGTGCCGCGGTAATCGACGATCTGGCCGTCCTGCTTGATCTCGATGATGCGGGTCGCGACCGAGCCGACAAACTCACGGTCGTGCGAGACGAAGAGCAGGGTGCCGTTGAAGTCCATCACGCCCGAGTTGAGCGATTCGATGGACTCCATGTCCATGTGGTTGGTCGGTTCGTCGAGCAGCAGCACGTTCTTGCGCTGGAGCATCAGCTTGCCGAAGAGCATGCGGCCTTGTTCGCCACCGGAGATGACCTTGACCGACTTCTTCACGTCGTCGCCCTTGAAGAGCAGACGGCCCAGCGTGCCGCGGATCAGCGTCACCGCATCGTCGCCCTCGTAGCCGCCTTCGCGCACGTAGCCGGAGATCCAGTCGGTGAGGTTTTCGCCGCTGGCGAAGTCCTCGGCGTGGTCCTGCGCGTAGTAGCCGAGCTTGGCCTTCTCGGCCCACTTCACCGTGCCGTACTGCGGCTTGAGCTCGCCCATCAGGAGCTTGAGCAGCGTGGTCTTGCCGACGCCGTTCTCGCCGATGATCGCGATCTTGTCGCCGGCATCTGCCGCGAAGCTGAAGTTCTTGATGATGGTCTTGTCCGGCTCGTAGCCGAAGGTGACGTTCTCCAGCTCCACCGCCTGGCGATGCAGCTTGTCCTTCTCGTCGTAGTCGAAGCGGATCCAGGGGTACTGGCGGCTGGACGGCTTGAACTCCTCGATCTTGATCTTCTCGATCTGCTTGGCGCGGCTGGTGGCCTGGCGCGCCTTGGACTTGTTGGCCGAGAAGCGGCGCACGAATTCCTGCAGCTCGGCGACCTTTTCCTTGGCGCGGGCGTTGTCCTTGGCCTGCTGTTCGCGCGCCTGCTGCGCGGCTTCCATGTAGTCGTCCCAGTTGCCGGGGTAGGTCTGGATGCGGCCGTAGTCCAGGTCGGCCATGTGGGTGCAGACCTGGTTCAGGAAGTGGCGGTCGTGGGAAATGATGATCATCGTGCTTTCGCGTTGATTGATCACGTTTTCCAGCCAGCGGATGGTGTTGATGTCGAGGTTGTTGGTCGGCTCGTCGAGCAGCAGGATGTCCGGATTCGAGAAGAGCGCCTGGCACAGCAGCACGCGCAGCTTCCAGCCCGGCGCGACTTCGCTCATCGGGCCGGTGTGTTGCTCGGTGGGGATGCCCACGCCCAGCAGGAGTTCGCCCGCACGCGCTTCGGCCGTATAGCCGTCGTACTCGGCGAACTTGCCCTCCAGCTCGGCCGCGTGCATGTAGTCGTCTTCCGTGGCCTCGGGGTTGGCGTAGATCGCGTCCTTTTCCTTCATGCAGGCCCACATCTCGGCATGGCCCTGCATCACGACGTCGATCACCCGCTGGTCTTCGTAGGCGAACTGGTCCTGGCGCAGGAAGGCCATGCGCTCGCCCGAGTCCAGCGCAACGTTGCCCGAGGAAGGCTCCAGCACGCCGGCCAGGATCTTCATGAAGGTCGACTTGCCGGCACCGTTGGCGCCGATCAGGCCGTAGCGGTTGCCGTCGCCGAACTTGATCGAGACGTTCTCGAACAGCGGCTTGGCACCGAACTGCATGGTGATGTTGTTTGCGACGAGCACGTGGGTATTCCTTTGGGCGTTGCGTGGTCAGGGCCCGGTCCGGGGCTGGGGTGGCGGGTTCGCATGTAACCGGCCGCGGCCCGGCCGAAAGGCGCCGATCCGGGAGGACCAGGCTTCGGGGCCGACCGAGAGCTTGAGTAAACCCGACATTGTACCTTGTGCAGGCGACCTGCCGTCGGGCGCCCGGTGCGGAGCCGCCGGCCACGTAGAATGGAGGCTTCCGCGCGCATCCGCCGCGCTTCCGCCGCGCATTCACCGACCTCCCGCCCATGACATTCCGCGACAAGCTCGCTGCCGCGTGGCAGCGCAACGATTCCCTGCTCTGCGTCGGCCTCGACCCCGACCTCGCCAAGATCCCGGCCCATCTGCGTGGCCGCTCCGACGGCGTGTTCGAGTTCTGCCGCGCGATCGTCGACGCCACCGCCGACCTTGCCTGCGCATTCAAGCCGCAGATCGCGTACTTCGCGGCCCTGCGCGCCGAAGAGCAGCTCGAAGCCCTGATCGCCTACATCCACGAGAAGCATCCGCAGGTGCCGGTGATCCTGGACGCCAAGCGCGGCGACATCGGCGCCACCGCCCAGCAGTACGCCCGCGAGGCCTTCGAGCGCTACCAGGCGGACGCGCTCACGGTGAATCCCTACATGGGCCTGGATTCGGTCGAGCCCTACCTGGAATTCCCGGACAAGGGCCTGATCGTGCTCTGCCGCACTTCCAATCCGGGCGGCTCCGACCTGCAGAACCTCGCGGTCGAAAGCGGCCGCAAGCTCTATCAACACGTCGCCGAGCTGGTCGCGGGTCGCTGGAACCTCAATGGCCAGAACGCGCTGGTGGTGGGCGCGACCTTCCCGCAGGAACTGGCCGACGTGCGCAGCATCGTCGGCGACCTGCCGCTACTGGTGCCAGGCATCGGCGCCCAGGGCGGTGACGTGGAAGCGACGGTCAAGGCCGGCCGCGATGCGAACGGCCATGGCCTGATGATCTCGTCCTCCCGCGCCATCCTCTACGCCTCCGGCGGCGAGAACTTTGCCCAGGCAGCACGCGCGGTGGCCAGCGCCACCCGCGAGGAGATCAAGCGCTGGGCGTAGGCCCTTGCCGGCCCGGCGGACTTGATGAATGGGTCATCCCGCGCGATGCTAGGCGAACCCGCCCCTTGCCCGATTTTCTGGCAGGGGCGTTTGCCTAGCATCGACACTGACCGAGGATTACCCGCGCGATGACCCAGGCCCCGCACCACGCATTGCGTGCCCGTTTGACTCGCTGGGCGACGCGTTGCGCCACACTCTGCAGCCTTGCGCTGGGCTGCATCGCCCTCGCCGGCGCCCCGGCCCACGCGGCATCGACCGCCAGCCCGGCGCCGCTGGAAGTGGTCTACCCCAACCTCAACGGCAATGGCAGCGCCAACCTCGGCTACCGGGTGTTGCAGCTCGCCCTGGAAAAATCCGGCCGCGCCTTCCAGCTGAACGTGGATCCGCGCCCCGCCAACGACGAACGGGCGCGCCTGCTCCTGCAATCGGGCGACATCAGCATCGCGGACTTCGGCTCGGGCGCGGACTTCGAGAAACGCTTCGCCGCGATCTACTTCCCGATCGACCAGGGCCTGCTCGGCTACCGCCTCTTCATCATCCATCGCGACGACGCCACGCGCTTCGCCCAGGTGCAATCGCTGCAGGAGCTGCAACGCTTTGCCGCGGGCCAGGGCCTGGGCTGGTCGAACAACCAGATCATGTCGGCGGCCGGGCTGGAAGTGGTGACCGGTCCGACGCTGGAAAGCCTCTTCCCGATGCTGGAAGCGCGGCGCTTCGACTTCCTGCCGCTGGGCCTCAACGAGGTCTACGGCTTCCAGGAGCAGTACCGCAAGCTCGCGCCCTCCAGCCTCGTGGAGACGCACCTGGTGCTGATCTACCCCTTCGCCCGCCTCTTCTACGTGAAGCAGGGCAACGCCGCGCTGCAGCAGGCGGTGGAGGAAGGCCTGCGCAAGGCCTTCGACGACGGCAGCTTCCAGCACCTTCTCAACAATGACCCGGCGATCCGCGCCGCGGTGCTGCAGGCCAACCTGCGCGCGCGGGTACAGATCCGCATCGGCAATCCCACGCTGACCGAAGCTTTCCGCAACATCCCCTCGCGCTACTTCTTCGACCTGCGTTCCTTCCGTTAGCCGAGGGTCGCCGCCCCGACAGACTCGCGTCCGCCAGGAGCGCGGAGCGGCGCCTCCATGACGACCGAAGCGCCGCGGCCCGACTCAACGCGCGGTCGATGACGCGACCGGAGCCGGGCCGGTCGTCTTCGCAGCCCGGCGGCGCATCCGCAGGAAGGCATAGCCCAGGCCGAGGATCAGGAACCAGACCGGGGTGACGAAGAGCGCGATCCGCGTGTCTTCCCGCAGGATCAGCAAACCCAGCACGAAAACGAAGAAGACGAGGCAGGCCCAGCACATGGCCACGCCGCCCGGCATCTTGAAGTGCGAGGCTGCATGCAGCTGCGGCCGCTTCTTCCGGTAGGCCATGTACGAGAGCAGGATGATCGACCAGACGAACATGAAGCAGATCGCCGAGATCGTCGTGACCAGGGTGAAGGCTTCCATCAGGTTCGGCACCGCGTAGATCAGCGCCACGCCGCCCAGCAGGCAGGTGCAGGAGAACAGCAGGCCACGCGCAGGCACCGCATTGCGCGAGAGATGCGCGAAACCCCGCGGCGCATCGCCCTCCTCAGCCAGGCCGAAGAGCATGCGGCTGGTGGAGAAGATGCCGCTGTTGGCCGAGGACGCGGCCGAGGTCATCACCACGAAGTTGATGATGCCCGCGGCAGCCGGCAGGCCAGCCAGGACGAAGAGCTCCACGAAGGGGCTGCGGTCCGGGCGCACCTGCGTCCAGGGCGTCACGCACATGATCGTGATCAGCGCCAGCACGTAGAACATGATCACGCGGATCGGGATCGAGTTGACCGCCCGCGGCAGGGTCTTGTGCGGATCACGCGTCTCGGCTGCCGCTGCACCGACAAGCTCGATGCCAACGAAGGCGAACACCGCGATCTGGAAGCCGGCGAAGAAGCCGAGCACGCCCTTGGGAAACATCCCGCCCTCGCTCCAGAGATGACTCAGCGCGGCACGCGTGCCAGTGGGCGAGGTAAAGCCGGTGGCAACCATGTAGACGCCGACCAGGATCAGCCCGACGATCGCGACGATCTTGATCATCGCGAACCAGAACTCCATCTCGCCGAAGGCCTTCACGTTGACCAGGTTCAGGCTCAGCAGGAGCAGCACGCAGGCTAGCGCCGGGATCCACTGCGGCAGATGCGGGAACCAGAACTGCGCGTAGCCCGCGATCGCGACCACGTCGGCCATGCCGGTCACGACCCAGCAGAACCAGTAGGTCCAGCCGGTGAAGAAGCCCGCCCAGGGACCGAGCAGGTCAAAGGAGAAGTCGGCGAAGGATTTGTATGCGAGATTGGAGAGCAGCAGCTCGCCCATCGCCCGCATGACGAAGAACAGCATGAAGCCGATGATCATGTAGACGAAGATGATCGACGGCCCCGCCATGCTGATCGTCTTGCCCGAGCCCATGAAGAGCCCGGTGCCGATCGCCCCGCCGATTGCGATGAGCTGGATATGCCGGTTATCCAGGCGGCGCCGCAGATGTTCCTCTTCCGGTGCTGCCGCTGCGTTCGTGTTGTCCATTCTTGCCTGCCCCGATGGAAGACCCGGACGGGCGACAGCCTGCGCGACACCGCGGCTACTGGCAACCCGTCACGAAAGGCAAGGATTTTCCGTCGCGGCGCAAGGCGCAAAGACGACGTGGAACAAGAACTCAGCGAATAGCCGGGCCGCGCGGGCACGCCGCCCGGCCCGGGTCAGGCCTCAGCGGAGCTTTCCGCGCGTCGCGAGCACCGCCAGCACCACGCCGATCAGGATCATCGGCAGTGACAGCCATTGCCCCATGGAGAGCTGGCCGGCCAGCAGGCCGAGGAAGTCGTCCGGCTCGCGCGCAAATTCGGCGAGGAAGCGGAAGGCCCCGTAGCCGATCAGGAAGGCCGCGCTCACCAGGCCGGTCGGCCGTGCCTTGCGCGAGAAGAGCCAGAGGATCACGAAAAGGCTGATGCCCTCCAGCGCGAACTGGTAGAGCTGCGAGGGATGGCGCGGCAGCATGTGGTACTGGACGAGCCAGTCCATCAGCTGCGGGTCGGTCGCCGCACGCGCCGCATCCTCATGGGCCGCCTGCGGGAAACCCATGGCCCAGGGCAGCGAGGGCGAGGTCACGCGGCCCCACAGTTCGCCATTGATGAAGTTGCCCAGGCGCCCGGCCGCCAGGCCCAGCGGCACCAGCGGCCCGACGAAGTCGCCCACCTGCAGGAAGCTGCGGCCGGTCTTGCGGCCGAAGAACCAGAGCGCCGCCAGCACCCCCAGGAAGCCGCCGTGGAAGCTCATCCCACCCTGCCAGACATACAGGATTTCGAGCGGATGGCCCAGGTAGTAGCCGGCCTTGTAGAAGAGCACGTAGCCCAGGCGCCCGCCCAGTACGACGCCCAGGACCCCGTAGAAAAGCAGGTCGTCCAGGTCCTTGGGATCCCAGCCCGGGATCGGCCCTTTGCGGGCCCGGTAGCGGCCCAGCGCGACGAAGAGAATGAAGGCCACCATGTACATCAGGCCGTACCAGCGCACGGACAGCGGCCCCACCTTGAAGGCGATGGCGGCGAACTGGGGATGGATGAGCATGTCGGAGAGGCAGGTGCGCTAAAATTGGCGATTCTACCGACTGCGCGCGGCAAGGCCGCGACGCATAGGCATCCGCTTCGGAGTACTGAAATGCCTGCATACCGTTCCCGCACTTCCACCCACGGCCGCAACATGGCGGGCGCGCGTGCCCTGTGGCGCGCCACCGGCATGAAGGAAGGCGATTTCGGCAAGCCGATCATCGCTATCGCCAACAGCTTCACCCAGTTCGTGCCGGGCCACGTCCACCTCAAGGATCTCGGCCAGATGGTGGCGCGCGAGATCGAAGCGGCGGGCGGCGTGGCCAAGGAATTCAACACCATCGCGGTCGATGACGGCATCGCCATGGGCCACGGCGGCATGCTCTATTCCCTGCCCTCGCGCGAGCTGATCGCCGACAGCGTGGAATACATGGTCAATGCTCACTGCGCCGACGCGCTGGTGTGCATCTCCAACTGCGACAAGATCACCCCGGGCATGCTGATGGCGGCCCTGCGCCTGAACATCCCGACCGTGTTCGTCTCCGGCGGCCCGATGGAAGCCGGCAAGGTCATCGCGCACACCGCCGGTGGCGACAAGATCATCAAGCTCGACCTGGTCGACGCGATGGTGAAGGCGGCCGACAAGGCGATCAGCGACGCGGAGGTCGCTGAAGTCGAGCGCTCCGCCTGCCCGACCTGCGGTTCGTGCTCCGGCATGTTCACCGCCAACTCCATGAACTGCCTGACCGAAGCGCTGGGCCTTTCGCTGCCGGGCAATGGCACCGTCGTCGCCACCCACGCCGATCGCAAGGAACTCTTCCTGCGCGCCGGCCGCATCGTGGTCGACCTGTGCCGCCGCTACTACGAGCAGGAAGATGCCTCGGTGCTGCCGCGCTCGATCGCGACCTTCCAGGCCTTCGAGAACGCGATGAGCCTGGATGTCGCCATGGGCGGCTCCACCAACACCGTGCTGCACCTCTTGGCCGCGGCGCAGGAAGCGCAGGTGCCCTTCACCATGCGCGACATCGACCGCATCTCGCGCAAGGTACCCTGCGTCTGCAAGGTCGCGCCGATGACGGACAAGTACCACATCGAGGATGTGCACCGCGCCGGCGGCGTGATGGGCATCCTGGGCTCGCTCTCGCGCGCCGGCCTGATCCATCGCGATTGCCACACGGTGCACAGCAAGACCCTCGGCGGCGCGCTCGACACCTGGGACGTGATGCAGGCGCACGACCAGGACGTCTTCAACTTCTACATGGCCGCGCCCGGTGGCGTGCCCACCCAGGTCGCCTTCAGCCAGGACAAGCGCTTCTCCGAGCTAGATCTCGACCGTACCGCCGGTTGCATCCGCGACGTCGAGAACGCTTACTCCAAGGATGGCGGCCTCGCAGTGCTGACCGGCAACATCGCCGAGAAGGGCTGCATCGTGAAGACGGCCGGCGTCGATGAATCGATCTGGAAGTTCACCGGCAAGGCCCGCGTCTTCGAAAGCCAGGAAGCCGCGGTCGAAGGCATCCTCGACGAGACGGTGCAGGCCGGCGACGTGGTGGTGATCCGCTACGAAGGCCCCAAGGGCGGCCCGGGCATGCAGGAAATGCTCTACCCCACCTCGTACCTGAAGAGCCGCGGGCTGGGCAAGCAATGCGCCCTGCTGACCGACGGCCGCTTCTCCGGCGGCACCTCCGGCCTCTCGATTGGCCACGCTTCGCCGGAAGCGGCAATGGGCGGCGTGATCGGCCTGGTGCAGACCGGCGACACGATCGAGATCGACATCCCCAACCGCCGCATCCATCTGGCGGTGAGCGATGCCGAGCTGGCCAAGCGCCGTGCGGCCCAGGACGCCAAGGGCTGGAAACCGGAGAACCGCGAACGCTTCGTCTCGCAGGCCCTGCAGGCCTACGCCGCGCTGACCACCAGCGCGGACACGGGCGCGGTGCGCGATCTCTCGCAGCTCAAGCGCTGATCCCGAGAAACTCCAGCGCCTGGAACGGCCCGCGATGCGACATCGCGGGCCGTTCTGCTTTGCGAGGTCGGAAACCACCTACTGCGCTTTCAGACCCGGCTTCAGAACAGCGCCCCCGCCTCCCGGTCGACCCTGCATGAGCGTGGCCACGATGCCGCGCGCCCCCAGGAGACCATCATGACCAGCGGACTCATCTTCGGCGAACGCTCGCTGACCAAGGTCGCGGCCCTCTTCAACGACGCAGACTCGGCCCGCGCCGCGCAGATGCAACTGCGCGGCACCAGCGACATGAGCGACGCCCAGATCCGGATCGTGGCGCCGAATGATCCCTCTTTCGAGATCAAGCTCGAACCCGAGCCGGTCGGCGTGCGCCGGAGCATGGTGCACGCGCATGCCTTCTTCGGCACAGTGGGCCTGATCGGCGGCGTGCTGCTCGCGCTCGTCCTGCACGCGGCCAAGATTCCCGCGGTGCTGGCCAGCCCGATCGCAACGGTACTGGTCTGCTGCAGTTTCGGCACGGTTTTCGGCCTCATGGTGGGCGGCTTCGTCGCCGCGCGCCCTGACCACGATCTGGTGATCGAATCGGTGCGCAGCGGCCTGCGCGAAGGCCGCTGGGCCGTGGTCACCCACCCGATGAACGCCGAGCAGAAGCGCGACGCGCTGCGCGCCCTCAACACAGCGCACGGCGACGTGGTGCGCAGCCTCTAGCGACTGCAGAGCAGTCCGCGCGAACTCCGCACTGTGGCGTCCGCGCCGCGGAGCAATACCGCAAGCGGGCTAAGCTAGGGCTCTTCCCTCCGGAGAGCCCGCATGAAACCCGCCTCGCATCCCACTGCTTTGCGTTTCCAGGCCCGTCTCGAAGGCGCGGGCATGGGCGCACGTGTCGTCGAGTTCGAGCAACCCACGCGCACTTCCGCTGAAGCCGCCGCTGCGGTCGGCTGCACGGTGGCGGAGATCGCCAAGTCCATTCTGTTTCGCGGAGATCGCAGCGGCGATGCGATTCTGATCGTCGCCAGCGGCGTCAATCGCGTGAGCGAGGCCAAGGTCTCTGCGCTGGTGGAGGAGCCGCTCGTGCGTGCGGATGCGGATTTCGTGCGCAATGCGACGGGCTACGCCGTCGGTGGTGTGCCGCCTTTCGGCCATATCCAGCCCTTGCGCATCCTGCTCGACCGCAGCCTGCAGGACTTCGAGCGCATCTGGGCGGCGGCCGGCACGCCCTTCTGCGTCTTTCCGCTGAGCCCGCAGGAACTGGCCGATCACACCGGCGCGCATTGGGCCGACGTGGCCGAGGACGCGGCCCTTCCGGGTTAACATACAGCTCGCGCAATCTCCCATTCTCGTCACTCTCGCGGCGCGCGCGACACACCCAGGAAAAAGAACATGAAGACCGTTGCACTCATCGCCCACGATCAACGCAAGGACCAGATCGTCGCCTTCGCGCAGACCCATCGCGACCGCCTCGAACGTTGCAAGCTGCTGGGCACCGGCACGACCAGCCGCCGTATCCGCGAAGCCACCGGCCTCGCGGTGCAGGGCCTGCTCTCCGGCCCGCTGGGCGGCGACCAGCAGATCGGTGCGATGGTGGCCGAAGGCCGCGTCGACCTGGTGATCTTCCTGCGCGATCCGATGACCGCCCAGCCGCATGAACCCGATATCGCTGCGCTGATGCGCGTCTGCGACGTGCATGACGTGCCGCTCGCCACCAACCTCAACAGCGCCCATCTGCTGACCGTCGCCATCCTGCTCGAATCCGAAGGCCAGTCCTGACGCGCCGCACGCAGTAATCGGGACGCCCCCGCGTCCCGGCCCGCGGCGCCGCCCTTGACGAGCGGCGCCGCGATCCGCTGTACTCCGCCATCCGGCTGCGATCCGCATGCCCCTGCCGGCCCACCCGATGGCAAGCCAACCCAGCATCCCCACCGGCGACGAAGTCGCCCCCGTCCAGCGCGTCATCAAGGTCCGCCGCGACTACAACACCTGGGTCGCCAATGAAACGCTGGAGGACTACGCGCTGCGCTTCACGCCGCACAGCTTCCGCAAGTGGAGCGAGTTGCGGGTGGCCAACACCGCTTTCGGCGCAGCCTCCTTCCTGGTGCTGGAAGCCGTGGGCGCGACCATGCTGGTCAACGCCGGCTTCATCAACGCCTTCTGGGCGATCATCGCCACCGGCCTGATCATCTTCCTCGCCGGCCTACCGATCTCGCACTACGCGGCGCGCTACGGCTTGGACATGGACCTGCTCACGCGCGGCGCGGGCTTCGGTTATATCGGCTCGACGATTACCTCGCTGATCTACGCGAGCTTCACCTTCATCTTCTTTGCGCTGGAGGCCGCGATCATGGCCTACGCGCTGGAGCTGGTCTTCGGCATACCGCCGGCCTGGGGCTACCTGCTCTGCGCCCTGGTGGTGATCCCGCTGGTGACTCACGGGGTGACCGCGATCAGCCGCCTGCAGACGATCACCCAGCCGTTGTGGCTGGTGCTGCTGATCCTGCCCTTCGCCTTCCTGCTCTACCAGGAGCCCGATGTGCTGCTTGGCCTTGCCGGCTACGCGGGCGCGGACGGCGGAGGCGCGGCCTTCGACATGCACCGCTTCGGCGCCGCGCTCACGGTGGGGATCGCGCTCATCACGCAGATGGGCGAGCAGGTGGACTACCTGCGCTTCATGCCGGCGCGCACCAGCGAGAACCGCCGCCGCTGGACGCTGGCGATGATCATCGGCGGCCCGGGCTGGGTGCTGCCGGGCATCGCCAAGATGCTGGGCGGCGCACTGCTCGCCTACCTGGCGCTGCGCAATTTCGTGCCGGTCGACAAGGCGGTGGATCCGAACCAGATGTACCTGATCGGCTTCTCGCATGTCTTCGACAGCACCACGCTGGCGCTCGCGGCCACCGCCGTCTTCGTGGTGATCTCGCAGCTCAAGATCAACGTCACCAACGCCTACGCCGGCTCGCTCGCCTGGTCGAACTTCTTCGCGCGGCTCACGCACAGTCATCCGGGTCGCGTGGTGTGGGTGGTGTTCAACACCCTGATCGCGCTGATGCTGATGGAGCTCAACGTCTTCCAGGCGCTGGGCCAGGTGCTGGGCCTGTACTCGAACATCGCCATCTCATGGATGATGGCCGTGGTCGCGGACCTGGTGATCAACAAGCCGCTGGGCCTCTCGCCCAAGGGCATCGAGTTCAAGCGCAGCCACCTCTACGACATCAACCCGGTCGGCCTGGGCGCAATGCTCATCGCCTCCGCGGTGTCGATCTGCGCCTACGTCGGCGTCTTCGGTCCGGACGTGCAGCCTTTCGCTTCCTTCATCGCGCTGGCGATCGCGCTGGTGGTCTCGCCGCTGATCGCGCTGATCACGCGCGGCCGCTACTACCTCGCGCGGCCGCCGGAATCGCCACCGGCCAGCGGCCAGATGTGCCGCTGCGTGATCTGCGAGCGCGAGTACGAAGCGGAGGACACCGCCCGCTGCCCCGCCTACGGTGGCCGCATCTGCTCGCTCTGCTGCTCGCTGGACGCGCGCTGCAACGACCTGTGCAAGCCTAAGGCGCGCCTTACCGCGCAGTGGGCCGCGGTGCTGCATGCCGTGCTGCCGCACGCCGTACTCCCCTACCTTGAGACCGGGCTTGCCCACTACCTGTTGCTGATGGCGGGCATCGTGCCTTTCCTCGGCCTGCTGCTGGGCCTGCTCTACTACCACGAGCACCTGACCATCGGCGCCACGCATCCCGACCTGATCCCGCAGCTGCAGCAGACCTTCGTCAATGCCTACGCGGTCCTGCTGCTGGTCTCCGGCATCGTCGCCTGGTGGCTGGTGCTGACCCACAAGAGCCGCCAGGTCGCGCAGGAGGAATCGAACCGCCAGACGCACCTCCTGGTGCAGGAAATCGACTCGCACCGACGCACCGACGAGCAACTGCAGCGCGCCAAGCAGCTCGCCGATCAGGCCAACCAGGCCAAGAGCCGCTACGTCACCGCGATCTCGCATGAGCTGCGCACGCCGCTCAACAGCATCCTGGGCTATGCGCAGATCCTCGACGGCGACGAGTCCATCCCCGCGCATCGCCGCCAGGCCGTGAGCGTGATCCGCCGCAGCGGCGATCACCTGCTCTCGCTGATCGAAGGCACGCTGGACATCGCCCGCATCGAGGGCGGCAAGCTCACGCTGGAGAGCCGGCCGCTGGACTTCCCGGAGTTCCTGCGCCAGATCGTCGGCATGTTCGAGCTGCAGGCGCGCAACAAGGGGCTCGACTTCCACTACAGCGCACCCGCCACTCTGCCGCAGGTGGTGCGCGCCGACGAGAAGCGCCTGCGCCAGATCCTGATCAACATCCTGGGCAACGCGGTGAAGTTCACCCCGCGCGGCAGTGTGAACTTCCGCCTGCGCTACCAACGCGAGATCGCGCATTTCGAGATCGAGGACACCGGCCCCGGCATTCCGGCGGATGAACTCGAACACGTCTTCGAGCCCTTCGTGCGCGGCAGCGCCACCAAGACCGGCGCGGTGGGCGGCACCGGGCTGGGCTTGCCGATCGCCAAGATGCTCACCTCGCTGATGGGCGGCGAATTGCTGGTGGAGAGCAGGCCGGGCAGCGGCAGCCTCTTCCGCATCCGCCTCTTCCTGCCGCAACTGCACTCGACCGCAGCGGCGCGCGAACTGCCCGCCGCGAACCGCATCGGCTATGTCGGCGTGCGTCGACGCATCCTGGTGGTCGACAACGAGCGGGTGGACCGGGAGTTCCTTGTCAGCGTGCTCGAACCCCTGGGCTTCCAGCTCGGCCAGGCCGCCTCAGGTCATGAGTGCATCGAGCTGCTGGCGGAATTCCAGCCACACCTGATCTTCATGGACCTGGCGATGCCGGGCATCGACGGCTGGGAGACGATCCGCCGCATCCGCCGCGACAAGCTCTCCGACGCGCAGATCGCGATCCTCTCGGCCAACGCCTTCGACAAGGGCCTGGACAACGACGCGGGTGTCGCGACCGAGGACTTCCTGCTCAAACCGATCCGGGTGAATGAGTTGCTCGACTGGATCGGTCGCCGCCTGAAACTCGAATGGGTCAGCGCCGATACGCCGCCGGCTGCACCCGCGCCGGAGCCAGCGCAGCCGCGCCCGCTGGCCTATCCCGACGCGAGCGAACTGCGCGCCCTCGATGAGCTGATCGGCCTGGGTTATGTACGCGGCATCCTCAACAAGCTGGGCGAGATCGAGGCCCAGCATTCCGAGCACGCGGAGTTCGTCCGCGTGATGCGCGATCTCGCGCGCCAGTTCCAGTTCGACGCCATGAAGAGTCTGCTTGCCAAGGGCCTGCCGATCGAGCGCAGCGCGGGGACGCGATGAGCACGATAGACCGCATCAACAATGACATCGTCCTGATCGTGGACGACGTGCCGGAGAACCTCGCGCTGCTGCACGATGCGCTCGATGAATCCGGCTACACGGTGCTCGTCGCCACCAACGGCGAGAGCGCGCTGGCCCGGGCTCGCCAGAGCCTGCCCGACGTGATCCTGCTCGACGCGATGATGCCGGGCATGGATGGCTTCGAGGTCGCGCGCCGGCTCAAGGCGGACTTCGCCACGCACCACATCCCCATCGTCTTCATGACCGGCCTGACCGAGACCGAGCACGTCGTCGCGGCCTTTGCCGCCGGTGGCGCGGATTACGTGACCAAGCCGATCCGCCCGCAGGAAGTGCTCGCGCGCATCGCCGCGCATATGCAGAACGCGCGCCAGATGAAGCAGGCGCGCACCGCGCTCGACGCCTTCGGCCAGGCCACGGTGGCGATCCGCGCGGCCGACGGCAAGCTGGTCTGGCAAACGCCCCTGGCGCGTCGCCTGCTGCACGACTACTTCGCCACCACGCGCGACGAAACGCCTCCGCGCCTGCTCGAATGGATCCGCGACGCAGAGGCCGCCCGACGCGAGGGCCGCGAGATTTCGCAGTTGCTGGTGGCCGACGGCTCGCGCCGCCTGCTCTCCTCCTTCCACGACCAGACCGGCGACGAGGAATGGCTGGTGGTGCTGCGCGAGGAAGACCATGCCTCCGCGATCGAGACCCTGATCACCGCCTTCCGCCTCACCACCAAGGAGGCCGAGGTGCTCTATTGGGTCACCCAAGGCAAGACCAGCCCGGACATCGGCACCATCCTCGGCAGCAGCCCGCGCACGGTGAACAAGCATCTCGAACATGTGTTCGAGAAGATGGGCGTGGAGACCCGCACCGCCGCGGCGGCGCTGGCGATGAATCGCCTGCGTTCGAGTACGCGGCTGGACGCAGGCGCGGAAGACGCCTGAACCCGGCGTCAGGCGCGCCGCCAGCCCTTGACGCCTAAAGGCGTCTGCGTGCGCCTTCGAGATAGCCCTGCGCACCGGGCGCGCCCGCCAGGTAGGCCATCACGGCGCCCTGGTTCCAGGTGTCATGCCCTTCGACGATCTTCCCGTCCGGGCTGAAACGCAGCCAGGTGGACCCGATGACGTCGATCTCCCTGCCGCTCGCGGGTATGTTCATGAGCGGTTTCTTCTGCGTGCCCCGCGCGCGCCAGCGGACCACCACCCAGTCCCCCTCGGCGACCAGCTCCTCGACCTGCATGTTCATGCCGGGGAAGGAGTAGAGGTAGCCATCGCGGAACCTGCGGAAGTCCTCGGCCCCTCGCACCACCACGCCTTCCAGAAAGCCGACGCTCGCTGGGTCCAGGAGCCTGTCGATGGTGCCCTCGGTCTCGTCCAGGCCGTCCCAGCAGTGGGCCATCCATTCCCGGGCATGCTCCTTGTTGCGCTCGCGCAGATCACTCATCTCGCACCTCCATGTGCGCCGCTCGGGCGCACCGGTCCTGATTCTTGCGGCAGAGCCCCCTCCGACTCCGCACCCGGATCGCCGCCAAGGCACCGATCCTTCCGGAGGCATAGCAAGCGCGTCCGGGGGTCCGCAAGCTCGCTGGTGAGTGCAGCGTGCAGGTGTCGCGCCTCCGCATCCGGGGCACGGCCGCCACTGCGAGGTCGGTCTTTGACAAGTTCGGGACGGGAGACCTCAGGAGCGTGCTTCCGAGCCCGCTTCCGGCCGTGGCAGAATTTTCGTCATGTTCTCGCTCCCCCGCACCGCCACTGCGCCGTTCTGCCCGTCCGAAGTCCGCGGCAGCATCGACGTCCCCACCACCGGCAGCCTGTGGAAGCGCCTCGCACGGGTGCTCGGTCCCGGCCTGCTGGTTTCCGTTGGCTACATGGACCCGGGCAACTGGGCGACCGACATCGAGGCGGGTTCGCGCTACGGCTACGCCCTGCTCTGGGTGGTGCTGCTCTCCAGCGTCGCGGCGATGCTGCTGCAGACCCTGAGCCTGAGGCTGGGCCTGGTGACCGGCAAGGACCTCGCCCGCGCCTGTCGCGACAACTACCCGCCCGCGGTGAATCGCCTGCTGTGGCTGGCGGCGGAACTGGCGATCATCGCCTGCGACGTGGCCGAGGTACTGGGCAGCGCGCTCGCCCTGCATCTGCTCTTCGGCATGTCGCTGCTCTGGGGCATCGGCATCACGGCCTTCGACACGCTGATCGTGCTCGGCCTCAAGGGCAAGGGCTTCCGCCAGGTGGAAGCGATCGTCCTCGGACTGATCATCACCATCGGCGTCTGCTACGCGATCGAGATCCTCCTGGTCGGGCCCGACTGGCTCAACGTGGCGCGCGGCTTCATCCCGCATGGCGCGTCCGTGCAGGATCCGCATGCGCTGCTGCTGGCGATCGGCATCCTCGGCGCGACGGTGATGCCCCACAACCTCTACCTACACTCCTCCATCGTGCAGACGCGCCGCACCGCGCCGGGCGATGCAGGCAAGCGCGATGCGATCCGCCTCTCCACCCTGGACACGGTGATCTCGCTCTCGCTCGCGCTCTTCGTCAACGCCGCGATCCTGGTGCTCGCCGCGTCGGCCTTCCATGCCTCGGGTCATCACGAGGTCACGGAAATCCAGGATGCCTATCGGCTCCTCGATCCACTGGTGGGCGGCGCACTCGCCTCCCTCCTCTTCGGTGTCGCCCTGCTCGCCGCAGGGCAGAGCTCCACCTTCACCGGGACCATCGCCGGGCAGATCCTGATGGAAGGCTTCCTCAACCTGAAGATCCCCTGCTGGCAGCGCCGACTCATCACCCGCGCGCTCGCGCTGATCCCCGCCTTCGCCGGCATCCTGTGGCTGGGCGAAGCCGGCGTCGGCCGCCTCTTGGTCGCGAGCCAGGTGGTGCTGAGCCTGCAACTGCCCTTCGCGATCTGGCCGCTGATCCGCTTCACGAGTGATCGCCGCCTGATGGGCAACTTCGCGAGCGGGCCCTTACTCAAGGCCGTGGCGTGGCTGCTCTTCGCAGCCATCGCGGCAGCGAACCTGTGGTTGCTGGTGAACCTTGGGCGGGAAGCCGGCTAAACCTGGAGCGGCTTCAACCGGGCTACCGGGACTGGAGAGCCCTGGGGAGATCACAACGCTCGCCGGGCCTCGGGTATTCCAGCCCTGCGCGGGCGCCCCCTTCGACCACCGAATAGGCCGCCGGGACCATCGCGTATCCCCCTAGGCGGAAGGCCGAATGTATGACGCTGAAGATCGAGTCCTCGCCGACCTTCTCGGCCATGACTGTCGAGGACAGGAAGATGTCGCCGCTCAGCGCTGCGCACCGCTTCGCCGTCTCCCAGTGTCCTTCCTCGTCGCGGGCCCAGGGAAGCGTCGCGTCGTCGAACTGCCGATAGAGATAGTCCATGCGTTCGAAGAGGGCGCGGTTGCATCGCGCATTGCCTTCGCCGTTCAGTAGCCAGCAGACGTCATGAGCCTGGCAAGCCGCATCGATGTCATCGAAGGGTTCGACACCGTAGTAGGTCAGCGCCAGCTCCTTGCGCTGCGCCGCGCTCAACGCGGATTCGGCAAGCCCGCTCGGATGCGTGAACCCTGGGTGGCCTCCGCCGCAGAAGCAGCCGTATTTGAAGTTGCGATCCACCTTCCGGACCGCAGTAATCGCCGGACCACATGCCGGCCGCGTTCCCAGAGACGCGATTTCCGCGTCGTCCAGAGGACGAACCAGCACCTCGCCACGCTGCGGTCCGGTCGCGCAGGCCGAGACAAGAACCATCAAGGGCAAAATCCAGCGAGCATGCATGGCGCCTCCCGGCCAGATCCCTTCAGTTTCGCTGCAAGGGCTCCCGGTAACTCTGGTGCGCCGGGCCGTGGCGGCGCCAATGCGATCAAGCCGATGGCGTGACAGCCAACACGCCTTGGCAACGGCCTTTGGAAGACGCTTGCCTCAGCCTGATGGCGGGAGAACCCGCCCGACAGGCTCCCGCGCGTTTGCGCCGCATTCCTCCGGCAGGCGCGGTGCGCCTGAAGACTTCGATCAGCCCTGGCGGCGACTGAGTTCTTCCACCGTGCTGTCGATCAGCCGTCGTGCGATCGACAACGACGTCGGCAGCAGCGGCAGTGCATCGAGGGCGAACCAGCGCGCGTCTTCGATCTCGTCTTCCTGGCAGACGATTTTGCCGCCGGTCCACTCGGCGACGAAGGCCACCATGAGCGAATGCGGGAAGGGCCAGTTCTGGCTGCCGAAGTAATGCAGCGGCCCCACCTCGACGCCGACCTCCTCGCGCGTCTCGCGGCGCACGCAATCTTCCAGCGATTCGCCGGGTTCGACGAAGCCGGCGAGCGCGCTGTACATGCCGGTCTGGAAGCGCGGTCCGCGCGCCAGAAGCAGTTCGTGTCGGCCTTCGACACGTCGGGTGACGAGCACCATCATGGCAGGCGCGATACGCGGGTAGACGACTTCGCCGCAGTTGGCGCAGGCGCGGCCGCGCCCCATGTCGGAGGACTCCATGCGCCCGCCGCAGACGCCGCAGAAGCGATGCAGGCGCTCGAAGTCCAGCACCTGCAGGGCGCGCCCGGCCAGCGCGACATGCGCCTCCGGCAGGCGCTCGAAGAGGGCACGCAGGCCCAGCCACTCATGCTTGCCGGCCGCCCCTGCCTCGGCGCCCACCTCGACTTCGACACCGTAGGCCGCCCAGCAAGGCTTGCCATCCAGGGTGCCGATGCAGCGCGCGCGATCGATGCGCACAGGCGCGGCCTCGCCGCTGGGCAGCACCGGTTCGGGGCCGTTGAGCACGAGCAGATCGCGTCCGGAAAACACCAGCCAGTAGCCCTCGCCCGCGTCTTCAGGCGCAGACCACAGGGGCACGAAGGAAGAGGAAAGCTGCATCGCGGGTTCCGTCGGCAAGCGGGTCGATCAGCATACCCGAAGGTCCGCGGCATGCGCCCACGCGCCCGGCATCACGCTTCGACGATCTCGCTGCCCTCGCTGCCCTCGCTGCCCTCGCTGTCCTCGTTGCCACGCCCCCGCGACACTTCGTCACCCGGTGCATCAGCGGCCTCCTGGCCCACCGGCTCTCCCGCCAGCGTTGCGCGGTTGCGCCCCGCCTGCTTGGAGCGGTAGAGCGCAGCGTCCGCCGCCTCGATGAGATCGGTCAGGTTGTGTATGTCGGGGCCCAGCATCGCCACCCCGAAGCTCGCCGTGACCGCCAGCGGCTCGCCCTCCACCTCTACACGCGCGCCGGCCTGGACTTCGACGCTGGCACGCAGCGCTTCGGCACGACGCATGGCGCCGATGGCGCCAACCCCGCGCAGGAGAATGCAGAACTCCTCGCCGCCGTAGCGGCCCAGCAGATCGCTCTCGCGCACGCCTACGCGCAGGGCCTGCGCGAAGCTCACGATCACCGCGTCGCCGACGGTATGGCCGTACGTGTCGTTGAAGCGCTTGAAGTGGTCGATGTCGGCCATGATGCAAGCGAGCTGCAGGCCCTCGCTGCGTGCCGCGGCAAACGCCAGCTCCATTTGTTCGAACAGGGCGCGCCGGTTCAGCGTGCCGGTCATCGCATCGCGCGAGGCGAGCTGCGCCAGCTCCTCGTTCTGCAGGCTGATCTGGCTGCGCGAGCTTTCGAGCGCCGCCATCGCATCGAGCAGGTTGCGTGTGAGCGCCTGCAGCGCGGTTTCGTCCATCAGCGTGACCATGCAGCCGCGCACGGCGCCCGGGCGTTCCTGGATGGGCGCACAGGACACGCGCAGGTGGCGCTGGGCCGGTGCCTCGCCGACCACCAGTTCCTCACGCTCGATGACGGCGGATTGCGCCATCGCCCGCTGCCAGGGCGGCGTCGCCCCCGCGTCGAAGGCCCCGCGGAACAACGACGCGACAGCCAGTAGCGACGCGTCGGGTAATGCATGTTCGCCGCCCACCATCTCGCGCGCCGCACGATTGGCGAGCAGGACGCGGCCGCCCGGGTCGACCACCACCACGCCCTCCACGAAACTGTCGAAGGCGTTGCGCACATGCTCGGGCACGGCGCGCGAGGGATCGAGCTGGATCAGCACGCGCCACAGGTAGAGCACGAAGAGCGGGAGGCAGACCAGCACCGCGAGCAGCGCGGTGAGCGGCGCCGGCCGCAGCCACCATTGCAGGCTCAGTGGTTCGGGCGCGGCGCGGAAGCGGAATTCGATGAAGCCCGCAGCCTCGTTGTGCGCACCTTGCGCGTCGGTGCGTTGCCGGACCAGCGGCACGCGCAGTCCCAGCACGCCGGAGGCTTGTCCCCAATGCGCGGGGTGGGGACCGGCCCACTGGCGCAACACCCCGTCCGGGCCGCGCACACCGACGGAGAGCACGGCGCCGTCCGCCAGTAGCTGTTGGTGCAGCGCGCGCTCTACCCGACGGGCGTCGCCGCCGTCGAGAATGTCGATCAGCAAGGGCGCCGTCGCCTGCACGCGCTCGCGCGCCAGGCTCTGTTGCAGGCCCGCCTCGCTCGACAGGAAACCAGTCCAGCTGTCGAGCATGAAGAGGGTCAGCCCCAGCAGCATCACCAGCCCGCCGCTCAGCAGCACGGCGCTGTCGATTCGCCGCCACAGGCTGCGCCAAGTGGAAAGGCTCATGCCCGTGACTCCTCCCGGCTGGCGTGCCGGCTCCCGACCGGAGGCGGGAGTACGTCGTCGCGCCGTCCCGCGCGCGGCAGCACCGGCACGGGGTCCAGTCGCCGCCACACAGGTGCCGCCGCAAGCCCGCCACCGAAGACCAGCACCAGGCGCTGCAGCCACCAGAGCAGGCCCAGGGTCGCCCCCACGGCGCCCGCATGCAGCCCCTGCTCGATGATGAAGCGTGTGGTGCCCGGCGGCTCCCCGGGCGCTTCCACGGAGACTTCTGCGGCCGCGACGTGCAGGCGCCCGCCTTCGTCGACGCGCAGCAGCAGCTGGCTCAGCAGATCGCTGCCTGACGCACGGGCCACCTCCAGGCGCGGCGTCTCCCGTTCGCCCAACTGCAGCATGCCCGCGCTGACATCCGCGACGCGGATGGCGGGCAGCTGGAAGCTGAGGCTGCGCGCCACCAAACCGGCGGCCGCACCGCGGCCTTCGACACTGGCCACCGGCGCGATGGCGCCGTCCGTCGTAGCCGGGGCCTGGGCGCGCGTATCGGAGGGTGAGCGCACGGCCGTGTCCGTGGCGGCGGGAGACTGGCCACCGGACGCGGTCCTGTCACCCTCGCCAGCGGGCACGGGTGCCGGCAGTATCGATCCCGCCCCTGCATCGGTGAAGGAAGGCGGCAGGATCGTACCGACGTTGCTGTCCGGCGTGACCACCACGCTGAGCGTCTGGTCGCTGGCATGAACACCGTCGCTGGCCACCACGACCACCTCGTAGTGTCCGCTGCGGACCGCATCGGCCAGCGAGCGGAAAGTCAGGGCACCGGTCTGCCCGTCGATGTCGAAGAGAGCGGCGTCTGCCCCTCCGCTGATGGCATAGCTCAGCCGGCTGTTCGTATCCGCATCCACCGCCACCACGGTGGTGACCGGGCGGCTGGGGTCGAGGACCTGCACCACGGCGGAGGACTCGCCGCCGTTGCTGACGATCCTCGGCGCGTTGTCATTGAGGTCGGAGACCGTCACCGCGATGGCCTGGGTATCGACGTTCGTACCGTCGGACACCTGCACCACGACGTCGTAGACGTTGTCGCCGTTCGCATCGATGGGCGCCTCGAAGTCCGGCGCGCTGGCGAAGCGCAGCTGCCCGGTGGTCGCGTCGATCACGAAGCGACCCGCATCCGCGCCGCCCGTGATGCTGTAGGTCAGCGTGCTCGCCGCATCGACGTCGCTGGCCACCACGGTGGTCACGGCGCTGGTGTTCTCGGCCACCGACACGGTCGCAGTGCTGCCGCCGCCATCGCTGGTGACGACCGGTGGCTCGTTGACATTGGTGACCGTCACGGCGAGCGCCTGGGTGTCGAGGTTCGTGCCGTCGGAGACCTGCACGACGACGTCGTACACGTTGTCGCCATTCGCGTCGGTGGGCGCCTCGAAGTCCGGCGCGCTGGCAAAGCGCAGTTGCCCCGTGCTCGCGTCGATCACGAAGCGGCCCGCGTCCGCGCCGCCGCTGATGCTGTAGGTCAGCGTACTCGTTGCATCGGCATCGCTGGCCGTCACGGTGGTCACGAGCACGCCGTTTTCCGCCACGGATACGAGGGCATTCGCGCCGCCCCCGTTGCTCAGGATCACGGGGGCATTGTCGTTGAGGTCGGAGACCGTCACCACGATGGCCTGGGTATCGACGTTCGTACCGTCGGACACCTGCACCACGACGTCATACACGTTGTCGCCGTTCGCATCGGTGGGCGCCTCGAAGTCCGGCGCGCTGGCAAAGCGCAGCTGCCCGGTGGTCGCATCGATCACGAAGCGGCCCGCATCCGCGCCGCCCGTGATGCTGTAGGTCAGCGTGCTCGCCGCATCGACATCGCTGGCCACCACGGTGGTCACGGCGCTGGAGTTCTCGGCTACCGACACGGTGGCCGCGCTGCCACCGCCATCGCTGGTGATGACCGGCGGCTCGTTGACATTGGTGACCGTCACGGCAATCGCCTGGGTATCGACGTTCGTGCCATCGGAGACTTGCACGACGACGTCATAGACGTTGTCACCACCGGCATCGGTGGGCGCCTCGAAGTCGGGGGCGGTCCTGAAGCTCAGGGCGCCGGTCGTGGCGTCGATCGTGAAGTGGGCGGCGTCTGCGCCACCGCTGATGGTGTAGCTCAGCGAAGCCCCCTGATCGGGGTCGCTGGCGCTCACCGTGGTCACGCTGCTCGCCCCTTCGGCGACGGACACTGCGGCGCTGCTGCCTCCGCCGTTGCTGGTGATGACGGGCGGCTCGTTGACGTCGGTGACGTGGACCACGATCCACTGCGTCGTGTCGTGGGTGCCGTCGCTCACATGCACCTGCACGTCGTAGAGACCGTTGGCGTTGGTGTCGACCGGAAGCTCGTAGTCCGGCGGAAGCTTGAAAGTCAGCACGCCGGTGGTGGGGTCGATGCTGAAGAAGCTCACATCCGTGAGCGCCCCCGCATTGGTGATGGAATAGCTCAGCGTATCGCCTTCCGCATCGGTCGCAGTCACGGTCGTCACGTAGGTGCTGTTCTCAGCCATGTCGAGGTGGGCGTAAGCCCCGCCACCGTCGCTGGTGATGACCGGCGCTTCGTTGACATTGGTGACCGTCACGGCGATCGCCTGGGTGTCGACGTTCGTCCCGTCGGACACCTGCACGACGACGTCATAGACATTGTCGGCGCCGGCATCGGTGGGCGCCTCGAAGTCGGGTGTGGCCCTGAAGCTCAGGGTGCCGGTCGTGGCGTCGATCGTGAAGCGGGCGGCGTCTGCGCCTCCGCTGATGCTGTAATTGAGCGAGGCCCCTGCATCCGGGTCGCTGGCGCTCACGGTGGTCACGCTGTTCGTGCCCTCTGCCACGGACACCGCGGCGCTGCTCCCGCCGCCGTTGCTGGTAATAACGGGCGGCTCGTTGACGTCGGTGATGCGGACCACGATCCACTGCGTGGTTTCGGCGCTGCCATCGCTCACGTGTACCAGCACGTCGTAGACGCCATTGGCGCCGTCGTCGGCCCGCACTTCGTAATCCGGAGGAAGTTTGAAGCTCAGCACGCCGGTACTGGCATCGATGCTGAAGAAACCTCCGTCCGTTCCCCCCCCTGCGTTGGAGACGGAGTAGCTCAGCGCGTCACCGTTCGCATCGCTTGCCGTCACCGTCGTCACGTAGGTGCTGTTCTCCGCGACGTCGACGTTGGCATAGGCCCCGCCTCCGTCGCTGGTGATCACGGGCGCGGTGTTGGAGACGATGGCGATATTCAACGCGTTGGAAAACTCGGAGGTATCGCCCGTCGCGACATTGCGGGCGGTCATCGACACGACCTGGTTCACCGAGATGGTCGCATTCACGACCAGGGTGAAGACCGCGTTTCCGGATGCGTCGGTCGTGACGGTGGCGGACCCGAGATAGCGGTCGCCAGGTCCGTAGCCGGAGGGGTCGGCGCTGTCGCTGACGAATAGCTCCACGACGTAGCTGCCGCCGGGCAGGCTGTTGAGGCTGCCGCTCACGCTCAGCTGCCCGTTGTGGAAGGTCGCGCCGGAGAGCGTCGGGTGGTTCTGCCCGTTGTTGGGGCCGCCGTCTACGTCGCCGGCGTCGTTGGCGTTGATGATGTAGTCGAAGCCCAGGTCGATGCCCAGGTTGCTGTTGTGGGCGATCCGGTTGGCACTGAGCGCGAAACCGGAGCCGCTCTGCACCGCGATGCCCACACCGTTGTAGCCGAGGTCGCCGCCGCTGGCGGAAAGCCCGACCAGGTTGTGGTCGGCGCTGTTGCCGCTGCCGCTACTGGCGTAGAGGACACCGAACACGTTGTTGCCGGAAATGACGTTGGCCGTCAGGTGGTTGTTGCTGGCGCTATTGGCCAGCTCCACCCCGCCATTGGTATTGGCAATCGGCCCATCCCCGGCCAGGTTGGTGCCGACATAGTTGCCGAGTATCTCGTTGTGGTCGCCCTGCACGAGGAGGCCGACGCCGTAATTGCCGGAGATCAGGTTGCGGCTGCCGACGCTGCCGCTACCGACGGTGTTGTCGTGCGAGCCGTTCTCCAGCACCAGGCCGAAACCGTTGTTGCCTTGCGCCCCGAGCCCGTCGGCCGTGGTGCCGATCAGGTTGCCCGAGAGCGTGTTGGAGAAGCCACGTACCACTACGCCGCCCGAGTCGTTGCCCGAGATCAGGTTGCCTTGCGCGAGCGTGCCGCCGATCAGGTTGCCGGAGCTGGTCGCGCCGACGATCAGGCCGTAGCTGTTGGCGGCGGAGTTGCCGGCAGGATCCACGCCGAGGTAGTTGTTCTGGATCGTGTTGTTGCTGGAGACAATGTTGATGCCGATGCCGCCGTTGGCGAAGTGCGTGACGGCGAGCCCTTTGACGGTGCTGCCGTCGCTCCCGGCCCCGAGGTCGAGACCGGTGCTCGCCGCCGGCAGGCCCTGGCCGTCGATCACCACCATGGGCTTGCCGGCATAGTCGGACTGGGTGGTGGCATCGATCGTCACGCTGTCGACGATCGATGGCAGCGCGCCTGCGCCGTTGAGCACGATGATGTGCGGCGTGCCGGTGGGCGTGATGTTGAAGTCGATCGTGTCGTGGCCGGGGTTGGTATTGGCGTCGCTGATCGCCTGGGCAAGCGAGCCGGCGCCACTGGCATTGGTATTGGTCACCGTGTAGGTGGCCAGCACGCCTTGCCAGTCCTGCGCGGCAGCGAGCGCCAGGGGATGCACATCGAGCGAGCCGACTTCACGCTCCAGCACCCAGTTGCCGCCGAGCGCGGCGCTGCCCGTGAGGTCGGTGCTGGCCGCCACATCGGCGCCGCTGAGCGTCGCCAGGGTCTGGGTCCAGGCCAGGCCCTCGCTGCCGGCGCCGGTATCGCAGCCATAGACGAGGATGTCGCCGCCCTGGCGCAGCGCCTGGCCCCATTGCCCGAGATCGGCGCTGTGGGCGAGCAGGCTGGCACGATCGATCACGCTGCCACCCAGGGTGATCTGGCCGGATTCGCCGTGGCCGATCAGGTGCAGGGCCCCGACATCGTGGCGTCCGTCGAGGATCGCGTCGATCTGTGCAAAGGCGTCCTGTCCGGCCGCCAAGGTGTGGACCTCCAGCGCGCGTCCCGGCTGGCTCGCCTGCAGCGCAGCAATGAGTCCGTCCGCGTCGTCTACATGCGCATCGATGAACACGATCTCGCTGGCCGCGGCGCCTCCCGGGAAGTCCTGTACGGGAGCATCCAGGTCGGGCTGCGCGAGATCGACCGCGGCCCCCAGGTGCAGCCCCATCAGCGCCGGATGGTCGGCGGCGAAGAGGATGCGCGGTTCGATGCGCTCCACCCAGAAACCGATGCCCGGCACGCCCGCCATCTCAGTCGCCCTGGGCCTGGCGGGCCAGCGTGGTACTGGATTTGAGCGTTGCCCGCGGAGCCGTTTGGGTGCCCTGCTGTTGTGGTGCGCCCGATGCCGGCTCGAAGCTCAGTTGGCAGCGACCGCCGGGCACCAGTGCGCGGTCCCGGTTGGGCAAACGCAGCGTTGCCGCGAACATGCCGGAAGGCGTGTCGAGCATCGGGTCCACGCGATACACGGTGGCCGCAACGCCTTCGCGCGCCCCCACCGGCAGCACTGTGGCCACCTGGTCGCGGCGCACGCTGCCGAAAAGGGTGCCCGGCAGCAACACGCTGACATCCAGCGTATCCAGTTGCCCGATGCGCACCAGGGGACGTTCTTCCACCCGTTCGCCGGCGCGCACGCGCACGTCCAGCACCACCCCGTCCACCGGGCTGAGCACCGTGCGGTTGCGCAACTGGGCGCGCGCGTAGGCGAGCTCTTCGCGCGCGACCCGTTGCTGTTCGCGCGCCTGCTCGTAGTGCTGGCGCGCCACCGCGAACTCCGCTTCGGCTGTATCGCGCGCCTGTTCGGCCATGAACTTCTGCGCCACCAGCGCCTCGTTCCGATGCAGCTTGCGTTCGGCCAGATCCAGGCTGAGCTTGCTCGCACGGACGTCGGCATCGGATGCCGCCTTGACCTCGGCCAGGCGCACGGCGGCCTGTTCGCTGCCGGCCACCAGCTGGACCAGCACTTCGCCGCGCCGGACCTGGTCGCCGCGCCCCACCTGCACGCGTTCAACCAGCCCGATTACCGGGCTGCCGACTTCGGCCATTTCGCTGGGCTGGATGATGCAGTCATAGCGTTGCGATGAACCCGCTGCGGCGGTCGCAACGAGTCCCAGTCCCAGCAGTCCGCCTGCCAGGTTTCTGCTCCAACTCACGGGCTTCCCCTGTTTTTCATTCACCTCACCGGGTTAACGGCGGAGGGAGCGAAGCTGAAGCGAGCGCGGCCCTGACTTTGCAAGAAACCACAATGTGGGCACCGGCGCGCGGCCGGAGATTCCCGCCCGCCGCGCAGACGTCTTCAGTACTGGCTTTGCCCCTCTTGCCAGCGGCGCCGCAAGGCCTGCCAGGCGCGGTGCAGCAACGGCCTGGGCTGTAGCCTCAGCATGACCTCCGCTCCCTGCCCCTGCAGTAGCGGCAGGCCCGGGCAGCTCGCCTCCACCTGGAACAAGGGCTGCAAGGGAATGGCAGCGTCCGGGTGTGTCGGGTCGGTCGCAAACGGGCCGCCATTGCGCTGGTCCAGGCGCTCGGAAGGCAGACGCTCGACCGCCTGCGGCGTGAAGCGCAGCGCGCTGACCGGCAAGGCGGCCTGGCCTGCGTCGAGCTGGATGCGCACGCTGCCGGGCTCGCGCGACCATTCGCTGAGCACCTCGGCCGGCAGCAGGAACAGCACACGGGGCACCGTGCCCGGCTGCTCGACCCAGCCCAGCAACTCACCCCGGCGGACCCAGCGGCCGGGCCAGTCGGCATCGCCCCACAGGCGGATGGTGCCCGCCTGCGGCGCGCTCACGCCGAGGGCCGCCTCCGCCTGCGTCGCGCGCGCCAACTCCTGCTCGGCCTGTTCGCGCGCCACGCGCTGCGCGGCGGCCAGCGAGGCCTGGCCCTGGAGCGCGGCCATTTCGCGCGAACGGGCCCGCGTCAGTGCCTGCTCGGCGCGCTCACGTTCCAGCGCAAGCCCGGGATTGGCGAGCTGGACCAGCAGCTCGCCCGCCTTGACCGGGCTGCCGTCGCGCACGGGCTGTGCGGCCACCAGGCCGGACTGTCCTGCGCGCAACAGCACCTGTTCGGGAAGACTCACCACCCCCAGCGTGTCGAAGCCCTGCGGCAAGGGCGCCAGGGCGAGCGCGGCCACCAGCAAGAGTGGCAGGAGCGCCCAGCCCGCGCGGGCGCGCAGCCGCACGCCGGCGTAGCGCGGGCGGCTCCCGAAGCCGCGCCAGACACGCCACCACCCGCGCGCAGCGCCGGCGAGCAGGAGCAGGCCGAATGCGGCTGCCAGTCCGGGCCAGCGCCCGGCCAGCACGAAGATCATGGAGCCGAGCAGGACGGCGCGGTACAGGGGATTGGCGATCGCATAGGCGACCAGCCAGGGCGTTTCGCCGCGGGCCGCCGGCACGGCGCGCTCGGGCGCAAGCCCGAGCAGCAGCCGCTCCAGCCACTGGCCGCGCAGACGCTGGGCGCGGCTGGCGAGATTGGGCAGGTCCAGGAGGTCGGAAAACAGGTAGTAGCCGTCGTAGCGCAGCAGGGGATTGCCGTTCACCAGCAGGGTGCTGACACCGCCGATCAGCATTACCGCGAGGCAGGCCTCGCGTAGCCAACCTTCCGGCAGCAGCAGCCAGCCGAAAAGCGCGAACGCCGCCCAGCCGAGTTCGCAGGCGATGCCGGCCGCAGCCACAAGGGCGCGGTGGCGACGCGAAGCGAAACGGGCGCTGTCCGAGGCATCCAGATGCGGCACGGGTGTCAGCACGATGAGACTCAGGCCCAGTTTTCCCGGCCGGCCGCCCAGATGCCGCAGCATGAGCCCGTGGGCAAGTTCGTGCGTGAGCTTGAGCAGCGGGTAGACAAGCCAGGTCAGCAGCAGGAAGCCGCGCTCGCCGGTCTTGAGCCGCGCGTAATCGGCGAGTTCCGAAGCGTGGCGCAGGGCCAGCAGTGCCGCGCCCAGCACCAGCAAGGCCCAGAAACCCGCCGCCACGCGCCCCCAGAAAGGCTGCAAGCGACGGTAGAGCCGATCCACCGGCGGCCCGGCATCGAACAGCGGGAACTGCAGGAACAGCGGATTGCGGCGCATGGCGGAGGCCCGCGGGGCTGGCCGCGGACTCGCGAACAGTTCGTTGACGGCGTCATCGCCCCAACGCTCGACGAGATCGTGACTGCGCAGCAGGCCCAGCAGCTCGACCACCTCCTCGGAGGTCAAGCTGTGGCCCTGGCTGATGCGGGGCGCTTCTTCTGCCACCAGTTGCGCAATCCGCGCCACGCTGGACTGGCCGTCGAGGCGTGCGACGAAACGATAGGCCAGCGCGGACAGGCGCAGGCTGTGCCCGCTGGCCGGATCGTGCAGCACGTATTCGGCCTGGCCGCGATGCGGCTGGGCGCTGACCTGCAGGCGCGGCCGCAGGCGCGGGCTGAGCCCGGCGAATCGAGCCCAGTCCGGAGCCCAGTCCGGAGCCCCGATCAGGACCCGGTCCGCGCTCATCCGCCCACTCCCGAACGCCACCACAGGCGGCGGGCCTCGCGACGCACGCCATCCCAGAGCAACCAGGCACCGCTGCGGTGTTCGAGTTCGATGACGACGGCAACACCCTGCCCTGGCTTGAGCGCTGGCGCGACACCGGGAATGCGCGCTTCGACCTCCACGCGGTTGCGGCCTTCCACCACGCGCGCCAGCGGCGCCACCCGCGACACCTGCAGGGGATGACGCTCGCCCGGCGTGGCGCTGGGCCGCAGCTCGCCCGTCTGGCCGGCATGGAGCAGGCGGGCTTCGTCTTCATCCACGTCGAAGAGCACGCGATAGCTGCCCGGCGGCGCGATGCGCATCAGCGTCTCCCCTTCCGTGACGGGGGTGCCAACCGACCGGTCGAGATCACCGCTGACCACCACGCCGTCGATCGGCGCCTGCAGGCTCGCCTGCGCCAGATGCAGCCTGGCGAGTTCGGCCTGCGCGCGGGCTTCCTGCAGTTCGCCCTGCACGGCCGCGGCCTCGGTCACTTCGCGCTGGGACATGGCCTGCAGGTAGCGTGTCTCGTGGCGGCTGAGCTCGGCCTCCCAGCGCGCCAGCTCCTGGCGCAGGCTCTGGTCATCCAGTCGCGCCACCACCTGGCCCGCCTTGACCGCGTCACCCGGCCGCACGCGCACCTCTGCGAGGTAGCCGGCCTGCGTGCTGACCACCACGCGCTCGGTACTGCCGGCGAGCCGGCCTGCCTCATGCAGGCGATGCGGCCAGGGCCAGGCCAGCGCGAGCAGCGCCAGTGCTGCCCCCGCCACCCAGGCAAGCGGCTTGCGCCCGCGCGGGAGGACGGGCCGGCGGGCCCTGTGCTGGGCGGGCATGGCCAAGCCCTGCGACAAGGCCAGCAGGACCCACTCGGCTTCTTCGGGCTGCGGCAGGGGTCCGTCTCCCAGGCTCAGCAAGGCGGCGGAAGGCTGGCCGGCGCGACCGCTGATCCAGGCGCTGCAGGCGGCCTGGCCGGCTTGCGCGGCGAGTTGCTGGAGGGCCTGGGTGGGCTGCGTCTGGGTGGGTATGGCTGGCCACACCGCCGCGGAGTGGCCGGGCCAACCCGGGGCCAGGCTGTCCCAGCACAGCAGCATGCTGTCGCGCAGGCCGGGGAGGCGCTGGGGTTCTGAACACACGCAGGCGAGATCGCCGGTGGCAGTGCGCCACACCAGGCCGAGTACCGCCTGCTGCCAGTGCTGTGCGCAGCGCTGCAGCACGGCGGGCAGCGTGTCGACATCCAGGGTGAGGGGCAGTTGTTGCGCCAGTTCGCCGCAGAAGGCGCCCGTGGCGCGCGTCTCGGGCAATTCGGCCAGCCATAGCCTGAGCCAGGCGGAGGCGCTGTGCGCGTAGGCGGCGACCACTGCGACCTCGGCCTGCGCGCTGGCCGGCAGCATCAACACCAGTGTCGCGCGCAGATCGCCGCGGGAAAGCGGGAGCCCCACCAGCAGGCGCGGCAAACCGTCCTCACCCGGGCGCAGCTGTTGGCGTGCGCTGGTATCGGTGTCCTGGATCTCGCCGGCAAAACTCACGACAAGGGCGGGGGCCGCAGCGCCCGCGGCGCTCCAGTCGGCCGCCCAGGCCTGCCCCTCCAGGCGCAGGGACAGCCGGGCATGTTCAAGGCCCCGGCTGGAAAGGTTGCGGCTGACTTCGTTGAGCCAGCGTCGTGCCCGGGCTTGCGTCTGGCGCTCGCTGATCGGCATGGAGAGTCCTGGGTCCGGCTACGCAATCCGGCGCAGGATAGCGCGGAGCCCGGCGCGCCCGTGCGTCGATCGGGCAAAGCCTTGTGTCATGGCTTGCCGATCAGGTAAAGCCTTGTGTCATGACCCGGCGCCCGCGCCCCCGCCGCTGCATGGCGGCGGGGCATCGGATGCTCAACCCGCCAGGCGCGGGTTCCTGTCGAAGCCGTGCTGGTGCCAGTAGGGATACGCCTTGGTGGTCGCGCTGGCCGCGTCGAGGCGCGCGATCTGCTCGGCGCTCAGGCTCCAGCCGACCGCCCCGAGGTTCTGCAGGAGCTGCTCCTCGTTGCGTGCACCGATGATCACGTTCGACACCGTGGGCCGTTGCAGCACCCAGTTCAGCGCGATCTGCGGCACGGTCTTGCCGGTTTCCTTCGCAATCTCGTCGATCGCGTCCACCACGCGGTAGAGGTATTCCTGCGGCACCGGCGGGCCCTGGTCGGCGGTCACATGCAGGCGGCTGGTCTCCGGCATGGGAACGCCGCGGCGCAGCTTGCCGGTGAGGCGGCCCCAGCCCAGCGGACTCCACACCACCGCGCCCACGCCCTGGTCTGCCGCAAGGGGCATCAGCTCCCATTCGTAGTCGCGGCCGACCAGCGAGTAGTAGGCCTGGTGCGCGACATGACGCGCATAGCCGTAGCGATCCGACACCGCGAGCGACTTCATCAGGTGCCAGCCGGAGAAGTTGGAGCAGCCGATGTAGCGGATCTTGCCCGCGGTCACCAGGTCGTCGAGCGTGCGCAGGGTCTCTTCGACCGGCGCGACGGCGTCGAAAGCGTGCAACTGGTAAAGGTCGATGTAGTCCGTGCCCAGACGCTTGAGCGAGGCATCCACCGCGCGGATCAGGTGATGACGCGACGAGCCCACCTCGTTGGCACCCGCACCCATCGAGAAGGTGCCCTTGGTCGAGATCAGCACCTTGTCGCGGCGCCCCGCGATCGCCTTGCCCAGGATCTCTTCCGCCAGGCCGTTGGAATACACATCAGCCGAATCGAACATCGAGAGCCCGTGCTCCAGGCAGATGTCGACGAGGCGTGTCGCCTCCCGCACGCCGCTCTCGCCCCAGGCCTTGAAGAACTCGTTGCCGCCACCGAAGGTGCCGGTGCCCAGGCTCAGTACGGGCACCTTGAGACCCGACCTGCCCAATTGCCGGAATTCCATATCCACGTCTCCTCAGTTCTCAGTCGAAACCATCGCACCACCAGACCGCGAATCCTGCGCTCCGTTCGCGGGATCGCGCCGGCAATCGAGCGCCGGACGCGTCACGACGACGTCCCAGCCAGCCCCTGAACGCCCCACGAAACGGCCGTCCCCGATCATGAACGAGAACGCCTCCGGGCTCATGGACGAAACGGATACGGACCCAACCTGCACCGCCACGGGGCAGCTCGCGCACCGCGCCGGTGCTGGCTCTGGAGGCTACGCAACCCCTACGCAATCTGACGTATTCCTCGAAATCGGGGCAAACGCGAAAGTGGCACCGCAGCCTCCCCTACCTACTTGTCGTCACCCGTTCAGACCCGAGGAAAACAAACATGCAACGTCGCCACTTCGTGAAGGCCCTGACGCTCTCGGCCTCCATCGCCGCCATCGGCCTGACCGCCACTTCGGCCTACGCCGCGGACACCATCAAGGTCGGCATCCTGCACTCGCTCTCCGGCACCATGGCCATCTCGGAGACGGCGCTCAAGGAAACCGCGCTGATGACCATCGCCGAGATCAACGCCAAGGGCGGCGTGATGGGCAAGCAGCTCGAACCGGTGGTGGTGGACCCCGCCTCGAACTGGCCGCTCTTCGCGGAAAAGGCACGTCAGCTGATCTCCAAGGACAAGGTCGCCGTGGTCTTCGGCTGCTGGACCTCGGTCTCGCGCAAGTCGGTGAACCCGGTCTTCAAGGAACTCAACGGCCTGCTGTTCTACCCGGTGCAGTACGAAGGTGAAGAACTCGAGAAGAACGTGTTCTACACGGGTGCCGCGCCCAACCAGCAAGCCATCCCGGCCGTCGAATACCTGATGAGCAAGGACGGCGGCGAAGCCAAGCGCTTCGTGCTGCTGGGAACCGACTACGTGTATCCGCGCACCACCAACAAGATCCTGCGCGCCTTCCTCAAGAGCAAGGGCGTTGCCGAGGCGGACATCATGGAGGAGTACACCCCCTTCGGGCACTCCGACTACCAGACCATCATCGCCAAGATCAAGAAGTTCGCTTCCGAGGGCAAGAAGACCGCCGTGGTGTCCACCATCAACGGCGACTCCAACGTGCCCTTCTACAAGGAACTGGGCAATGCCGGCCTGAAGGCGACCGACGTGCCGGTGGTGGCCTTCTCGGTGGGTGAAGAAGAACTGCGCGGCGTTGATACCAAGCCGCTGGTCGGCCACCTCGCCGCCTGGAACTACTTCGAATCGATCAAGAACCCGACCAACGCCGCGTTCATCAAGGCCTACCAGGACTGGGCCAAGAAGAACAACCTGCCCAAGGCCGACACCGTGGTGACCAATGACCCGATGGAAGCCACCTACATCGGCATCCACATGTGGGCGCAAGCGGTCGAGAAGGCCAAGTCCACCGACACCGACAAGGTCATCGCGGCCGTCGGCGGCCAGAAGTTCAAGGCGCCGTCCGGCTTCACGGTCGAGATGGATGCGAAGAACCACCACCTGCACAAGCCGGTGTTCATCGGCGAAGTGAAGGCCGACGGCCAGTTCAACGTGGTCTGGAAAACCAAGGGCCCGATCAAGGCCCAACCCTGGAGCCCGTACATCGAAGGCAACGACAAGAAGAAGGACGAGCCCGACACCAAGTAATCCCGCGATCTCTCCTCCTCTGTCTCCCTCGGGCCGGCCCCTGGCCGGCCCGTTTTTTCGGGGCCTCCCCATGAAGAACTGGCTCATCCTCTGCGTGGCCCTGCTGTTCGCGACGCTCGCCCATGCAGCCGATCCGGACATCGCCCAGCAACTGAACAGCGACGATTCCGACGAGAAGATCGCCGCCATCCAGGCCCTGGTGAAGCGTGGCGACGACAACGCACGGCTGACCCTGCGCGCGCTCGCCGAGGAAGCGCTCTACACCGACGGCACCCGCCTCTTCCGCCTCGATGGCGAGAAGGCGATCGACACGCTGACTGGCGCGGCGCTGGAGCCCGCACCGGAAACCACCGACACCATCACGATCAACAACCGCGTGCGCCGCGAACTCGACGCCGCGGTCGCCTCGCTGCGCCTCTTCGCCCCCGAGCGCGACAAGCGCCTGGCCGCCGCGCGCGAACTGCGCGAAACCGCGAGCCTCGCCATGCTGCCGCTGCTCGACAAGGCACTGGCCGCTGAAAAGGACCCCGCGGTGCGCGCCGCACTGACCCTCGCCCATGCCCGCGCCGGCCTGCAGAGCGAAGACGCCGCCGTCCGCCGCGAAGCCGCCACCGAACTCGGCGCCTCCGCCGATGCCAACGTCAAACCCTTGCTCGCCGCACTGCTTGCCAAGAAGGGCGACGCCTTCGCCGAAGCCGACGCCAGCGTACGTGAAGCCGCGGCCGCCTCGCTCGCCACCCTCGAATCGCGCGTGGCCCGGGCCGAGGCGGTCGGCCGCGTGTTCTCCGGCATCTCGCTCGGCTCCATCCTGCTGCTCGCCGCGCTGGGCCTCGCGATCACCTACGGCGTCATGGGCGTGATCAACATGGCCCACGGCGAACTGCTGATGATCGGCGCCTACAGCACCTACGCGATGCAGACGGTCTTCCGCCGCTACCTGCCCGAGTTCGTCGACTACTACGTCATCGCCGCGATCCCGGTCGCCTTCTTCGCCGCCGCGCTGGTCGGCGTCGCGATGGAACGCCTCGTGATCCGCCACCTCTACGGCCGCGCACTCGAAACCCTGCTCGCCACCTGGGGCCTCTCGCTGGTCCTGATCCAGGCCTCGCGCGTGATCTTCGGCTCGCAGAACGTCGAAGTCGCCAACCCTGCCTGGATGTCCGGCGGCATCGAGCTCTGGGGCGGCGTCCAGCTCCCGCTCAACCGCATTTACATCATCGCCTTCGCCGCCTTCGTGCTGGTGCTCGTGTGGCTGATGATGCAGAAGACGCGCCTCGGGATGTTCGTCCGCGCTGTGACACAGAACCGCTCCATGGCCGGCTGCGTGGGCGTGCCCACCGGCCGCATCGACACGCTGGCCTTCGCCATCGGCGCCGGCATCGCAGGCCTGGGCGGCGTGGCCCTCTCGCAGATCGCCAACGTCGGGCCGGACATGGGCCAGGGCTACATCGTGGATTCGTTCATGGTCGTCGTGCTGGGCGGCGTCGGGCAGCTTGCTGGTGCGGTGTGGGCAGCGCTCGGACTGGGCATCGTCTCCAAGTTCCTGGAGGGATGGACCGGCGCGGTGATCGCCAAGATCCTGGTGCTGGTGTTCATCATCGTGTTCATCCAGAAGCGGCCGCAGGGGCTGTTTGCGATCAAGGGGCGCTTTGTTGAAAGCTGACGCTCTCGTGCTCTCGATCTGCCGCGACGTCTTCGCCTCTGAACGCCCGCGTGAGATTCACGCGCGCTTCGGCCGGGGTTCCGCCCCGGCGGGCGGGTTACTTTCTTTGCTCGCGCGAAAGAAAGTAACCAAAGAAAGCGCGCCCCGCTGCGTCGCCGCGCTGCGCGCGGTCCCCTGCGCTACTCGGTCTGCCAGGATGGCTGCGCAACTCGCCCTTTTGGCGCTGCGCGCCAACGGAGCTCGGACAGTGCTCGCCAGCGCGCTTCGCGCGCAACCTGGCAGCCCTGCGTTGCTCGGCGACACAGAGGGGAATGAACGGCGTCTCCGCTCGGCCCCTGAGAACAGCAAACCTGCTCTCGCTCCTGCGCGGTTCCGCGGAGACGCATTTGACTCACCCTCCCCTCTGACCGCGCCGAGCAGCGCAGCAAGACCGGGCTGCGCGCATAGCGCGCTGGCGAGCACTGTCCGAGCTCCGTTTGTTCGCGCGGCTTCTTGCGCGAACAAAAAGGGCGAGTTGCGCAGCCACCCGGTCTTGCGAGCAGCGCAGGGCACCACGCGCAGCGTGGCGCAGTCAGCGGGGTCGCCTTTCTTTGCCTACTTTCTTTGGCGAAGCAAAGAAAGTAGGTCGCCCGCCGGGGGCGAGACCCCGGCCAACTCACGACTGAGCGAGCAACTCGCACAAACGCAGACGCCACGCGGCGTCCTCCAAGCCGATTCCAAAGCAAGCGAGTTCCCATCATGAGAACCCCCTTCACTGTTCGCCTCATCAACGCCATGCCCCGCTGGGGCTGGGCCGCGCTTGCCGCCTTCGCGATCTTCGCCTGGGTACTCGTGCCCATCGCACACCTGGCGATCCCCGAGAGCAGCCCTTTCCATCTCTCAGCCTATTTCGTAACGCTCGTCGGCAAGATCCTCTGCTACGCGGTGGTCGCGGTGGCGATGGACCTGATCTGGGGCTACGCCGGCATCCTCTCGCTCGGCCACGGCGTGTTCTTCGCGCTCGGCGGATACGCCTTCGGCATGTACCTGATGCGTGGCATCGGGCGCGACGGCAGCTACCACTCCGACCTGCCCGACTTCATGGTCTTCCTCGACTGGAAGGAGATGCCCTGGTTCTGGTGGAACTCGGATTCTTTCCTGTGGACCGTATTCCTGGTGATCGCGGTGCCGGCGGTGCTGGCCTGGGTGTTCGGTTACTTCGCCTTCCGCTCGCGCATCAAGGGCGTGTATTTCTCGATCATCACGCAGGCACTGACCTTCGCGACGATGCTGCTCTTCTTCCGCAATGAGACGGGCTTCGGTGGCAACAACGGCTTCACGGACTTCAAGCGTATCCTCGGTTACTCGATCACCTCGCCCACCACGCGCCTCGTGCTCTTCGGCCTCTCGGCGCTGCTGCTGATCGGCACACTGATCCTCGGCCGGTATCTGGTGACCTCGAAGTTCGGCAAGGTGCTCACCGCGATCCGCGATGCGGAGTCGCGCGTGATGTTCATCGGCTACAACCCGCTGCACTACAAGCTCACGATCTGGACGCTCTCGGCCGTGCTCTGCGCGCTGGCCGGCGCGCTCTACGTGCCGCAGGTGGGCATCATCAACCCGAGCGAGATGTCGCCCGCGCAGTCGATCGAGATCGCGATCTGGGTCGCGGTGGGCGGACGCGGCACGCTGATCGGCCCGATCTTCGGCGCCGGCATCGTGAACCTTGCCAAGAGCTGGTTCACGGTGAGCTTCCCCGAATACTGGCTCTTCTTCCTCGGCTTCATCTTCATCGCCGTGACCCTGTGGCTGCCGGATGGCGTGGTCGGTCTCTGGAAGAAGCTGCGCGAACGCCGCACCATCGCCACCGCACAAGGAGCCGCCGCATGATGCGCGAGGAACCCGCAGTCAAGGACATCGTCACCGCCGTGGAAGACCAACGCCCGAGCGCCGACGCGGCTCGCCCCGTGGGCCTGGAACGCCTCGTCGTCGAAGGCCAGCTCGACACCAGCCACAACGTCATCCTGTATCTGGACGACATCACGGTCAGCTTCGACGGCTTCCGCGCACTCAACAAGCTCACTCTCGCGGTGGATGTGGGCGAACTGCGCTGCATCATCGGGCCCAACGGCGCGGGCAAGACCACGATGATGGATGTCATCACCGGCAAGACGCGGCCTGATTCCGGCACCGCCTTCTTCGGCACCACGCTGGATCTGACCCGCATGACCGAGCCGCAGATCGCGCACGCAGGCATCGGCCGCAAGTTCCAGAAGCCGACGATCTTCGAGCACCACACCGTATTCGAGAATCTCGAGCTCGCGATGAAGACCGACAAGCGCGTACGCCGCTCGATCTTCGCGAGCCTCGACTCCGCCGAGCGCGACCGTATCGCCGCCACGCTGGAGCGCATCCGTCTCAATGGCAGCGCGGACCGCGAGGCGGGGCTGCTCTCGCACGGCCAGAAACAGTGGCTGGAGATCGGCATGCTCCTGATGCAGGAACCGCGGCTGCTGCTGCTCGACGAACCGGTCGCCGGCATGACCGACGACGAAACCGAACGCACCGCCGAACTCTTCGTCTCGCTCGCCGGCGAACACTCGCTGGTGGTGGTCGAGCACGACATGGCCTTCGTCAAGGCGCTGGGCGGCAAGGTCACCGTGCTGCATGAAGGCAGCGTGCTAGCCGAAGGCGATCTGGAAACCGTGCAGGCCGATCCGCGCGTGATCGAGGTCTACCTGGGCCGCTGAGCCCGGGCCGCTGCAACAGGGAGAAACAAGATGCTCAAAGTCGAGAACCTCAACCAGTACTACGGCGGCAGCCACATCCTGCGCGGCCTCTCCTTCGACGTGCCGATGGGCAAGGTCACCACGCTGCTGGGCCGCAACGGTGTCGGCAAGACCACGCTGCTCAAGACCCTGATGGGACTCGTGCCCGCCAAGGCCGGCAGCATCCACTTCGGCGAACAGGACATCACCCGCGCGCCCTCGCATGCCCGCGTGCGCGCTGGCATCGGCTTCGTGCCGCAGGGCCGCGAGATCTTCCCGCGCCTCACCGTGGCCGAGAACCTCGAGATGGGCCTCGCGACCCGTCCCGCCTCAACAGAAGTACCGGCGCGCATCTTCGAGATGTTCCCGGTCCTGAAGCAGATGATGCGCCGCCGCGGCGGCGACCTCTCCGGTGGCCAGCAGCAACAGCTCGCCATCGGCCGCGCGCTCGCCCCGGGACCGAAGCTCCTGATCCTCGACGAACCCACCGAAGGCATCCAGCCCTCGATCATCAAGGACATCGAACGCGCCATCCGCGCACTGGCCTCCTCCGGCGAAATGGCGATCCTGCTGGTCGAGCAGTACTACGACTTCGCCCGCTCGCTGGCAGATCACTACCTCGTGATGGAACGGGGAGAGATCGTGATGCGCGGAGAGGGCGCGAACATGGATGCGGATGGAGTGAGGGAGCGCCTGGCGGTTTGAACCGGTCAGGGTCGAACTGCCGGCCCTGTTTGCCCTTGGTGCCGCCGCACCCGCGAATCCTTCCGGCAACCGCACCGGAGCCCCGGCGCAGGGCGCACGCGCACACGCCCTGCTCCGCCCCCTAACCCGTCTCGCGTCGTATCCGGCATTCTGTTCCGTCCCCCGGATGCAAGCGTGCGTGGGTTGCACCTCGTCCCGACCGCGGCACACGTACGACTACGCAGCAAGCCCCCTCCGCTGTCCAGCAAAGAGGCGCCCGACGCCCACGGGTATCCGCATGCAGCCCATCCTCAGTCCCGCGGAGGGCCTGCACCGTTTTCCGAGAACCTCTCCCCGATATCCGCGTCACACCTCCAACGCTACCCAGGGCGTGATAGCCGTAGCCAATACACTGCATAGCATTTGCAGGGGTGGTGTCGCGCCCCGCGACGGTGCTAAGGTTGCTCCAGAGTGTCGCGTTAGCAGGAGTCTCACATGCTGCAGCTTGTGGCGGCCGCGCTTCCAGGCCGGGTACTCGAAAAACGTCTCGACGATTACATCCAGCGCCTGCGAGAGAAGGTGTCGCTACCTCTCGCGCTGCAGCTCTGGAACGGGCGCGAATTCTCTTTCTCTACCCATCCGACGGTGAAGCTGCGATTCACCAGTCCCGGCTCCCTGACGCACTTGATGCATCCCAGCCTGGATGGGCTCGGCGAGGCCTATGTCGAAGGCGACATCGATGTGGAAGGGCCGATCTCCGAGGTCATGCGCGTCGCGACCGAGCTCTCGGCCAGCGGCGGGGAGCTGGCCGATCGTCCGGCGATCAAGCGCGGGCGACATTCGCGTGAGCTCGACTCCGAATCCATCGGCTACCACTACGACGTCTCCAACGACTTCTACAGTCGCTGGCTGGACGAGCGGATGGTCTATTCCTGCGCCTACTTCCACAGCGAGAGCGACTCGCTGGAGGCCGCGCAGCTGCAGAAGATCGATCACATCCTCAACAAGATCCAGCTGAAGCCCGGCGAACGCCTGCTCGACATCGGCTGCGGCTGGGGGGCGCTCGTGCTGCGCGCGGCGCAGAAATACGGTGCGCGCTGCGTGGGCATCACCCTGTCGCAGAACCAGTATGAGCTGGCGCGCCAGCGCGTGGCTGCCGCGGGCCTGGAGGACCGGATCGAGATCCGCATCCAGGACTATCGCGATGTCGAGGGCCCCTTCGACAAGATCACCTCGGTGGGGATGTTCGAGCATGTGGGCCTGTCGAACCTGCGCGCCTATTTCGCTCGCATCCGTGAGCTGCTCGCGGACGGCGGCGTGGCGATGAACCACGGCATCACCTCTACCGATCCGGACTCGGGCGAGACGCCTTATGGCGGCGGCCGCTTCATCGACCGCTACGTCTTCCCCAATGGCGAACTGCCGCATATCGCGCTGACGCTCAAGGAGTTGTCCGCGGCCGGGCTCGAGGCGATGGATGTGGAGAACCTGCGCCTGCACTACGCGCTGACGCTGGAACACTGGACCCAGCGCTTCGAGGCGCATGCCGACGCGTTGCGCGAGATGGTGGGCGAGAAGCGCTTTCGCATCTGGCGCATCTATCTTGCAGGCTGCGCCTACGGCTTCCACCAGAACTGGATGGCGCTGCATCAGATCGTGGCCTGCAAGCCGCACGCGACCTTCAAGCAAACGCCGCTGCCGATGACGCGCGACTACATGTATCCGCGCTAGGCCTCGCCCCCTGCAACGACGCGGACTACTCAAACCAAACGGGAGGCCATGCCTCCCGTTTTCTTTTCCGCTTCCAGCCGACCTCAGCGATCCGCGCTCAGCCGTTGGCAATCGCTCGCCGCGCGGCGCTCACCCACTGCTGCTCCTCATCCACCGAGGAGGCGAAGCGCTTCGCGTGCTGGATCAGCTCATCGAACATTTGGGTTGCGGCCTGCTGCTGACCGAGGTCGAGCAGCAGTTCGCCATAGCGATAGCGCGCCTCCAGTCCGACGAACTCGGGCAGCAGCGCGCGGAAAGCGGCGATCGCCGCATCGGTCTCGCCGCGGCCGGCGAGCAGGCGTGCTTCGAAGAGACGCGTGTTCTGGTTGGCGGCATGCGCCGGACTCGCGATCTTGAGGCGGTCCAGTGCGCTGCGCGCGGCGTCCCAGCGCTCCAGGCCGAGAGCGGTGCGCGCCATGCCGGCGAGCAAGTTGGCGTCGGCGGCGAAGGGGCCGGTCGCCGCACTCTCATAAAGCGAGTAGGCCTCTTCGAACATCTGGTGCTCCTCGCATTCCCGCGCCAGCGCGATCTTGTTGTCCACGCTGCCGCAGATTGCCAACTCCTCCGCCCGCGCTTTGAGCGCGACATCGGGTTGCAGGACACGCACGATCTTGCGCGCGGTCTTGCGGGCGGAGCGGTGCTCTCGGGAATTCGGGAAGACTTCGACGAGGTAGTAGATCAGGCAACCCATGACCGGGAAGCCCATGATGATGAAGATCCACCAGTAGGGTCGTCCGGTCTTGAGCGCATGGAACGCGAACGAGAACTGCACGACCAGCAGCACCGCGCCGAGCAAAGGCATTCTTTCTCCCTGGATCCGTTTTGTGCGGCCGTATGCGGCCTTGTGCGCGGGATTCTCGCGCAGGCCGTCGGGATATTCCAGAACGCCGGCATTTTGTCAGACAAGCGGCGTTTGGTTGGCCAGCGGCGCGCTCGGTGGTTGGGGGCGCCTGGCAGCCTCCCCAGGACCAGACAGGGTGATGGTCCGGAGCCGCAGACGCCGTGGCCGCGACAGGCCCACCGAGGCGAACCGCCTTGCGCCAGGGCATGAGGGGGAAAGAAACAGCGCCCCCGGCAGCATGCCTCCGGGGGCGCGAGACCCGGCCTTAACGGGGGGTAGGAGGCCGGAGAGCGGAGACAGAATGCTGGTGACGCAGGGCCAGGAGGCCCAGGAAACGTCGCAGCAGCAGGAGGTGGGTGGGTCGCATGCTTCCCTCTGTCAGAGCGGTGCCCGGCAGGAGCACCGAGCAGTTCGCAGCGAAATCCGTGCCGAGCACCGCGCGACGACATCCTCCCGGCGTAGAAGCGCCTGCGCAGGGCTTCTGCGCAAAGTCGGGTTCGATCGTGCTTCCGGCCCAGTGCGGGACGGGCGACGCGCTCAGGACAACTTCCGCTCCAAAATCGTGCATAGCCCTTCGGCAAAGCATCACGACAGTGCATACCCTGCCGCCAGACTCCCGCCATAAGCATGAAAGCGCGAGGGCAGGCGCCGCGCTTGCCATGCAGGCAGTGGTGTCTTTGGGATATGGCACCGCTCTTGCTAAACCTCGACCATGAGAGGGGCAACGCATCGCCGCTGCTTCTTCAAGGGAAACTAGGGTTCCGATCGCCTGCAAGGCGGTGGCTGGTCCGAGAGTTTCCGGTCTTCACCGGCGCGAGCGCGCCCTCGAAGGCTCCACGGAGGGACAAAAGCCCGGGAGGATCGCTTGAAAGAGCGCCTCTCGTGCCCGTGAACCCTCACCGCCCAGGAGTCTTCGATGCGCCAGTTACCGATCCGTGCCGGGTCCCCCGCCGCTGCGTTCCCCGCATTCTTCGCCCGCCTCCGCCATATTCCACGTCGCGCGGGCCAACTGGTCGCAAGCCTCGCGGTGGCCATGGGTGCCTTCACGGCAGCCCCGGCGCAAGCCGAAGTGAAGGTCGGCGTTTCCGACTGGCCGGGCTGGGTGGCCTGGTACGTGGCCGAGCAGAAAGGCTTCTTCAAAAAGTACGGCGCGGACGTGAAGCTGGTCTGGTTCGCCAACTACACCGACTCGATCTCAGCGCTGTCCTCCGGCCAGCTCGACGCCAACTCGCAGACCTGGTCCGACACCCTGGGGCCCCTCGCCAAGGGCCTGCCGCTCAAGGTCGTGCTGGCCAACGACAACTCCGCGGGCAACGACGCGGTGATGGTGAGCCCCAAGATCAAGAGCTTCGCGGATCTGAAGGGCAAGACCGTCGCGCTCGAGCAGTTCTCCATCTCGCACTTCGTCCTCGCCACCGCGCTCGCCAAGAACGGCATGACGCAAAAGGACGTGAAGGTGGTGAACCTCGCCGCCGGCGACGCCGCTGCCGCCTTCCTCTCCGGCCGAGTGGACGCCGCCGTGGTGTGGAACCCCTGGATCCACCAGATCGAATCCAGCGGCAAGGGCCGCGCGCTCTTCACCTCCAAGGACATGCCGGGCCTGGTGCCCGACCTGCTGGTCGCGCAGGAGAAGTCGCTCAAGGCCAAGCGCAAGGACTTCGTCGGCATGACGAAGGCCTGGTACGACACCGAGAAGTTCATCCGCGAACAGCCGGATGAGGCAGTGAAGATCATGTCCAAGGTCGTCGGTCTCAAGCCCGAGGACTACAAGGTCTTCCTGCCCGGCACCCGCTTCTTCGACCAGAAGGCCAACCTCGATGCGCTGGGCGCGGCCACCAGCCCGACCTCGCTGCTCGCCGTCGGCCCGACCATCGCCAAGTTCCTGGCCGAGAACAAGCTGATCGAAGGCAAGCCGGACTTCGCCAAGGGTGTAGACGCCACGGTCGCGCAGGAAGCGGCGAAGTAGGTCGCGCGCCGAGCCATACAACGACACGGTCCGCGCACGTGCGCGGACCCCGCAGCCTCGCCCTCGGGACGCCCCGCATGAAAGCCTTCGTCGCTACCTCCGCCCCCGTCCGCAAGCCGCCGCTCTGGCGCGTGCGCGGCAGCATCACCCGCCGCCAGTACGGGCTGCTCGCCGCCGCCGGACTGATCGGCCCGCTGCTCCTCTGGTGGCTGATCGCCACTTACGGCGGCGTGGAGCGTGTATTTCTCCCCGCCCCGCAGGACGTGGTCACCCGCATCGCTACCTGGTGGAGCGAGGACAACCTCGCGGGCGACATCGGCATCAGCGTCTATCGCGTGGTCGCGGGATGGGCGCTATCAGCCCTGATCGCCCTGCCGCTGGGCCTGATGATCGGCAGCTACCGTCCGGTGCAGGCCCTGCTCGAACCGCTCACCGACTTCATCCGCTACATGCCCGCTGTCGCTTTCATCCCACTCTGCATGCTGTGGGTGGGCATCGATGAAGGCTCGAAGATCGCGATCATCTTCATCGGCACTTTCTTCCAGATGGTGCTGATGGTCGCCGAGGACGTACGCCGCGTGCCGATGGCGCAGATCGAGGCGGCGCAGACCATGGGTGCGACGCGCGCCGAACTGGTGGAAAAGGTGATCCTGCCCTCCGCCAAGCCGGCCCTGGTGGACACCTTGCGCGTGACCATGGGCTGGGCCTGGACCTATCTCGTGGTGGCCGAGCTGGTGGCCGCGAACTCGGGCCTGGGCTACGCCATCCTCAAGGCCCAGCGCTTCCTGCAAACCGACAAGATCTTCGCCGGGATCATCCTGATCGGCGCGATCGGCCTGGTGATCGACCAGTGCTTCCGCTTCGCACATCGGCGCGCCTTTCCCTGGCTTTACGGTCGTCATTGATCACGAGGCAACGATGAGCACCAAGATCCAGATCCGCAATGCGCACAAGGTGTTCGGCGAAGGCCGCCACGCGGTCAACGCGCTGCAGAACGCTAGCCTCGACATCGCGCAGAACGAGTTCATCACCTTCGTCGGCGCCTCCGGCTGCGGCAAGTCCACCCTGCTGCGGATGATCGGTGGCCTGGAGACGCTCACCTCCGGCAGCATCCAGATCGACGGCAAGGAGATCGCCGGCCCCGGTATCGACCGCGCCATGGTCTTCCAGCACTACGGCCTCTACCCCTGGCTCACCGTGCGCGAGAACATCCGCTTCTGCCGCCAGCTCAAGGCCTACCGCAAGGACCTTGACTCCGCTTCCGTCGAGGCCGCCTCGGGTCGCGCCGACGCGCTGCTCAAGCTCATGGGCCTGGAGGCCGCGGCACAGTCCTATCCCAACCAGCTCTCCGGTGGCATGCAGCAGCGCGTCGCGATCGCCCGCGCGCTGATGGGCCGGCCCGAGATCGTGCTGATGGACGAGCCCTTCGGCGCGCTCGACGCGCAGACCCGCGAGGTGATGCACGACCTCACCTGCGCGGTCCACAAGATCGAACGCGCCACTATCGTCTTCGTCACCCACGACGTGGAGGAAGCGATCTACCTCGGCGACCGCGTCGTGCTGATGGCACCGCGCCCCGGCCGCATCGACACGATCTACGACGTGCCCCTGCCCGCGAAGCGCCACAAGGACATGAAGCACAGCCCCGAATTCCTCAAGCTCAAGCTCGAGATCCTCGACCGCATCCGCGAGACCTCGGGCATGAAGACCGACCTCGAACAACTCGAACGCCTATCCGCCGGCGCTTGAGGGTGCGAATGAATCGATTGCGCCAACCGATCCCGCGCCTGTGAGGCTCGCAGTACCTCCGTACTGCTGCGCTTCCCGGCACGACCGCGGCTCGACGATTCCTCCGCACCTCAAATGACACCAGGACACCCACCATGGATTCCTTCACCGACATCCCCGCCAACCCGCCCGTGAGCGATCCGGTCGACACCCCGGCCGTGTGGAAGCGCTTCGCGCCCGAGCTGCCGGCCGAGAAGATCATGTTCTCCGAGATCGTGCCCGGCGGCGGCCACTGGTCCTATCTGATGCCGCGCGGCAGCGCGCTGCGCTTCGTTGCGCTGGAAGCCGGCGCCAATCTTTCCGTGGTGCTCTACTCCGCCCGCGAGAAGCTCGAACGCTACAACATGCCTGACTCGCTCAAGGCCCAGCACACTGCGCACTACACCCGCGGTCACACGCTGATGAGCGACATGGGCCGCTCGCTCGCCTCGATCACCGTCGACAGCCTCGGCTGGCATGACCCGCTGGGCGCGCTGCTCGACACGGAAACGATGCGCAGGAAGTACGGCGAGCAGCGCTTCGAAGCGCATCGCAATGCGATGCATCGCTCCGGCAAGGACGGCCTCCTGATCGAGATCGGCAAGTACGGCCTCACCAAGCGCGACCTCGTCGCGCCGGTGAATCTCTTCAGCAAGGTCAGCGTCGACGCCGAAGGCCGCTTCGCCTTTGCGCCGGATCACTGCAAGGCCGGCGACTTCGTCGAACTGCGCTTCGACATGGATGTGCTGGTGGCCTACTCCAGCGCCCCGCATCCGCTCGACCCCTCGCCCACCTATGCCGCGAAGAAGATCGGTCTCGCCGCCTGGCGCTGCGGCCCCGCGCCTGCCGACGACTACAACCGCCGCTTCCGCCCCGAATGCGCGCGCGCCATCCACAACGCCGACATGCAGTACCTGTGAGCCGGAGCTACACGCCATGACCGCCACCGCCACCCGCATCGTCGAAAGCCCTTTGCGCGCCGAGCTCGCCGCACAACGCATCCGCCAACCCGCCGGCGAACCCTGGCTGGGCGAACTCAAGCGCGGCCAGACCCTGCGCATCGTCGACCTCGAAGGCAACCAGGCCGCCGACATCATCTTCTACAACCGCAACGACATCGCCGAGCACTACAGCGCCACCGACACCATGCTGCACCAGGGCGGCATCTACCTCACGACCGGCTCGGTGCTGATGAGCAACGACGGCAACGCGATGCTCACCATCGTCGCCGATACCTGCGGCCGCCACGACACGCTGGGCGGCGCCTGCGCGGCGGAGAGCAACACGGTGCGCTACGCGCTGCAGAAGAAGTTCATGCACTCGTGTCGCGACAACTACCTGCTCGCCTTGCAGCACGCGGACGTCGGGCTGACGAAGCGCGACCTCGTACCCAACGTCAATTTCTTCATGAACGTGCCGGTCACCGAGGACGGTGATCTGAAGTTCGATGACGGGGTGTCGGGGCCGGGGAAGTACGTGGAGTTGCGGGCGGAGATGGATGTGTGGGTGTTGCTGTCGAACTGTCCGCAGTTGAACAATCCGTGCAATGCGTATAACCCGACGCCGGTGGAGTTCTTGATTTGGGATGCAACGTGATACGGCTTCCGGTCGCCGCTCTCTCTTTGCCATCCGCCGCTCGCATGGCGCTTACTGAAGCGTGCGTTGGCCGGGGTCCCGCCCCCGGCGGGCGGATTACTTTCTTTGCTCGCGCTAAAGAAAGTAACCAAAGAAAGCGCGCCCCGCTGTGTCGCCGCGCTGCGCGCGGTCCCCTGCGCTACTCGTCTGGCCGGGTGGCTGCGCAACTCGCCCTTTTGGCGCTGCGCGCCAACGGAGCTCGGTCAGTGCTCGCCACCGCGCTACGCGCGGAGCCCGGCCAGACTGCGTTGCTCGGCGACACAGAGGGGAATGACCGACGTCTCCGCTCAACCGCGCCGAAAGGCAAAGGCAGTTGCGTCGTGCCCGGGAGCGGCGCGGCCTCGGACAGACAAGGACTGGGCGCGTACCGAAATGCTCGGCGACGTGCGGACCGCCATTCTCGGGCCATCGCCAACTCACCCGGCCTCCTTGCCAACCCACAGCGTCTTCGTCACTGCACGCTCCAGCAGCAAACACTTCGCACCTCTCTTGCGAAAACCCAAAACGGCCCCGCGGAGACGTCTTTGACCTTCCTCCCCTCTGACCGCGCCGAGCAGCACAGGAAGCCAGAGGGACCGGGCCGAAGGCCCGGCGCGAGCACTGACCGAGCTCCGTTGTTCGCGGATGCTTCTTCCGCGAACAAAAGGGCGAGTTGCGCAGCGCTCTGGCTTCCGAGCAGCGCAGGGCACCACGCGAAGCGTGGCGCGGGCAGCGGGGTGCCCTTTTCTTGGTTACTTCTTTTTGGGCAAGCAAAAGAAGTAACCCGCCTGCCGGGGCGGGACCCGGCCGAAGCACGCTTGAAGTAGGCAGCAGCAACCGAACAACAACAACGAGGGGACGACCCCTCGTCAAAGCAAGCCCCATTTGGTCGGGACGACCCGCCAACAACGAGGCCACCACCATGTCCTTCGACACCGTCCTGATCGCCAACCGCGGCGCAATTGCCTGTCGCATCATCCGCACCCTGCGCAAGCTGGGTCTCAAGAGCGTCGCGGTCTACTCCGAAGCCGACGCCGACTCCCGCCACGTCAGCGAGGCCGACCACGCGATCTGCATCGGCCCGGCGCTGGCCGCCGAGAGTTACCTGCGCACCGACAAGATCCTCGCCGCGGCGAAGGCGAGCGGCGCGGGCGCGATCCATCCGGGCTACGGCTTCCTCTCCGAGAACCCCGACTTCGCGGCGCAGTGCGAGGCCGAGGGCATCGCCTTCATCGGCCCCACGCCAGCACAGATGCGCGCCTTCGGCCTCAAGCACACGGCACGCGAACTGGCGCAGAAGAACGGCGTGCCGCTCTTGCCCGGCAGCGGCCTGCTCGCGGATGCGAACGAGGCACGCAGCGAAGCAGAGCGCATCGGCTACCCGGTGATGCTCAAGAGCACGGCGGGTGGCGGCGGCATCGGCATGCGACTGATCTGGAACGCGGGCGAACTGGATGAGGCCTATGCCTCGGTCGAGCGCCTGGCCCGCGCGAACTTCAAGGACGCCGGCATCTACCTCGAGAAGTACGTCGAGCATGCGCGCCATATCGAGGTGCAGCTCTTCGGCGACGGCGCGGGCACCGTGCTGGCGCTGGGCGAGCGCGATTGCTCGGTGCAACGGCGCAACCAGAAGGTGATCGAGGAAACACCAGCGCCGGGTCTTACACAGGCGCAGCGCGAGTCCCTGTATGCGACCGCGATCCAGCTTGGCGAAGCGGTGAGCTACCGCAACGCCGGCACGGTCGAGTTCGTGATGGACGCGCAGACCGGCGCCTTCTATTTCCTCGAAGTGAACACCCGCCTGCAGGTGGAGCATGGCGTCACTGAACAGGTGTGCGGCGTCGATCTGGTGGAGTGGATGGTGCGACTCGCGCAGGGCACGTTGCCGCCGCTCGCGGGCCTCAAGCCGACACTGTCTGGCGCGTCGATCCAGGTGCGCCTGTATGCGGAGGACCCCGCGCGCAACTTCCAGCCCTGCTCCGGGCTGCTGACCGAAGTCGTGTTCCCGGATGACGCGCGGGTCGAGACCTGGGTGGCGCGCGGCAATGAAGTGCCGCCCTACTACGACCCGATGATCGCCAAGCTGATCGTCACCGCTGAGAACCGCGAGGCGGCGGTGGCGAAGCTCGCCGATGCGCTGTCGCGCACACGCCTGGGCGGCATAGAGACCAACCTCGGCTACCTGCGCGAGATCGTTGCGGGCGATGTCTTTCGCGAGGGCCGCCAGACCACCCGGTATCTGAACACCTTCCGCTACGCGCCGCGCGCGATGGAGGTGCTGGAAGCCGGCGTGCAGACCACGGTGCAGGACTGGCCCGGCCGCACCGGCTACTGGAACATCGGCGTGCCGCCTTCCGGCCCGATGGATGCGTACGCGCTGCGCATGGCCAACCGCCTGGTCGGCAATGCCGAAGGTGCGGCGGCGCTGGAATGCACGCTCACCGGCCCGCGCCTGCGCTTCCATGCCGATGCGCTGATCGCCGTGTGCGGCGCGGCGGTGAAGCTCACCCTGGACGGCGAGCCGCTGCCGCTGTGGGCTTCGCACCGGGTGCACGCGGGACAGGAGCTCCTCATCGGGGCCGTGCAGGATGCCGGCGCCCGCACCTACCTCGCGGTGCAAGGCGGCCTGGACGTCCCCGACTATCTCGGCAGCAAGAGCACCTTCACGCTGGGGCAGTTCGGCGGCCACGCCGGGCGCACCCTGCGCCTGGGCGACATGCTGCATTACGGCCCCGCCACGCAGACCATCGAACCCCGCAGCGCCGAGGCCGGGCTCGTCCCCGCGGCGACGCACCACTGGGACATCGGTGTGCTTTACGGCCCGCACGGCGCGCCGGACTTCTTCACGGCGGAAGACGTCACGATGTTCTTCGGCACGGACTGGGAGGTGCACTACAACTCCAGCCGCACCGGCGTGCGCCTGATCGGCCCGAAGCCACAGTGGGCGCGCACCGACGGCGGCGAGGCCGGGCTGCATCCGTCCAACCTGCACGACAACGCCTACGCCATCGGCGCGATCGACTTCACCGGCGACATGCCGGTGATCCTGGGCCCGGACGGCCCGAGTCTGGGCGGCTTCGTCTGCCCCGCGGTGATCGTGGCGGCCGAGCGCTGGAAGATGGGTCAGTTGCGACCCGGCGACACGGTGCGCTTCCGCCGCCTCACGCCCGACCAGGCAGCCGCGCTGGAGGCCGCACAGGACGCGGCGATCGCCTCCCTCGCCGCACCGGCGTCGCCGCTGGACGTCGCCGCGCAGGACGCCCATGAAGAGCCCGCCGTGCTCGCCACGCTGCCCGCCCAGGGCGAGCGTCCGCAGGTGGTGTATCGCCGTGCTGGCGACAAGTACCTGCTGGTGGAGTACGGCCCGCTGGTGCTGGACCTGGAGCTGCGCTTCCGCGTGCATGCCCTGATGCAGCACCTGGAGTCGCTGCGCGATGCGGGCGAGCTGCCCGGCATCATCGACCTCACGCCCGGCATCCGTTCTCTGCAGATCCACTACGAGTCGCGCACGCTCTCCTGCACGGCACTGCTCGCGATCCTGCAATCCGCCGAGACCGAGTTGGCAGGCATCGCCGCGATGCGCGTCCCCACGCGCACCGTGTGGCTGCCGCTCTCCTGGGATGACGAGGCCACGCGGCTGGCGATCGACAAGTACATGCAGTCGGTGCGCCCGGACGCGCCCTGGTGTCCGAGCAACATCGAGTTCATCCGCCGCATCAACGGCCTGGAATCGATCGCGGACGTGCAGCGCGTGGTCTTCGACGCGCGCTACCTGGTGATGGGCTTGGGTGATGTGTACCTCGGTGCGCCGGTGGCGACACCGGTCGACCCGCGCCATCGCTTGGTCACCACCAAGTACAACCCGGCCCGCACCTGGACGCCCGAGAATGCCGTCGGCATCGGCGGCGCCTACATGTGCGTGTATGGCATGGAAGGCCCCGGTGGCTACCAGTTCGTCGGCCGCACCCTGCAGATGTGGAACCGCTGGCGCTTCGGCACGGGTGCCGCGCCCGAGTTCAAACAGCCCTGGCTCTTGCGCTTCTTCGACCAGATCCGTTTCTTCCCGGTCAGCGCGGAGGAGCTGCTGCAGATCCGCCGCGATTTCCCGGTGGGCCGTTACCGCCTGCGCATCGAAGAGGGCGAGTTCAGCCTCGCCGACTACCGTGCCTTCCTCGCCGAGAACGCTGCCGGCATCGGCGACTTCAAGCGCGGCCAGCAAGCCGCCTTCGAGGCCGAACGCGAGCGCTGGCGTGCCGCCGGCCAGGCCGAGTACGTGGGCGAGACCGACATGGCCGCCGCAGCTGCCGACAGCGAGCTGGACCTGCCTGAGGGCGCACGTCTGGTTGCGACGGCAGTTCCCGGCAACGTTTGGAAAGTCGAAGTGTCTGAGGGCATGGAAGTTGCAGAAGGCGACACACTGCTGGTCGTCGAGTCGATGAAGATGGAGTTCGCGATCAAGGCCCCCGCCGCAGGTCGCGTCTTCCGTCTCTTTGCCCGCGAGGGCAACCCGGTGGCAGCAGGGCAGGACGTCGTGGTTCTGCAGACCGAAGAAGCATGAATGCCGCGCTCCCGCACCGAAGCGGTGCGGGGATGGCCGCACACAACGAGCATCGGAGATCCACATGAGTCAAGCACCGGTCAGGCTCCCGAGCCTGCATATCGGCAGCCTGCTCGCCCGCTATCGCGAGCGCAGCCTTACCCCGACCAAGGTGATCGAGGCGATCATCGCCGCCACCGAGGATGATCCGGGCCATGTCTGGATCCATCGTCTTCCCGCCGACGCGCTGCGCGCCCACGCCCGCGCGATCGAGGCGCGCGAGCCCGGCGAGCTGCCGCTCTACGGCGTGCCCTTCGCGATCAAGGACAACATCGACCTCGCTGGCGTCCCGACTACCGCTGGCTGCCCGGATTTCGCCCATACGCCCGAGACCAGCGCCTTCGTCGTCCAGCGCCTGATCGACGCCGGCGCCATCCCGATCGGCAAGACCAACCTCGACCAGTTCGCCACGGGGCTCAATGGCACCCGTTCCCCCTACGGCGCCTGTCGGAACCCCTTCGACCCGGAATACATCTCCGGCGGCTCCAGCTCCGGCTCGGCCGTGGCCGTGGCACAGGGCCTGGTCAGCTTCTCGCTCGGCACCGACACGGCCGGGTCCGGCCGCGTTCCGGCAGCCTTCAACAACCTGGTGGGCCTCAAGCCCACCGGCGGTCTCTTCTCCACCCGCGGCGTGTTGCCCGCCTGCCGCTCGCTCGACACCGTCTCGATCTTCGCGCTGACAGCGCAGGACGCGCAGCGTGTCTTCAACATCGCGCTCGGCTTCGATGAGCAGGACGGCTACGCCCGCGAAGCCGAGCCGCACGGTTTCGACTTCGGCCAGTCCTCGAGCTTCCGCTTCGGCGTCCCGCGTGCGGACCAGCTCAAGTTCTTCGGCGACGCCGCCTACCAGACGCTGTTTGACGAGGCAGTCGCGCATTGCGAAGCACTGGGCGGCGAGAAGACCGAGATCGACTTCGCGCCCTTCCTCGAAGCGGCCAGCCTGCTCTACGACGGCCCCTGGGTGGCGGAACGCTATCTCGCGATCCGTGACTTCATTGACCGTCAGCCCGATTCGGTCTTCCCGGTCACCCGCCAGATCACGCTGGGCGGCGCCAAGCCCTCGGCTGCGGATGGCTTCACCGCGCTCTATCGCCTGCATGAGCTCAAGCACATCGCGGACAAGACCATCAAGGACCTGGACTGCGTGCTGACGCCCACCGCGGGGACCGTCTACACGATCAAGCAGATCGAGGCCGACCCGATCGCGCTCAACAGCGCGCTCGGCACCTACACCAACTTCATGAACCTGCTGGACTACTCGGCGATCGCGGTGCCGGCCGGCTTCCGGCCCGACGGGCTGCCCTTCGGCGTCACCTTTTTCGCCCAGTCGCATCGGGACGTGCCACTGATGCACCTGGGCGCGCGCTGGCAGCGCGCGCTGAACCTGCCGCTGGGGGCCACCGGCGAGGCCCTGGCGGACGAGGAACCACCCGCAGTGCCCATCCCTTCCGGCCAGGTACGCGTTGCGGTGTGCGGCGCGCACCTGGAGGGCATGCCGCTCAACCCGCAACTGATCGAGCGCGGCGCGCGCCTCATCGCGCGCACCCAGACCGCACCGGTCTATCGCTTCTACGCGCTGGCAGGCGGCCCGCCCAAGCGCCCGGGCCTGATCCAGGCGGGCCCCGGCCAGACGGGCGCTGCGATCGACGTCGAAGTGTGGGAGATGCCCCTGCAGCACTTCGGCTCCTTCGTCGCCAAGATCCCGCCGCCGCTGGGCATCGGCAAGACGCTCCTGGCCGATGGCAGCCTGGTGCCGGGCTTCATCTGCGAAGCCTCGGGCATCGAGGGCGCGACCGACATCACCCACTTCGGTGGCTGGCGGGAATACATCCGCACGCTGTAGTCGCAGCCGGCTGCGGACAAAGAAAAAGCCGGCATTGCCGGCTTTTTCTTTTCGTCGGAACCGAGGCTTACTCGGCGGCGCCCTCAACCTGCGCCGCCTTCGCGCGTTCCACGTATCCCTGGTAGGCCGGGAGGGCGATCGCGGCGAGGATGCCGATCAGCACCACCGAGATCGGCATCGCAGCGCCCAACCAGCGGATACCCCGCGACGCGGACTGCGGACGCGGACCGAAACGGTTGGCGCCCGGCGTCCCCTGGCTGAAGATCAGCATCAGGGTCACGATCAGATTGACGACCGGGATAAGGTTCAGCAGCAGGAACCAGCCGCTGCGGTCGATATCGTGGCAACGGCGGATGCCGGCCAGGATCTGGGTGACGATCATGAAGACATAGGCCGCGGCGCCGAGCGCCATGCCGATCATCATGCCGGCGGTGCCAGCAGCGGCGGACGCAGCGAAGATGAGGCCTGCCAGCAGCAGGATCAGCATCGGGACGCCCATGCCATAGGCGATGTAGTACCAGCGGCCAATACGTCCTTGCGCAGTCAGCCACTTGACCGGTGCGCGCTCATCGGTGTTCTCGTACAGATCCTCGACCTGCGCCTGCGGTGCGGCGTAGGGACTCATTGGTGCGGTGGACATCTGAACTTCCCCCTTTGTGGGACGCCTGCGGCGCCTCGGTCATTGTGTGCGCGACCTGCTGCGCCGCGGGACTATAGCCGCAGCGCGCATGCAAAGGGAATCGTGCAGTGCAGCGCAAAACCGCGATCACGCGGGCGGCGCCTGTCAGCCTGTCGCCACCATGGCGGCGTCACGCCGGGGCCCGGCGGCGACCGGGGCAACCGGGCGAAGATAGGGGCGACGCAGGCCCAACCAGGGGCATTCGATCCAGCGATAGCTGAGCGCACTCAGCACGACCACCGGCGGCATCAGCAGTACGCCGGCATACGCCAGGCGCGACAGCAGGCCCTCGGGAAAGGGAATCCATCGCGCGGCAAACGGCAGCAGCAGACCGATGACCGCGAAGTGGTTCAGGTAGAGCGAATAGGACCAACGACCGAGGGCGCCGAAAGCGTCCCCCAGGCGACCACGCAGGGGAAGGCTGGCGTAGGCGACGATGAGGGCGCCATAGGCCAGGCCGTCCAGCGTGGGCAGGATCACCCACCAGGCGCTCGGGCTGTTGTTGCCCGGCCAGGCGCCGCCGCCGCGGGCGAACGCGCCGTAGCAGGCCCACAGCGTCAATAGCGCGAGGCCGCCGGCCCAGCGCCAGCGCGTTGCCGAAGGAAAGCGCCGCTGCAGGGCGAAGAAAAGCCCGCCGAGGAGAAACTGGTCCAGCCTCCCGACCAGCGTCCAGTAGGCCGCGTATTGCACGCTGCCGTGGTGGCGCCAGATCTCGTAGCGCCAGCCGATAAGGCCGAGGATGGCGAACACCGCCCAGTACGGACCGAGGCGGCGCCCCAGCCATAGCAGGAGTGGCAGCAGAAGGTAGTAGCGCAGTTCCAGGAAGACGGTCCAGGCACCCGCGGGATCGTCCAGGAAAGCCGAGAGGCTGAAGCTACCGTGACGCCAGGCGTCACCCAGGCCATTCACGATCATCCAGAAGGCGAGCAGGGGCATCAGGCGCAGGAGGCGGTTGCGCCAGAAGGGCAGCACGCGGAGCTCCTTGCCCTCGGTGAGATGCGCGAAGACGTAGCCACTGAGCACCAGGAACAGGGAGACCCCGGTGTGACCCTGTTCGATCCAGGCAAGCCAGGGCCAGGTCTGCGGCAGCTGCGAACCGGAGCAGATACCCGCGCAGTGCACCGAGGTGTGCGCAACATGCCAGGCGATCACCAGCAATGCAGCGAAGGCGCGCAGATGATCGAGCGCGGCGATATGGATGCCGTGGGTGGGACGCATGCGGAAAAAGGCGGAGGATGAAAAACGGCGACCCGGAGGCCGCCGTTTTTCTTTGAGGCAGGAAGGATCAGCGCTTGCGCATCGGCGGCACGTCGGTGCACACGCCTTCGAATATCTCGGCGGTCATGCCGATCGATTCACCCAGGGTCGGGTGCGGGTGGATGGTCTTGCCGATGTCGGTGGCATCGCAACCCATCTCGATCGCCAGGGCGATCTCGCCGACCATGTCGCCCGCGTTGGGACCGACGATGCTGCCGCCGACCACGCGATGCGTCTCCTCGTCGAAGATCAGCTTGGTGAAGCCGTATTCGCAGCCGTTGGCGATCGCGCGTCCCGAGGCCGCCCAGGGGAACTTGGCGACCTGGATCTTGCGGCCGGTTTCCTTGGCTTCCGTCTCGGTCACGCCGACCCACGCCACCTCCGGCTCGGTGTAGGCCACCGACGGGATGATGCTGGCGTCGAAGTAGCTCTTCTGCCCGGCCGCGACTTCGGCAGCAATATGGCCTTCATGCACGCCCTTGTGGGCGAGCATGGGCTGGCCAACGATGTCGCCGATCGCGAAGATGTGGGCGACGTTGGTGCGCTGCTGCTTGTCGACCGGGATGAAGCCGCGGTCGGTCACGGTGACGCCGGCCTTCTCGGCGCCGATCTTCTTGCCGTTGGGCGAGCGGCCGACCGAAGAGAGCACCAGGTCGTACTTTTGCTCGTCCGCCGGCGCACCTTCGCCTTCGAACTTGACCAGCACGCCATCCGGGCGGCAGGTGACGCCGACCGTCTTGGTCTTGAGCATGACCTTGTCGAAACGGTGCAGGTTCTGCTTTTCCCAGACCTTGACCGCGTCGCGGTCGGCGCCGGCCATGAGGCCGTCGAGCATTTCGACCACGTCGATGCGTGCGCCCAGGGCCGAGTACACCGTGGCCATTTCCAGGCCGATGATGCCGCCGCCGATCACCAGCATGCGCTTGGGCACCTGGCGCAGCTCCAGCGCGCCGGTGGAATCCACGATGCGCGGATCGTCCGGCAGGAAGGGCAGCTTCACCGCCTGCGAACCGGCAGCGATGATCGCCTGCTTGAAGCGGATCACCTTCTTCTCGCCGGTCTGCTCCGAGCCGGTGCCGACGGTCAGGGACACTTCGACGTGGTGCGGATCGATGAAGACGCCGTAGCCGCGCACGGTCTCGACCTTGCGCGTCTTGGCCATGCCAGCGAGACCGCCGGTGAGCTTGCCGATGACCTTTTCCTTGTGCGCGCGCAGGCGGTTGAGGTCCACCGTCGGCTTCTCGAAGGCCACGCCCACGTCGGCGAAGTGCGAGGCTTCCTCGATCACGTTGGCCACGTGCAGCAGCGCCTTGGAAGGGATACAGCCCACGTTCAGGCAGACGCCGCCCAGGGTGGCGTAGCGCTCGAGCATCACGGTCTTGAGACCGAGGTCGGCTGCGCGGAAGGCAGCGGAATAGCCGGCCGGGCCCGCGCCCATCACCAGCATGTCGCACTCGATGTCGACCGCGCCGCCGTAGCTGCCGGCCGGAGCCGGAGCGGACGCGGCGGCGGGGGCAGGTGCGGGCGCGGCGGCCGCGGGAGCAGGCGCCGGTGCGGGCGCTGCAGCAGCGCCGGAGGCTTCCAGCACCACGACCACGCCGCCTTCGCCGATGCGGTCGCCGACCTTGACGCGCACTTCCTTGACCACGCCGGCGGCCGAAGACGGCACGTCCATCGTGGCCTTGTCGGATTCGAGCGTGACCAGGGCGTCATCGACCATCACGGTGTCGCCGACCTTCACGGCAACCTCGATCACCGGCACGTCCTTGAAGTCGCCGATGTCGGGGACCTTCACTTCAACCAGTTGGCTCATCGTCGTCCTCTTTCGCTCAGAGCAGCACGCGGCGGAAGTCCTGCAGCACGCCGGCGAAATAGGTGTTGAAGCGGGCCGCCTCGGCGCCGTCGATCACGCGGTGATCCCAGGACAGCGAGAGCGGCAGGATCAGGCGCGGCACGAAGGCCTTGCCGTCCCATACCGGGCGGGTCTGCGACTTGCACACGCCCATGATCGCGACTTCCGGCGCGTTGATGATCGGCGTGAAGTAGGTGCCGCCGATGCCGCCCAGCGAGCTGATCGAGAAGCAGCCGCCCTGCATCTGGTCGGGCTTGAGCTTGCCTTCGCGCGCGAGCTTGGCGAGTTCGCCCATTTCCTTGGCGATCTCGATCACGCCCTTCTTGTCGGCGTCGCGGATCACCGGGACCATCAGGCCATTGGGCGTGTCGGCCGCGAAGCCGATGTGGAAGTACTGCTTGAGGACCAGGCGCTGTTCGTCACCCTGGCCGTCGAGCGAGGCATTGAAGGTCGGGAACTTCTTCAGCGCCGCGACCGCCGCCTTGATCATGAACGCGAGCATGGTGAGCTTGGTGCCGCTCTTTTCCAGCTCCTTGTTCATCTGGACGCGGAAGGATTCCAGCTCGGTGATGTCGGCGTCGTCATGGTTGGTGACGTGCGGGATCTGCACCCAGTTGCGATGCAGGTTGGCGCCCGAGATCTTCTTGATGCGCGAGAGTGGCTTGCTCTCGATCGCGCCGAACTTGGTGAAGTCGACCTTGGGCCAGGGCAGCAGGTTGAGCTCGCCGCCACCGGTGACACCACCGCCTGCGGCTGCTGCGCCGGGCAGCGTGCCGGCCGCGATCTGCGCGAACACGCCCTTGACGAAGTTCTGCACGTCCTCGTTGAGGATGCGACCCTTGGGACCGGTGCCCGGCACCTTGGAGATATCGACGCCCAGCTCGCGCGCGAACTTGCGCACCGAGGGGCTGGCGTGAGCCGAACCGGCGGGCGCGGTGATCTGCAGGGCCGCGGCCGGTGCCGCGGCAGGGGCGGCCGCAGGAGCCGGTGCCGGAGCAGGCGCCGCCGCAGCGGGCGCCGGACTCGGCGCCGCGGCCGGAGCGGGCGCCGGACTGGCTGCGCCGGCGGCGGCTTCCAGCAGGAGCACGACCACGCCTTCGGAGACGCGGTCGCCGACCTTGACCTTCACTTCCTTGACCACGCCGGCCGCACCTGCGGGCACGTCCATCGTGGCCTTGTCAGATTCGAGCGTGACGACCGAGGTCTCGGCGGTGACGGTGTCGCCCACCTTCACGCCGATCTCGATCACCGGGATGTCCTTGAAGTCGCCGACGTCGGGGACCTTGACCTCGACGACGCCGCCACCAGCCGCGGGGGCGGGAGCCGGTGCCGCGGCTGGAGCCGGCGCAGGCACCGCTGCAGCGGGTGCCGGGGCGGGTGCAGCGGCGGGGGCCGGAGCCGCGGCAGCGCCTGCAGCTTCCAGCACCACGACCAGCACGCCCTCGGCGACGCGATCGCCGACCTTGACCTTCACTTCCTTGACCGTGCCGGCCGCCGGGCTGGGCACGTCCATCGTGGCCTTGTCGGATTCCAGCGTCATGAGCGTGGATTCCGCCTGGACGCTGTCGCCCGGCTTGACCGCGACTTCGATCACCGGGACGTCCTTGAAGTCGCCGATGTCGGGGACCTTCACTTCGATGAGTTGGCTCATTGTTTCCTCAATGGCAGCGAGGGGCGAGAAACGACGCGGCGGGCGCCTGCCTCAAAGGGCTTGGTCTCCCGCCGCATGTCCTCACGCCGACAGCGGATTGCGTTTGTTTGCGTCCAGCTCGTACTTGGCGATCGCCTCGGCCACCTTGGCCGCGGGAATCGTGCCTTCGTCCGCGAGCGCCTTGAGCGCAGCGACGGTGACCCAGCGACGGTCCACTTCGAAGTGGGCGCGCAGCTGTTCGCGGGTATCCGAGCGGCCGAAACCGTCGGTGCCCAGGGTCACGTAACGACCCGGCACGAAGGGGCGGATCTGTTCGGCGAAGAGCTTCACGTAGTCGGTGGCGGCGATCACCGGACCGCCGGCGCCCTTGAGGCACTTGGCGACATGCGATTCGCGCGCGGTCTCGGTCGGGTGCAGCAGATTCCAGCGCGTGCTGTCCTGGCCGTCGCGGGCGAGCTCATTGAAGCTCGGGCAACCCCAGATGTCGGCATCCACGCCCCAGTCGCTCTTGAGCAGATCGGCCGCGGCGATGACTTCGCGGAAGATCGTGCCCGAGCCCAGCAGCTGCACGCGCGGGTTCTTGGAGGCTTCGCCTGCACGGAACTTGTACATGCCCTTGAGGATGTCGGGCGCGGCACCTTCCGGCATGGCCGGGTGCTCGTAGTTCTCGTTCATGACGGTGATGTAGTAGTGCACATCCTCCTGCTCTGCATACATGCGGCGCAGGCCGTCCTGCACGACCACCGCCAGTTCGTAGGCGAAGGTCGGGTCGAAGGAGACGCAGTTGGGCACCATGTTCGCGAGGATCTGCGAGTGGCCGTCCTCATGCTGCAGGCCTTCGCCGTTGAGCGTGGTGCGCCCCGCGGTGCCACCGAGCAGGAAGCCGCGGGCGCGCGAGTCGCCGGCTGCCCACACCAGGTCCATCACGCGCTGATGCCCGAACATCGAGTAGTAGATGTAGAACGGGATCATCGGCACGTTGTGCACCGAGTAGGAGGTCGCAGCGGCGATCCAGGAGCTCATCGCGCCGGCTTCGTTGATGCCTTCCTGCAGCACCTGGCCGTCGCGGCTTTCCTTGTAGAACATCAGCTGGTCATGGTCCTGCGGCACGTAGTTCTGGCCGAACTGGTTCCAGATGCCGAACTGGCGGAACATGCCTTCCATGCCGAAGGTGCGCGATTCGTCCGGGACGATGGGCACCACGTGGCGGCCAAGGTTCTTGTCCTTGAGCAGGGTCGACAGGATGCGCACGAAGGCCATCGTGGTCGAGAACTCGCGGCCCTCGCCGGACGCCTTGAGCTGGGCTTCGAATGCCTCGATGCCCGGCACCGCCAGCGTGTCGCCCTTGGCACGGCGTACCGGCAGGTAGCCGCCGAGGTCCTGGCGACGGGCGCGCATGTAAGCGAGCTCGGGCGAGCTTTCCTCGAACTTGACGTAGGGCATCTCGTCGACCTTGTCGTCGGCGACGGGGATGTCGAAGCGATCGCGGAATCGCAGCAGCGATTCATGCGTCATCTTCTTCTGCTGGTGGGTGATGTTCTGTGCTTCGCCCGAGGCGCCCATGCCGAAGCCCTTGATGGTCTTGGCAAGGATCAGGGTCGGCTGGCCGGTGGTCTCGGTGGCGGCCTTGTAGGCGGTGAAGACCTTGAAGATGTCATGGCCGCCGCGGTTCAGGCGCCAGATGTCGTCGTCGGTCCAGTCGGCCACCATCGCCTTGAGCTCAGGCGTGTTGAAGAAGTGCTCGCGGACATAGGCACCGTCCTTCGACTTGAAGGTCTGGTACTCGCCGTCCACCGCTTCCATCATGCGTTTCTGCAGCAGGCCGTTGGTGTCGCGGGCGAGCAGCGCATCCCAGTGCGTGCCCCAGATCAGCTTGATGACGTTCCAGCCCGCACCGCGGAATTCGCCTTCGAGTTCCTGGATCACCTTGCCGTTGCCGCGCACCGGACCGTCCAGGCGCTGCAGGTTGCAGTTGATGACGAAGACCAGATTGTCGAGCTTCTCGCGGCCGGCCACGCCGATCGCGCCCTTGGAGTCGACCTCGTCCATCTCGCCGTCGCCGAGGAAGGCCCAGACCTTGCGGCCGACCGTCTTGGCGAGGTTGCGGTTGTCCAGGTACTTCATGAAGCGGGCCTGGTAGATCGCCTGCAGCGGGCCCAGGCCCATGGACACGGTCGGGAACTGCCAGAAGTCCGGCATCAGCCACGGGTGCGGATAGGACGACAGGCCCTTGCCGTCGACTTCCTGGCGGAAGCTGTCGAGTTGCTCGTCGGTCAGGCGGCCCAGCATGTGCGCGCGCGCATACACGCCGGGAATCGAGTGGCCCTGGAAGAAGATCAGGTCGCCGCCATCCGGATTGGAGGGGGACTTCCAGAACCAGTTGAAGCCGACTTCATAGAGCGTCGCGGCCGAGGCGTAGGAGGCGATGTGGCCGCCCACGTTGGTGTGCTTGTTGGCGCGCACCACCATCGCCATCGCGTTCCAGCGCAGGAAGGCCTGGATGCGGTTTTCCAGCGCGGTGTCGCCCGGGTACTTGGGCTGCAGCGCGGCGGGGATGGTGTTGATGTACGCCGTGTTGGCGCTATAGGGGATGTCGGCACCTTGCTGGCGCGCCGCTTCGATCAGGCGTTCGAGCAGGTAGTGCGCGCGCTCGGGTCCTTCCTTGGCGATCACCCCCGCGAGGGCGTCGAGCCATTCCTGGGTTTCCTGCGCGTCCGCGTCGGACTGCAACAGCACGTTGGGCAAAGCAGCCATCGGTGCCTACTCCTTACTGTTTGTATGCCTGGCAATCGAAGAAACGCCGCCCTGAAACGGGCGGCGCCAAGGGCCTCTGCAAGTCGGAATTCTAGCTCTCGCACGCAAGCAAGACAGACCCCGACCGGGGTTTCATTTCAAAAGATAAAACAGCTTTGCGCATGGTGCAATGACAAAAGAACCTGCAAGGGCAGCTTCCGCGGCCTGAGGGAGGTTCGCAAGTGATTGATGCAGCGCGACAATTTCTTTGCGCATCGCGAAACGCAGCCCAGGCAAGGCGGACCACGCTCGCCGGAAGCACCGCCCTTTCTGGACTCCGGCCTCTGCAGGCGCCCGGGTACGGTGCATTGCGCAGCGCGGCGTGAACCGGGAAGAAGTGCCGCGGGAAATGCCAGCGGCACGGACGCAAAAAAACCACAGGAAGCCGTCGCGCCGCCTCCAAAAGGCGCTGAAAAAAGTCCGCCTGCCCCTGCAAGTCGGGCTCGGCTATGCTTGCCGACGCCCGTTCCTGAAGTTCGCCATGCCCGCCCTGCCCCGCCCCGCCGACCGTAGTGTCATTCCCGCCCGCCTCTACTGGACGGCGCCTTACCTCGCCGTGGTGGTGTTCGCCTTCGTCATGCTGGCGATCGTCTGGATCCTGCAGACCCGCGAACACGAGGTGGAACGCACGGCGCTCGTGCGCGACGTGCAGTGGGCCGAACGCACCATGCAGACGCACCTGGTGGGCAACGAAGAATTCCTCTCGCAGCTCGCCCACGACATCGCGCTCAACGAGGTCGACGCGGAAATGTTCCGCCTGCGCGTCAATCAATACCTCGCGAACAACGCCGAACTGCTGAGCATCGCCTGGGTCTCGCCCGCGGGCGAGATCCGCTGGTCCGCACCGGCCGACAGCTTCGACGGGCTGCCGACCGAGGGCCTCACCGCCGCGCAGGGCCAAGTCGCCCGCCATGCACGCGAACTCGGCCGCGCCGCCTACGGTCAGCCTTACCGCAACGCCCGTGGCACGCCGCTGATGGAAGTCTTCGTGCCGGTGCAGCGCGGCCGCTCCGCCTTCGGGATGATCGTCGCCGTCTATTCGATTGAAGGCCTGCTGCACCACCTGGTGCCCTCGTGGTTCTCGGACAAGTACCACCTCTCGATGATCGAGGGCACGGGCGACGAGCTGGTCGCCAACCGCATGGCGCGCGGGCTCATTCCTAGCCTCAGCTCGCTGATCGTCTTCGACCCGCCGGGCAACGGCCTGGCACTGCGCGCCACCGCGATCCAGAACGACAACGACCTGCCCACCGGCCTGCCTGTGATGCTGATCGTCGGCCTCTCGGTGATCGTCTTCTGGAGCCTCTGGGCGCTGCGCGGCCACATGCTCAAGCGCGCGCGGGTGGAGCGCGAGCGCGACCAGCTCTTCAACGTGTCGCTCGACATGCTGTGCACCCTCACCCTGGAAGGGCGCTATCGAAGGCTCAATCCGGCCTTCTCACGCGTGCTCGGCTATCCCACCGAGAAGCTCTTCGGTGCGCCGCTGCTCGACCTCGTACATCCGGAGGACCTGCCGCAGGCCGAGCGCGCGATGCGCGCCCTGTCCTTCGGCGAAGCCACCACCTTCGAAGCACGCCTGCGCTGCTCCGACGGCCGCTACAAATGGCTGGTGTGGAACGCCAACCCGGTGCCGGAGGACCTGGTGATCTACGCCGTGGCGCACGACGTCACCGGCCGCAAGACCACCGAGGAAGCCTGGCGCGCGGAGTCCGCCTTCCGCAAGGCGATGGAAGAATCCGTGCGCACCGGCTTGCGTGCCACGGACCTGAACGGCCGGATCATTTATGTGAACCCCGCCTTCTGCCACATGGTGGGCTTCGCCCCCAACGAGCTGATCGGCATCACCGCACCCTTCCCCTACTGGCCCGACGAGGACCGTTCCTCGCACTGGCAGACGCTGGAGCGTTCGCTCTCCGGGGAGACACCGCCCGACGGCCTGGAGATCAAGATCCGTCGCAAGGACGGCAGCCTGATCGACGTGCGCCTGATGGTCTCGCCCCTGATCGACGGCAGCGGCACCCAGACCGGCTGGATGGCCGCGATGAGCGACATCACCGAATCCAAGCGGATCCGCGCCGAGCTGCAGGCCGCGCACGAGCGCTTCGTCGCCGTGCTCGACGGCCTCGATACCGCGGTGTTCGTGGCTGACGCGAAGAGCGACCGCATCCTCTATGCCAACGGCGCCTTCGAGACGCTCTTCGGCCCACGACCGCAGGGTCGCACCACCCAGGAACTGGCCCTGCCCCAGGCCGAGCGCAACCAGTACGGCGTCGATCCGAAACGGCTGCAGCCGCACGACCTGCCGCGCGAACTCTTCGACGGCGAAGTCCTTCACGCGGGCAGCGGGCGCTGGTACCACCTGCGCGAGCGGGCGAGCCGCTGGGTGGACGGCAGTATCGTGCGGATCGCGGTCGCCACCGACATCACCGACCGGCGCGAAGTCGAAGAGCTCAACCGCCAGCAGGAAGAGCGCCTGCAGCGCAATGCGCGCCTGATCACCATGGGCGAGATGGCCTCCACGCTCGCGCATGAGCTCAACCAGCCGCTCTCGGCCATCGCCAATTACAGCTCTGGCTGCGTCAATCGTCTGCAGAGCGGCCGCTACAAGCCGGAAGAGCTGCTCGCCGCAATGCAGAAGGCGAGCCATCAGGCCGATCGCGCCGGCAAGATCATCCGCCGCATCCGCGACTTCGTGCGCAAGAGCGAACCGCGCCGCGCGCCGGTCACGCTCGCCAGCATCATCGAGGACGCGCTGGGCTTCGCCGAGATCGACGCCCACAAACACGGCGTGCGGATCGAGAACCGTATCGCTACCGACCTGCCGCCGGTCTCGGCCGATCGCATCATGATCGAGCAGGTCGTGCTCAATCTGGTGAAGAACGGCATCGAGGCCATGCAGGACAACGCTCCCGAGCGGCGCCGCGTGCTCGGCCTCTTCGCACGCCAGGTCGACAAGCAACTCGAGATCTCGATCTCGGATACCGGTCCCGGCGTCGGCGCGGCCGAGCGCGAGATCCTCTTCACCGCCTTCTACACCACCAAGCAGGAAGGCATGGGCATGGGGCTTTCCATCTGCCGCTCCATCGTCGAATATCACAACGGTCGCCTGTGGTTGGATCCCAACCCCGAGGGCGGCAGCATCTTCCGCTTCACCCTGCCGACGGAGCCTGCTCTTGAGTACCACACCGAGCCCGCATGAACAGACGGTGCACATCGTCGATGACGATGAAGCGCTGCGCGACTCCCTGATCTGGTTGCTGGAATCCGAGGGCCACACGGTCGCCACCTATGCCTCGGGCGAGGAATTCCTGCAGGCCTGGACGCCGGAGCTATCCGGCTGCCTGCTGCTCGACGTGCGCATGCCCGGCATGAGCGGCCTCGAACTCTTCGACCGGCTCAATGCCCAGCACAACACGCTGCCGGTGATCTTCATCACCGGCCATGGCGACGTGCCGATGGCCGTTTCCGCCCTCAAGCGCGGCGCGGCGGACTTCATCGAGAAGCCTTTCAACGACCGCGACATGCTCAAGCTGATCGAGCAGTCGCTCGCGCAGGCGCGCGAACAGGCCGCCAGCCGCGAGGCCGGTGCCGCCACTGCGCGCCGGATCGAGGCGCTCACCAGCCGCGAACGCGAGGTGCTGCAGCTGATCGTGGGCGGCCGCCTCAACAAGCAGATCGCCGACGAACTCGGGATCAGCATCAAGACGGTGGAAGTGCACCGCGCCCGTGTGATGGAAAAGATGGGTGTGGAGTCCCTGGCCGAACTCGTGCAACTGGTACTCGCGGCCGAAGGCGGCCGCGTCCCGGCCCGCGCCTGAGCGGGCGCGTTCCGCGTCGGCCTCAAAAGCGCCTTCCGGGCCCGCGGCGAGGGTGGTAGACTGCGCGGTTTTCCTGAATATTCCGGCACTTAGCGCGTTGCACCGACTCGTCGGCGCCACCTCGCCGCCGTCACCGAAAGACCCTCAATGACCGCACGCATCCTGGATGGCAAGGCCATTGCCGAAACTGTGCGCGAAGACATCGCGCAGAAGGCTGCCCAACTCATCGCCCAGGGCACGACGCCCTGCCTCGCGGTGATCCTCGTCGGCAGCGACCCGGCCTCCGCCGTCTACGTGCGCAACAAGGTCGCGGCCTGCGAGAAGGCGGGCTTCCGTTCGCTCAAGTTCGAGTACGCCGGTGACGTGGCGCCCGAAGTGGTCTTCGGCAAGATCGCCGAGCTCAATGCCGACGCCAGCGTGCATGGGATCCTGGTGCAGTTGCCGCTGCCCCCGCAGTTCGACGCCGAGAAGGTGCTCGAAGCCGTGAGCCCCGAGAAGGATGTCGACGGCTTCCATGCCGAGAACTTCGGCATGCTGCTGCAGGGTCGCGAGAGCTTCTATCCCTGCACGCCCTGGGGCGTGATGAAGATGCTGGAAGTCGGCGGCGTCGAGGTGCAAGGCAAGGACGCCGTGGTGATCGGCCGCTCCAACATCGTCGGCAAGCCGATGGCCGTGATGCTGCTGACCGCTGGCGCTACCGTCACCGTCTGCCATTCGAAGACGAAGGACCTTGCCGGCCATGTGAAGCGCGCGGACATCGTGGTCGCCGCAATCGGCAAGCCGCGCTTTGTCACCGCCGACATGATCAAGCCCGGCGCCGTGGTGATCGACGTGGGCATCAATCGTTTGCCGGACGGCAAGCTCTGCGGCGATGTGGACTACCAGCCGGTGGCCGAAGTGGCCTCGCTGATCACACCGGTGCCTGGTGGCGTCGGCCCGATGACCATCACCATGCTGCTCGGCAACACCCTGCTTTCCGCGCAACGCGCGGCCGCCCGCGGCTGAGCGGTTTCAGTCGCCCGCTCCGATGGACAACACAATGAACGAACAACCCGTAGTCGGCATCGTCATGGGCTCCAATTCCGATTGGCCCACCCTGCAGGCCGCCGCGCGCCTGCTGGAAGAATTCGGCGTGGCCTATGAAGCCCGCGTGGTCTCCGCCCACCGCACGCCGGACCTGATGTTCGAATACGCCGAGTCCGCCCGTGACCGCGGCATCAAGGCGATCATCGCCGGCGCCGGCGGCGCTGCCCACCTGCCGGGCATGCTCGCCGCCAAGACCACCGTGCCGGTGCTGGGCGTGCCTGTGCAGAGCAAGGCGCTCTCCGGCCTGGATTCGCTCTACTCCATCGTGCAGATGCCCAAGGGCATCCCGGTCGCCACCTTCGCCATCGGTGAAGCGGGTGCCGCCAATGCCGCGCTCTTCGCCGTGGCGATGCTCGCCAACGAGAACAGCCGCCTCGCCCTCATGCTCGAAGCCTTCCGCGCCAAGCAGACGCAGACCGTGCTCGAGATGAAGCTCGACCCCGTCTGAGAGTCTGTGAAAAATCTACTGCGCGGCGCAATCTCGAAACTCCGGTGCTCAAAGTCCTCAAGGACTCTCCGCTCCTCCGCTGTGCTCCCCATTTCGACCTTGCACCGCTCGCCACGATTTCTTCACAAACTCTGAGCCCGGCCGCCCTTAGTAGTCTTTCGCCCATGCCAGCCTCCATGTCTCCGATCCTTCCTCCCGCCACCCTGGGCATGCTCGGCGGTGGCCAGCTCGGTCGCTTCTTCGTACTCGCCGCCCATGAAATGGGCTACAAGGTCTGGGTGCTCGACCCCGATCCCAACGCCCCCGCGGCGCGCGAAGCCGATCGCCATCTGCAGGCGGCCTTCGACGACCTGGCCGCGCTGGATCAGCTCGCGGCCGGTTGCGCGGCGATCACCACCGAATTCGAGAACGTGCCGGCGAGCACCCTGGAATACCTCGCCAAGTTCCTGCCGGTGCATCCCTCCGCCGACGCCGTGGCGATCTGCCAGAACCGCGTCGCGGAGAAAACCTTCCTCGCCAACAACGGCATCCCGCACGCGGGCTTCGCGCCGATCAACAGCGAGGACGACCTGCGCAAGGCTGGCACCGAACTGTTCCCCGGCATCCTCAAGGTCGCCCGCTTCGGCTACGACGGCAAGGGCCAGGCGCGCGTCGCCAGCCGCGAAGAGGCAATCGCCGCCTTCCAGGGCTTTGGCCGCGAAGCCTGCGTGCTGGAACAGATGCTCAAGCTCGATTACGAAGTTTCCGTTGTGCTCGCGCGCGACACGCAGGGCAAGGTGAAGTGCTTCCCCACCGCGGAGAACCAGCACGCGCGCGGCATCCTCGACGTCTCGATCGCGCCGGCACGCAGCGCCGCCTGTCAGCGTGACAGCGCCGAGGAATGGGCCGAACGCATCGCCGAGAAGCTCGACTACGTCGGCACCCTGGGTGTGGAGTTCTTCGTCTCGCGCGGCGAACTGTATGTGAACGAGATGGCGCCGCGCCCGCACAACAGCGGCCACTACACGATCGATGCCTGCGTCACTGACCAGTTCGGCCAGCAGGTCCGCGCGCTCACTGGCCTGCCGCTGGGCGACGCCCGCGCGCATTCGGCAGCGGTGATGGTGAACCTGCTCGGCGACATCTGGTACGACGCCAGCCAGCCCGGCCCCGATGCCCACGGCCATTACCGCGAGCCGGACTGGAGCAAGCTGCTCGCAGTGCCCAACCTCAAGCTGCATCTGTACGGAAAGCACCACGCACGCCCCGGCCGCAAGATGGGGCACTTCACCGTGCTCGATGCCGACCCGGCCAAGGCGCTGGAAACCGCACTCGCGGCACGCGCAGCGATCGGTATCCGGGACGAGGACGCCTGAGAACGATCCGCGCCTTCGCAGGACAAGAAAAAGGGGAGCCGATCCGGCTCCCCTTTTTCTTTGGCGGCTCCCGCAGCCTGGAGCTGCTCAGTTCCACGGCCATGCACGCCGCGCCAGCGCCACGCATCAAGCGGCGCCAGCACGGAATCGATCAAGCCACGCTGAAGCGCGCGCGCTGCAGGTCCTGATCGCGCGAGGAGTTACCGATCAGGACTTCGAACTCGCCGTCCTCGACCACCCATTCGCCCTCTTCGTCGCAGAGCGCCAGCGAATCGAAGGGCAGCTCGAAGCGCACCGTCTTCTGCTCGCCCGCGGCAAGCGACACACGCTGCCATTGCTTGAGCTTCTTCACCGGCCACACCACCGAGGTGTAGCGGTCGTTGAGATAGCACTGCACCAGTTCATCGATCGCCGAGTTGCTGCGATTGCCAACCACGACCTCCACCTGCACGCTCTCGCCGCGCGCGATCTGCGTGCGCGCAAGCTTGATGCCGTGGAAGCTGATGCGGCTGTACGACAGGCCGAAGCCGAAGGCGAAAAGCGGGTCGTAGTTCGCGTCCGGCAGGTCGGGGTAGCCCATCTGGTGCGCACCGATCGCCTGGTCATAGCGCACGGGACACTGGCCCACGTGATGCGGCCAGGACAGGGTGAGCTTGCCGTTCGGATTGAAGAGGCCGAAGAGCGCCTCGGCGACCGCGGTGCCGCCTTCCATGCCAGGGCTGTGCGCGAGCAGGATCGCGTCGGCCTTCTTGGCGACCTGCGGAATTGCCAGCGGCTTGCCCGACATCAGCACCACGACCACCGGCGTACCGGTGGCGAGCACGGCGTCGAAGAGCGCCTGCTGGTCGCCCGGCAGCTCCAGCGTGGCGGTCGATTTCTGTTCGCCGGTGTAGGCGATGCGATCGCCCAGAACCAGTACCACCACCTCCGCCTGTTCGGCCAGACGCACGGCACGCGCGATCTTCTCGGGCGCCGATTCGTTGAGGCCGTTGCCGGTCGGATGCGTCACGAAGCGCGGCATGTTGCGGTCGAAGACCGCAGCCGGATCGGGCACGCCGCAGCCGACCGAATGCGTGATCTGCACCCGATCGCCCAACAGGCGACGAAGACCTTCAAGGACGGTGATGGTGGAACCCTGCGCGTATACGTCGCGGGTGCCGTGGCCCTGACCGGAGGCCAGGGTCCAGTCGCCGAGCGTGTTGATCCAATCGTCAGCATTCGGGCCAATCACCGCCACGCTCTTGAGCTTCTGCGCGTCCAGCGGCAGCACGCCGCGGTTCTTCAACAGCACCAGCGACTGGCGTGCGGCGCGCAGCGCGAGATCGCGATGCGCGCGGGTATTCGAGAGCTTGGCGGCCTTCGCCTCGTCGGGCAGGCGCGGGTTCTCGAACAGGCCCAGGCGGAACTTGAGCGCGAGGATGCGACGGCAGGCCTTGTCTACATCCGCAATGTCCGAACGGCCATCGGCCAGATTGGCGAGCGTGTCCGGATAGAAGGCCGGCGTGGTCATCGCCATGTCGTTGCCGGCCCGCAGCGCACGCGCGGCGCCTTCGGCCAGGGTCGCGCAGATGCGACGGTCGGTGTGCATGCGGCCGATGATGTTCCAGTCGGTCACCATCACGCCTTCATAGCCGTAGCGATGGCGCAGTTCGGTATCGAGCAGACGCTTGCTGAAGGCCACCGGTACGCCGTCGATCGCATGGTAGGCGCTCATGAAGGTTGCCACGCCCGCCTTGGCGGCAGCCTCGAAGGGCGGCAGATAGACGCTGCGCAGGGTGCGCCAGGAATGCTGCGACTCGGAACCGTCACGGCCGCCTTCGCTCTCGCCGTAGCCGACATAGTGCTTGGCACACGCGGCGATCGACTCCGGATCGGCCAGGTCATTGCCCTGGTAGCCGCGGATCATCGCCACCGCGAGCCTGGCGATCAGCGTGTTGTCTTCGCCGAAGGTCTCGTTGATGCGGCCCCAGCGCAGGTCGCGCGGCAAGCAGAGCACCGGGCTGAAGGTCCAGTGGATGCCGGTGTAGGCGACTTCCACCGCGGTGGCGCGGGCCACGTCCTCGCACAGCTTCTCGTCCCAGGAGTGGGAGAGCGCGAGCTGGCTGGGGAACATCGTGGCGTGGTGCCACATGCTGTGGCCATGGATCGCGTCGATGCCGACCAGCAGCGGGATGCCCAGGCGCGAGCGCAGCGCAGCCTCCATGAAGGGGCGCGCCTGCTCACCGACGGCGCAGAGGATGGAGCCGATCTCGCCCCGCTCGCAGCCTTCCACCGTGGCTTGCATGATGTAAGGCTGCACGGCGAGCTGGGTCATCTGGCCGACCTTCTCCTCGGTGCTCATGCGCGAAAGCAGGTCCTCGACACGCGCCTCCACGGGCTGCTTGGGATCGAGGTAGGGGGCGTTGGCCATTCTTGTCTCCGGATGTCTGTATCGACCACGCGGCCGATATTGCGAAGGGCGAGATGGTAGAGAAAACGCCGCGCCGCGATATGCAGAAACTTGCGCGTTTCACACCAACTTGAGCGTGCTCACAATCGCGGCGCGTGCGTCGCGGATCAGGCCTTCGCTCGCGTTTTCGGCGTTGAGGAAGTCGGTCCAGGAAAAGAGGTCGGAGAAACGCGCAAGGACGAACCAGTCCTGCGGCAATGTGGCACCGGCCCCTCGATAGCCCTCGGCCACAGCCTCGGCAAAGCCTTCCAGCCCACCGAGGGGCGCACGCAGCAGGTTGCCCAGGTCGAAATAAGGCGTACCGGCGAAGGCGAACTCCCAGTCGAGCACGGCGGCGAGGTCGTCCTGCGCATCGACGAGCAGATTGGCGCCGCCGAAGTCGCCGTGGGCGAGGCAGGGCGACTTGGCAGGTGCATCGAGCATGCCGCCGGCCTCGCGCACACAGGCCAGCAAGTCCTGCGTGAGACTGGCGCCCAGGCGTGCGGCGCCGCGTCCGCGCACCACCCAGCCGTCCAGGCAGGCGAGCAAACCTTCGCGGTTCATCGGGACGGGCGTCACCAGTTTCAGGCCGGCATCGAGAAAGCCGGTCGCGCTGTAGGGCTCTTCATGGATGCGCGCGAGCGCGCCACCGATCTGTCGTCCCAGTCGGCGCCGGGCCGCTGCGTCCAGCGCGCCGGCACGCAACTCCAGGCGTACACCCTCAATCCATTCCATCAGCGTGCACGGCAGGCCGACATCGGCGTCGTGCGGCTCGAAGTGCAGCATCGCGGGCATCGGTAGCCGCGCGCCCAAGCGCTCCGCCAGGAGCCATTCCTTGGCGCCGTCGCCGGGGCTGCGCACATGCATGCGCAGGAGCAGCGTGCTCGCGTCGTCCAGTTCGATCCGGTAGTTGGTGTTGGCGAGTCCGCCATCCGCCAGGGCCACGCGCCGGATCGTGGCGCCCGGCCGGCCCCGCCGGACCATCCGGGTGAGCGCTGCGTGATCCAGTTCCAGCAGTTCACTGCGACGACTCCATTGGCTTCTATCGACCATGAAGGGTTCCCTTGTCCGCTACGAGAGTTTTGAAACCAGGCAAGCACAGCCGCCGCGCTCGTTGTATCGTCGCGGAAAAATACCAGCAGGCGCGGCCCGCAGCCCGCCTTGCCGCACTCCGTGTGCGCGTGACGGAGGAAGCACAGAGATGGCGTCAGGACGCATTGCCGTCGTGATCCGTGAAATGGAAGGCCCCTTCCAGGAGCAGCTCGTGCGCGCGATCCTCATGGTCGCCCGCCGCGAAAACCTGGAGGTAGTGTTCTTCCCCGGCCGCGGCCTCGGTTCGGCCAGCGAGTTCGAACGCCAGTTCGCAATCACCTACGGCCTCGCGGAAGCCGCGCCGGTGCAGGGCACGATCGTGGTCGGCGGGACCCTCGGGCGCGACGCCGATCCGCATCTGGTGCGGCGGATGCTGACGCGCCAGGTCGCGCACCGGCCGGTCGTGGCGATCGGCACCGACTTCGGTATCGGCAGCCCCGTGATCGTCGGCGACAACCGCGGCGGCATGCGCGACCTGCTCACCCACCTGATGGAACACCACGGCTGCCGGCGTTTCGCCTACATGCACGGCGCGCGCGGCAGCAACGACAGCGTCGAGCGCTACGGCGCGGTACGCGAATTCCTCGTCGAGCACGGCCTGCCCCTGCGCACCGAACTCGAAGCCTGGGGCGAATTCAATGCGGCCGACGCGATGCTCGCGATGCCTGCCCTGATGCCCTACATCCGGGAAATGGACGTTCTGGTCTGCGCCAACGACTCGATGGCCCAGGCGGTGATCCAGTTCCTCAACGAGGCGGGCCTGCGCGTACCCCAGGATCTGCGGGTCGTCGGCTACGACGACGCCTACGGCTCGGGCGACCTCGCGCTGCCGATCACCTCGGTCTCGCAGAACATCCAGGCCCAGGTCGAGCATACGATCGCGGTGTTGATGGCTCATATGTCCGGCGAGTCCGTGGCATCTCGCGAGGTCGTGCCAGCGCAGCTGGCCGTCCGGACCACCTGTGGTTGCGGCTATCACCTCTATCTCGAAGCCGGTCACGCATCCATCCCCGATTGGTTACTGCTTGCCGAAGAATCCCTGCGCGAGATGCTGGAAGCGGGTGCCGGCTCGGACCGCGACTTCCTCGACCAGTTCGAGGCACTGGCCACCACCGCTGGCCGACATGGACTGAATCGCCGCGACCTGGTCGAAAGCCTGCTGCGACTCTCGCTGGTATCGCCGCAGCAGGCGCCGGAGCAGAGCACCACGGTACGGCGTCGTCTGGTGCTTGCGGCGGCCTTGCTCTGCGGCATCGAGGAACGCGCCATGAAGGAGGCGCTGCCACCCTTCCGGCTCAACAGCGAGACCTTTGCCGGCCGCCTGCGCGAGGGCATGCGCGGCCAGCGCCGTGACGACGTGCAGCAGGCCCTGCTACAGACCCTGAGCATGGTCGGCGTACGCACGGCTTTCGTGGTGACCTACGGCGGCGTCGGCCATGTCGATGCCCAGGGCAACACCACCCTGCCGCTGGATGCGCGCCTGCTCTTCGCGATGCTCGACGGCAAGCTGCTGGAGGTCGAGCATCAGGAATTCGCCACCGCCCTGCTGCTCCCCTGGCATGACATCCCCGCGGGCGCGCTGCCGGTCTGCGTGGTGCAGCCGCTGTTCAACCATAACGACCACTACGGCTACTGCGTATTCGCGATGAACGATGGCTGGCGCGTATCGCTCGAAGAGCTGCGCGACGGCATCTCCTCCGTGGTCTGTGGCCGCCTGGTGATCGCCGAGATCGAACGCGCACGCGATCGCCTGCGCAACGACCTGGAACAGGCCCTGCATGCGCAGAACGCGCTGAGCACCCAAGCCCAGCAGGACGACATGACCGGGCTCGCCAACCGGCGCGGGCTGATGCAGGCGCTGCAAACGCTAGGCTCCAGCGAAGCGCTCGCGCCCTGGTTGCTGCTCGCGGACCTGGATGGCCTGAAAGGGATCAACGACCGTTTCGGCCATGCCGAGGGCGACCGCGCGATCCTGGCGTTCGCGCACGCGCTGCGCCAGGCGATGCCGGAGGACGCGGTGTGCGCCCGGCTCGGTGGCGACGAGTTCGCAGTCTTGCTGCCGCGGTGCGCGCCCTCGATGATCGGACCGCTCCACGATGCGCTCGCGCGCGAGGTGGCGGCGGCCAACGCCGGCCTGCAAGCCGCCTGGGAGATTGCCTTCAGCCATGGCTATTCCGCCCTGGCCGGTTTCAGCGTCGACGCCCTGGTCGAGGCCTTGCGCAGTGCCGACGAGCTGCTCTACCAGGAGAAGGCGGAGCACAAGCGCCACCGCGGGCCCGACCGCCGCATGGAGCTCAGGGCCGAAACCTGAAAGTCAGGATCGGAAGACCGGGACCTGGGCGTCGAAGCGCCACCGCCCGACGATTACTGCAGGCGCGTGAGCATCCAGGCGCTGGTGCTCATCACCACGGCCGTGGCGCTCCAGACGATGGAGAACCAGGGAACGCTGCGCAGGGCTTGGATCGTCGGTTTCATGGCAGGGCACTCCGCTTCACGACGCCTGCAGCGTCTCACCGCAGCCCCGGCACGTCAGCCGGCGCCCGGCGCGAGCAGTCGTCAGCCGCTGCCTACGCGGTGATTTCAGATGGTCAGTTCAGGTGGCCAATGCGGGACGGCGACGATCCGAGCCGCGCTCGCGCCTGTCCTCGCGACCGTCGTGATCCCAGTGCCGCGCCGCGAGCCCCGAGTAGGCACGACGATCGGTGCGGCGGCGATCAGAGAAATGCTTGTAGCTGCAGTGGCATCGCCGGCCATCGCAATGGGGTAGCGGCAGCGGCGGCGCATCTTCCGAGAGGAAGCGGCGACGCCTCAGATTGAGCGCGCTGACGCAGGGCTCTGTCCCGCATTCGATGCTGACGGCATGCCATGGACTGGGCTCGTAGCCCGGCTCCTGCAGCCTCGAAGCGCTGCCCCGGAAAAGCCGGCGCAGGATGTAGATGAAGACGATGGCGGCAAGCACGAACACCACGGTGTCCATCGGGCACTCCTTCTTGGGGATGAGGCCGGAGGCAGGTACCGGCCGGGAAACGGTCAGGTCCAAGGGCTTTTAAGTTATAGCCGCTGAGGTCAGCCGACAAGAAAGCCTGTCGCACCCTGGCGACGGCGCGGACGGGGCTCGGCGACGTGGGAAGCTGCCCGACAAATCCTGTAGGACACACGGCTTTTTCCGCCCCGGCGCCCTGTGCGCGCGCGACGCTGTGCCATGCTTGGAACAAGGCTTGGCTCGAGGTTTGAAACCAGGCTTGAAACAAGGACGCCCGCGGCCGCCATCACTCGGAGGAGACTGGCGAGCAGGACGCAGGTGGACCGGGGAAATGGCGGTGGCGCGGCGGCGCCGCCGCGAACGCGGAGACAAGAATGCAACGCCAGCCCGCCCTGGACGCCCTGCGCGGCATTTTCCTGGTGATGATGACCCTCACCCATCTGCCAGTGCCGCTGGGCCGCGCCGTGGGCCAGCCACTGGGCTTCGTCTCGGCGGCCGAAGGTTTCGTGCTGCTCTCCGCCACCCTGCTCGGCATCATCTATGGCACACGCCTCGCGCGCGACGGCTATGGCCCGGTCGCCCGCGCCCTCCATCGCCGTGCGCTCAAGCTCTATCTCTGCCAGATCGGCCTGCTGGTGCTCGCCTTCTATTGCATCGCGCCCGCGGGGCGCGAGCAGGGCATCGCCGCGATCAGCAACCTCTTCACCTACCAGGGCGCGCATCCCGCGCTGGCGGCAATCGGCGGGGCCCTTCTCCTGCACGCGCCGCCGCTGCTCGACATCCTGCCGATGTACGCGGTCTTCATCGCCTTGTCGCCATGGGTGCTGCGGCGCGCGGAGTCACAGGGCTGGCGCGGCCTGCTCTATGTCAGCGCTGCGGTCTGGCTGCTCGCGCAACTGGGGCTCAAGAGCTTCCTGCACAAGTGGTTCGTCACCACCACCGGCCTGCCCTTTCCCTTCAGCGCCACCGGGAGCTTCGACATCTTCGGCTGGCAGCTCCTGTGGATGTTGGGGCTCTTCCTCGGCAGCCGGCGCGGGCGAGCCCTGCCCGACCCTCTGCCGGCGGATTCCGTGGTCTGGCGGCTGTGCCTGGTGCTGGCGGTCTACTTCTTCGTGTGGCGCCACACCATGGGCATCTTCCCCTTCGGCCACAACGGCAGCCCGCTCAACGTGCTGGCAGACAAATGGATGCTGGGGCCACTGCGGCTCGCCAACTTCCTTGTCCTGGCGGCGCTGGCCTGGCGTTGGGGACAGGCGCTCGCGCCCTTCTTCACCCGCGGTCCGCTGGTGCAGCTGGGGCGCCAGGCCTTGCCGGTGTTCTGCACGCAGACTGTGTTGAGCCTCCTGGCCCTCGCGTTGATCGGCGACGAGCAGGAGCAGCTGTCCTGGCGCGCGCAGGCCGTGATCATCAGCTTCTGCCTGATGGTCCTCTACACGGTCGCGCGCACGGCCGAACTGCTCGCGGCGCGCAAGCGCCTGCCCGCCGTGCCAGCGGCCTGAGCCACGGGCACGGCGGATTCCAGGAACGCGCGGCTTACTGCAAGTAGGCCGGGAAACGCGGCAGGGCAGCAAAGTCCTTCGGGTCGTGTTGCACCACCACGCGCGCCTTCAGGCGCTTGGCGATCGCATGCACCCGATCGAGCGAGGCCAGGGAATCGGCGCGGCTGGCGTTGAAGCTCGGCACGCGGCGCTGATCGTAATTGGCATGCGTATGCGCCAGGTCGCCAGAGAGGATCACCACGCCCGCCTTGGCAAGACGCAGCATCAGCACTTCATGCCCCGGCGTGTGGCCCGGCGTCTTGAGCAGACGCACGCTGCCATCGCCGAACACGTCGTAGTCGCCTTCCACGTTCTGCACCTTGGCCGTCTTGTAGCCGCTGATCGTGTCGGTGGAGATGCCGAAGGGCGTCGGCTCGGAGAGCGCGAAGTCCAGTTCCGCCTTGTTGATCAGCCAGGTCGCGCCGGTGAAGAGATTGGCGTTGCCGGTGTGGTCAAAGTGGAAGTGCGAGAAGCCGACATAGGTCACGTCCGCCGGCGCGAGGCCGATGCGTTCGAGCTGCGAGGCCAGCGTCACCGGCACCGACAGATGGATGCCGCCGTTGTCGACACCGTCCTTGTTCTTGGCGAGGCCGTCGCCCAGGCCGGTATCCCACAGCAAGGTGCCCTTGGGATGGCGGATCACGAAACACGGGGCGGAGAGGTCGAGCGGCTTGCCGTCGTATTCGCCGGTGTCGGAAAAGATGCCGCCGTCGTTGAAGTGGACGCGGCCGCAGTCGAGCGCATAGAGGCGCACGCTGCTCACCGCTTCTGCGGCTTGCGCCGTGGGCGCCAGGGAGAAGGCTGCGGCAAGCAGGGAGAAGGAGGCCGCGAGGCGGCGCATCTGCGCGCCGAAGGCGTCGGAAGAGAGTCGGGGGAAGGACATGGTTCTGCTCCGTGCTGTTGGAAGACCGCCGGACCTTCGCGATGTCGCGAACGCGATCCGGCAGCCACGGAGCATAAGGAGGCCCGCATGTTCCGGGCGCTCCGATTCGTGTTCGAAACGCTCAGGCCTGCGCGGTGCTCACCCGCGACGGCTCCACGCCGTAGCGCGCCGAGAAACGCTTGACGAAGCTCGACACCGACGCATAACCCGCGCGGGCCGCCACGCTCTTCACCGGCAGGCGGGTAGTGATCAGCAACGAAAGCGCGTGCGAGAGCCGCGCCTCGGCGGTGACGTCGCGCAGGCTGGTGCCCTCCTCCGCCAGCCGACGACGCAGCGTCGCGCCGCTCATGCCCAGGGCATCCTCGACATCGAGCGAACGCCACTCGCGCGCCGGCTCGCCGGCGACCATGTCGCGGACGCGATCGGCCAGCCGCGGCAGCGGCGCCTGCAGCAGGCCGTCATGGCCCGCCTCTGCAAGTGCGAGGATGAAGCCGACCAGGGCGTAGGCGGCGCGGTCCTCGTTGCCTTCGACCAGTGCCTGGGCCCAGTCCGTGAGGATGGCGACGTAGGGTGCCACCGGCTCGCTGGCGATGTTGCCCGTCGCCACGTTGCGTCGTCCCGAGGCCAACGCGCGTGCCGCCTCCAGCGCGCGACCGGTGATCGGCACGACGGCCGCCGCATAGCAGCCCTCTTGCTCGTCGAGCACGTTCTCGATGTCCACACGGCGCGCATTGGGCACCACCAGCATCTCCCCCGGATCGACCCGCAGCCAGCCTTCGCCATCGAAGGCGCGCTTGTGACCACGCAGCGGAAAGGCGATCAGGCCGTGCGTCATGTCGACCGCGCGCAGCAGGCAGGTGTGATGCGAACGTACGAACACACAGGTATTCGGCGCGCCCTGCTGGGCCATTTCCATCAACTGGGCGAGCAGGGCCTGGACCGGAGGAAGCTTGGGGGACATGGGGGATCCCGGAGGCAAGGGAAGGTCCGCCAGCATAACGCCCGGGCCCGGCCACGGGAACGACCCGGCGCCGCAAAGACCGCTTACCCCTGTCCCGACATGCGCTGCGCCACGCTGGTCCGAAGGTTTCGACGGCCCGACCGGGGATCTTCCCGGCGCCGAAGCCACGTTCCGGGTCAGAGCCCTTTCCGGCGATGCCGCAGTCCGACAAGCAAGAGCAGTCCGCCGAACATCAGCGGCCCCGTGGCGGGCTCCGGCACCGCGCTCACCGAAATCGCCTCGGCGTCCAGGCGTCCTCCCAGAAAGCCGAAGGCGTCTTCCTCCGAGGTGTTGACGAAGCTCAGTTCGAAGGGCATGAGCAGCTCCTGATGTCCGCCATGGGCGGCGTCGGCTCGCAGGACCTGGTCGAAGCTCTGCTGCGGGCTCTCCTGCTTGATCATCACCAGAGAGATGTCCGCCAGGGCCGAATCGCCGAGCCCTGCGGCGGCAACCTCGGCGTGAACCCAGCCACGCAACGTCACCGCCGTCTGGGCGGAGGTATGGAAGTTCAGCAGGTGCGAACTGCGCAAGGTCGTATCGGTGCGGGCACTGCTCTCGCCCGTCGCGAAGGCGGACGCGAAATGCCCGGCGTCGGACATGGCACCCGACGCCCGCGCCAGTCCGTTGCTCGCGCTGGCCGACAGCGGCACGAACCACGCTTCGCCCATCACTCTCCCGTAGGCCTGCTCGTAGTCATCGTTGGCCGCGTCCCTGGAATCGGTGACCTGGCTTGTCACGGCGGCGCCAGGCTCGAAGCCGCCGACATTCTTGAAGAAGGGTGTCACACCATCGGTGGGATCCAGATCGGTCAGCACGAACTGGAAGCCGAAGAGCGACACGCCCGCCCGTGCAGTGGCATGGGCAGCGGGACTGGCAAGCGCGCAGCAGAGCGAAGCGGCCGTAAGTGCGAGGCGGAGAGACATGCTGGAGCTCCCGAAGGATGGGGACTCGCAGGCAAGCAACATTCACGCGAATGTCATTCGCGCGAGTGTCGGCGCGGGTTATGAAAGCTCACTTCCTCACTAGGAACGTGGAACTGTCAGCACGCCCGACAAAGCCTGTTGAGGCACACGCTGCCTCGCCTGTTGGCTGCGTGCTAAGGTGCCGCCGGCCGCGACGCTCGATCGCGCCTCACAAAGACAACTCTGGAGCCATTCATGCAGTCCATCCGACTCGCAGTCGCCCTTCTCGCGCTGGGCGCAGCCCTCCCCGCAGTCGCCGGAAAGCCGACGCTGTTGCTCACGCCCGTCGGCTATGCGCCCGAGGCCGGCATACCGGACAAGATCAAGAGCGAATGCAAGATCGACGAGCTGTTCGAGACGCGCGTTGGCGAAGCACTGCGCAAGAACGGCGGCGGCACCACCACTACCGTCGATGCACCCGCCGGTACCCAGGTCATGCGGGTCCAGGTCACCTATGTGCTCGGCGTGGGCGGCGGCGGATGGACGGGCCCCAAGAACGTGAGCCTGCAGGCCGATCTGCTTGAAGGTGGCAAGGTGCGTCGCAGCAGCAAGTTCAGCCGTTCGACCACCGGCGGCGTCTTCGGTGGCTTCATGGGCACCTGCTCGATGATCCAGCGATGCGTCACCACGCTGGCCAAGGATCTTCAGGAATGGTCCGCGGCCGACATCGACGTCCCGCAGGCGGCACCCGCGTCACAGCCGGTCGCTGCCGAGTAATACCGAACGTGGAGACGGACCTGCGGCCCGTCTCCACGACACTCCGATCAAGCGACCGCGGGCAAGCCGCTCAGCGCCATCGCGAGTTCCCGTTCGTCATAGTCCACATCCGTGAGCTTTCCGCCCAGGTAGTTCTGGTAGGACGCCATGTCGAAGTGGCCATGACCGGAGAGACAGAACAGGATCGTCTCCGAACGGCCTTCCGCCTTGCAGCGCAAAGCCTCTTCCACCACGCCCTTGATCGCGTGGTTGGCCTCCGGCGCGGGCACGATGCCCTCGGTGCGGGCGAAGAGCACGCCGGCCTCGAAGCAGGCGGTCTGGTGGAAGGCCTGCGCCTCGATCAGACCCAGGTCGGCGAGGTGGCTCACCATCGGCGCCATGCCGTGGTAACGCAGTCCGCCGGCGTGGAAGCCGGGCGGGGTGAAGGTGGAGCCCAGGGTGTGCATCTTCACCAGCGGCGTGAGATGCGCGGTATCGCCGAAGTCGTAGGCGAACCTGCCGCGGGTGAGGGACGGACAAGCCGCCGGTTCCACCGCCACGATGCGGCGCTTGCGACCGCCACGCAGCTGCAGGCCCAGGAAGGGGAAGGCGATGCCGGCGAAGTTGGAGCCGCCGCCGGTGCAGCCGATCACCACGTCCGGGTCCGCATCCGCCATCTCCAGCTGCAGGATGGCCTCCTGCCCGACGATGGTCTGGTGCAGCAGCACATGGCTCAGCACCGAGCCCAGCGCGTACTTGGTGTCCTCGTTGAGCGCGGCGACCTCCACCGCCTCCGAGATCGCGATGCCGAGCGAACCGAGATGGTCCGGGTTCTGTTCCAGGATGTGCCGTCCCGCCTGCGTCTCCATCGAAGGCGAGGCGATGCAGCGGGCGCCGTAGGTTTCCATCAGCGCGCGGCGATAGGGCTTCTGGTCATAGGACACGCGCACCTGGAAGACGGTGACGTCCAGGCCGAAGAGTTGCCCGGCGTAGGCCAGCGAGCTGCCCCACTGTCCGGCGCCGGTTTCGGTGGAGAGCTTCTTCACGCCCTCCTGCGCGTTGTACCAGGCCTGCGGGATCGCAGTGTTCGGCTTGTGGCTGCCGGCGGGCGACACACCTTCGTACTTGTAGAAGATCTTGGCCGGCGTGCCGAGCGCGGCTTCGAGGCGATGCGCGCGATAGAGCGGGCTGGGACGCCAGAGGCGGAAGACATCGCGCACCGGCTCCGGGATCTCGATGTAGCGCTCGGTACTGACCTCCTGCTCGATGATCGCCATCGGGAAGAGCGGCGCCAGGTCGGCCGGGCCGATCGGCTGGCGCGTGCCCGGATGCAGCGGCGGCGCAGGCGGTTGCGGCAGGTCGGCCGCGATGTTGTACCAGTCCTTGGGCAGGTGGCTCTCGTCGAGCAGGTATTTCGTCGTCTCGGCCATCGGTCTCCTCCTTCTTGTGTGGTGACGATCCTCGCCGATTGTGTCGCGGCTCGTCGCGCAGGGGAATGACCCGGATCAGTGCCGGCGTCGGTGTCCATCGAAGCGGCGATCCGGTGCGTACGGCGGCCGGGGCGGAAGGTCTGCCGGGCGCAACCAGCCACGGACAAGCTGTCGTCCGCGCTTACCCGGCTAGCCACAGCAAGGGCCAGGCGTCGCGGCAAGACAAGACGCAGAACAGGATCTCCGGCACGTGCCTCCGGCCCAGGCACGACGGATCCCCGAGCGCGACACGCCCGACGGCGCCGCCGCCCCTAGCCTCCGCGCAGCCGCTTGCGAAAGCGCGAGGCCGGAATATGGAAGGCGGTGCTGCCGAGCAGGCGCGCGACCATGAAGTCGATGAAGCTGCGCACCCGCCGCGGCATGTTCTGTCGCTGCGGGTAGTAGATGAAGAAGCCCAGGTGATCGGTCGCGAGTTCGGGCAGGAAGGCGATCAACCGTCCTTCGCGCAGCGGCTCCGCAGCGTTGATCGCATCGATCAGGCCGATGCCCTGGCCGCCGGCCACCGCCTCCACCTCGGCCTCCGGATCGTTGCTGCAGAAATGCGCAGGCACTTCCACGCGGGTGATCTCGCCATCGACCTTGAGCTCCCAGGGCAGCAGGCGACCGGTGCCGCTATGGCGAAAAGCCGTGCAGCGATGCAGCGCGAGTTCCGACAGCTTGCGCGGCAGGCCGTGCGCCCTGGCGTAGTCCGGCGAGGCGCACAGCACCTGCTGGATGGCGAAGAGCTGGCGCGCCACCACCTGCCCGCGCGGCATGCTGCCGGAGCGGAAGCCCACGTCGATCTTCTCGGCCACGATGTCGGTCGGACCGTCGGCGAGCATCAACTCGATCCGCACATCGGGATGCATCTCGCAGAAGGCGTTGATCGGCTCGGCGAGTACCTTGCGGGCCGAGTGCGCCGCAGTGACCCGGATCGGGCCGCTCATGCCCTCGCCTGCCGTGCGCACCCGCGCGATCGCGGCCGCCATGGCGTCCAGGCCCGGTCGCACCGATTCGAGGAAGGCCAGTCCCTCCTCGGTCAGCGCGTTCTGGCGCGTGGTGCGGTGGAAGAGCCGCAGCCCAAGATGGCGTTCGAGCTGGGCGATCGCCTTGCTCACCGCCTGCGGGCTGATGCCCTCGTCCGCAGCCACCCGCGCGAAGCTGCCCGCCTGTGCTGCCTGCGCGAAGATCCGGATCGCCCTCAGTTCATCCACGCCGTTTCTCCAGGCGGTCCGTCCCCGCGGGTCTCCGCGAGGCTCGTCCACGCAGCGCCTTCATTCCCATACGCCTTCTTTGACAACCATTGGTTGTGACTGAAGTCGGATCATGCTGCTTCAGCGATGTGAATGCCAGACCTAGAGTGGGCGCACATTTCATCGCGGGAGGCATCATGGAACGCACCACCCTGGGCAATACCGGCGAGCAGGTCAGCATGCTCTGCCTGGGCACGATGCTGATGGGCAGCCGCGTGCCGGAGGCCGAGTCCTTCGCGCAGCTCGACCGCTACACGGATGCTGGCGGCAACTTCCTCGACACCGCCAACTGCTACGCCTGGTGGGAAGGCAAGGGCGAGTTCGTCGGCGACGAAAGCGAAGCCACGCTCGGACGCTGGATGCACGAGCGGCGCAACCGCAACCGGATCTTCCTCGCCACCAAGGGCGGTGGCCGCCTGCGCGACCCGCATGCGATCCGCGACGCAGACGGCGTACCGCGCTGGGCGGAGGTGCGCGAGCACTACGAATACCTGTCCGCCGACACGGTGCGCGCGGCCGTCGAAGGCAGCCTGCGGCGCCTGGGTACCGACCGGATCGATCTCTGGTACGCCCATATCGACGACCGGCGCACACCGCTGGAAGAAACCCTCGGCGCGCTGAACGACCTGGTCGCGGCCGGCAAGCTGCGCCACATCGCCTGCAGCAACCTGCTCAGCTGGCGGCTGGAACGCGCACGCCAGATCAGCGCGCAACGCGGCTGGCCCGGCTATGCGGCGATCCAGCAGCATCTGTCGTATCTGCGGCCCAAGGCGGGCGCGGACTTCGGTGTGAATCCCTACGCCGGCGACGATCTGCTCGACTACCTCGCTGCCAACGCCGAGGTCTCGCTGCTCGCCTTCACGCCTTTGCTCAAGGGTCTCTACAACCGTCCCGAGCGGGCGGAGGACTACTACAACTGGCCGCTCTTCGACACACCCGACTCGCAGGCACGACTCGCCACGCTCTCACGCATGGCAAGGGAGCTGGGCGTCAGCGGCAACCAGCTGGTGCTCGCCTGGCTGCTGCATCGGCGCGTACCGCGTGTGATCCCGGTGATCGCCGCGAGCCGGATGTCGCAACTGGAGGAGAACCTCGGTGCGCTCGACATCCGCCTGAGCGAGGCGCAGATGGCGGAGCTGGACGCCGCCGGGGCCTGATTCCCGGGGCCTGCGCCCGTCCGTCCAGTCAGGCGCACGCCGGCGGAACGAACGAGAACACGGCCTGACAGGCCGCAAGCTCGGCATACTCGATAGTCCGCGTCGGCTGCGCGCCCGCGGTCATCACAACAAGGAGAAACTCCATGCAATCCCTCACCACGCCCACCACCCCCGATACGCGTCCGCTCCGCCAAGCCAGGCGTCACATCGGCACCCGCTCCGTCAGTGCCCTCGGCATGGGTTGCTGGGCGATCGGCGGCCCGTTCTGGGCCGGCGAACAGCCGCTGGGCTGGGGCGAGGTCGATGACACCGAGTCCATCGCCGCACTGCGCCTGGCGGTGGAGCTGGGCATCGACTTCTTCGACACCGCTGACGTGTACGGCGCGGGCCATTCCGAACGCGTGGTCGGCGAAGCCCTGCGGCCTTTCCGCGACCAGGTGCTGATCGCCACCAAGTTCGCCAACACCTTCGACGAAGAGAGCCGCCAGACCTTCACGCCGGACGTCTCGCCCGAGCACATCCGCCGCGCCTGCGAAGCTTCGCTGCGCCGCCTGGGCATCGAGCGTATCGACCTCTACCAGTTGCACTGGAACGACTACGCCGCCGAGGCCATCGGCCCGGTGGTCGAAACCCTGGAAGCACTGGTGCGCGAGGGCAAGATCGCGGCCTACGGCTGGAGCACCGATTTCACCGACCGCATCGCCGCCATGAAGGCCATCGGCCCCAATTGCGTCACCGTGCAGTTCGAGCACAACGTGCTCACCGGCAACCCGGAGATGCTGCCGACCGCGCAGCGCCTGGGCATCAGCGCCGCGATCAACCGCGGCCCGCTCGGCATGGGGCTCCTGACCGGCCGCTTCTCCAGCGCCCAGCCGCTGGCCGCGAGCGACCTGCGCTCGAAGACGCCGGAATGGCTGCAGTACTTCAAAGACGGCGTGCCGGTACCCGCGCTCGCAGAGAAGCTGGAGCGCATCCGCGGCCTGCTTACCGCCGACGGACGCACGCTCGCGCAAGGCGCGCTCGCCTGGTTGCTCACGGAGAGCCCGCTCAACCTGCCCATCCCCGGCTTCCGCACCCGCGAGCAGGTGCGTGCCAACGTCGCGACGCTCGACTACCCGCCGCTACCCGCCGCGGCGATGCGCGAGATCGCCTCGCTCCTGGCTTGAGGTGGATCGCGCGACATCGGGCGGCCGCCTCCTTGGGCGGCGGGCCCGGGCAAACACATCGTGACTGCTCCGGGTGCCGGCGCTCAGCTCACCCGAACGGCAGAGCCCGCTTCGTACCAGCGCTGCGTGCGGTTCACGACGCCGACGACCAGGAGCATCACGGGCACTTCGATGAGCACGCCGACAACAGTCGCCAGTGCGGCGCCCGACTTCAGGCCGAAGAGGCTGATGGCAGTGGCGACTGCGAGCTCGAAGAAATTGCTGGCACCGATGAGCGCCGAGGGACCGGCGACGCAGTGCTGCACGCCGCAACGGCGGTTGAGCCAATAGGCCAGGCCGGAATTGAGCAGGACCTGGAGCAGGACGGGCACGGCCAGGAGCACGATCACCAGGGGCTGGGCCAGGATGGCCCTGCCCTGGAAGGCGAACAGCAGCACCAGGGTCAGAAGCAACGCGCCGATGGCGTATTTCCCGATCCGCGCCGCGGTCGCGTCGAATGCGGCCGCTCCGTGCGCGAGCAAGACCCGACGCCATGCCTGCGCCAGGATGACCGGCACCACGATGTAGAGACCTACGGAGGTGAGCAGCGTGTCCCATGGCACCGTGATGGAAGACAGGCCGAGCAGCAGCGCCACGATGGGCGCGAAGGCCACGACCATGATGCTGTCGTTGAGCGCGACCTGCGAGAGCGTGAAGTAGGGGTCGCCCTTACAGAGCTGGCTCCACACGAAGACCATCGCCGTGCAGGGCGCCGCGGCGAGCAGGATGAGGCCCGCGACATAGCTGTCGAGCAGCTCCTGAAGCAGCCAGGCCGCAAATACGTGCCGCACGAAGAGCCATGCGAAGAACGCCATCGAGAAAGGCTTGACCGCCCAGTTGATGAAGAGCGTGACGCCGATGCCGCGGACATGGCGACGGACTTGTCCGATTGCCGCGAAGTCGACCTTCAGCAGCATCGGAACAATCATCACCCAGATGAGCACGCCCACCGGCAGATTCACGCCGGCGACTTCGAGCGCTGCGAGGCGCTGGAACAGTCCTGGCGCGACTTGGCCGAACACCACGCCGGCGACGATGCAGACCGCGACCCAGAGCGTCAGGTAGCGCTCGAACAAGCTCATCGGCGGTTTGCCGATACCAAGCGCCTCGATCGCACTCATGCTCAGCTCCGGACGATGGCTTCCAGGGCGGCACGCAAGTCGCCGGGCGCCAGGCGATCCAGCGGCAGCTCCAGCATCTGCAGCATCTGCAGCATGCGATAGCCAATCGCCTGGCGCGTGAGTTCGAAAGCCTTGCGGCGTTCGGCTTCCGGGGCGCTGGACGGGTCGGGATAGCCCCAATGCACCTTCACGGGCGCGCCGGGCCAGTAGGGACATTGCTCGGCCGCGGCGCTGTCGCAGACCGTGATGACGATGTGCATCTCGGGAGCGCCAGGAGCAAGGAACTCGTCCCAGCTCTTGCTGCGCACATAACTTGTGTCGACGCCGGCTTCATTGAGAACTTCCAGCGCAAACGGATTGATGCGCCCGCTCGGCGCACTGCCGGCGCTGTAGGCGCGGACATCCTTGCCGAGTTTCCTGGCCCAGTGGTTGAGCATGCCTTCGCCGAGCACGCTGCGGGCGGAGTTGTGCGTACAGAGCACGAGAACGTTGAGGGTCATGGTTTCAGTGGCCGATTTGGCGAGACTGCAGGGCGAGCGCCGCGGCGCTCGCCTGTTCGAGGAGACGGATGCCTGAGCTTGTCAGCAGCAGGACGCGGCCGGCTTGATCGCGATGCCCACGGGCTCGCCCGTTGCGGCCTTCGGGGCACAGCACGCCGGGCTGTCCCCGGGTCCAGCGGCCTTCTCGTTGAAGACGGGAATGCTGGCTAGATTGTGGAAGTGCTCCCAGGCGATGCCTTGCGGGTCGGTCACCCAGTGTTTGTTGCTACGGGCGTAGCAACATGTGGTCGCCCCTTCATCGAGCAGGACGTCGTCCGCCGATTCCGCCCGGACCTTGAGCTCCGCAAGCTCATCCCCGGAATCCGCCTGAAAGCCCAGATGGTCTATCCCTGGCTCGCCGCCGCGAGCCGAGATGGCGAAGTTCAGGCGCGGGTCTTCGAGCATCCACTTCGCGTAGTCAATCTCCACGCGTGTCGGCTCGGCGCCGAAGAGCCTGGAGTAAAAGGTGATGCTGGCCTGCAAGTTGGTAACGCAGGCGTGGACATGGAAGCGTTTCATCGAGATCTCCTCGGGAGGGTCAGCACTTGCAGCTCGGCGACGTGGCGTCGACGGCGCATGACGCGCCGGCGCAGCAGTTCTCGGTGAGGTAGCCCAGCAGCGTATTCATCGCGTCGAAGGCCGCGCGATACACCAGATGGCGGCTCACCCGCTCCTGGGTGACGAGGCCCGCCGCGGTGAGCTCCTTGAGGTGGAAGGACAGGGTCGCGCCCGGCACCTGCAGGCCTTCCTGCATCACGCCGGGCGTCAGCCCCGCCTGGCCTGCCACGACCAGAGCGCGAAAAACCTGGAGCCGGAGCGGGTGGGCCAGCGCCGCGAGTGCGCGGACAATTTCGTTCTCATCCATATTTCCATATTATTGGAACTATGGGCCAATAGCAAGGCCGCCGCCCCGGTGTGCGCTGCCAGTCCTATGCTCCATCCCACGCGCACCCAACATGAAAAAGCCCCAGGTCACGAGACCTGGGGCCGGGATGCACGCCGCTGCGTATCGAAGTGCTACATCTGCGCCTTGAGCTTCGCCGCATTGGGCGAGTCGGGCGCGAGCTCCAGGTAGGTCTTCCAGGCGCCGCGCGCGCTCGGCAGGTCGCCGATGCGCTGGTAGGCGTCGCCCAGGTTGAGGTAGGCCACCGCGCGCGAAGGATCGATCTTCACCGTGTTCTGGAACCAGACCACGGCCTCCTTGAACTTGCCCTGCTTGTAGTAGACGAAGCCCAGGTTGTTGGCGGCGAGCGCGAAGTCCGGCTGCAGCTTGAGCGCCTCGGTGAATTCGGCCTCGGCTTCCTCGTAGCGCTTCTCGCGATAGAGCTGCAAGCCGCGGTCGTTGGCCCGCTGGGCCTGCTGACGCTGGCTGCCAGGCACCGCCTTGGGCGGTACCACGCGCCGTTCGCCGCCCTGCAGATCCTTGATGACCACGGCGACTGGCGCGGACTGCTCGGCCGCCGGTGCGGCGGCCGCATCCAGGCGACTGTTGGTCGCGATTGCTTCCTGCGAGAGCTGGCCGCTGTCGGCAGACAGGAATTCCGTCTGCGCCGGCAGCTCGAAGACAAACTCGCCGCCTTCGGAACCGGGCAGGCTGCCGAAGGCCGGTGTCTGCTGCGAGATCGCGGACACCGCCGGGGCGACGTAGGCCGCGAGCTCGGTGGCGGTGATGTAGCCGTCGCCGTTCAGATCCCCTTTGCCGGCGAGTGCCTGCAACAGCGTCCAGGTGAAGACCGAATGCCCGTTCGGACCGCCGTCGGCCACCATCTGGTCGGCGCCGCCCGCAGTGAGCATCTGCCGCCCGATGCGACGCGCGTTTTCCTTGAGGAAGCCCCCACCGCCGCGCGTGAGGCCGAGCCCGCTGTAGCAGGCGTCCATCACGAAGAGCACATGGCGTGCGCCCAGCGATTCGGAGATGTTCTGCAGGTCGCTCATCGGGATGCCGTCCGAGGCGATCTGTTCCGGGTCGGAATCCACCGGCACGATGTAGCCGAGATCGCGCCCGCTGGAGAGCTTGCGGGTCGCGCCGTGGCCGGCGAAGAAGACGAAGACGCGGTCATTCTTCTTGAGACCGCCGTGCGCCAGCCGCTCGTGGAAGGCCGCGAGGATGCCGTTGCGGGTGGCCTGCTCGTTCTTGAGCGTGATCACCTTGTCGCTCTGGAAGCCGAAGCGCTCGATCAGCGCGCTGCGTACCGCGTCGGCATCGCGCGCCGCGTACTGCAGCTTCGGCCAGTGCGCATAGTCGTCGATGCCGATCACTACCGCCCAGGAATCACCGTAGCCGGTCGTCGCCACCACCGGTTGCGATTCGCCCTTGCCCTTGACGATGCGGAACTCGCCCTTGTCCCAGATCGCGAACTGGTAGCCCTCGCTCACCAGGCGCGAGAGCACTAGGGGCAGCGCCTTCACCGAGCGTTCGTGGATGTCGTGGAAGAGGATGATGCCGCGCTTCTCCTTGTCCACCGTGCGCAGCACCCGGTCCGCGATCGAGCTGGGTAGCGGGTCGGCCCAATCGAGCGAATCCACGTTCCACATCATCGATTGCAACTTGGCCTGGCGCAGCAGCGCGAGGCCTTCGGCGTTGCGCGCACCATAGGGGAAGCGGAAGAGCGGCGAGCGCTCCGGGTTCACCGCCAGCAGCAGGCTGTCCGCGCCCAGCACTTCCTGCTTGAGCGCGTCACCGCTGGCCTTGGAGAGCTGCGCATGCGTCATCGAGTGGTTGCCGATGACAAAGCCCTGCTCCTTGAGCCGCTGCGACACGGCGGCACCGCGCGCGGCCGGATGCGCCTTGCCTTGGGCATCCACCGTGCCGAGGTTCTGTCCCACCTCGAAGAACACGGCCGGCACGCCGTACTGCTTGAGGATCGCCGCGATCTCATCGCTGTACTGCGGATGCGGGCCGTCGTCGAAGGTGAGCATCACCGTCTTGGGCGGCAGCTCCTGGCCGAAGATCTCGTTGGCGTCCGCGCCCGCGTCCTTCGCGCGCGGATACGGCACGATGACACCCGCATCCTTCATCACCTGCTCACGGGTGTAGCGCTTGTTGAGCTTGGCGATGTAGTCCTCCCAGCGCTCGCGCTTGGGCACGATCGCACGCGATTCGAAACGGCTGAAGATCTGGCCGAACTCGCGCTCGTAGTTGCGCTCGATTTCGTCGAGCGCGTCGAGGTCCTCGCTCACCCGCTTGTGCAGCTTGATCGCGGGCAGCGCGCCGCTGCGCGCGAGCCCTTCGCGCAGGCTCAGCAGTGATTCGCGGAAGGCCAGGCGGTCAGCGTCGTAGAGCTCGCCGGCCGACTCCACGTAGTCGAGCACCAGTTCGAGCGAGGCACGCTCATCGGCGCCGGCCTTCGCGCCAAGTGCGGCGAGTTTCTCGCCGAGCGCATTGCGGCGCTCCACCAGTTCATGAAAGAGCATCTGGCCGACGGTACCGGCGGCGGCGCGCTCGGCTTCCGTCTGCTTCGCCTCGTCGGCGAAGAGCACGATGATCTTGCGATGCAGGGCGAGGATCGCTTCCATCTCCTCGTGCACGCGCGTGTCGGCCTTGCCGGTGCTTGGGACTTCGGCAGCCGACTGCGCGGCATTGGGCGAAGCGGTGGATGCGGGTGCGCGGGAAGCGGCGGCGCGCTGCGACCACCAGTAGCCGGTCGCGGCGGCGGCCAGCACAGCGGCTACGACGGCCGCGAGAATCTTCTTGTTCATGGATGCCTGGGACAGGAGCGACGCGGGGCGTCGCGAATGCGGCCTGCATGATGCCACGCGCAATCGGCAGCCGACGAGCCGGAGTCGGCCGCGGCGGTGGAGCGCCTTCTGCGGAGGAGGCTACGGCCGGCTGTCCGACGCGAACCCGGCTCCACTCACGCCGGGTATCAATCCTCGCGACCGCACGCGGGCCGGGCGATCACTCAGTCCGAATCGCCGCCGCCTTCGCGGCGGTCCAGCTGCAGCACCAGCATCGCGACAACGACGAACAATTCGTTGGCATCGTCCAGCACCTCGACGACATGCCGGTCGCGCAGGGTGAGGATGCGCCCGCTGGCGCGCGCGAGCGTCTGGCCCGCCCAGCTGACCGTGAAATTCCGGTCAATGAAGTTGCCCTGCACCTCGGCACCGAGGTAAGGACCGTCGTCGACCCAGTAACGGCGCGTCCAGGACCAGAAGCGGCGGCGGATCCGGAACGCGTCGTTGCCGCAGCGTACGTCCCAGGTCGGCAACCAGGAGAGGAGCCGCCGGCGCACCCGGGCCAATTCCTGCTGATCCCTGGTGACACGCCAGGTCTGGGAGAAAAGTGCGAGCTTGCCGACCGCCTCGTAGGCAGTCACACCCTGCGCATCCGTGATGTCCACCCGGCCGCGCAGGGACAGGAGGCGGTTGGTGAAACTCAGGACGCGGGGCATCTCAGCGACGTCCGGAGGATGAGCACCTCGGCACGCGCCCGAAGCAGCTTGCGCTCAGACGCGCCGCCGCTCGATCAGCGCCTGGGCGATCGTGCCGATGTCGGTGTGCTCCAGCTCGCCGCCGACCGGCAGGCCGCGGGCAATACGGCTGACTTTGAGGCCGCGACTGCGCAACATCTCGCCGACGTAGTGCGCGGTGGCCTCGCCCTCGTTGGTGTAGTTGGTAGCCAGGATCACCTCGTCGACCTCGCCGTCGGTCGCACGCGCGAGCAGCTTGTCCAGCCGCAGTTCGCGGGCGCCGATCCCTTCCAGGGGCGAGACGCGGCCCATCAGCACGTAATAGAGGCCGTTGTAGGCGTGGGTTTGTTCCATCATCGCCAGGTCGGCCGGCATCTCGACCACGCAGAGCAGGCGATGGTCGCGCGAGGTGCTGCGGCAACGCTCGCACACTTCGGCTTCCGAGAAGGTGTTGCAGCGGCTGCAATGCTTGAGCGTGGCGAGCGCGGTCTGCACCGCGTTGCCCAGGCGCGTGGCGCCCTTCCGGTCGCGCTGCAGCAGGTGATAGGCCATGCGCTGCGCAGACTTCGGCCCGACGCCGGGGAGGCATCGCAGGGCTTCGATCAGTTCATCCAGCGGTGCAGGCATGGGAGCTCAGGGTTCGTGCGACGGAGGCAGGGCGTCCGTTCGGCACACGTGGAATGCGAGGGAAGGCGCGGGAGCGAATCGAGCGCCCTCCCGATGCGGACAACTGCGACGCGCGCGTCGCGAGTCAATCCAGAGGGCGCGACATGCCGCCGCGCCCGAAGCCCTATCAGAAGGGCAGCTTCATGCCCGGCGGCAGGTTCAGGCCCTGGGTGAAGCCGGACATCTTTTCCTGGGTGGTGGTCTCGACCTTGCGCACGGCGTCGTTGAGCGCGGCGGCGACGAGGTCTTCAAGCATTTCCTTGTCGTCCATCACCGAGGGGTCGATGGAAACGCGGCGCACATCGTACTTGCAGGTCATCAGCACCTTGACCATGCCGGCGCCCGCAGCGCCTTCGACCTCGATCAGCGCCAGCGCGTCCTGCGCCTTCTTCATGTTTTCCTGCATCTGCTGGGCCTGCTTCATCAGCCCGGCCAGATTGCCCATTCCACCGCCACCTTTGAACATGTTGCTGCTCCTTCTCAGAGAGGTTTGACGGACGCCTCGATCAGCGTCGCATCGAATCTTTCGATCACTTCGCGCACGAAGGGATCGGCTTCCAGCGAGGCCACCGCGTCGGCGTGGCGTCGCTCCTTGTCGGCTTGATGACGCTGCGCAGGCGTCTCGCTCGCCACCGCGCCCACCACGATGGAAAGGCGGATGCTGCGACCAAGCTGCTTGCCCAGCGCTTCCTGCAATTTCTCCTGCGTGCTGCGCAATGCCAGCAGCGCCTTGTGCGCCTCGGGCAGACGCAGGCGCACCGAACTCTCGTCGATCGCGGTCAGCTCGCACTGGTGCGCGAGCTGGCGCGTGAGGCCGCCGAGATTCATCGCGTCGACCAACCCATGCCAGTCGCCCGTATCGACGGCCGCCGACGGAGCGGTGGGCGCATAGGCAGCGACCGGTTCGGCGGTCTGCGGCGCGGGAGCAACCGCAGGTGCCGGTTCGGGCTCGAGCGCTGCGACCGGCGCGACATCCATCGGCTCGGGCGGCGCGGCAGGCTCGTCGTCTTCCCACGGCGGCGGCGGTTCGGGACGTTCGTCCTGGACTTCGCGGGCCGGAGCGGCCGCGGGCGGTGCGACGACCTGGGTGGGCTGCGCGGGCGCCGCCACTGCTTCGGACCGAGTGACGCTAACCGGGTTCGCAGGCGCCGGAGTCGGTGCGGATGCGACCGGAGTCGAAGCTGCTGGGGCTGTCGCGATCGGCGCCGCGGCCGACGCAGCCGGCGCCGCCGTAGGCAGCGGACGCATGCGCGGCGCGCCGCCGGACGGCGCTGCCGCCGGACGCCCCTCGCCGCTCTCGGGCCGGAAAGCGGCCAGTCGCAGCAAGGTCATGGTGAAGCCGGTGTAGGGATCGGGCGCGAGGCCCAGGTCGTCCCGACCATGGATCACGATCTGGTAGGCCAGCTGCAGGAACTCCGGATCGAAAGCCTGGGCGCGGCTCACAAGCTGCTCGCGCTCCACCGCATCGCTCACCGCGTCCGGCGCGAACTGCACCAGCGCGAGCTTGTGGATCAGACTGCCCAGCGCCTGCAGCGCCGCTTCAAAAGAGAGGCTCTTCGCCTGCATGGCGTCGGCGACCGCCAGCATGGCCGGCAGGTCCTGCGCGGCCAGCGCATCGATCAGTTCGAAGAGCTGGTCTTCGCCGACCGAGCCGAGCATGTCGCGCACACCCTGCTCCAGCACATGGCCCGCGCCGTGCGCGATCGCCTGGTCCAGCAGCGAGAGGGCATCGCGCATCGAGCCGTTGGCGCCACGCGCGAGGTAGCGCAGCGCGCCACCCTCGAAGGGCACCTGCTCGGCTTCGAGAATGCGCGAGAGGTGATCGACGATATGCCCCGGCGGCATCTGCTTGAGGTTGAACTGCAGGCAGCGCGAGAGCACGGTGACCGGGATCTTCTGCGGATCGGTGGTCGCCAGGATGAACTTCATGTGCGCCGGCGGCTCTTCCAGCGTCTTGAGCATGGCGTTGAAGGCATGCCCGGTGAGCTGGTGCACTTCGTCGATCATGTAGACCTTGTAGCGGCCTTGCGTCGGCGCATAGGCCGCGCGGTCCAGCAGCGCCGCCATGTCATCGACGCCGCGGTTGCTGGCGGCGTCCATCTCCACGTAATCCACGAAGCGGCCGGCATCGATCGCCTGGCAGGCCGAGCACACGCCGCAGGGCGTGGCGGTGACGCCGGTCTCGCAATTGAGCGCCTTGGCCAGGATCCGCGAGATCGTGGTCTTGCCCACGCCGCGTGTGCCGGTGAAGAGCCAGGCATGGTGCAGCCGCCCCGTGGCCAGCGCATGCGACAGGGCACGCACCACGTGGTCCTGACCCACCAGGGTCTCGAAGCTCTTGGGGCGCCATTTGCGCGCCAGCACCAGATAACTCATAGGGGCGGAATTCTAGCGTGGAATGGCCGGCCCGCCGGCACGCGCCGGAGGTCCAATGCCGGCGCGGACTTCATGCGGGCACGGCGACCGGCCGCGTTCGGCCCGTCCAACGAAGAGCGTCGATAGGACTCCCCTATCGCCCTCTTGAACAGGAACGATTAGACCGGGTCCGGCGGGCCCCTTTAAGGTTGAGCCATCAAGACAGAAACCAAGCGAGGCCTTCCATGAGCACCGTCATCCGCAATGTACGCGCCGCCCCGATCCGGCGCGCGGTGGGCTTGTCCATCGTCGCCGCGGGCGCGGCGATTCTGCTCGGGCTTTGAGTCCGACGACGCAGTGCCGGGCCCACGGCGCCTTATAAACTTGAGCGTTTCGGCCGCAGCGGCCCAGGGTCGGGCAGTGAGGTTGGCCGCCTGACTTACGGCCGCCCCATCACCACAGGCTCGTCCTTGGCGGGCGGCTGGACGCCGACAAGCGACTCGACAATCTTGTCCGCATGCTGCTCGATCAGGAGGCGGATCGAGCCGATGGCAGACGCGTCCTGCGAGGTCACGAAGAACTCCGAACTGATCTCGCCGTTGGCGTCGCGCAGGAGCACGCGACTCTGCAGCTTGTCTCGCCCCGCGAAGGCACCGAACAGGGCACGTTTGGCCGGATTCCTGACGGCGTAGGTCGCGAGGATCACTTCCAGGGTCCGGCCCGCTTCCGGCCCCACCGTCCCGATACCGGCGGCCGCAAGCTGTTGCTCAAGGCGCGAGCGAAAGATGTCCGCGCCCTCCTCGGAAGCGCTCTTGGCGATGTCGATCTTGAGCACCACGCGCTCGCCGGATTTCAGCGCGTTGGTCTCCTTGACCGTCGAGCGGCTGCTCGCGCACCCCATGAGGGCGGCAAGCAGGCATAGGCAAAGGAACGGCGTGAACTTCATCTTGGAATCTCCCCCTGTTTCTTGTTGATCTGGTCAGCGGAACCGGGCCTGCCCCGGTTCGGTGCGCGACTATAGGGAGGAGCGTGCGTCGGCGATTGACGCGGAATGCGCGGAGACAGGCGGATGGACACCGGCCTGGAAATCCCGGGCAGTGTCCAGAGACTGAAGGGGTCGGGCGATGGGCAGGCCGTCGGAATCAGCGCCTAGCGCGCGGCGACCGCGACCTCCGCCGCAATACGCCCCACCTCTTCCGGCGTCGGCGGTGAGGCGCCCGGTCCCAGGCAAGCCGCGGCACCGGCGGCGATGGCCCAGCGCAGATGCTCTTCCGGCGCCAGTTCCGCGCGCAGCATCTGGCTGTGCATGAAGCCGCCGATGAAGGCGTCGCCTGCGCCCACGGTATCGACCACCGTGATCTTCGGCGGGCGGGCGTGCCATTGCTGCTCACCGACCAAGAGGCTCGCGCCCTCGCCCCCGCGGGTGACGAGGATCTGCGCGGCGGGGTTGCAGCCGCGCAGGCGGGCGAGCGCGGCGTCCTGGTCCTCGGTGCGGAAGAGGCCGAGGAGGTCTTCGTCGGAGACCTTGATCACGTCGGCCAGGCGCGCCATGCGTTCGAGCATCGGGTCGTAGCGCGCATCCATCGTGACGCGGAAGTTGGGGTCGTAGTAGATCCGGGCACCTGCGGCCTTGAGCTGCTCCGCAAGCGTGGCAAGCGTGCCAGCCAGCGGCGGGCGGGCGAGCGCGATGCCGCCGATCAGCGCGCAGCGCACGCCGCGCATCCAGCCCTGCGGCAGTGCGGCGGGGTCGAAGTGCAGGTCGGCGCTGTCGTCGCCGATGAAGAAATAGCGCGGTGGGTGCAGGGAATGCACGATCGCGAGCAGCGGCGTGTGGGCATTGCGCTGCAGGAAGCGCATATCGAGGCCCGCGGCTTCGGTCGCGCTGGCCAGCGCATTACCGAAAGTGTCTTCGCTCACCGCGCCAGCGAAGGCGCTGGGCACGCCCAGGCGCGCCATCACGCGGGCAACGTTCCAGGGCGCGCCGCCGACGCGGCTCACCCAGCCGTCGTTGCCCTGGGTGATGAGGTCGGTGAGTGCTTCGCCGAGTGACACAAACTGCGGGAAGGAAGCCGCGCTCATCTCAGGCTCCCATCGCGGCCAGCACGTCGTAGCAGGCGCCCATGGTGTGATAGTCGGTCTTGCCGGCCGGGCTCTTCTCGTCGCTGATCTTGCGGTTGTCCGGCGTCAGGATGCGGTACCAGGCGCCGTAGCGGTGGTCGACGAAGTGCGCCCAGCTGTAGGCCCAGATCCGTTCGTACCAGTCCCAGTACCGCGCCTGGCCAGTGCGCAGCGCGAGACGGGCGGCGGTGGCAAGGCTCTCGGCCTGGACCCAGAAGTACTTGTCGGCGTCGCAGACGCTGCCATCGGGCGCGAAGCCATAGACGAGGCCGCCGTGCGCCTCGTCCCAGGCGCGCGTCATCGCGATGTCGAAGAGTTCGCGGGCACGCGGCAGGTATTCGGGGCGCGACCGGTGGCCGTCGAGGATCAGGATCAGCTTGGCCCACTCGGTCAGGTGGCCGGGCTGGTAGCCCCAGGGGCGGAAGATGTTGGTCTTGTCGTCCTTGTTGTAGTCCCAGTCCACCGACCAGTCGGCCTTGTAGTGCTCCCACATCAGGTTGTCGGCGAGCGCGGCCTGGCGCCAGGCGACGTTGCGGGCGATGGTCTCGGCACGCTCGAGGTACTGCGTTTCGCCGGTGGCCTCGAAGGCCGCGAGCATGGCCTCGCAGCTGTGCATGTTGGCGTTCTGGCCGCGATAGGGCAGGAGCTTCCAGTCCGGCGTGGCCTCGTCGGCATAGAGCCCGTACTGCGGCTCCCAGAAGCGGTCTTCCATCAGCCTGAAGGTCTCGGCGAGACCCGCGCGGGCTTCCTCGATGCCGGCCATCAGGGCATGGGCGTGGGCAAGCAACACGAAAGCGAGGCCATAGCAGTGGTTGGTCGCGTCCAGCACGGTCTTCTGGCCGCCCTCCCAGCGCAGCAACCAGGCATAGCCGCCGGTGACCGGATCGCGATGCACCTCGCGCAGGAAGCGCAGGCCGTGGCGCGCCATCTCCTGGTACTTCACGTCGCCGAAGCGGCGATAGGCCATCGCGTAGTTGAAGACGAAGCGGGTGCTGCTGACCAGGTGGCGGCTCGTCGCGTCATAGATCGTGCCGTCGTCGCGGAAGAAGTGCCGGAAGCCGCCGGAAGGATCGACCGCGTTGGGCGCATAGAAGGCCAGCGTGTCCTGGATATGGCCAAGCAGGAAGGCGGGCGAGCGGAAATCGGGCGAACGGGATGACATGGACGAAGGCTCCGGGATCGGATGGCCCGCGGCCGTAACGACGGGCGCGGGAAGGATCAATCTGGCGGCGGAGACTAGAAAGCGGATTTTGTTTAGTCAACAGACGCAACAGGCGTTCGGGCAACCGCCCGCGACAGACTCTCGATCCACCGCAAACCCGCGCCACTGCGACGCCGGGTAGAATCCCGCCTTTGTTTCCAAGCCGGGAATCCCGACGTGAGCATCAAGTCCGACCATTGGATCCGCCGCATGGCGGAACAGCACGGCATGATCGAACCCTTTGCGCCGGAGCTGGTTCGCCAGGCCAACGGCCAGAAGATCGTCTCCTACGGCACCTCGAGCTACGGCTACGACGTGCGCGTGGCGAACGAGTTCAAGGTGTTCACCAACATCAATTCGACCATCGTCGATCCCAAGGCCTTCGACGACAAGACCTTCGTGGACTTCACGGGCGACTACTGCATCATCCCGCCGAACTCCTTCGCCCTGGCCCGCACGGTCGAGTACTTCCGCATTCCGCGCTCGGTGCTGACGGTGTGCCTGGGCAAGAGCACCTACGCGCGTTGCGGGATCATCGTGAACGTCACCCCGCTGGAACCCGAGTGGGAAGGCCACGTAACCCTGGAGTTCTCCAACACCACGCCGCTGCCCGCAAAGATCTACGCCAATGAAGGCGTCGCGCAGATGCTCTTCTTCGAGTCCGACGAGATCTGCGGCACCTCGTACAAGGACCGCGGCGGCAAGTACCTCGGCCAGACCGGCGTCACCCTGCCCAAGATCTGATGCCCACGCGCATCGCCTGGCTTGCGCCGGCGCTGGCGCTGGCGGTTGCCCTGCTGGGCGGCTGCGCCACGATGTCGGAGAAGGAATGCCGCACGGCCGACTGGCGCGATGTCGGCTATCGCGACGGCAAGGCGGGTTACCCGCGCAGCCGCATGGCCGAGCATGCGGACGCCTGCAGGAAGGTCGGCGTCACGGTCGACCCGCAGGCTTACGACACCGGCCGCGTGCGCGGACTCAACCAGTACTGCACGCCGGAGAACGGGTTGGACCAGGGCCTGCATGGCGGAAGCTACCGCAACGTCTGCCCGCCCAACTTCGAGCCCGGCTTCCTGCGGAATTACCGCGCGGGACGCGAGGTCTACGATCAGCGCAACCTGGTCGACAGCCTGGATTCCGATCGCGGCCGCCTCGAGACGAAACTCGACAAGGCCGACTCGGACGACGAGCGCAAGCGCATCCGCAACCAGCTGCATGAGCTCGACTACCGCCTGCGTACCGAGCGCGAGATCCTGTACATCAAGGAAAACGCCGTCCGCGGCGGTGTCCTGTAAGAAGATTCGAAGAACCCCCGAACGGAGCTCCCGATGAAGATCGCCCTCAGCGTGGGCCTTGTGCTCGCCCTCGGCCTCAGCGCCTGCGCCACGTCTCTGGTCGAGCACCGCGCCTGCCCGGCCGGCGACAGCTACGTCCAGGGCTACAAGGACGCGGCCAACGGCCTGTTCGCCGCCCAGTTCCAGCAGGACGCCCAGGCCTGCGCGGCGCATGGCGTCGCGCTCGATGCCGCGGCCTACACCGCCGGCCGCGCGCGTGCCATGCAGGAGATCTGTCCCAAGCAGAATGCGCCGGAAGGCTCGGGCTGCCGCAACAGCATGCCCCTGATCGATCCGATCTCGGCTGACAGCAAGCTGATCGACCAACGCTACACGGTCGACAAGGCCTATGCGGAAGTCACGCGCCTGCAGGCGGCCATCGACGCCAGCCAGCCCGAACAGCGCGCAGCCCTCTCCATCCAGATGCGCGACGCCCAGCTGCGCTACTGGTGGGCCCGCGAAACACTGGACCGGATGGAGTGGCTGGTCCGCCGCCCCGGCATCGCTTACTGAAGACGCTGAACCGCCCGCGCCGGACCTTGTCCGAGCGGGGGAAAGCGGAGGTCGCGCGGCAGCCGGGGAGGCCGCTTCCGACCCGCTCGCGAGGGCGTCGCCGCCCGCTGCCCGTGCGGCTTTTGCGACAGTCGGACGACGCTACAACCAAGCTCACGCGACGCTGCTATCATGCGCCGCTTTCCCGATGGGGAAGCGCCGCAAGCGCCAGCCACGAACTCCACCTTTTTTCGTCCTTCAGCTTCAGGGGGTTGGCGCGATGCGCTTTCAGTTTCCCATCATCATCATCGACGAAGACTTCCGCTCCGAGAACGCCTCGGGGCTCGGCATCCGCGCGCTGGCCGCTGCGATCGAAGCCGAGGGCATGGAAGTACTGGGCGTCACCAGCTACGGTGACCTGACGTCCTTCGCGCAGCAGCAAAGCCGCGGCTCGGGCTTCATCCTCTCGATCGACGACGAGGAGCTCGCCTCCGACGAAGCCGAGGAAACCATCGCCGAGCTGCGCGCCTTCGTCGCCGAGATCCGCGCCCGCAACGCCGACATCCCGATCTTCCTGCATGGCGAGACGCGCACCAGCCGCCACATCCCCAACGATGTGCTGCGTGAGCTGCATGGCTTCATCCACATGTTCGAGGACACGCCCGAGTTCATCGCGCGCTACGTGGTGCGCGAAGCCAAGGCCTACCTCGATTCGCTGCCGCCGCCCTTCTTCCGCGCCCTGACCCACTACGCCGCGGACGGCTCCTATTCCTGGCACTGCCCCGGCCACTCCGGCGGCGTCGCCTTCCTGAAGAGCCCGGTCGGCCGGATGTTCCACCAGTTCTTCGGCGAGAACATGCTGCGCGCCGACGTCTGCAACGCGGTCGACGAACTCGGCCAACTGCTCGACCACACCGGTCCGGTCGCAGCCTCCGAGCGCAACGCCGCGCGCATCTTCAATTCCGACCACCTGTTCTTCGTCACCAACGGCACCTCCACCTCGAACAAGATCGTGTGGAACTCGACCGTGGCGCCGGGCGACGTAGTGGTGGTGGATCGCAACTGCCACAAGTCCATCCTGCACTCGATCATCATGACCGGCGCGATCCCGGTCTTCCTTATGCCCACGCGCAACCACTTCGGCATCATCGGCCCGATCCCGAAGAGCGAGTTCGCCTGGGAGAACATCAAGAAGAAGATCGAGAAGAACCCCTTCGCGACCGACAAGAACGCCAAGCCGCGCGTGCTCACGATCACCCAGAGCACCTATGACGGCGTGCTGTACAACGTCGAAGAGATCAAGGGCGAGCTCGACGGCAAGATCGACACCCTGCACTTCGACGAGGCCTGGCTGCCGCACGCCGCCTTCCACGATTTCTACGGCGACTACCACGCGATCGGTGCCGACCGCGAGCGCTGCAAGGACTCGATGGTCTTCTCGACGCAGTCCACCCACAAGCTGCTCGCCGGCCTCTCGCAGGCCTCGCAGATCCTGGTGCAGGACTCGCAGACCCGCCAGCTCGACAAGCACACCTTCAACGAGGCCTACCTGATGCACACCTCGACCTCGCCGCAGTACGCGATCATCGCGAGCTGCGACGTGGCGGCCGCGATGATGGAGCCGCCCGGCGGCACGGCGCTGGTCGAGGAATCGATCGCCGAAGCGCTCGATTTCCGCCGCGCCATGCGCAAGGTCGACGAGGAGTGGGGCGCCGACTGGTGGTTCAAGGTCTGGGGCCCGGACTACCTCTCCGAGGACGGCCTGGCCGAGCGCGACGAGTGGATGCTCAAGGCCGGCGAACGCTGGCACGGCTTCGGCGACCTGGCCGAAGGCTTCAACATGCTCGACCCGATCAAGGCCACGATCATCACCCCCGGCCTGGACGTGGATGGCGACTTCGCCGACTCGGGCATCCCGGCCGGCGTGCTCACCCGCTACCTCGCCGAGCACGGCATCATCGTCGAGAAGACCGGTCTCTACTCCTTCTTCATCATGTTCACCATCGGCATCACCAAGGGCCGCTGGAACACCCTGGTGACCGAGCTGCAGCAGTTCAAGGACGACTACGACCGCAACCAGCCGCTGTGGCGCGTGATGCCGGAGTTCATCGCCAAGCACCCGCGCTACGAGAAGGTCGGCCTCAAGGACCTGTGCAACCAGATCCACGGCTTCTACAAGGCCAAGGACGTGGCGCGCCTCACCACCGAGATGTACCTGTCCGAAATGCAGCCGGCGATGCGCCCGACCGACGCCTGGTCGATGATGGCTCACCGCAAGATTGAGCGCGTCGCGATCGACGAACTCGAAGGCCGCGTCACCGCGATGCTGGTCACGCCCTATCCGCCGGGCATCCCGCTGCTGATCCCGGGCGAGCGCTTCAACGGCACCATCGTCAACTACCTGCGCTTCGTACGCGAGTTCAACGAGCGCTTCCCCGGCTTCGAGACCGATGTGCACGGCCTGGTCGCCGAAGAGGTCGAGGGCGGCAAGGTCTACTACGTGGATTGCGTGAAGCAGGACGAGATCTGAGCCTGCACGAACACGTAGCGCTCCAATGAAAAGGGCCGGTCAGTGACCGGCCCTTTTTGCTTGGCATCGCGATCGCGATGCGCCATCTCACTCCGATCCCGGACCAGCGCTACGGGCTGCGCTTGGGCGTATGCGCGGAGAGGAACTCCCAGATCGCTTCGGCCGCATCGAAGTCCTCGTTGCTGAAGCCCAGGCGTACCGTGAGCTCGGCCCGCTCCACGCTGTTGCCGCCTTCGCGCGGCCAACCGTGGCCCGCGTGGTCCATGACGTAGGCACGGAAAGCCGCGCCGTCGCGCCCGACGGGATAGTCGTAGCGGATCACCTGGCTGTCGCGCGTCGCAAGTGCCCAGGGCACGTTGCCCGTGTACTGCGCGCCTTCCTTGATCCGGTCCGGCAGCGCCTCCTGTTTCGCAGGCGTCTCCGCCACGCCGATCGCGGCACGCCAGGCGTGGCCCGAACGCGCCATGTCCGCCGCATAGGGCAGCGGTGCCGCAGGATCCTTGCCGGTCAGCAGCGGGTCGTGCTCACTGTAGATCTGCACCACCGAGACCGGCGCCTGCGCGCCCACGCCACACTCGCCCAGCGCCTCGGTCGCAGGCATGCCGAGCACCGACACCACCAGCCCGATGCCGGCGATCTCGCTTCCCATCTCGCGCGCCGCGCGCTGGGCCATCTCCGCACCCTTGGACACGCCAGCGAGATAGATCCGCGACGGATCCACCGCCAGGCCCTCGGCCTTCACCCGCGCGATGATTTCGCGCAGGTATGCGACGTCGTCGACCAGGTGATCGGGGCCACCGCGCGGGCCGAGACAGGTGCGCCACGTTCCGCCATTGGCCCAGAAGGGATCGTTGGGGCTGTAGTCCTGGGTCGCGCCCTTGGCGTAGGCGCCATTGGCATAGACCACGATGAAGCCGTCGCGGTCCGCAAGGCGCTCGAAGCTCTCGCCGCTGTCGGTCAGCCGGTACTGCTCGGCCGAGACGTTGGCGCCATGCAGCAGGATCACCAGCGGATGCGGCGCTCCGCGCTCCAGTTTCGGCGGCACGTATTGCAGGTAGCGCCGCACGATCTGCTGCGAGGGATCGGCCAGTCCTGCCTGCCCGAAGACACGCACCTCCAGGCCGGCGTCGAGCGCGTCATCCCAGGTGCTGTCGGGCGCCAGGGTGGCCATGCCGGTCAACTCGGGGCGCGAGCTGTGCACCGGATGCTGGACGGCGATCGGATCCGCGATGGCGACACTCGCTGCGAAACCCCACACCAGGGCCAGCGCGCACCGACGCGCGCGCGGCCACGGATCTGCTTGCATCCCGAAGCTCCGCGAAGAATGAGGAAGCGGGATGCTAACAGCGTAAGAGGCTCAGGAGACGAGCCCGCACCGGGTACGACCAAGCGACGCAATCCATCGCGAGGCGATCGATTGCGGACGATCGAGCGCCATCGATCCGGAGGACTGCCGATCAGGCTGAGCTAGGGCTTCGCCGCCGGCATGAGCTCGCCGAAGAAACCGACAATGCGGCGAATGCGACCGTCTTCGTCCAGCTCGCCGAAGTCCTCGCCCTTCATGAACAGTCCGCCCTTCGCATCGTGGAACTCCCAGGCGAAACGGAAGGTGTCGTGATGCACGTCCGGCGCGCTGACCATCACGCCATGCACGCCCGCCGGCAGCCGGCCTTGCACCAGGCCGATATGGGTGGCGAGGACGGCGCGCCCTTCCACATGCGCCTGCGGATCGGTGTAGATCCCGTTCTTGGCCCAGGCGCGTTCCAGCAGCGCGGCACGGCGTGTTGCATCGCGCTCGCCCCAGGCTGCGTTGTAGTCCGCCAGAACCTGGTCCAGCGTCAGCCTGTCTTCGGCACCCACAGTCTTCATGGCACTCAGTCCCAGCAGCATGATCGGTTCCAGCGCGCTGCGCTGCGGATCGCTTGCATCGTGTCTCTCCCTGTCGTGCGGGCGCGGCGCCCCGCCGGGTGCGCCGCGCGGCGCAAATCAGCGCTTGATGCGCCGCTTGTCCTTGAGGAAATTCCAGACCTCGTCCGCCGCGTCGATGTCCTGGTTGCGGAAACCGAAGCGCGCGGGGTTCTCGACCGTAGCGATGTCGCTACCCTGCGGATTCGGCCAGCCGTGTCCGGCGTGGTCCATCACATAGGCGACGTAGGCCGCCCCTTCTGGCGAGGGCGCGTAGTCGTAGCGCACGATCGCGCTGTTCTGCGTCGACACTGCCCATTCCACCTTGCCCCTGTAGTCCGCGCCTTCGTTCACCCGATTCGGCAGCAAGGTGGTGCGGATTGCGGTGTCGCCCGCGCCGATCGCCTTGCGCCAGGCCGCACCGGAGTCGAGCATCGCCTGCCCATAGGTCTGCCCTGGCGGGAAATAGGTCTGCCAGACCCAGGACAGCAGCGGATCGCCCGGGCTGTAGATATGGATCATCGAGAGCGGATGCTGGCCCGAGGCCTGGCAGGAAGCGAGCGGCTCGGTCGCCGGCATGCCGAGCACGGGAATGACGGCTCCAATGCCCGCAAGCAGGTCGCCCATCTCGCGGGCGGCGCGCTGCGCCATCTCGCCGCCGTTGGAAACGCCGACGACGAAGATGCGATCGGCATCCACCGGCAGTTTCTCCTCCTTCAGGTTATCGATGATTCGACGCAGGTAGGCCACGTCGTCGACCAGGCGATCGACGCCCCCGACGCCGCCCAGGCAGGTACGCCAGTAGCCGCCATTGGCGAAGTAGGGATCGTTGGGCGCGCTGTCCTGCGTCGCGCCCTTTGCGTACACCGCGTTCGCATAGACGACGATGAACTTGTCGCGGTCGGCCAGACGCTCGAAGCGATCCTTGGGGTCGACGTCGCGGAAGAACTCCGCGCTGATATTGGCGCCGGGCAGCAGGATCACCAGCGGATACTTGCCCTTGGGGTCGAGACCCTTGGGCACGTACTGCAGGTAACGCCGCAGGAAGCTCTTCTTCGGATCGGCGAGACCGTTCTGCTTGAAGTTGCGCAGCACCAGGCCCGCATCGAGCACCGAACCCCAGGCGCTGTCCGCAGCCGTGGTCGCGTTGCCGGTGAGTTCCGGGCGGGAACTCGCGGTCGGCTCGGCCGGGTGCGCGCTGCCGGCAGTGAGTGCGATGGCGCAGGCCATCAGTGCGCGTCGCGCGGCAGGGCCGGCGGAGCGGCCGCGATGGTTTCTTGTGGAGAGGGGTGTCATCGGATGGGGCTCCGTTCGAGAGAAGCCCACATTCTTCGAGCTGCCGTCCGGGCCGGGTAGCCGCGCGAGTGGAAGACGGGGTTCCATTCATGGAACGCCATGGCTCAGAACAGGCCCAGCAGGCGTGCGATCCGGTCGCCCTCGATCGTGAAGACCTCGCGCCCCTGGAGGTAGAGGCTGCCGTCCTGGCGGTCGATCTGGAAGTCCACCGTGGGGCGGCCATCCTTGGTCATCTGCTGGCGGCCATCAGGCCGCATGTAGAAGCGCTGCTCCTTGTCGCGATCGAAGTGACGGCGCAGGCGTTCACCCTTGATGCCGCCCAGCGGGAAGATGCGTGCCTCGATCACCCCCGTGTCGCCGAAGAGCGCATAGGTCTTGTCGCCATCGGCCGCCTCGCGGTACTTGAAGTAGGCCCGGATCGGCGGCCAATAGATCTCGGGAATCGGCCCGCCCTCGCTGTCGACCATCACGATCGCGCCCTTGCGCAGGTAGAGGTGGTCGACGTACTGCAGGGTGCCGCGGGCATCGGGCCAGGTGATCTTCCAGGTGAGATCGAGCTTGTCCGCGCCAGGCGTTTCGGTGCGCAGCAAGGCGAAGCTCGCGCCCTTGAAATGCGCCACGTGATCGGCAAGGTTGGGCCCGGAGAGCGGCGACCAGATCGACGGGTCACGGTAGCCACCTTCGTCTCCGACGACCGCCTCGACCTTGTCGCCGTCGTGGTGGATCCAGCCATCTACGTACTGGCGCACGGCCTGCGGCAGGCGGGGTTCGGCCGCGCTCACGAAGGATGCGCAGCAAGCGGCAGCCGCGAGGGCGACGACGCGGACTTTCAAAGCGAAGTGGTGCATGGAGAGACTCCGGAAGCGAGGGGACGCGCGTCTCATGACACGCGGGCTGCATCCGTCGCCTGTGCAGCAGCCGGCGGATGACGGGCGGATTTTCGGCAGCTCCCCGCCGCCTTCCCAGTGGCGCATCTGGAACGCGGCGTTCCATGCATGGAACGAATGACTCCTTCGGGTGCAGCGCTCCTACACTCGGTTCCCCGACGTCGAATCCCTCGCGCCAAGCCCTTCTCCTCGCCTTTCTCCTGGCCCTTCTCCTGCCCATGACCAATCGCCCCCACCCGCTCTCGCCTGATGACCTGCGCGACATGGCGCTCTTCATCGCGGTCTCGCGCGCCGGCAGTATCAGCCGCGCCTCGGTGCAGGCGGGCATTCCCAAGGCCACCTTGTCGCGGCGGATCTCAGGGCTGGAGAAGCGCCTGGGACTCGCCCTGCTCAATCGCGTCGGCGGACGGCTCACGCTGACGACAGAGGGCCAGTGCTACCAGGCGGAGGCCGAACAGATCGTGCAGCGTGCGGAGTTGCTGCACGACGGCCTCACGACCCAGCGCGCCGAGCCGAGCGGGCTGGTGCGCATCAACGCCGCGCCCGATGTGGCCGAGCACGCGATGGCACCGATCGTGGCCGAATTCATGCTGCGCCATCCTCAGATTCGCGTCGTGCTTGAGCAGCATCCGGAGCGTGTCGACCTGGTCGAACGCGGCTGCGACCTCGCTCTGCGCGTCGGCGCCCTGCCCGATTCCAACCTCTGCGCACGCAAGCTGGGCGACCTCTCGCGGGTGCTGCTCGCCGCGCCGGCATACCTCGCGCGCGCGGGCGAGCCGAGCTCGCCCGCCGAACTCACGGCGCATCGCTGCATCCGCTTCACTGCGCGCAGCAAGGGAACAGAGACGCACTGGACGCTGCATCGGGACGAGGAGAGTCTGCTGCTCGCGACCGCGGAGTCGGTGACCACCAACACCGCGGGCACAGCCCGCGCGCTCGCCGAAGCCGGTGCCGGCATCGCGCTGACCATTCCGGAATACTGCGGCGATGCGATCTCCGCCGGACGGCTCGTGCGCGTGTTGCCCGAGTGGCGCGGCAGCAGCTTCTCGCTCTACGCGGTCACCCTCACTCGCCGCCTGCCGAGCCGGGTGAGGCTGCTGCTGGACTTCACGGCGGAAGCCTTTGCGCGCCGCGCGCAAGACGCGGCGCGCACCTGAAGGATCAGGAGATGGCTCGCACCTTGCGCGCGGTCCACACCGAGAGCAGGCCGACGAAGCAGGCCAGGAAGCCCACCCAGTCGTAGTGCAGCAACTGGCCGCCCGGTGCCCTGATCATGATCGCGCCGGCGGTCGCCGCCGCGAGGCCGGAGGCCAGGTTCTGCATGGCCGAGTTGAAGGCCATCACGCGCCCCCGCAAACGCGGCTCGGACGAGGCCGTGACCAGCGCCGAAGTAGGGATGAAGCGCCCACTCACGAAGATGAAGAAGAGCGCCGAAAAGCCGAGCTGCCAAGCCAGGCCCAAGCGCAGCGTCTGCGTCACCAGCAGGATGGGCACGAAGCTCGCGAACACGGTGAAGGCGAGCACGTTGGCGTGACGGTGCCGGTCGGTGAGTCGCGCGATCCACGGCCGCGAGAGCAGCGTCACCGCGCCGCCCACCAGATAGATGTAGGGCAGGTGGTGCGGATCGAGACCGACGTTGGCGATCATGGTCGGCGCGATGTAGGGGATCACCGTGAAGCCGGCGAACATCACCAGCGCCGACGTGGCGAAACCCCACCAGTGGTTGGGCACCGAGAGCAACTCGCGGTAGCTCGCGAAGAGGCTCAGCGGCTTGCCGCCCAGGTGTCCGCGCACATGCGGCACCGTGCGCCAGGAGAAGAGCAGGATCACCGCGCAGGCGGCCGTGAGCGCAGTGAAGGGCGTACGCCAGGTGGCGTGGTTGGCAATGTAGAGGCCCAGCGGCACGCCCGCCACGGCGGCCAGCGAGAAGGCCAGCATCACGATGCCCATGGCATGACCCCGGCGCTGCGGCGGAATCACGTCGCCGACGATGGCGAGCGCCACCGAACCCAGCACACCACCGAACGTGCCGGCGATCGCGCGGGCGATCAGCATGCTGTAGAAGCCGGTCGCGGTTGCGCAGGCGAGCGTGGACACCATCAGGCCCACATAGGACGCGAGCAACGCGCTGCGCCGGTCGAAGCGGTCCGCAATGGAAGCGGCGAGCAGCGCGGAGATACCGGCCGCGATCGAGTAGGAGGAAACCAGCAGACCGAACTGCGCCGGCTGGATGCCGAAGTCCGCCATCAGCTGCGGCGACAGCGGCATCATGATCATGAAGTCCACGATCACGGTGAACTGCAGCGCCATCAGCGTCAGCAGCAGGCCCCGCTCTCGCTCGGGACTCAGTTGGCCCGCGGGGCCGGCTTGGGATTGGGGTTGGGGGTTCATGCTTTTTCCTGTTTTTATGCTTGAGCTCACACCGGGGGCAGCGTGATCCCTATTGTCGAGGGGCGAGAGTAAAGGCTCCCGCCCCTGTGTGTATTGCGGCTTCGTTAATCTCCGGCATACGCCAGATGAAGCGAAGCAGGTGTCGTGTTCAGTCTAGGCACCCAGTGTTCCGAGCACATCGGCAAGTCGCGCGACCAGGCCGGCGGAGGCCGCGACATGGGGTGCCCGCACGGTGTCCGAGCACAGACCCTGACGCGCGAGCAAGCCCTTGAGCGGCGCCGGATTGGGCTCCACGAAGAGCAGCCGGATCAAGGGCAAGAGCGCACGATGGCTTTGTCTCGCCTCATCCAGCCGGCCCGCTTCGATCGCGCGCCAGAGCGCCACGAAGCGCTCAGGCACGAAATGCGCCGCCGCCACGATGCCGCCCGCTCCGCCCAGACACAGGGTGGCGAAAAGCTGCGCGTCCTCGCCCGCCAGTACTTGCAGCGATGTCTGCTGGACCAGGTCCGTGGTGAGCGCGCCGCTGCCACTGCAGTCCTTCACCGCGACGATGCCGGGAATGCCGGCGAGTGCCTTGAAGGTCTCGCTCTCTATCGCCACGCCGGTGCGGTAGGGAATCGTATAAACCACCACCGGCTGCGCGCTGCATGCGGCCACCTCGCGATAGAACTGCAGGATGCCCGCCTGCGCCGGCCGCGCATACGACGGCGGCGGCACCAGCACGCCGGCGAGCGGGCGCGTTCGCAAGCCTGCGATCTCTTCGAGCATGCCCGGCACATGACTGCCACCCACGCCCATCACGACGGGCGTGGCGTGGCCCGATGCCGCCACCTCCTCCAGCACCGCATCGAGCACGGCGAGTCGCTCGACCCGGTCCATGGCCTGCGCCTCGCCCGTCGAGCCGCACACCACCAAGCCCTGCACCACCGGTGCGTACCGTCGCACCAGTCCGCGCAAGGCCTTGAAGTCGATCGCCCCCTGTTCATCGAAGGGAGTGACCAGGGGAACCCAGATTCCGGAAAACGTTTGCATCGATATCTCCTCGGTGAAAGCCCGGCAGGCTTGCCAAGGAGATCGGTTGCTGGAGGAAGGGCGTAGGCCTTCGCTCTCGTCATCGTCCCGTCGGCTCACCTGACGGGACGATTGCGCCCCGCTCAGATGAGCAGGGGTTTGAAGGCTGCAGCCAGCAGTCGCACGCGTGCGCCGGCCTGCCGCGCGGGGCGACGGGCAAACACAACGAAGGGACTGGAAGTCGGCAGCATGGATGACGAGAAAAAGGGAAACGGTGAGACGCTTGATGAAGCGCAGGTCCTACGCAGATATGTCGCCTACAGGCCGGTTCGGCCGGCCGGCGAAGAAACTTGCGCGGACGGCCAGTATCGAAGCCTGTGCGCGCTGCTGTCAATGCGCTCGCCGCTGCGCACCGGCCGACGTGCGACGATGCGTTGTAGAAATGCGTTACCGATGCACGCCACCAATGCACGTCTCCGATGTGCGCTCGACATGCACGGCCGCAGTGGATCGCACACAGCAAATCGTATTTCCCAGCAATCCAGGAGTTTCACAATGAGATCTGTCCGCCATGCCTCCACCCTCGCACTCGCGCTGCTTCTGGGTGCCTGCGCCACCTCCGACCCCAACAGCACAGCAGGCCGCGACACGGCCGTAGGCGCGGTGATCGGCGGCCTGGCCGGTGCGGCGATCGGCGCGGCGACAGGCAGCGAACGCGTCGGCCGCGACGCGGCGATCGGGGCGGGCGTGGGTGCGGCCGGGGGCTACATCTGGTCGCGCCATATGGAAGAACAACGCAAGGCGATGGAGCAGGCCACCCAGGGCACCGGGGTCGGCGTGAGCCGCACCGGCGACAACCAGCTCAAGCTCGATATCCCGAGCGACATTTCCTTCGACTCGGGCAAGTACGCGATCAAGGGCAACTTCCGTCCGGTGCTCGACCGCTTCGCCCAGACGCTCAACGCCAACCCGGTGACCACGGTGCACATCATCGGCCACACGGACAGCACCGGTTCGGATGCGATCAACGACCCGCTCTCGGTCAATCGCGCCGCCAGCACCCGCAACTACCTCACCAACCTGGGCGTGGCGGGGTCGCGCATCGCGATCGATGGCCGCGGCTCGCGCGAACCGATTGCCGACAACACCTCCAACGCCGGCCGCGCGAAGAATCGCCGCGTCGAGATCTTCGTCGCCGAGGCTGCACCGGCCAATGCGCCGGCGGGCAAGAACTAGGCGCGCGTCTTCGCCCTGGTTTTCGTTCCTGGCTTTCGCTCCTGACTTTCGCCCCCGGCGCCACACCCCGGGGCAGACAGGCTGGCGCGTTCGGGCAAGAATGCCTGTGCGCGCCCCGCCCGCTTCGGGTCATCGGGCGCCCCAGCCCCTCGGGGAACCGGAGTGCCGATGCTCGAGCTGACCAGCCAAGTCCTGCGGACCGCCCTGCTGATCGTGGCGGCCCTGATTCCCATCATCAATCCGCCGGGCGGCGCCGCGCTGTTCCTGATGCTGACGCAGGGCGCCTCGCCCGAGACGCGCCGCTTCCTTGCCCGCAAGATCGCGACCAATGCCTCGGCCTTGCTGCTGGGCGCGATGTTCATCGGCTCCTACGTGCTGGATTTTCTCGGTGTCTCGTCGGCGACGGTGCGGATCGCGGGCGGCCTGCTGGTCGCCTCCTTCGGTTGGCAGACGCTCAAGTCGGAGGACACGGTCGATGACGATTCACGCAAACGGGTCGACTGGAGCAGCCCCCAAGCCGGCGAGCGCGCCTTCTATCCGCTGACATTCCCGCTCACCGTGGGGCCGGGCACGATCGCGGTGGCGATCACCCTGGGCGCGAGCGTCTACGAGGGCGGACACAAGCCCCTGGCAGGGCCGATCGCGGCGGTCGTCGCGGCCTCCTTCATCGCAGGGCTGATCTACCTGTGCTTCCGCTATGCGCATCGACTGATCGACCTGCTCGGCCAGTCGGGCACCAACGTCTTCCTGCGCTTCGCGGCCTTCGCGATGCTCTGCGTGGGCGTGCAGATCTTCTGGGATGGCGTGGCGGAGTTGCTCGCCCCCTGGCGCCCACAGTAGCTGCGGCCGTGTCGGTCACCGCGGCCGGTCGCGCGCCCCGCCGCCGACACTGCGCGAATCAAGCAATCAATGCGGCTGCGCTCAGACGCGCCGGTAGCTCACGAAACTGTAGGCGTGTTCGTTGCGTTCATCGGCCGGATGCGACTCGCGCGCGACTTCGCTGAAACGCGTCGCGTCGATCTCGGGAAAGCGCGCATCCTCGCCCTCGATCGCGCAGTCCACCTCGGTGAGCTCGATCGCATCGGCCCGGTCCATCGCAAGGCGATAAATCTCGCCACCACCGAGAATCCAGACGCGTTCAACGGCGCCCGCCTCGGCAATCGCCGCGTCGAGGCTGTGGGTGACCACAGCTCCCTCGGCGACGTAGCCGGATGCGCGGGTGATCACGATGTTCTTGCGCCCCGGCAGCGGCCGGCCGAAGGACTCCCAGGTCTTGCGCCCCATCACGATCGGGCTGCCCATCGTGAGCGCCTTGAGCCGCTGCATGTCGGCGCGCTGACGCCAGGGAATGCCACCGTCGCGGCCGATCGCGCCGTTGCGATCGCGCGCCGCGATCAACCAAAGTTGCGGCCCGCTCACACGGCCACCGGCGCGGAGATATGCGGATGCGGGTCGTAGCCTTCGAGGGAGAAGTCCTCGAAGCGGAATCCGAAGATGTCCTTCACCTCGGGATTGATCCGCATCGTCGGCAATGCGCGCGGCTCGCGCGAGAGCTGCAGGCGCGCCTGGTCAAGGTGGTTGAGATAGAGGTGCGCGTCGCCTAGGGTGTGCACGAAATCGCCCGGCTCGAGGTCGCAGACCTGCGCCAGCATCATCGTGAAGAGCGCGTAGGAAGCGATGTTGAAGGGCACGCCGAGGAAGATGTCCGCGCTGCGCTGGTAAAGCTGGCAGGAGAGCTTGCCGTCGGCGACGTAGAACTGGAACAGCAGGTGGCAGGGCGGCAAGGCCATCCTGGGCACGTCCGCCGGGTTCCAGGCGCTGACGATATGGCGGCGCGAGTCCGGATTCTTCTTCAGGCCTTCGACCAGCTGGGTGATCTGGTCGATCAGGCGGCCGTCCGGGGATTCCCAGCGACGCCACTGCTTGCCATAGACCGGGCCCAGGTCGCCGTTCTCGTCGGCCCATTCGTCCCAGATCGAAACCTTGTTTTCCTTCAGGTAAGCGATATTGGTGTCGCCCTGCAGGAACCACAGCAGCTCATGGATGATCGAGCGCAGGTGCAGCTTCTTGGTGGTGACCAGCGGGAAACCCTCGGCCAGGTTGAAGCGCATCTGCCAGCCGAATACGGAGAGCGTGCCGGTGCCGGTGCGGTCGGCCTTGCGATGCCCGTGCTCCAGCACATGGCGCATGAGTTCGTGGTACTGCCGCATGATCTTCCGCCGCGAAAAAAGTGTGCATTGTAACGAGCCCCGCCGGTCGAGCCCTGCCCGCCACGACATGGCATGAGGCTACAATCGCTCGGTCACAAGACGACAGGCGCCCATGCTCCGGATCTTCAACAGCTCGCGTGCGGATCTCCCCCTGGCTGATGCCCAGGGCGTGGCACGTTCGGTCGAGGACCTGGAGAGCCTGCCGCCGCAGGAGGCCGTGCGCGAAGCGGCCGAGTGGCTGGAGACGCTGAGCCAGTTCAAGGAATCCGACTCCGCCGCCCTGCTCGGCCTGCTGGCCCAGGTGGATGAAGCCACCCAGCCGGCCGTGCGCGCCCTGCGCGAGGAATACGTGGCGCCACAGCCCCTGTTGCCGCGCGCCGAACTGTGGGTGCGCGCCCGCCACTTCTGGACGCAGCTCGCCGAGCGCTACGAGGAGTTGCTGCGCGTGGTGCGGCAATCCGAGACGAAGCTGCCGTCCGCGCCGATGGCCGAACTCTGCGTGCGCCTGATTCGTGCCAGCGCAGGCGAGCAGCGCTGGGATTCACTGCACTACGGCCCCTTCGACCACCGCCACTGGAGCCGCGTGGGTGACGCCTACCTGGCGGCCCAGCAGAACGACCTGCTCGAAGCCCATGTGGTCATACGCCCGCCCCGCCAGACCGAAACCTGCGTCGCGCGCGAATACCTGCGTTCGGTCGCCCTCGCGACCGCGGCGCTGGATGAACTGGACGAAGTGCAGGTCGAGCAGGCCTGGCGCCTGCTGCACTATGTGCTGCCCTCGCTGCGCCTGGATTTCGAGAGCACCACCGATTCGATCTTCTGGATCCATCCGGCCAGTGGCCGCCCGCCGCAGCGCATGGTGCGTCCGCCCTCGGAAGGGGAGCGTCCGCTCTACTTCTCCGGCAGCGCTGCGCGCGAAGCCCTGCAGCACCTGCAAAGCCTGGTGCGGGAAGGCAATCCACCGCCTACGCTCGCCCTGAATTCCGACGAGGACTACGACCGTCTCGGCCCCCTGCTGGAGCACCTGATCAGGCATTGGTCCGCCGAGCCCCCGGTACGACGCCATCGCCGCCACAAGCTCCGCGCGCAGCTGCAGGTGGTGGAAGGGCTGGAATTCGTCACCGATCACCTGTCCGGCCTGGTCGGGCTGCCGGTCAGCAACTGGGAGCAGATCGACGTCAGCCTCAATGGCGTGGGCGCCAGCGCTCCGCTCACCGAGAAGCGCCCGCTGCGCATTGGCAGCCTGGTCGGCATGCTCTCCGAGGACGGCAATCGCTGGCTGGTCGGCATGGTTCGGCGGATGCGACGTGAAGCGCAGGAGCGCGCCCTGGTCGGCGTGGAAATCCTCAGCTGGCACCCGCTCTCCGCACGGGCCGATGACGGCGCCCGCGAACTGCGCGTCCTGCTGCTCGACCCGCTCACGCGCGGCGGCAACATCCGCGTCGCGATTCCGGAGGGGCCGATGCGCCGCGCGGCGCCGCTCTACCTGATCGGGCACAACAAGGCGGTGAAGCTGATTCCGCAGTCCCTGATCGAGCGCGGAGCGGATTTCGAGATCCGTTGCTACCAACTCGCGGGCGACGTCACGGACGCTCAATAGCTGCCCCAGCAGCCGTCAACGGTCGCCGCGGCCCCATCGTGTACAATCGCGCACCCTTCTGACAGCGGTATGGCATGAAGACAACAGCCCTGGACTTCGAGCAACCTATCGTTGAACTCGAAACCAAGATCGAAGAACTGCGCTATGTGCAGGACGACTCGGCCGTCGATATCTCCGAAGAAATCGCGCGCCTGGAAGTCAAACGCCAGGCGCTGACCAAGGAGATCTACGCCAAGCTCACGCCCTGGCAGATCGCCCTTGTGGCCCGCCATCCACAGCGGCCCTACTCCTTCGACTACATCAAGCACGTCTTCACCGACTTCGAAGAGTTGCATGGCGACCGCTCCTTCGCGGACGACAAGGCCATCGTCGGTGGCCTGGCTCGTTTCAACGGCCAGTCCTGCATGGTGATCGGCCACCAGAAGGGTCGCGACACCAAGGAAAAGATCCTGCGCAACTTCGGCATGCCGCGGCCCGAGGGCTACCGCAAGGCCGAACGCCTGATGCGCCTGGCCGAGAAGTTCGGCATCCCGATCTTCACCTTCGTCGACACCCCGGGCGCGTATCCCGGCATCGACGCCGAGGAACGCGGCCAGTCCGAAGCCATCGGCCGCAACCTGTACGTGATGGCCGAGCTCAAGGTGCCGCTGATCTGCACGATCATCGGCGAAGGCGGCTCCGGCGGCGCCCTGGCGATCGCTGTCGGTGACCAGGTCCTGATGCTGCAATACGCCACCTACTCGGTGATCTCGCCCGAAGGCTGCGCCTCCATCCTGTGGAAGAGCGCCGAAAAGGCACCCGAGGCCGCGGAAACCATGGGCATCACCGCCTCGCGGATCAAGTCCCTCGGCCTCATCGACAAGATCATCAACGAACCCGTGGGCGGCGCCCACCGCGACCATCGCGCGATGGCGCAGGCGCTCAAGCGCTCGCTCGCCGACTCGCTCAAGCAGGTCGCCGATCTCACCCCGGCCGAACTGACCGAACGCCGCTTCCAGCGCCTGATGTCCTATGGCCGCTTCAAGGAGCAGGCCGTCGCCTGATCTGGCGGAACGCCTGCACGCGCGCCTCGCGGAGCTGCCGCTACGGGGCGCGCGCCTGACCCTTGGGTTCTCCGGGGGTCTCGATTCCACCGCCCTGCTTCACCTCTTCGCCGGACTGCGCGACACGCTTGGCTATGCGCTCGACGTCGCCCATGTGGCCCACGGCCTGCAGGCTGCCGCGGCCGAGTGGCCGGCCCATTGCCGCACCGTAGCCGCCGGCTTCGGGCTCGAATGCACGATCGTTCCGGTAACGGTCGATCGCGCCGATCCGCAGGGCCTGGAGGCCGCCGCGCGCGCCGCGCGCCATGCCGCACTCAATGCGCGCGGCGCGGACTGGATCGTGCTCGCCCACCATCGCGGCGACCAGGCCGAGACGTTGCTGCACCGGCTCACCCGCGGCGCAGGTGTCGCGGGCGCCGCGGCGATGCGCGCCGTCGATCCACGCGAGTCCGGTCCGGGCATCCTGCGTCCGCTGCTCGATGAACCGCGCGAAGCCTTGCTGGAATGGGCGCAAGTCCATGGGCTCGAATGGATCGAGGATCCGAGCAACGCGGACCCACGCTACAGCCGCAACTTCATCCGCCACCAGATCCTCGCCCCCCTGAACGCGCGCTTTCCCGGCGCGGAGGGCGCACTGGTCCGCGCAGCCTCTCACTTCGCCGAGGCGCAGGAGATGCTGGACCAGCTGGCCCGGCTCGATCTGGAAGCCGTGCGCGAAGGCGCAGCGGCCTCGCATACGCGACTGCTGGCCCTACCCCGCGCGCGGCTGGCGAATCTGCTGCGCGCACGCCTGATCGACCGCGGCTTTCTCGCCCCGGATCAGGCGCGGCTGGACGAAGCGCTGGAGCAGCTCGGGAAAGCGCCCTCGCCTTGGCGCGCCAGCTTCGGCGACTGGGCGCTGTGTCGGGAAGACGCGCGGATCTGGATCGAGGCGGCCGCGGAAAACACGTTGGCGCCCACCGAGCCACTCTGCTGGCAAGGCGAAGCAACGCTCGCTTGGGGCAAGCTGCAGGTGAGCTTCGAAGTAGCGCCCGAGGGCGGGCTTGCGCTCACGCCCGGCGCGGTCTGGCTCAGGCCGCGCAAAGGCGGCGAGAAACTGCGTCCGCAGGCCGGACGGCCACGACGGGATCTCAAGACCCTGGGACGCGAGGCGGGCATCGCGCCCTGGTGGCGCGACCGCTTGCCGGTGGTCTGGAATTCGGAACACGCAATCGCCTGGGGACCGTGGAGCGACAGCGACACGCTAGTGTCAGGTCCAGGCTGGCACGTGAAGGTGACGCTACCCGGGCAAGTCTTCTAGTCCGGCGCATCTGGCGTTGAGGCTGCGGCGGCGTGGCGGCCCGAGCTGCGCGTGGCGCGGCAGTTGCGAGGCGGTAAAGCGCACCCACAGGCCTTCGTGGCGCACGGTCAAACACGCGGGCCGCCGCCATGCCCTCATGCGGCGGAGAGAACCAAAACCCTCACGTCTCGAAGGCGAGACGCCACGCAGGCACGCCCGGAGCGGCGACCGGCGACGCGAGAGCCGCCGGCTCCAGCGCGCCTCCCCGCCGGCGCGCCTCGACCACGTGTATCAGGTGTTCTGCACCACGATGTTCGGGAACTTGAAGCGCATGTCGCGCGCCTTGTCGCCGATCGCGATCGCCACCTTGCGTGCGATCGCGCGGTAGGTCTGGGCGATCGTGCTTTCGGGCTCGGCCGCCACGGTCGGTGTACCCGAATCCGTCTCGCGGCGAATGCGGATATCCAGCGGCAGCGCGCCAAGGAAGGGCACGCCATAGTCGGCGCACATCTTCTCGCCGCCGCCCTCGCCGAAGATGTGTTCGGCGTGGCCACAGTTCGAGCAGACGTGGATGCTCATGTTCTCGACGATGCCGAGGATGGGGATGCCCACCTTCTCGAACATCTTGAGGCCCTTGCGCGCGTCGAGCAGCGCAATGTCCTGCGGCGTGGTGACGATCAGCGCGCCGGTCACCGGCACGCTCTGCGCCAGGGTCAGCTGGATGTCGCCGGTACCCGGCGGCATGTCGATCACCAGGTAGTCGAGGTCATCCCAGCGGGTGTCGTTGAGGAGCTGGCGCAGCGCCTGCGTGACCATCGGGCCGCGCCAGACCATGGGCTGCTCGGGGTCGATCAGGAAGCCGATGGAATTCGCCTGCAGGCCGTGCGCCACCAGCGGCAGCATGGTCTTGCCGTCGTCCGAGACCGGCTGCTGGCCGGCAAGCCCCAGCATCGCGGGCTGGCTGGGGCCGTAGATGTCGGCGTCCAGCAGGCCGACGCGCGCACCTTCCTGCGCCAGCGCAATCGCGAGGTTCACCGCGGTCGTGCTCTTGCCCACGCCGCCCTTGCCCGAGGACACCGCCACGATGTTGCGCACGCCGGGCAGCAGCTTGATGTTGTTCTGCACGGTGTGCGAGACCACTTTCCAGCCCACCTGCACCTGGGCACGACCGTGCACGGCCAGCCCGTCTTCGATCAGGCGGGCAATCGCTACCAGCTGGCTCTGCGCCGGATAGGCCAGCTCGACCTCGATCCGGGCGATGCCATCGACCAGCTGAACACGCTTGATCGCCTTGCCGTCGGCAAAGCTGCGACCGCTGTTGGGGTCCGTCAACGCGCCCGCGTGGGCCAGCCATTCCTGTTCGCTCAATGCCATGAAACCTGTGCTCCCGATCCCGACAGTACTCTCGAAGAATTCCCGACAAATTTGCTCAAGTTTATCACCGTGGCCGCAGGCACCCGGGCGCGCGTGGACAAAAAAAGCCGGCCCGAAGGCCGGCTCAATCCCGACAAAGACTCGAGGTCCGGACGTGCGTTCAGTGCACGCTCACGGCGCAGTTGCGGCCCACCCAGCGCAGGTTGGTCGGTTGCGGCTGGGTGCCGCCCTTGGTGCCCTGGAAGCCGAAGCTCACCTTGCTATGCGGCGCGATGGTGCCGTTGTAGCTCTCGGGCGTCGCGACCACGCCATTGCTGGTGTTGAACTTGGCGTTCCAGCCGGAGAGGAAGCTCGCGTCCGCGCTCCAGCCCCAGGCGATCTGCCAGCTGGAGATCGGCGTATCAGTGGTGTTCTCGACCTCGATCTGCGACACGAAGCCGTTGCTCCAGCTGTTCTGCACCGTGTAGGAGATGCTGCAGCCGGCAAGCGTGGGCTGATCGTTGTCCGCTTCCGTGGCCGTCACCGAACCGCCGGTGTAGCCCCCCGAGGCGGTGACGGTGAAGGTCGCCGAACCGTTGGTGGTGTCCGCATCCTCCGCCGCGCCGAGCGTCACGGTCTGCGCGGTGCCCCAGTTCGCAGGCGTGAAGGTGAGCGAGGCACCGCTCTTCACCGACAGGTCGGTATCGCCCGAGCTGCGTGCCACGGTCACGGTCACGTTTGCGGTCGGGGCCGAGGCGAGCTTCACTGTCAGCGTCGCGGTGCCGCCTTCCGGCACGTCGAGGGTGCTGCGGCTGATCACCACGCTCTTGTCGCCATCTGGCGGCGGGGTCACGGTGTCGAGCGGGAACTGCAGCGGCACCAGCAGGTTGTGCTTGGGCAGGTTCAGCGTGGTCCAGTCGTCGTTGAGCAGGCCGCCGGTGTCACCCGAGTTCGGGTTCCAGCTCCAGAAGGTCCAGCTCATCTTGTTGGTCTTCAGGTAGGCCACCATGGCCTGCAGCCATTGCTGGTCCACCGCCGACTGGTAGCGCGTGCCGAATTCGCCCAACAGCACCGGCGCGATGTTCTGCTTGACCAGGTAGCCCCAGTGCGCGTCCCAGACGGCGGGCAGGTTGTTCGGGTAGTTGGGGTCCGAGAACCAGGTCTGCGGGAACACCGAGGCCGGATAGTCGTGCGGCGAATAGACGAGGCGGTTGGCCACGTTCAGCCGCACCGGGTACTGGCCGGCAGCGGAAAGGTTGCCGCCCCACCAGTAGGAGTCGGCACCGACCTTCTCCACGCCTTCGACCACGATCAGCCAGTTGGGGTTGGCGGCAAGGATCGCGTTGCCCGCGCGCTCGGCGGCCAGGCGCCAGTCCTTGGTCGTGTCGCCGCAGCCCCAGCAGGCAGCGGCATGCGGTTCGTTGTGCAGGTCCGCGCCGATGACCGTGGTGTTGCCCTTGTAGCGGTTGGCCAGGGCGACCCAGTCGTCGATCCACTTCTGCTCCGACACCGAGGAGGTGTACCAGAGCTCCGACTGGGCGCTGCCGTCCGGACGATGGCGGTCGAGCAGGATGCGCAGGCCGATCTTGCCCGAGTACTCGATGATCTTGTCCATCGCCTGCAGGCTGTTCAGGCCCACGAGATCCGGGTTCTTGGAGAAATCCACGCCGGTCGGCGAGTGGTTGAAGATGTCATTGCTCCAGGGCAGGCGGATCGTGTTGTAGCCCGAGTTCTTGATCTGATCGAGCATCTCCTTGTAGTTGCGCTGCCAGATGCCATGCACCACATAGTTGGCGGTCTCGAAGCCGAACCAGTTCACGCCGGTGACACGGACTTCCTGGTTGTCGGAATCGAGGATCTTGGAACCGCTGGTGTGCCAGTAGCCGCGGCCCGCGGCCTGGGCATCGCCGACCATCGCCAGGCCCAGCGCGACGCTGAGCGCGCACGCCGAGAGAGTGAAACGCTTGCTCATCTGCTTGTCTCCTAATCTGGTGGATTTATGCGGACTTGAAGCCCGTCTTGCTCTGTCCATCAAGATAGGAAGTCAACCGGTTTTCCATCCGGCGAGGCTTGCGAAAAAGCCGTAAACGGATCCCGTTCGAGATTGCTGCAAATGCCGGATGAATGCGGGGCGCGCCCTCGCGGGCGGTGCGCCGCGGCGCGACTCAGGAGAGCGCGTGCTGGGGGCGCAGCGCGGTGAAGGGCGCGTGCTCGTCGCGCCAGCGCAGGAAGTCATCGACCGGCAGCGGCCGGCTGGCGTAGAAGCCCTGGATCTCGTCGCAGCGGAAGTCCTGCAGCAGGCGCCACTCCTGGGCGAGCTCGACGCCTTCGGCCACCACCGACAGCCCGAGAGTATGGCCGAGGCCGATGGTGGAACGCACCAGCTGCGCGGCCTCGCTGTCCTCGTGCATGCCGTGGATGAAGGAACGATCGATCTTGAGCTCGGCCACCGGCAGGCGCCGCAGGTAGGCCAGCGAGGAATAGCCGGTACCGAAGTCGTCGAGCGAGAGCGAGAAGCCGCGCGCGCGCAGGTCGTGCAGCACGGCGAGCGCGCGCTCGGGGTTATCCATCACGCCGCTCTCGGTGATCTCCAGGCGCAGGTGCTCGGGCGAAGCGCCGGAGCGCGCGAGCAGGTGGTCGAGCTCCGCCGGGAAGCGTGCGTCCTGCACATCCTGCGCCGCCACGTTCACCGACACCCGCAGCGGCTCGCCCTCTTCCGCCAGTTCGCGGGTCAGGCGCATCACGTTGAAGAGCATCCAGCGGGTGAGCATGCCGATGCGGCCAGCCTGTTCGGCGAAGGGGATGAATTCTCCGGGCGGGATCAGGCCGCGTTGCGGATGCATCCAGCGGACCAGGGCCTCGGCGCCGTCCACCGCACCGCTGCTGACCTGCACCTTGGGCTGGAGGAAGACCATCAGTTCGTCGCGCTCCACCGCGCGCCGCAACTCCGACAACAGGGACAGATGCGAGCGTCGGTTCTGCTCCAACTCCGGCGCATAGACCGCGTAGCCCGACTGGCGACGCTTGGCCACATGCAGCGCGATCTCGGCGTTGCGCAGCAGCTGCCCCATGTCGGCGCCGTGCTCCGGGTAGCGGGCCATGCCGACGGCAAGCGACATGTCCAGCGGCGTTCCCGAGACCTCCACCGGACTCGCGAAACGGTCTTCGATGCGCTGATGCAGGGCGGCAAGATCGCGCGCCAGCGGGCCGGTGATCAGCACCGCGAAGTTGTCGCCGGACAGGCGCGCCACCGGATCTTCTTCCCGCAGCATCTGGCGCAGTCGACGAGCAACCTCGCAGATCACCTGGTCGCCGACGTCATAGCCCAGCGTGTCGTTGATCGCCTTGAAACGGGCGATGTTGATGTCCACCACCACCGCGCCATGCTCTTGCGCGTGGGCCAGCAGATCTGCGCCTTCGCGCTGGATGCCGGCGCGGTTGCGAAGACCCGTGAGCAAGTCGGTGTAGGCCAGGCGCGAGATCTGGTCCTCACGCGCCGCCACTGCGCGGCTCATCGCGTTGAAGCTGGCGGAAAGGCGGCCGATCTCGTCGCGGGTGTCGTCCGGCAGGGTCTGCGCATAGTCGCCTTGGCTCACCGCGTCGGCGGCATCGGCCAGGCGCTGTATCGGCTCGGACACGGTACGCGCCACCCAGCGCGAGGCGAAAGCCGCCGCCAGGAAAGCCAGGGCCAGCAGACCCGCGAGTGCCCACACCAGACGCTGGTAGGGCGCCAGCGCCGCATCCACCGACTGCAGCAGCACCACCGAAGTACCGCCGCCGGTATCGACCGGCACCCGCAGAGCGAGATATTCCGAACCGTCGAAATGCAGTTGCTGGCGACTTTCCTCATCGAAGCGCGGCGGCTCCGCCAACGCCCGCGAGAACTCCAGCCGCTGCGAGGGATCAATGCTCGTCGCGCTCAGCTGATAGCCGCCCGGGCTCTGCGTCAGCACGGCCACTTCACTCCCGGTGAGCCCAGCCATCTGGCGCACCGTGGCGTCATCCAGGTCGAAGCCGAGCACCACCCAGGCGATCGCCACCGGTGCCAGTACGGGGCTCACCACCACCATGCGCGGCTGCCCGGCAAAAGTGACCACGCCATCCGCGCCACCGTGTTCGCGCGCCCGCAGGAAAAGTGCATGCAGGCCCGGGTCCGTACCCAGTGCGCCATCGAGCGTGCTGGCGATGACGCGACCGTCGAGGTCGAGCACGATCGCCGCGTTGGCGCGGATACGCCGGGCGTTGTTGGCGAGCGCGGAGTTGATCGTCGGCGCGTCGCCGGAGGCGATCGCGTCGCGGAAACCGAAGTCGGCGCTGAGCACCCGTGCGGCCTGCGCGAGTCGCGCCTGGTCCTGGTCGAGCTGACGTTCGGCGACGCGTTGGGCAACCTTCAGATCGGCGGCGACCCGCTCTCGCGCGAAGCGCAGGCTGCCAAGGCTGACCGCGGCGATCGCCAGTAGCAGGAAGAGCGCGAGCAGCCCGACCACCAGCACCGTGACGCGAGTGCGCAGCGGCAGGCGCCGCACCCAGGTACGGCGTGGCGGACGCGCGGGCACCGCCGTCGACGCGGCCGTATCGGGCAGGATGGCCGGGCGGGCGCGCCGCTCGGTCCGGTGCTCGTCACTGATGGGCGGCCCCCGTCGGCTTGGGTTTGAGGCTGAAGGACTGGCTCAGCTGTGCGCCCGCAGCCTCGACGCGCAGGCGCTTGACCTGCTCGCCCTGGCTGGCGTCCGGATGCCACAGGTGCAGCTCGTACTCGCCCGGCTCCAGACCCTTGAGCGTGAGCGCGCCCTTGGCGTCCGAGCGGCCGTAGTACGGCGCTTCCGTCACATACACGTAGGCGAGCATCCAGTCATGGATGTTGCAGCCCAGCGCCACGACGCCCGGCTTGTCGAAGACCACCGGTGCGGCCTTGGTGCCCGAATACAGCTTGAGCTCGAAACGCTTGGCGGGCGAGAAGGAATAGACGCTGTGCCGGATGTCATCCTGGTTGGGAAAGCTGACCTCGCTCCCGACTGAGACCACCGACACATAAGGCACGAACTCGCGATCGACCTGGTCGACCACGGCCTTGCCCGGTTTGGCGCTGGTCGCCTTGCCCACGGGCGCGGCAGTCGCCACGGCGAACTCCAGCGGCGCACCGGCCGAGTCACGGAAGCTGAGGGAAAGGTCCGCAGCCCAGACCGGCGCGGAAGCGGACGCAAGCGCTGCAGCAAGGAGGCCAGTGAGCAGGCGTTTCTTCATACGGAGGTCCTCAACGCGTGACGATGTCGCGCTTCATCGGGGCCAGCCGGGCGAGCAAGGCGTTCTTCGCCGCGATCGGCACTCCACGTTCGTCCAATACGGCGCGCAAATGTTCGACCATTCCGTAAAACTCTGATTCGGTGATCTTCAGACCGGCATGTGTCGGCCCCATCGGATCGCCATCGAAGACGCAGCCGCCGCCCGCGAGATCGCAGATCTGCAGGGCCAGCATCTTCTCCAGCCGCGGCCGGTTGATCTTGGCGAAGCTGCGGCGGGTCTGCGGATCGGTGGTGCTCTTCTCGACCAGAGCATGCACGATCGCCTGCACGCCGGCCTCTCCGCCCAGCGCCTGATAGGTGGCCGAGCCAGCCGGCGATTCCGCGGCCCCGGCAGCGGGCATCAAGAGCAGCGCCGCCGCGGCCGTTATGCCCAGCAACGCCCACGATCCCGCGCCGCGCCGCCCGACTGCGCGGCCTGTCCTTGCCAGGTGCCCCATGTTTCTTTCGCCTCTCCGCCGCCCGAGGCGCCGTCTTTTCACCCGCTGGTTATCGGCCCTGCCGCTCGCGGCCTTGAGCCTTGCCTGCCTCGCCCAGGAACCCGTGCGGCTCGCGCCCGGCGATCGACTGCCGGCCACCGGAGGGGTCTCCCAGCTTGAAGGCGCGGGCGGTGGCGGGCTCGTCCCCTGGGCCCTCATTACGGGTTACGGTACCCGCGATCAGCTCGGTGGAAGCGCCTATTTCACAAGGGTTGACACAGGAGACTTCCGGCTCGACAGCACCGGGCTCGCGCTCGGGCTCTTCGACCGCTTCGAACTGTCGTATGCGCGCCAGCATTTCAACCTGGGCGACACAGTGCCCGGCGAGAAGATCGACATGGATGTCTTCGGCGCGAAGTGGCGCCTGCTCGGCGATGCCGTGTTTGACCAAGACCGCTGGTGGCCACAGATCGCCCTCGGCCTGCAGTACAAGCGCAACCAGGATTACGCCTTGGTGCCCAAGGCACTGGGTGCGGAGCGCGGCTCGGACTGGGACGCCTATCTGGCTGCGACCAAGGTCTGGCTGGACGGCCCCTTCGGCCGTAGCCTGCTTGCCAACCTGAGCCTGCGCGCCACCCGCGGCAACCAGATGGGTCTGCTCGGCTTCGGCGGCGATCGCAGCGACCGCTACAAGCTCATGCCCGAAGCCTCGCTGGGCGTGTTCCTGACGGACCGGCTGGTGCTGGGCGCCGAGTACCGGACCAAGCCGGACAATCTCTCCGCCTTCAAGGAAGACGACTTCCAGGACGCCTTCCTCGCCTGGTTTCCCAGCAAGTGGATCTCGGTGACCGCGGCCTGGGCCGGCCTGGGCAACATCGCCAACAAGGCCAACCAGCAGGGCTGGTACCTGTCCGTGCAGCTCGCGCACTAGCGGCAGCGCGACCCACGCAGCCAGACAGGCAGGACGAGGCTCGCGGCCCTGCGGTAAACTGCCGGGCTTGCGCGCCAGGAATGGCGCCATCGCCGCGCACGGTTCGCGGCCCGGTCCGCAGCCGGCCTGCCGGACCGACAAGCCTTTCGACGCCCCCTTATTCGCGCCGGTTTTTCGCGGCCGATCACGCAGCCAAGTCCGACATGAGCCAACGCCAGATCTTCGTCACCACCGCCCTGCCCTACGCCAACGCGGCTTTCCATATCGGCCACATCATGGAATACACCCAGGCCGACATCTGGGTGCGCTACCAGCGCATGCGCGGCAACACGGTGCACTTCGTCTGCGCGGACGACGCCCACGGCGCGCCGATCATGCTCAAGGCCGAGGCCGAAGGCATCACGCCGCAGCAACTGGTGGCCAACATCGCTGCCGGCCGGCCGCAGTACCTCAACGGCTTCCATATCGGCTTCGACAACTGGCACTCCACCGACTCGCCCGAGAACGTCGAGCTCTCGCAGGACATCTATGTGCGCCTGCGCGAGGCGGGCTTCATCGATCGTCGCGTGATCGAGCAGTTCTTCGACCCGGTCAAGTCGATGTTCCTGCCGGACCGCTACATCAAGGGCGAGTGCCCGCGTTGCGGCACCAAGGACCAGTACGGCGACAACTGCGAGTCCTGCGGCGCCGTGTATGCACCGACCGAGCTGAAGAACCCGTACTCGGCGCTCTCTGGCGCCACGCCGGTGATCAAGCAGTCGGAACACTTCTTCTTCCGCCTCTCCGACCCGCGCTGCGTGGAATTCCTGCGCGGCTGGACCCAGCAGGGCCGCCTGCAGCCGCAGATCGCCAACAAAGCGCGCGAGTGGCTGGACTCGGGCGACGGGCTGGCCGACTGGGACATCTCGCGTGACGAGCCCTACTTCGGCATCCCGATTCCTGATGCGCCGGGCAAGTACTTCTACGTCTGGCTGGACGCGCCGGTGGGCTACCTCGCCAGCCTCAAGAACCATTTCGCCAAGCAGGGCGGCGACGTCGCGGCCTTCCTCGCCGATCCGGGCACCGAGCAGGTGCACTTCATCGGCAAGGACATCGTCTATTTCCACTGCCTCTTCTGGCCGGCGATGCTGCATTTCGCCGGCACCCCGTACAAGGTGCCGGACAACGTCTTCGTCCACGGCTTCATGACGGTCAATGGCGAGAAGATGTCCAAGTCCCGCGGCACCGGCATCTCGCCGCTGCGCTACCTGGACCTGGGCATGAACGCCGAGTGGCTGCGCTACTACATCGCGGCCAAGCTCAATGCCAACGTCGAGGACGTAGACTTCACCGCCGAGGACTTCCTCGCGCGGGTGAACTCGGACCTCATCGGCAAATACGTGAACATCGCCAGCCGCTGCGCCGGCTTCATCACCAAGCGCTTCGAAGGCGCGCTCACGCAGGACTTCGGCGACGAAGGCGCAGCGCTGCTCAAGGCCATTGCCGATGCCAGGGAGGCTGTCGGCGCCGCGCTCGACGGCCGCGAGTACTCCAAGGCGATCCGCGAAATCATGGCGCTCGCCGACCGCACCAACGAATACGTGAACGCCAACGCGCCTTGGGAGCTCGCCAAGCAGGCTGGCCGCGAGGCGGACCTGCACCGCGTCTGCAGCGTGGCACTCAACGCCTTCGCGCGACTGACCCGCATGCTGGCGCCGGTGATGCCGGCGACCGCCGCCAAGGTGGCGCAGCTCCTCAACCATGACCTGTCGCGCTGGGACGATGAAAGCCTCGTCGCGCGCATCAACCCCTACGAGCACCTGATGACCCGCGTCGATCCCAAGCAGCTGGACAACCTCTTCGACAAGCCGGTGGCCGAAGCCTCCCTGCCGCCCGCGCCGACGCCCTCGCAGCAGAAGAATGCGCAGCAGCAGACGCATTCGGACAAGGCCTCGGCCGACGATGCCGCAAAGGACTTCGAACCCTTCATCAGCATCGACGACTTCGGCAAGGTAGACCTGCGCATCGCGAAGATCGTCTCGGCCGAGCATGTGGAAGGTGCGGCCAAGCTGCTCAAGCTCCAGCTCGACATCGGCGAGGACGCGCCGCGCCAGGTCTTCGCCGGTATCAAGTCGGCCTACGACCCAGCGACGCTGGTCGGCCGCCTGACGGTGATGGTCGCCAACCTCGCGCCGCGCAAGATGAAGTTCGGCATGAGCGAAGGCATGGTGCTGGCCGCCTCGGACGAGAAGGGCGAAGTGCCGGGCCTCTTCATCCTCTCGCCCGACTCCGGCGCCACGCCGGGCATGCGGGTTCGCTGAGGCCGCGACATGCGTTCGCGTCGCGCCATTCGCCCCACGCCGCGCATCCTGATGTGGGCGGCGGTCGACATCGTCGGCGTGCTGCTGCTCGCGCTGGGGGCCGCTTATCTCGTGCGCGGCCCCGGCTTCTTCTTCGCGCAGGTGCCCGACTCCACCTTCGGCGCGGTCGTCTGCGTGGTGCTCGGCCTGGGCACCATCTGTGTCGCGGCCGTGCGCATGCTGACCGAAGTGTTCAAGCAGATGCCCGACGCAGGCGGACCCCGCTGAACGATGCTTGAAGCCTGGCTCGCACTACTCGGATTCCAGCTGCTCGGCGAGGCCATCGCCCACCTCCTGCACCTGCCGGTCCCCGGACCGGTCATCGGCATGCTTGCGCTCTTCGGCGCCCTGCGGCTGCGCCCGCAGGCAATCCCGCGGCTGCGCGGCGCGGCGGAGGGGCTGCACGCACATCTGGCGCTACTCTTCGTCCCGGCGGGCGTGGGCGTCGTCATGTTCCTGCCACAGCTCGCCAAGGAATGGCTGCCCATCGTCGTGTCCCTGGTCGTGAGCACAGCGGTCGGCATACTTGTCACGGCCTGGGTCGCGCGACGGCTGGCCGGCGACGCGCACGACGAAGCGAGCGAGCACAGCGATGATGCGTGACGACATCTTCCAGCTCTGGGTCTATCTTTCAGCGTCGCCCCTGTTTGCGCTGACGGCGACCCTGGCTGCCTACGTACTGGCGGTCGCGATCGCACGCCGGCTCAACTTCCATCCGCTCGCCAACCCGGTGCTGCTGGCCGTCCTGTTCCTCTCGGTAGGACTGCTGATCACCGGCGAGCCCTATTCCGAATACTTCGCCGGCGCGCAGTTCGTGCACTTCCTGCTCGGCCCGGCCACGGTCGCCTTCGCGATACCGCTAGCGGCGATGTGGCATCGCCTGCACCGGATGCGACTTGCGCTGGTCGTCGGCTTGCTGAGCGGCGGCGCGGCGGCGAGTCTCTCTGCCGTGCTGGTGGCCTGGGCACTGGGCGCGAGCCGCGAGACCATCCTCGCACTGATCCCGAAGTCGATCACCACGCCGATCGCGATGGGCATCACCCAGGCCATCGGCGGGCCGCCTTCGCTCACCGCCGTGTTCTGCATCGTGACCGGCATCTTCGGCGCCGCTGCCGGGCCTGCGCTCTTCAGCCGTTTCGGCATGCAATCGCGCATCCTGCGCGGCTTCGCGCTGGGCACCGCGGCGCACGGCATCGGCACCGCTCGCGCCTTCCAGGAACACCCCGAAGCCGGAGCCTTCGCGGGGCTCGCGCTGGGCCTGCACGGGACGCTCGCAGCGATCCTGATTCCGATCGTCGTCGCGGCCATCACCGCCCTGCTCTGAGGAGGCGCCATGAGCGATCCCAACGACACCTGCGTGCATCTGCAGATCCGCGGCCTGGTGCAAGGCGTGGGGTTCCGCTGGAGCACCGTGCGCGAGGCGCGACGCCTGGGCCTGCGCGGCTGGGTGCGCAATCGTCGCGACGGCAGCGTCGAGGCGATCGCCGCGGGCCCCGGCAATGCCGTCGAGGCACTGGTCCGCTGGGCGCATCGCGGACCGCCGTCGGCGCGGGTCGACGCGCTGGAACGGGCGGCCGCCGACGACCCGGGCAACCTGCCCTTGCCCTTCGACGAGAGCCCCACTGCCTGAGGCTTGCAGCGCTGCCCTGCGGTTTGACGGTGCCCCGGCCCTGGCCGATACTTGGCCGTTCGATTTCCCCGCGGACACCCTCCGTCCGCATCCCCCAACTGGAGACAACAAATGGCTGTTCTCGTCGGCAAGCAAGCGCCCGATTTCGTCGCCGCCGCAGTGCTCGGCAACAATGAGATCAACGAAAACTACAGGTTCTCGGAAGCGACCAAGGGCAAGTACGCCGTGGTCTTCTTCTATCCGCTGGACTTCACCTTCGTCTGCCCGTCCGAGCTGATCGCCTTCGACCACCGCCTGCAGGAATTCAAGCAGCGCGGCGTGGAGGTCATCGGCGTGTCGATCGACTCCGAGTTCACCCACCTCGCCTGGAAGAACACCCCGGTCGAGAAGGGCGGCATCGGCCAGGTCGGCTACACCCTGGTGGCCGACATCAAGCACGACATCTGCCGCGCCTATGACGTGGAATCGGTAGGCGGCGTCGCCTACCGCGGCTCCTTCCTGATCGACAAGTCGGGCATCGTGCGCCACCAGGTCGTCAATGACCTGCCGCTGGGCCGCAATGTCGACGAGATGATCCGCATGGTCGACGCCCTGCAGTTCACCGAAGAGCACGGCGAGGTCTGCCCGGCCGGCTGGAACAAGGGCAAGGCCGGCATGAAGGCCTCCACGTCCGGGGTTGCGGAATACCTGGCCAGCCACGCCAAGGATCTGTGATCGCGTAGGACATGCAGCATCCGGACGGCCCCGCCCTGCGGGGCCGTCTTGCTTTCTGGCACGATGAGCAGCACCCCGCGCCGCGCCCCCCGATTCAAGTCCTGCGCGGGACTGCCGTATATTGATGGAGTTTCCGTTGGCATACGGAAACCCAGAACAGACCTATAAGCGCCCCCGAATATGCCCGCAACACGCGTCTCTCTCCTGCGTCCGCTCGCGGTCGCATCGCTGTTGACTGCCTGCGTCAGCGACGCTGCGGCGGCCGGCTTTGCACCGTCCGCGGGCTGGCTGCTTGCGACTGCACTCGCCGTCGCCACCACCTCGGTAGCGCTCGTCGCGTCCTGGCGCCTGCGTCAGCGCCAGCGCGAAACCTCCGCCGCACTCGCGCTCGCCAACAACGAAGCCGCACGTTTCAAGCAGCTGGTCGAAGGGACGAACGCGGTGACCTGGGAGTTCGAGGTCCGCAGCGGCATCTGCAACTACGCCTCGCCGCAGGCCGAGCAGTTGCTGGGCTTCCCGGCGTCGTCCTGGCTGCAACCGGGCTTCTGGGAAGAAGCACTGCATCCGGACGATCACAAGTTCGTCACCGAATTCCTGCAGACGCAGCTCGACCAGGGCTACGAACACGAACTGGAGTACCGCATGGTCCATGCGGAAGGCCACACGGTCTTCGTGCGCGACATGCGGGCGCTCTACCGTGGGCCGAGCGGCAAGATCGAGCGTGTTCGCAGCCTGCTCATCGACCTGACGGTGCACAAGGCCACCGAGGCCGCACTCGAAGACAGCGAGACGCGTTTTCGCTCCAGCTTCGAGCAGGCGGCGGTGGGCATGTCCATGTGCTCCCTCTCGGGTCGCTACCTGCGGGTGAACCGGCGCTTTGCTGAAGTCTCCGGCTATAGCGAAGCCGAACTGCTGGAGATGGACTTCCGCGCGCTGACGCACCCCAACGATCGCGAGCGCAACGACCTGGCCCTGCGCTCCCTCCTGGAGGATGCGGGCGAGGCGATCGCGCTGGAAAAGCGCCTGCTGCGTGCCGACGGCGGCATGGTGTGGGTGAACCTCACGGTGAGCGTGGTGCGCTCACTGCGCCGGGAGGCGACTCAGTTCATGGAGGTGATCGAGGACATCACCCAACGCAAGCGCGCGGAGTCCGTCCTGCGCGAAAGCGAATCGCGTTTGCGCACCATCGTCGGCTCGCTGGAGGAAGGCATCGTGATGCGCGACCTCTCAGGCGAGGTGATCGACTGCAACGAGGCGGCCGCGCGCATCTTCGGCGTCAGCATGAGCGCGCTGCGCCAGATGCGCCTGGACTCGCCCGACTTCGAATACTTCGGCGCCGACGGCTCACGCCGTCACACCGATACCCTGCCGCCGCTGCGGGCGCTGGGTTCCGGTCGCCCGCATCGCGACACCGCGGCGCTGCGGCGCCCCGATGGCCAGGTCCGCTGGCTCTCGATCAAGTCCGAACCCTTGCAGCGCGATTCCGACGGTTCGATCTACGCCGTGGTCACGACGGCGACCGACATCACCGAGCGCCGCCAGAGCGAGGAAGAGCTCCGGCTCGCGGCCACGGTGTTCGAGAACAGCGTCGAAGCCATCCTGGTCGCCGACAAGGACAAGCGCGTGCTGCGGGTGAATCGCGCCTTCACCGAAGTCACCGGCCTGCGGGCGGACGAGGTGCTCGGCCAGAGCGCCGCGATCCTCGGCTCCGGCCGCCACGACAGCGAGTTCTACGCCAACATCTGGCAGGCGATCGCCGACAACGGCTTCTGGCAAGGCGAAGTCTGGAACACGCGCAAGAACGGCAAGCCCTTCCCCGAGTGGCTGTCGATCAGCGCGGTGCGCGACGCCCAAGGGGACACGACACACTATGTGGCGGTGTTCTCCGACATCACGGAGCGCAAGGCCAACGAGGCGCGCATCGCCTACCTCGCCCACCACGATCCGCTGACCGGGCTGCCCAACCGCACACTGCTGCAGGACCGTCTGCAGATCGCGCTGATCCGTGCCAACCGCGAGCGCTCGATGGTCGGCCTGTTGTTCCTGGACCTGGACCGCTTCAAGACGATCAACGACTCGCTCGGCCACCACGCGGGTGACCGCCTGTTGCAGTCGATCGCCGAACGCCTGCGCAAATGCGTGCGCGAGTCGGACACGGTCTGCCGCCAGGGCGGCGACGAATTCATCATCGTGCTGCAGGACCTGGTCGATCCGGAGTCGCCGGCGCGCGTGGCGGAAAAGATCCTCTCCCGCATCACCGAGCCCTTCGAGATCGACGGCCACATGATCGGCACCTCCTTCTCGATCGGCATCGCGATCTACCCGAACGACGGGCATGACGCGGACGTGCTGATGAAGAACGCCGACACCGCGATGTATCACGCCAAGGAGGGCGGCCGGAACACCTACCGCTTCTTCACCGAGGCGATGAACGCCAACGCGCTCGAACGCCTGCAGCTCGAGAACAGCCTGCGCCAGGCGCTTGAGCGCAACGAGCTGATGCTGCACTACCAGCCGCAGGTCTCGCTTGCCGACGGCAGCGTCGTCGGCGCCGAGGCGTTGATCCGCTGGCACAACCCGCAGCTCGGCTTCGTGCCGCCAGGCCGCTTCATCCCGATCGCGGAGGAATCCGGCCTGATCATGCCGATCGGCGAATGGGTGATCCGCGAAGCCTGCCGGCAGGCGCGCCAATGGACGGACGAGGGCCTGCCGCCGATCACCATGGCGGTAAACCTTTCGGCCCTGCAGTTCCGTCGCGGCGACATCGTCGCCACGGTGCGCAAGGCGCTCGCCGAAACCGGCCACAACCCGGAGCTGCTGGAACTGGAGCTGACCGAATCGCTGCTGATGGAAAACGCAGAGGAAGTAATGAGCGCGATCAAGCAGCTCAAGTCGCTCGGCATCCGGCTGTCGATCGACGACTTCGGAACCGGCTACTCCAGCCTCGCCTACCTCAAGCGCCTGGAAGTGGACCGCCTGAAGATCGACCAGTCCTTCGTGCGCGACGTACCGGGCGACCTGGACGATGCGGCGATCGTGCGCGCCGTGGTGCAGCTGGGCAGCAGCCTCAAGCTGGAAGTGATCGCGGAAGGCGCGGAGACGGCCGCGCAAGTGGCCTTCCTGTCCTCGGAAGGCTGTCGCGAGGCCCAAGGCTACTACTATTGCCCGCCCGTCTCGCCGGACGCCTTCGCGCGCATCCTGCGCAATCGCACGATCGGCCCGCGCGCAGAGGAAGGCACCGAGGGAAGGCTGCAGGATCTCGCCCTGCGGCCGTGATGCGCCAGCAGCAGGTCGGGGCGAGCCTTGAAACGCCGACGGCGCCCCATAACTGGAGGCGCCGTCGTGAGCGGCCCGGGCCCGGCGCTGGCGTGCCGAAGCCCCGCCAAGTGTCTGCGGAGTCAGCGCAGCATGCCGGGCATCATGCCCTTCATGCTGCGCATCAGCTTGCCCATGCCGCCCTTGGTGAGCTGCTTCATCATCTTCTGGGTCTGCTCGAACTGGTTGAGCAGACGATTGACTTCCTGGACCTGGACGCCCGCGCCGGCCGCGATACGACGCTTGCGGCTGGCCTTGATCAGTTCGGGCTTCGCGCGTTCCTGCGGGGTCATCGAGTTGATGATGCCTTCGATGCGGCGGATCGACTTCTCTTCGGCCCCGCCCTGCATCTGCGAAGCCGCCTGGGCGAACTGCGCCGGCATCTTGTCCAGCAGTGAAGAGATGCCACCCATCTTGCGCATCTGGGCGATCTGCTCCTTGAAGTCGTTCAGGTCGAAGCCCTTGCCCGACTTGAGCTTCTGCGCAAATTCCTTGGCCTTCTCTTCGTCGACCGCCTGACGCGCTTCCTCGACCAGGGACAGGATGTCGCCCATGCCCAGGATCCGGCTCGCCATCCGTTCCGGGTGGAACTCATCCAGTCCGGTGAGTTTTTCGCCGACGCCGGTGAACTTGATCGGCTTGCCGGTCACATGGCGCACGGAAAGCGCCGCGCCGCCGCGGGCGTCGCCGTCCAGCTTGGTGAGCACCACGCCGGTGAGCGGCAGGGCTTCGTTGAAGGCGCGGGCAGTATTCACCGCATCCTGGCCGAGCATCGCGTCGACCACGAAGAGGGTTTCGATCGGATTGATCGCGGCGTGCAGCGCCTTGATCTCGGCCATCATGGCCTCGTCGATCGCCAGGCGGCCGGCGGTATCCACCAGCAGCACATCCATGTAGTGGCGGCGGGCATAGTCGATCGCCGCAAGGGCGATGTCGACCGGCTTCTGGTCCACCGTCGAGGGGAAGAACTCTGCGCCGGCCTGCTCGGTGACACTCTTGAGCTGCTCGATGGCCGCAGGGCGATACACGTCGCAGGAGACGGTCATCACCTTCTTCTTCTGCTTTTCGCGCAGCTGCTTGGCGAGCTTGCCGACCGTGGTGGTCTTGCCGGCGCCTTGCAGGCCGGCCATGAGGATGATCGCCGGCGGCGTGGTGGCGAGGTTCAGGCCCGCCTGGGCGCCACCCATCAGGGCGGTCAGCTCCGCGTGCACCACGCCGACCAGTGCCTGGCCCGGCGACAGGGAGCCGATGACTTCCTGCCCCAGGGCCTTTTCCTTAACCCGGGTGACGAATTCCTTGATCACCGGCAGGGCCACGTCGGCTTCGAGCAGCGCCATCCGGACCTCGCGCATCATCTCGGCGATGTTGTCTTCGGTCAGGCGGGCCTGGCCGCGCATGGTCTTGACGACCTTGGCGAGCCTCTGGGTCAGATTGTCGAGCATGTGGGGAACGTTTCCGGCCTGCGGGAACCGCGGCCCTTGGGTAAACTGGAGTGATGGCCTCGATTCTACTGCATGTCCTTCCGGCCCTGATTTACCTCGGGCTCGCGCTGGCGTGGCGCCTGCGTGGTGACAACAACTCTCCGCAACACGTGATGGCCGCACGCATGGGCCTCGCGCTGGCTCTCGTGATCCATGGCGGCACCCTCTTTGCCGACGTCGGTGGCGCCGACGGCCCACCCCGCTTCGGCTTCTCCATCGCGCTGTCGATGACGCTCTGGCTGGCGATGGTCTTCTACTGGATCGAAGGTTGGTTCGCCCGGATCGAGAATCTGCAGGCAGTCGCGATGCCGGTCGCCGCGGTTGCTGCCCTCCTACCACTCTTCTTCCCCGGCCAGCACGTGCTGCAGAACGCCGGCACCCTGGCCTTCCGCCTGCATTTCGTGGTCGCGATGCTGGCCTACAGCCTGCTTACGCTCGCCGCCTTCCACGCTTTCATGATGGCAGTGGCCGAACGGCAGCTGCGCAGCGGGCAGATCTCCCGCGCGGTGCGCTCGCTGCCACCACTCCTCACGCTGGAAAACCTGCTGTTCCGCCTGCTCGGCGTCGGCTTCATCCTGCTGACCGCCACGGTGTTTTCCGGTGTGTTCTTCTCGGAAGAGCTGTTCGGCAAGCCGGTGACCTTCAGCCACAAGATCGTTTTCGCGCTGGCGTCCTGGGTGGTTTTCGGCACCCTGCTGTTCGGCCGCGCAGTCTGGGGCTGGCGTGGACGCAAGGCGCTGCGACTGACGCTCGCAGGCATCCTGCTCCTCTTCCTGGCCTATATCGGCACCCGCTTCGTTCTCGAAATCGTCCTACACCGCGCGGCTTGACCGGCCCGGCCGGGCTTCGGATACTCGAACGCCCGACCTGTGCCGCCGCGCACCCTGGACGCGCACCTTGGACGACATCCCGCTCGCCGTACAGATCGGCGCGCTCGCCCTGCTGCTGCTCCTGTCCGGCTTCTTCTCGATGGCCGAGACGGCAATGATGGCGGCCAACCGCTATCGGCTCAGCAGCGCCGCAGCCCACGGCCAGCGCGGCGCACGCCTGGCGCTGGACCTGCTCGGCCAGACCGACCGCCTGCTCGGCGTCTTGCTGCTGTTCAACAATCTCATCAATGCGGCGGCAGCCACCCTGGTCAGCGTGATCACGCTGCAGCTCTTCGGCGAGGACAAGTGGGCGCTGGGCGCGGGCACGCTGCTGGTCACCTTCCTGATCCTGATCTTCTCGGAGATCACCCCCAAGGTGATCGGTGCCAACCACGCCAACCGGCTCGCGCCGATGTTCGCCTTCGCACTCACTCCGCTGCTGCGGGCGGTGCATTTCGTGGTCGCTTTCCTCAACTTCTTCGTCAGCGGGCTCCTGAAGCTCCTGCGACTCGCTCCGGATGCGAGTGCCGCGGACCAGCGCCTGACTGTCGAGGAACTCCGCACTCTGGTCATGGAGTCGGCCCATTTCATCCCGGCCAAGCACCGTTCCATCCTGGAGAACCTCTTCGAACTGGAGGCGATCACGGTCGAGGACGTGATGACGCCGCGCAACGGGATCGAGGCGATCCGGCTGGACGGCCCGATCGCCGAGATCAAGCAAAGGATCGCGACCGCCTACCACACCCGGCTTCCGCTCTTTGACGAGGACCTCAACAACGTCGTCGGCATCCTGCATCAGCGTCGCGTGGTCTCCGCCCTGATCCAGGAGGATCTGGACATCGCGCGCCTGCGCTCGCTCGCGGCGAAACCCTATTTCATCCCGGCCAACACGGCGGTCTATTCGCAGCTGCAGTTCTTCCAGGAAAACCACCAGCGCCTGGGGCTGGTGGTGGATGAGTACGGGGAAGTGCTCGGCCTGGTGACGGTCGAGGACATCATCGAGGAACTGATCGGCAAGTTCACCTCCGGCGCGCCAGGCGGGCCGATCCTGGACTGGGGTGCGGAGGGTGCCCTGCTCGTCGATGGCGGACGCGGGCTGCGCGAACTCAACCGACGGCTGGGTCTCAACTTCCCCACGGATGGGCCGAAAACCTTGAACGGGCTGATTCTCGAACACCTCGAGGACATCCCGGAAGCGGGCCTGTCGGTGAAGATCGCCGGCATTCCGCTGGAGGTCGTGCAGACGCAGGACCGCCGGATCCGCACCGTTCGCCTTTTTCGCCCCACGAAGCAGGTGTGATGCGGGTTTGCGGGCCTCCGCCTTTACAAGGCAGCGAGCGCTAGCGCATGATCATGTGCTGAAACTGTTAAATGTCCCGACAGGGCTCCATGGTCGCAAATCCTCAGCAGATGCCGCTCAGCGGCTTGGCCCGCGCGCTGGTGCAGCAAAAACTGCTGTCCGAAACCCAGGCGGCCGAGCTCTCCGAACAGGCTCGCACCTCGAACAAGCCCTTTGCCGCTGAACTCACGCAACGTGGCGTGATGACCGCGCGCGAGTTGGCCCGCGTCTGCTCGGAGGCCTTCGGCATCGCGATGCTGGACCTTGCGGCCTTCGACGACACACAGATCCCGCGCGACGCGATCGACCGCAAGCTGGTCGGCACCCATCTGATCGTCCCGCTGGCCAAGCGCAACAACAAGCTCTCGATCGGCCTCGCCGATCCGACGAATCTGCGCGCGCTGGACGAAGTCCGCTTCCAGACGGGCCTCGCGGTCGAACCACTGATCGTCGAGATCGACAAGCTGCTGACCCTGACGGCAAAGCTCGCCGAGAGCACCACCGACTCGCTCAAGAACCTCACTGGCAATCTCGATGAAGAACTCGGCGACGTTGCGAGCGGCGAGGAGTCGGCCAGCGACGAGGGCGCCACGACCGACGTTGATGACGCACCGGTCGTCAAGTTCATCCAGAAGATCCTGATCGACGCGATCAACGAAGGCGCGTCCGACATCCACTTCGAGCCTTACGAGAAGTACTACCGGATCCGATTCCGGACGGACGGCATCCTGCGCGAGATCTCGCAGCCACCGCTGGTGCTGCGCGAGAAGATCTCCGCGCGGATCAAGGTCATCTCCCGTCTCGATATCTCCGAGAAGCGTGTCCCGCAGGACGGCCGGATGAAGCTCAAGCTCTCCGCGACCAAGGCGATCGATTTTCGCGTCAGCACACTGCCCACGCTGCACGGCGAAAAGATCGTGATGCGTATCCTGGACCCCAGTTCGGCGATGCTCGGGATCGACGCGCTGGGCTACGAGGCGGACCAGAAGAAGGTCCTGATGGATGCGGTGGAGCGCCCCTACGGTATGGTGCTCGTGACGGGCCCGACCGGTTCGGGCAAGACGGTGTCGCTCTACACCTGCCTCAACCTGCTGAACAAACCCGGCGTCAATATTTCGACCGCCGAAGACCCGGCCGAAATCAACCTTCCGGGCATCAACCAGGTCAACGTCAATGACAAGGCGGGACTGACCTTTGCGGCCGCGCTCAAGTCCTTCCTGCGCCAGGATCCAGACGTGATCATGGTCGGCGAAATCCGTGACCTCGAAACCGCCGAGATCTCGATCAAGGCTGCGCAAACCGGCCACATGGTCCTGTCGACCCTGCACACAAACGACGCGCCCACGACGCTGGAGCGTCTGCGCAACATGGGCGTGGCGCCCTTCAACATCGCGTCCTCGGTCATCATGATCACCGCGCAGCGCCTGGCCCGACGTCTGTGCAACTGCAAGAAACCCCTGGACATCCCGATCGAGGCACTACTCCAGGCCGGCTACTCCGACGAGGACCTCGACGGAAGCTGGGAGCCGATGGGCCCGGGGGGCTGCGACCGCTGCAAGGGAACCGGCTATAAGGGACGAGTGGGCATCTACCAGGTTATGCCGGTAGATGAAGAGATCGCTCATATAATCATGACGGGCGGCAATTCCATTGACATCGCCGCCGAGGCACAACGCCAGGGAATCCGGGATCTGCGCCAGTCGGGCCTGCTCAAGGTCCGACAAGGCCTGACCTCGCTGGCTGAAGTGCTGGCTACAACCAACGACTGAGAATCACGGACAAGACAATGGCCACGACCACCGCAAGAGCGACCCGCAAGCCAGCAGCCGCTTCCGAGGACAGCGTTTTCGTCTGGGAAGGACGCGACAAACAAGGCAAGGTCGTCCGCGGCGAAACGCGCGCTGGCAGCGCATCGATCGTTCAGGCCAATCTGCGACGCCAGGGGATTAGCGGCGCGAAGGTCAAGAAACGCAGCTTCTCGCGCGGCGGCAAGGTCACCGGAAAAGACATCGCGATCTTCACGCGACAGTTGTCGACAATGCTCAAGTCGGGCGTTCCGTTGCTACAAGCCTTCGATATCGCAATCAAGGGTTCCAGCAACCCGGCAATGGCCAGGCTTCTCAATGAGATCCGCACCGATGTCGAGACGGGCAGCAGCCTCGCCCAGGCATTCAGAAAGCACCCGGTCCATTTTGACAACCTGTATGCAAACCTCGTGGGCGCGGGCGAACAATCGGGTGCGCTCGATGCCCTGCTCGATCGGCTGGCAACGTACAAAGAGAAGATCCTTGCGATCAAGAGCAAGATCAAGGGTGCGCTCTTCTATCCTATCGCGGTGGTGACGGTGGCTTTCGGCGTTGTCGCGGTGATGATGCTTTTCGTGATTCCTCAGTTCAAATCCGTATTCAGCACTTTCGGCGCTGAGCTTCCGGCGCCCACGCAGCTCGTCATTACGATGTCCGATGCCTTCCTGAACTACTGGTATCTGATATTCGGGTCCTTGGCCGCTGTGGTCATTGGTCTCACCATGGCGTACAAGCGGTCGCCGCAGATGCAATTCACGCTTGATAGGTTGATTCTTCAATTCCCGGTCATCGGCGACATCTTGCGAAAGGCGACAGTCGCCCGCTGGACGCGCACTCTCTCAACCATGTTTGCGGCCGGTGTACCGCTGGTTGAATCGCTCGATTCGGTCGGCGGCGCGGCGGGTAACCGGGTCTATCAGCTCGCCACCAAGCAGATCCAGAACGAAGTCAGTACGGGTGTCGGACTGACCGTGGCCATGCAGAACACCAACGTGTTTCCGGTCATGGTCATGCAGATGGTTTCGATCGGCGAGGAATCCGGCCAACTCGACTCCATGCTGGGCAAGGTCGCCGATTTCTACGAACGCGAGGTCGATGACGCAGTAGAGGCACTGTCGCAACTTCTGGAGCCCCTAATCATCGTTTTCCTGGGCACGGTCGTGGGCGGACTCGTCGTCGCCATGTATCTTCCGATCTTCAAGCTCGGCCAAGTGGTCTGAGTTCGACTACCGCATACACCTTTAGACAGCGGGCGCTTCGTCGCCCGCTTTTCATTTCATGATTGAGATCATCTCCCAACCCATTCCTTTCGTCGTGATTGCCCTGTGCCTGGGCCTTTGCATCGGTAGCTTTCTCAACGTTGTCATCCACCGTCTGCCGAAAATGCTTGAGCAAGAATGGCATGCGCAAGCCGCGGAACTTCGGGGTGAAACGCTCCCTGCGGGTGAGGCCATCACGCTGTCGAAGCCGCGCTCGCGCTGTCCGCATTGCGGCACGCCGATTGCCGCTTGGCAGAACGTCCCCTTGTTGTCCTACGCCCTGCTCGGTGGGCGATGCGCGCACTGCAAGGCGCGAATTCCCGTGCGCTATCCGATCGTGGAGCTGCTCGGCGGCCTGACGGCGGCGTACGCGGCTTGGCACTTCGGCTTCGGATGGCCGGCTGCGGGCGCGATGGTCTTTTGTTGGGCGCTCCTGGCGCTGACATTCATCGATCTCGACACCCAGCTTCTGCCTGACAACATCACCCTGCCTTTGCTCTGGCTCGGTCTGCTTTTCAACCTGAACGGCCATTTCGTGAGCCTGCCCGAAGCGGTGATTGGCGCCGTCTCCGGGTATCTGGTGTTGTGGAGCGTGTACTGGCTGTTCAAGCTCACCACGGGCAAGGAGGGCATGGGCTACGGCGACTTCAAGCTGCTCGCGGCGATTGGTGCCTGGCTGGGCTGGACGCAGCTGCCCTTCGTGATCCTGGCCTCCTCGGCCATCGGCGCTATCGTGGGCATCCTGCTGATTGTCTTTGCTCGCCACGGCCGCAACGTACCCATTCCCTTCGGCCCCTACTTGGCCGGAGCAGGCTTGGTCGCGCTCTTCTGGGGAAAGCCCCTCACCCAGGCCTATCTCGGCAGCTTCTGAACGGGCCGGCCGCCGGCGCGAAAGCACACTGGGCCCTTGATTGGGCGACCTGAGCCCCCATCTGCGGCGTCAGACGGGCACCGTTCTTGCTGCGCCGCGGTAGAATAGCCCCTCGATTCTGGAGTCAGCACCATGCCCATCTACGAGTACCGTTGCGCCGATTGCGGTCTGCAAAAGGATGTCCTGCAAAAGGTTTCCGACGCCCCGCTCACGACCTGCCCGTCCTGCGGCAAAGAGTCCTTCGGCAAGGCGGTGACCGCGGCCGGCTTCCAGCTCAAAGGTAGCGGCTGGTATGCGACGGACTTCAAAGGCGGCACCGCTGGCAAGGCGACCTCTGCGGGCGACGGCGCCAAGACCGAAACGGCCGCGGCGCCCGCGAGTTGCGGTACCGGCTGCGCCTGTCACTAAGGACCGGGAAGCCCTCACCGCATGAAGAAGTACTTCATCACCGGCCTGCTGATCTGGGTGCCGCTCACCATCACGCTGTGGGTGCTGCATCTGGTCGTCGGCACGCTGGATCAGTCTCTGCTGCTGCTGCCTCCGGCCTGGCGACCCAAGCAATGGCTGGGCGTGGAAGTGCCGGGGCTCGGCGCGATCGTGACGCTGCTGGTCGTGCTGCTGACCGGCATGGTCGCGGCCAACTATTTTGGCCAGCGCCTGGTGCTGTTCTGGGAAGGTCTGCTGGCACGCATTCCGGTCGTCAAGTCGATCTACTCCAGCGTCAAGCAGGTATCGGACACGCTCTTCGCACCCAACGGCCAGGCCTTCCGCAAGGCCTTGCTGGTGCAGTATCCGCGCGAGGGCAGCTGGACGATCGCCTTCCTGACGGGTTCGCCCGCGGGCGAGGTCGCCGCCCACCTGCCCGGCGAGCATGTGAACGTCTATGTGCCGACCACGCCGAACCCGACTTCGGGTTTCTTCCTGATGATGCCCCGCAGCTCGGTCGTCGAGCTGGGCATGACGGTCGATGAGGCCCTCAAGCACATCATCTCGATGGGGGTGGTGGTGCCCAATACCCCGCCAGCCGCCCTGCCGGCGGGTCGTTGACCGCGGCAACCCGCATTCGGGACAATTGCCGACCATGCTGGCGAGTACAACTTCCCTTCCGATCACGCCTTCCCGCAGCGTTCTGACGCTCGGGCGCGCCGATTTCAGCCCGATTTTCGCTTCGAGCCGCGATCCGAATCGAAACCTGGCGGGTTGAACGCCTGGCACGCGTTCAGCCCTGAGCGTCCGCGAAGGGACGCCCGAGAGCCTTACCGAAAGCCTCACCCGCAACTCACTTGCGAAAATTCCGCGCCGCCTGAAGCGGCCGCCTTGGCGTAACTCGCCAACCGGAGACCCTGATGCGTACCTGTTACAGCGGGCTCGTTTCGAGCCAGCACCTTGACCAGACCGTGACTCTGTTCGGCTGGGCCCACCGTCGCCGCGACCACGGTGGCGTGATCTTCATCGACCTGCGCGACCGCGAAGGCCTGGTGCAGGTCGTGTGCGACCCGGATCGCGCCGACACTTTCAAGATCGCCGAATCCGTCCGCGGTGAGTTCTGCCTCAAGGTGGTCGGCAAGGTGCGCCGTCGCCCCGAAGGCACGACCAACGCCAACCTCGTGTCGGGCGAAGTCGAAGTGCTGTGTCACGAACTGGAAGTGCTGAACCCTTCGGTCACGCCTCCGTTCCAGCTCGACGACGAGAACCTGTCGGAAACCGTGCGCCTCACGCATCGCGTGATCGATCTGCGCCGTCCGTATATGCAGAAGATCATGCAGCTGCGATACAAGACAGCGCGCGCCTTCCGCCGCTTCCTCGACGGCCAGGGCTTCATCGACATCGAAACGCCGATGCTCACCAAGAGCACGCCGGAAGGCGCGCGCGACTACCTGGTGCCAAGCCGGGTGCACGACGGCCACTTCTTCGCGCTGCCGCAGTCGCCGCAGCTCTTCAAGCAGATGCTGATGGTGTCGGGCTTCGACCGTTACTACCAGATCACCAAGTGCTTCCGCGACGAGGACCTGCGCGCCGAGCGTCAGCCCGAGTTCACCCAGGTCGATATCGAAACCTCCTTCCTCACCGAGACCGAGATCACGGCGATGATGGAAGAGATGTTCCGCACCGTCTTCAAGGAAGCCGCGGACATTGATCTGCCCAATCCCTTCCCGCGCATGACCTACGCCGAATCCATGGCCCGCTTCGGCTCGGACAAGCCCGACCTGCGCGTGACCCTGGAATTCACCGAACTCACCGACCTGATGAAGACGGTGGACTTCAAGGTCTTCGCCGGCGCCGCCAACATGGAAGGCGGCCGCGTCGCCGGTCTGCTGATCCCGGGCGGCGGTGCGCTCTCGCGCGGCGAGATCGACGCCTACACCCAGTTCGTCGGCATCTACGGCGCCAAGGGTCTCGCGTACATCAAGTTCAACGAGCTCGCCAAGGGCCGCGAGGGCATGCAGTCGCCCATCGTCAAGAACCTCTCCGACGAAGTGCTGGCGGAAATCGTCAAGCGCTCCGGCGCGAAGGACGGCGACCTGATCTTCTTCGGCGCAGACAAGGCCAAGGTGGTCAATGACGCGCTGGGTGCCCTGCGCATCAAGATCGGCCACGAGAAGAACCTTCTGGACGGCCGCGCCTGGGCGCCGGTCTGGATCGTCGACTTCCCGATGTTCGAGTACGACGAGGACGAAAAGCGCTGGAACGCCTGCCACCACCCCTTCACCAGCCCCAAGGACGAGCACGTCGCGCTGCTCGCCAGCGATCCGGGCAAATGCCTCGCCAAGGCCTACGACCTGGCGCTCAACGGCTATGAAGTGGGCGGCGGCTCGGTGCGTATCCACCGTGAAGACGTGCAGTCCACGGTCTTCTCGGCGATCGGCCTGGGCGAGGAAGAAGCTCGCGCCAAGTTCGGCTTCCTGCTCGACGCGCTCAAGTACGGCGCGCCGCCGCACGGCGGCCTCGCCTTCGGTCTGGACCGCGTGGTGATGCTGCTGGCCGGCACGGAATCGATCCGCGACGTGATCGCCTTCCCCAAGACCCAGCGCGCCCAGTGCCTGCTGACCCAGGCCCCGAGCCCGGTGGACGAGAAGCAGCTGCGCGAGCTGCACATCCGTCTGCGCAATCCGCTCGGCGCGACCACGGCGGCCGAGTAAGATCACACCCGGAAGCTCCACGGAAAAGCCACGCGCGAGCGTGGCTTTTTCATTTCCCGGGGGCACAACCCATCTCAAGGCGGGAGCTCGCGCGCCGTTGATGCAGCATGGTTTCAGCAGTCTCTGATCTTTCCGTACTGGTGGTCGAACACCAGACGAACATGCGCACGCAGATGCGCGGAATGCTGGCGGAGTGCGGCATCGGCAAGGTGCATATCGCCCACACTGCCGGCGCGGCCGTGCGCAAGCTGCACGACAACCTCTACGACCTCATCCTCTGCGAGTACAACCTCGGCGAGGGGCAGGACGGCCAGCACTTCCTCGAGGACATCCGCAGCCACCACCTGGTACCACTGTCGACCATTTTCATCATGGTCACTGGCGAGAGCAGCTATGAGCGCGTGGTCAGCGCCGCCGAGCTCGCGCCCAACGACTACATCCTCAAGCCTTTCGCGCTGGACCGCCTGCAGGAGCGGCTGGAACGCGCGCTGGTCAAGCGCGAAGCCTTCCTGCCTGCCTGGCGCTTCGTCGAGTCCGGGCAAGCGCTCGAAGCCATCGAGGCCTGCGCCGTGGGCGAGAAGGCCCATCCACAGTTCGCCATCGACTTCCTGCGCCTGCGCGCGGAGCTGCTCACCACCACCGGTCGCCCGGAAGAAGCCCAGACGCTCTACCAGCAAGTGCTGGAGCGGCGCGCCGTGCCCTGGGCGCGGCTGGGTGTGGCGAAGACGCTTTTCATGAGCAAGCGCTTCGACGAGGCCGAACAGACGCTGCTCAAGCTGCTCGGCGAAAACGAGGCCTATCTCGACGCCTGGGACTGGCTCGCGCGGACCCGCGAAGCGGTGGGCGAACTGAAGTCTGCCCGGCTCGCGCTGGAAAAGGCAGCGAGCATCTCGCCCCATGTGCTCAAGCGCCTGCGCCGGATCGGCGAAGTCGCGCTGGAGCTGGGCGACCTCGACGCCGCCGAGAAGACCCTGGCAGAGGTCGTGCGCAAGTCGAAGTACTCGGATTTCCGCGATCCGGAAGACCATGTCCGGCTGGTCAAGGCGCAGCTCGGCGCCGGCGCGCAGGACCGCGCCGCGACCACGCTGCGCGATCTCGATCGCAGCATGCAGGGCCAGCCCAAGACCGAACTCTGCAGCGCGCTCGGCAGTGCGCTGCTGCACACCCAGACCGGGGACACGGTGAAGGCCACGGCCGAGGCGACTCGCGCCGCCGATCTGCTCGACTCGCACCAAGCCTTCAGCCTCTCGATCAAGCAGGACCTCGCGCGCGTCTGCCTGGAGCACAAGCTCGAAGGCAAGGCGGAAGAAGTCGTCATGGACATCCTGCGTCATGCGACCAGCGAAACCGAGATCGAAGGCGTCAACGGCATGCTCGCCGAACTCGGCCGCCCGCAGATGGGCGAGGCACTCACCAACCGCATGCGCAGCGACGTGCGCGACATGATGGCCGAGGGCGCGCAACTTGCGCAGAAGGGCGACTTCGAAGCGGCGGTCAAGCACATGACGGCCGCCGCGCAACGCATGCCGGGCAACTCGCTGGTGCTCTACAACGCCTCACTGTCCTTGCTCAAGTTCATCGAGCACTGCGGCTGGGACGACCGCTACGCGAACCATGCGCGCGGCCTGATCGAGCGGCTAGGCCGGCAGGATCCGGGCAACACGCGCCTGAGTGCATTGCACACCTATTTCGAAGGTCTGCAGAAGCGCTACGGCAAGCGACCCGGCTGAGCGCCGGAGCTTGCTACACTCCGGCCGACTCCTTCGCACTCCGGCCTCCGCCCTGCCCATGCATCCGTCCTTGCTCCGGCGCTCACTCGCGGCAGGCGCCCTGGCCGCCCTCGCGGCACTGACGACATTCGGGCTCAACGCCCGCAGTCGTGAAGACGCTGCTGGCGAAGTCACGCTCACCAGCCTGCCCGCCGAAGCCCGCGACACGTATCGCTTGATCGACGCGGGCGGACCGTTCCCCTACCGGCGCGATGGCATCGAATTCCAGAATCGCGAGCAACGGCTGCCCGCCCGCGGCCGCGGCTGCTATCGCGAATACACCGTGCCGACGCCCGGCAGCAGCGATCGCGGCGCGCGCCGCATCGTCGCCGACTGCGAGGGCCCGCGTTACTACTCGTCCGACCATTACCGCAGTTTTCGGAGGATCCGCCCATGAGCGACGTCTTCATCGCCCCCGAACAGCTCGCGGACAGTCGTCGCGCGGGCGTCTTTCGCTGCGGCGGGGAGGTCGCGCAGGCCGCGATCACCACCGCCACGCAGCAACGCTTCACCGCTGCCTCGCTCGACCTCGCCGAGACGACGCGCCCCGGCCTCTTCACGGGCTTCGCGGCCGCGCTGCGTTTTCCCGAATGGTTCGGCGCCAACTGGGACGCGCTCGCGGACTGCCTCACCGATCTCTCCTGGCTGGAAGCGCCGGGCTACCTGCTGGTACTGCGTGACGCGACTGTCCTGCGGCGCCGCCTGGGCCAGGCGGACTTCGACATCCTCGTGGGCGTCCTCAACGAAGCGGCTGCCAACTGGCGCGAGCAGGGTGTGCCCTTCTGGGTCCTGCTCGAGAACGGGCCGAGCAGCCTGCCGACCATCGTCCGATGAGCTTCAAGGAACCGGTCTCTGTCCTCGTCATCATCCACACGCCCGCGCTCGACTGCCTGCTGATCGAGCGCGCACGCCAGCCGGGCTTCTGGCAATCGGTCACCGGCAGCCTCGAACCCGGCGAAAGCCTGGTCGAAACCGCCTGCCGGGAGGTCGGGGAGGAAACCGGCATCGCCTGCAGGCCCGCGCAACTGGATGACTGGCAGCAGCAGAACGAGTACGAGATCTTCGAACTCTGGCGGCATCGGTACGCGCCGGGCGTTACCCGCAACACTGAGCATGTATTCAGCCTGTGCGTGCCCGCCGGCACGCCGGTCACGCTCGCCCCGGAGGAGCACCGGGCGCTGCGTTGGCTGGCCTGGGACGAGGCGGCCGCGGCCTGCTTCTCCGCCAGCAACCGCGACGCCCTCCTCGCCCTGCCGGCCCGCTGGCAGGAACACGTCACAGCCCCGCGCTGAGCCCGACAGCCCGCACCACGGCCCGTCACGGGCTTTGCGCTAAAATCGCGGTCTCTCCAGACTCCCCGCCAGGCCGCGCCATGTCCGACATCGAAACCCTTGCACCGGCACTCAAAGCCAGCGTGCTGGCCGAAGCCCTGCCCTACATCAAGCGCTTCTTCGACAAGACCATCGTGATCAAGTACGGCGGCAACGCCATGACCGATGCCAAGCTCAAGGACTGTTTCGCGCGCGACGTGGTGCTGCTCAAGCTCGTCGGCCTCAACCCGGTGGTGGTGCATGGCGGCGGTCCGCAGATCGACGACCTGCTCAAGCGCATCGGCAAGCAGGGCCAGTTCATCCAGGGCATGCGCGTCACCGACGAAGAGACCATGGACGTGGTCGAGATGGTGCTCGGCGGCCATGTGAACAAAGAGATCGTGAATCTCATCAACCGCCACGGCGGCAAGGCGGTGGGTCTCACAGGCCAGGACGGCAACTTCATCCGCGCGCGCAAGCTGCTGATGCCCAACAAGGACAAGCCAGAAGAGATGATCGACATCGGCCTGGTGGGCGAGATCACCAGCATCGATCCGACCATCATCTCCTTCCTCGACTCGGGTGACTTCATCCCGGTGATCGCGCCGATCGGCGTGGGCGAAGAAGGTGAGACCTACAACATCAACGCCGACGTGGTCGCTGGCAAGCTCGCCGAGATCCTCAAGGCCGAGAAGCTGGTGCTGCTCACCAACACGCCCGGCGTGCTGGACAAGGAAGGCAAGCTGCTCACCGGCATCACCCCGCGCGAGATCGACGCGATGGTGGCCGACGGCACGCTCTCCGGCGGCATGCTGCCCAAGATCCACTCGGCGCTGGAAGCCGCGCGCAACGGCGTGCGCTCGGTGCACATCATCGACGGCCGTGTCGAACACTGCCTGCTGCTGGAGATCCTCACGGATCACGGCGTGGGTACGATGATCAAGAGCCACTGAGCGGCGCACCATGGCCGCGGTCGCGATCGTCGTTCCCGCCTACAACGCCGAGCGCTACCTGCGGCAGACGCTGCAGAGCGTGCTCGATTCGGACTTCACCGACTTCGAGCTGATCGTCATCGATGATGGCTCGCGCGATAACACCGCGGCGGTCGCCGAGAGCCTCGGCGACCCGCGTATCCGCGTGATCCGCCAAGCCAACGCGGGCATGTCGGCCTCGCGCAACCGCGGCATCACGGACAGCGAATCGGAGTTCGTCGCCCTGCTCGATGCGGACGACGTATGGCATCCGGCCAAGCTGCGACTGCAGGTCGAGCTGCTGCGCGCTCAACCGCAATTCGACCTCGCGTTTACCGAGTTCGAGTTCTGGCACGGCGAAGACCGTACCGACCTGCTCGACCGCCCTGCCGATGAAGCGCTGGAAGCGCGTCTGACCGGCTGGCTGTACCCGAAGATGATGATGACGAACTTCATCCTCCCGTCTTCGGCGCTGTTCCGGCGCAGCCTCTGGAACCACCTCGGCCCCTTTCTCTGCGACGACCACCAGACCGACGACTGGGAGTACTTCGTGCGCGCCTCGCGCGAAGCCCAGTTCGCCAAGCTTGCCGCACCGCTGGTGCTCTATCGCCAGCATCAGGCCTCGCTCTCGAAGAAGCTGCCGCGCGAGAACAAGACCGAGCTGATGCGCGACACGCTGCTCGGCCGCTACGGCATGAGCTGCCCGCATGCGGGGCCGATCGATCGCACCGAGCTGCGCCGCCGCCGCTATCTCGGTTGGCGCCACTTCGCCGACGGTCATGTCGCGGGGGGCGAACTCGGACTCGGGCTCAAGGCCTTCACCCGCTTGTTGACCGAAGGGCCGCAGCGGATCGCGACCCTGAGCACCTTGCTCAAGTCGGCACGTCGCCGTGTGATATCCCGCACGCGCGGCAAGGCACAGCCGACCGCATGATCGGCCGTTCGGGCGGCCGCGTTGGCGCCGCCGCTCGCATCGGAATCAGCCTGGACCTGTTTATGCGCTTCGCCCGTCTCTGTCTTGCCCTGCTCTGCAGCCTGTCCGCCTCCTTCGCTTCCGCGGCGGCCCCCGAAGATGACATCACCCTGGCCTGCCCGACCCTGCGTCACGGCTACGGGCCTTTCGACTACCGCAGCGCCACAAACGAACAACGCTACCTGGTCGAGAGCGCGCACTTCTTCCCCGACGTCGAGAACCTCAAGCGCAACGCGATCCACCCCAACCGCGGCTACATCGTGATCCCGGGCAGCGAGATCGACTACACGCTGCGCGCCTTCCCCAACCATCCGCGCGCCCTGCTCGCGCTCTCGCGACTCTCGCTGCGCGACAAGACCAGCCAGCCGCAAGGCACCAAGGCACCGGTGGTCTGCTATTTCGTCTCGGCGATCCGATTCCGGCCGGACGACGGCCTGGTCCACGTGATCTACGGCACCCACCTGCTGCGCAGCGGCGACACCAAGGGCGCGCTGGAAGAGCTGAAGAAGGGCGAGGCGCTGAGCGAAGAGAACGCCTCGGTGCACTACAACCTGGGCCTCGCCTACTTCGAGCTGAAGCGCTATCCGGAAGCACTCGCCTCGGCGCAACGTGCCTATGCGCTGGGCTTTCCGCTGCCGGGCCTGAAGGAGAAACTGAAGAAGGCCGGAGCCTGGAAGGATGGCCCGCCGCCTCCGATCGTCAAGGCGTCAGCGCCCAGCGCCGATGCAAGCGCGCCGGCCGCCGATGCCACGCCCGCCGCAGCGCAATCCGGCACGCAGGCCAACAACGGAAGCGCCAGCCCGACGCCCTGAGCCTCCCGGGTTAGGAGCCGGAACTGCTCCTTGGGCTTCGGCCAGCCTCAGCTCAGGCCTGGCTGCGCAGCCAGGACAGCGTCGCCGCCTCCACCTCGCCACGCCATTGCGCGCTCGAGAAGGTGTGGTTCGCCTCAGGCAGCTCGACACGCGTGAGCGTGCAGCCCACCAGCGCGTCGGAAAGCGGCGCGCATCCAGCGGCCGCCACGAATTCCGCAGCGGTGAGGTCGCGACCGGCGATCAGCAACAGCACGGGCAGGCGCCGCGCGCTCAATGCATGTGCAAGACGCGTCGGTAGATCGCGCGCCGCCGGGGCGTTTCCGCGGGCGGTGCGCAGGTTGCCGAAGAATTCGCGCAGGCGTCCGGGGATATCCAGGCCGCCTGAGAACAGCTTGCGCCAGAAGGCCGCCGACAAAAGCCGGCCGCGGTAGTAGTTGCTCACCAGCGCCGCCGCCTCGCCCTGCGAGGTCCGCACCCAAGGATTGAGCATCACCAGTCCGGCGATGCGCGCGTCCTGCATCGACGCGAAGGCCGAGGCCGTCGCGCCGTCGCAGAGCCCCCAGAGGACGACCTGCTTGACGGCGGGCTCGGCCGCGATCAAGGCATCGACCGCGGCCGAGACATCGGCATCGACCGCCTCGAAATCGCGCACCGCACCCTCCGCGTCGCCCATGCCGCGATACTCGAAGCGCAGGCAGGCAAAGCCGCCACGCGCGAGCGCGCGTGAGAGCAACACGAACTGACGATGGGAGCCGACGCGCGTCTGCGGCCCGCCAACCACCACGATCACGCCGGTCTCGGCGGACATCAGGGCGGGACGCGCCAGCACGCCGAGCAGGGTCGCCCCTTCGCAGTCAAAGTCCAGCGCTTCTTCCCGGATGGATTCGGTCATCGCGTTCATGCGGGCATCTCCTCCGCGAGAGCGCTCCAGGCCGCCGCGCAGGCGCCGGGCAGCCCAGCCACGAACTCGATCTCCTGCGTCTGCCAGAACGCCGCTCCCTGCACGCACTCGGCCGTCACGGCGATGCCGCGCGCGCGCAGCTTCTCGATCGCGACCTGAGCGGCGGGCGAGAGCGTCGCGTCCGCGGCGCTCGCCACCTCCAGCCAGGCCACCGCGCCCTTGAATCCTTCGGGAAGCTCGAAGCTTGCGGCCTCCAGGCCTTCAGCCAGGGCGGGCGACATGGTGTAGCCGGCGATCTCGATCGTGCGTCCCGCCGTCAGTTCGGCGCGCAATCCGCGCGTGTCGATCTTCGCCGCGGCGTCGGCACCGAGTTCAGACGCGGCGCCCAGACGCAGGAACTGGGTGAGCACCTGTTTGCCGTTGGTCTGCGGCGCAACGAGGATCAAGCCTGCAGCGTCCAGCCCGGCTTTGGCCGCGGCGGCCGCAAGCAGGCAGCCGGTGCGCAAGCCCAGCAAGGTGATGCGTGTGCAACCCAGCGAACGCAGATGGTCAGCCGCACGCACGACATCCTCGACCCATGCGCGCCAGTCCGCCTCGCCGAAATCCCCTGCACTGTCACCCGTACCGAAGAGGTCGACGAACAGCACATGCGCGCCTCGCTCGGTCAGCGCGCGAGCCACTGCCGCGAGATTGCTGCGCGACTTGTTGGCCTCTTCGGCGAAGGGCGGAACGACCACAACACCATGCCCGGCAGCCGATGCGGATCGATGCAGGACGCAGTAACGGGCGCCGTCCGGTGCAGGCAGGAAGAATCCCTGGATCACGCGCTAGGCCTCGCGGGAACGAACACGGAGAAAGGGGTGCGGACTCAGCCCGCGAGCTTGCCCTCGACCAGATGCGCGAGGCTGCCGAAGGTGGCGAAGGCCGCGCCGTCGATCTCGTCGTCGTCGAAGACCAGGCCGAAGCGCTCCTCGATGGCGCCGATCACACCAACCACTGCCATCGAATCGAGTTCGGGCAGGGCGCCCAGGAGGGCGGTATTGTCGTCGAAGGTCGCAGCCCTTCCATTCAGGCTCAGCAACTCATCGAGAATGGCCGCCAGTTCCTTGCGAATATCCAAAGCATTCCCCGGGGAAGAAACGAAAGGACGGGCGGAAAACTTAACGGGGCCCGTCGGATGAGGGCCGTATTATAGGTTCCAGCCGGGGTTGCGCTCGTGTGACAAACTGCGCCGCACTGGCCGGGCCTCGACGAGGGCCGCAGCCCGACCAGACCACCCGCCGCCAATGTCCGCAAAACCGCTCGCGATTCCCCGCCTTCCCGTCATCTCCTGGCGCTACTTCTTCGATCGACGCAAGAGCGAGTTGCCCTCGGTACTCGCCGCCGGCGATGTTCTGCCCACCACCAGCGGCCGCGCCGCGATTGCATTGGCTTTGCGCGCAATCGGCTGTCGCGCGGGCGACCACGTTCTGGTGCCGACTTATCACTGCCCGACCATGGTGGCGCCGATCGCCGCGCTCTCGGCCGTGCCGGTCTTCTTCCCGATCGACGACGAAGGCCGCGCACGCCTGGACTGGTTGCCCGACGAAGCCTGGCAGGGCGTGAAGGCCGCGATCGTGCCGCACTACTTCGGGGTCCCACGCGAGATGGCCAGCGTGCGCGACCTGTGTGATGCACACGGTGTCGCGCTGATCGAAGACTGCGCCCACGCCTTCTTCGGCCGCGCGCAGGGCCGGCCTATCGGCAGCTGGGGCGACTTCGCCATCGGCAGCCTCACCAAGTTCTTCCCCGTCACCGAAGGCGGTTGCCTGGTATCCGCGCGCCGGCACCTGCCCAGCCTCGCGCTCGGGACGCGTCCCAATACCGTAAGCCTGCGCGTGCTCGCCGACGCCTTGGAGATCGCCGTCACGCACGGGCGGCTCAAGGGTCTGCAGATCCTGCTGGCGCCGGCCTATCGCGCCAAGCAGCGCCTGCGCGGCACCGCCCAGCCGAGCCCACTGCCAGCCGCCTCGCTCAGCCTCGAAGAAGCGATCGCACGCGCCCGCCAGGACTTCGCCGCCGACGCCCAGCCTTTCCGCCGCATCGCCGCCGCGGCCTGGCGTCTGGTGCGCGCTGGCGGCAGCGGCCGCATCGTGGAGCGCCGGCAGCAGAACTATCGCTGGCTCGGACAGCGCCTCGCCGGCCTCAAAGGCGCACGGCCCCTGCAGGCCGAACCAGGTCCGGACGCCGCCCCCTACGTCTTCCCGCTGTGGGTCGATAACGCCGATGAGGTTTACCAGGCTGTGCGCGCGAGCGGCGTACCGGTCTTCCGCTGGGACGATCGCTGGCCGCAAACACCTACACTGGTCCGCGACGCCGGTGGCGCCTGGGCACACCATGTGTTCCAGATCGGCTGCCACCAGGATCTCGCCGACAGCGACCTCGAATGGATCGCGCAGGCACTCGAACGCCTGATCGACGGACCGCGCGGATGACGTCGCGCCGGCGACTCCTCATGGTCGCCTTTCATTTTCCGCCGCATGCCGGCAGCAGCGGCATCCAGCGCAGTCTGCGTTTCGCCCAGCAGTTGCCCGAGCACGGCTGGGACGTCGAAGTCCTGACCGTCACGCCGGACGCCTATGAAAGCCGACGCGCAGATCTGCTCGCCGAACTTCCCGCAGATCTGCGCATCCATCGCGCGCTCGCCCTGGACGCCAAGCGCCAGCTCTCCATCGCAGGCCGCTACCCCGGCTTTCTCGCGCGCCCCGATCGCTGGCGAAGCTGGTACTGGCCGGCGGTCCTGAAGGGCCGCCGCCTGCTCGCCACGGGCCGCTTCGATGCGATCTGGAGCACCTTCCCGATCGCCACTGCCCATCGCATCGGGGCAACGCTGGCGCGCGGAAAGCGCCCCTGGATCGCGGACCTGCGCGACCCGATGGCGCACGATGGCTACCCGCGCGACCCTGCTACCTGGCGCGCCTATCACGCCGTCGAACGCAAGGTCTTCGCCCGCGCTGCGCGGGTAGTCACGGTAACGCCGGGCTGCGCCGACTACTATGCGGCGCGCTATCCGGAGGCCGCCGCACGCATCCGCGTGATCCGCAACGCACATGACGAGAACGCCTTCGCCGCGATCGAAGCCCGCGGCGCCCGCACGCCGCTCGAACCTGGCGTGTTCACGCTCCTGCACAGCGGCCTCATCTACCCCTGGGAGCGCGATCCCGGCGCACTCTTCAACGGAATCGGTCTTCTCCGCCAGCGCCAACCCGAGCTTGCGGACAAACTGCAGTTGCGACTGCGAGCGCCCGGCGACAGCGGCTGGCTGGAAGCGCTCGCGCGCCAGCACGGCATCGAGCAGCAGGTGCGCATCCTGCCAGCCCTGCCCTTCGCCGAGGCGGTGGAGGAGATGTATCGCGCCGACGCGCTGCTGCTCCTGCAGGCGGCAAACTGCAACCTGCAGATCCCGGCCAAGCTCTACGAATACGCGCGCTGCGCACGCCCGGTGCTGGCACTCACGGATCCAGCCGGCGACACCTGGCGGGAGGCCGCGACGCTGGACGGCGCGCGTTGCGCCGACATCACGGATGCCGAGGCGATCGCCGCCACGCTCGCCGGGATGATCGGCCGCGGCCGCGAGGCGGATCGGCAGGTGCCGGACCGCGCGGGTTTCTCGGACCGTACCGCGCTACTCGCCCGCCTGCTCGATGAAACCCTGGCGTAACAAAGGCCTGGCGCCGCTCGCAGACGGGCCCCGCTGCCTCGCGCGGTCATAGTTCCTCGGCAGGACCCGCGAGCCCCGCTAAGCTGCCGCGGTTTTCTCCTTCAAGGTGGTGCGTGCATGACGCTTCACTGGACTCTCCTCCCCGCCACCGCGCTGGCCGAGCACGCCGCCCAATGGGACGCGCTGAATCGTGAAGCCGGCAACCTGCCCTTTCTCGAAACCGACTTCCTGATCCCGCTGCTGGCCGTCTTTGGCACTGGACGCGAGCGCGTGGCGCTTGCACGCGAGGGCGAGATGCTCGTCGCCGCGGCCGTCGTCGCGCCCGCCGGCATGGGCCGCTGGCAGACCTTCCAGCCTTCGCAGCTTCCGCTGGGCGCCTGGATCGCGCGGCCGGACGCGCAGATGGAACGTCTCGCAAACAGCCTGATCGGCGCGCTGCCGGGCATGAACCTCGCGCTCGGCCTCACCCAGCTCGACCCGCTGCTGGCCCCGCGCCCCGCCGAGAGCGGACGCCTGAGCACGCTGGATTACATCGACACCGCCTGGGTCGACGTCGACACCGACTTCGACACTTACTGGGAAGCACGCGGCAAGAACCTGCGCGGCAATGTGCGCAAGCAGCGCAACAAGCTGGAGGCTGATGGCCTCGACCCGCGCCTGGAAATCCTCACCGACGCCGCCGAGGTCGCCGACGCCCTGCGCCAGTATGGGGAACTCGAAGCCGCGAGCTGGAAGGCCGACACCGGTACCGCCGTGGGTGCGGAAAACCTGCAGGGCCGCTTCTACCAGGACATGCTCGAACGCTTCTGCCGTCGCGGTGAAGCGCAGATCTGGCGCTACCGCTTCGGTGATGCGGTGGCCGCGATGGATCTCTGCATCAGCGCCGGCAAGACGCTGGTGATCCTCAAGACTGCCTTCGACGCGCAACACAAGAGCGTGTCGCCCGCGAGCCTGATGCATCAGGATGCCTTCCGCGAAATCTTCGAGACACGCCGCTTCGAGCGCATCGAGTTCTACGGCCGCGTGATGGAGTGGCACACCCGCTGGACCGGCCAGCAGCGTCGGCTGTACCACGCCACGGCTTATCGCTGGAGCGCGATCTCGCAACTGCATGCGCGCCTGCGCAAACCTGCGCGCAACGACGCCCAGGTCGCCTCTGCCTGATCCCGTCAGCATGCGTCCAGGTCTGAGTGCGCGGCTGCGCTGGCGGGGCTTCCGGCTGCTTGATCGCGTCGCGCGCGGCGGCTCCATTTCCGCTCCGCCGCTGGCGCTGAACGGCGAAGTTCGCGAGGCCGTATGGCTTTTCATCTCCACCATCGGCGAACTCAACGCCACCGAGCCCCTGCTGCGCGCACTGGCCGCCCAGACCGGTTCACTGCGCTGGGTGATCCTCACCGACCGGCGGATCTATCGCGAAGCCTACGCCGCGCGCTTTCCCGATGCCGACATCGTCGAGATCGGTGACGGCCTCGACGAGGCCGCCGCACTCGCCCGCCTGCGTCCGCCCCGACTCTTCCTGATCACCGAGATTCCGGTGCTGCCCGCCGACGCGCCCTGCAGGCTTTCGTACTCCTGGCTGCATGAGGCAAGTCGTCGCGGCGCGCCGGTCGCGCTGGTGAACGGCTGGCGCTACGGCTACGAACCGAGCTGTCGCTCCGATGCTGTCGAACGACAACTGCTCGGACGCGAGTGGCTGACCCGCTTCTCGCTCCTCGGCGTGCAGAACGAACACATCGCCGAAGCCCTGCGCGAGCAAGGCGCACCTGCTGCAAAGATTGTCGTCACCGGCAACATGAAATTCGATGCGCTCGACCGCCGCGACTGGCAGCCCAGCCAGGCCCGCAGTCCGGCCCTGCTCTCGCAGCTTGTGGATGGCACGCGTCCCACCGTCGTCGCCGGCTGCGTCACCGACGCCGACGAGCAGGCGCTGATCCTGGATGCCTTCGTCACGCTGCGGCAACAGCGTCCGGAGGTGCGGCTGGTAATCGCGCCGCGTCACCCCGAGAATCCCGAAGTCATGCGCACGCTGGCCGCCGCATGCGAGGCGCGCGCGCTGCATGCGCAGCTGCGCTCGGCGCTCGGCGACGCGCGCCTGCCCGAAACCGTGGACTGCCTGGTGCTCGACACCATGGGCGAGCTCAAGGATTTCTACGCAGCGGCAGCGGTCGCGCATGTGGGCCGCAACCACAACATCCTCGAGCCCCTGGCCTTCATCCGACCGGTGACGGTGTGCGAAGGCTGGGAGCCGACCTATCCGAGCTACCCGGTCTATGCGGGGCTCGCCGAAGCGGGCGCGCTCAATGAAGTGCGCGACGGCGCGGGACTCGCTGGCACCTGGCTGCGCCTCCTGGAAGCCGCGCCGGCCGAGCATGGCGAGCATGTACGTGCGGCCCTGGAGCGTGCCCGCGGCGCCACCGCGCGCACGCTGGATGCGCTCCAGCCCCTGCTGCGCACGGCGCTGAGCGCCTGAACCGCCTCAGTCCAGCCAGAGACGCTGGACCTGGGAGAAGAGGCTGTGGCGCAAGGCTTCGAGCTCGGTCACAAGATCCAGCAGATGCTCGCCGGCCGCGCGATCCGCCGCAATGCGCGCCGCAAGCCTGTGCATGGTCTCGTGCAGGCGGCGCACCTCGGGCAGGGCCGGATGCGTCGCGTAGTGGGCTGCGCGGGGGCTGGCCAGCCAGACGCCGAGCCGGCACGTCTTCCCGTCCAGTAGCGGGACCGGCTGGCTGATGTCGCTACTCGACACCGCCGCGGCAATGCGATCAACCCAGTGCTGGTGCTCGACCTCGGCCGCCAGCAAGGGAATGTCGTCCGGATCGATCCGCCGCAGCTCGCGCGACCAGATCGGATCGGGCCGCCAGGCCGCGATCCAGCCCGGTAGCGCACCGGCCGGCATCGGCCGCGCGATCCCGTAACCCTGTGCGCGCTCACAGCCCAGGCTCAGCAGCAAGGCGCCGTGCAGCGCCGTCTCCACACCTTCGGCCACCACCGTGCGACGGAAGACACGCGCCAGGCCGATCACGCCTTCCACGATCGCCAGGTCTTCCGGGTCGTGCAGCATGTCGCGGATGAAGCTCTGGTCGATCTTCAGTACCTGCGCCGGCAGGCGGCGGAAATAGGCGAGCGAGGAGTAGCCGGTGCCGAAATCGTCCAGCGCGAAGCGCACGCCCAGTTCGGCGCAGGAGGAGATGATCCGGCTGGCGAGCTGGATGTCGGCCAGCGCGGCACTCTCCACGATCTCGAATTCGATGCGGCCCGGCGGCAGGTCCGGATGTTCCGCCAGCACGGCCTCGAGCTCGGGCAGGAAGCGTTCATCCTGCAACTGCTCGGGCGCGATGTTGACCCCGACGGTGATGTCCATGCCGGCGCGCGCCCATTGCGAGGCCTGTTTCACCGCGGCGCGGATCACCCACTTGCCGATGCCGTTGATGAGCGGCGTCCCTTCCGCGACTGGCAGGAACTCGCCCGGCGACACCATGCCGCGCTGCGGATGGCGCCAGCGCACCAGGGCCTCCACGGACTCGATGCGGCCGGACACCAGATCGACCCGCGGCTGGTAGAGCAGATCCAGCTCGCCATCGTGGAGCCCCTGCTCCAGGCGCGCGTGCTGGGCCTGCCAGTCGCGCGCGCGACGATCGTGCTCGGGATCGAAGCGATGGAAGCGGTTGCGACCGGCCTGCTTGGCGAGATACATCGCCTGGTCCGCATGGCGCAGCAGCAACTCGGGCGGCGCGTCGTCATCGGGGAAGAGCGTCACGCCCACGCTGGCGGAAACCGTGATCGGCTCGCCGTCCAGCATCACCGGCTCGACGATCCGCGCCAGCATGCGCTCGACCGCCACCCGCCACTCACCCGGCGGCCCGGCGTTGGAGAGCAGCAGCACGAACTCGTCGCCGCCCAGGCGCGCCACCGTGTCCTCACCCCGCAGCACGCTGCGCAGGCGATCGGCGATCTCGATCAGCAACAGGTCGCCCGCATCGTGACCGAGCCGGTCATTGACCTCCTTGAAGCCGTCCAGGTCCAGGTAGGCGACCGCGAACTCCTCGCCCGAGCGGCGTGAACGGGCGATCGCCTGCTCCAGCCGATCCGCCAGCAGGGCGCGATTGGGCAAGCGGGTGAGCGGGTCGTAATGCGCCAGCCGCTGCAGCCGCAGCTGCTGGTCCTTGAGCTCGCTGATGTCGTTGAAGACCAGGATGCCGGCGATGACCTCGCCCTCACGCGAACGCACGGGCGCCGCATTGACCGAGAGCCAGGTCTCGCGTCCGTTCGCGTCACGCGCAATCAGTTCGCGCGCCTCGGTCACCTCGCCGTGGCTCACCGCGCGCATCAGCGGCGCGTCTTCCAGCGCGCAGGCGCTGCCGTCGGGATTGAGCAGCGTCCAGCCTTCCATCAGGTCCAGCAGTACGGGCGCTTCACCCTCGGCCGCCGCCGGATTGCGCACCATGTCGAGCACCCGCCGGTTGGCCATGCGGACCTTCAGGTCCGGCGCATCGACCACCACGATGCCCGAAGGCGACTGCGCGATCGCGGCCGCCAGCATCGCCGCCGCGGCTTCGCGTTCGCTTTCCGCCCGGCGGCGGGCACTGACGTCTTCGCCGATGCTGGCGAGCCCGGCGATACGCCCCTGTTCATCACGCAGCACCGTGCGGTGCCAGGCGAAGAGATGGCGTACGCCCTGGGCGTCGACGATCAGGTTCTCCCTGCGTGGATCGAAGGCGTCGCCGCGCATCGCCGCGGCGAACTGGGTGCGCTGGAGCTCACGGTCGGCGGCCGGCATGGCGGTATCGAACCACTCCTCGCCCTGCAGCGACTGGCCGCTGCGTCCCAGCAGCTCGCACAGGAAGGGGTTGGCGTAGCGGACACGCCCCTCGACATCGAGCAGCACCGCGGCGAGCCGGGTGTTCTCCAGGATGTCCGCCAGGCGGTGCTCGGAGGCCTGGAGCTCGGCCGTGCGCTGGGCGACCAGCTCCTCCACCCGTCGCGTCCGCCCGCGCGTGGAGAGCAGGAACGCGGTAAGCAGCGCCGAGGCGAAGAGTGCGAAGCCCGGCATCAGCCAGAGCGACAGACCGCGCACCGACACCACGTAACCCGGCATCGGCAGCAAGGCAACTTCCCAGTTGCGGCCGGCGACGGAGAGCATCTCCTTGTGGCGATAGCGGCTGACCGCGAGGCCGTCGCGACAGGCTGGCGACGCGAGCAGAGCCTTCGCGGGCTGTTCGTCCACATCGCGGGCACAGAGCGCGAAGAGTCCATCGCCCACGCTCATCAGGCGCGCGAGTTGCAGGCTCATGAAAACCGCCTTGTTGCCGCCCTGTTCGGCGCCGTTCAGGCGTTGGTAGATAACGATGCCCAGATCACCGCTTTTCTGCTGCGTGAGCCGGAAAGGCGCTGTCGCGGCCGGTCCGCCGTCACGCAGGCTGCGGCTCAATGCGACCCAGGCGACCGGCACCGAGGCCACGTTCAGGCCGAGCGCAGCACGGTTCAGGCTGTCCGGCTCGATCATGCTGATGATGTGATACGGACCGCCGGAGGCCGGCTCGACCAGTTCCCCCGAGGCGAGACGCTCGCGCACCTGGAAGTCTGCGAAGCCCTTGTCGTGCTCGGCCTGTTCGAACGCGGCGAGTCCGTCCGGCGCCACGCTGGCGACGCTGCCAAAGGCCAGGATGTCGGGCGAGCGCGTGAGCCAAGGATGCGTGAAGCGCTGGAATTCGTCGCGCGACACCTCTTCCGAGTTCTCGAAGAAAAGCGTGGTCGCTTCCAGGGCGCTCAGGGATGTGGCGACGCGCTGCCGCAGGTTGTCGACGATCTCCGCGGCGTCGCGGTTGAAGCGGGCCCATACCCGGTCTTCTTCCCAGCGCGAGAAAAGGGTGAAGAAGAGCATCAGGCCTGCGCCCGCTACCGCCAGCGGCACGATCATCCCCGCCCGCCCGCGCCGCCAGGCCAAGGAGCTGGCCGGGTCCAGCGCCAGCAGGAGCGGCGTCACCACCAGCACCCCCACCGCGTCGCCCGCCCACCAGTTCCACCAGGAGTAATACAGATCACCCACGGGCAACATGCCCAGCTGGCCCATGGTCGGAACCACGATGCTCGCGTTGATCACGGCAGGCAGCGCGGCCGCCGCGACCCAGCGCAACACCGGCAGGGTGTCGTCCGGGACTTTCGGCCACTGCGCCCAGCGCTTCAGCGCCCAGGCGCCGACCTGGGCCTGGATCGCGGCCCCGATGGCAATCGTGAAGGCCACGACGACACCGGCGGTGGCGTGCCCGAGGTTGAGAAGATTGAGCAGGAGCGAGCCGAGGACGACCGACAGGAGTCCTCGACGGCCGTCGACCAGAACCGCTGCCAGGGCAAGCCCGGCGGCAGGATAGATCGGCGACGCGAAGCCCGGCGGCGGCGCGAGACTGAGCGCCAGCCAGCCCAGGCCCGCGTAGGCCAGTGCGTAGAACAGGGTTCGCAGCGTGAGTGCCGCCATCACCTTCCTTTGCTTGTGCGCCGCCGCAACGGCCCTCGTCCGGATACATATCGGCAGAGGGGGCGATCTTCTTCAATGGCGCGTGCCGGATCACACAGTTTCACGATTTGGCGGGCGCTCACACTCCTCCCGCCCCCACTCAACCCGGCAACCCAGGAGAGCTCGATGTCGATGGATTTCGAAGCAATGGCACAAACCGCGCTGACCATCATGACGGCCGTGGGCCTGAAGATCGTCGGCGCGCTGATCGTCTGGATCGTTGGTCGCTGGCTTATCGGGCTCGCGGTGCGCGGCATCTCTGCCGCTCTTACCCGTCAGCATGTCGATCCGACATTGCTGCGTTACGTGGGCAACATCGTCAACGTGGCGCTGAACATCGTGCTGGTGGTGGCCATCCTGGGCTACTTCGGCGTCGAGACAACTTCCTTCGCCGCCCTGGTAGCCGGCATGGGCGTCGCGATCGGCGCGGCCTGGGCCGGTTTGCTCGGCAACTTTGCGGCGGGTGCCTTCCTGGTCGTATTGCGCCCCTTCAAGGTCGGCGATTACGTGAAGGCGGGCGGCATCGAAGGCACGGTCAAGGAGGTCGGCCTTTTCGCCACCACTATCAATACTCCGGACAACGTGCTGAGCGTGGTCGGCAACGGCAAGATCTTCGGCGACACGATCCAGAATTTCTCGATCAACCCCTATCGCCGCGTCGAACGCACCGCCCAGCTCGATCACAGCGTGGATGTGCAGGACGCGATCAACCGCCTCAAGGCGGCACTCGCCTTGATTCCGAACGTGGAGACGGAGCCGGCGCCCGATGTCGAGGTGCTGGACTTCACCGCGATGGGTCCGGTGCTGGCGGTGCGGCCCTACTGCCACACCGACCACTACTGGCAGGTCTATTTCGATACCAACCGGGTGATCCGCGACACCTTCGGCAGCGCCGGCTACCCGGCCCCGCAGACCCACCTCGCCGTGCAGCAACGCGCCTGAGGCGAGCGCAACCGGGCGGGGCCCGGGCTCAGCGGCCCGCGAACATCCCGCCCGGGCTCATCCCGAAGCAGCGGCGAAAGGCCGCGATGAAGGCCGAGGTCGAGCTGTAACCGCTGTCGAGGGCAACCCGGGTCACGGAAACGCCCTCCTCCAGCTCCCCCAGGGCGAAGAGCATGCGCAGGCGCAGACGCCAGTCGGCGAAACTCATCCCTGTGTCGCGCAGGAAAAGCCGCGCGAGCGAGCGTTCCGAGAGCCCGAGCTGCGCCCCCCACTCCGCGAGCGAGTCATTGCGCGCCGGCTCAGCCTGTAGCGCTTCGCAGAGCTGCACAAGGCGCCTATCCACCGGCGCGGGCAGGTCGAAGGCGACGCGTGGCAAAGCCGCGAGTCGGTCCAGCAGCACACCCACCAGCCGCCCCGCCGGGCCGGCCTCTTCGTAGTCCGGTGGCAAGGCGGCCGCAGCCAGCACCAATTCACGCGCGAGGCTATCGACCACCAGCACGCAGCACTGATCGGGTGCGTCGAAACCCGCGGGCAGCGCCGCTGCATCGATGTAAAGACTGCGCATCTCGGCGCGGGTGGAGCTGGTGACTTCGTGCGGCACGTCCGCCGGCACCCAGACGGCGCGCTGCGGCGGCGCGATGAAGCTGCCGCGGGCGGTGCGCACCGTCAGCACGCCCGCGATCGCATAGGACAACTGGATCCAGGGATGGCTGTGAGTGGGCGTCCAGGAGCCTGCCGGTAAGGATTCGGCACGGCTGAACACCGGGCGCGGCAGGCGCGCCATCGCAGGGATCCGGCGCTCGATCAGGGCCTGTCTGTTTTGCAGCATATCTTGTCATTCTAGCGACAGGCCGCCACAGCAGAAGCGCCTAAGCTTGGAAGCTTCCAAGACTCGTCTCATACAGGTTGGCCATGTCCGTGCTGGCGAAACTCAAGAAGGAATGGTTCCTGGTCGGCATGCTGGCCGCCGTGGCGCTGGCAAGCGTGGCGCCGCAGATCGGCCGTTCGGGCGGTCCGCTGCACCTGGAAGTGCTGACCAACGTCGGCATCTTCCTGGTCTTCTTCCTGCACGGAATCGGCCTTTCCACCGAGAGCCTGCGCCAAGGCATTTCGCGCTGGAGGCTGCATCTGGTGGTGCAGGTCTTCACCTTCGCCGTCTTCCCGCTGCTCTGGCTGGGCTTCGACCGGCTCTTCGCGCAGGCGTTGCCCGACGACCTGATGTTGGGTTTCTTCTATCTCTGCGCCCTGCCTTCGACGATCTCGTCCTCGGTGGCGATGACCGCGGTGGCGCGCGGCAACGTGCCGGCGGCGATTTTCAACGCGACGCTGTCCACCCTGCTCGGCATCTTCCTCACGCCGCTGCTGGTGAGCTGGCTGGTCGGCCACCGCGGCGGCGGGCTGTCGCTCACCGATGCGATGCTCAACATCGCCTGCCTGCTCCTGCTGCCCTTCGTGCTGGGGCAGGTGATGCGCCGCTGGTGGGGCAAGTGGTTCGCACGCTGGAAACCCGTCACCAACGTATTCGACCGTGCGGTGATCCTGATGCTGGTGTTCAGCTCCTTCAGCGACTCCGTGGCCGACGGCCTCTGGAGCCGCTATGGCTTCGGCCTGATCATCCAGACCCTGCTCGGTGCGGCCGCTTTCCTGCTGGTCGTGCTGTGGCTGACGCGTCGCGCTGCGACCTTGCTGCATTTCTCGCCGCAGGACGAAATCGTGGCGGTGTTCTGCGGATCGAAGAAGACGCTGGCGTCCGGCGTGCCGATGGCGAAACTGCTCTTCGGCGCCCATCCAGGCTTGGGCGTGATCGTGCTGCCGATCATGTTCTATCACCAGCTCCAGCTTTTCCTGTGCGCCATCCTGGCGCAGCGTTACGCGCGCCGCACCACGGATTGACGCGCGTCAGGCCGTCAGCCGGCGGCCCCTTGATGCACATCAGTTCGACGCCCGAACCATGCCACCACACTGCAGTCGTGGTCGCCGGGAAAGGGCTCTCATGGTCAGCATCATTGAATCGTTCGCGGCCGAACATCTGCGCTGCAACCAGATATTCGTCACCGCGGAGAGCCTCCTGCGGCGCGGCTCGCCCGCCGCAGCCAGCCATTTCCTCGCCTTCCGCGACGCGCTGGAAGCGCATTGCACGCACGAAGAGGAAGTCGTCTTCCCCACCTTCGAGGCGCTGATCGGTTCTGCGCACGGCCCCACCGCGGTGCTGCGCGACGAACACGCGCGCATGCTCACGCTTTGCGGCGAGATCCTGCGCGCGATCGAGCACCAGCAATCGGACAAGGCCTGCGGGCTTGCCGACTCGCTTTTCCTGCTGCTCCAGAGCCACATGATCCGCGAGGAGCGCCTGCTCTACCCGCTCTGCGACGACGTGCTCGGGCAGTCCGTTTTCGCCCACCATCAGCGTTCGCTGGGGCTCGGTCTGGACGCCGCCTGACCCGCATTCTCCGGCTGGCCTCCATGTTGCTTCTAGCGAAGCGGCATCATCATCCGGGAGGCCCGCATGAGTCCCGAACAGATCACGCTCGTCAAGCGCACCTGGAGACAGATCGCGCCCAGTGGCGAAACCGCAGCCACGCTCTTCTACGACCGGCTTTTCGAACTCGACCCCTCGCTACGTCCGCTCTTCAAGGGCGACCTGCAGCAGCAGGGACGCAAGCTGGTCGCCATGCTCGAGCACGTGGTCAATCACCTCGATGATCTTGGCGAACTGCTGCCGGACATCCAGGCGCTCGGCCATCGGCATGGCGACTACGGTGTGCGCCCGCGCGACTACGACACCGTGGCCAGCGCCCTGCTATGGACGCTCAGCGCCGGCCTCGGCCCGGGCTTCACGCCCACGGTGAGCGAAGCCTGGCGCCAGGCCTACCTGCAGCTGGCGGACGCGATGATGGCGGCCGCCCATGTGGATGACGCGGCCGCCTGATCTGCATCCGGCGCAGCGGGCGGGGCCGATCTAGAATCCTGCGCTTTGGATAGCGCGCACCGGCGCGCAGGATGCCGCCATGTCGCTCCGCCCGCCCCGACGCTGGGACATCTTCTGCGAGGTGATCGACAACTTCGGGGACGCCGGCGTGTGCTGGCGGCTCGCGCGCCAGCTCGCTGACGAACACGGGATCACGCCGCGCCTCTTCATCGACAAGCCCGAAGCGCTAGCCCAACTCGCGCCCGTTTCCGGACGCGAGGGCGTCGAAGTGGTGCATTGGCAGGGCGACGCGCTGCAGGCGGAACCGGCCGATGTGGTGATCGATGCCTTCGGCACCCGGGCGCCCTCCCACTATGTGGCCGCGATGGCTGCGCGTCGGCCGCACCCGGTGTGGATCAATCTCGAATACCTGTCGGCCGAAGCCTGGGTCGAGGGCTGCCATGGCCTCGCCTCACCGCATCCGGCCAGCGGCATGGTCCGCTGGTTCTTCTTCCCTGGCTTTACCACTGCGACCGGCGGCCTGCTGCGCGAAGCGGATCTGCCAGCCCGCCTGGACGCTGTCGCGGCAGCCACGCCAAGGTCTGAAGCCCTGCGCGTCTCGCTCTTCAGCTACGAGAACGCGGGGCTGGGCTCCCTGCTTTCCGCATGGGCGGCCGATGCGCAGGCAATCGACTGCGCGGTTCCGGCCGGGCGCGTGCGGGTCGGCGTCGAGGCCTGGGCCGGCGCGCCACTCGCAGCGCCACTCACGCGCGACAGCCTCAGCGTGGAACCCATGCCCTTCATGCCGCAGCCAGCCTACGACGCGTTGTTGGCGCGCAGCGATCTCAACTTCGTGCGCGGGGAAGACTCCTTCGTGCGCGCACAGTGGGCGGGCAAGCCCTTCATCTGGCACATCTACGTGCAGGACGAGGACGCCCACCTCGAGAAGCTCGGCGCCTTCCTCGACCGTTACACCGTCGGTCTGCCCGACGAAGCGGGATCCGCAATGCGCGACTTCCATTTCGCCTGGAACCGCGGGGTCGGTGTCGGACCGCTCTGGCCGCGCCTGCACGCGCAACTGCCAACCCTCCTCGCGCATGCCCGCGAATGGCGGGCTCGACTCACGCAACAGCTTGATCTTTCTACACAACTGGTGCGTTTTGCCCAAAGCAAGTTAAAATAGCCGGTTTCTCAAATCCGCGGCGCTTTCAGGCGCCTCATTCGCATTTCAGGTGCCCTAGATGAAAATCGCCCAAGAACTCCGTGCCGGCAACGTCGTGCTCATCGGAGGCGAACCGCAGGTCGTGCAGAAGGCCGAATTCAGCAAGTCCGGCCGCAACGCCTCGGTCGTGAAGATGAAGTTCAAGAACCTGCTGACCGGCTCCGGTTCTGAAACCGTGTACCGCGCCGACGACAAGTTCGACATGGTCACGCTGGACCGCAAGGACGTGACCTACTCGTACTTCGCCGACCCGATGTACGTGTTCATGGACACCGAGTACAACCAGTACGAAGTCGAAGCCGACAACATGGCTGACGCGCTCAAGTACCTGGCCGACGGCATGCCGCTCGAAGTGGTCTTCTACGAAGGCCGCGCCATTTCGGTGGAAATGCCCAACAGCGTCGTGCGCGAAGTGATCTACACCGAGCCGGCCGTCAAGGGCGACACCTCGGGCAAGGTCATGAAGCCCGCCAAGATCAGCACCGGCTTCGAGCTGCCCGTGCCGGCCTTCGTCGAAATCGGTGACAAGATCGAAATCGACACCCGCACGGACGAGTACAAGGCGCGCGTCAAGTAAGCACGCGCTTACCGCGTCGGAACAGAAGGGCAGGCCCGTGGGTCTGCCCTTTTTCTTTTGTGATCCCGCCTTTCATGGACGCCGCTGCCCTGCCCTTCGTCATGCCAGCAACGCCGAGCGAGGCCATCGCCCAGCAGAAGCAGCTTGCCGATCGGGTGATCCAGCACGACGACTTCGGCGAGGTGAAACGCATTGCCGGCATCGACATCGGCTTCGAGGACGAAGGCACCACGGTCCGCGCGGCGGTGGTGGTGTTGGCCTATCCCGGCCTGCAGCCGCTGGAGTCCGCAGTCGCGAAGCGCCCCACGGACTTTCCCTACATTCCCGGCCTGCTTTCCTACCGTGAAATCCCCGCCGCGCTGGAAGCCTTGGCGCAGATCACGGTGAAGCCGGACCTCATCCTCTACGACGGCCAGGGCCGTGCGCATCCGCGGCGCTGCGGTATCGCCACGCACATGGGCCTGGCAACCGGCATCCCGAGCGTGGGCGTGGCGAAGAGCCTGCTCTGCGGCCGCTTCGAACCGCCCCCGGCCGAGCGCGGCGCCCACACACCGCTGATCCACAGGGGCGAGATCATTGGCGTCGCGCTCACGACGCGCCCAGGCTACAAGCCGGTGTTCGTCTCCTGCGGCCATCGCGTCTCGCTGGAATCGGCGATCGCCTGGACGATGGCCTGCACCGGCCGCTGGCGCCTGCCCGAAACCACTCGCGCCGCGCACAAGCTCGCCTCCGAGTGGCGTTGATCTGTCGCACCGTAGACCGGCTGGGTCGGGAGACCTCGACCTCCCGCGATCGATGCGCGGAAACCGCGCGGCCAGCTCAGCCGGGCTGTCGCAGATGCGCTTCCAGGGTTTCCGGCGTCAGCACGGTGAAACGGTCCCGCAGCAGGCGGTGACGTCCCACACGCAGGACCGCCTTGTCGCGGCTCACCAGCAGATGGGCTTCGGCGAGCCAGGCGGTGTCGATGAACTTCTGGTCATCCTCGTCGCGACAGCGCGGCAGCATGAGTTCGTCCGGCGTGGCCGCCGCCAGCAACACCCGCGCCCGGTAGGCGGCGAGCGCGGCGGCCTGCGCCTCGGCATCCAGCTTCAGGTGCGGATAGGCGAACACATGGACGAGCTCGTGCAGGCAGTCCTCCCGCGACCAGAGTTCGAAGCGCCCCGTCTCGACCGCATCGCGCAGGGCAGCGAGATTCGGGTCCCGGAACACCCAAAGCGCGAGCACGGCATTGGAGTCGAGAACGACGCGAGGCGAAGGCGGAAGGACGAGCGGCGCGGGCATGGGCCGCGACTATAGCAAGCCGTTCAGACCGGTCGCCGGTTCTCCTGGCGGCGACAATGGCGGCGCAGTGGCATCAGGGTCGACGGCGCGGCAGCTAGGCCGGCGGCCTGCGCCAGCGCGGCCTGGGTGTCCTGCAAGCCGGCCTCGGTATTGGCGTGGATGCTGCAATACAGGTTGTAGGGCCAGCCGGGCTGCGGCTGTCGGCGATAGACCAACCTGACCTGCGGCAGGGCGGCGAGTCGCTGGCCGCAAGCGCGGGCTTCGCTCTCGCTCACGCTCCAGGCGCAGAGTGCGCTGGCCTCCGCCCCGAGCAGGCGCGGCCGCAGCACTACGCCGAGGCGCCGGATCGCCCCGCTTGCCAGCCAGCGGCCGAGGGTACGCAGCACCTGGGTTTCGGCCATGTCGGCCCGCATGCCCAGGCGTGCGAAAGGCCGCGGTACCAGGGGCAGGCTGTCGCGCAGGGCACCGAGCAGACGACCCTCGCGCGCGGAAGGCAGCACGTGCAGGCGGTCGAAGCGCACGGTGCGCACGCGCTCCGCAGCCTCTCGCTGATAAACCTCGCGCAGCGGCAGGTCGAGCAGCTCACCGCGCACTGCGGCGCGGATCTGCGTCATCGACTCTGCGAGCCGCTGTTGGGTGTCCGCGCTGAGCACGAACCAAAGGTTGTACTCGTGATCACGCAGATCGGCGCGCGCGATCTCGGGCAGCAGGCATAGGTAACCCGCCATGGCGTCGGCGTGGTTCGGATCGACCTTGAGGCCGACCAGGGTCGAGGCGCCGAAGGCAGCCGGCGTAAGTACCGCGCCGACATGGGCAAGCATGCCCTGTCCAAGCAGCCGGCGCAGCGACTGCAGCACTTCGCGCTCCTCGCAGCCACAGGCGGCCGCGATCGCCTCGAAGGGCCGCTCGCACAGGGGCAGGCCCTCCTGCCAGTGGGCGAGCAGACGGGCGTCCAGCGATGTATCGACATCGATGCGACCGCCGTCGAGCAGGCTGAGGATATCCACCGGGCCGCCGAGGCTGGGCAAGCCCCGCGGGCAGGCGGTTTCGGCTTCTGCGTTCATGGCCTCGGGGGCCGGGAAGCAAGCCGCGGAAAGGGGTAGAACATGGGCGGCTCCTGAAGGAAAGGCCTTCAGGATGCGCCGCTCAAGATCGCGCCGGCTTGATAGCTGTCAATCCGGGCGCCCGGCAGATGCGACCAAGATCACACCCAGTCTTCGGGAACCGTTTCGAATTCGCCCATCTCGAGTTCGGAGAGGAAGGGCTCCTCGATCTCCAGCACCCATTCGGCATCGACGTCCCAGTGGGTCGCCATCAGGCCTTCCGATCCCGCCGGCATGACGACGTCGAACGAGCTATCGGTCATCGCACTCATTTGTCCTTCTCCTTCTACGGCGCAAAATAATCGTTTGTGATGAATTTATAGTTTTTGCCGGCTTAAGGATCAAGACCATTGGTCTATCCGATTGCAATATCTGGTGTCAGCATTCTTCCTTCAGCGCCCCCTTCCCGGGCTTCGCAAGCACGGCCACAGCCCGCCGCGGCGTCTAGAATCGACCGTTTTCCCTAGTTCCAAACGCAAGGAAATCCGCCATGCGCATTGCCCAGAACGTCACCGAACTCATCGGCAACACGCCACTGGTGAAGCTCAACAAGCTCACCGAAGGCCTGGAGGCGACCGTCGTCGCCAAGCTGGAATTCTTCAACCCGGCCCATAGCGTCAAGGACCGTATCGCCGTGGCGATGATCGACGCGGCCACCGCGGCCGGGAAGATCAAGCCCGACACCATCGTGCTGGAGCCGACCTCGGGCAACACCGGCATCGGTCTGGCGATGGTCTGCGCGGCACGCGGCATCAAGCTCGCGATCGTCATGCCCGAGACCATGAGCCGCGAGCGTCGCCTGATCCTCAAGGCCTTCGGTGCCGAGCTGATCCTGACGCCCGGACCGGAAGGCATGCCAGGCGCGATCAAGAAGGCTGAAGAACTCGCCGCCGCCGATTCGCGCTACTTCATCCCGCAGCAGTTCGCCAACCCGGCCAATCCGGACATCCATCGGAAGACCACGGCCGAGGAAGTCTGGAACGACACCGACGGCCAGGTGGACATCTTCGTCTCCGGCATCGGCACTGGCGGCACCATCACCGGCGTGGGCGAAGTGCTCAAGGCGCGCAAGCCCGGCGTGCAGATCGTGGCAGTGGAGCCGGACGCGAGCCCGGTGCTCTCCGGCGGCGCGCGCGGCCCGCATCCGATCCAGGGCATCGGCGCGGGTTTCGTGCCGGAGATCCTGAACACCGGCATCTATGACGAGATCGTCCGGGTCAAGAACGCGGACGCCTTCGAGTTCGCCCGCCGCGCCGCCACCGAGGAGGGCCTGCTTGTCGGCATCTCCTCCGGCGCCGCGATCTGGGCGGGACTGGAGCTGGCGCGCCGTCCGGAGAACAAGGGCAAGCTGATCGTGGTGGTGATCCCCTCCTTCGGCGAACGCTACCTGTCGACCGCGCTGTACGAACATCTGTCCGTATAAGCAGTCGCCATGAACCGGCCGCTCCCCATCGCCTTCGATTTCGACACGCCGCTGCCGCTGGCTTCGCACGGTGGCCTCAAGTGGGGCCGCTACGCCGGTCGCGACGTGCTGCCGATGTGGGTGGCCGACATGGACTTCGCCGCGCCGCCACCCGTGCTGGCGCGGCTGGCCGAGGAAGCGGCCTTCGGTCATTTCGGCTATCGCAAGGCCGAAGCAGCGCTGGAGGAGGCAACTCTCGGCCATCTGGAGAAGCACTACGGCTGGAAGGTCGCGGCCGAATGGCTAGTCTGGCTGCCGGGTCTCGTGGTCGGCCTCAACCTCGCGGTACGTGCCGCCACCCGGCCGGAGCAGGCGGTCTTCACCGGCACGCCGGTCTATCCGCCGTTCCTATCTGCGCCGGGCAACGCGGAGCGCGAATTGCGCACCCAGCTCCTGCGCGATACCGGCTCGGCTTGGGAATGGGACTTCGAAGGCCTGGAAGCCCAGTTGCCCGGTTGCGGCCTGTGGCTGCTCTGCAGCCCGCACAACCCGGTGGGGCGCGCCTGGCGCCGCGACGAGCTGGAGCGCATCGGCGAACTGGCCCTGCGCCACGATCTCGTGATCTGTTCCGACGAGATTCACTGCGACCTGTTGCTGGCCGAGGGCGCGCAGCACCTGCCGCTCGCCAGCCTTTCGCCCGAGCTGGCGGCCCGCAGCATCACGCTGATGGCGCCCTCCAAGACCTTCAACGTACCCGGGCTGGGGGCGGCCTTCGCCGTGATTCCGGATGCTGGTTTGCGCGCCCGGTTCAAGCGCGCGATGCGCGGCCTGGTGCCGGAGGTCAATGCGCTCGGCTTGGCGGCCATGGAAGTCGCCTTTCGCGACTGCGAAGACTGGCGCCAGGCGCTGCTGGGGCGTCTGCGGCCCCATGCCCGCCAGGTCGAACAGACGGTTAGCAGCCTCGCCGGCCTGCGCATGCATCCAGTGGAAGCCACCTACCTCGCCTGGATCGACTGCCGCGACTGGATGGCCGAGCGCGGCATCGCCAACGCGCAGCGCCATTTCGAGGAGCGCGGGCTGGGCTTGTCGGACGGTGCGGATTTCGGGGCACCGGGCTTCGTGCGCGTGAACTTCGGCTGCCCGGCAATCACGCTCGAAGAGGGGCTGCGGCGACTGCGTGCGGCCCACGCGGCCGGCTGAAGGTCCGGAAACCGCAATCCCGCAGCAGGTCGGGAAAAGTGGGAAGCCTGGAAAAGACAAGGGCCGAATCCTTTCGGACCCGGCCCCTCAACCCACGGTGGTTAGCTCGAGGCTACCTGTCGCCGCTACCTCCTACGGCTGTTCTTTTTGAAGCGTCTCCATCCTCTGGTGCAATTCTCGGACTGGCGCAAGCTGCCGGAATCTGCATCTTTATAGCGTCATAATCCTTATCGATTTGACGAGTGGGGCGGAGTGTAATCACGAATTCCGCAAAGGTCGACACCTGTCAGGTCAGCAAACTGTCTTTTTTTGTCCTGGGTCAGTTTCGGGTTGCAGTGCAGCACTGCAAGAGGCCGGAAAGCCCCGTCGGAATAAGGGTTTACGCGTATTTTTCCGCATGCCGGACGACTGACACGAGGACGCAACCCGACTCTGCGATCCTCCGCGCACGTCTTTGCCGGCCCTTCGCAGTGAATCCCCTTCCGCTCCAGGAGCCCGCCGCAGATAGCTCTGCGGGGGTTCCAGACCAGTTCCACCCCTTTCCCCACCCCTCCAGCGATACCGCCCGTGTTGCGCTTCTGCAACAAGCGCCGGATCTCGCCACCATCCTGCGACTGACGGGCGATCGTCGCACCGCGCTCATCACTCGCGCCTCCCCCGATGGCGAACAACAAGGCGACGCACTCTGCCTGAGCGCCGCCGAAGTCCTGGCCTTGGGCTCCGACGGCCTGGCGCGTCTGCGCGGCGCGAGCGAGAAGCCGCTCATCCTGGAATGCCGCGGCACCCGGCTCTTCACCCGCGGCAGCATCGGCAACGGCGACCTGCGTATACATAAGGGAGAGCGCTTCCAGCTCGCTCGTGCCCCCTCCGACTGCATTGCAGGGCTGCCTGCGGTGATCTGCTCCGACTCCCATGCGGTTGCGGCGCTTTCGCCCGGCGCCCGGGTCTGGATCGGCCAGAGCCTGGGCGCGCGCGTCGAGGAGCGCCGTTTCGGCACCGCCATCCTCGAAGTCACCGACTGCCCGGCCCGCGGCAAGCGGCTCAAGGGCGGCAAGACGATCCGCCTGCCGGACACGCCGCTGGCCCTCGCCGCGCTCGCCGAGGAAGAACACCAGGCGATTCTGGTCGCGGCGCGCCATGTCGACCTGCTCCTGCTGCCGGCCGGCACTGAGGCGGAATCGCGTCATCTTGTGCCACCGCTGGTGCGCCGCGGCGGACGGCGCAAAGCGCTGCCGCTGGCGGTGCGTATCGACAATCGCGCCGCCCTGGAGCAGCTCGGGCAATGGCTGCCCGACGAATCGGGCGCTCCCTGCGCGGCCCTGCTGCTCGATCATCGGGCCCTGGCGCTGGACCTGGGTGCGGGCGCCTGGGCACGACTCGCGCCGACCGTCATGGGCCGTTGCCATGCGCACGGCCTGCCGCTGATGGGCGAGCTGGATGAAGCGGACTTGAGCGCCCTGCGCGCCCCGGGCGGCCGCGCCGAGCGACTCATCTTCCACCGCCATGCGCAGGCGCTGCTCCTGCCACTGACGATGGAAGCGGACATCATCGACCAGCTCGCCCAGGACCTGGAACAGCCGGAGCCGAGCGCCGTTCGCGCGCCCGTGCGCCTGTGGCGCGATCAGCCGGAATCTGGCCGAAGCGCCTCCTGCACTGCACCGTAAGGCGGACCGGCCGCACCAAAACGGGGGCGCCATCCGTTGCGGCGGACCCCGCCGCAGGCACGGCCAGAACCTCCTGCCCAGACATGCAGGGCGTGCGAAACGCCGATTTCAAGAAATACTCCAAGGCCGTCAGGCCACTTGGCACGGCATCTGCTGAAGCCTCCCTGCCCAACGACGGGCAAACGCGGAGACATGGATGTCCAAGACGGCCCGAATTCATCGCGGTCTGGCTGGCGCACTGGCTTGCGCCGCCCTGCTGGCCAATACGCCAGCACAGGCTGCCCCGGTGGCGGCTTCCACCCTGAGCAGCGGCGACACCGCCTGGATGCTGACCGCGTCCGCCCTGGTGCTGCTGATGACCCTGCCCGGCCTCGCGCTCTTCTACGCCGGCATGGTGCGCAAGAAGAATGTGCTGGCCACGATGACCCAGTCCTTCGCAGTCTGCTGCCTGGTGACCGTGCTCTGGGTCCTCGTCGGCTACAGCCTCGCCTTCACGCCGGGCAGCCCCTGGCTCGGCGACCTGAGCCGCCTGCTCATGGAGGGCATGCACTTCGACAAGATCGCAGGCCTGCTGAGCGTCCATCCGCTCGCGCCCACCGTGCCCGAATCGGTGTTCGCGATGTTCCAGCTCACCTTCGCGATCATCACGCCGGCCCTGATCGCCGGCGCTTTCGCCGAGCGGATGAAGTTCTCCGCCCTGCTCCTTTTCATGACCCTGTGGTCCCTGCTGGTCTACGCGCCGGTCGCCCACTGGGTCTGGGCACCCACCGGCTGGCTCGCGAACCTGGGCGTGCTGGACTTCGCCGGCGGCACCGTGGTGCACATCAATGCCGGTGCGGCGGGCATCGTCGCGGCCTTCATGCTCGGCCGCCGCAAGGGTTACGGCGAGGAGGCGCTGATTCCGCACAACCTGGGCCTTACCCTCATCGGCGCCTCCCTGCTCTGGGTCGGCTGGTTCGGCTTCAACGCGGGCTCCGCCGGCGCCGCAGACGGGCGTGCCGGCCTCGCGATGCTGGTGACCCAGGTCGGCGCGGCCACCGCTGCCCTGGGCTGGATGCTGGCCGAATGGATGCTGCGCGGTCGCCCCTCCATGCTCGGACTCTGTTCGGGCGCGGTCGCCGGCCTGGTCGCGATCACTCCGGCTTCGGGCTTCGTCGATGTCGGTGGGGCGCTGGCGATCGGACTCTTCGCCGGTATCGCCTGCTACTGGGGCGCGACCGGCCTCAAGCGCACCCTGGGCGCCGACGACTCGCTCGATGTGTTCGGCGTGCACGGCATCGGCGGTCTGGTCGGCGCGCTGCTGACCGGGGTGTTCGCACGCCGCGAGATCGGCGGCGTGCCCGGCGACATTGCCACGCAGGCCATCGGCGCCTTCGCGGTACTCGCCTATAGCCTGGTCGCGAGTGCAATCGTGCTCAAGCTGGTCGACATGACGCTGGGTTTGCGCGTGAGCGAGGCCAGCGAAGAGCAGGGCCTCGACCTCGCCTTGCACGGCGAACGGCTGGATTGAAGGAGGCGCAGGATGAGCCACAGCGAAAAACTCGCGCTCGCCGCGCGCCTGCATGTGCTGCTGCGGCGGCTCACCGGGCGCGTGACCGACACCGAATGGATGATCTCGAACGCCGATTACGCGATGGAGGTCCTGCGCCTGGCGCGCGCCACCGCCGACGCCGAATTGCAGACGCAGGCGCAACGCTTCGAGTCGCTGCTGCGCGATGCGGCACCGCCCCCGCCCCGTCCCTTGCTCGACCGCCTGCGCGAACCGGCTACGGCAGCGTCGACGCACGACGTGCAGCGCTACGTCGGCCGTCTGCGCTGAACGGGGGGCCGCCTCAGGAGCGGTTCATGGACCGCGCGACCGCTTTGCGGCAACGCTTCTCTTCGTAGAGAAGCTGGTCGGCGGACTCCATGTAGTTCTCCAGCGTGCGCACATCGGGCGGCACCGTGACGATGCCCAGGCTCGCCGAGAGCGTCCAGGGCTGGCCGCTCTCGCGGTTGAAGGCGGCGATGCGCTCATGCAGGCGTTCGCGCACCGCGGCCAGCGCCTGCGGCGTGGCGTTGCCGCGCGAGAGCACCGCGAACTCGTCGCCACCGAAACGCGCGATCAGGTCTTCCGCACGAAAGCTCGCGCGCAGCGCCGCAGCCAGCGCCCGCAATGCCGCGTCGCCCGCCGCATGGCCCCAGGTGTCGTTGATTGTCTTGAGCCCGTCCATGTCGGCCGAGATCAGGATCGCCCCGGCGCTGTTCTCGCCGCGCGAAGCCTGTGCAAAGAAGCCGCGGCGGTTGAGCAGGCGCGTGAGTTCATCGTGTTCGGCCAGCGCGGTCAGCTGCTCGTTGCTGGTGTGCGCGCGGTCCAGGTCCTGGCGCAGCAGTTCGCGCGCACGGTCGAGCTCGCCCACGACCATGGTGCTGGTGACGAGATTGGAAATCGACTCGCGCAACTGCTCCAAGTGCACGCTGTAGCGGCGCGACACGTCCACGATCAGGTAGCCGTAGTGCTCATGCTGTTGGAATATCGGCAGGATGCCGTAGAGCGCCGCGGAGTCCTGATGGAAGACCGGCATCGGCAACAGCTCGGACGTCGGGAAGCGCTCGAAGTCCGCGGTGGACATGGGCTCTCCGTCACGGATCGCGAGGACCAGCTGTCCTTCCTCGGGCAGGTCGCAGACATCCCAGCTCTGCATGCTGCCCAGGCGCGGAAAGAGCACCAGATAGGCGTTGCGCACGCGCAGCGAGATCAGGCCCTCGCGCAGGAAGGCGAGCATGCCGGAGAGATTGAAGTCACGGCTGGGCAGGCGCGTGAGCAGGATGTTGGACATCATCCATGCTGGGAAGGCGCGCTCGAGTACCTCGCTTGCGTTGCTCATGCGCTCGCGGTCGGAGAGCCAGGCCTGCGCGGCAAAGAGCAGCGCATCCGCACTCGGCGCGCCGGCCTCGGGCGCAGGCATCTGCCCGCTCTCGCCATGGAGGACACGCAGCATGTTGTAGAGATCGTGGAAGGGCGCCTGCACCGCGCGACGGACCCGACCGGCCATCGATGCGGGCGGAATCGCCTCGCCGCGTGCCGTGTTCCCCGCCCCGCGCCGATGCCCCGCGTCTCGGCTTCGCGCCGCCTGTGCGCGCGAAGCCGCTGCGGCCAGCGCCTCGGTCAGCCGACCTTTCTCGCCGGCAAGCTCGCTCCGCAACGCGGTCCGCAGGATGCCGAGTTCATGCTCGGCCACTGCAGGAGCCTCCCACAGCGCGGCTGCGCCCGCCTGCATGGACACTGCCGAACAGCCGCAGGAGCGGCGCACGATCGCGCGCGTGGCCACCCGCGTCTCGGCATCGGGCAACTCACCGTTGCGCAGTCGCGCCACCAGCATGCGCAAGGCAAGCTCCGCCTGCCCCGCCGTCTCCTGCCGCACGGAGCTCAGCGGCGGCCCGTCGTGGAGGATCGCAGCGAGGTCGTCGAAGCCGCCTACAGCGATGTCTTCCGGTATCTGCAGGCCATGTTCGGCCAGGGTCGCGATCGCCGCAAAGGCCATCTGGTCGTTGGCTGCGATGATCGCCTCGGGCAGACGTCCGCTCGCGATCAGCTGCTCGGCCGCGACGCGGCCGGCGATCTGGAAGAAGGTACCGGGAATGATCAGCGATTCGTCGACAGGCACGCCGGCGCGCGCATGGCAGGCGCGGAAGGTGGCGAGCCGTTCGATCGCGTCTTCGTTGTGTTCGGGCCCGGCGATGAAGGCGACGCGCCGGAAGCCGTGGTGCAGCAGGAAGTGATCGACCAGCTCACCCATGCCCTGCGCATTGTCGGGCTTGACCACCGGGATCTTGCCGCTGGCCTTGCCCACGCTCACCACGGGCGTGTCGCCGAAGCCGGCGAAGAAGCGCTCGATCGCGTCGGGCGGCACGGTCCAGGCGAAGGACGCGGTCACGCTCAGGATGCCGTCCAGCGCCACGCGGCGCGCGAGTTCGAAATTGATGTTGGCTTCGCCGCGCCAGAACCCGTTGTCGGTCGCAAGCTCGTTGCCCGCAAAGCACAGCAGCTGGACGTCCTGTTCTTCGGCCGTTGCACGCAGGCCATTCAGGATCTCGCCCTGGTACATGCCGTCCAGTTCGTTGATGAGCAGCCCTATCCTCAGTCTGCGCGGGTGTTCCATGCCTGTTCCCTGGCTGTCCGCCGCGAGCGCGGTAACGGACGCCGCGCGGCGAGCTCGCGATTCCATGGTCGGATCATGCCTACGCAGCAAAGCCGCGTACAGGCATGGCACATCTATTCACATCCTAGACCGGGCGCCCCTCTCCGGTCAGCCCGTCTGCCACGCCGAGCGACGCGCTCCGGCGCAGCGATCGGCAAGAGCCCCTAAAATCCTCACTTCACCAGCCAGTTCCGGATCGAACGACATGCGCACCGAAACCCCAGCCGCGATCTTCCTCTCCGACTACACGCCGCCCGCCTTCCTGATCGACGCCGTGGATCTGGACATCGCGATCCATGACGAGGACACCCGGGTCGCCGCCCGCCTGGTGATGCGCCGCAACCCCGACAGCGTCGACCCGAACGCGACCCTGGTCCTCGACGGCGAAGAACTCGAACTCGAATCCCTTACGCTCAACGGCCTGCGGCTCACGCGCGGCGAATACGTGCTGAGCCGCGACAAGCTGATCCTGCATGTGGAGCTGCCCGACTCTTTCGTGCTCGAGAGCGTCAGCCGCATCCAGCCCGACAAGAACACCCAGCTCTCCGGCCTCTACCGCTCCAAGGACGGCTACTTCACCCAATGCGAGGCCGAAGGCTTCCGCCGCATCACCTGGTTCCTGGACCGGCCCGATGTCATGGCCAAGTACACCGTCACGATCCATGCGGATCGCCAGAAGTTCCCGGTACTGCTCTCCAACGGCAATCCTGTAGGCACCGGCAGCGAGGAAGGCGGCCGCCACTGGGCCAAGTGGGTGGACCCGTTCCGCAAGCCCGCCTACCTCTTCGCCATGGTGGCCGGAAAGCTCGATGTGCTGGAGGACGAGTACGTGACGCGCTCGGGCCGGAAGGTGCGCTGCGCGGTCTATGTGGAGCCGGGCAAGCTCGACCAGTGCGCGCATGCGATGGAAGCGCTGAAGAAGTCCATGAAGTGGGACGAGGACGTCTTCGGCCTGGAGATGGACCTGGAGCACTACATGATCGTTGCGGTCGGCGACTTCAACATGGGTGCGATGGAGAACAAGGGCCTGAACATCTTCAACACGAAGTACGTGCTGGCCCGCCCCGACACCGCCACCGATACCGACTTCCAGAACATCGACCGCGTGGTCGCGCACGAGTACTTCCACAACTGGACCGGCAACCGCGTCACCTGCCGGGACTGGTTCCAGCTCTCGCTCAAGGAAGGCCTCACCGTCTTCCGCGACCAGAACTTCGGCATGGATGTGCATTCGGCCGGCGTCACCCGCATTCAGGAAGTGCGCCTGCTGCGCGCCGCGCAGTTCCCCGAGGACGCGGGCCCGATGGCGCATCCGATCCGACCCGCGAGCTACGCCGAAATCAACAACTTCTACACCGCCACGGTCTACGAGAAGGGCGCCGAGGTCGTGCGCATGATCCACACCCTGATCGGGGCGGAGGCCTTCCGCGCCGGCATGGATCTCTACTTCAAGCGCCACGACGGCCAGGCCGTGACCTGCGAGGACTTCGTCTCCGCCATGCAGGATGCATCGGGTGCCGACTTCGCCCAGTTCAAGCGCTGGTACAACCAGGCCGGCACGCCGCGCCTCGTCGCGCGTGGCGAATACCACGCAGACAGCCAGCGCTTCGTGCTCACGCTGGAACAGCACTATCCGCCCACCGCCTACGAAAAGCGCATGGAGTCGCAAGGCCGCGCCGTCGAGCGCGGGCCGTATCACATGCCGGTGGTGATCGCGCTGGTGGACGCGGAGGGCAAGACCTTGCCGCTGCGTCTTGCCGGCGAAGCGGCAGCCCATGGCAACGAGCGCGTCCTATCGCTGCGCGAGGCACGCGAGCAGTTCGTGTTCGAAGACGTCGCCGGCGTCGCCGTGCCTTCGCTGCTGCGCGGCTTCTCGGCGCCGGTGGTGCTGGACTATCCCTACACCGAGGCCGAGCTGATCCACCTGATGGCGCACGACAGCGACGCCTTCAACCGCTGGGAGGCCGGCCAGCGCCTCGCCTCCAACATCCTGCTCGCAGGTGTGGCCGCGCTGAAGGCGGATGCCGCCGACACGCAAAGCTGGATCCCCGCCGCCTATGCGCAAGCCATGCGCCGCGTACTCGCCTCGGCCTTTGCCGAAGGAGGCGATCCCGCGCTGGTGGCCGAAGCGATGGCCCTGCCTTCCGAAGTCATCCTCGCTGAAGCAATCGAGGGCGAGACCGACCCGGATGCGATCCATGCCGCGCGCACCGCCCTGCGTCGCCATCTCGCGCACGCGCTGCGCGCCGACTTCGAGGTGGCCTACGCCAAGCTGCAGGTCACCGAAGCCTATTCGCCCGACAGCGCCCAGGCCGGCGCACGCGCGCTGCGCAACGCCTGCCTCTCCTACCTTTCGGAACTCGATGGCGCGGATGCCAGCGCGCGCGCCGCAGCGCAGTTCGGTGCGGCCGACAACATGACCGATGCGATGGCGGCGCTCTCCGCGCTCGCCAACCTCGACTGCCCGGAACGCGAGACCGCGCTGGCGGATTTCTTCGCACGCTGGAAGGACGAAGCCCTGGTGGTCGACAAGTGGCTCAACGTACAGGCCACCTCGCGCCTACCTGGCACCGGCGAGCGCGTGCGCGAGCTGCTCTCGCATCCGGCCTTCGATCTGAAGAATCCGAACAAGGTGTATTCGCTGGTGCGCGCGTTCTGCGCCGCCAACCCGAAGCACTTCCACGCTGCCGATGGCTCGGGCTACCGCTTCGCCGCCGACGTGATCCTCGCGCTCGATCCGGCCAACCCACAGGTCGCGGCGCGCATCGCGCGCACCTTCGACCGCTGGCGCAAGTTCGACGCCGGCCGCCAGCAACACGCCCGCACCGAGCTGCAACGCGTGCAGACGCAGAGCGACCTGTCGCGCGACGTGGCGGAAGTGGTGGGCAAGGCGCTGGCTGACTGAGCGCCGCATCCGGGGCCGCCCACATGGACGGCCCCGGCCCGCGCGTTCACCCACCCGCGCATGCGAATGCAGCGCCGCGCGGCCGGCACGACGCGATCGTCGCGGGCACCCGTAACGATGCACGCTGCGACCAGGCGGACGACATCGCCACCCTCCGGCGCCGGTGCGTGCGCTTCGGCCCCCTGGAGGGCGCGATCATGTCGAGGCTACGGCCTTCGTCGTCGGTCAGGCCCGCGCGGAAGTCGGCGTTGTGCTCGCGTATCCAGGCCTGCGGAATCTCCCGCCCGGCGAGCGCAAGCAGTTGCTCACGGACTCTCGCGGAGCAGCACAAACGCATCGGTCGCGAGGGTGAGTCCGCGTGGATGCCCCAGGGCTCGGAACGGAGACTCGGCGGCGCCCCTGTGCGCGCACGGATGACGCTCCACGTCTCGACCCGTCTGCCGCCCACGAGCGAGAGGCGTCCCGCATTGCGGGAAAGGCACGGGTCCTTATGGCGCTGGATGATCGGCGCCGGCCGATCCAGTGGATGAGCTCGCGTCGGACACCTGCAATCGCCCAGTAATGCCCCACCCATACGCTCCGGTACTGAAAGACGCCCGGCATTCCGCCGAAGGCCGTCCCCGCGATCAGGGAGCATGGGATGAACAGACGGGAGTTTCTGCGCAATTCGGGTTTCTGGACGGCATCGGTCGCGCTCGGCGGCCTCGCGGGCTGCGGCGGCGGTGACGATGCACCGGCCGCGACGCCGCCGGTCGACGGCCCCGCGCCGGCCACCGGCGCGGCCTGGAAATTCCCGCAGAGCGTAGCCTCCGGCGATCCGCGCGCCGACGGCGTGATGCTGTGGACCCGCGTCGTGCCGCTCGCGGCCGATGACGTACTCACCGCCAGCGGCGCAGGCGACTTCACGATCCGGCTGATCATCACCGCGGCCGATAACAACACGCTGCTCGGCGGCAACCAGGCCCTGCAGGGCAGCCTGGCGGTCGATAGCCGCATTCCGGTGCTCGCGCGCTGGGACAACACCGTGCGCAACAAGGTGAGCGGCCTCGCTGCGGCGACCACCTACTACTACCAGTTCATCGCCGGCGACGTGCGCTCGCGCGTCGGCCGTTTCCGCACCGCGCCGGCGGCCGATGCCGACCTCGCCGAACTGCGCTTCGCCTTCATGACCTGCCAGGACTGGAGCGTGAACCACTGGGGCGCCTTCGACGAGATCGCGCGCAACGAGAACCTCGACCTGGTGGTGCACCTGGGCGACTACATCTACGAAACCGTGGGCGAGGCCTTCCAGAGCGGCGCGGTGGAAGACCGCCACGATGTCCTGGTTCTGCCCGACGGCACCTTCAAGAGCGGCAGCAGCGGCGCCAAGTACGCCACCACCCTCGCGGACTATCGTTACCTCTACAAGAAGTACCGCAGCGATGCACGCCTGCAAGCGGTGCACGAGCGCTTCGCCTTCGTCGCCACCTGGGACGACCATGAGTTTTCCGATGACTGCTGGGGCGACGCAGAAACCTACGACAACGGCTTCTACGATGCCGCGACCGGCCAGGCCGGCAACACCGGGCAGCCGCAGCGTCGTCGCTCCGCCAACCAGGCCTGGTTCGAATTCATGCCGGCGGACGTGAGCTTCGACGACAGCGTCGCGGGCTACGAGACGATCCGCATCTATCGCGAGCTGCGCTTCGGCAAGCTGGCGCATTTCGTCGTCACCGACGAGCGCCTCTACCGCTCCGACCACATCATCCCTGAGGCTGCACCCAATCCCGCGACCGGCGCCGCGCTGGGCTCCGTGGGCGCGCGCTACTTCGTGCCGGCCGCGACCCGCGACGCGCTGGAAGCGCAGAAGATCGCCGCGGCGCCGGCCGCCGGCCTGAGCGATCCGCTCGGTCTCGTCTCCATCCTCGGCACCGCGCAGCGCCAGTGGTGGAAGGACACGATGAAGAACTCGCCCGCCACCTGGAAGCTGTGGTGCAACGAGGTCTCGCTCCTGCGCATGGGCCTGGACGGCACCCAGGCGATTGCCACCCTGCTCGCACTCAACGCGGTGAGCACCGTCGCCACCAACATCGGAACGGCGGCGACCAGCACCGGCGGCAACATCCCCGCCGCCGCAGCGATCGTCGCCGCCATGACCGCCGGCGCGAGCCAGTCTCTGGCGGGTGCCGCGGCAACGGCGATCGCCACCGCAGTCGCAGGCTCCGCCGATCCGCAGGCCGCCGCCGTGGGTGCCGGCCTCAGCGCCGCCCAGGCCGGCATCGCCGTCGCAGCATTCAACGCGGCAGCCGCAGCGAGCGGCGCGACGGCACAAGCCACTGCCGCAGCGCAGACCATCGCCTTCGGCTACATCAAGCCGGACATCGTCGCCAAGGGCGCGGGGTCGAGCTTCGTCATTGCCAGCGGCCAGGCCGCCACGCTGGCGCCCTTCTTCGCGCGCTACCTGCTCAACTGCGACCAGTGGGACGGCTATAACGCCGAGCGCAAGAACCTGATGACGCACCTGAAGGACAACGCCATCAAGAATGTCGTTGCCCTGACCGGTGACCTGCACTCCTGCCACGCCGGCACAGTGAACGACGATTTCGACGCCGGCGGCGGCACGCCGGTGATGGTCGACCTCGTCACCGCCGGCATCAGCTCGGACTCCTTCTTCAGCTACTTCGCCGATGCCACCGACGGCTCCGCGCTCTCGACTCTGGTGTTCTATCCGCTGAGCGTGCCGGTGACCGGGCTGGGCACGGTGGATCTACGCTTCAATCTCTTCGACTTCACGATCGCGCGCAGCGCGCCGACGCTGGACCAGCTCGCCGAACAAACCCGGGTGCAGCTGCGCGGCGCACTCTCGGCCAAGGGCGTGCCCCTCGCAAGCCTGGATGCGACGACCGACGCGGTGCTCTCCGGCCTCAAGGCAGACCCGGCGTTCTCCACGCAACTGCTCGCGCTCGCTGGCCAGCTCGCCGGGCTGCACAGCAATCCGTGGATCCGTCACATCAACACCGACGCGCAGGCTTATGCGGTGGTGACGCTCACGCCGGGCGCGATGCAGTGCAGCTTCCGCGAGCTCAACCGGCTCGAAGGCGGCAAAGCCCCGGCGACGCCGATCGCACGCAATGTGAAGTTGCAGATCGCCGCAGGCACGGCGGCGGTGAACCTCGTCGCCTGAGTGCGGATCCAGCCAGTGTCGGCGCAGAAGGCCGGCACTGGCTCAACGCGCAGTCGCCGTCCTGGCTTCAGCTCTTCTCAGGCTCGCTCGGCCCGCGGTCGCGGGCGAGCAGCTTGTGCTGGCGCTTGTCGGCGTACATCAGGCGGTCGGCCCCGGCGAGGTGGTCCTCCAACGGCACGCGGTCGCGCGCGATGATGCTCACCACGCCCAGGCTGGCGGAGAGACGCCAGGGTTGGCCCGACTCCTCGTTGTAGCTGCGGATGCGCGCATCCAGCCGCGCACGCACGCGGGCCTCGGCATTCTCGCCGACACCGCTGGCGATCACCGCGAACTCGTCGCCGCCGAAGCGTGCGATCAAGTCGCCGGTACGAAAGCTTCCATGCAGGACCGTCGACATCGCGCGGATCGCCTCGTCGCCGGCGGCGTGGCCCCAGGTGTCGTTGATCTCCTTGAGCCCATCCAGGTCGATCGAGAGCAGCAGCAAGCTGCCGGGCCGCTCGCCGCGCAGGGTTTCGGCATGCGAGAGGAAGCCGCGGCGGTTGAGCAGGCCGGTGAGCACGTCGTGCTCCGCCAGTGCGGCGAGTTGCTCGTTGGACGCCTGCGCGCGGTCGAGGTCCAGGCGCAGGAGTTCGCGCGCGCGATCCAGCTCGCCCACCACCATCACGCTGGTGATCAGGTTGGAGATCGCCTCACGCACCTGTTCTACGCCCGCGGCATAGTCGCGACCTACGTCGAGCAGCAGATAGCCGTAGTGCTCGCGTTGCTGGAAGAGTGGCAGCACCGCGTACACCGCGTGCCCCGCTTCGTGGAAGAGCGGCATCGGCAGGAGCGCGGCTGCCGGAAAACGCTCGAAGTCCGCGGTCGACAGCACCTCGCCATCGCGGATGGCGAGCACCAGCTGCGCCTCCTCGGGCAGGTCCACGTCGTCCCAGCGGCGCATGCTGCCAAGCCGGGGGTAGAGCGCCAGGTAGGCGTTGTGCACGCCGAGCGAACGGAGCCCGTCGACCAGGAAGTGCGCCAGGCCCGCCAGGTTGAAGTCGCTGCGCGACATCCGCGTCACCAGGATGCGCGAGAGCATCCAGGACGGGAAGATCCGCTCCAGCACGGTGTCGGTGTCGAGCAGGCGCTCCTGCTCCGTGAGCCACAGGGGCGCGGCATGCAAGGCCGCGCTGCCGGCGTCGGGCGCGCGGCCCGTGGCGCGCTCGGCGGCAATGCGTTCGGCCTGCAGGATCTGCAGGGCATGCTGCAGATCGCTGAGCGAACGCCGCTCCGCCCGCGCGCTGCGCAAAGCGGTGTCCAGCACCTTCTCGAGTTCGCCCGCCTGGCCCTCGGCCTCCGCGTCGACCGCGACGCGCAAGTGCGCGAGCTCCCGCTCCGCGGTCTCGGGCGACTCCCACAGCGAGGCGCGCGGACCGCGGTGAGAGAAGCCGGAACAGCCGCAGGAGCGGCGCGCCACCAGGCGCGTCGGCATCGAGGTCACCTCCGGGATCGGCGTGCCGTCGCGCAGATGCGCAACCAGCACACGCAAGGCCGCGGCCGCCTGACCGGCGACGTCCTGTCGCACGGAAGTCAGCGGCGGACCGTCGCGCACCATGGATGCGAGGTCGTCGAAACCACCCACGGCGACGTCGCGCGGCACCTGGATGCCGTGTTCGGCCAGGGTCGCGATCACCGCGAAGCCCATCTCGTCGTTGGCGGCGATGAAGGCGTCCGGCAGCGGTACGCGCGCCAGCAGGCGCCGCGTCGCCTCACGCGCCGCCAGGTTGTAGAAGTCGCCTTTGATGATCAGGTCTTCATCCACCGGCAACCCGGCGGCGGCATGGCGTTCGCGAAAGACGGCGATGCGCTCCTGCGCGTCGCTGTTGTGATCGGGCCCGGCTACGAAAGCCACGCGGCGGAAACCGTGGTCGAGGATGAAGTGATCCACCAGCTCGGCCATGCCGCGCCGGTTGTCGGGGCGGACGTCGGGAATGCCGGCTTCGGTCAGGCCGACGCTGATGATCGGCGTCTTGCCGAAGCTGCGCAGGAAGCGCTGCTGCTCTTCGGCCGAGAGGTACCAGATGTAACTGCCCGTGATGCTGACGATGCCGTCCAGCGGCACCCGGCCGGCAACCTGGAAGCTGACGTTGAACTCGCGCCAGAAGTCGAACTCGTTGCCGAGTTCGCTGCCCGGAAAGCACAACAGATGCACGCCGAGCGCCTCGGCCTCCAGGCGCAGGCCACGCAGCAGCTCGGCCTGGTAGAGACCGTCGAACTTCTGGATCAACAGGCCGATGCGCGGCTTGTCCATGGCGCCTTCCTCCCCTCTTTGCCAGCAGGAGTATGCGCGGCGATCGCGCCACCTGTCTTTGAAGTTTCTTTTCGGCAGCGACCGGCGGCGACCATGCCCTTGGCATTTTCGCCAGATATCCGACTCAAGCGTCCCTGTCGCCGCTGGCAGCCTCGCCGCCTGACGTGGGTGTGGGGGATGTGTCGGAGGGCGCGGGCTCGAGCAGCTTGTGCTGGCGTTTGTGCGCGTACATCAGGCGATCGGCATGGGCGAGATGGTCGTCGAGCGCACGGATATCATCGGTGGCAAGGGTGACGAAACCCATGCTCGCGGAGAGCTGCCAGGGCGCATCGCTGCCCGCGTTGAAGGCGGCGACATGCGCTTCGAGGCGGGCACGCAATTGCACTTCGGCTCCGCGCGAGACCGCCCTGGCGATTACCGCGAACTCGTCGCCACCAAAGCGCGCCACGAAGTCGGTGGGGCGGAAACTCTGGCGCAGCACCGCCGCCATCGCGCAGATTGCGGCATCGCCCGCGGCGTGGCCCCAGGTGTCGTTGATGTGCTTGAGGCCGTCGAGGTCCACCGAGATCAGCAACAGTGCGCCTTGCCGCGCGGCGCCCAGGACCTGGGCGCGGGCGAAGAAGCCGCGGCGGTTCAGCAGCCCGGTGAGCACGTCCTCTTCGGCCAGCATCGCGAGCTGTTCGTTAGAGGCCTGCGCACGATCCAGATCCTGGTGCAGGCGCTCGCGGGCGCGATCCAGCTCGCCCACCACCATCACGCTGGACACCAGGTTGGACATGGCCTCGCGCAGTTGTTCGACACCGACGGAGTATTCCTTCGTCATGTCCATGACGAGGTAGCCGTAGTGCTCGCGCTGCTGGAAGAGCGGCAGCACGTCGTAGAGCGCATGGCCGGTCTGGTGGAAGACAGGCATGGGGAGGAGGTCCGCCACGCGGAAGCGTTCGAAGCCGGCGGTGGAAAGCACCTCGCCTTCGCGGATCGCCAGCACCAGCTGCGCTTCGGAAGGAATGTCGCAGTCATCCCAGCGATGCACCGAGCCGACCCGCGGATACAGCGCGAGATAGGCGTTGCGCACGCCCAGCGCGAGCAGGCCATCGGCGAGGAAGCGGGTCATGCCGGAAAGGCTGAAGGCATCGCTGGACATGCGCGTGACCAGGATGCGGGAAAGCCGCCAGGCGGGGAACACACGCTCCAGCGTGTCGCCGGTCGCGACCATGCGTTCCTGCTCGTCCAGCCAGAACGGCGCGGCGATCAGGGCCCGCGTGCCGGGTCCGGGCAGTCGACCTTCCGAGCGCTCCGCCTCCAGGCGTTCGACGAGCACGGCCTGCAGGATCTGGCGCAGGTCGCCCAGGGCGTGGCGTTCACTGCGGGCGCCCGCCATCGCCTGCTCCAGCACCTGATGCACGCGTCCGGCTTCGCCAGTCTCTTCGGCCGCCGCAGCGGTACGCAGCATCGCGAGGTCGCGCTCGGCCCGCGCAGGCGACGCCCACAACGCCCCGCGCGCGCCGTGCATCGCGCGCCCCGAGCAACCGCAGGAGGCCCGCAGCACCAGGCGCGTAGGTACGACGGTCTCCTGCGTGATGGCCTCGCTCTCATCCAGCTTGGCCACGAGCATGCGCAGCGCGAGCGCCGCCTGCCCGCTGGCGTCCTGGCTCACGGAGGTGAGCGGCGGCGCGTCGGGGAGGCGGGTGGCGAGGTCATCGAACCCGGCGACGGCGACGTCGCGCGGCACCTGAAGCCCTTGTTCGAGCAGGGCGGCGATCGCGCCCAGGCCCATCTCGTCGTTGGCGGCAATGATCGCTTCGGGCCGCACACCCGAGACGAGGAGCCCACGCACCGCCCGGCGCGCCAGCAGATTGTCGAATTCGCCGTCCACGATGAGGCCTTCGTCGACGGTGAGGCCCGCAGCGGCATGGCGCTCACGGAACACGTCGAGACGCTCGCGCGCGTCGCTGTTCTGGCGGGGCCCGGCGATGAAGGCGATGCGGCGGAAGCCGTGGTCGTGGATGAAGTGGTCGACCAGCTCGGTCATGCCCAGCCGGTTGTCCGGGCGGATGCGCGGCATGTCGCCGGTGGTCTCCCCCACGCCGATCATGGGTGTCGCGCCGAAGCCGCCGAAGAAGCGTTCCTGGTCGGCGGCGGAGAGGTGCCACATACAGCTGACGATGCCGTCGAGCGCCACCTCTTTGGCGATATGGAAACTGGCGTTGAATTCGCGCCAATAGCTCGAATCGGTTTCCAGCTCGCTGCCTGGAAAACAGAGCAGGTGCACGCCCAGCGCCGCGGCCTCGCGGCGCAAGCCGTCGAGCAGCTCGCGCTGGTAGAGACCGTCAAATCGCTGGACAAGGATGCCTACGCGCCAACCCGACATAGTCCGTCCCCGCTCAAGCTACGTTCGCGAAGTATGGCTAGCGCGACGCCTCGCTGCCCACCCCGCGCATGCCCCATCCGACGGTCGGCGTGAGCCGCAGGTTCAGTCCTTTTTGTTCAGGACTTCGATCAGCAGGCCCCAGAAGCACAGCACGAGGTTGAACATCGGCAGCTGCAAGGTCATGGGCAGGCAGTAGATCAAGGTCACGGCGGGGATCCAGACCAGCCAGGCTGCCACCACCACGGTCGGGATCTTGAGGGTGAAGAGTTCGCGGGTGAGCTGCGGGCGCAGCTTCTGCCAGGAGAAGTCCGCGTTCTTCCACATGTAGAACACGGTGATCGTGGGCGAAGACCAGAGCGCGGTGTAGACGAACTGGTCGAAGGCCACCTTGCAGACGATCACCGACAGGCTGGGTTCGGTGCCGAACATCACGCCCTGGAAACGGTAGAGCGCATCCACTTCCATGCCCTTCCAGGCCCAGAAGCCGAGGTAGAAGGCGAGTTGCGCACCGATACGGCGATCGAGCCGGCCGGTGAAGAAGAGGTAGAGGAAGGGCACGAGGCCGCCACACAGCGCGGTGGCGATCGCCGAGTAGAAGTAGCCGTACTCGGACTTGAGCGCGGCGAACCATTCGAACACCGGTCGCGCGGAGGACACGCCGAAATACAGGACCAGCAGTATGGCGGCCAGGCCTTGCAGGAAGATGCCCGGGACGAGGTTGGCGCGGGCGGCCTTGGCGGCGGAATTGATGAACGGATTGGCGAGCATGGCGGGTAGGGCTGCGCCGCGCGGCAGGCGCGGCATGGAAAAGAAAGCTACGGAAGCAACAAACTGAGTAATCGGTTTCTCACGTGTTTTCTGAAGTCTAAGGCCTGCGGCTTTCCGGTGACATGTTGTTTCTTGCTGTGGACCGGACCATCTGCATCGATCCTGACAAGGCTCAATCCGCGATCCGACGCCGGATGGAGCCGGTCGAGCCCGCGCTTTGGCCGATACGCCCGACCACCACCGTCTGCGCTCGCCACGGGACTCAGAAGCGGTTTCCGAAACGCAGGTAGAAGCCCTGGTTGGCCGCCTTGCCCTTGGCGAACTCGGCGTTCACGACCATGTGCTCCTTGGGCTTGATGATGTAGAACGCGCCGACCCCGATCATGGGGTAGAGCGCCTCCATGGCGCAGGACTTGTCGTCACCGTAGAGACAGGCGACGCCGCCAAAGCCCTTGGCGCCCCAGTGCTGACCGATCTGATAGCGGTCTTCGGCTTCCAGCATGGCCATGTGGCGGCCAAGGTACTGGCCGCGGTTGTACCCGCGCATCTCGATCGTGCTTTCGCGCGAAGACGGCGCATCGGCGGTCCAGCGGCCCTTTGCGTGCAGAACCAGCACGTTGCTGTCCTCAGTGTGCAGGTACCAGCGCAGCTCCGCGATGAGCGCGTCGTAGTCCGCGTCGCTACCCAGGCTCTCTCGGTAGGCGACGTTGTGGAGCAGCGCATAGACGCCACCCGTCGGATTGTTGACGTTGTCGCGCGAGTCATAGGCCAGCACCGCGCCCAAACCCGAGGAGACCAGTCCAGTGATGTCCGCCTCGTCGAGGATCAGCTCGGAGGTCGGGTCGACCCCATCCACGTTGTAGTTGGAATGCACGCCCTGCACACCGAGATACCAGTGCGGTGCGACCTCGTGCTGGTAGCGCAGGAAGAAGGCGCGCATCTGCTCGTCCGTGCTCACTTCCTGGCCCGAGCCGAGGAAGTCCAGATAGTCGTTGCTGACCTTGCCGCCGACCAGCCCTACGGTGGCCCGGTCGTGGTTCTCGTTGAAGTAGAGCTTGCCACCCAGCCCCAGGACCTTGGACGAAGTATTCGAAATCGTGGCTTGCAGGGCGAAAAGCGAAGGCTCCGACACTTGGTCGAAGCGTTTGATGTAACCGGCCATGCCGCCGATCGACGTCCCCAGCTTGGGGTTGCTGCTGATCAGCGGCACTAGCAGCCAGGGCGAGCGCTGCTGTTTCGCGAGCAGGTTCTCGTCCTCCCCGGGCTTCGTTTGATCGCTCGGGGCGGTCTGGGCGCCGGCGGCCATGGTGGTCGCAAGCAGGGCCGCGTTAAAGAGGGAACGGAACAGGCGCGGTGGCTTCAAGAGGTGTTCCTCCATATCGCGATGGTCGTGACGCTCGCTAGAGCGAAGCACTGCGCCGACAGAGTCCGCCATCCGGCGAAAGTTCGTACCAGAGGCGCGCCTTCGACGCCGTCAGTGCTGTTGTTGCTCGAGCAGATCCAGGTTCATCACCAGGCGGCGCGACAGCTCGTCCGAGATCTCGCCCTCGCGTGCGAGGCGGAACATCTCGTCGCGCTCGGCGGCCAACGCCGCCAGTCGCAGTTGCTTCATCACCCCTTCGAAGCGGTGCAGGTCCTCCGGCGCGCCTTCGTTGAGCGTCGCCGCGGGCTGGATCTGGCGCATGTAGAGCTGCGATACATGGTCCGCCGCGTCGTTGAAGAGCGCGGCGGCGGTGGCATCCTCCTTCACCAGCCGCAGGCGGAACCCCTCGATCGCCGCCAGCGCGGCCTTGGCGGAGGCGCGCCGCGCCAGTTCTTCCTCCCGCTGGGCATCCGAAGCCTCGCTCAGCTTGAGTCCGCGCAACAGGCGCGGCAGGGCGAGGCTGGCCAGCAGGAGCGAAATCAGGATCACCGAGGCCGCGAGGAAGATCACCAGCTCGCGGGCCGGCAGGGGCGCGCCACCAGGCAGGGCGAGCGGCAGGGTCAGGACACCGGCCAGGGTGATCGCCCCGCGCACGCCGGACAACGAAGCGGCAAGCAGGATGCGCCAGGGCGGCGGGCCGCCGGCGATGCCGTCACCCGCCCAACGCGATTTCAGGAAGGACCAGCGCAGGCTGACCCAGACCCACAGGAAGCGCAGCGCGATCAGCATCGCGCTGAGGCCCAGCGCATAGAGCGGCAGCCACCAGATACTGTCGTGACCGGTCTGCTCGACGGCCTGCATCGCGCGCCGCACGATGCCCGGGAGTTGTTCGCCCAGCAGCACGAACATGATGCCGTTGAGGCTGAACTGCACCATGTCCCATACGGCCGTGCGCTGGACCCGCACGCTGCCCGGCGCGACGCCGCTCAGCTCGATCCGGCTCATCGCGATACCCGCCGCCACCGCTGCCAGGATGCCCGAGGCGTGCAGGGCCTCGGCCACCAGGTAGGCGGCAAAAGGGCTCAGCAGGTTCACCAGGATCGCCGCCCCGCCCTCCCCGCCTATCCGCTGCCAGGACCAGCTCTGCAGCAGGCGCATCAGCGTGATCGTGCCCACGCCGGCCGCAAGCCCCACCGCGGCCACCCACAGGAACTCCAGCACCGCATCGCCCAGCGAGAAGGCGCCGGTCAGCGCCGCCGCCACCGCGAACTGGAAGCAGACCAGGCCCGAAGCATCGTTGAGCAGGGATTCGCCTTCCAGCACATGCATCAAGCGCTTGGGCATCGGCACCCGCGAGGCAATCGCGGAGACGGCGACCGCATCGGTCGGCGACACCACGGCGGCGAGCGCAAAGGCGAGCGGCAGCGGGATCGCCGGGATCATCCAGTGGATCAGGTAGCCGGCGCCGATCACGGTGAACACCACGAGCCCGGTGGAGAGCTGCAGGATCGGCCGCCAATCCTGGAAGAGGCGCTGCTTGGGAATCCGCCAGCCATCGAGGAAGAGCAGCGGCGGCAGGAAGAGGAAGAAGAAGACTTCCGGGTCCAGCGCATGGCCGCGGTGGAACACGCCCGCGATCACGGCGCCCAGGCCGATCTGCACCAGGGGCAGCGGCAGCGAGATCGGCAGCGCCGCCAGCAGATAGCCGCTGACGGCCACCGACAGGAGCATCACCAGGACGACTTCGATCGAATCCATGGCGGCAACGCTACCACCGGCGCGCGAACCGGCGGCCGCGCGCCTGCGGCTTCACAGCCAGCTCTGCAACACCCACAGCGCCACCAGTCCGCTGCCGACCGTGGCCAGCACATTGCGGCTGAGCAGTGCCACCCCCGCGGCGCAGGCGGCCGCCAGCAGATGGGTGTTGCTCCAGCTGATGTCGAGCCTGCCGGCCGGCACCAGTACCTCCGGTGCGATCAGCGCGCACAACACCGCCGGCGGCACGTAGTGCAGCGCGCGCCGCATGCGCTCGCCGGGCGCAAAGCGCGCGCCCAGGGCGAGGAAGGAAAGCCGGATTGCGAAGGTGAGCACGCCGCATGCGAGCAGGGTGAGCGCGATCCGCAGGTTCTCGCTCATCGGCGGCGCTCCTCGAAGGCCTGCGTCAGCACGCCGGCCAGGATGCCCGCGGCCGCCGCGGCGATGATCCAGAGGCGATGCGGTAGATCCTGCGCGAGGATCGCCACGCTCGCCGCCACCAGGGCCGCGACAATCTCGCTGCGCCGATGCAAGGCGGGCACCACCAGGGCGATGAAGGTCAACGGAATGGAGAAGCCGAGCGACCAGGACGCGGGGATCGCAGCGCCCACCAGCACGCCCGCCAGGGTCGAGAGCTGCCAGGTGCTCCACAGGGTGACGCCGGTGCCGAACAGGAACCAGTGCCGATGCGGCGAAGCCGGCCCGTCGCGCAAGCGCCCCACCGCCGCGACATAGGCTTCGTCGGTGAGCAGGTAGGCGAGCGTGAGCTTCCAGCGCCAGGGCAGGTCCGCGAACCATTGCGCGAGGCTGGCGCTGTAGAGCGCATGGCGCAGGTTCACCACGCCGACCGTGGCGGTGATGACCGAAGGCGGCGCCACGCCCCAGAGCTGCGCGAACACCACCTGCGAGGAGCCGCCGAAGACCACCGAGGACATCGCCACCACCGCCCAGGCGGGCAGGCCCGCGGCCAAGCCGATCGCACCGAAGATCAGGCCGAAGGGAATGACCCCCAGCAGCAGCGGCAGCTCGGCCCGCACGCCGGCCAGGAACTCGGCGCGCGCAGAAGCGGCGGCCAGCGATGCCCAGGCGCCCGCAGGCGCCGGCGGCGCGGCGACCTCGCCCGACTCGACGAGATCCGCCTGCGCAGCGCGCGAATCGGTTTCCCGCACCCGCTCAGCCCTTGCGCGACAGTGCGGCCTCGATCTTGCGATCCGTCTTGTACTGGCTCAGCGCGTATACCGCCCAGATCGCGGCGGGCAGCCAGCCGATGATCGTGATCTGCAGGATCAGGCAGATGATTCCCGCGATCGGACGACCGATGGTGAAGAAGACCGCGAAGGGCAGGAGGATGGCGAGCAGCAGGCGCATCGGTTTGGCTCCGGATAGGTGGCGACCCGCGCGGCACGCGCCGTGCAGCCCTGTCAGCTGCGCGGCCGCGCTGCGCACAAAGACAGATCCTAGCTTGCCGACGCAATCCGCGGGCCGTGCTGGCGCAAGAGATCCGCGCTGCTTGACAACGGTTTCCACGGAAACAATACTGCAGGTAAACAGTTTCCATGGAATCCAAAATGCCCAGGCAAGCCCCCAGCGGGCTGGATGCCCATCTCGGCTTCTGGCTGCGTTTCGTCTCCAACCATGTCTCGGCCCGCTTCCGGAAACTGCTGGAAGCCCAAGGCACCACGGTCACCGAATGGGTGGCCCTGCGCACCCTGTTCCAGCAGCCGCACACCACGCACGCCGGATTGATCGATGCGCTGGGGATGACCAAGGGCGCCGCCTCGAAGGTAGTCAGCCGTCTCGAAGAGAAAGGCCTCGCCTGCCGCGAGCAGGCTGAGGGCAGCGCGCGCGAACAGGTGCTGTCATTGACCGATGCGGGTCGCCGGCTCGTGCCGAAACTGGCCGCCCAGGCAGACGAGAACGAAGCCTATTTCTTCGGACACCTCAGCCCGGACGAACGCCGGATGCTGATGGGCAGCATCCAGAGACTCGTCGCCCATCACCAGCTCAGGGAAGTGCCGGTCGCGTGACCCTTCCCACCCGTCGAACGAGGGAGAAACCCATGGACATCGCCGTCCGCAAGCTCATCGAAGAAAGTGCCGCGGGCTCCAGTGAGGGACGCCTGCATTTCGGCCAGGTCATCGGCATGTTGATGGAAGCCGGCGTCGAGTCCTACGTGGCCGACTACCGCACCCGGAAAACCACCTACTACCTGCCCGGCGGCGAAACGCTGGCCCTCGATCTGGCCATGCCGGACGTGGCGATCGCGGAGGTCTTCGATGCGGCCGCCATCCAGGCGGCGATCCGCGGTTCGCAACAGGGCCTGGTGAAGTACCCGGAGTTCAAGCGACTGAGCTGCGAAGCCGGCTGCATCGGCTACACCGTGTGGATTGCCGGCCGCCACGTCAGCTACTTCGGACGGCGCGGCGAAGTGCATGTCGAGCGCTTCCCTGACTGAGAACCTCGCCGCGAAAGCGGAATCGCCTCAGCCGCGGCCGTCCGGCAGGCGCAGCATCCCGGTGGTGTAGTCGTATTCGAAGACCTCGCCGTAGCGCGCCCATTCGATCACCGTACTGAGCGTGCGGCGCGCGCTGGCTTCGTCCAGCGTGCGGGTGAGCTGGCCGAGGAAACGCTCTTCGCGCAGCTCGCCGTTGGGCGCCTCTTCCAGGCCCTGGCGGATATGCGCGACCAGCGGTACATGCTCGATCAGCTGCTGGCCGAACAATTCCTGGCGCAGCGCGTTGTCGCCTTCGCAATAGCGGCGGCCCAGGGGCGTGGCGGTGATGTCGCCGCGGGCCATGTGCACCAGGCCCAGCTGGCGCAGGGCCTCGGCCGCCGGCAGCAGCTCCTCGTCCGAGAGTTCGGATTGCTCGGCGAATTGCGGCAGGTCGGCGATACCGCGGAAGGGCTCGTCCATCAGCAGCTCCAGCACCGCATCCATGCGGCCCACGTCGGCGTCGGGCAAGGCTTCCGCCCAGGCCGGCACGGCCGCGGCCTGGTCCACCCGCGCGGGGCGGCGGGCCGAACCGGTCATGAGCGCGTAGACCTCGTCGATGCGTTCGCGGATCTCCAGGCTGTCGGCATCACGCGGACGCGGCAGGTCGATCTTGAGTTCGGCGCGGATGCGGCCAGGGTTGGCGTCGAAGACCACCACGCGGTCGGCCATCATCACGGCCTCTTCGATGTTGTGCGAGACCACGAGGATCGCGCGGGCCGGAAACTGACCCTGCTCCCACAGATCCAGGATCTCGTCGCGCAGGCGTTCCGCGGTGAGCACGTCGAGCGCGGAGAAGGCCTCGTCCATCAGCAGCACGTCGGGGTCGGTGACCAGCGCGCGCGCAATGCCGACGCGCTGGCGCATGCCGCCGGAAAGCTCGCGCGGCAGTGCGCCCTCGAAGCCGGAAAGCCCGATCAGCGCGATTGCCGCCTCGGCCTTCTTCTCGCGCTCAGTCGGCGCAACGCCGCGCGCCTCCAGGCCCAGTTCCACGTTCTGCTGCACCGTGAGCCATGGGAAGAGTGCGAAGGACTGGAACACCATGCCGATGCCGCGTGCCGGCCCATGCATCGGCTTGCCGCCGTAGCTGAGCGCGCCCTGGTCCGCCGGAATCAGGCCGGCCATGATCCGCAGCAGGGTCGACTTGCCCGAGCCGGACTGGCCGAGCAGCGCCACGATCTCGCCCTCGGCGAGGCGGAAGTCCACCCCTTCGAGCACGGTCCGCGGTGCGCCGCCCGCCCCGCGGAAGGACTTGCCGATGCCCTGCAGATCGAGGATCGCGTTTGCGTTGGCGTGGGTGTTCATGTCGCCTCCTAGAAGTGCATGCGGTCCTGGGCCAGCGCGTAGAGGCGCTGCCAGACGAAGTGGTTGAGGGCCATCACGTAGAGACACATGACGCCGATGCCGAGCGCGATGCGCGGGAAGTCGCCCGCCGCGGTCATGCTCGCGACATAGCTGCCGATGCCGTGCGCCTGCAGGCTAGTGCTGCCCCAGCTCACGTACTCGGCCACGATGCTCGCGTTCCAGGCGCCGCCGCTCGCCGTCAGCGCACCGGTGACGAAACTCGGGAACACGGCTGGCAGCAAGTAGCGGCGCCATTTCAGGCCCGCGCGCAGTCCGAGGTTGCCCGCGGCGAAGCGCAGCTCCGCCGGAATGCTGGAGGCGCCCGCGACGACATTGAAGAGCAGGTACCACTGCGAGCCCAGCATCATCAACGGCGACAGCCAGATTTCCGGATTGAGGCGCCAACGCACGATCAGCGCCACGGTCAGCGGGAACATCAGATTTGCCGGGAAGGCGGCGAGGAACTGCACCACCGGCTGCACACGCGCCGCGACGCGCGGATGCAGTCCGATCCAGATGCCCACCGGCACCCACACCAGCGCGGCGAGCACCGTCAGCACCGCAACCCGCACCAGGGTGTAGGCGCCCAGCAGCATGACGTGCCCCGCCTCGCTCCAGCCCACTTCCGCATGCACGAAGCGCAGCAGGCGCCAGCAAGCCGCCGCGACCAGTAGCGCCACCAGCACATTGCCCACGCGCGTCCAGGCCGGATGGGTGAAGCGCGCGCGCGGCGTCTGCTGCGCGGTGTCGAAGCGGCGCCGCGTCGCGGCCATCGCGCGGTCGAACACCGCCTGCGCCTGCACCAGCAGGCGACGCATCAGCAGCGTGCGACGCATCGCGTCGAGCAGCCAGGACGAAGCGGCGGATTCGCTGCTCGATTCCTCGAAGCGGAACTTGTCCGCCCAGGCGATCAGCGGACGGAAGAAGAGCTGGTCGTAAAGCAGGATGCCCAGCAGCATTGCGAGGATCGCCCAGCCCACCGCGGCCGTGTCCTGCGCCTCGATCGCAAGCGCGATATAGGAACCGATGCCGGGCAGCTTGATGTCGTGGTTGGCGACCGAGATCGCCTCGGAGGCGACGACGAAGAACCAGCCGCCGGACATGGACATCATCATGTTCCAGAGCAGGCTGGGCATCGCGAAGGGCAGCTCCAGGCGCATGAAGCGCTGCCAGCTGGAGAGCTGCAGCATGCGCGAGGCTTCCTGCAGCTCTTCCGGCACGGTCTGCATCGCCTGGTAGAGGCTGAACGCCATGTTCCAGGCCTGCGAGGTGAAGATCGCGAAGATCGCCGCGCACTCCACGCCGAGCAGGCTGCCGGGGAAAAGCCCGATGAAGCCACTCACCGTCAGCGAGAGGAAACCGAGCACCGGAATCGACTGCAGGATGTCGAGCAGCGGCACCAGCAGCTTGCCCGCGAAGCGCGAGCGCGCCGCGAGCAAGGCGAAGCCCACGCTGAACACGAGCGACACGCCCAGCGCGAGGAACATGCGCAGCGTGGTGCGCAGCAGGTAGTAAGGCAGCCAGGCGGGAGACAGCGACAGCGGGAGCGCCTCGCCGACCACATAGGGACGCGCCATCTGCTGCACGCCATAAGCGAGCAGGACCAGGGTGGCGAGTACCAGGGGAAGCAGGGCCCAGTCCCAGCGGTTGCCGGGGGCCTCCAGCACCGGTCGGGGAAAGAAGGGCTTCATGATTCCGTCGGTCCGGTTGCGGGGAGCAGGCAGGTTGAAGAGCACATGCCGGTCTCAACGCGCGAACTTAGCAGCCGGTCGACCTGAATCTGTTGCGAAAGTGTGTCCTTAAGTCTGGCTTAAAGAGGGCCCGGACGCGGTCCCGCGCGCCACCAGCGCTGTCTCGCCCCGCGGCGCGGGAGCAGGTACGAGTCCCGAAAGCCGGCGCGGCGGCAGCGCGTGGTTCCAAGGCGATGCCGTCACGGGTTCGATCCCGGTACCGCCAGCGGGGAAGACCCGTTTTTGCGTCGCCCCTCCGTGCCCAGGAGGACGCGCCGGCACGGGGTCGCTGACTGCCCCGCGACGGCAAACTGAGACAGGCGCCGTCGCTTCGCGCGGGAAGTCCCACCGCCTTGGTGTCGGCGGCAAAGCGCGGCCAGGGGGCAAAACGCCGAGGCCGCGGCAGCCGCCGCCGGGACCCGGTAGATCAGTTGCCGCGCGGCGGCCAGACCGGCAGATCGAGGCGCGGACGGCTGGCGAAATCGGGTCGGGTCGCCGGCTTCGCATCGAGTGCCGCCAGCGCCAGCGTGATCGCGCGGTCGAGTTGCGGGTCGCGCCCGGCGGCGTAGTCCTGTGGCGCGATGTCCACCTCCACGTCCGGATCGGTGCCGCGGTTTTCCACACCCCAGGCCACGTCCTTGAACCAGAAGCTGAACTCCGGCTGGGTGGTGATGCTGCCGTCGGCGAGGCGGTGGCGCGGCCAGATGCCGATCACGCCGCCCCAGGTGCGCGTACCCACCAGCGGGCCGAGGCCCATCAGCTTGAAGCAGTGGGAGAAGATGTCGCCGTCCGAGCCCGCGTGCTGGTTGGTGACGCACACCAGCGCGCCGCCGATGGCCTGTGCCGGATACGGCTCGGGCGCGCCCCAGCGCGAGACGTCGTAACCGAGCACGCGCCGCGCGAGTTTTTCCAGCAGCAGTTGCGACACATGGCCGCCGCGGTTGAAGCGCGCGTCCACCACCAGGCCCTCGCGCAGGCTTTCCGTACGCAGGTAGCGATGGAACTCGGCGAAACCCCAGGTCACCATGTCCGGGATGTGGAGGTAGCCGAGGCGGCCGTTGGAGCGCGCACGGACTTCCGCACGACGCGCCTCCACCCATTCGCGGTAGCGCGTCGGCTCTTCGCTCTGCAGGGCGCTCGCCACCACACGGCGGCGCGTGCCCGCCTCGTCGGCCAGCAGCAGCTCGACCTTACGGCCGGCGCGGCCGACCATGCGGGCCTGCGGCGGATGCTCGCGGTCGCAGGCAAGTCCGTCGATCGCGAGCAGGCGTTCGCCCGGCTTCACGTTCACGCCCACCGCGGCGAGCGGCGAATCATGGCCCGGCCGCCAGGCGTCCCCACGCACCAGGCGTTCGACGCGGTAGGCATTCGCGGAATCGTCCCAGGCGAAATCGGCGCCCAGGTGGCCCAACGGCAGCGGCGCGCTGCGCTTGCGATCACCGCCATATTCGTAGCAGTGGGAGGTGGCGAGTTCGCCCTGCATCTCCCAGATGAGGTCGGAGAGCTCCTCGCGGGTGGCGATGCGCTCGACCAGCGGCGCATAGCGCGCCCAGATCCGACCCCAGTCGACGCCGCTCATGTCGGCCGTCCAGAACTGGTCGCGCTGCAGGCGCCAGACCTCGCGCAGCATCTGCCGCCACTCCGAGCGCGGGTCGATCTCGACTTGCACGCGGTCCAGGTCCACCCAGCCGGTCTCGCGCGAGTAGTCGCCCACGTCGGCATCGTCCTTGGGCTTTTCGCCGAGCTTGAAGGCGCGCAGGCCGTCGCCGGTCTCCACCGCCATCGCCTTGCCCTTGGGCGCGATCGCGAAGGCGCCCACATCGTCCATCACGGTCTCGCTCTGGCGCGTCTCGAAGTCCCAGCTCTGCAGCAGGGCGTCGGGCTCGCCCGCGTCGTCTTCATCGTCATCGGGCTCGGCCGCGATCGGATGCAGGGTCCAGTAGACGCGGCCCTCGGCGGCTTCGATGCGGCCGTAGCGGGCGGCCGGCACCGGGAAGGGGCGCACGCGTCCGGCGAGGCCCTCCAGTGTCACGACGACGGGTTTGGGCGGCTTGTCCTTACTCTCTTCCTTGCCCTCGTCCTTCTCTTCCTTGCCGTCAGCGTCCTCGCCGTCCTTGCGCGAGTCGGCGTCGGACTTGTCTTCGTCCGCGTCCTTCTCGTCCTCCTCTTCTTCATCCTCGTCGTCGTCCGCGAAGCCTTTGGGCAGCGGCTCGAAAGGATCGACGCCGTCTTCCTGCAGGGCGACGAGATACGGCCGGGTGGCGCGCAGGAAACCGAGGTCGAACACGACTTCGTCATAGACCGGCTCGAAGGCGCGGCTGGAGAGGAAGCAGAGGTACTTGCCCTCCGGATCCCAGGAAGGCGAGAAATCGTCGAAGTCCTCGCCCGAGGCGAAGCCGCTGCGTCCGCTGGCGATCTCCAGCAACTTGATCGCGCGCGCCGCACGACTGATGCCAAAGTCATAGGCGAGCCAGGCGCCGTCGGGCGAGAAAGCCGGCTCTTCGATGCGGCGGAAGTCGCAGCGGTCGAGCAAGCGCGCGCTGCGCGCGTCGAAGTCGATCAGCCAGAGTTCGTTGCGATGGTTGGTGAGCGCGGCAACGCGGCCCTGCGGCGCGGCGACGAGGCCGGTCACGCGGCCCACGTCGGCGTCGATGGCGATCACTTCGTCCTCGGTGTGCAGCTCCATGCGCTCCTCGCCGGAGGCATCCGAGACCATGGCCACGCTGCCGTCCGCCAGCCACAGCGGCAGGCGATAGCGTGTGCCGTGCTCGCGACCGAGCTGGCGCATCGCGCCTTCCCATAGCGCGAAGCTCGCGGCCTTGCCGCGCACCGACACCGCCAGCGAGTGACCGTCCGGATGCAGCGAGAAGCTCTCCATCTCGCCGGCCGCGCTGACGAACTTGCGCGCGAGCTGCGGACGCGCGGCCGGCACATCGATCTCGATACGTGTGCTCAGGTTCGTCTGCGGATCGAGGCGGTACAGATCGCCACCCGCTTGATAGACCACGGTCTGCCCGTCGGTGCTGGCCTGGCGGACGTAGTGCTCGCCGTGCTCGGTGTGGCGGCGCAGATCCTCGCCCGCCGGCGTGCAGGAATACAGGTTGCCGACGCCCTCGTGGTCGGAGATGAACCAGACGCGGGCGCCGATCCACATCGGGCAGGCGAAGTTTCCGCGGCCTTCGGTCGGGTCCAGGCGCGCGAATTCGCCTGAGCCTGCGGCATCGATCCAGAGCTGACCCACCGCACCGCCGCGGTAACGCTTCCACAACGCGGGGTCGCGCGTATCGCGCCCGAGCACGCAGGCGCCGTCCGGCCCGTACGCGATCTCGGTGGCGGCGCCCCAGGGCAAGGCCTGCGGCAGCGGCGCATCGAGGCTCACCTTCAGCAACTGACGCAGATGATGGAAAGCCTGGCCGGCGTTGCTGCTCACCAGCACCTCGCCCTCGGGCGTCCAGCCCGCCGCCTGCGTATAGGCACCCAGCCAGGTCAGGCGGCGTGCGCTGCCACCCTCGGCCGGCATCACGTACAGCTCGGAATGCGTCTCGTCGGTCGCGACGAAAGCCAGCCAACGCCCGCAGGGCGAAAGCCGCGGATGCCCCACCAAGCCGCGCCCGCCGGTCAGGCGCCGCGCCACCCCGCCGGCAAGCGGCGCCGCCCACAGATCGTCGTCAGTGACGAACACCAGGCGCTGCCCATGAACCGTGGGAAAGCGCAGGTGGGCGGACGGAGGCGTGGAGAAATCGGCGGAGGCAAGGGACATGCAGGCGGCTCAGGCACGCATCGGAAGAGCGCGCCAGCGAATTGGAATGGGAAGCCCGTATTATGCCACCCCACCCCTCGCGGTCTTTGCAGAAATCGGTCGCGAGAGCTATACTCCCGCCCTTGCGTGGGGGGGTAGCTCAGCTGGGAGAGCGTCGCGTTCGCAATGCGAAGGTCGGGAGTTCGATCCTCCTCCTCTCCACCACCGGAATTCGAAAAGGGCCTGACAAAAGTCAGGCCCTTTTGCTTTGCGGTTCCCGCTGCGTACATTCCGCCTCGGTACATTCCGCCTTCGCACTTCCCGCCCCCGCAGCTTGGGGCCCGTAGAACCTTCGGGTTCTGCAGGCACAGTTCTATGTTTCGCTCGCACTTTTCCGTCAATGCAACTTGCATGACGAATAGTGCGCAGCCGGGCGCGATCCGTCCGTGTGCCGACCCTCCGGATATGCCAACATCACGACCCGCCCGACCCAAAACGATGCCGTATTCATACTGAACGGCGCGTACCAGGTCGGTCGTGACCGCACATCCAGAATCCGTCGACCCGGCCGCACCTCATGAACGACGTACTGTCCGCCCTCGCCCAGGCGCTGCTTGCGGGACATACCGACCGCACCCGCCTGCTGCGCCTGCATCTCCCAGCAGCCCTGCCCGCCTTGTTGCCGGACACGCTTGTCGGCGTGGAGGCCGTCGGCCCCTTTGCCACGCAGGGGCGACCGGATCCTGCCGGCGCCGGCTTCCGATTCGACGTGCGGGTGCTCGCCCAGGACGCGGATCTGAGCGCGGCCGACTTCCTCGGCCAGCCGGTCCTGCTTGAACTGGCGCTGGCCAACGGCGGCGGGCATCGCCCCTTTCACGGGCACATCACCGGCTTTACCCAGCTCCAGGCCGACGGCGGCTTCGCGTACTACAGCCTGACCATCGAGCCTTGGTTCGCCTTTCTGCGTTGGCGCAAGGACAGCTTCGTCTTCCGCAACCAGACGGTGCCGGAGATCCTCGATTCGATCTTCGCCGACTACGCACAGGCGCGCCTTCAGCCGCAGTGGCGCTGGCATCTCGCGGACGACTCGATCTACCGAAAGCGCAGCACCTGTACGCAGTATCAGGAGAGCGATCTCGCATTCGTCTCCCGCCTGCTCGCGCAGGAGGGGCTGTTCTACTGGTTCGAGCATGAGGCCGATGCGGACGGCGATGCCCTGGGTCTGCACACGTTGGTAATTGCCGACCATCCGGAGGCGTTCGCGGACGCCCAGCCCACCTCGGTCAGCCTGCAACGCGGGACGGCCATCCGCACCGAGGAAGGCTTCAGCGCATTGCAAGCGGCCGCCCGGTGGGCTCCGCAGGCACGCGAGATCGTGAGCTGGGACTACCGGACGGCACGGGGTCAGCAAGCCAGCGCGGAAACTGCGTTGGCTTCGGCCAACGCGGACGCAGCCCTGACCATGCGCGAAGCCGTCGGCCAGTACGCCTGGCCCGACAGCGAGACCGGCGAGCGCTTCGCACGCGTCTGGCTGGAAGGCGAAACGGCTGTGGCCAACCGCTGGCAGGGCACGGGCAATCTGCGCTCGCTGGCACCAGGCGTGTGCGTCACCGTGGAACCTACTGCGGGCCAGAGCACGCGGCTGGCAGTACTGCGCGTCCGGCACGAGGCGCGCAATAACCTTGGCGCCACGCTCACTGACAGCCTCGCGCGCTCGGCCCTGCACCACCTCGATCGCGATGCCGCGACCGAATCGCCCTATCGCCAGCAATTCGAAGCGCAACCTGCGGAGCTGCCCTATCGCGCGGCGCCGCGGCTGGCGTCCGGAGCGGCTGCATTCGGCGCGCCGCAGGCCCGCGCGCAGACCGCGATCGTTGTCGGCACGCCGGGCGAGCCCGTGCTTACGGACCGCGATGGCCGCATCCGCGTGCAGTTCCACTGGCAGCGGGGCGGCGACAGTCACAGCCAACTCGATCACCCTTCCGGCGAAGACAACGCTCCGGCCACGGCCGGCAGCTGGAGCTGGGTCCGCGTGATGAGCAGCTGGGCCGGCGCGAACTGGGGCGCCGTGTTTACGCCACGCGTCGGCCAGGAAGTGATCGTCGATTTCATCGAGGGCGATCCCGATCGGCCCGTGGTCACCGGCGCGGTCTACAACGGCAGCGGCGCGGAAGACGCCCAGCACAACAGCCGGTCCCAAGGCACCGGCGCCACCACCGGCAATGCGCCCGCCTGGTTCGCCGGCGCGCAGGCATCGAGCACGGAAGGGCAACAAGGACACGCCCACGGCGCGAGCCTGTGGGGCATCAAGACCCAGGCCATGGGCGCAAGCCAGAGCGGCGACGGCGGCTTCAACCAACTCGCCTTCGACCTCACGCCCGGCGAGGCGCGCGTCCAGCTCGCCACCACCCAGCACGCCAGCGGGCTGACGCTGGGCGCCATCCGCCACCAGTACGACAACCAGCGCCTTGCCGCACGCGGCCTGGGCACCGAGTTGTTGAGCGAACAATCCGGCGCATTGCGCGCGGGCTCCGGCCTGCTGCTCTCCACCTTCGGCAATACCGGCGGCGCGCAGATGAACACCCAGGCTGCGAACGCCAGCCTGACGCAGGCACAAGAGGTCGCGAGTGCACTAGCGCAGTCCGCGCGGGCCCAGAAAGCCATCGTCGCCGACGAGCCACAGAAACTCTCTGCGATCGAAGCGATCGGCGACAGCCTCAAGGACCTCGGTGCCACTCAAACGCGCGACAGCGCCGCCGGCACGGGTGGCGCGGGTACCGTGCCCGCCTGGGACACCCCGATGATCGTCGCCGAAGCCGCCGCAGGCCTCGTCGCCACCACCCCCGCCGATGCTGCGCTGGTAAGCGGCAGAACCCTCTCCGCCGTCGCCGCCGACATCAACGGCATCGCCCAGGCCAATAGCGGCTGGAGCGCCGCGCGAGGCATCGTCCTCTATGCCTACGGCAAAGCCAGCGACACTTCGCGCGCCATCACCAAGACCGGCCTGCAGCTCCACGCCGCCCACGGCCCCGTCTCCGTCCAGGCGCAGAGCGACACCCTGTCGATCAACGCCCAGAAACGCCTCATGATCGCCAGCACCGAAAGCACCGTCACCCTGCAAGGCAAGGACACGCTCAGGCTCGTCGCCGCCGGTGCGGCGCTGGATCTTTCAGGCGGGAACATCACGCTGACCGCACCGGGCAAGGCGGAGTTGAAGGCGGCGAGCAAGAACTTCACAGGGCCGCAGGCGGCGGGCACAGAATCCACGCCGCTGGACGGAAGCAGCTTCCGCGGCTGTGCCGAACGTCTTAAGGCAGCGGCAAGCACGCAAACGGCGGCGACGGACCTGTGAATATCGGGGCGAACCCGGTCGCGCTGAGCGATGCTTTGCAGCACGCATTGGCCGAGGAGGCAAGGGGCTATTGCTGTGTGTTGGTAGACAGGCGGCTGCGCCCTTTGGGCGACGAGCATCCATTGTGTGCTCCTGGCGTCGCGCGTGCCGTTGCCAGTCCGAATAGTCGGCGGCTCGACCGACAGCTTTGTCCCGAACTGTTCGCGCTCGACACCTCGCGACTGGAACCTAGCCTGGCGCTGAGTGCCTGCATCGACGAGGCACTCGTAGAGCTGAAGCCACACTCACTCCGCAGCGGTGCGGGTCGGCGCATCGCAGGTTTCGTACAAACCGGACCGTTACCGGAAACGATGGCGCGGCACCTGGGAAGTCTATTGGTGCAGCGACGTCCCGGTGCGGAGGGCTCAGTGCTCACTGCTCTCCATATCTACGACCCTGCCGTCCTGTGGTGGCTGTGGCCACGGCTGGCGGACACACAACGCCGTGCCGTGCTTGGCCCCGCGCGAGCCTGGTGGTTACTCGATCCTGCCGGGCGCTGGCGAATACTCAGTACGAGTCCGTCTCACACGCAGCGAGCGCCCGCGCTGGAGCTAACGCCAGCCCAATGGACGATTGTTCACGGCGTTGGGGCATTGAATGCCGTGCTGCGCGATTTGCTGCTCGAGAGCGAGCCCCTTTCGGCTCCCGCCTTGTCGCTACTGCAGCAACGCGCGTTCGAGGGGCTGCAGCGCGCCCATGCATCGGGCTGGTCTGCATCGCACGACCTCCGCACATACGTCCGCACGGCCCTGACAGGCCATCCGCGGTTCGACAGTCACCCGCGCGTGCAGCAGCTATTGCAGGACCGCGCCCCGGACGACCGGCTCTCCGCACTCATTGATGGCGTGACCGCAGAAGAATGGCGGTGCGTCGCAGCCGAACTCGACGCCAAAGGCGCTGCCACCTGAACGGCATCGTGTTCTATTCAGCTACAACGGATTCCTCCATGGCAACAGCATCCCATTGCGACACCTGCAGCACTAACGGTCTGCCCATCCTGCTTGCGCGCTATGCCGTCGTCCCGCGCGAGCTTGGCGTTTCGCTACCGGCCTGGGCAGGCGGGCGACGGGTGAAGGACGTTGCGATCGGGCCTGACTATCACTACGCCCTGCGAACCCTGCGCGCCGGCTTCGTCTATCTCTTCTACGACAAGAACCAGTTCGGTTCGAATCAATGGGAGTGTTACTCGGTCACGGAGGACGGCTGTCCCATCCGCCAGCCCAGTGCGGAAATGGCGCTCGCCCCGACCGCTCGCGTCCAGTGCATCACCGACGGCCACAACGCGCTTAACACGCGCTTTATCGTGATCGAACGCCCGGACATATGCGGAACCGCCTGGATCGCGTTTTCCGAGCACAAGTGGAGCCCAGAGGCGCTCGCGCGCTACACCAGCGACAGCGCCTTACGTGACGCACGCATGCAAACCGTCAAGGTCTGGCCGCTGGCAACTACAGGCAAACACTCGCACGGCACCGCAGCCACGGTCTCGGCCATCGAGTCCGTACTGGAATACGCGCCTGGCTTCGAAGTCGCGCGACTTCCGGATAGCGGGCAAGTTGCGTTGCTCACCGAAGAGGACGGGAGCTACTCCGATGCAGGACTCTCCCAGCAGAGCACCCTGCATCCCTGGTGTCTGCGTACTGGAGAGGCCGGAAGTCTAGTGCAGCGTATGAAAGCTCGCGCCAAACGGTCCGATGGCGGCGACAACGTGCCGACAGTGTTCGCGCTCTGGGATGCCGTGGGAATCACTCACGAGCTAAACGGCTTCCGCAACGACGCCGTGGGCGGCATCAGCCAGTACGGCAAGGAACGCAAACTTCAGATCACCGCGCTCACCGCTATTGAGGGCGTCAAGAAGGCATTGGAAGACCGAGCGGCCGACGCGGTCGACCGCGACATCGCCGGCCATCACAGCATGGCAGACTCAATGCACGCCACCCGAACAGGGGCGCTCGTCCGTCAGTATTTCCGTAACCCGGACAAAAGTGGTCCTGCAATCAAGGCGCTGGATGACCAAAGAAGTACTGGCGGGCTAGAAGAAGCTACGTACCAATCACGTCGGACGGCGCTGATTCGCCAGAATGTACCCGCCAATCAGCAAGCGGCCGCACAACGTGATTTCGCATCGATCGATCAAGATCGACTTCACGCCGAGAACGCCCGAACCGTCCTTGGCCCTGGCATGAAGGCCGACGCCATAGCAAGAAGTTGGCCGAAATATCGAGAGAGGCTCGACCAGCAGGTCGTCGACGCCTTCAAACGGAACTGGAGCAAATTTCTCGCGAAGGCTGACGCCATCATCGAGCGGCGAACGGACGCACTGCTTAAGTGGTTGGAGGCACCGCTGTTTCTCGACGCACTGGAGGACTTCCATCCGTCCAGTATCGAGGATGGTGTTCTGTTCGAGGCAGCAATTGCTGATGCCATTTCTGGAATGGGCTCGAGTGCGGCCGGCAAGAAAAAAATCGACGACTGGGTTCAGGAAGCCAAAGCTAGCGCACGCCACAATCTGCTGTGGCGCTCTGTTGCACTCAACCAGTCCGAAGCTATTGCAGAGCTGGATGTCGCGCTTGCCTTGTCGCACAGCAAGTCCAACACCGTTCTCACAGTGGAAAGCTGGGGCGAAGCGGTTGTCAAAGTTAAATGGAACAAACTGGCGGACATTTACAAGAAGGCCCAGAGCTTCGCCAATACCAACATCCGGGCAGCAAGTTCAGGCGGCACGATGAAGGAGGCGAAATGGCTAGGTTTCCTTCGCATCTTCGCGAGTGCGGGCGATCGGATACTCCCCGGCACGATCGGAAGAAGAGTAGATAGCGTCGTCAGCGAGAAAATCTTCCAGAACCTGTTTCTGTTGCGTGCCGGCGCGCATGTCGACGACGTGCTCGATCTAGCGCGCGAACAAGCTATCCGCGAGACCCCTGATCGTTTCGCCATGATTCGACGAATGCAAGCAGCCGAGGCGTTCGCGAACGTCATGGAAGACGAGAAAGGTAAGCTGCGCCCCAACGCAGAAGTGCTGCAGCAGAAGTGGGCAAAGTTGGCCAAGAACGCTGACGTCGCAGGCAAGGATGGCCGCTTCAACGCAGCAAAGGATGCGCGACTCGCCTTGGTGGTGGCCGTCTTGGAAGTCTTCAATCTCGCCAAGTGCGGATACGATGCCAACGTCAAGAAGGACAGCAAGTCGCTCGTCGTGTTGGGCTCTTCGATTGCCGGCTTGGCAGCGGCCGGCACGGATGTTTACGCAAATGTCGTCAAGGGCACACTTGACGAGGCATCCCTGACGTTCCAACGCCTGAAGTTCTTTGGAGGCGTCTTCGGCGGCATTAGCTCGATTCTTAGCATCCGCGCCTCATGGTCGGAGATGGAGAACTACGAGCGCGAAGACGGTGTGGTCTTGTATAGCCTTGCCGCTTCGAATCTATTCTTTTCGGGCCTCGGGGCCAGCGCAAACGCGCTGGCGACTCTGACTTACTGTGGTCCGTGGCTTGCAACCGTTGCTGAACAGCAGGTGGCCCGTAGGGCGGTCATCGCGGCTGCGGCGCGACTGGCGGCCGCAGCCGCAACTCGACTACTCGCTTTCCGCGCCATTCTCATGGGGGTCGGCTTGGGAGCAAACCTGCTGGTCCTTGGGGTCCAGATCGCCATCTGGTGTCTGAAGGACGACGAACTGCAGAAGTGGTGCGAGCAGAGTCCCTTTGGCTTGAAGCGCGACCATACATGGGACATCGAGAAAGAGAACGCGAAACTCTACGAAGCTGTGTTTGCCTTAGGACTTGCCCGATGAATCTCCAAACAGCCCGCGGTGTCGTCGAAAATCTGAATGTTGGCAGGACGAAACAACACATCCTGTACGGCCCACAGATGCGCGAAGCCGCAGGCGTCAGCGCGCTGGTCTTTGCCTTCTCCGGGATGGCCGGAGCGGCAACCCAGACCGCCTCTGGCGCCGACGGAGGCGCGGATGACGTTGCCATGTATTCGTTCCACCTAGATGGATCTTGCTACGCTGGATGCACGCGCGCAGTTTCTTTTAAGAACGGCGACGAAGTCGAAGTGATATTCGAGGAAAGAACTCAAGGGAATGAAGTACTCGCCGTGCGTCGCCCGGCAACAAGAACGATCTGGCTGTATCCGTACATGGCGCGTGGAACATGGGCGGGAATCATCCACGCACTGAAGCTTTGGATACTCTCCAGCGCAGCCCTGACGATATTCATCGGGCTGATCGGAATAGGCTATGCGACGAAGCAAACGATGCTCTTACTGGCAGTTCTGTCTCCCGCGGGGATTGCATTGGTTACCAGCTGGATGCTGCCTCGTCTTCTGCGCTTCTCGCGCGCCGCGAATGAGGTTTTCGCCGCCCTTGGCTATGAGAAGCCGGAATGGGTTGACTTGCCAGCGACAAGCAAAAAACATCGTAGGGCGAACAGGATTCCCTGGACCGCAAAGAACGCGCTGGAGCTCTGGTACTGAGTCGAAGCGGGGATTCTGGGGATCGACCACCCGTTCATCATGAAGCGCCCACCCAACCGCGCCTGAAGCCGCAATGGCACGGGCGTCTGTCCAACCCCGCGCCTTACCGCAAGCGCAGCAACTGCACCCAGTACCAGGAGAACGATCTGGCTTTCGTCTCGCGCCTGCTGAGGGTCTGTTCTACAGATTCGAGCAGACAGGCGATGCGCTCGGCCTGCACACGCAGGTGATCACAGAGCACGCGCAAGCCTTCGCCGAAGCTCCCCGCGACGATAGACGGATACGTTGAAGTTTGAACTTGACGGATCGCTGACGAAGCGTTGGCATGTAAGTTCGGCGCCATTGCTGTAGCCGCCGGTCGGGGCGGCCAAACCAGTTCCGCGAGCGATCTCGAATCGCGGACTATCTGGAGTTCGAACATGAGGGCTGGCCCATATCGGGTTGGGCGCAACGAAACGCCTTCGAGGATCGCGACGTCGCCGGGACAAGCGCGAGCGAACCAATCTTGGGCAGGGTTCTGCGAGGTTCTGGGTTGATCCTTTATGCGCGGCGGCCGACGATAACTCCTGCCGCCAAAGAGCGCCATATATCAGGACGCGATGATCTTTCAGCCCACCATCGCCCGCGCCACCGCCTCCGCCACCTCAATCCCATCCACCCCCGCTGACAGAATCCCGCCCGCATAGCCCGCACCCTCGCCGGCCGGGAACAGGCCGCGGGTGTTGAGACTTTGGTAGCTGGCGTCGCGTTTGATGCGCAGCGGGGATGAGGTGCGGGTTTCGACGCCGGTCATGACGGCGTCGGCGAGGGCGTAGCCTTTGACTTGGCGTTCGAAGGCGGGCAGGGCCTCGCGCAGGGTCTGAACGACGAAGTCGGGGAGGCAGAGGGCGAGGTCGGTCCAGGTGACGCCCGGCGTGTAGGAGGGGGCGATCTCGCCGGGGCCGGTGGAGGGACGGCCGGCGAGGAAATCGCCGACGCGTTGCGCGGGGGCGCGGTATTCGCCGCCGCCGACCTCGAAGGCTTTCGACTCCCAGTAGCGCTGGTATTCGATACCCGCGAGCGGTCCGTCAGGGTAGTCCTGCTCCGGCGAGATGCCGACCACGAGGCCGCTGTTGGCGTTGCGCTCGTTGCGGGAGTACTGGCTCATGCCGTTGGTGACGATGCGGTTGGGCTCGGAGGTCGCGGCCACCACGGTGCCGCCCGGGCACATGCAGAAGCTGTAGGCGGAGCGGCCGTTCTTGGCGTGATGCACGAGCTTGTAGTCGGCCGCGCCGAGGATCGGGTTGCCGGCGAAAGGGCCGAAGCGGGCGCGATCGATCGCGGACTGGGGGTGCTCGATCCGCACGCCGATCGAGAAGGGCTTGGGCTCGATGAACACGCCACGTCCGTGCAGCATCGTGAAGGTGTCGCGGGCGCTGTGCCCGACGGCGAGCACGACATGGCGGCTCAGCAGCTCCTCCCCGTTGGCCAGGCGCACGCCGCGGACCTGGCGACCGTCGGCGGTCTCGTCGAGCAGCAGGTCTGCCACCCGCGAGGAGAAGCGGATCTCGCCGCCCAACTCGATGATGCGCGCTCGGATCTCTTCCACCATGCCCACGAGCTTGAAGGTGCCGATGTGGGGCTTGCTGACGTAGAGGATCTCCTCGGGCGCGCCGGCCGCGACGAACTCGGTCAGCACCTTGCGGCCAAGATGGCGCGGGTCCTTGATCTGGCTGTAGAGCTTGCCGTCGGAGAAGGTGCCAGCGCCGCCTTCGCCGAACTGCACGTTCGATTCCGGGTTGAGCACCGACTTGCGCCACAGGCCCCAGGTGTCCTGGGTGCGTTCGCGCACTGCCTTGCCTCGCTCCAGCACGATGGGCCGGAAGCCCATCTGCGCCAGCACCAGGGCGGCGAAGATGCCGCAGGGGCCGAAGCCGATCACCAGCGGGCGTTCCTTGAGCCCGGCCGGCGCCTCGGCGACGAACTTGTACTCGGTGTCGGGCGTGGGGCCGACATCTTTCTCGCCAGCGAAGCGGGCCAGCGTGGCGGACTCGTTGGCGAGCTCCACGTCGACCGAGTAGATCAGCATGATCGCCGTCTTCTTGCGCGCGTCGTAGCCGCGGCGGGCAACGGTGAAGTTCAGCAGATCCCGCGCCGGGATGCCGAGGCGCTTGAGGATCGCAGCGCGCAGGGCGTCTTCCGGATGTTCGAGCGGCAGACGGAGTTCGGTGATTCGCAGCATGGCGGGTTCCGGGCGCAGCAAGCCCGGCGTCGCAAAACGCGCATTGTACCTAGCCACCCGAGGCGTCCCGCGGCCGGGCTTCTGAGCCAGCTCAAGCGGGCGTTGGACTCAGCTCAGTCCGAGACGGCGGTCGGTGCACTCGAAGAGGATGTCGGGCACGCCTTCCTCGTTCTCGGAACCATCCCCATAGGCGATCGCCTCGAAGCCATGGCGACGGTAAAAGGCCGCCGCGCGCGTGTTCGCGCGGAAGGTGTAGAGCCGCTGCGGAAAAGGCAGGCGAGCCATCGCGTCGCGCAGCAACAGGCTGCCGATCCCGCGCCCCTCTTCGCCCGGCCGCAGATAGAGCTGGTCGACCCAGCCATAGCCCTTGCGGGTGTCGACCGCGCAGATGCCGAGGATGCGCCCCTCCTCGTCCGCCACGCTCACGCCGCCGAGCGGCACAAGGTGGAAGGCAATCCAGGCGCGGACGTCCTCCTCGCTATGCTTGAGCGGCGCGTACTGCATGAGCGCGCGGGCCGCGAGGAAGATGTCCGCCACCTGGCTCGCGTCGGCCCGGCCTGCAGGGCGAATCAAGGACCTGGCCTGCATGGCCTCAGATCTTGCCGTCCGTCTTGAGCTTGTCGATCAGGGCCTTGGACAGGTCGTCGGTGAGCTTGCCCACCTGCTGCGGATCGATTGCCTTGGACAACGCGGACCATACGGCCTTCTGCTGCGCGGCGTCCCACAGCGTGGTCTCGAGCGTGAGCACCTCGTACTGGCTCACCGTCGGCGGGGTAGCCGCCCAGGCGCCGCCATACCAGCCGTAGAAGCCCGTGCCGTAGGCCGGCATCACCGTGCCCGGAGAGACGTCGACCTTGTGCTCCACGCGCGTGAGCCGCGTCACCATCACGCCATCCACCCCGCTCTGCTGGACCGCCTCGGTGATGCGGGTGCTGGCGATCTGGCCGGCTTCGGGGATCAGCGTGTAGGCGGGTATCACCTGGGCGCCGGCGGCCTGCAGGGCCCGCGCGAAGCTGTCTTCGAACACCCGGCGATGCGTGTCGTTGGCGCTGATGCCCAACACCAGGATCTTGCGGTACTTGGTGCCGGCAAACATGGGGTCAGACCAGGAATCGCTGATCGACACGGAAGCGCAGGCAGCGAGCAGCAGGAGCGCCACACCGGCGGACGCGGCTGCGTGAAAGCGGGCGAAGCTCATGCGGACTCCTCGTTCATGGGGCCGGATCCGTTGCGGGCAGCGGCTCGAAGGCGAACACGCGCGCCCAGTCCTTGGCCATGTCCACAACCGGCCAGGAACGCAGCTCGGCCTCCAGCAGAGCACGATCGAGCCGGCCCACCTTGGCGTCGCGGTCGTAGGCCCATTCGCGCACGCCGTCCGTGTGGTGCACCAGCATGGACAGATGCGGGCGCAGGCTGCCGCTGACCCACTGCAGCATTGCGAGGTCCGCATCGGAATTCCCCACCGCCAGCACCGGGCGGCGGCCGACGGCCTTGTAGATCGTGGCCGGCTTCACCGACGGCCCCACGTCGTAACGCAGGCCCTTGCGCCGTACGAGTTCGGCGCGGCCGTCGTCGGTCAGCACGAAGTCCAGATCCGCCGAAGGACCGATCACCTGTTCCCGCGGCACGCCGTACATGCTGTCGCTCAGCACGCGCAGGAACTCGACGCTGCCGGCCGAGAGGATGTAGACCCGGAAACCCTTGGCGCGCAGGTAGTCCATCAGCTCGCGCATCGGCTGGTAGGCGAGCTCCGTGTAGGGCCGGTCGAAGCGCGGATCGCGCGCCACGGCCAGCCAGTCGGTAGCCTTGGAGCTGAACTGCTCGACCGTCATGCCCGCGTGGGTTTCGCTCATCAGCCCGGACCAGCCGGTCGGGCCGTTGTCGAGCAGCGCGTCGGTGTTGCCCTCCAGCACCGCTTTGAAGGGCTGCCGGGTCTTCCACTGCGGGTTTTCCGCCGCCATGGTGCGCACCCGGTCGATCGCGAAGGCCAGTTGCATGTAGAGCGGCTGTTCCGGGCACAGGGTGCCGTCATGATCGAAGACCGCGATCCGCTCCACGGCGGGGATGAAATCCAGCGAGGCTGGGTCGCTCGCGTTGTCCACGAAATGCAGGATGGCGTCGCGGGTCGGCCCATCGCGCCAGGATGGCAGCACGCGCGTCGCCTCCTCCGCCGCGGAGGCCGGGAGCGCAATGCACAGCGCCAGCAGCGCCAAGCCGTTCAGCACGACGCGGCGTGCCCACAGAGCACGCCGCGTCGTCATCGGAGCAGCAGTCAGCCCCTCACCCATTCAGTGTCCTCATCATTCGTTCAGGTCCTTGTCCTTCCAGTATTTCCGACCACCCACCGAACCGCCAGCACTCAACCCGTTCTTGGTCATGGGGTAGAAGGTCATGCTGTCGGTAAAGGTGCCGCCCTTCTCCGCCGTGCCGCCGCTACCGTCTGCCGCGGCCGAAGCGCCGCCGCCAGCAGTGGCCTCCCAGCCGGATTCGACGAACTTATGCATCGCCTCGGCGTTGTGGAAGATGACCACCTCACGATAGTCCTTGATGCCCACCTCGACACCCGCCGAGGCCTGCGCCATGGCCATGTAGGTGTCCTTGCCCGTGGCCTTGTCATGTACCAGCCCCTTGCCGCCGGCACCGCCGACGATCAGCGTCACGCCGAAGCTTGAAAAACAGCCGTAGCCGGGCGCCTTGGCTACCACGGACTTGAGCTTGGGTTTGGCCTTGTAGAGGGTATTGAGGGCGCCGTCGCACATCTTGCGGATGTCGCTCCGCTCCGTGGCCGCGTCCTTGGCAAACGCTGCGGACGAAAAGCTGACAGCCAGAAAACCAGCGAGCAAAGCCAGGGATTTCGGGTTCATGGTTACGCTCTCCTTGTTGGGGTGGCCGAGTATCGGCTTCCTTTGTGACCCCCAGCGTTCCAGACAGTTGCGTTGCAATAAGCCTTAAAAGAACCCTGCAAGGCGACGCGCCCCGATGCCGCGCGGCCATATCGCCGCGACCGAATACGCCTTATCCCTTCGCGCCCACCGGCGCGGGCTGGTGGCCGTGCTAGCTTGAAGGCATGCTGCACAACATCGTCAGGCCCGCGACGCCATGAGCTCCCGACCCATCCGATTCCACTTCCGCGACGAGATCGTGAGCGTCGCAGGCGTTTCACCGACCCGTACCCTACTCCAATGGCTGCGCGAAGACTGTCGCGCCACCGGCACAAAGGAGGGTTGCAACGAGGGCGACTGCGGCGCCTGCACCGTGGTCGTCGGCGAACGCGACGATGCAGCGCCCGACGGCCTGCGTCTTTCGGCGGTCAACGCCTGCATCCAGTTCCTGCCGACGCTGGACGGCAAGGCCCTCTTCACCGTCGAGGACCTCGCGCAGGGCGAAAGCCTGCATCCGGTGCAACAGGCGATGGTGGATTGCCACGGCTCACAGTGTGGTTTCTGCACGCCCGGCATCGTGATGAGCCTGTGGGCCGACTACGAGGCGCATCCCGCACCTCCCAGCCATGCGGAAACCGCCCAGGTGCTTTCGGGCAACCTGTGCCGCTGCACCGGCTACCGGCCCATCCTGGATGCCGCCGCGCAGGCGCGCGAGTTGCCGCGCGTCACGCTGGACCGGGCGCCCATCCGCGCCGCACTCGACACCCTCGCAACCGGCCCCGTCCTGGACTATCAGCACGCCGCGCAACGCTTCCGCGCGCCCCGCAGCATCCCCGAACTCTGCGAGGCCCTGGCTGCCACGCCCACGGCGCGACTGCTTGCCGGCTCCACCGACGTCGGCCTCTGGGTCACCAAGCAGATGCGCACGCTGGACGATCTGATCTACCTCGGCGCCGTCGCCGAATTGAAGACGATCGCCGAGGCGGAGGGCGAACTCATCATCGGCGCAGGCGCCACACTCAACGACGCCTTCACCGCATTGACCGCGCAACGGCCCGAATGGCGCGAGCTCGCCGAGCGCTTCGCCTCCGTGCCGATCCGCAACGCCGGCACCTTGGGCGGCAACGTCGCCAACGGCTCACCGATCGGGGATTCCATGCCCGGCCTGATAGCGCTGGGCGCCCGCGTGCGTCTGCAGAGCAGCGCCGGCGTGCGCGAACTGCCGCTGGAGGATTTCTACCTCGCCTACCAGAAGACGGCGCTCGCGCCGGGCGAGTTCGTCGCAGCACTGGTGGTGCCGCGAAGCCCCGCGCTTTTCCGGACCTGGAAGCTCTCCAAGCGGATCGACCAGGACATCTCCGCGGTGTGTGCCGCCTTCGCCCTGCAGCTTGACGGCACCCGCATCCAGTCAGCCCGCATCGCCTTCGGCGGCATGGCCGCCACACCCAAGCGCGCGCTCGCCTGCGAGGCCGCGCTGAGCGGCCAGGAGTGGAACCGCGCCACGCTTGCCGCAGCCCGGGCAGCCCTGGACTCGGACTACGCGCCGCTCAGCGACATGCGCGCCACCGATGCTTATCGCCGCCAGGGCGCGCGCAACCTGCTCGCCCGCCTGTGGGCCGAAACCGGCGCCGACGCGCCCGCGGCGCCGGTGCGCATCACGGAGGTCTCGGCATGAAACGCGAACTTCCCCAGACCACCGTCGGCGCCAGCATCCCGCATGAGAGCGCGCCGCTGCATGTGAGCGGGCGCGCCACTTACGTCGATGACATCGCCGAACTCGGCGGTACCCTGCACGCCGCCTACGGGCTTTCCACCTGCGCACACGGCCATGTGCGCAGCATGGATCTGGCAGCCGTGCGCGCCCTGCCAGGCGTGGTCGCGGTAATCACCGCGGCCGATGTTCCGGGCGACAACAATGTCGCGCCCGGCCTTCACGACGAACCGATCTTCGCGAGCGAGCGGGTGCAGTTCTACGGCCAGCCGCTCTTCCTGGTGGTCGCCACCGATCGCGACCTCGCACGGCGCGCCACCCGCCTCGCCAAGATCGAATACGACCCGCTGCCCGCGCTCATGGATGCGCGCAGCGCCGCCGACGCCGAGCATTACGTGCTGCCACCGGTGCATGTCGCCCGCGGCGACGCGGACACCGCGCTCGCGGGCGCTACGCACCGGCTCGCTGGCGAAACCACCCTGGGCGGCCAGGAGCACTTCTACCTCGAAGGCCAGGTCAGCTACGCGATCCCGCGCGAGCAGGACACGATCCATGTCCACTGCTCCACCCAGCATCCGACCGAGATGCAGCATCTGGTCGCGCATGCGCTGGGCTGGCATTCGCACCAGGTCAGCGTGGAATGCCGGCGCATGGGCGGCGGCTTCGGCGGCAAGGAATCGCAGAGCGCGCAGCACGCCTGCGCCGCCGCAGTGGCCGCCTGGCGCACCGGTCGTCCGGTCAAGCTGCGCCTGGATCGCGACGACGACATGGCGATCACCGGCAAGCGCCACGACTTCCACATCCGCTGGGACGTGGGCTTCGATGAGGCGGGCGTGATCGCCGGCCTCAAGCTTGACCTCGCCTCGCGCTGCGGTTTCTCCGCCGACCTCTCGGGGCCTGTGAACGACCGCGCGATCTTCCATTCCGACAACGCCTACTACCTCGACGCCGTCGCGATCCGCAGCCTGCGCGCCAAGACGCACACCGTCTCCAACACCGCCTTCCGCGGCTTCGGCGGCCCACAAGGGGTGTTCGCGATCGAGTACGTGATCGACGAGATCGCGCGCCATCTCAAGCTCGATCCGCTGGCGGTCCGGCGCGCCAACTTCTACGGCACCGACACGCGCAACACCACGCACTACGGCAGCGTGATCGAGGACAACGTCATCCACGCGCTGGTCGACCAGCTCGCTGCCGATTGCGACTACACGAAGCGCCGCGAGGCGATCGCCAGCTTCAACGCGAGCAGCCCGGTGCTCAAGCGCGGCATCGCGCTCACGCCCGTGAAGTTCGGCATCTCCTTCACCGCCACGCTCTTCAACCAGGCCGGCGCGCTGGTCCACGTCTACACCGACGGCAGCGTGCTCGTGAGCCACGGCGGCACCGAGATGGGCCAGGGCCTCTACACCAAGGTGCGGCAAATCGTGGCGCATGAGTTCGGCCTGCCGATCGAGGCTGTGCGGATCACCGCCACCGACACCAGCCGCGTGCCCAACACCTCCGCCACCGCAGCCTCAAGCGGCACGGACCTGAACGGCAAGGCCGCGCAGCAGGCCGCACAGGAAATCCGCGCCCGCATCGCCACATTCATCGCCGAGCAGGAGAAGGTCGCCCCCGAGAGCGTGCGCTTCGAGGACGGCCATGTGAGCGCCGGCAGCAACACGCAACGCTTCGCAGATGTGTGCTTCGCCGCCTATCGCGCGCGCATCAAGCTCTGGGAGAGCGGCTTCTACCGCACGCCCAAGATCCACTACGACGCCAAGACCATGAAGGGCACGCCCTTCTTCTACTTCGCCTACGGCGCCGCCTGTACCGAAGTGGTGATCGACACCCTCACCGGCGAGCACCGCATCCTGCGCGCCGACATCCTTCACGACGCCGGCCGCAGCATCAACCCGGCGATCGACATCGGCCAGATCGAAGGCGGCTACCTGCAGGGCGTGGGCTGGCTCACCAGCGAGGAGCTCTGGTGGCGCGCGGACGGCAAGCTGATGACGCATGCGCCCTCGACCTACAAGATCCCGGCGGCTTCGGATTGCCCGCCGATCTTCAATGTGAAGCTGTTCGAAAACGACAACGCGGAGGACACGATCCATCGCTCCAAGGCGGTGGGTGAGCCGCCGCTGATGCTGGGGATCTCGGCGTTCTTTGCCTTGCGGGACGCCTGCGCGGCAATGGGGATTGAGAGGCCGGCTTTGACGGCGCCGGCGACGCCGGAGGCGGTATTGAGGGCGGTGGGAGGGTTGGTGTGATGCCTAACCTCTTTGAGGCCGCGGCTCTCATAGGCGACCCCAGGGAGTCGGCTTGTAGCTCCGTTCTGCATGCGTTGGCCGGGTTCCGCCCCGGCGGGCGGGTTACTTTCCTTGGGCGGCCAAGGAAAGTAACCGAAGGAAGCCGCCCCGCTGTGTCGCCGCGCTGCGCGCGGTCCCCTGCGCTACTCGGCCTGCCAGGATGGCTGCCGAACTTGGCAGCTGAGTCGCCCTTTTTGTTCGCGATGAAGCCGCAAACAAACGGAGCTCGGTCAGTGCTCGCCAGCGCGCTTCGCGCGCAACCTGGCAGCCCTGCGTTGCTCGGCGACACAGAGGGGAATGACCGACGTCTCCGCTCGACCGCACAGGAACGGGAGTGCGGTGACGCCTTGCTTGCGACGAGTGCTGCGATCGGAGAGCACACGATGGAGGCGTGCCGCCGTGCTCGACGACATGCGGACGCCCGTTCAGTGTCAGTCACCAGCCCGCCCAATCGCCGTACCAATCCCAACCGCCTTCGCGGCGAGCTTCCACGGAAGGCCCCAAAGGCCTCTTCTGAGCGTTTCCGCGGAGACGCTTTTGACTTTCCCTCCCCTCTGACCGCGCCGAGCAGCGCAGGAAGCCAGAGGGACTGGGCCGAAGGCCCGGCGCGAGCACTGACCGAGCTCCGTTGTTCGCGGATGCTCCTTCCGCGAACAAAAGGGCGAGTTGCGCAGCGCTCTGGCTTCCGAGCAGCGCAGGGCACCACGCGAAGCGTGGCGCGGGCAGCGGGGTCGCCTTTCTTTGGTTACTTTCTTTGGCGAAGCAAAGAAAGTAACCCGCCCGCCGGGGGCGGGACCCCGGCCAATGCACGGCGAAGAAAACGGTCGCCGCAACAAGACGCGAAAGCGCCTACGGGAGCCACGCCATGACCGCATGGCTAGAAGCCCTCCCCACCTGGCTCGCCCAAGAGCCCAACCTGCTCCTCGTCACCGTGGCAGCCACCGAAGGCTCCGTCCCCCGCGAACCCGGCGCCGCGATGCTCGTCGGCCGCGAGCGCCTCGAAGGCACGATCGGCGGCGGTCACCTGGAGTGGGAAGCGAGCGCCATCGCGCGGGCGCTGCAGAAAGACGGGCCCCGCACGCGTCTGGTCCGCTTCGCGCTCGGCCCCAGCCTAGGCCAGTGCTGCGGCGGCGTGGTGTGGTTGCTGTTCGAGCGCCTCGATGGTGCAGACGCACTGCTCTGGCGCAGCCGCGCGGAGGCGGTGGCGAAGGGGGCACTGTTACGGCGCACGCTGCTTTCCGGCGGCGAGGCCTCGGAGTGGGCAGTGCAGGCGGCGCATCCGCGCGGCGATGTGCCCAGCCCGCGGCTTGCGCATGACGGGGAAGCCTGGCGCTTCGAGGAGTGCCTGTGCCGTGCCGCCTTCCCGTTGGTGATCTTTGGCGGCGGGCATGTCGGCACGGCGCTGGTCGACGCGCTCCTTCCGGTGGGCGCGCAGATCACCTGGGTCGATACCCGCGACGAGCTGATGCCCGACCGCGCCGGCGTGAACAAGGTCATCACCGACACGCCCGAAGCCGAGGTCGATGACGCGCCGCCGGGCAGTTACTTCCTGATCCTCACCCACAGCCATGCGCTGGACCTGGAACTGGTCGCACAGGTCTTCCGCCGCAGCGATTACGCCTACTTCGGGCTCATCGGTTCGCGCACCAAGCGCAAGCTCTTCGAGCACCGACTCGCGGCGCGCGGCGTGCCGGCCGAACGGCTGGCGGAGCTCACCTGTCCGATCGGCATCCCGGGCATCCGCGGCAAGGAGCCGGCGGTGATCGCGATCGCGGTGGTGGCACAGCTCTTGCAGATCCGTGAGGCACGCGAGATCCTGCAAAGGGCGGCCGAGCCCGCAGCGCTCGCGGGCCCGGTCGGCGGACGTGCAAGACGCTCCGACGGCTCTCGACAGGAGTGAGGATCATGCGTCTGCGCTGCTGGAATTCCGTCTGGCTCGACGGCGACTTTTCGCCCGAGCGGGGACAGGTGCGGCAGAAGCTCGTGCCGCGTCCGCGCCATCCGCGCCGCCCGCTGGTGGGCTGGTACGCGGTGGAGAAGACACGCCAGGGCGAGCGCATTGCCCTCGCCCTCTACGGCGAAGGCGACGCGATCTTCTTCCAGGCGGGCAAGCGGCGCTGGCCGCTGCAGCAGCCAGGCCTCACCTTCGAATACGCGCGCCTGCCCGACCAGCGCAACTCGCGCTTCGCGGTGCTCGAGGACGGCCGCGTGAGCTGGGAGATCGTGTACGCGCACGATGTGCGGGCCTTCTTCTCGGTCGCCGATCCGGCCTACGACGCGCAGGAATTCGAGAACGACCATTTCCTCTTCTTCATCGCGACCCATGCGGTAAAGGCCGACTGGCAGGCCGCCGCACTGGCGCGATGGACCACGCCCGAAGACACCCGACAAGCCACACGACGATCGGCCACCGGCTGAAGACACGATGACAACGCCACCGCAGCCCTACAACACGAGCGGCGAGCCACGGCTCAAGCTGCTCAACATCACCAAGCGCTATCCCAGCGTGGTGGCCAACGACGGCGTCAGCCTCACCGTGCAGCCCGGCAGCATCCATGCGGTGCTCGGCGAGAACGGCGCGGGCAAGAGCACGCTGATGAAGATCATCTACGGCTCGGTCCAGGCCGACGCCGGCGAGATCATGTGGAATGGCCGCCAGGTGAGCATCGCCAATCCGGCTGCAGCACGTGCGCTGGGCATCGGCATGGTGTTCCAGCACTTCTCGCTGTTCGAGACACTGACCGTGGTGGAGAACATCGCGCTCGCGCTGGGCGGTGACTTTGACTTGGCAGCACTCGCGGAGCGGGTGCGCAGCGTGTCGGAACGCTACGGCCTGCCGCTGGACCCGCAGCGCCTGGTGCATAGCCTTTCGGTGGGCGAGCGCCAGCGCGTGGAGATCGTGCGCTGTCTCTTGCAGAACCCGCAGCTCCTGATCCTCGACGAACCGACCTCGGTGCTCACCCCCCAGGCGGTGAAGAAGCTCTTCGAGACGCTGCGCCAACTCGCTTCGGAAGGCGTGAGCATCCTCTACATCAGCCACAAGCTCGACGAGATCCGCGCGCTCTGCGACCACGCCACCGTGATGCGCGGCGGCCGTGTCACCGGCGAGACCGATCCGCGCGCGGAAACATCGGCGAGCCTCGCCCGCATGATGATCGGCCGCGAGCTGCCGGTGTGCCATGCGCCCGTTTATCACGGTGACAGCGCGCCGGTGCTCGCGATCACGGGCCTGAGCCTGGAGGCGGAAGATGCCTTCGGCACGCGACTCTCGGACATCTCGCTCACCGTGCATCGCGGCGAGGTCGTCGGCATCGCCGGCATCTCGGGCAACGGCCAGGCGGAATTGCTCGCCGCGCTCTCGGGCGAACGCACCAGTCACAAGCAAGCGGTGCTGATCGCCGACACGCCGGTCGGGCATCTGGATGCCGGCAAGCGGCGCGACCTCGGCCTCGTCTTCGTGCCGGAAGAACGCCTGGGCCGCGGCGCGGTTCCAGCAATGACGCTCGCCGACAATGCGCTCCTGACCGCGCATCGCGAAGGTCTGGTCAGCAAAGGCCTGCGCCGCTTCGACGCCGCACGCGACTTCGCCCGTCGCTGCATCGAACGCTTCGACGTGCGCTGTGGCGGCGAGGGCGCGGCGGCCCGCAGCCTTTCGGGCGGCAACCTGCAGAAGTTCATCGTCGGGCGCGAGATCATGCTCTCGCCCAAGGTCATGGTGGTCGCCCAGCCGACCTGGGGCGTCGATGTCGGTGCCTCGGCTTTCCTGCGCCAGACCCTGCTCGACCTGTCGCGCAGCGGTGTCGGCGTGCTGGTGATTTCCGAGGAGCTGGAAGAGTTGTTCGAGATCTGCGACCGGATCGCGGTGCTGGCGGGCGGACGCCTGTCCGAAGCGGTGCCGCGCCACACCACCGATGCGGAAGCGATCGGCCTGAAGATGGCCGGCCTCTTCGGCGACGGTGCACACACTCCGGAGGTGGCCCATGCTTGAGCCGCGTCCGAATCCCTCGCGCAAGATGCGGCTGGCTTCGCCGCTGATCGCGATCGCGCTGACGCTCTTCGTCGGCTCCATCCTCTTCATCGCGCTCCACAAGTCGCCGCTCGAAGCCTTCCACGTCTTCTTCATCGAACCGCTGTCGACCGCCAACGGCTGGAGCGAACTCGCGATCAAGGCCGGTCCGCTGATCCTGATCGCGCAGGGCCTGGCGATCGGTTTTCGCGCGCGCATCTTCAACATCGGCGCCGAAGGCCAGCTGATCATGGGCGCGATCTGCGGCGGCGGCATCGCGATCTGGCTGGACGGTGTAGACAGCGCCTGGGTACTGCCGCTGATGGTGCTCGCCGGCGCGATCGGTGGCGGCCTCTGGGGTGCGTTGCCGGCGTGGCTCAAGACGCGCTTCAACGCAGAAGAGACGCTCACCACGCTGATGCTCTCCTACGTCGCGAGCTTCCTGCTCTCCTGGCTGGTGAGCTCGCCCTGGCGCGATCCGGGCGGCATGAACTTCCCGCAGTCCGTCATGTTCGGCGACGCGGCGCTGTTCTCGATGCTCTTCGAAGGCATGCGGGTGAACACCTCGATCTTCATCGTGATCGCGGCGGTGCTGCTGTTCTGGGTCTTCGTCACCAAGAGTTTCCTCGCCTACCAGCTCACTGTCGGTGGCCAGGCGCCGCAGGCCGCACGCTACGCCGGCTTTTCCTCGCGCCGTACGGTGTGGGTGAGCCTGGTGGTCTCGGGCGTCACCGCGGGGCTCGCCGGCGTAGGTGAAGTGGCCGGCCCCATCGGCCAGCTCAACCTCAACATCTCGCCTGGCTACGGCTACGCCGCCATCATCGTCGCGTGGATCGGCCGCCTGCATCCGCTGGGCATCGTGCTCTCGGGCCTCCTGATGGCGCTGATCTACCTCGGCGGCGAAGCGGCGCAGGTAACGCTGCAACTGCCCGCCGCGATCACTGGCCTCTTCCAGGGCATGCTGCTTTTCTTCCTGCTGGGCTGTGACGTGTTCATCGACTACCGCCTGCGCCGTCGCAAGCGCAAGCCGCGCCCGGTACCAAGCAGCGGCCCTGAGACGATCAGCGCACCGGCGACCATCATGGTGCCGGAGCCGGTCGGGCTGCCCGAACCCACCGCAGCTCCGCTGCGTACCGCCAGCATCCAGGGAGAGCGGGCATGATCGAACATCTCGTCCCCATCCTCGTCGGCACGCTGGGCGCGGCCACGCCGCTGGTGCTGGCCGGCCTCGGCGAACTCGTGACCGAGAAGAGCGGCGTCCTCAACCTGGGCGTGGAAGGCATGATGCTGATCGGCGCGGTCGCCGGCTTCGCCTGTGCGGTGGAGACCGGTGGCGGCGCCGGTGCCGGCCTGATCGCGGGCGGCATCGCCGGCATGGTCGCCTCCCTGCTCTTCGCGGTGCTCGTCCTTTCGCTGGCCGCCAACCAAGCGGCAGCGGGGCTCGCGCTGACCATCTTCGGTATCGGGCTCTCGGCCTTCATCGGCCAGGGCTACGTGAGCTTCAGCCTGCCCGGCCTCAAGCCCTGGGCGATTCCCGGCCTCTCCGCGATCCCAGTGATCGGGCCGATCTTCTTCCGTCAGGACTTCGTGGTGTACCTGTCCTTCGCGCTCTTCGGCCTGGTGTGGTGGGTGCTCGCCCGCACCCGCCTGGGTCTCTTGCTGCGCGCGGTCGGCGAGTCGCCCGAATCGGCGCATGCGATCGGCTTCCCGGTGCTGGCGATTCGCTACGGCGCGGTGCTCTTCGGCGGCGCGATGGCCGGTATTGCCGGCGCCTACCTCTCCTGCGTCTATACCCCGCTATGGGTACAGAACATGACGGCGGGCCGCGGCTGGATCGCGGTGGCCCTGGTGGTCTTCGCGACCTGGAAGCCGCTGCGTCTCTTGCTGGGCGCCTGGCTCTTCGGCGGCGTGACCATCCTGCAACTGCATGCGCAGGGCCTGGGCATCGCGGTGCCCTCGCAGCTGCTCTCCGCCCTGCCCTACGCCGCCACGGTGGTGGTGCTGGTGCTGATCTCGCGCGACCGCAAGCTCTTGCAGCTCAACCTGCCGGCCTCGCTGGGCAAGCCCTTCCTGCCCGGCTCCTGATCCGTCATCCTTGCTCATCCCCGACGGCACCTGCGGGTGCTGTCGTGCTTTGTGGGGCGCGCCCCAGCTCATCCGGACATCCACCATGCCGACCCTGCTCCTCAAGAACGCCCAGATCCTCGTCACCATGGATGCGCGGCGGCGCGAGATCGCCGGGGGTGGCGTCTTCATCCGCGATGGTGTGATCGAAGCCGTCGGTCTGCCCGCCGACTTGCCGGCGCAGGCCGACGAGGTGATCGACCTCGCCGGCCATGTGCTGATGCCCGGCCTGGTGAACACGCATCACCACATGTACCAGAGCCTCACCCGCGCGATTCCCGCCGCGCAGGATGCGGAACTCTTCGACTGGCTCAAGGCGCTCTACCCGATCTGGGCGCGGCTCACGCCGGAGGCGATCCGCGTCTCCACGCTCACCGCGATGGCCGAGCTGATCCTCTCCGGCTGCACCACCTCCTCGGACCATCTCTACATCTATCCGAACGGCAGCCGGCTCGACGACGCGATCGCCTCGGCCACCGAGATCGGCATGCGCTTCACCGCCAGCCGCGGCAGCATGAGCGTGGGCGAATCCAAGGGCGGCCTGCCGCCCGACAGCGTGGTGGAGGACGAGGGCGCGATCCTCACCGACACGCGCCGCCTGATCGAGACCTATCACGACAGCCGCCGCCACGCGATGCTGCAGGTGGCCGTCGCCCCCTGCTCGCCCTTCTCGGTCAGCCGCGATCTCATGCGCGAATCGGCCACACTCGCGCGGGCCTACGGCGTGCGCCTGCACACCCACCTCGCCGAGAACGACAAGGACATCAGCTACAGCCGCGAGGTCTTCGGCATGACGCCGGCGGAGTACGCCGAATCGCTGGGCTGGACCGGCCACGATGTGTGGCATGCACACTGCGTGAAGCTGGACGAACCCGGGATCGCGCTCTTCGGCCGCAGCGGCACCGGTGTCGCGCACTGCCCGTGTTCCAACATGCGGCTCGCCTCGGGTATCGCACCGATTCCCGCGATGCGCGCGGCCGGCGTGCCGGTGGGCCTGGGCGTGGATGGCTCGGCCTCCAACGACGGCGCCCATATGCTGGGCGAAGCACGCCAGGCAATGCTGCTCGCCCGCGTCGGCCATGGCCCGGCGGCGATGAGTGCGCGCCAGGCGCTGGAACTCGCAACACTCGGCGGCGCCCGCGTGCTCGGCCGCGACGACATCGGCGCGCTCGCACCGGGCATGAGCGGCGATTGCGTCGCCTTCAAGCTCGACGGCCCCGGCTTCGCCGGCGGTGCGGTGCATGACCCGGTGGCGGCCCTGCTCTTCTGTGCGCCAGCGCAGGTGAACTGGTCGGTGATCAACGGCCGGGTGATCGTGCGTGACAGTGCGCTCACCAGCATCGACCTGCCGGTGGTGCTGGAGCGCCACGATGCGATCGCCCGCGCGATGTGCGCTGGCTGACCAGCGGGGCGGATCAGCCTTTGAGCGGATCTCCGTGCTCGCGGTTGAGCGCGACGCCGCGACTCAACAAGGCCTTCACGGTCTTCGCATCGAGGCGGTCATCGGCGGTCAGCTTGAGGGTGGCCATCTGGAAGCTACCCCCAGGCTCCAGCCGGGGATCCAGCTCGCGCATCTGCTGGCCGCGCCAGAAGCCAAGGCTCAGGTGCGCCTTGTGGCCCTTGAGCAGGCACACCGGCCCCTCCGCGCTGGCGTAGATGGGCTGGCCCCATTTGAAGTCCTCCGCCAGCCCGGCGGCCAGGCATTGCTTGCGCAAATCTGCGGCCAGCGAGGCCTGCCAGCCGGTGAGGCGAGCGAGGTATTCGTCGACCTTTGCGTTCATGGCTCCCGCCTCCATGGCATCAGCGCGCGCAGGCGCTCGTCGCGCAGCCACAGTCCGCCCCACAGCATCAGCCCCAGATAGACGCCGAACAGGATGTGGGAAAAGAGCGGATCGCCGACCCGGACATGGCTCGCGATCGCCCCGCCCATGACGCCGGTAAAGAGCACGGCGCCCAGGACGGCCGCGCGCGGCCACAGGTAGAGCAGAAGGCAGGCGACTTCGATTGCGCCGACGACGCGGGCAAAGCCGGCCGGGTAGCCAAGCTGGGTCATCGCGTCGATGACCGGCTGGATCAGGACGAGCTTGATCGCCGCGTCGACGGCGAGGAAGGCCGCCGCGAGGCCGGACAGCGCGCGTCCCAGCCAGACCCTGGCGGCAATGCGGGGGGCGCTGATGACACTGGACATGACGGGCCCCTTCACTGCTTCTGCTGCAGGCGGCGGACGCTGGCGAGCATGCGCTCCACGCCTTGCGTAATGAGGTGTGCGAAGCCCATGGCAGCCGCGCGATCGCGTTCGGCGACGCTCTCGAAGCGCGAGACCAGGGTCCAGCGCGTACCGCCGGGCACGGTCTGCAGCGTGACCTCGGTAATCGCGTTCGGCGGCCCGCCCCGCGCGGCGACGTCGTGCGCGCCCTTCCAGACCAGGCGTTCGGGTTCGACGACTTCAACGAACACGCTCTCGATAGCGAACTCGTGACCGTCCGGGGAACGCATCACGTGATGCCAGAGCCCACCGGGACGCACGTCCATCTGGCAGACCGGATTGGTGAAGCCATCCCCGCCGTACCACTCGACCACATGCTCGGGCGTAGTCAGCGCTACCCATACGAGCTCGCGGGGCGCTTCGAGGATCCGCGTCATCACCAGCACGGCCTGGTCGGGAGGGGAATCGATCTGCATCGCACTCATGGAATACTCCTCGGCAGGGGGAAGGGAACAGCGAGACGACGGGCTAGTGGCCGCGTCGTTGCATCTGTTTGAGATAGGCGGCCAGCTTGTCCACGCTGGCCTCCCAGAACTGGCGATAGGACTCGATCCACTCCGACACCTCTTCGAGCGGCGCGGCCTCCAGCCGACAGGGCCGCCACTGTGCTTCACGGCCGCGTGTGATGAGCCCTGCCTTCTCCAGCACCTTCAGGTGTTTGGAGACCGCCGCCAGGCTGATCTCGAAAGGATCGGCCAGCTCATTGACGGTGGCCTCGCCCTGCGAGAGCCGCGCAAGGATGCCGCGTCGGGTGGGGTCGGCCAGGGCGTGGAGCGTGATGCTGAGTCGATCGGAGGACATGCATGCCAGTCTTTGTATTCAACCAATCGGTAGAATAGAACAGAGCCTGTGACTGTCAAGGAAACTCCGGTCGCGGACCAGTGGGTGCCGCGCGAGCCGCGCAACTCCGATCGAGGGTCTGGCCGGCGGTGTGACTTGCGCGGCGCTAGCTCTGGGCGCTGAGGTCCGGCGCCGTCTCAGGCATCGGGAAGCTCGCGAAGAAGCGCTTGAGCAGGGCCTTGTCGCCCTCGACCCTCAGCTCTCCGGCCTGCACCGCCTCGTTGAGCTTGCGGCCGGTGTAGGCGAGCGTGACCAGGGTGTCGGGCGAGGCTTCCACCATCGCATCCGGCGCAGCGGAGCTGCCGCGCTCCAGTTGCATATGGCCCTTGTCCAGGCGGGCGACGAAACGGTCCTCGCCCATGCGGATCTCGATCTCGCCGTTGAGGTCACCGGCGATCTCGCTGTTGAACATGGTGCGCCAGGAGAGGATCAGCGCATCTCGACCCATCGGGTGGCCCTGCATCACCGCCGGCGAGCGCGCGCCCCAGCGGCCCAGGCTCATGATGACGCTCTCCAGTTCGCGGCCCCAGGGCGTGAGTTCATAGACCCAGGTGGATGCCGGCGGCGGCAGCTTACGCCGCAGCACGATGGAGGCCGCCTCCAGCTCTTCCAGCCTTTGCGTGAGCACGTTGGGGCTGATCGCCGGCAGTCCGGCGCGCAAATCAGTGAAACGCTTGGGGCCGAGGATCATTTCGCGGGCCACCAACAGCGCCCAGCGTTCTCCGATCAGATCCATCGCGTGCGCGGCGGCACAGCCGTCCTGGTAACTGCGTTTGGTTTGCATGGCGCGATTCTAACCTATCAGTACTAGTTTCTTTCTTTGTAGTTGCTTTTTAGGATTTTTCACTCCTATACTGCAACCACCACCCGGACGCGGCGGGCCCTCTCCCTCCCCGACACGAAAAGGATGTTCGCCATGGCACAGCTCAGCACCTATCTGTTTTTCGACGGCAACTGCGAAGAGGCGATGCGCTTCTACGCCGAAGCGCTCGGCGGCACGGTCAACATGATGATGAAGCACAACGAACTGCCGCCCGGCGAGAAGGCGCCCCCGGGTTCCGAAGACAAGGTGATGCACGCCAACATCACCATCCCCGGCGGCGTGCTCATGGCTTCGGACGCGGTGATGGGCGAGTACGAGAAGATGCAGAGCTTCTATGTCGCGCTGACCTTCGAGTCCGTGGAGGAAACCCAGCGCGCGTACGACGTCCTGTCGCGGGATGGCAGCATCCAGATGGCGCTGGCGAAGACCTTCTGGTCCGCTGCCTTCAGCATGTTCACCGATCGCTTCGGCACGCCCTGGATGCTGAGCTGCAAGCTGCCCGCCTGAAGACCGGGAGAACGCCATGTTGAAGACGATCCTCCTCTGCCTGCTCAGTCTCGTGGCCTTGGTTGTCGGCGTGAGCCTCCTGATCGCGGCCTTCCGTCCTGACCGCTTCTCGGTGGAGCGCTCCATCCGCATCGCCGCCCCCGCGGCGAAGATCTACCCGATGATCGAAGACCTGCATCGCTGGACCGAGTGGTCGCCCTACGAGCATCGCGATCCGGCCATGCAGCGCACCTACGGTGCGACCACCCGCGGCGTCGGCGCCACCTACGCCTGGAAAGGCAACAGCGATATCGGCGAGGGCAACATGCGCATCACCCGCGCCGACGTGCCGCAACGGGTGGTGATGGATCTCGAGTTCATCAAGCCGCTCGCCGGGCACAACGAGGTGAACTTCCTGCTCGCACCGCAGGATGGCGGCACCCGTGTCACCTGGAGAATGGAGGGCGGCTGTCCGCTCATCTCCCGCGTGATCGGACTCTTCTTCAACATGGACGAGATGATCGGCAAGGACTTCGACGCCGGTCTGGTGCGCCTCAAGCAACTCAGCGAGGCCTGAGCAAACCGGTCGGTGCAAAGCCGACCTGCAGCGTCGCTCCGTCGCCTGGATCCGGGCGACGGAGCCTCGGAAGCGGTTTCCTATACTGCAGGGCATAGGCGGCTTCGGGCCGCTCCCCACGGAGACCGATCCATGACCGCCTTCAATGCCTACCTCTTCTTCGACGGCAACTGCGGCGAGGCGATGCGCTTCTACGAGCGCACCCTGGGCGCAAAGATCGAAACCCTGATGACCGACGCGGAAGTGCCGGCCGACAGCAGCCTCCCGCCCGGCAAGGGTCACCGCATCATGCATGCGCGCGTGTCCCTAGGCGGCAACGTGCTGATGGCCTCCGACGACCGGCCCGGCGACTACCAGGGGATGAAGGGTTTCAACCTTTCCCTGAGTTACGCCACGCCGGACGAAGCACGCAAGGCCTTCGACGCGCTCGCGCAGGACGGCAAGGTGAAGATGCAGATGGAGGCGACCTTCTGGTCACCTGCCTTCGGCATGGTCGAAGACCAGTTCGGCGTGCCCTGGATGGTGGGCTGCGAACCGAAGGCCTGAAGTTCGCGGCAAAGACCGGAACCGCCGACACCACGAAGCGCCGCCCCGCGTGAGGACGGCGCGCCGAGGCTTCAGCTCTTGGTAGTCAGCGGCAACAGCCGCGCCCGCGAGGCTTCCAGCAGACAGCGCATCGCTTCGGCCGCGGCTTCCGGCTTGCGCGCGACGATCGCGCGCCGGACCTCGTTGTAGAGCGCGAGGTCCTCGCCCGGATGCGAGGCATGCCGGTGCAGCATCTCGGCACTCACCCGCAGCGCCGCCTTGATGGCGCCGCCCAGGGTGATGAACATGCCGTTCTGCGACACGTTGATGATGATGAGGTGGAACTCCAGATCCGCCTGCGCCACGGCGCGCACATCGCTGCCCGCGGCCGCGGCCGCGAGGTCGTCGTAGCGCCGCTCGATCCGCAGCAGATCCTCGTCCGGCCCGTGCAGCGCCGCCAGGTGACTGGCGCGCGGCTCGAAGCACAGGCGCATCTCGAAGAGGTCCTCGACGATCTTGGAGTCGAACTGCGCGTTGAGTCGCCAGGCCAGGACCTCGCGATCGAGCAGGTTCCAGTCGTTGAAGGGCATCACCCGCGTGCCGATCTTGGGTGACACCTCGATCAGCCGTTTGCCCGCCAGATGCTTGATCGCCTCGCGAATCGTGGTGCGGCTGACGCCGAAGGCGCTACATAGTTCGCCTTCGACCGGCAGCGCGTCACCCGGGCGGAACTCGCCACTCACGATGCGGGTGCCGAGAATCTTCGCCACTTGTGCACTCATGGTGCCAACCAGGGGCTCACGTTCGAACACTCGAAGGTCTCCAGGAAGGCGCTCGCCACGCGGCGGCCGGGCAACGCCGCCGCGCGGACTTCTGGCGCCTGAGGCTCGGTCTTAGCGATCGCTCGCCTTGGTGACGATCACGTTCCAGGAACCGGGCTTGAGCTTCGCCACCACGGTCTCACCTTCCACCTTGACGTTGGCATTGACGGCCGGCGCGACGGTGTTGGGCGCGTCCTTGGTGTTGGTGGCCTTCATGTTGGCGTGATGCAGCTCGATCGCCTCGACCAGGCTGCGGTCCTTGCCCAGGCTGCGCAGCTCGATCTTGAGCTCCATGTCCTCGGAGAGGTGACGGTTGAGCGCGAAGATCACGGTCTGGCCGGTCGCCTCGTCGTCCACCACGCTCGCGCAGAGGTAGGGGATTTCCGGGAAGGTCTTGGCTTCGTAGCTGGGCGAATCGATCACCGGACGCAGCACCTTGCCGTGGGCGAAGCGCGTGGCGTGGGCAAAGGGGAAGAAGATGGTCTGGCGCCAGGCCGGGCCGCCCGGCTCGGTCATGATCGGACCGATGACGTTCACCAGCTGCGCGAGGCAGGCGGTCTTCACGCGGTCGGCGTTGTTCATCATGGTGATCAGCGCACCGCCGTTCACCAGCGCGTCCTCGTGGTTGTAGACCTCTTCGATCAGACGCGGCGCTTCCGGCCAGCCCGGCTTGCGCAGGTCGTCGATCGAGCGGGCCTTGTACCAGACGTTCCACTCGTCGAAGGACAGCATGATCCGCTTCTGCGAATGCTTGCGGGCAGCCACGCTGTCGGCCACGGCGACGATCTCCTTGATGAAGAGATCCATCACGTCGATGTTGCCGAAGAACTCTTCGGTGGAGTCGTGCTTGTTCTCGAAGTAGGTGTGCAGCGAGATGAAGTCGACCTGGTCGAAGCAGTGCTCGAGCACGGTGTCTTCCCACTCGCCGTAGGTCGGCATGTCGTGGGTGGAGGAACCGCAGGCGGCGAGCTGGATGGTCGGGTCGACCGAGCGCATCACCTTGGCGGTTTCCAGCGCGACGCGGCCGTACTCTTCGGCGGTTTTGCGGCAGATCTGCCACGGGCCGTCCATCTCGTTGCCGAGACACCAGAACTTGATGTCGTGCGGCTTCTTGAAGCCGTGCTCGCCACGCAGTTCGGACAGCGCGGTGCCGTACGGGTGGTTGCAGTACTCGACGAAGTGACGGGCCTCGTCCGGGCCGCGGGTGCCGAGGTTCACGCCGAACATGGGTTCGACGCCGACTTCCTGCGCCCACTGCATGAATTCATTGGTGCCGAACTGGTTGGTCTCGGTGGAGTACCAGGCCAGGTCCAGGCGGCGGGGCCGCTTGTCCTTGGGGCCGACGCCGTCTTCCCAGTTGTAGCCGGAAAGGAAGTTGCCACCCGGGTAGCGCACGATGGTCGGACCGAGCTCGCGGGTGAGCTCCATCACGTCACGGCGGAAACCGCGCTCGTCGGCGGTCGGATGGCCGGGTTCATAGATGCCGGTGTAGACGCAGCGCCCCATGTGTTCGACGAAGGTGCCGAAGACGCGGCGGTCCAGTTCGGAGATGACGAAATCGCGATCGACGATGAGGCGCGAGGAGATCATGGTGTCTGTTTCCTGAAGTGCGATCTGACTGGTTTTTGACGCAATCGCGCGGTGCGGGACCACGCGGATTCGTGGAAAAAAGGGTCGGAGAGGCCCGGGGGCCTGGCGCTACCAGGCCCCTCCGACGGAGGAGACGTCCTACGGCTGTGGCGCTTACTTGGCGCCGGCGAGCATCTTGTTGATGCGTTCCTCTGCGCCCTTGATCGTTTCGTCGACCGGCTTGCCGGACAGAACGATGTTGGAGAGCGCTTCACCCAGCATTTCCTGGATGCGGAACTGACGCGGCACGGTCGGTGCAAGCGAGATGCCGGTGGTGGCGATCGCGCCGATCGAGTTGCGGAACGGCAGGCTGTTGAACTGGTCGCTCTTGATCACCGAGGTACGGGTCGGCAGGTGACCGGTACGGGCCCACTGGTAGTCGTTGTCGTAGAGGAACTTCAGGAAGGCAAAGGCGGCCTTCTTGGTCTTCTCGTCCTTGGTGCCGCCCTTGAGCATGATCCAGGAGTGGCCGTCGGCCCAGGTCGCCTTCTTGCTGTACAGGTTGGCGAACGGGACGGTGGCGTAGCCCTTCTCGAGCGCAGCGCCGGCCTTTTCCGACTGGGCCACGAAGTCGCCGATCAGCCAGGTGCCGTTGACCATGATGCCGCCTTCGCCATTCATGAAGGCCTGGTTGGCTGCACCGTAGTCGGTGTTCGGGACGATGTCGCCTTCGGCGTAGAGCTTGCGCATCAGCTCGATCGCCTTCTTGGCTTCCGGCGAGTGCAGGTTGATCTCACGCTCGTTCTTGGGGAACGGGTTGCCGCCTTGCTGGTACAGCAGGGTCAGGAAGGTACGGGTGTAGGCGGCGGTTTCGTTGGCCACGCACCAGATGAAGTAGGGCTTGCCCGTGGCGGCCTTGAACTTCTTGGCTTGCGCGAGCAGTTCGTCGGGGTTCTTCGGGATGACCGGGGAACCGTCGGCGTTGGTCAGGCCCGCCTTCTTCAGCAGGTTGGTGTTGGCGTGCCACAGCCAGGAGTGCGTGTCGAAGGGCAGCGCATAGGTCTTGCCACCGAAGGTGACGCCACGCTTGCCGTGGGCGGTGAAGTCATTGACGTCCACACCCGCTTCCTTGAAGCCGGCGTCCAGCGGCTCGACCAGGCCGCGCTTGACGAAGTCGCCGAGCACCGCCTCGTGCATCACCGCGATCGCGGGCACATCCTTGGCCACGATACGTGCGCCGAGCTGGTCGTAGTACGGACCCCATTCGATCACCTGGGTCTTCACCTCGGCGTTGAGCTTGTTCTCGGCGTTGAACTTGTTGGTGAGCGCCGTGATGATGCCGCACTCGCCCACGGCCTTGTCGACATCCGTGCTCTTGCCGTAGTCCGCTTCGCAGGCACCGAAGAAGCGCGCGAAGGTAACGACCGTCTTGTCTGCCGCGTGTGCCGCGCCGCCCAGGGCGGTGCTGACTGCGAGTGCAACCACTCCCAACTTGAGCTGCTTGATCATTCTTTTGTCTCCATTTGGTATTGCGCCGCGAAGGCGCGTTCTTGCTCTCATCCCGAAGGCGAAGCGCCCCCGATTTCCCTAGCCCACGGCGCGACTCAACGCACCGTGGTCCCAGCGACCGCTTGAACGATGTACTTCTGGAAGAACAGGTACAGCACGAAGATCGGCAGGCCGGCGAACACCGCCTGCGACATCAGGTAACCCAGGCCCTCGGACTGCGCGAAGTTGGTCTGCGTCGCCGCCAGGCCCAGGGTGAGGGTGTACATGTCCGACTGCGAGGCCGAGATCAGGGGCCACAGGTAGTCGTTCCATGCACCGAGGAAGGTGAAGATGCCAAGCGTTGCCTGCGCCGGGATCGAGAGCGGCAGCACCACACGCAGGAAGATCTTCCAGCGCGGCGTGTTGTCGAGCAGCGCGGCTTCCTCGATGTCCTTCGGAATCGCCTTGAAGTACTGCGTCATCAGGTACACACCGAAGGGCGCGGCGAGCTTGGGCAGGATCAGTGCGCTGTAGGTGTTGTGCATGTCCCATTCGGCGAACATGCGATGCAGCGGGATCACGATCGCCTGCTCGGGCACGGCGAGTCCGCAGAGCACGATGACGAACACGTATTTCTTGCCCGGGAACTCGGTGCGCGCGAAGCCGTAGCCGGCGAGCGAGGCGAGCACGAGCGTGAAGAAGGTCGTGCCCACCGACACCACGATGCTGTTCCAGATCCAGCCGAACACCGACGAGGTACCGATGATGTCGCGGTAGTTCTTCAGCGTGAAAGGCCCGGAGAACAGCACGTCCGTGTGTTGCATCAGGAAGGCGTTCGGCTTGAACGACAGCATGAACACCCAGACCAGCGGCGCCATCCAGACCAGCGCCAGGAGAATCGCGGCGCCCAGGACGACGCGATCTCCGAATTGTTTGCCAGCGATCTTGCTCATTGTCCGTATCCTCAGTCGGCTTCGCGGCGGCGGGCGACCCAGACCTGGATGGCCACACCGATCAGCATCAGGGCGAAGAGCACCTGTGCGGCAGCGGCGGAATAACCGAGCGCCCACTGGCGGAAGCCGGCTTCGTAGATGAACTGCACGATCGGACGCGAGGAGTTGTTCGGTCCGCCGCCGGTCATCAACTGCACCTGGCCGAAGATCTGGAACTGCATGATCACTTCGATGATCGCGACCAGCGCGACCGTGCGCTTGATCGAGGGCAGCGTGATCGACCAGAAGGTGCGCCAGCGGCTGGCGTTGTCCATCGCCGCGGCTTCGTACACCTCCTGCGGGATCTGCTGGAGCGCGGCGAGGAAGAGCATCATCGGCAGGCCGATGATCCACCACACGGTGACGAAGGCCACCGCTGGCAGCGCCATCGTTTCCGAGGAGAGCGGCGCGATGGTCTGCAGCCCGAGGCCACCCATGATGTTGGCGAGCAGGCCTTTGTCCGGCATCAGCACGAGTCGCCACACCAGGGTCACGATCGTCACCGACAGCACCGAGGAACCGAAGAATATCGCGCGCAGCGCCGCACCGGTGCGGCCCGGGCGATTGAGCGCGAGCGCCAGCAACAGGCCCAGCGTCACGAAGGCCGGCACCGACAGCAACACGAAGTAGAAGGTGTTGCCGACTGCGCCGCGGAAGAACTCATCGGCCCAGAGGTTGGCGAAGTTGGTGAAGGCGACGTACTCCGCATCACCGGAGAGCAGGTCGATCTCGTGCAGGCTGAGCCAGAAGCCGCGGATCACCGGAACGATCAGCAGCATCACGTACATCGCCACGAAGGGCAGCACGAAGAGTGCATTGCCCCAGTGACTGAAGGCGGTACCGCCGCGCGCCTTGCGTGGCCGTTCGACGGCCGCGCTGGAGATTGCTGTGGACATGGCGCCTCCGCTCAGTTCGCGTGGTAGGCCTTGCCGGCCTCGTCGAACAGATGCACATGGCTTGCGTCGTAACGCAGGGACACGTTGTCGCCCGCGTTCACTTCGCTGTCGCGCGGCGCTTCGGCCACGACCACCGAACCGTTGGCGAGCGTCACATAGGCGAGCGTGCGCTCGCCCAGGCGTTCCACCACGTCGGCACGACCGCGCGCGGGGCCGTTCGGATCGATCACCAGCGATTCGGCGCGCACGCCGGCGGTAAGCGAGGTCGCGCCGTTAAGCGTGCGGCTCGACACCGCCGTCACCAGCTCCGTGCCGTCGCCCAGGCGGACCGCGACGCGGTCGTCATCCGAAGCCACGCGTTCGGCCGGCAGGAAGTTCATCGCCGGCGAACCGATGAAGCCCGCCACGAAGCGCGTAGCCGGACGGCGATACACCTCGATCGGCGAACCCACCTGTTCGATACGGCCCTGGTTCATCACCACGATGCGAGTTGCCAGCGTCATCGCCTCGACCTGGTCGTGGGTGACGAAGATCATCGTCGCCTTGAGGCGCTGGTGCAGGCGCGCCAGCTCGACGCGGGTGCGGGTGCGCAGCGCGGCATCGAGGTTGGAGAGCGGCTCGTCGAAGAGGAATGCGCCCGGCTCCTTCACCACCGCGCGGCCGATTGCCACGCGCTGGCGCTGGCCACCGGAGAGCTGCACCGGCTTGCGGGCCAGCAGCTTGTCGAGCTCGAGCATGCGCGCGGCTTCATTGATGCGGCGATCGATCTCCGCTTCCTTGATGCCGATGTTGCGCAGGCCGAAGGCCATGTTGTCGCGCACCGTCATGTGCGGATAGAGCGCGTAGTGCTGGAACACCATCGCGATATTGCGCGCCCCCGGCGGCAGGTTCACCACCGAGCGGTTGCCGATCTGGATGTCGCCGCCGGTGGTGGGTTCCAGCCCGGCGATCATGCGCAGGAGCGTGGATTTGCCGCAGCCCGACGGGCCGAGGAACACGATGAACTCGCCCGGTTCAATCTCGAGCGACAGATCAGGAATGACTTCGACAGCGCCGTAGCGCTTGTTCACGCCATTGAGTTTGATGCCAGCCACTGATGTCTCCTCCTCAGGTGGGCTTGAGGTGCTTTGGTATTATGAAAGCCATGCTAAGCGCAGGCTGCGCGATGGCGACTGAAGCGTTCCTGCTCGAAATGTGGACGTTCCTGCCAAGCTCGATTTGCGCAAGGCGATGCTGCCTTGCAGCACATCGTCACCCACTCAGATCCGCGGTGACGAAGCCCTCGATTGCGGGGTGAAACGCAGCGGACGAGACGAAGCGCTTTTCATCCGCGGGCACTCCGGCAAGGCAGCCCCGGAATGAAAAACGCGCCGCCCGGAACATGCCCGGCGCGGCGCGCGAAGGTCTTTCTCGACGCGCCACAGGGGCGCGCAAGCACCGCGGGAAGGATCCGGGCCTCTTCCGAGAGCCGGCCCTGCAATCCCGCGGTCGTGCGCAATCACCGCCGGGCGTCCTCACCCACCGCAATGGCGTGGGCATGCTCGCCCTGCGAATGCAGATGCAACTCGCCGTACGGATGGCGCGCTTCCTCGCTGGCCTTGCGGAAGCCGCTGGGGCTGACGCCGACCCGCTTGCGGAAGACACGCGAAAAGTAGAGCTGATCGTCGTAGCCCACCTTGCCCGCGACCGTAGACACGGGTGTGCGGGTCGACAGCAGCAGCTGCTTGGCGAGCGTGATGCGCTGGTCTTCGCGCCAGCGCAGGATGTTCATGCCCATCTGTTCGCGGAACAGGTGGGCGAGCCGCGACGGCGACAGGCACACATGGCGCGCGATGTCGTCGAGGCTCACATCCTCGGCCAGGTTCTTGGCGATGAACTGGCAGGTCGCCTGGATACGCGGATCCAGCGGCGTCGGCAGATTCTCAGGTGTCTCCTCGAAGGCGCGGATGAGCAGCCGTTCGAGCAGGTTGATCGCGAGCTCTTCCGAGGTCCGCCGACCACCGCGATGCGTGCGGTCGATCTGCTGGAACAACTCGTCGAACTCGGTGATCAGGCTCTGGTCGGGCAGGCGCAGGCGGCCGACGCCACGCGTCTGGTTGGGCCACTTGAGCCAGTTGGCCCAGTAGCCGCGCGGCCTGAAGTACACCCAGCGGTGATACCAGTCCGCACTGCCGGGCGCGCGACCGTAGTAGTGCGGCGTGTCCGGCGAGAAGAGCAGGAGATCGCCCGTCTTGCAGGTGAAGGCGTCGGAGCCGTCGAAGACACGTCCTTCGCCGCGCACCGTCATGTTGATGATGTAGCCCTTCATCCCGTGGGGACGATCGATGGTGAAGTCGAGCGGCCCGTTCTCGATGATCGGCGTCGTGCCGGCCACGAGGTACAGGTTGAAGGAATAACCGGGCAGCAGGGGATTGAGCTGCTGCTTGCTCTCTTCGCTGTGGAACACCTGAAGAACGCTCCTGTGTTCTACGACTTTGGGGTAGACGCCAGCCGGGCGCTCACGCGCCCGGTCAGGCACGATTTATTTGTTCTTGTTGTACAGATCCACGAACACCGCAGCGATCAGGACGAGGCCCTTGATCACCTGCTGGTAGTCGATGCCGATGCCAAGGATGGACATGCCGTTGTTCATCACGCCCATCACGAAGGCACCGATCACCGCGCCCATCACCTTGCCCACGCCACCGGAGGCCGATGCGCCACCGATGAAGCAGGCCGCGATCACGTCGAGCTCGAAGCCCAGGCCCGCCTTCGGCGTCGCCGTGTTCAGGCGCGCGGCGAACACCAAGCCCGCCAGTGCGGCAAGCACGCCCATGTTCGCGAAGGTGTAGAAGGACAGCCATTGGGTCTTGATGCCCGACAGGCGTGCCGCCTTCTCATTGCCGCCCATCGCGTAGATGCGGCGACCGAGCGTGGTGCGGTTGGTGATGAAGTCGAAGGCCAGCATCAGCGCGAACATGATCACCAGCACATTCGGCAGACCCTTGTAGGTCGACAGCAGGTAGCTGAAGTACAGGATCATGGCGGCGAAGACCACGCTCTTGCCGATGAAGAAGGTGAAGGGCTCAGTGTGCGCGCCGTAACGATTGCGGTTGGCCCGCTCACGTACGCCTGCATAGAAAAGACCCAGGGCGATGATCGCGCCGATCAGCAGCGAGGTCGCGCGCAGACCTTCCGTACCCGAGATCGGATCCGGGATGAAACCCGAACTCAGCAGCTGGAACTGCGGCGGGAAGGGCCCCACCGACTGGCCGGCCAGCAGCGCAAGGGCGAGGCCCTTGAAGACCAGCATGCCGCCCAGGGTCACGATGAAGGACGGGATCTTGTGGAAGGCGATCAGGTAGCCCTGCGCACCGCCGATGATCCCGCCTACGACGAGGCAGACCAGGGTCGCCGGCACGAAATGCCAGTGGTACTCGACCATCAGCACGGCGGCCAGCGCGCCGACGAAACCAGCGACAGAACCGACCGAGAGGTCGATGTGGCCGGCCACGATCACCAGCAGCATGCCCAGTGCCATGATCACGATGTAGCTGTTCTGCAGCACCAGGTTCGTGACGTTGAGCGGCTGCAACAGCGTGCCGTCGGTCATGTACTGGAAGAAGATCATGATCGCGGCGAGCGACAGCAGCATGCCGTACTCGCGCATGTGCTTGCGCATGAAGCGCCAGCTTCCGCCCTTCTGTTCCGCGTTGCCCGCGGCGGCTTCTACGATGGTGTTCATTGGTCTTTTCCTGCTCGGACGATGGCCCGCATGATCTTTTCCTGCGAGGCATCGCTTGCGTTCATCTCGGCCACGAAGGCGCCCTCGTTCATCACGTAGATGCGATCGCTCATGCCCAGGAGTTCGGGCATTTCGGAGGAGATGAGGATGATGGATTTGCCCTCGGCGGCCAGCTGCGCCATCAGGCTGTAGATCTCGTACTTGGCGCCCACGTCGATGCCGCGGGTCGGCTCGTCGAGGATCAGGATGTCCGGGCCCGCGAAGAGCCACTTCGAGAGCACCACCTTCTGCTGGTTGCCACCGGAGAGGTTCACCACATGCTGGAAGACATCGGCGCAGCGGATGTTCATCTTCCGCTTGAACTCGCTGGCCACCTGGAACTCGCGACCTTCGTCGATCACGCCGCGTTCGGACACGCCCGGCAGGTTGGAGAGCGAGATGTTGTGCTTGATCTCGTTTTCCAACACCAGGCCGTAGCCCTTGCGGTCCTCGGTGACGTAGGCGATGCCGTGCGAGACCGCCTTGCCGATGGTACCGACGTCGATCTCCGCGCCGCGCAGGAAGGCGCTGCCGCTGATGCGACGACCGTAGGACTTGCCGAAGATGCTCATCGCGAGTTCGGTGCGTCCCGCGCCCATGAGGCCCGCGATGCCGAGGATCTCGCCGCGGCGCAGCTTGAGGTTCACGCCCTTGATCATCTTGCGGTCGGCATGCTGCTCATGGAACACCGTCCAGTCGCGCACCTCGAAGAGCACGTCGCCGATTTCCGGCGTACGCGGCGGATAGCGGTCCGCCATATCGCGGCCGACCATGTAGCGGATGATCTGGTCTTCGCTCGCATGCGCGTCGCGGCAGTCCATGGTCGCCACCGTGGCGCCGTCGCGCAGCACAGTGATCGAGTCGGCCACGCGCGAGATCTCGTTGAGCTTGTGCGAGATCAGGATGCAGGTGATGCCCTGCGCCTTGAACTCCAGCAGCAGATCGAGCAGCGCCGCGCTGTCGGTCTCGTTGAGACTCGCGGTTGGCTCATCGAGGATCAGGAGCTTGACCTTCTTCGAGAGCGCCTTGGCGATCTCCACGAGCTGCTGCTTGCCCACGCCGATGTTGGTCACCAGCGTGTCGGGCGATTCCTTGAGGCCGACCTTGCCGAGCAGCTCCACCGTCTTGGTGTAGGTGTGCTCCGCGTTGATCACGCCGCGGCTGGCCTGTTCGTTTCCGAGGAAGATGTTCTCGGCGATCGACAGCAGCGGCACCAGGGCCAGTTCCTGGTGAATGATGATGACGCCCACCTCTTCGCTGTCCGCGATTTCGGCGAAGCGTTGTTCCTTTCCTTCGTAGTGGATTTCACCTTCGTAGCTGCCGTGCGGGTACACCCCGCTCAGCACCTTCATCAGCGTTGACTTGCCGGCGCCGTTCTCCCCGCAGATTGCGTGGATCTCGCCAGCCTGGACCACCAGGTTCACATCCTTCAGGGCTACGACGCCCGGAAAGCGCTTGGTGATCCCTTTCATTTCCAGAATGGGGCCCACCTGTTCTCCTCCGCGAATACCGGGCGCGCCACGAAGGGCGCCCGGTCGCTACAGCTGGCGGCGGCATCGATGTGCCGCCGCCCCGTTTCTTATTTGAACTGGTCTTCCTTGTAGTAGCCGCTGCCGATCAGGACCGGCTTCCAGTTGGTCTTGTCGACCAGGACGGGCTTGAGCAGGAAGGACGGCACAACCTTGACGCCGTTGTTGTACGTCTTGGTGTCGTTGATCGTGGCCTGCTTGCCCGACAGCACGGCGTCGATCATGTCGGCCGTCACCTTGGCGAGTTCGCGGGTGTCCTTGAAGATCGTGGAGTACTGCTCGCCGCGCAGGATCGACTTCACGGAGGGCACTTCCGCATCCTGGCCGCTCACGTACGGGCAGGGTTGTTGTGCCGTGCAGTAGCCGACGCCCTTGAGCGAGGACAGGATGCCGATCGACAGGCCGTCATACGGCGACAGAACGGCGTGAACCTTGTCCTTGCCGTAGTAGGCAGACAGCAGGTTGTCCATGCGGGCCTGGGCGACAGCGCCGTCCCAGCGCAGCGTGCCGACCTTGTCCATGCCCATCTGCTTCGAACGCACCACGAGCTTGCCGCTCTTGATGTACGGGTCGAGCACCGACATGGCGCCGTTGTAGAAGAAGAAGGCGTTGTTGTCGTCGGGCGAGCCGCCGAACAGTTCGATGTTGAACGGGCCCTTGCCTTCCTTCAGCTTGAGCGCGTCGACCAGCGAGGAAGCTTGTTGCACGCCGACCTGGAAGTTGTCGAAGGTCGTGTAGTAGTCGACGTTGCCGGAGTTACGGATCAGGCGGTCGTAGGCAATGATCTTCACGCCCTTGTCATGCGCCTTCTGCAGCACGTCGGTGAGGGTCGTGCCGTCGATCGAGGCGATCACGAGAACCTTCACACCCTTGGTCACCATGTTCTCGATCTGGGCGAGCTGGTTGGGGATGTCGTCGTCCGCGTATTGCAGGTCGGTCTTGTAACCGCGCTGCTGCAGCACCTTCACCATGTTGTCGCCGTCAGCGATCCAGCGGGCCGACGACTTCGTCGGCATCGAGATCCCGACCGAGCCCTTGTCGGCGGCGCCAGCGAACGGCATGTAGGCCGTGGCGGCGAGCATCAGGGCGGTGGCGATGGCAGTCCTTCTTTTCATTCTCGTGTCTCCTCAAGAGCCTCTTTGTCGTGGGCACTCCCGGACTCCGCCCGGGTGCGCCCCTGGTTTCGATTGCCCGGCCAGGTCGGGCGATTCGAATTCATGTCCGTAGCAGCTTTATCCAGCGCTCCGGTCCGCGATGGTAGAAAGCCGTTACATAGCCAACCAATTCCAGTTTCACCCGGATCCATACGCGTTTCGATATGTACAAAACGCCTGGTTTCGGGTTGCGTAACCGAATTCGTGGCGCCGTCACAGCTTCGGCAGTACCTGCCTCGTTCTTACCGGAAGTCTCTACCGGAAGACGCGCAAGACAGTTTTGTCTTTTAGCGTCAGCCACTTGAACGACTTTTCAGCAAGAGGCCAGCCGAAATGGCGGCATCTGGATTCGGCGCGGATCATAAGTCGCAGAAATGGCGTGATAAACAGGGGTAGAGGGGTTTACCCGACGGCTTGGCAACTTTGTCCATATCTACGACAGGAAATGGGTGGTTTGTCCATTTCTGCGCTGCACAAAGGCGTTTGGCAGCCGGATTGTGCATATATGCAGCACAGCCCTCCTGACCCCGCCCTGCCGCAATTCCCTATCGTCCGCCGGCACAACAGGCATCGGTTCCAGATGCCAAGCCGGAGATCGATTCGTGTCACAACAAACAAGTCGCGCCATTGCCCTGGGTCTGGATTTCGGCAGCGATTCCGTCCGGGCGCTCGCGGTGCGCTGCGCCGACGGCAGCGAACTGGCCACCCATGTCGCGTACTACCCGCGCTGGAAGGAAGGCCGCTACTGCGACCCCGTCCGCAACCAGTTCCGCCACCACCCGCTCGACTACATCGAGTCGATGGAATCGTCCATCAAGGCCGTGGTCGCCCAGCTCTCTGCGGAAGACCGCGCGGCCATCATCGGCATCGGCGTGGATTCCACCGGCTCGACGCCGGCCCCGATCGACGAAGCGGGCAACGTGCTCGCCCTGCATCGCGACTTCGCCGACAACCCGAATGCGATGTTCGTGCTGTGGAAGGACCACACCTCGATCGAGGAAGCCGAGGCCATCAACGCGCTGGCGCGCGGCGGTGAGTTCCGTGACTACACCCGCTATATCGGCGGCGTGTATTCCTCCGAGTGGTTCTGGGCCAAGATCCTCCATGTCACCGCAGCCGACGCCAAGGTGCGGGCCGCGGCCAAGAGCTGGATCGAGCTGGCGGACTGGGTTCCGGCCCTGCTCTCCGGCACCACGCGTCCGCAGGACATCCGCCGCGGCCGCTGCGCCGCCGGCCACAAGAGCCTGTGGCATCCGGAATGGGGCGGCCTGCCCGAGCGCGGCTTCATCGAAGCGCTGGATCCCAAGCTCTTCGAGACCCTGCAGTACCCGATGTTCGCCGACACCTACACGGCGGACCTCCCGGTCGGGAAGATCACCGCGGAATGGGCGGAACGCCTGGGCGTGCCCGCGACGGTGACGATCTCCGGCGGTGCCTTCGACTGCCACATGGGCGCGGTCGGCGGCGGCGCCACGCCTTACACCTTGGTGAAGGTGATCGGCACTTCGACCTGCGACATCCTGCTCGCGGACGACGAGGTGATCGGTAATCGCGCCATCGAAGGCATCTGCGGCCAAGTCGATGGCAGCGTCACGCCGGGCAAGATCGGCCTCGAAGCCGGCCAGTCCGCCTTCGGTGACATGTATGCGTGGTACGGCCGCCTGCTCGGCTGGCCGCTGGAACTCGCGGCACGCCAGTTCCCGCAGATGGCGCGCGAGCTTGCCTCCGTGCAGGAACGCCTGCTGCCCGCGCTGACCGAGGAATGGGCGAAGAACCAGGACATCGAGCACCTGCCCGTGGTGCTGGACTGGTTCAACGGTCGCCGCACGCCTTTCGCGAACCAGCGCCTCAAGGGCGTGGTGACGGACCTGAACCTCGGCACCGATGCGCCGACGCTCTTCGGTGGCTTCATCGCCGCGACCGCCTTCGGCGCCCGCGCGATCATGGAGTGCTTCATCGACCAGCAGGTGCCGGTGAAGAACGTGCTCACCATGGGCGGCATCGCACGCAAGTCGCCGACCATCATGCAGGTCTGCGCCGACGTGATGAACCGCCCGATCGAGGTCGTGGCCTCGGACCAGTGCTGCGCGCTGGGCGCTGCAATCTTCGCGGCTGTGGCCGCTGGCGAGTTCGCCAGCGTGGAAGCGGCGCAGGAAAAGATGGCCAGCCCGATCGAACACACTTATACGCCCGATCCCGAGCGCGCCGCGCAGTTCGAGGCGGTGTATCAGCGCTATCTCGCCTGGACCCGCGTTGCCGAGCCGCTGTTCGCGGGCAAGGAGCACTGAGCATGAGCATCGCCCAACTGCGCGAAGCCGTGCTGGAGGCAAACCTCGCCCTGCCCCGCCATGGTCTGGTGACCTTCACCTGGGGCAATGTCAGCGGCATCGATCGCGAACGCGGCCTGGTGGGTATCAAGCCTTCCGGCGTGTCCTACGAAAAGATGCGCGCCGAGGACATCGTCATCGTCACGCTGGAAGGCGAGCGCGTTGAAGGTTCGCTGCGCCCCTCCTCGGACACGCCCACGCACCTTGCGCTGTATCGCCGCTACGCGGAAATCGGCGGCATCGTGCATACGCATTCCACGCATGCCACGGCCTGGGCCCAGGCCCGGCGCGCGATCCCGGCGCTCGGCACCACGCACGCGGACTACTTCTTCGGAGAGATTCCCTGCTCGCGTCCCCTCACGCGGGCGGAAGTCGAAGACGCCTACGAGCTCAATACCGGCGCGGTGATCATCGAGACGCTCGGTGATCGCAAGCCGCTGGAGATGCCCGGGATGCTGATCTCCGAACACGCCCCCTTCGCCTGGGGTGAAAACCCGGACAAGGCGGTGCACAACGCGGTGGTCCTCGAAGAGGTGGCGCGCATGGCGCTCTTCACGATGATGCTCTCGCCCGGACAGGGCGCGATCGCAGACCACCTGCTCGACAAGCACTACCAGCGCAAGCACGGCAAGAACGCTTACTACGGCCAGGGCGGCAAGCACTGACGCGGGCCCGGCCCCACGCCCCCGCCGCATTCGCAGAACTCACTATCAGATCGCAAGGACTACGCACGTGAACACTTTCTCCCAACTCGAAGTCTGGTTCGTCGTCGGCAGCCAGCACCTCTACGGTCCCAAGACCCTGGAACAAGTCGCGGAGAATTCGCGCAAGATCGTCGCCGGCCTCAACCAGGAAGCCAACCTGCCGGTCAAGCTGGTCCTCAAGCCCACGGTCAAGACCGCCGAGGAAATCCTCGCCGTCTGCCGCGAGGCGAACAACGCCGAGAACTGCGTTGGCGTGGTGACCTGGATGCACACCTTCTCGCCGGCCAAGATGTGGATCGCCGGCCTGTCCGCGCTCTCCAAGCCCTTCCTGCAGTTCCACACCCAGTTCAATTCCGCGGTCCCCTGGGACACGATGGACATGAACTTCATGAACCTGAACCAGACGGCCCACGGCGGACGCGAATACGGCTTCATCGGTGCGCGCCTGCGCAAGCAATACACGGTGGTCGTCGGCCACTGGCAGGACCCGCAATCGCACGCCGAACTCGGCCGCTGGATCCGCGTCGCGGCCGCCCGCCATGACAGCCAGCAACTGAAGATCGCCCGCTTCGGCGACAACATGCGCGAAGTCGCCGTGACCGAAGGCGACAAGGTCGAAGCGCAGATCCGCTTCGGCTACGCCGTGCATGCCTACGGTCTGGGCGACCTGGTGCAAGTGGTCGACGCGGTGAGCGACGCCGAGGTCAACCAGCTGGTGCAGGAATACGAAGCCACCTACACGCTGACCGACGCGGTCAAGCAAGGTGGCGAGAAGCGCCAGGGCCTGCTCGATGCCGCACGCATCGAACTGGGCATGCAGAAGTTCCTCGATGACGGCGGCTTCAAGGCCTTCACCACCTGCTTCGAAAACCTCTACGGCCTCAAGCAACTGCCCGGCCTCGCCGTGCAACGCCTGATGCAGAAGGGCTATGGCTTCGGCGCCGAAGGCGACTGGAAGACCTCGGCGCTGCTGCGCTCGGTGAAGGTGATGAGCCAGGGCCTCAAGGGCGCCGGCGCCTCCTTCATGGAGGACTACACCTACGACTTCGCGCCGGGCAACGAGCTGGTGATCGGCGCCCACATGCTGGAGGTCTGCCCCTCCATCGCGCCGCAAGACACCAAGGCCACGCTGGACGTGCAGCGCCTGACCATCGGCAAGAAGGAAGACCCCGCGCGCCTGCTGTTCGAAACCCGCCCGGGCCAGGCCTTCAACTCCAGCCTGATCGACATGGGCAACCGCTTCCGCCTGATCGTGAACGAAGTCGACGTGGTCAAGCAGCCGCATGCGCTGCCCAAGCTGCCGACGGCGCGCGCGGTCTGGAAGGCCCTCCCCAACCTGAAGGTCGCGGCCGAAGCCTGGATCCTCGCTGGCGCCGCGCACCACTCGGTGTTCAGCCAGGGCATCGATTCGGAATACCTGCGCACCTTCGCCGAGATGTTCGGCATCGAGTTCCTGCTGATCGATGGCAAGACCGAGATCCCGGCCCTCAAGAACGAACTGAACTGGAACGAAGCCTACTTCGGCCTCTTCAAGCGCTGAGACGAGCGTTCCCCACAAGGAGTACGAACAACAAGCCGCCGGCGTGTATGCCGTATCGCATGCCGGCGCGTTGAGCCAGACAGAGACGGCCGCCCACACCACCAGAACATCCCTGGGTGGCCAGCAGAAATGACACGCAGGACCGGTACAGACGCAAACGCGCGACCGGAAATGCGCTGCTCGGGGAGGCCCGCCATCCGGCGGGTCTGAAAAGCGTCGCCCCGCCGTGAACGGGGTACGCACTATTCGTAGTTGGAGGAGACATTCACATGAGCTTTACTCGTCGCGTAATGGTTGCAACGCTGGCTACGGCCGGCCTCGCACTGTCGTCTTTCGGCGCGCTCGCCGCAGACAAGAAGATCACCCTGGGTTTCGCCCAGGTCGGTGCGGAAAGTGAATGGCGTACGGCCAATACCCAGTCCATCAAGGACACGATGTCCAAGGAAGGCATCAACCTGAAGTTCTCCGATGCCCAGCAGAAGCAAGAGAACCAGATCAAGGCGATCCGCTCCTACATCGCCCAGAAGGTGGACGTGATCGCCTTCGCTCCGGTCGTCCAGACCGGCTGGGATCCGGTGCTCAAGGAAGCCAAGGCCGCCAAGATCCCCGTGATCCTGACCGACCGCAACATCGAGACGTCCGATCCTTCGCTGTACGTCACGATGATTGGCTCCGACTTCACCGAAGAAGGCCGCAAGGCGGGCAAGTGGCTGCTCGAGAACTACAAGGGCGATGGCGATGTGAACATCGTCGAACTCCAGGGCACCGTGGGTTCGGCTCCGGCGATCGAGCGCAAGAAGGGCTTCGAGGAAGTCATCAAGACCAACCCGCGCTTCAAGATCATCCGTTCGCAGACCGGTGACTTCACCCGCGCCAAGGGCAAGGAAGTCATGGAAGCCTTCCTGAAGGCCGAGGGCAAGAAGATCAACGTCCTCTACGCCCACAACGACGACATGGCCATCGGCGCAATCCAGGCCATCGAAGAAGCGGGCATGAAGCCGGGCAAGGACATCATCATCATCGGCGTCGATGCGGTGAAGGGTGCTTTCGAAGCCATGGCTGCCGGCAAGATGAACGTCACCGTCGAGTGCAACCCGCTCCTCGGCCCGCAACTGGCGCAAGCCGTGCGTGACGTGCTGGCCGGCAAGCAGCTGCCGAAGTGGACCCAGACCAAGGAATCCATGTACACCATGGACCAGGCCGCCAAGGAACTGCCGAACCGCAAGTACTGACCCACGTCGGTCTCGCCGTAGCGGGCGCGGAGCCTTCCGCGCCCGCTACGTGCGGGCGGAGCATCAACCGGGTCTGGAAGCATGAGCGCGGTCGCACTCGCGTGTGATTCGTCTCGTCTCCTGCCGCACGCGCAGGCGATCTCCCTGTTGCCCCGCGCGCCTCGGACGACGCTCCGCCACCTCTGCTCTGTCTGTATTGCATCTGCGTCTCTACGACTGATCGGCCTCATCCTCCGGTCTCTTGTCGCCGTCCGTTCCGCGGCGCATAGTCGTTTCGCCGGCGCCGCCTGCCAGCGCGCGCCGGCACTTCTCCCTCATATCGGGAAGCTCCAGCCATGACTTCTGATATCCGTCCCTCTCAGCCCCGCGGCGTGCCGCAGGCTGCAGCGGAGGGCGCCCCCATACTCACACTCCAGGGCATCGACCTGCGCTTCCCTGGGGTGCATGCATTGAAGAACGCACACCTGCGGCTGTTCCCGGGCGAGGTGCACACGCTCATGGGCCAGAACGGCGCGGGCAAGTCCACGCTGATCAAGGTGCTCACCGGGGTCT